>Ga0116186_1000044_pt1 | contig 135544 bp, 114 predicted proteins | sample AD_JPNNA4_MetaG_FD_89806 | JGI IMG/M metagenome (GOLD analysis project Ga0116186, IMG submission 89806) | Active sludge microbial communities of municipal wastewater-treating anaerobic digesters from Japan - AD_JPNNA4_MetaG | ecosystem: Engineered > Bioreactor > Anaerobic > Digestate | place...
CGGTGATATCTGCAGGTAATAACTTGTGGCTCCGGAAACGCTTGACCAGGAAAAGTTGATCGATGTACCACTGACATTGGAGCCATCCGCCGGAGAGGTTGGTTCCGGTACAGTAACGGGTTCGGTTACTGTGATGGTGAGCTTGCGCATAAACCTGGCACCATCAGTGAAATCTAGGGCCATCCAAACATCATAGTTACCGGCAGCAGTGGCAGCCGGGATATTGAATTCGGCTGTGTAGGTATGATTTGAATTAGAACGGACCATATGATCATACCACCCATTGGCGATTTCACCGTTATAAAAGGATGGATCCGAGTCCTCAAATGTGCTGCTATTTCGCGTGCCAACAAAAGAAATTCTTGTACCTGCATTACCTGCTACAGTCGTATTTGCGTAAATGACGTAATTAGGACTGCTATAGCCAAAACTGACATACGCTCCTGCAGTGTCAAAATATTCACAATAAACGATATTGCTGCCGGAAAAAAGGGTATAATCTTCCCTGTAAACTTTGACGACAGTATCGCTATTTTTTTGTATAACAATATAATTTTGCGAACTATTGACGCCAACTAGCTTCCAAGTTGCTCCATTAAACGAATGGGTTGCACCAATTTCCATTCGGACGAAGCCTTCTCCACCGGGAACAAGATATTCCTGTGATAAAGATGCACCAGCCAACAGAAGAATGATAAAAAAGCCCAGCATAATGTTGATGTTTCGAGTTAACATACTTCCTCCCCTGCCTTGGATTCTTTTTGTTTATTTGATCCACGTACGGTAGTCGCCAGACTTCATCGCAAGGTTAGTTTAGCTTTCTCCTTTTTGCGCCAAGAATGGCATCGCGCCAGTTTCCCCTATCAAAGATCTTCATCCAAAGGTTGGTTTTGTTGTCTCCTTTTTACGTGATGATATGAGTGGTCGCCGTAATGGTCTATCTATACCTGATTGACTATATATAGATACAGCTAGCACGTGTTCAGAAAAAATCGTTATTAATTGGTTATTATTCGTTAAAAACAACTAATACGGAGGGAAGAGGATTTAATCTTATTTTGTGAGAAGGGTATTCATCATTTACCATAAAAACAGCTAATATATTAAAATATCAAAAAATTATAGCTACTGGTCTTGGTTTTGAATAATGGCACTGTTGTAACGGTGCTATAGGAGCGAAATGAATTCAGCGTGATTCAGCATTTGGAGAAGCAACCCAGGGCGGCAACTATTCACAGCTAGACGGCTTCATTTATGATCATATCTTTTGGGATGCGATGTCATTATCAGACGCATGAGCAGGTTTGCGTAGACTTTTGTGGTGCAGGCACTCTATGCGAACCACAATATCCATAAAAGAGTATAAAAAAAATTTATCTTCTCACGAGGCGGCTTATCAAGCACACCAATCCTGTCTTATGACGGAAATCGCCCGCATTCTGATGCGGCCAGGTTTAATGCATCTGACCGTGATATGGAGGGGGGGGAGGGCTATAAGTTTTTTGCGCACCCGGCGGTACGCGGTTATGGGGAGGGGCCGCAGCATCATACACACCAGGCGACGCACAATAGGGTGCATCTGACAGCAGGTTGCGCTTTCGGCGCACTTCTGAGGCAGCGTTCTAGATCGTTCAGTGGACCAGGCGCTTGCTCCGCGCCGGGTCGCCGGGCACATCAATTCCCGTCTTTGCATAAAGCGGCTCTCTGCCGGTCAATGTAAAGAAGGTGATGTGGTTTCTGTCGTGATTGGACATGGCCGAATAACCTTCGCTTATCCGGGCGTCACGCTCGATCTAGGCGCGGAACTCGTGCTCCATCTAGTCGAGTCGCGGCGAATTGGCCATCAACAGGGTGCAGGAAGAGATGTGCGCAGCAGGTTTTGGGGTGGTCTCAGGAAGCCGAGGGCCCGGTCTCTCTGCGGGAATGCTCATGCGCAGTTGATATATCCTTCAAGCTTAGAGAAGTAAACCGATCCGGGATTTCGATGCCCGGATCGGCCGGACAATGGAGTCAGGATATCTCCCTTGCAGCATAAGGATTAGATCAGGGTAAAGTCCGGGTGATCACCAGCATGGAGGTCCAGCGCAATGGTCGTTGAACAGCCGGCCAGACGGTTGATGGCCGCCAGATAATAGTCGGAAAAATCAGCCTCACCCTTTTGCCAGGACTGCAGTGCGCTGCGCGCAGCATCGGGATGTTCCAAGGCCAACTCCCGGGTATTCAGGAGTTGTTCAATAACGGCCAGAATGAGCGGCTTCGGGTATTTATAGGCCCGCTTCAGCACCCATACCAGCTTACAGAGCACAATCGCATTGACATATCCCGGAGAATCCGGGCTCAGCGCCGTGGTAAGGGACTGTCCGGCGCGCGCAGACTGGTCGGGATCATCCTGGACGATAAAGCGCACGAGAACGTTGGTGTCGATGCCAACCATTTATTCCCCTTCAATGGCCGCTTGCATTTCTTCGAGGCTCAGCGGCGCGTCAGGCGGGGGTACCATGGCTTTGAGCTTCAGGATTGAATCCGCCACCGGCATGAGCCGGATGCCGCCATCGTCCTCAATGACAAAGTCTACCAAATCGCCCGGCTGCAGATTGAGTTTTTCCCGCACCGGTTTCGATATAGTGACCTGGCCTTTCGAGGTTATTGTCGTCACCATGTGAATGCCCTCATATACATGGCCATATTCCTTACATAAAGTAAGGAATATGGCCATTCCTGTCAAGTGTTTTCAAGACGGCGCGTCGGTGCCTGCGTCGTGGAAGCGTACCCCTTCCACCATTCCGGTTACGGCCAGATCAACCAGAGAAAAAAGCTGGTGGTGAGGGGCACAGAGAGATTGTCCGTGCCTGCAGGGGAGAGGGCCTCCGCCACCGTGGCGACGGTCGCGCCCAAAATGGTCATGAGCAGCCGGTCGGTGAGACCGATGGCCGGACTGAACGGGGAGAGCCGGGAGTCGGGGAGCCAGGTCAGGGTCAGCCAGATCACCACCAGGCTGACCACGGCCATCGTTGCGCTGCCGAGCCAGGAACGGGTGTGGCCAAAGGCCTGGTACTTTTTTTTGCCCCAGGGCTCTCCGACCAGGCTGGCAAAGGCATCGCCCCAGGTCATGGCCATGATGCCGGCAATGCCGACCGGGACCGGATCCATCAGGCCGGCGGGGCGCCAAAAAGCCAGGAATATCAAGGTGATGGAGATGGCGAAGTAGACCGTGCCGGGTGTGGAGCTCTCGGTGTCCATTTGCGCAAAGGTCTGACGGCGGTAAAACAGGTAATTGAGCAGGATAAAGGTTGCGAAGGGGATGATCCCCCAGCGCAGTTCATCGAAGAAATAGAGGATTCCCCAAACCCACATTCCGGCGCCGATATGGATGATCTTGCGGGAGACATTCTGCGGCCAGTTCAGGGCACGGCCGAGCGATTCGGTGATGCCGAGCAGGCCGAAGGCATAGAGATACGAGAGAATCATGCCGATGATTTCAAACCTGGACATAGTGCGAGCTCCCTTTGAACGCGGTTCGAGAAGCGGTTGGCAGCGGTCTCTATGTTTATGTAACCGGGATGGACCTGGTTTTTATTGCATAGAGTGGCGAAAAACGGCCGGCTGGAAGCGAGAAGGGGGCTCGTTCACCTGGGCGGGATACGGCAAGTGCGAGAGGGGGGAGGAGCCGGGCTGCGGGTGCGCGGGCAGGCGAATAATGCTCTCACGAGCTGCCGGCGCCCGCCGGGCTGCGGGTGGCCGCGCAAGCGACAGGCTCCTGGCCAGGCGACAGGTGCCCAGCCAGGCGACAGGTGCCCGGACAGGCCGCTGATGATTGCGTGAGCGTCAGGCGGCGCGCTCCGTGCCGTACCATTTCCCGCAAAGATTTCCCTTGCTTTTCACTCCCCGCTTTGCTTATTTATGTTAAATATCCCGCCGCGTGCCCAAACAAGGAAGCCGTCCATGCTCCTGATCGCCAGCTCCTTCATCCCGGCCCTCTTCATCGCCGTCTTTTTCTATGCCATGGACAAGCACAAGGAGCCGCTCTATTACGTGGTGCGCGCATTCGCCGCGGGCATGTTCTCCATCCTGCTGGTGGTTCTGCTCTATATGATTCTTCCCCGGATCGAACTGATCCACGGGCCGGACCGCAACGCCCTCATCGATTCTTTTTACAATGCCGCCTTCAAGGAGGAACTGGCCAAGTTCGCCTTGCTGATGCTCTGCACCTACCGTGCACGCCATTTCGATGAATGGTACGACGGCATCCTCTACGGTGTGCTCGTCGGCCTGGGCTTCGCCTTCATCGAGAACATCAAATACTTTTACCGGTTCTATGATGATAACGGCTGGTACGTGATCGTCGGCCGGACGATCTTTTCGATGCCCCTGCATGCTTTGTTAGGCGGCACCATGGGCTATTTCGTCGGTAAATCCCGATTCACCCAGGGACCGGACCGGCTGCAGTGGCTGTGCCTCGCTTTTATCATCCCGGTGCTGGTGCATGGCCTTTTCAATTTCTCGCTGACGGTGCTGGTGATCGATCTCAAATGGCTCATTCTTCCGATCGTTTTTTTCCTCTGGATCCGCGTACTCACGTTTAAAAAAGTAACCCAGTCCGGCGCTTCCCCCGGCTGACGAGGCGGTTCACTAACCGAAATCATTCAAGGAGGTTCCCATGGCCGGCTTCGTGATCATGCTCCTTTTCATGGCCTTTATCGCACTGATGATCCTGCGCAGGAATCCTGCAACGGCGGGCGCGGCCAACGCCGCCGTCGGCAAGGCCAAACGATTGGGCGTCCCGGCTGTCGTGCTGCTCATCGCTCTGCTGCTGGTCTCGCAGTCGGTGGTGGTGATCCAGGCGGGCACTGCGGGAGTGGTCAAGCGCTTCGGCGCCGTCGAGGGGGAGATGGGGCCCGGGCTCCATTTCATCCTCCCTCTGATCGATCATGTCGTGGTCTTTCCGACGATCAAAAAGACCTATGAGGCTTCGGATATTCCGGAACAGAGCCAGGCCGATTATCCCGACATCATCATCTCGGCCCTGACCTCCGACGGTCAGCAGATCAAGGTGGGGATTACCGCCCGGTTCATGATTCAGCCGGGCAAGGCCGCCTGGATTCTGCAGAATCTCGGCACCGAGCGCGACTATGTCGAAAAGGTCGTCAAGACGGAAATCCGCGGCTCGGGCCGGCGCGTGCCCACCCGCTTCGCCGCCTATGACCTCTACACCAAAAAAAGCTACGAAGCCCAGCAAGCCCTTTTCGACGAGATCGCTCCCAAGTTCCAGGCCAATGGCCTCATCCTCGACGAACTGGTGCTGCGCAACATTACCTTCACCGATGAGTACGCCCGCACCCTCGAGGAGAAGCAGATCGCCCTGGAGAATATCTCCACCGAGCGCAACAAGATGGAGCAGGAAAAGATGCGCAAGGAGCAAAAGATCATCGCCGCCGAGGGGGATGCCCGCAGCATCGAGATCCGCCAGGCCGCGCTGACCAAGAATCCGACCATCATCCAGTGGGAGTTCGTCCAGAAACTGGCGCCGAACATTCAGTGGGGCATCCTCCCGCAGGGCGCGGTGCCGATGCTCAACATGCAGGGCTTTGGCGCCAAACCGTAACTCGTGCACTCTTCATTCGAGGTATTGTCATGGTCAATGAAAAGATCGAACAGGCGTTCGGCATTATGCAGGAGCAGGGGGTGGATCTCTGGCTCACCTTCGTCCACGAGACCGGCACCGCTCCCGATCCAGTGCTCGACCTCCTCGCCGGGGTTCATGTCGTCTGGCCCTCCGCCTTCATCCTCACCGCCTCCGGCAAGGCCCTGGCCATCGTCGGCAGCCTCGACGTGCACGGGGTACAGGATGCTGCCCCGCGCTATGAGGTCATCGGATACCGCGATTCGATTGCCGAGCCGCTCCTGAAGGTGCTCGACGAATTGCAGCCCGGCCGCATCGCCATCAACTACTCCACCAACGACATCATGGCCGACGGACTGTCGCATGGCCTCTATCTGATCCTGACCGATTATATCAAGGGGACGCCCTGGGCGAAGCGGCTGATTTCGAGCGAGGGGCTGGTGGCCGCGCTGCGCGGACGGAAATCTCCCTCCGAACTCAGCCGCATCAAGTCGGCGATCCGCGAGACCCTCGACATCTATGAGCGGGTGACCGCCCATGTGCGGGTGGGCATGAGCGAGCAGGAGGTGGCTGCTTTCATCACCGACAGGATGGAGGGAAGGGGGCTCACACCCGCCTGGGAGGCCGACCATTGCCCCTCGGTCTTCACCGGTCCCGATACCGCCGGGGCCCACGCCGGTCCGACGGCGCGCCGGATCGCGCCCGGCCACATTATGAACACCGATTTCGGCGTGCGTTATGAGGGGTATGTCTCCGACCTGCAGCGCACCTGGTATTTCCTGCGGCCGGGCGAGCATCAGGCGCCGCCGGAGGTACAGAAGGGTTTCGACACCATCTATGGCGCCATTCAGGCCGCGGCCGCGGCGCTCAAGCCGGGTGTGGAAGGATGGACGGTCGACCAGGCGGCGCGGCAATATATTGTCAACGCCGGTTATGAGGAGTTTCCGCACGCCCTCGGCCATCAGGTCGGCCGCAGCGCCCACGACGGCGCCGGACTGCTCTGTCCCGTTTGGGACCGTTACAAGAAGCTTCCCTTTCTCAAGGTGGAGGCTGGACAGGTTTACACCCTCGAGCCACGGCTGACGGTGCCGGGCCATGGTGTGGTGACCATCGAGGAGATGGTAGTAGTGTCGGGGAGCGGCTGCGAATTTCTCTCCACGCCGCAGACCGCACTCTGGGTGGTTTAGCGTACGTTGCGCCGCTGCGGGCGGTGGCGGACCCCATACCTTGATGATGAAGGGGCTTGCCCTTCTGCAGAAACACCCCGGCGGCCTGGCCGCCGGGGTGTTTTTATTGCCAGATCGGGGAAATAATTCTGCATTTTCGCTGCAAATCCTCTATTCTTATACAAGTAAATCCCTTTCCTGGCATCCCTTGAAGCCATCCTTTGGAGGTAGTGGCACCATGAAGCGCTGTGCAGCCCTTACCCTTTATGCCCTGTCGATCCTGACAAGTCCCCTGGCCCTCCACGCCCAGGAGGCGCCTCTTGCCGCGGCCGCCGATTCCGCCGCCTTCGCCCTGCAGAAGGGCGCCGCCACGACCGCGCCGGTTGTCGCCTACCAGGGTTTTCTCACCGACAATAACGGTAATCCGGTGACCGGAACACTTCCGGCTCAGATCAGCATCTGGTCTGAGCCGCTCCTCGGGACCAAGCTCTGGCAGGAGGATCACAATCTCGATGTCTATCAGGGTTATTTCACCGCCGAGCTGGGACGCACCATCGAGCTGCCGCGCACAGTCTTTGAAGGCGCCGCGCGCTGGATCCAACTGAGCATCAGCGGCGAAACCCTGACCCCGCGCAAGGAGCTGCTCAACGTCCCCTTCAGCCTCTATGCCGCTAATGCCGGCGCCCTCGGCCAGATCCCAGCCGATCAGTTCTACACCAAGGGGCAGGCCAATGAAGCCGCCAGCAACCAGATCGATGCCGCCAAACTCGGCGGCAAAAAAGCCGCCGACTTTTACGACCGCTATCAGCTCGACGCCGGCTACGTGCCGCGCGGCGGCGTCAACAGCGTCACCGGCGAGATGATCGTCGACGGCTCGATCCAGCGTGCGGACATCGGTTTTGCACTCGGGAGCGGTACCATCACCGCGGTCGCCCCCGGCAGCGGCCTGAGCGGCGGCGGCACCAGCGGCAGTGTCGCACTCGCCCTGGCGCCGGAGTACATGAGTGGCCAGGCCTATGACGCCCGCTTCGTCCGCCGCGACGAAGCCGCTTCGGTGGGCAATGCGATGCTGCGTGACGGCAGCGTTACCTCCGCCAAGATCGCTGACAATTCGATCCAGGCGGCGGATCTGGGCTTCCCTGTCGGCACCGTTACCGCTGTCGTGGCGGGCGCGGGTCTCAGCGGCGGCGGCACCAGCGGTCCGGTCACCCTGGGCCTGAACAGCAACTATCAGAGCGGCACCGCCTTCGACAGCCGCTTCGTGCGCAAGGGCGAGGAGGCCGTGATCACCAGCGCCATGATCAAGGACGGCGAGATCACCGGCGCCGACGTCAAGAATAACTCGCTCACCCAGGAGGATCTCGCCTTCAATATCGGCGATATCACCGCCGTCCAGGCCGCTAACGGCCTCACCGGCGGCGGCCTGGTCGGCGATGTGACCCTGCAACTCGAGCCGGCCTACCGCGACGGCTCCGCCTACGACAGCCGATTTGTGCAGAAGGGCCAGCTCGGCGCGATCACCGGCGGCATGATCCTTGACGGGACCATCGAACCGCGCGATCTCGCTTTCGCGGCGGGCGACATCACCAGTGTCACCGGTATGAGCGGGATCACTACAACCACATCCGGCCTGAGCGGCGATGTCGTTTTGCGCCTGGATGACAATTACATCTCCGGAGCGGCTTATGACGGCCGCTTCCTCAACAAAAACCTCATCGGCGGCGTCACCAGCCAAATGATCGCCGACCTCGGTGTCCAGCCCGGCGACCTGGCGGACAACATCATACAGCCGCGTCATTTCGGCAATACCTTCACCATGAGCAAGACCTACACGGGCGGGCCGGTCTTCAGCGTCGCCAATTTGGCCTCCGTCAACAGCTGGGGCCTGGAGGGGAGCGGCCTCACTGGCGGGGTGCGCGGCGCCAGCGCGACCGGGACCGGCGTTCTGGGCGTCGGTGCGCTCTACGGCGTACATGCCCGGCTCGAAGGACCAACAACCGCCAACAGTTATGCCCTTTTCGTCGAAGGGCGCGCGTTCTGCACCAACGGCGGCTGGGGCGACGTGGCGGAGAACCTCAAAAGCCGCGAATCCCTCACGGCGGGCGACGTCGTGGTCATCGATCCCTCCGGCACCCATCAGCTGATGCGCTGCCGTACCGCGTACGATACCCGGGCAGCGGGGATCATCTCGACCAATCCGACCCTGGTCGTCGGCACCCTGGTGAACAGCGGCGGCTATCCTCTGGCCCTGAGCGGTGTCGTGCCGTGCAAGGTGTCTGCCGCCAACGGCGCCATCCGTCCCGGCGACCTGCTGACCACCTCGGATCTGGCCGGCCATGCGATGAAGGCCGCCGAGATCCGCCCGGGAACGATCGTGGGCAAGGCGCTGGAGGGGCTGGCTTCGGGCACCGGAGTCATCCAGGTCCTGGCGACGCTGCAATAAGCCGGAAGGGAAATGAACGCGAGCTTGTCTGGGCTCTGGCTCCCGCCCGGCGCGCAGCTCCGGCTCCCGCCGGCTGCTGGGCTCGACTGCTTTGTTGAAGGAGTGATATGAAACACCCGATCTGCCTGATCATTCTGATGGCCGCGCCGCTGCTGCTGCAGGCCGGTCCCTATACCCTGAAACGCGACGGCTTTGTCAGTGCCGGCGGACGGGTGGCCTCTACCCGCTATGCTGCAGTCACCGCCGCGGGGCGGCCGACCTTCAGCGGCATGGAGAGTCCGGGATTCAGCGTGGGCCCCGTGACCGCTGTCGCGCTTCCGCCGGGTCCGGTGCCCGCCTCCTTTGCGCTGGCCCAGAACTATCCCAATCCATTCAACCAGTCGACCACCCTGAGCTGGCAGCTGCCGGTGGCTGCTGAGGTCCGCATTACGCTCTACTCCTTGCGGGGAGAGGAGGTGGCGCTGCTCTACGCCGGCCGCCAACCCGCCGGTCTCTACCGTCTGAGTTGGACCGGGAACGACGCGGCGGGGCATCCGCTGCCGAGCGGTCTCTACTTCGTCCATTTTACAGCCGGCGGCCGCCGCCAGGTCGTCAAGGTGACCCTGGTCCGATGAACGGAGCTTGCATGCTGGTCGAAACCCTTATTACCGGGCCCCTCGAGGAAAATTGCCACATCGCCATCGAACCGGATAGCCGGGAGGCTGCTATCATCGATCCCGGAGAGAATGCCACAGAGATTCTTGCAGCGGTCGAGTCAAGGGGGGTGATCGTCCGGCATATCCTGCTGACTCATGCCCATTTCGACCATATTGGCGCGGTTGCGGCGGTGCAGACGGCCACGGGGGCGAAGGTCTTGCTGCACCGGGCGGAAGCGCCCAACCTCGAGCGGGCCGCGCTCCAGTCCGCTTTCTTCGGCTTTCCGCCGCCGGAGCCCTTCGCCGTCGACACCTGGCTGGAGGGGGGGGAGGTCATGGCCATCGGCACGCAGCGGCTGCAGGTGCTCTTCACACCGGGGCATTCGCCCGGCGGCTGCTGTTTTTACAGCGCCAGCCAGCTCTTCTCAGGGGATGTGCTCTTCCACCAATCCATCGGCCGCAGCGATCTGCCCGGCGGTGACGCCGCGCAGCTGCTGCATTCCATCCACACCCTCCTTTTCCTCCTTCCGGATGAGACGGTGGTCCACCCGGGGCATGGGGAGTCGACTACCCTTGCCCTAGAGAAACAATCCAATCCCTTTATACGCCAGTAATCGGGTCTACGCCCGGCTGGGTGCGAGAGCTCAACCGGGTTGACGCGAGTGTTTTATCGGGTCGGCGCGAAAGCCTGGCCGCGTGGGGCGGCCTGCGGTGCGCCGCGGCCGCACGGGAAAATCTCCTTGCAAGTTAGCCCAAAAATGGTTAAACTGAAGCGCGAAAATGGGCGCCGTGGTGGACTGCTCCTGCTGCGGCGCGGATTAAAACATGGAGGTACTATGGCGGAACCCATCGGACTCGAACACGCGGTCGTCGTGGTTCGTGAAGATGAGTGCAAGGGCTGCGGCCTCTGCATCGAAGCCTGTCCCGAGGGAGTCTTGTTTGAAGAAAAACACCTGAATCACCTGGGTTACCATCCCACCGCATACAAGGGTGAGGGATGCACCGGCTGCAGCATCTGTTTCTATCAATGCCCCGAGCCGGGCGCCATCACCATCTACAAGAAGGGGTATGTCGGCGAGGAGGTGCGGTGATATGGCCAAACAACTGATCAAGGGGAACGAAGCGGTGGTCAAAGGGGCCATTCTGGCCGGCTGCCGCTTTTATTTTGGCTATCCCATCACCCCCGCCTCCGAGGTAGCCGAGGCGGCGGCCTACTACATGCCCAAGGTGGGCGGCACCTTCATTCAGGCCGAGAGCGAAGTGGCGGCGATCAACATGGTCTACGGCGCGGCCTCGGCCAATGTCCGGGTCATGACGGCCTCTTCCTCGCCCGGCATCAGCCTGAAGATGGAGGGCCTTTCCTATTGCGCCGGGGCGGAACTGCCTTTCGTCCTGGTCGATGTCATGCGCGCCGGCCCCGGGCTTGGCAATATCGCCCCGGAGCAGGGCGATTACAACCAGATCATCAAGGGCGGTGGCCACGGCAATTACAAGGTGATCGCCCTGGCGCCCAACAGCGCCCAGGAGATGTGCGATCTCACCATACTCGCCTTCGACCTGGCCGACCGTTACCGGATTCCCGCCGTGCTTCTGGCCGACGGTTTTATCGGTCAGATGGAAGAGCCGGTCGAGTTTCCCGAAGCGCGGACCGCCTTGCCGGAGAAGCCCTGGGCTCTTCATGGCGAGGCGGCCGATGAAAATCGTCTCATCACCTCCATCAACCTCGAGCCGGAGTTGCTCGAGCAGCACAACATCCATCTCCAGAATAAGTACGCCGAAATCGCCCGCAATGAAACCCGCTACGAGGATTACCACACCGAGGACGCCGAACTCATCATCATCGCCTACGGCGTAGTCTCGCGCATCGTCCAGACCGCGGTCGACGATCTGCGGGCGGCGGGCAAAAAGGTGGGCATGATGCGTCCTGTCAGCCTTTGGCCCTTCCCGAGCGTCCACATCGCCGACCTCGGCGACCGGACGAAACAGTTCCTGGTCGTCGAGCTTTCGAACGGACAGATGGTGGATGATGTGCGCCTGGCGCTGAATGGCAAGCGGCCGGTCCACCTCCACAACCGGATGGGCGGCATGGTTCCCTCCCCCGAGGAGGTCCAGGCCCGGGTGTTGAACCTACTGGAGGCATGAGCGATGGCTGAAAAAGTTCTCAAAAAATCGGCAAGTTTTTTTGATACCTACGATCGCAATCCCAGCCCGAACAAGGAGGTAACCCATTACTGTCCAGGCTGCGGGCACGGGGTTTTGCACAAGCTGATCGCCGAAGCGATCGATGATTTCAATATCCGTGAGCGCACCATTTTTTGCAGTCCGGTGGGCTGCAGTGTCTTCGCCTATTATTATTTCCGGACCGGCAACATCCAGTGCGCCCACGGTCGCGCTCCAGCGGCGGCGACGGGTGTCAAGCGGACCCACCCGGAGTGCATCGTCATCAGCTATCAGGGGGATGGCGATCTGGCGGCCATCGGCACCGCCGAGATCGTCCAGGCGGCCAACCGCGGCGAAAATATCACGGTTTTTTTCGTCAACAACGCCATCTATGGCATGACCGGAGGTCAGCTCGCCCCGACCACGCTGGTGGGCCAGAAGACGACCACTTCGCCCTACGGCCGCAATCCCGGCAACGAGGGATATCCGATCAAGGTGGCCGAGATGATCTCGACGCTCGAGGCACCGGTCTATGTCGAGCGGGTGGCGATTACCGATGCCAAGAATACCGCCCGGGTGCGCCGCGCGGTGCGCAAGGGGCTGCAGAATCAGATGGACAACCGGGGATTTTCGCTGATCGAGGTGCTTTCGGTCTGCCCCTCGGGGTGGAAGATGACCCCGGTGCAGGCCAAACAGTGGCTCAGCGATTATATGATCAAGCAATTCCCGCTCGGGGTCTACCGCGACCGTACCGAAGAGGTGCCGTCGCGGGAAGTGACGCGCCATGTGTTTCATGTCGACGGCATCCGCGAGGCCCTCGATCTGCCCGTCACCCACGATACCACGATCAAGACCGAACCGCCCGCGGCCGAATTCCGGGATCCGCGGATCAAGCTGGCCGGTTTTGGCGGTCAGGGGGTGCTGATGCTCGGGCTGATGCTGGCCGAAGCGGGGATGCATGCCGGTTACAATGTCTCCTGGATCCCCTCGTATGGCCCGGAGATGCGCGGCGGTACGGCCAACTGCCATGTCAATCTGTCGCATCGCCGCATCGGCTCGCCGACGGTTTCACGGCCGACCCTCCTGGTGGCGATGAACCTGCCCTCCCTCGAAAAGTTCGAGAATGAGGTCGTGCCCGGCGGACTGATCCTCTACGATACGGCCATGATCAGCCGGCCGCCGCAGCGCACCGATGTCAAGGCGGTGGGCATTCCGGCTTCGACGATCGCTGATGAACTGGGCAACACCCGCGGGGCCAATATGGTCATCCTTGGAGCCTACATCGCCCTCTCCGGCATCCTGCCCAAGGAGGCCATCTTCGCTGCGATGCCGACGCTGATCAAACGGCAAAACCTGATACCGCTCAACAAGCTGGCGGTCGAGAAGGGAATGGAATTTGTTCGTAATTTGCGGGGTTAAGACAAGCGCGTGACCGATTCGCAGCGTACGTCCAGTTCCTTGAAGCAGCGCCTGTTTCATGACCTCTTGCCATTCGTGGCCAAGCCAGGCCGCTATATCGGCAATGAATTCAATATGATCCGTAAAGATCCGGCTGCGGTGGAGGTACGTATCGCCCTGGTCTTTCCGGATGTCTATGAGGTCGGCATGTCCTATCTGGGCTATCCGATCCTCTATCATCTTCTCAATCAGCAGCCGCATTTCTATGCCGAGCGCGCTTTCGCGCCCTGGATGGACATGGCGGCGCAGATGCGGGAAAAGGGCGTGCCGCTTTTTTCGCTCGAGACCTTTTCACCGCTGCGGGATTTCGATCTCATCGGCTTCACGCTGCAGTACGAGCTGAACTATACCACCATCCTCGAGCTGATCGATTTGGCCGGGTTGCCGCTGCGGGCGGCGGAGCGCCAGGACGGCCCCCTGGTGGTCGGCGGCGGTCCTTCGGTTTTCAATCCCGAGCCGGTGGCCGATTTTTTCGATCTCTTCGTCATCGGCGATGGCGAGGAGGCGGCGCTCGAACTGGCAGCCACGATCGCGCAGGCCAAACAGAACGGCTGGGCGCGGGGGGAAACGCTGCGCCACTGTGTGCAGATACCCGGGGTATACATTCCGCAGTATTATCAACCGATTTCGAACGAGGCCGGCGCCTTCGCCGGTCTGGAGCCGCTGCATGCGGAGGCGCCACGCCGTATCCGCAGCCGCATCGTCTCCAGCCTGCCGCCCGGCAATTACAGCGACCGCCCGCTCGTCCCCGTCATCACCACGACACACGATCGCGTCTCACTCGAGATCGCCCGGGGCTGCTCGCGCGGCTGCCGCTTCTGCAACGCCGGGATGATGTACCGCCCGGTGCGCCAGCGCCCCGTCGAGGATCTCACCAGGCAGGCGGTGGCGGGCATTCGCAACACGGGCTACGATGAGGTCTCGCTGGTTTCGCTCTCGACCTCCGACTATGAGGAACTCGGGCCGCTGATGCAACGGCTGCAGGCGGAGCTGGGGCGTAAGATGGTAAACATCTCTTTCCCCTCGCTGCGCCCGGAGAAGTTCACCCCTGAAGTCGCGCGTTTTGCCAAAGGGGTGCGCAAATCGGGACTGACGCTGGCGCCCGAAGCGGGATCGCAGCGTTTGCGAGAGGTCATCAACAAGACCACCACCGCGGCGGATCTGCTCCGCGCCGTCGAGCTGGCCTTCCAGGAGGGCTGGCAGGTGGTCAAACTCTATTTCATGATCGGTCAGCCGACCGAGACCGATGCGGATTTGCAGGGGATGGTCGATCTCATCGACCAGGTCGTAGCTCTGGCGCGGCGCTGGAAGGGCACCCGGATCAATATCTCGGTATCGCCCTTTGTGCCCAAACCGGGCACACCGTTCCAGTGGGCCGCACAGGACAGCCCCGGGGAGACCCGGCGCAAGCTCGCTTTTCTGCGGGAACGCCTCTGCGACAAGCGGATCAAGCTCAGCTGGCGCGATGCTGAGGTGGCGCAGATCGAAGGAGTCCTGGCCCGCGGCGACCGGCGGCTGGGGCGGGTTATCGAACGCGTCTGGCAGGCGGGGACGACCCTCGAAGGATGGTCCGAGAATTTTCATTACGAAATCTGGCTGCAAGCCCTTGCCACGGAAGGACTGCAGCCGGAAGTGTTCACAGGGGGGTACCCCCTGGATGCGCCGCTGCCATGGGCTCATCTCGACAAGGGGGTGACAACCAGGTTTTTACAGGATGAGTACCGGCGGGCCCTTGGGCAGGAGGTGACGCCCGACTGCCGCGACGGCCAATGCAACCGCTGCGGACTGATGGGACAGCCGGTTTGCCAGCAGATCCTCAAGGGGGAAAAAGCCTTTCGCAGCGGCACCCTGCTGCCGACGCCGCAGGCGCAGGCCTCCGAAACCGCGCCGCTGCCGCATCCGGCTCCTCAGCCCGAAGGCCGCTGGGTGCGTTTGCACTACCATCGGGGTGAAGAGGTGCGCTGGATTTCGCATCTCGATTTTATCCATGTTCTTGAACGGGCGCTGCGCCGCGCGGAATGGCCGTTGGTCTACAGCGAGGGATTCAATCCTCATCCGCGTATCTCTTACGGGCCGCCGCTGCCCACCGGACATATCAGCCGGGCCGAATACATCGACCTCATGGCCGCTGCGGAGGAGATTGGTTCCTGCGTCGCCGCCCTGGCGGCGCAGCTGCCCGCCGGAATCCGCATCCATGAAGCCCTGCTCCTGCCGGCCAAACCCCGCGCTCTGGCGGACGAAATTGTTCGCGCCGTTTGCCGGGTGACCTGGCCTACACTGGCTGGACCCTTGGATTTGACCGCACGCATCAGCGCCCTTCTGGAGCAGAAGGAACTCCTGGTGACGCGGTATAAGGAAAAAGAAGCCCCCCGCATCCTGGACATCCGGCCCTTTCTTCTGGAATTAGCCTGGCAGGAGGGGGCTTTGCAGATCGTAAGCCATGTCGATCACGGCAAAACCGTGCGCATGGAGGAAATTATCAGCCTGCTCTTCCCTGACGAGCCCAACCGCGCGCGGCTGGCTTCCATCGAACGGGTGCACCTGTGGATGGAGAGGGAAGGCGAATTCATCTCCCCCCTCGCGGTAGTGGAGAGCGGCATCAGAGTGTAAAGAAATGAGGAACCATGAAAAAGGACATCATCATCAACATCGGCATCGGCGAATCGCGCGTCGCGATCCTGGAAGACGGCCACCTGGCGGAGCTCTATCTCGAAAAACCTGAAAATGAACGCATGGTGGGGGACATCTACTACGGCAAGGTCGCCAAGGTGATCAAGGGGATGCAGGCGGCTTTCGTCAATATCGGTCTCAACCAGGATGCTTTTCTCCATTTTTCGGATGTCAGCGACAATCTTACGGCCTTCAACCAGCTCTTCCCGCAGGAGGAGGCCCGCAATCGCGGCGGCCAAACCAGCCAGCGCCAGCGCCACCGCAGCCGCGATTTCAACGAGCCGCAGCTGCGCCAGGGCCAGCCGATTCTGGTTCAAGTGACCAAAGAGCCGATCTCCAGCAAGGGCGCGCGCGTCACCACCGAGATCTCCCTGCCCGGCCGCTTTCTCGTCCTGATCCCCTATAACGACATGATCGGCGTGTCGCGCAAGATCACCAACCGCCGCGAACGCGCGCGCCTCAAACAGATCGGCCGCGCCATCAAGCCCGAAGGCTTCGGGCTGGTGATCCGCACCGTCTCCGAGAACCGGGACGAAGCCGCGTTGCGCGCTGACCTCGAGGATCTTGTCCGGATGTGGGAAACGCTGACGGACAAGGTCAGGAAGAACACCCCGCCGCTGCTCGTTCACAAGGATATGGACGTCCTCTCCAGCGTCATCCGCGATCTCTTCACCAACGACGTCTCGCTGCTCGCCGTCGACAACAAAAAGATGCACAAGCAAATCGTCAAGTATGTGCGCGATGTGGCGCCCGCTCTGGTCGATCGCACCGAGCTCTATACCGGGCGCGTCCCCATCTTCGACAAGTACGGGATCGAGACCGAGATCACCCGCAGCCTGTCGCGCAAGGTCTGGCTCAAGAGCGGCGGCTATATCTTTTTCGACCACACCGAGGCGCTGGCGGCCATCGATGTCAACAGCGGCCGCTTCATCGGCAAAAAGGACCACGATGCCAACAGTCTGCGCATCAACCTCGAGGCGGCGCGGGAGATCGCCCGGCAACTGCGCCTGCGCGATATCGGCGGCATCATCATCATCGATTTCATCGACATGGTCGAGGAGAAGAACCGCAAGCGGTTGCAGGAGGAATTTCTGCGCGAACTGGAACTGGATCGCGCCCAGGTCAATGTAGCGCCGATCTCACAGTTTGGCATCATCGAGATGACGCGCGAACGCATCCGCCCGGCCCTGCTCTTCACCCTGAGCGATCCCTGCCCCGCCTGCCTCGGTACCGGGCGCGTCCTCTCCAAGACCACCACCATGGCGCGCATCGAACGCTGGCTTATGCGTTACCGCGCCGAGAAGGGCGATCGCAGCCTGCAGCTGGTGGTCAATCCCGAGCTGGCGGCTTACCTGAGCTCCGGTTACCGCAGCCAGATCCTGCGGCTGAGCTGGAAGTACTGGACCCGCATCAAGTTGATCGGGGACGAGAATGTGGCGATGGACGAGTTCCGCTTTCTCAGCAAGGATGGCCAGGAGGATCTGACCAACAAGTATTTCAGCTGAGACGCCCGGCTTTGGCCCGGCCCTGGCTCTGGCGCCCATCCGAAGGCGCCGACCTGGCCTTGGCACCCTTACGCAGGCTGAATTTGCACAATCCGCTTGACAAAAAGCAAAAGAATTATTATATTTAATGCCTTTTTGGATTTGAAAACTATTTACAGCACGGAGAATTCTGCATGTACGCGATTATCGATATCGCCGGCGCCCAGTTCCACGTAGCCCAGGACGACAAGATCAACGCCCCGAAGCTGGCCGGCGAGGTGGGTTCGACCATCGAACTCGAAAAAGTCATCCTGCTGTCCGGTGAGAATGGCGAGGTCAAAGTCGGCAAACCCTACGTTGACGGCGCCAAGGTTCAGGCGACCATCCTCGGCCATGGCCAGGATAAAAAGGTCCAGATCTTCAAAAAGATCCGCCGGGAAGGGTACACCCTGTTCAAGGGACACCGTCAGCAGCACACCACTCTGAAAATTGAAGCAATCATTGGATAAGATCGGGCCGCTGCCCGTTCGATTCTAGGAGGAAGAAATGGCGCATAAAAAAGGCGTGGGCTCTTCGCGCAACGGTCGCGACAGCAACCCGCAAATGCTCGGCGTCAAGCGGTACGATGGCCAGGTCGTCACGGCTGGCAGCATCATCGTGCGCCAGCGCGGCACCCGCATCCACCCCGGCCTGAATGTCGGCAAGGGCTCCGATGATACCCTGTTCGCCCTCAAAACCGGCACCGTGAAATTCACCACGCACGGCAAAAACAAAAAGCGGGTCAATATCATTCTTTAGGACCCGACTTATCTCTTCAAGCGCGATGACCATCGCGCTTTTTTTTTACTCGGCCGGCGCGTTTCTGTATACCATCAGCAAGCGGGCGTAATGATGCCGTAATTCTGTTGACAATCGCTCGTAAACTTGCTATCTTGTTATTATTCGCCATATTTTTTAGCTCAGCCCGAGTTTCGCTAACCTCGAGCGATGGAGGCACGCATGCTGCAGCAAGAATTGGACTTCTATGAACGCCATCAATGGGCGCTCCAGCCCTTCCAATCGTTTGCAGCCTTGCTGCAGAAAATGCAAAAACTGGCTGCTGACTACACCGGCGACCAGCCGGATTGGCAAAAACAGGAATGGATCCTCAATCTCCATCTGCTGGGTTGTGCTTCTGCTGATATTCTGGATGATTACCTGACCTCCGGCGTCCGGGACTGGTCCAAGGTTGAGGACTATGTTGCCGCCCTGGGAGGGGTAGTACGGCTGATCCGCCGAAGTTCTGAACTCTACTGCAGCACGATCAAACAGTGGCGGGACCGCCCCTTGAGCCGGTGGCGGCATGCGTGGGGCGAATTTCTGATCTTTCTGGCGCAATCGCTGGTCGATCACCCTGTCCCGGGTGCTGATCTCGCTGCAGAGGTGCAGAGCCGCTTGCACACCCTGTCACGGCAGCCGTTTCCCGCCAGGCTGCAGCGGATGCGGCTGCGCATACCGGCGGCCTACCGCTCCCAGGATTTGACGCATCATGATATCATCGCCCTTGGGGAAAAATATCTCGAATCCCTGCCCCCGGCAGGGGGGGCTTGTCTTGTGGTCGGCTTACGTACGGCCGGCTCCTATTTTGCCCCGATGCTCGCCGGCTATTTGCGGAGCCGCGGCTTGCAGACCTCCTATGTCACCATGCGCCCCAAATCCTACATCCATCCTCGGGATAGAAAGCTGTTTACCGTGAACACCAGGGGCAAGGACCGGATCCTTTTCGTCGATGAGCCGGTTGGCACCGGAAAAACCGTCCTCAAGGCGATCGCGATGCTGGCCGGATTCGGAGTCAAACCCGGCCAGATGGTCATCCTGATTCCGAGCCATCCGGCCAACGGCCAGTGGCTGGATGAGACCATGCGGATCCAGCTCGGTGAGGTACAAGCGCTCACCCTCGAGCCGCCGGAATGGTTCAAGCGGAAACGCCTCGCCCTGCCGGAAATTGAGCGCGCCATCGCCCCCTATTTCCAGGCTCCCGCCCTTGTGAAGGTTCGCGTCAGAGAGAGTGAGGAAACCGGTCGGATCAACCAGGCCCTGAGCCTCAATCCGGAAGGAGCTTTTCATGTCCGCTTGAAGAAGGTGGTCGACGTGGACCTGGAAAGGCCGGGGGGAGGGAACAGAACAACCCTCCGGCTGCTGATTAAAAGCGTCGGCTGGGGCTGGTACAGCTACCATGCCGCATTGGCTGGGGCGCGTCTGCAAGAATTTGTGCCGGAAGTCTTTGGTGTACGCGATGGCCTGATGTATTGCCGCTGGCTGGAGACCGGTCCTGGAACGAAGGACTCCCCTGAGGAAAAAGAGGCGTTCGTGCAGCGGATCTCCGACTATATCGCTGCCCGAGCGACGAGGCTGCGCCTGGAGGAGGATCCCGCCCGTTTCATCAGCAGCTACCGTGAGAGCGGCCTGCAGTCCGTCGCGATCGTGCTGAGCCGGGTCTTCGGTCCACAGATATCCATTCTGAAACGCGGCTGGGTACGGAGGAAACTGGAACAGCTGGAGTGTCCGGTTCCGGCGCTGATCGATGGCCGGATGGGCCGCAGCGAGTGGGTGGGCGATCCCCGCGAGCGCCGCAAAGCCGACTTTGAGCATCACGGTTTCAGCAAAACCGCCTCCCACAACATCGCTGATCCAGCCTATGACCTCGCCAGCGCCATCGTCGAATTCGGGATCAGCGGGGATCGACAGGAGGCGTTCATCAACAATTATATCGATAAATCCGGTGACCGCGAGATCCGCCGCCGTCTGATCTATTACCAGATTTATTGCGGCAGTGAGGGGATGGAGATAGCCTCAGGACAGCTGAGCAGGATGGAATATGCCGCACAGTACCCGGAACTGAACAACCGTCACCTGCAGATGTTCTCGGGGCTGGTCTCCGACACCAGTCACACTTTTTCGAACCTCTGCCATGGGACACCGGTCAAGGAGTGGCGGCTTCCGCTCTTCGTCATGGACTGCGACGATGTCATGGACAAAGGCATCTTCGGCTTTCCCTCCACTACGGCGGCCGGAGTCAAGGCGCTCTCCCTGTTGCGGACTCATGGCGTCTGCGCCATAGTCAATACAGCGCGCAGCCTGGTTGATGTGCAGGAATATTGCCGGATCTACGGCTTCCCCGGCGGCATCGGCGAATACGGCAGTGTGATCTGGGATGACCTTGAGCAAAAAGCGATCGCACTGGCCTCGGAAGCGGCGCTGGACCAGCTGGAGCGGCTTCGGGCGGCCTTGAAAGCGATCCCCGGGATCTATCTCAACTCGAATCATCACTATTCGATCAAGGCCTTCAGCTATGGAAAGTCGCGTACGCTTCCCCTGCCCACGGCCATGATCGGTGAACTCTTCTCCAGGTTGAATCTCGACGAACTCAAGGTTAAGATCTCCCATCTCGACTTGTGCGTACTGGATAAATCGGTGGACAAGGGGCAAGGGCTCCTGAAGCTGATGGCACTCAAAGGCTTTACCAACGGCCGTACGGGCTCGGTCGGCGATACGGAATCGGATTTTCCCATGCTCCGTGTGACCAGTCAGGGCTTTCTGGTCAACAACAGCGATGCTGAATTGAAACGCAAGTCACGCGGGCACGCCATCGAGGTCGTCTCCCACTCCTTTCAGAAGGGATTGCTGCAGAGCGTGATCCTGTTTCTGCACCCGGAGGAACGCAAGCCCTGCGACCTGTGCCAGGCCACCCTCAGGGAATTGGAGAATCGCGATGGGCTCCTGTGGCAGCTGGCTGAGATCGCCGATTGGCCTCGCTGGCGGCATCTGACTCACGCCTTCGACCGGACCTTCCTGGAGCCTTTTACCAGTTGACAAAGCTGCTTGCTTGACCTGCGCCTACCAGTATCTGATTCGCCAGCGTTGGGCTTGCTCGTTCGAACAATCAAGGGAGTACCATGAGAACAAAGACCAACCTGGGGATCGGGCTGCTGGTAGCGGGGATGCTATCGTGGGGCGCAATGCTCCATGCGCAGACGCCCCAACTCTATATCAATGAATTCCTTGCCTCCAATTCTAAGCTGAATCTTGATCCGGACTACAAAGCCTACGCGGACTGGATCGAGCTCTACAACGCCGGAGAGACCCGGCTGCAGCTCGCCGGCTACAGCCTGACGGACAACCTCTCCCAACCCGCCAAGTGGACGTTCCCGGCCAATACCTCGATTGCCGCCAAATCCTTTCTGGTGATCTGGGCCGATGACCGGAATACCGGCCTGCATACCAATTACAAACTCGCCGCCGAGGGTGAACAGATAGGGCTTTTCGACTATACCCAAAAGCTGATTGATTCGCTCTCCTACGGCCAGCAGACCACCAATGTCTCTTATGGCCGCTATCCTGACGGTCAGGGAAGCTGGCGTTACTTCAGCACGCCGACGCCGGGGGCGGCCAACCTCGTCCAGTCCTTCGAAGGGATTGTCTCTGATCCGGTTTTTTCGCAGCCCGGGGGCTTTTACCGCGGGGAGCAGAGCATCACCCTTTCCCACGACGGCACGGCCGAGTCCATCCGCTATACCACCAGCGGCGCCGCACCTTCCGATACGGCAGCGCTCTACACCGCCCCCATCCGGATTTCCCGGACCACCGTCCTGCGGGCCCAGGCCTTCCGCAGCGGCAGCCTGCCCAGCCGCGTCATCACGCGCACCTTCTTCATTGACGACTCCAGCACCCTGCCGGTGGTATCGCTCTCCACCGCTCCGGAGAACCTTTGGGATGACCGGACCGGCATCTATGTGGTCGGCACCAACGGCGTAACCGGCTATTGCATGAATACCCCCTGCAACTGGAACCAGGATTGGGAGCGGCCGGCCACCCTCGAGTATTACGACGCCGTGGGGCAGCTCCGCTTCCAGCTGGATGCGGGGATCAAGATCGGCGGCGGCTGCACGCGCAAGTACCCGCAAAAATCCCTGGCGGTCTACGCCCGCAGTATCTATGGCAGCAGCAAGATCAATTATCCGCTTTTTCCGGACAAGAAAAGCGAGAGTTACAACAACCTCGTCCTGCGCAATAGCGGCCAGGACTGGTACCGGACCCTCTTCCGCGACGGCATGATGCAGCTGCTGGTCAAGGACCGCATGGATATCGACTGGCAGGCTTACCAGCCTGCGGTGCTCTTCATCAATGGCGTCTATTGGGGCATCCAGGATCTCCGGGAGAAACACAATGAGCATTATCTCGAAGCCAATTACGGGATCGATCCCGATCGCGTCGACATCGTCTCGGATAACGGCGAAGTTCACGAGGGCTCCGCGACCCTGTACAAGGAGCTGATCAATTTTGTGAGCGCTCATAACCTGGCGGAGAAGGCCAACTATGACCAGGTCCGGTCGCAGATCGATATCGATGAGTACCTCAATTACCTCATCGCCGAAATCTATTTCGCCAATATCGACTGGCCCGGCGGGAATATTAAATTCTGGAGGGAGTGGGGAGCGGGTCATAAATGGCGTTGGATCCTTTTCGATACCGATCTCGGCTTCGGGGCGCATCCACAGGGACAATATGACAGCAATACCTTGGCCAATGTCACCTCTCCCGTGGAGACCTATTACGCCAATCCGCCCTGGTCGACGCTGCTGATACGAAAGCTTTTAGAAAATCAAGAGTTTCGCAATCATTTTATCCAGCGTTTTGCGGGCCACATCCAGACCACCTTTGCGCCGGCGCGCGCGATCGCGCGGATCGACAGCCTCACCGCCCTGATCGCTCCCGAGATCCCCCGGCACAAGCAGCGCTGGCCGGCTTCGCTCTCTTTCGGCGCCACCTGGGAGGCGCAGATCGAGATCACGCGCGAATTTGCGCGCAAGCGGCCGCAGCATATGATGGCCCACCTCAAGGATAAATTCATGCTCGCAGGCACCGCAGCGTTGGGCGTCGAAGCCAATGATTTCAGGATGGGCCGGGTGAGCATCGAGGGTGTAACCCTGGCCGACAGCCAGACGATTTCCTATTTTACCGGCATTCCACTTACCTGTGCGGCGCTGCCGGCCAAGGGGTATCGTTTCGCCGGCTGGCATGGCCTTTCCCAGACGACAGAGGATACCATCCAGATCACCCTGAACATGCCCGGCAAATTGCGCGCCATCTTCTCCCCTGAGGCAGTCGGCGTCGGCCGCAAGCCGGCTGTGGCGGCCGGCTTCACCCTGATGCAGAATTACCCCAATCCCTGCAATCCGGCGACCACAATCCGCTTCCGGCTGGAGCGTTCTGAAACCGTAACCCTGATAGTTTACGACCTGCTGGGTGCCGAACAGGCGGTATTGCTCCGGCAAGAACTCGCGGCGGGAGATCACCACGTCGCATTCAACGCGGCTCATCTGGCGAACGGGATTTATTTCATTACCCTGCAGGCAGGGGAAGAGCGGCAGGTGCGGAAGATGGTGGTGGCGAAATAGGGTTCTGCGGTCGGTCGCATAATAGAAAATACTACAAAAAGCATGCCATGCTTTCGAAATAGGACTTGACTCTTTAGGGGTATTGTCCTATATTAATTGGAGGTCGCCGCCACAGCCGAGTGGGCACGAGAGCATCCGGAGCGCGGGTGGGGCCTCGGTGGGCGCGAGAACCCGGGCTGGGCCGGCCGGGAGCCCGGACGGCGTGGCGCGTGCTTCCGCAAGGGGCCGGGTGGTGGAGGCGTCCAAGCTACTTTTCCCTTTCGACGCGCTGTCCTGCCATTTCCGGCGGCGGATTCACGCAGGGGCGTCGTAAAAGGGCATTTTTTTGCAGAGCGGGGATAAATCAGGAGCAGAGCATGCAGTTCACCCCGGAAGAAGTCGAGCGCATTGCCGCCCTCGCCAAACTCAGCTTTTCGGCAGAGGAAAGGGACCGGGTCATCGCCGGATTCAATCAGATGATCGCCTATGTCAGCAAGCTTGACGAACTGGATCTTTCCGGCGTGGAGCCCGCAACGCATCCCCTGGACTCCGGCGCACCGCTGCGGGCCGACGAGACCGTACCCTCGCTGCCGCGTGAGGCGGCCTTGCGCAATGCTCCGGCCAGTCATGACGGCTTTTTCAGCGTGCCCAAGGTGATTGGAGGGCAGAATGAAGAAGCATAGCACCTGCGTTTGGAGGTCCCGGTGAGTTTGCGCAAGGCGGTCATCATTCCGGTGCGCTATGCTTCCTCGCGCTTCCCTGGCAAACCCCTGGCCCTGATCGCCGGCAAACCGATGATTCAGCGTGTCTACGAGCGGGCGGCGATGGCGAAGGGCTTTGACCACCTGTGCGTCGCCACCGATGACGCGCGCATCTTCGATGCCGTCGCTGCTTTTGGCGGTCGCGTGGTCATGACCCCTGGCGACCTCGCCTCCGGCACCGATCGCGTCGCCTGGGTCGCGCGCGATCTCGATGTCGAGGTCGTGGTCAACCTCCAGGGGGATGAACCCCTCATCGATCCCGCCGCCCTCGAGCTGGTCGCGGCGACCCTGCTCTCCGATGATGCGGCGGTAATGGCCACCCTGGCGCGGCGCGTTGATGATGGCGCGGAGCTTCTCGGCCACGACACGGCGCGGGTGGTCATCGATCGCACGCAACGCGCCCTCTATTTCAGCCGCGCCGCCATTCCCTTTGTGCGCGATGTCCGGGAGGTACGGGAGTGGGCCAGTCTGCATCCCTTTTACGACCAGATCGGCATTTATGCCTATCGCAAGCCTTTTTTGCTGGGTTATGCCTCGCTGCCGGCCTCGCAGCTGGAGCAGGCCGAAAAACTCGAGCAGCTGCGCGCGCTCGAAAACGGGTATATCATCAAGGTCGGATTGTGCGATTTCCGGCCGGTCTGCGTCGACCTGCCGGAACACATCACAGCGGTCGAACGCCGGATCAAGGAGATGGAAGATGCTCAATAAGGGACACACCAAATACATCTTTTTTACCGGCGGTGTGGTTTCAAGCCTCGGCAAGGGCATCTCCGCCGCCTCGATCGGCCGGCTGCTCAAGGCGCGCGGCTACAGCGTCACGATCATCAAGCTCGATCCCTATATCAATGTCGATCCCGGAACCCTCTCGCCCTTTCAGCACGGCGAGGTCTATGTGACCGATGACGGCGCGGAGACCGATCTGGATCTCGGGCACTATGAGCGCTTCATTCACACCAATATGAGCCGCCGCAACAATACCACTACGGGCCAGATCTATTACACCGTCATCACCCGTGAGCGCCGCGGCGATTATCTCGGCAAGACCGTTCAGGTGATTCCTCACATCACCGATGAGATCAAGCGCCGCATCCTCGCCGTCGGCGAGGGCGAGGTTCCTTACGATGTGGTCCTCATCGAAGTGGGCGGGACGGTCGGCGATATCGAGGGGCAGCCCTTCCTTGAGGCTATCCGCCAGTTCACCCTTGAGCAGGGCCATCAGAATGTGATGAATGTCCATCTCACCCTGGTGCCCTACATCCGCGCCTCGGGGGAGATCAAGACCAAACCGACCCAGCATTCGGTGATGAAGCTGCGTGAAATCGGACTTCAGCCCGACATGCTTCTCTGCCGCACCGAGGTGCCCATCCCCAAGGAGGCCCGAGAAAAGATCGCCCTCTTCTGTTCGCTGCCGGCCGAGATGGTCTTTGAGGCGCGCGATTGTGATACCATCTATGAGCTGCCGCTGCTCTTCGAGGAGGACGGCGTGGGCGACCGTGTGGTGGCGCGTTTGGGCCTCGAGCCCTGCGAACCGGATCTGGCGGGATGGAAGACCTTCGTCCGTAAAGCGAAGGATCCTGCCGGATTCGTGCGTATCGCCATCTGCGGTAAATACACCAATCTCAAGGATTCCTACAAGAGCATCATCGAGGCTTTCATCCACGCCGGTGTCGAGAATGACGCCAAGGTCGAGCTCAAGTGGCTCGATTCCGAGGAGATCGAGGCCAAGGGCGCTGAACGCTTCCTCCAGGATATCTCCGGTCTGCTCATCCCCGGCGGCTTCGGCGAGCGCGGCATCGAGGGCAAGATTGCAGCCATCCGCTTCGCCCGCGAACACCAGATTCCCTTTTTCGGGATTTGCCTGGGGTTGCAGTGCGCGGTGATCGAATTCAGCCGCAGCATCTGCGGACTCGAGGGTGCCAACAGCACCGAGTTCGACCCGGCCACGCCCCATCCGGTCATCGATCTGATGGCGACTCAGGTCAAGGTGGAGGAGAAGGGAGGCACGATGCGGCTGGGGGCCTACCGCTGCCTGCTCGAACCCGGCACCCTGGCGCACAAAGCCTACCGGAACGGCGAGATCACGGAGCGCCATCGCCACCGCTTCGAGGTCAACAACAGCTATGTGGAACAAATGACCCAGCAGGGACTGACGGTAGCCGGCCGCAATCCGGAGACCGGTCTGGTGGAGGTGATCGAACTGCAACGCCATCCCTGGTTTGTGGGGGTGCAGTTCCACCCCGAGCTCAAGAGTCGGGTGCTCGCGGCCCATCCCCTTTTCCGGGAGTTCGTTGCGGCCGCACTTGACTACAAGCTCAGGATGCTCACCATCGATAACAAGGAATTTGTGCATGAAGACGATTAAAATCGGTGCTATCCGCATTGGTCCGGAGGAACCCCTCGCCCTGATCGCCGGACCCTGCGTCATCGAGAGCGAAGAACTGGTGCTGCGCACCGCCGAGCGGGTGCAAAATATCGCCCGGAAACTCGGCATGCCCTACATTCTCAAATCCTCCTACACCAAGGACAACCGCTCCTCTGCCAAATCCTTTCAGGGCTTTGGGCTGCACGAGGGGTTGCGCATCCTCGACAAGGTGCGCAGCATCCTGGGGGTGCCGGTCCTTTCGGATGTGCATAATGAGCAGGAGGCCACCGTGGCGGGTGAGGTGCTCGATGTCATCCAGATCCCGGCCTATCTTTCGATGCAGACCTCTCTGTCGCTGGCGGCGGCGCGCACCGGCAAGGCGATCAACATTAAAAAGGGCCAATTTCTCGATCCCATGGACATGAAGAATGTCATCAAAAAGATCGAGGAGGAAGGCAACGAGAACATCCTGCTCACCGAGCGGGGCACTTTTTTCGGCTATCACAATCTGGTCATCGATTACCGCAGTCTGCCGATCATGCGGAGTTTGGGTTATCCGGTAGTGATCGATCCGACTCATGCCATCCGCGTCTACGGGATCTCTTCCAGCGATCCGGCGGGGGGCAATCCCCACTTCGTGCCGGCGTTGACGCGGGCGGCTTTGGCGGCCGGCTGCGAAGTCCTCTTTGTCGAGACCCATCCCAACTGCTCCGAAGCCCTCTGCGATGCAGCGAGCATGTGGCCGCTCGATCGTCTCGAGCATCTGCTGATTCAGGCAAAACGCATCGACGACCTGCGCCGCGAACTGGAGGCGAAGTATCCTGCCTGACCGTGACGACAGCGACCCGATCGCGAGCGCCCTGGAGGTGCTGCGAATCGAGAGTGAAGCGATTGCCGGCCTGATCCCCAAGGTGGGTGAGGGATTCACCCGTGCAGTCGAGCTGATCCTGAACTGCAAGGGAAGGGTGATCATCACCGGCCTTGGCAAATCGGGGATCGTCGGCAAAAAGATCGCCGCCACCCTGACCAGCACCGGCACTTCCGCCTATTTTCTCCACCCGGTCGAGGCGGTGCACGGCGACCTGGGCATGGTGCTCAAGAACGATGTAGTGATCTGCATCTCCAAGAGCGGCAACACCGACGAGATCACCAACCTTTTCCCGATGCTCAAGGAGATCGGGGTTCCGGTCATCACCCTGACGGGCAATATGCGCTCGGCCCTGGCGCAACGCAGCGATGTGGTACTGGATGTCAGCGTCGCCGAGGAGGCCTGCCCGCTTGATCTGGCGCCGACGGCGAGCACCACCGCGACTATGGCCATGGGAGATGCCCTGGCGGTCGCGCTGCTGAAGAAACGGGATTTCGGCCGCGAAGAGTTCGCCTTTCTTCATCCCGGAGGCACGCTCGGTAAAAAGCTGCTGCGGATTTCCGAGTTGATGTTCACCGGCGAGCACATCCCGGCAGTACGGCCGGGAGCGACTCTACGCGAGGTGATTTTTGAGATCACCCGCAAGCGCTTCGGCTGCACCTGCGTCGTCGATGAGGCGGGCAAACTGGCCGGTCTGATCACGGACGGCGATCTGCGGCGCACGATGCAGGATCGCGAGGATCTGCGTTCACTTCGAGCCGGCGACTTTATGAATCCCGCGCCGAAAACCATCAGCCCGGCCAGCAGGGCCAGCCAGGCGCTGGAGGTGATGAAACAGTATAACATCCTGCAGATCGTGGTGGTCGATGAAACGCGTCATCCCGTGGGCATGCTCCACCTTCATGACCTGCTCGAAGCGGGGATAGGGTCGTGAAAGCGCCCATGAAGAAGCGGCTCAAGAACGATCTGATCTACGGGCTGGTGGTCCTGCTCATCGGCCTGCTGCGCCGGCTGCCGCGCCGCACGGCTATGGGGCTGATGCGCGCTCTGGCAGGCGCCGGGTTTCGTCTGGCGCGTAAGGAGCGGGAGAAAACGCTCCGCCACCTCACCCTGGCCTATACCGGAGAGAAAAGCACGGCGGAGATCGCCGAACTGGCGCGGGCGGTCTGGCGTCATCTCGGGGCGATGGCTGCTGATGCCATTTGCATCCCGCGCCTGGTCGCCGGCGGCCTCGATACGCTGGTCCGGGAGCGGGGCCTCGAGCGTCTCAAGGCGGCCTATGCGCGCGGCAAGGGCGTGATTGTCCTTACCGGCCATTTCGGCAACTGGGAGCTCTTCGGCGCCTGGGTAGCGCAGAATGGTTTCCCGGTCAAAGTGGTTGGCACCTCATCCTATGACCCGCGTCTCGACCGGCTCATCGTCGATCTGCGCAACAGCGCCGGCTATACCAACATCGCGCGCGGCAAGGGGACGCGCGAGATCATCCGCGCCCTGCGCGGCAATGAGGTTTTGGGCATGCTCGTCGACCAGGATACGCGCGTCGAAGGGGTTTTTGTCAATTTTTTCGGGCGTCCGGCCCACACGGCGACGGGCCCGGTCACTCTGGCGCAGAAACTGGGGTGTGCCTTACTGCCCGCATTTATTCATCTCGAGCCGGACGGCACCTATACCATCGAATTCGATGAGGAGATCGCCCTGATCAATACAGGCGACGCGACCAATGACCTTCAGGTCAATACCCAATCCATCTCGGATGCCTATGAACGCGCGATCCGGCGTCACCCGGAGCAATGGGTCTGGATGCATGAGCGCTGGAAAAAGCAGCCCGGCGAACCGGCTTTGTTGGGCGAGGACTGACATGAGCCGACGTGGACACCCTGCCCGGCTGCGATCGCGCCGCAGCGCGCTGCGGAGCCACCTGTACTACGCGGCCTTGCTTGCGGCCATCCTCGCTCTGGCACTGGCTTCCGGTTGCCGCAAGGATAAGGCTGCCGGCCCCCTGGAGGATCAGAACGGGGAAATCCCGGATCAGGAGGGATGGAATTCCACGGTACATGCCACCCGCAAGGGACGACCCGAAGCCATCGTCACCTATGGCCATATGCGCCGCTTCAGCAACCGGAAAAAGGTCTATTTTGACGAGGGGGTGGGGGTTGATTTTTATGACCTCAACGGCCGTAAGCGCACCCGGCTTGACGCCGAGCGGGGCGAGATGAACGAGTCCACCAACGATATCACCGCCACGGGGCATGTGGTTGTGGTCTCGGATACCGGGGTCACGGTGTTCACCGAAAGCCTGGGGTATCGCCAGGCGACGGGCAAGATTTATTCGGATCTTGATGTGGTCCTTATCAGCAACAGGGGCGATACGCTCTACGGCCGGGGTTTTGAATCGGATACCCAGATGCACAACTGGCGTATCAAGCAGCTCTCAGGGGCGAGCCACACGAGCATCGACCTTTCCGGAGACCGCTTTAAAAAACGGCCGCCCTTCCCCTCCGATTCAACGGCGCCAGCCCGTGAAGGCAAGGCGCCCGCTGCCCACCCCGATTCGGACCCGGCGGTCCCGGCTGGTAACCAGGGTGAACCGCGATGAGGCGCCTCCGGCTGGGAGGAGTGATCGTTCTGTGTCTGGGCTGCACCGGTTATCAGGCCTTGGGCGGCACGTTGCAGCTGGTGCATGCGGACTCTGCCCGGGGCTATCTCGAGAATGGCCGTCTCGTGCGTGAGCTGATGGGCCAGGTCGAGTTCATGCAGGATTCAAGCCGCATGTACTGTGACCGCGCCGTCCAGTACCCTGAGGAGCATTTCGCGCGCTTTTCAGGCCGGGTGCGCATCGTCACCCCGCCGCGCGAACTGCGCGCTGATCAGATCCAGCATTGGGAGATCCGGCGCGAGCAGATCGCCAGCGGCCGCGCGCAGCTGATCACACCCCGTCAGCACTTGACCGCCGACGCCCTACATTATTTTGAGAAGGAGGAGCGGGCGCTGGCCGAAGGCCGGGCGGTGATCGCCGATTCGAGCGAACGGGTCTATCTGGCGGGCCAGCGCATCGAGTACCTCCGCCTCAAGGGGTACGCCCGCGTCGAGGGCGCACCGCTCTTCGTCCGCCACGACTCGACCGGCGGCGACAGCCTGGCCGTGCGCAGCCGCACCATGGAGATGTTTGAGGATGGCGCGCGCATCTCGGCCAGGGATGAGGTGACCCTGCGACAGGGCGAAGTTTCCGCGACGTGCGGTGAGCTGCTCTTCGAGCGCAAGAGCGACAAGCTCACCTTGAAGCTGCAGCCCGAAGCGCAGCGCTCGTTCGACTTTTTGCGCGGGACGGAAATCGATCTGCACCTGCGGCAGCGCCAGCTGACCGGCCTGACCATCCGCGGCCACGCGATCGTCCTGACCCGGGTGGACACCCTGGTGAGTACGAAGCGGCAGTACGATTACCTCAGCGGCGAAGAGGTCTATGTCGGCCTCGCCAACCACAAGGTCGATTCGGTTCATGTCCAGGGCCGGGCGACGAGCTATTATCACCTTTACGACGAGAAGAAATATCAGGGGATCAACAAGGTGCTGGGAGATGAATTGATGATGAGCTTCCGGGAGGGCAAGGTGAGTCGGGTCGGCGTGAAGAGCAGTCCGGCCGCCTCCAACGGCATCTTTTATCCCGACGGCCGGCAGGGCCCGCTGTTGAAAGAATTGGAGCCCCTGCTGCAACCTTTCCATCTCCAAACCGACGAGAGTCCGAACGATGGCCGCTGAACCGAGGCTGCACTGCACCGAGCTCGTCAAAATTTACGGCAAGCGCAAGGTTGTAGACCAGGTCAGCATCGAAATCCGCAAGGGCGAGACGGTCGGCCTGCTCGGCCCGAACGGCGCCGGCAAGACCACCACATTTTACATGATCGTCGGGATGATTCGTCCCGATTCAGGCCGGATCTATATTGACGATCAGGAGATCACCGGGCTGCCGATGTATCGCCGCGCCCGCATGGGCATCGGCTATCTGCCGCAGGAGGCCTCGGTCTTCCGCCGGCTGAGCGTCGAGGAGAACATCCTGGCGATCCTGGAAACCCTGCCCCTGAACCGCAAACAGCGGCGCGAGCGGTGTGACCAGCTGCTGGAGGATCTCGGGGTGACGCGTGTGGCCAGGAGCAAGGCCTTCACCCTCTCGGGTGGTGAGCGGCGCCGGGTGGAGATCTGCCGGGCTCTGGTGACCAATCCCGGTTTTATGCTTCTCGACGAGCCCTTCGCCGGAGTCGATCCCCTCGCGGTGGAGGACATCCAGCACATTGTCGCGGATCTCAAGAAGCGCGGTATTGGTGTGCTGATTACCGATCACAATGTTCATGAAACCCTTTCCATCACCGACCGTGCCTATCTGCTTTACGAGGGCCGGGTGCTCAAGGAGGGTACGGCCGAGTATCTGGCCAGCGATGAAGAAGCGCGCAAACTCTATTTTGGGGATAAATTCAAGCTGGATCGGTAGCCGCCGGGCGGCATGGCAAACGGGGGTGACGCCCGGCTATCCACCAGCCGAATGGGTGTGGGTGCACATACATATGGGTCTGGAGTTTTTTTAACCATGGTACAATTATCGCAAAAACTGGTCATGCAGCTCAAGCAGTCTCCGCAACAGGTGCTGCTCTCTTCGCTGCTGCAGTTGCCCGTCCTTAGTCTCGAGCAGCGCATCCGCTTGGAGTTGGAGACCAACCCCCTCCTCGAACTCGAAACCGAGGAGGATCTGATTCAGGAGACCGACGAAAATCAGGAGCAGACGCTCGAGCAGGAAGAGCCCGACGAGGAGGTCGATCCGGCCGAGAAAAAGGAGCAGGCCGAGAAGGAGGAAATCGACTGGGAGGAGATCCTCAACGACGAAGAGAGCTATGAGGTGCGCGTCCCCCGTGAAAAAAATGTCGACACCTATGAGCGACCGGAGGTCTATCAGGAGAACCTGACCGATCACCTCCTCACCCAACTCAACCTTTCGCCCCTTTCACCCGAGGAACAGGTGATCGGGGAGTACATCATCTGGAACATCAATCCCGTCGGCTATCTCGGCACCCCCATCGAAGCGATCGCCGAAAATCTTCAGTTGGATGTCGCGACCATCGAACGCATCCTTGGCGTCATCCAGCGATTTGATCCCGTCGGCATCGGTGCGCGCAATCTGCAGGAGTGCCTTCTGGTACAGTTGCTGGAAGAGAAACCGCATAACGAGACGGCGATCACCATCCTTCGCGATCATTTCGAGGATTTCAAGAACAAGCGTTTCGAAAAACTGGCCAAGGACCTCGGCATTGATCTCGAGACCATCAAGGAGACCTTTGCGCACATCACGCGGCTGAATCCCAAGCCGGGAGAAGGCTACACCTCGCTGGTCGATAACTATATTGTCCCCGATCTCGAGGTGCGCGAGGAGGAGGGCGAATTCCGCGTCTACATGCACGACTGGAATGTCCCTCAGCTGCGGATCAACAACGAGTACCGCAAGATGATGCTCGACCGCAAGCACACCAGCAAGGAGACCCGGGACTATATCAAGAACCGCCTCGAGTCTGCGCGCTGGCTGATCAACTCGATCCATCAGCGGCGGGCGACGATTTTGCGGGTCATGGAGACCATCGTCGAAAAGCAGCATGACTTTTTCGCCTTCGGCCCCGAAAAACTGAAACCCCTGATCCTCAAGGATATCGCCGACGAGATCGGCATGGACATCTCCACCGTTAGCCGTGTCACCAACGGCAAGTATGTCCAGACCGAATGGGGGCTCTTTGAGCTCAAGTATTTCTTCAGCGAAAAGATCCGCAGCGACGAGGGGGAGGATGTCTCCAACAAGATCATCAAGAACCTGATCAAAGATATCATTACCGCCGAACCCCCGAAGAAACCCTATAACGACCAAAAGATCGCCGAAATGCTCAAGAAGAAGGGCTACAATGTGGCACGACGTACCGTGGCCAAGTACCGAGAGCAAATGGGGCTGCCGGTTTCGCGGCTGCGGCGCAAGATCTGATCGTCCATCTCCGGGCCGCCGGCAGGAGGAGGCTGCCGGCCTCCATCCGCAGCCAGCGCGCGGACTCGGTGTTACCACGAAAGGTTATCCAAATGTCCCTGAACACCTCCATTCATGCCACCACCATCCTCGGGCTGCGCCACAAGGGTACAGCCGTCCTTGCGGGCGATGGGCAGGTCACCTATGGTGATATGGTGCTCAAGACCAGGGCCCGTAAGGTGCGCAAGCTCTATCACGACGAGGTGCTGGCGGGATTCGCCGGCGGCGCCGCCGATGCCTTTACCCTGTTTGAACGTTTCGAGGCCAAGCTGGAGGAGTTCAACGGCCATCTGCCGCGTTCGGTCGTCGAGCTGGCCAAGGACTGGCGTATGGACCGCTACCTGCGCCGCCTCGATGCGCAGCTGGTCGTCCTGAACCGCGAAAAGATCTTTCTTCTTTCGGGCACCGGGGATCTGATCGAACCCGACGACACCGTCATCGCAATCGGCTCGGGCGGCCCTTTTGCGCTTGCCGCGGCGCGGGCGCTCATCAGTCATACCAGCCTCTCCGCCGAAGAAATCGCCAGGGAATCGATGAAGATCGCTGCGGGGATTTGCATTTTCACCAACGACAAATTGACCCTGGAGTATCTGGAATAGCCCATGGAAATGACCCCGCAGCAAATCGTCCACGAGCTGGACAAATATATCATCGGCCAGGATGAAGCCAAGCGCGCCGTGGCCATCGCCCTGCGCAACCGCTGGCGCCGGCAGCTCGTCGCTGATGACCTCCGCGAAGAGATCATGCCCAACAATATCATCCTCATCGGCCCCACCGGCGTCGGCAAGACCGAGCTGGCAAGGCGGCTGGCGCGGCTGGACAGCGCCCCCTTTATCAAGGTAGAGGCCTCCAAGTTCACCGAAGTGGGCTATGTCGGCCGTGACGTCGAATCGATCGTCCGCGATCTGGTCGATCTGGCGGTCAATATGGTGCGTAGCGAGCGCGTCGAGCAGGTTCAGAAACTGGCGCGGGAGCAGGCCTACGAGCGGATCCTTGACCTCTTGCTGCCGCAATCCAGGCACAGCGGTGAGGAGGAGGCGCATGCCAGCCGCAAAGAGAAACCGGACCCGGAAGAAACGGCCCGGCTGGCCCGCACCCGCGCCAAACTGCGCCGGCAATTGCTCAAGGGCCAACTCGATAACCGGCTGATCGAGATGGAGGTTTCCAGCGATCTGCCGCCGATGATGCAGGTGATTTCTCCGATCGGCATCGAGGAGATGGGGCTCAGCATCCAGGAACTCTTCGGCCCGATGATCCCCAAAAAGACCAAACGACGCAAGATCAGCATCGCCGAAGCCCTGATGCTGCAGACCCAGGAGGAGACCCAAAAGCTGATCGATATCGACGATGTGGTGCGTGAGGCGATCTACCGCGTCGAGGAGACCGGCATCGTCTTCCTCGATGAGATCGACAAGATCATCGGCGAAGGCGACGGGATGGGCCCCGACGTCTCGCGCAGCGGGGTGCAGCGCGATCTCCTGCCGGTCATCGAGGGCACCAACGTGATCACCAAATACGGCATGGTGTGCACCGACCATATCCTCTTCATCGCCTCAGGCGCTTTTCATCTGGCAAAACCCTCCGATCTCATCCCGGAGATCCAGGGCCGGTTTCCGATCCGAGTCGAGCTGCACAGCCTTACGGCGCAGGATTTCGAGCGCATCCTGGTGGAACCCAAAAACGCCCTGATCCGGCAGTACATCGCACTGCTGCGAACCGAAGGGGTCGACCTGGCCTTCACACGCGGAGCGGTCAGCGAGATCGCCCGGATCGCCTCGGAAGCCAATGAGCGGGCCGAGAACATCGGCGCCCGCCGCCTCCACACCGTTCTCTCCATTCTGCTGGAGGACATTCTCTTCCAGCTGCCGGACGAGACGCTCAAATCCCTGCGCATCGACAAAAAAATGGTGCAGGACAAACTGAGGGAAGTGATCGCCGACGAGGACTTGAGCCGGTACGTGCTGTAATCCCCCGAACATTCATGCCGACCGGAACCTGCCGATCGGGCGGATCGGCCGGCATACATCCAAACTGAGGGAGGTTCTTGTGAAACGCGATTTTTTGGCTGAAACCGATTTCAGCAAAGCTGAGATCCTTGAAACCTTCAAACTGGCCCGCAAACTGAAGAAAAAAGTCAAAAAGGGGGAAAAGCACCAACTGCTCAAGGGCAAGGTGCTGGTGATGGTCTTTCAAAAACCTTCCAACCGCACCCGCGTCTCCTTCGAGACCGGTATGTACCAGCTCGGCGGTCATGCCATCTACCTTGGGCCCGCCGAAATCGGCCTCGGCACGCGCGAATCGGTCCCCGATGTCGCGCGCGTCCTCTCCCGCTTCGCCGACGGCATCATGGCGCGGGTTTTCGGACATGACCTGGTCGAGGGGCTCGCCCAATGGGCGTCGGTTCCGGTCATCAATGGCCTTTCCGATCTGCTCCACCCCTGCCAGATCCTTGGGGATCTCCTCACCATCATCGAGCATAAGGGGGATTATGAGGGCGTCAAGCTGGCCTATGTCGGGGACGGCAACAACATCGTCAACTCCTTCATCAACGTCGCCGGCATCCTGCCCCTCGACCTGCGCATCGCCTGTCCCAAGGGGTACGAACCCAACGCCGGCATCCTCAAAAAGGCGCGCGACAAGGGCGTCAGCCGGATCCTGGTCGTCGAAGATCCGGTCGAGGCGGTCAAGGGCGCCGAAGTGATCTATACCGATACTTGGGCCAGTATGGGTCAGGAAGCCGAGGCCGCCGCGCGGCGTAAAGTGTTCAAGCTGTATCAGGTCAATGCCAAACTGCTCAAGCAGGCCGCCAAAGACTGTATTTTCATGCACTGCCTGCCCGCGCACCGCGGCGAGGAGGTGACCGATGAGGTGATGGACGGCCCCCATTCCGTCGTCTTCGATGAGGCCGAGAACCGCCTCCACATCCAGAAGGCGATCCTGGTCAAATTGATGGCCTGAAAGCAGAAGGAGCACGTTTTGAAGTACGAACTGGTCCGGTATACCGCAGAAGATGCTGCAGCCTGGGATGAATTTGTCTGGTCGGCCAACAACGGCACCCTTTTTCAAACACGCCGGTTTCTTTCATACCATCCGGAGGGGCGTTTCACCGACCACTCCCTTTCGTTTTACCAGGGCGGCCGGCGTATAGCCGTGCTTCCGGCCGTCGATTTCCATGACGGTGAGCGGCGCATCCTGCTCTCGCACCGCGGCGCCTCCTATGGCGGCTTTATGGTCCGCGACACCCTCGGCATCCGCGAAAGCTTCGACCTGGTCGAGGCCGCCATCGCCTGGGCCCGGGCCGAGGGCTTCGACGCGATCGACTTGACGCCGCCGCCGCAAATCTACTTCCGCCGCCCGAGCAACTATATCGATTTTGCCTTGGTGCAGAACGGCTTTACCTACCGCAAACGGGAGATTTCGAGCGTCATTCCCCTCGATTTCCCGCGTGAGGCGATCCTCTCCACCTTCAGCGAAAGCTCGCGGCGCGCGGTGCGGCGGGCGCAGAAGCAGGGGGTGATCGTGCGTGAGTCGGAGGACTATGCCGCCTTTTACGACATCCTCAAGAACAACCTGCGTCTGCGCCACAATGTCCACCCGACCCATACGCTTGAGGAACTGCTGCGGGTGCGGGATCTCTTCCCCGAGCGCATCAAGCTCTTCGCCGCTTATCACGGGAAGACCATGGTGGCCGGCGTGGTGATGTTCATTTGCAATCCCCGGGTGGTGCTGGCCTTTTACATCAGCCACAACGATGCCTACCAGCAGTACCGGGGTGTCAATGCCCTCTTCCACGATATCATCGACTGGGGGCTGGCCGGCGGTTACGCTTTTCTTGATTTCGGCATTTTTACGGTCAACGAGGATCCCAACTGGGGACTGGCCCACTTCAAGGAGAGCTTTGGTGCGCAGGGGGTGTTCCGTGACAGTCTGAGACTGGTTTTCCGCTGATCCGACGAACGGCTCACCGAAACGGCGACTCTCCATGGCCAGATTGAAGATCCTCCATATCGCGCCCATGAACACCTCCGGTGTGCCGGGCGAACTGGTGCGCGCGGAACGGGCCCTCGGCCACGAGAGCCGGCTGGTGACCCTCTTTCACGACCGCCGCGGCTATTTTGAGGATATCTGTCTCGATCTCGCCTTCATCGATTTCGTCGGCACCTTTTGGGTCAAGCGCCGGGTCTCCGCTCCGGAGCGGCTGCAGGTCGATAACCGCTTGCGCCTCCCCGACAAGATCCCGCCGGTGTGGCGGCCGCATACCGCCTCGGAACGGCTGCTGGTGCGGCTGCGCGACCGGATGTGGCAGCCCAAAATCGCCGCGGCGATCGCCCGGTACGGCCTCGACACTTTTGATGTCTATCAGCTGGACGGCGGCCTCGATTTCACCCGGCAGCCGCACTTTATTCCCGAGATGCACCGGCGCGGCCGCAAGATCATCTGCTGTTATACGGGCAGCGACCTGCGCACGCGCGGCGTCATCCCCGAGATCGACGCCCTGAGCGACCTCAATGTCTCGGTGGAGTTCGATCACCAGGCCCTGCATCCGCACCTCTCCCATGTCTTTTTCCCCTTCGACAGTCGCCGCTTCCGCTTGCAGCCCGAGCCCCTGACTGGCCGGACGCTGCGCATCGGCCATGCCCCCACCAGCTGGGCCGCCAAGGGCAGCGACGTGATCGTGCCTGTCTTGCAGAAGCTCTCACGGGAGCGGGATCTTGAGGTGGCCCTGATCCAGAACATGCCCTGGGAGAGCGCCATCGCCCTCAAGGGAAGCTGCGATATTTTCGTCGATCAGATCGGCGACCTCGGCTATGGCATCAACGCCCTTGAAGCCCTGGCCATGGGGATCCCGGTGGCGAGCTGTCTGGCCGCCGGTTTTGCGGCGGCCTATCCGGACCATCCCTTCATCGAGGTCCAGGCCGGGACGCTGCGGGAAGCACTGATCCGGCTCATCGAGGACCGCGCGCTGCGGCGGCGGTTGGGACGGCAGGGACGCGCATGGGTCGAGGCCTATCATGACAGCCGCGCTGTGGTGCGGCGCATTCATCAGCTGGCAGGACTGCTCTAGCGCTTGCGCTTACCCCTGGCTGGGTCAACTCATGGCGGGGTGGTCTGCCAGACGTATAACAATAGGAACGCCGAAGGATGAGAATCCTTTTTGCCAATACCATCCAGATGTTCGGCGGGGGTGAGGTCTGGATGCTGCGCGCCCTCGAGGCCCTGCACCGGCGCGGACATACGGTGGCTCTGCTCTGCCGGCCAGGCACCCTGGTCGGCGAGCGGGCCGAGGCGCTCGGACTCACGGTCCATTACCTTGCCGTCCGCGGCGACCTGGGTCCGGTCACGATCCTGCGGGCCGCGCGCCTGTTACGTCGCGGCGGCTACGAGATCGTCCTGACCAACATGGACAAGGAACTGCGCTTCATGGGGCTCGCTGCCAAACTGGCCGGCGGATGCCGGGTTATTGCCCGCCGCGGCATCGACTATCCCCTAAAAAACCGTCTGCGCTACCGCTTCAGCTATAATGTCCTGGCCGCGGCGGTCATCGCCAACTCCGAGGCCACCAAGCGGGCGCTGCTGCGCAATGCCCCCTGGCTCGATCCGCAGCGGGTCCATGTCATCTACAACGGCATCGATCCCCTGCCGTTCCAGGCTCCGGGCGACGGGAACTTTCGCCGCCGTATCGGCGTAGAATCGGGCGTTCCCCTGATCGGATTCATCGGCCAGCTGGATGAGCGCAAGGGGTTGCAGACCCTGCTGCCCGCTTTTCTTCAGGTGCACAGCTGCCTGCCGGCCTGCCGCCTGGTGCTGGTCGGCGAAGGGCCCTTGCGGGGCTGGATCGAAGCATGGCGTCAGCAGCACGGCCTCACGGACGCCGTCCTTTTAACCGGTTTCAATGACCGGATCGAGGAGGTGATGCGCGATATCGACCTGCTGGTCCTGCCCTCGCTGTGGGAGGGCTTTGGCATCGTGCTGATCGAGGCCATGGCCGCCGGCAAACCCTGTGTCACGACGCGAATCAGCTCGATGCCGGAGATCGTCCTCGACGGCGAGACCGGCCGCGTGGTGCCTGTTGGCAAGAGTGAGGCGCTGGCCGCTGCCCTGATCGAGATCGCGGGCGATGCGGCGCGCGCGGCCGCCTGGGGTGAGGCCGGCCGCCGCCGGGTGGAGACCCACTTCACTCTCGACCAGATGATCGACCGCCTCGAAACGCTGTTCTCCTCGACAAGACAGGCAGGTTGAGCGGTGAAGCCCTGGAACCGATTTGAGCAGTTTTTCAAGCACAACCAGCTGAAATTTCTCGGGCGGCTACTCGGTGTCCGGGAGAAGACGCCTGCGGAGATCGATCATGGAGCCATCCGGCGCATTCTGATTGTCCGCCAGCACGATCAACTCGGGGATTTCCTCCTGGCTACCCCGGTATTCAAGGCGGTGCGGCAGCGCTATCCTGCAGCGCACATCACAGCGGTGACGCGCAGCTATACGGCGCATGTGGCGGAGGCCAATGAATATATCGATGCAGTGGTCCCCATCTATGAGCACGGCGGGGACTGGACGTGGGCACGCGCGGCGGCGGTGCTGCGTTTGTTGTGGAGCAGGGCCGACCTGACGATCGTGCTCAATACCGTCAGCCATTCCCTCACCAGTGATCTGATCGCCCGCTTCGCCACGCGCGGGACCATCCTCGGCTCCGGGCATCTGCGTTTCAGCGGCACATCGCGGAACTTTTTTTATCATATCAATGCGCCCTGGATCGAAGGGGTGCGGCATCAGAGTCAGCGCAACCTCGACATCCTCAGCCCGCTCGGTATCCGCGGGGAAGATCTCCGCGAGCACATGCGCCTCCGGCCCGAGGAGCAGGCCTGGGCGGCGGAGCACCTCCGTCAGCTCGGGCGGGAGGCGGAACGGCCGCTGATCGCGCTGCATCCCGGCGCCGGCAAACTCGGCAACCGCTGGCCTGCGGCCCGATTCGCCGCGGCGGCCAACCAGCTCGCCAGCGAAATCGGCGCCCAGATCTATGTGACCTGGGGCGGACGCGAAGATGACCTAGGTGAGGAATTGCTCGCCGCTCTTGATCGGCCGCCGCTGCACTCCCGCCATGCGGAGATCCGCAAGATGGCGGCCCTTCTCGCCGCCGCGGACTTGTTCCTCTGCAACGATACCGGCGTCATGCACGTCGGCGCGGCGGTGGATACCCCGTTGGTCGCCGTCTTCGGCCCAACCGATCCCACCCAGTGGAAACCCTGGGGGGAAGCGTTCGTCGCTGTGCGCGCCGCAGACCATATCTGCACTTCGGTCACCCTGGAACAGCTGCTGGAGCCGGCGCGGGCCTTATTGAGGTCTGGAATCGATAAATGATTGTATAATAAAAGGATGGATGACAAGGACAATCCTCGATAACGCCGGCTTTGTGAAAAAAAAGGATTGCATTTCTGATTTCCATTCCATATTTTTGGGCGATTTTAACCGGGTAACCATGGATTAACACTGAGGTAAAAATGGCTGCAAAAAAAATTGTCGACGACGACGAACTGAACGATGATATCGTCCCTGAAGACGAAGAAGAAGAGGAAGAAGATATCGCCGATCAGGATCCCGATGCCGATGAACTCGAAGATATCCCCGATGAAGAAGTGGAGGTCGAGGAGGAGGAGGAATGGGACGACGAGTTTTGGGATGATGACGATGAGGATTGGGAGGATGATGAGGAGTGGGATGAAGAGGACGAGGAAGATTGGCTTGACGGCACCCCGGAATGGGAAGGTGATGATGATTGGGAATAATGCCCTTGACGGCAGTCATATTTCATTCGTAGAATCCTTGCCGGCCGGAGACCTCTGCCAGGCCTTATAGGCCAGTCGAGATCAGGCCTTTTTGAACAGTCAGAGGGTGCAGCGTTCGGCTGCACCCCGGTTGCAAGCCCGGAAGCCGCTGGCCCGGGCTTTTTCGTCCCCAAGCTGCAATGGGGGCAGGAGAGAGAAAATCGCTTTGATTCCATCCGCATCCCTGCCGGCCGGAGAAAAGAGACCGGAGCCCGGATCGATCCGCCGGATCCTGGTCATCAAACTGCGCGCGGTCGGCGATGTCGTGCTCTCGACGATCGTCATCGACAACCTGCGCCGGGCTTTCCCCGCTGCCGCCATCGATTTTCTCACGGAGGAGGTCTCGCAGCAGGTTGTCTCAGGCCATCCGCAGCTCGATGCCGTGGTGGTCCTGGAACGCAAGGCCATCGCCCGGCTACGCGCCGGCGAACAGCTCCGCGCTCATTTCGCTTTCCTGAGCCGCATCCGCTCCGCGGGCTACGATCTGGTCTTCGATTTTTTTGGCAATCCGCGCAGCGCCCTGTTGACCTGGTGGAGCGGCGCCGCCTGGCGGGTCGGCTATAATTACCGCCTCCGCCGCAATGCCTATACTGTGATCGTCCCTTCGCGAGCCGCAAGCGTTCATGAGGCGGAGTGGCATCTCGATGCCCTGAACTTTCTGGGCATCCCCGTGCCCTCAAGGCACCTCTCTTTTGCCCTGAGCGCCGCCGCGGCGGGCAAGGCGGCGGCTTTTTGGCGCGAGGCCGGGCTCGAAGGCGAACGGGTTATAGCGCTCAACTTTTCGGGCGGCTGGGCCGCCAAACGCTGGCCCCTCGCGCGCTTCGCCGAGCTCGCCGGCCGGCTGGTGCAGCATTATCGGGCGCGGATCCTGGTCATCTGGGGTCCCGGCGAATACGAACAAGCGCGGCAGCTCGCGGCCCTCGCCCCGGTCCCGGTCACGCTCATCCCCCCGACCGATCTCAAGGAACTGGCAGCGCTGCTGCAGCGGGCTGACCTCATGATCAGCACCGACTCGGGGCCGATGCACATCGCGGCATCGGTGTGCACCCGATGCGTCGCGCTCTTCGGGCCGACCAATCCGCAACTGCAAGGGCCCTATGGGGCGGGTCATCAGATCGTGACCGCCAGCGGACTCGATTGCCTCGGATGCAACCGTACCGCGTGCGACCACATCCGCTGTATGACCACCCTGACCGTTGCCGATGTACAGGCGGGCGTAGCGCGCGCTGTGGCCTCTTTGCCGGAATGGCGGCAGGTTTGAAATGAGTGAATCAAGAAAAGCGATCCTGGCCGGCGAATCGGCGGAAAGTGTTCCCTCGCTGCACGAATGGCTCGCGTTGATGAACGAACGCACTTCGCGCCAGGCCCTGGAGCTTGCGGAAGGTCCGGAGATCGGCTTCACCGACCTGGTTCTGCACCCGCTGGGACGGTTTCTGCGGATCGGGCTGCTCGAGGGCAGGCTTCTGCAAGGATTCGATGGATTCCGCGCCGCCTGGATCGCCGCTCTGCAGCTGATGCTGCTCAATATGAAGATCTGGCACCTTCAGCAGCATCACGAGGAGCGCGAGCGCTGGGGAGAGCAGGTGCGGCCATGAGCACTCTTTCAGTCATCGTCATCACGCTGAATGAATCGCGGCATATCGCCGCCTGCCTGGAGAGTGTTGCCTGGGCTGACGAGATCGTCGTCGTCGATTCGGAAAGCAGCGACGATACCGCCGCCATCGCGCGACGCTACACGGACCATGTTTATGTCGAAAAGTTCCGCGGTTACAGCGGCCAGAAGAACTTCGCCGTGGAACGCGCCCGTGGCGAGTGGGTGCTTTGGCTCGACGCCGACGAGCGGGTGACGCCGGAGCTGGCTGCTGAGATCCGTCGCACCCTTGCCGCGCCGACGGCGGTGGCGGGTTTCGAGATGCCGCGCAAGGCCTATTTTCTCGGCCGCTGGATCCGCCACTGCGGCTGGTATCCGGGATATGTGCTCCGCCTCTTCCGCCGCGACCAGGGGCGTTTCGATGACCGCACGGTCCACGAGACCCTATTGCTCGCTGGGGAGCGCGGCCGTCTGCGTGGTGATCTCGAACACTATACCGATGATTCCCTGGAACACTATTTCCGAAAATTCAACACTTATACCTCGCTCGCGGCCGGGGAACTCGATGCGGGCAGGCAGCGTTTCGGGATGATGAGCCTCTTCCTCCGGCCTTTGCACGCGTTCATCAAGATGTACGTGCTCAAGGGCGGCTTCCGCGACGGCCGCCACGGGTTGGTCCTTTGCCTGCTTTCGGCCAACTATGTTGCTGCCAAGTACGCCAAGCTCCTTGAACTGCAGCGCGGCAGAGCCTGAGCGGCGGCGGGCCCAGCCGATCTGCAACCGGTGAAAATTATCACTTGAACCTTTGCCGCAAATCAATTACATTACATCATATCAACCCAAGCGCTTTTTGTGGATCTCAGTGCAGCGTTTGCCACGGAGGCTTTCCGCCATGAATTTCACAGTGGATACCCGTAACCATACCTATATTTTCCGGCTCAGGGAAGAGCGTCTAAACGCCCGGATCGCTCCAGATCTCAAAGCCCAGCTCCTGCTGCTCATCAGCGATGAGACCGGCAACAACATCCTACTCGATTTGACCAAGGTCAAGTTCGTCGATTCCTCCGGCTTGGGGGCGCTGCTGCTGGGTTTACGGCAGGCCCGCGCCAACGAACGCCAGTTTGCACTGCTCGGGACGCAAAAGCGGGTGAGCAAGCTGATCCACATCGCTCAGGTCGGCAACGTCCTGACCAGCTATAACGATGAGGCGGAGGCGCTGGCCGGGATGGCTGAGGGGGCGTAGCCGCCCGTTTCGGATTCCAGACAAAAAAGCCCACCCTTCCAGCGGAAGAGTGGGCTTTTCTTTTTTAATCGGACCGTCGATCAGGAGCAACCGTCGGTGCTACCGCAAACCAGGCATTTGTGGCAGGCTCCATTGCGCACCATGATCGAACCACAGTTATGGCAAGGGGGGGCGTCGCTCTGCTCGACAAAGACCTTGTCTTCGCTGTCCCTCTGGCTCTGTGGGGTGGAGGATTTGAAGCCGTCGATCTCAGCCGGCTTTTCATCATCCGAGACGCGTTTGGTCAGGTATTTCTGCTCCAGCCAGCGGAAGATATAATCGGCGATCGATTTGGCGAAATGAATCGAGGGATTGGGCGTCCAGCCATAGGGCTCGAAATGAGTATAGCTGAACTTGCGCACCAGCACCTCCAGGGGCACGCCGTACTGCAGGCTGATCGAAATCGAGGTGGCAAAGGCATCGACCAGCCCGGAGATCGCCGAGCCGGTTTTGGCCATGGTGACAAAGATCTCGCCCGGCTTGCCATCGTTGTATTCGCCCACCGTGATATAACCCTCGTGTCCGGCGATGGAGAACTTGTGGGTGCAGGAACGCCGTTCATCCGGGAGGCGACGGCGCTGCCCCGTGAAGGCGGCCTCCTTTTTCTCCTGATCCTCGCCGCTCTTGGTGGACATGGGCTGAGAATGCTTCGAGCCGTCGCGGTAGATGGCGATGGACTTGAGCCCCAGCTTCCAGGCCTCCATGTAGACCGAGGAGATATCGTCCACGGTGCAGTCCGTCGGCATGTTTACGGTTTTGGAGATGGCGCCCGAGAGGAATGGCTGCACTGCAGCCATCATCCGCACATGTCCCATATAGTGGATGAAGCGGTTGCCGTTGAGCGGCATAAACGCGCAGTCGAAAACCGGCAGGTGTTCCGGGCTGAGGTAAGGCGCTCCCTCGATCGTATCCTCGCGTTCGAGATAGGCGATGATCTCATTGACCTGGGCGTCAGGATAACCGAGGCGGTGCAGGGCGGGGGCGATGGTTTTGTTGACCAGTTTGAGCTTGCCGCCGCCGACGAGGCGTTTGTATTTAATTAGAGCGATATCGGGCTCGATGCCGGTGGTGTCGCAGTCCATCATGAAGCCGATGGTACCGGTTGGCGCCAGCACGGTAACCTGGGCGTTGCGGTAGCCGTAGCGTTCACCCATTTCATGGGCGTCGTTCCAGACCTCATTGGCGGCATCGAGCAGAGCGGCGGGGGTCAGGTCCGGATCGATCTCCTCGAGAGCGGCGCAGTGCTTGCGGATGACGCGCAGCATCGGCTCGCGGTTCTTCTCATACTCCGCGAAGGGTCCCATCGCGCTCGCGATGATCGCCGAACTGAGATAGGCCTGGCCGGTCATCAGGGCGGTGACCGCGGCCGCAAGGGCTCGTCCCTGCGCGCTGTCATAGGGCAAACCGTAGTACATCAGCAGGGCGCCCAGATTGGCATAGCCAAGCCCGAGGGGACGGAAGAGATGGCTGTTGCGGGTGATCTGCTCGTTGGGGTAACTGGCCGGGCCGACGATGATCTCCTGTGCAATGATGAAGATATGCACCGCGCGCCGGAAGGCCTCGATGTCGAATTCACCGCTCTCCTTGACGAATTTCAGCAGGTTCAACGAGGCGAGATTGCAGGAGGAGTTGTCGATGAACATATACTCGCTGCAGGGATTCGAGGCGTTGATTGGCGCCGAATTGGGGCAGGTGTGCCAGTCGTTGATCGTGGAATGGAACTGAATGCCGGGGTCTCCGCAGATATAGGCCGCTTCCGCCATCATCTTGAAGAGATCGGCCGCACGGAAGCTTTCGACCACCTTGCCGTCGGTCACCGCGTGCGTCTGCCAAAGCCCGTCCATCTTGACCGCCTGCATGAATTCTTCGGTGACGCGGACGCTGTTGTTAGAATTCTGGAAAAAGACCGACTGGTAGGCCTCGCCGCCAAAGGTGCCATCATAGCCCTGCTCGATCAGGGCCCAGGCCTTCTTTTCCTCGTTCGCTTTGCAATTGATGTACTCGACGATATCGGGATGGTCGACGTTGAGGATGACCATCTTGGCCGCGCGCCGGGTTTTGCCGCCGGACTTGATCACCCCGGCAAAGGCATCGTAGCCGCGCATGAAGGAGACCGGGCCGGAGGCGCTGCCGCCGGCTGAGAGCTTTTCCTTGGAAGAGCGCAACGGCGAGAGGTTGGTACCCGTGCCTGAGCCGAACTTGAAGAGCATCCCCTCGGTCTTGGCCAGATCGAGGATCGACTCCATAGTGTCTTCCACCGAATTGATAAAGCAGGCGGAACACTGCGGATGCTCCTCCACCCCCATATTGAACCAGACCGGGCTGTTGAAGGAGGCCTTTTGATTGACCAGCAGGTGGGTAAGTTCCCACTCGAAAGTCCGGGCGTCCTGAGGTGTCGCAAAATAGCCCTGCTCTTCGCCCCAGCGCGCGATGGTCTGCACCACCCGGTCGATCATGGTCTTAATGCTGCTTTCCGGGGCGCTGGCGTTTTTATGGGAATGGAAGTACTTGGAAGTGACGATGTTGAGGGCAGTCTGGCTCCAGGTCACGGGCGCTTCGATGTCTTCACGTTCGAAGATAACCTCGCCTTTGTCGTTAGTGATCGATGCGCTCCGCAATTCCCACGTCAGTTCGTCATAGGGATGGATCCCGGGCCGGGTGAAAAAGCGCGGAATACTCAACCGCTCCCGTTCCTTGGGCCCTTCCGGGAAGAGGGTCGGTTCTTCATCGATCAGCGCCATCTGGTCCGACTTGACATACTCCTTCATAGACACTCCTCGAGAATAAAGACAACAATCCCCGCACGCCAAGTTCAGCGCTGTGTGAGTCGTATTGATTTTTTTGGATTAGAGGATTGATTCGGCAGAGGCCCCCGATCCCACGGTTCGGTTGCTGAAGCAAGGGGGGCAAAGACTCGGCTGCACATCGAAGTCGCTCAATTGCTTGCTGCAGTGTCAATTTAGAAAATCGGCGGGCCATTGTCAAGTGAAAATATCAATATTTTGTAGTAATTTTGTGCGAGACGTCAAGTTGTAGTAGCCATTGGAGTTGCAGGGAATATTCCAATCTGCCGGACTGTTTAGCCGTGTGGGCGGAAATAGCTTGCTTTCGCGGCAAGTAATCCGTAAATTTTGTTTCAATTAGGATTTCCTCGGAGAAGAGCACGGCAGTGTTGCAAAACGGTTCGAGCGCGATCGACCAGCACTATATGGCCCGCGCCCTGGCTTTGGCGGAGAAGGGGCGGGGGAAGGTGAGCCCCAATCCCATGGTGGGCGCCATCCTGGTCAAGGAGGGGCGGATCATCGCGGAGGGCTGGCATCAGCACCTGGGCGGAGCGCACGCCGAGATCAACGCGATCGAGCAGGCTGGCGAGGCCGCCGAGGAAGCCACGCTCTATGTCACCCTGGAGCCCTGTTGCCACCAGGGGCGGACCGGCCCCTGTGTCGAGCGGATCTTCAGCGCCGGCATCGTGCGGGTGGTCGCGGCGATGAAAGACCCCAATCCCCTGGTCAACGGCAAGGGATTCGCCTGGCTGCGCACCCGGGGGATCGAGCTGACCACCGGCGTGATGGAAGCGGAAGCCGCCGCGCTCAATGCCGGCTACTGCACCTGGATCACTCTCGGCCGTCCCCTGGTGACCCTCAAGGTCGCGCAGAGCCTCGATGGCCGCATCGCCACCAGCACCGGGCATTCCAAATGGATCTCTTCGAAGGAGAGCCGCACCGAAGCCCATCGCTTGCGTTCCCGCCATGACGCTTTGCTCATCGGCATCAACACGGTTCTTGCAGACGACCCCCAGCTGACGGTGCGCCTGGTCGAGGCGGTTTCCCCGCATCGCCTGGTCCTGGACAGCCACCTGCGCGTACCTCTGGACGCACGGATTATCGCCGATTCGATGCCGCACCGGACTACCATCGTCACCACCCCGGCGGCGTCAAAAGAAAAAATCAGCCGCATTCAGGAGAAGGGCGCAACAGTCCTGGTGCTGCCCGAGGATGAACGCGGCTGGGTGGACCAGCAGGCCCTCTGGCGTAAGCTGGCCGAGACCGGCTACACTTCGGTCCTGATCGAGGGCGGCAGTGCGGTTGCCACCGCCTGCCTTAAGACCCATGCCGTCGACCGGATCGCCCTCTTCATCGCCCCCAAGATAATCGGCAGCGGCATCGATGCCATCGGCGACCTCGGTATCCGCGCCCTCAACACCGCGATCCAGATCGAGGAGATGAAGGTCGATATCCTGCCCGTGGATATTCTCGTGCAGGGTCAAGTGCGCTATCTGGATTGAGGTACACCGTGTTCACCGGATTGATCGAAGAAATCGGCCGTGTTGCGGCCATCTCGCCGCTGGGAGAAGGCCGGCGCATCGAAATTACCGCTGCTCGGGTGCTGGAGGGTTTGGCGGCCGGCGATAGCGTCGCCGTAAACGGCGTCTGCCTGACTGTCATTGGACAAGGGGAGCGGACCTTCGCGGTGGAGGCGGTGGCTGAATCGCTGACGCGCACCACGCTGAAAAACTTGATGATCGGGGAAGAGGTCAATCTCGAGCGCGCTTTGCTCGCCACCGGCCGCCTTGGCGGCCACTTTGTTCAGGGCCATGTCGACGGTGAGGGAGAGGTGATCGCGCTCGAGCCGCGCAACCCCGGCTTCTGGCTGCGGATCCGTGTGCCGCGTGAACTGGCGCCGCTGATGGTCGAAAAGGGCTCCATCACCATCGATGGGGTCAGCCTGACGATTGCAGCGGTCGAGGGCGAGCTCATCAGCATTGCCCTGATCCCCCATTCAGCGCAGCGGACGACGCTCGGGTACAAGCGCAGCGGCAGCCGGGTGAATCTCGAAGCGGATATCATCGGTAAATATGTACAGCGCCTGCTGGCGGGGCGCGGGACAGCGCCGGGCTCGTTGACAGGCGAAAGGTTACAGGACTGGGGTTATTAGGCGGACGATATCAGGACTATGAAGGATCATTTCGTTTTTGACACTATCCCGGAGGCCATCGAGGATCTCCGCCAGGGCAAGATCATCATCGTGGTGGATGACGAGGACCGCGAGAACGAGGGCGATTTCATCATGCTTGCCGAAAAGGCGACGCCCGAAGCGGTCAATTTCATGGCCAAACACGGGCGCGGCCTGATCTGCGTGCCCATGACCCCCGAGCGGCTGCAGGAACTCGACATTTCCTACATGGTGCGCAACAATACCGCGCTGCTCGGCACCGCATTCACGGTCTCGGTGGATTACCGCCATGGCGGCGTCACCACAGGCATCTCCGCCGCCGACCGCGCCGCCACTATCCTGGCCCTCACCGATCCGGCGGTCAAGCCGGAGGACCTGGCCAAACCGGGGCACATCTTTCCCATCGCTGCGGTCAGCGGCGGTGTCCTGCGCCGCGCCGGCCATACCGAGGCGGTCGTCGACCTCGCCCGCGCCGCCGGGGCCTACCCGGCCGGTGTCCTCTGCGAGATCATGGATGAGGACGGCACCATGGCGCGCCTGCCCGCGCTCTTCAAACTGGCGCGCCAGTTCCACCTGCGCATCATCACTGTCCGTGCCATGATCGAATACCGCCGCCGTAACGAGATCCTCATCAACCGCATCGCCAGCACCGACTTTCCCACCCGATTCGGGCACTTTACCCTCCACGTCTACGAGAGCAAAGTCGATGATCATCACCACCTCGCCCTCGTCAAAGGAGAGGTGGCGGGCGAAAGTCCTGTGCTGGTCCGCGTCCACTCCCAATGCCTTACCGGCGATGTTTTTGGCTCGATGCGCTGCGATTGCGGGGAACAACTCGAATATGCCCTGCGTGAAATTGAGAAGAAGGGCCGCGGTGTCCTGCTCTATATGCGTCAGGAGGGCCGCGGCATCGGCCTCGCCAAAAAGATCATGGCCTATGCCCTACAGGACCAGGGCAAGGATACTGTCGAGGCCAATGAGGCCCTCGGCTACAAGGCCGACCTGCGCGATTACGGCATCGGCGCCCAGATCCTCTGGGACCTCGGGGTGCGCAAGATCGCGCTGCTGACCAACAATCCGAAAAAGATCATCGGCCTCAAGGGCTATGGCCTTGAAGTGGTCGAGCGCGTCCCGATCGAAGTCCAGCCCAACGCTGTCAACGGTTTTTATCTCGAGACCAAGCGCGACAAGCTCGGCCATCTCATCATGATGGACGGTGAAGAAGAAAAATAATCCTTTTTTTAGGTGAATCCCATGCCACAAGTGATCGAAGGCCAACTCTCGGCGAGCGGCAAATCGTTCGCCATCGTCGTCAGCCGCTTTAACGAACTGATCTGTAAAAAGCTCCTCGAGGGCGCGCTCGACTGCCTCAAGCGCCACGGCGGTGACCTCGACCAGGTCACCATCGTCTGGGTGCCCGGGGCGTTCGAGATCCCGATCGCGGCCAAGCGCCTCGCCCGCAGCAAACAGTACGCTGCAGTGATCTGCCTCGGTGCGGTCATCCGCGGCGCCACGCCGCACTTTGAATACATCGCCGCCGAGGTCACCAAGGGCATCGCCCAAGCCGGCATGGAGCTGGAGGTGCCGATCAGCTACGGCGTTATCACCCCGGACAACCTCGAGCAGGCCCTCGAGCGCGCCGGCACCAAGGCCGGCAACAAGGGCTGGGATGCCGCCATGAGCGCGATCGAGATGGCCGACCTCTTTGCGCATCTCAAAGGATAAGGCATGAATCGATTCTCCCGCGCTCTGCGCGTTTCGGTATTTCTGCTGCCCGGTGCCTGGAGCGTCGCACTCGCGGCGGAGTGGGAATGGCAGACCTTCACCAATGCCACCGACGTCCGCCAGATCCTCGCCGCCGATTCGCTCGTCTGGGCCGCCACCAACGGCGGCCTACTCCGCTTCAGCCCCGCCACCGGCCGCTTCACGCCCTTTGTGAACACCGACGGCCTGGCCAGCAACGACATCAAGGCGGTCGAACGCGACCAAAGCGGCCGCATCTGGATCGCTGGCGCCAACGGCGTCGTCAACGTCTATACGCCATCGTCCCGTCGCATGCAGACGATCACCGATTACCAGGGCCAGAGCATCAATGACCTGACCGCCTATGGCGACTCGATCTTTGTTTCCCTGGGCATCGGCGTCAGCCTCTTTGATATCCGCCGCTGGGAGGTCAAGGAGACCTACAAGATCGGCGAGGTCACCCGGACGCTTCTCGACGGCCGCCGCATTTGGACGGCCTGTCCGGACGGCGTGCGCACCTCCCATCTTGATCTCCCCAATTTGATGGCCCCGAGCGCCTGGACCCGCTACACCATGACCGACGGCCTGCCCCACAATCAGGCGCTCTCCCTGGCCTCCTTCGGCGGCCAGCTTTTCGTCGGGACCGCCAAGGGCCTGGGCATCTTTAACGGGACCGCCTGGCTCCCCGGCGAACTCAAGGACAACAGCATCGCCGACCTGGCGGTCTGGGAAGGGAAGCTTGCGGTCGACGCTGGATGGGCCATCGTACAGCGCAACGGCGCCAACTCGTTCACAACCCTTGGCAATGCCCTCTCCCGCGCCACCTCGCTCGGCGTGGACAGCAGCGGACGCCTTTGGGCCGGCATCTCCAGCGGTGGCCTCGCTTGGTACGATCCAGCGCACCTTCGCTGGATCTCCGAGATCCCCGACGGGCCCGCTGACAACAAGTTCACCGCCCTGGTCTTTGACCGCAGCGGCAACCTCTGGACCGCCTCCTCCAGCAGCGGCATCTCCCGATACGATGGTACGTCCTGGCGCATTTTCAACAAGAATAACGGCACCTTGCCCAGCAACGACTTTCGCACCCTCGCCGTCGATGCCCGCAATCGGGTCTGGGCCGGGAGCTGGGGCGGCGGTATCGCCATTTTCACCACCCGCGGCGACAGTATCGCCATCACCACCCTCGGCTCCAAGGACGGCCTGGCCGGCATCTCGGTCAACCCCGACTATGTGGTCATCACCAGCCTGATGAATGATGGCAAGGGCAATCTCTGGCTGCTCAACTACCAGGCGGACAATCTCCAGATCCTCGATGTCGCCGATTCCCTCGGCAACTGGCAGTACTTCACCACCCGCGACGGCATCAAGTCGAAGCTGACGACAGCCCTGGCGGCGGACCAGCACGGCCGCATCTGGGTCGGCACCCAGGATCGCGGCATCAGCGTCCTCGATCATAACGGCACCCCCTTCGACAAATCCGATGACGACCTCAGCCAGGGGTTGGGCACCGAGGACGGCCTCACCAGCCTCACCATCCGCTCCCTCGCCCAGGATGCCGATGGTGTGATGTGGATCGGCACACCTGAGGGGCTCAATTACTGGTACGAAGGGACCGTCAATCAGCGCTACCAGGTGATCAATGATGACATCAACGTCATCTCGGTCGATGTCCGCAATAACAAATGGATCGGCACCAGCGGCGGCATGAGCATGTTCGAAGCGGACGGCTACACCTGGCGCCATTTTTCCACCTCCACCAGCGCTCTGGTAAGCGACAATGTCACCTGCTTCGCCTTCAACGAGAAGACGGGACAGGTTTATATCGGCACGACCAACGGCCTCTCCCGGCTGCAAACCCCCTTCACCCGGCCGGCGGCCAACCTGAGCCGCCTCTCGGGATACCCGAACCCCTTTGTACTCGGCAACGGCAGCGCGCTTTTTTATATCGAGAACCTGGCGGACAAGGCCACGGTGCGCATCTTTACGCCCGACGGGCGTCTGGTCCGGCATCTGCCAGCCAGCCAGATCTATGGCTCGCGCACAACCTGGAACGGGCGCAATGACCGCGGCGACCTGGTCGCCAGCGGGATCTATCTCTATCTGGTCACCACAGAAGCAGGCTTGTCCGGCTCAGGCAAGGTGGCGGTGATCCATCCCTGATGAATTTCCAGGAATTTTGTTTGGTATTACAATTTCCCAAAAATCCGCTTGAAAATGACTCGCCAATTCCGTTAATTTAAGGGAATCTATCCGTTCACCAATCGGGTTGGGGAGGGCAAGGTAAGCCGCCGGCGCGGAGTTCCGGCGTAATGCATCCAGAGACCAGACGCGGGACCATGCTCACTTCTCTCTTCGCGAAAAACTATCTCTTGATCGACGAGATCCGGGTCGAGTTCAAGACGGGTCTCAATATCATCACCGGCGAGACCGGCGCGGGTAAGTCGATCCTCATCGGCGCCCTCGGCGCTCTGTTGGGCGACCGGCTCGGCAAGGAGGCGATCCGCGGCGGCGCGGAGAGAGCGGTCATCGAGGGCGAGTTCCGCATCGACCGCCTGCCGGCGATCGGGGATTTCCTGCGCGCGCAGGAAATCGAGGAGCAGGGTGGCAGCCTTCTGGTGCGGCGTGAGGTCCACAACAACGGCCGGAGCCGCTGCTTCATCAACGATACCCCGGTGCCGCTAGCGGTGCTGACGGAACTCGGGGATCTCCTGGTTGATCTGCATGGCCAGCACGAACACCAGCTCCTGCTCAAGGTCGCCAACCACGGGCCCTATCTCGACGCCTTTGCCGGACTGGACGGTGATCTGGAGGCGCTCAGGAGCGGTTACCATGAGCTGATGGCCGCAATCCGGGCCCTGGTTTCAGCCGAAGAGCAGGCCGCCGAGCTCGCCCGCAGCCGTGATTACAAGGCCTTTCAGCTCCAGGAGATTAAGGCCGTGGCCCCGGCGGCGGGCGAAGAGGAGCAGCTGCTTGCCGATGAGCAGATCCTCAAGAACGCCGAACTTTTATTTGAGCGCACCGCCCGTCTCTTCACCCGGCTCTATGAATCGGAAGGCTCAGCGGCGGAGATTCTCACCGCGGCGGTCGCTGATCTCGGGCAACTCGCGGCCATCGATCCGCTCTTCGACTCGATGCGCACCGACAGCCAGAGCGCGCTCATCCTCATCGAAGAGCTGGCCAAGGGCGTTCAGCATTACAATCAAGCCATCTCCTTCGATCCCGAGCGGCTCGAAAAGGTGCGGCAGCGCCTCGCCCTGCTGACCGCGCTCAAGCGCAAGCATGGCGGCACCCTCGAGGAGGTGATCGCCCTGGGCCAAAAGCTGGAGGAGGAACTGGCGCTGGTCGACAACCTCGATGCGACGTTGGCGCAACTGACACGGCAGCGCGAGGAGGTGCGCGCCCGGCTCGCCGCCCTCAATGCGGCGCTCTCGGTCCGGCGCCAGGAGGCCGCACAGGATTTTTCCACGAGGGTCGCTGCGGCCCTGGCGCAGCTGGGCATGCCGCGGGCGCAGTTCTCGGTGGCCCAATACAGTACGCCCGCCGCCGATGAACCCTGGGTCCTTTTAGCGGGCGAAAAGATGCGCATCGGGCCGCGCGGTAGCGATCACATCGAGTTCCTCCTCTCCGCCAACGCGGGCGAGGAGGCCAAGCCTTTGGCTGCCGTCGCTTCCGGAGGAGAGATCTCGCGCGTGATGCTCGCCCTCAAGAGCCTGCTGGCTGAAAACGATCGCATCCCGGTGCTGATCTTTGACGAAATCGATATCGGCATCAGCGGGCGTATCGCCCAAGCGGTCGGCCGCAGTCTCAAAGAACTGGCGGCGAGCCACCAGGTCCTGTGTATCACCCATCTGCCGCAGATTGCCAGCATGGCCGATTGGCATCTGCTGGTCGAAAAGCAGGGTGACGACCGTTCGACGCGCACGACGATCCGGCCGCTTTCAGAGGAGGAGCGCATCGCCCAGGTCGCAGCCCTGATTGGCGGCGATGTGGTGACCGCGGCGCATCTGCAAAGCGCCAGCGAACTCATCGCGGCCGGCAGCGCCGGAGTGTGACCACCTGCAGGGGCGCGGTGGTGTAGGCAAGTGGGTTGAGGTGGGGATTCGGAGCATCCACGGTTCGCAACGCAAGGAGTGAAGAGATCAGGCAGCCGATCTACCTTAACTGACAGGCATCCAAGCAGCGAGGTTCTCATGAAAAGCTATTCCCGTTCTGTCTGGGCGGTGGTCATCGCCCTGGTGATCATTTTCGTTGGCCTTTTTCTGGTGTGTGCCCAGCGCCGTGGTACGGTGGCCGGCGGTGAAGACATGGCCAACAACGACGACCAGTTCCGTCAGGAACTGCTGCAGTTACTCGACCTGACCGAGGGCGAAGGGGGCAACAATTCGACCAGCGACGCTCTAGCGTCGGGCAATACCGACAGTACGGCGGATGCCAGCAACCTCGCCCTCTCCGATGATGAGATGCTGGCTCTTCTCGGCGCCGAGAACGAAACCGGCAACGAAGCGGCCGCGGCCAACAGGGAGAGCGCCACGCCAAAGAAAGAATCCGCTGCAGGTGGTAAAACCGCTTCCAGAGGCGAGGGCCTCCTCGAGACCAAGCCGTCGACTACCCCGGGCACAATGGGCTTGACACCCGAGATGTTCATCAAGATACGCTCCGACATCAGCCGCCTTGAGGCCGCTCTCGAACAGCGGAGCGCCACGGTCGACAGTCTGCAAAACATCATCACTAACCGCAATGCCCGGCTGCAGGAACTCGAGGCCCAGAGGAGCAAACGCGCCGCGGTGACGCCGGTGGTGACGGCCAAAACCATCAAAAAAACCGCTCGTGCCGCCGCCAGCAGCAGCGCTTTCGACACCGCCTATGAAGACGCCCGCAGCCTCTTCGAAGCCCACAAATATCAGGCAGCGATCGATGCCTTTTCGCGGCTGCTGGCTGATTATCCCGACCACACCATGGCGGATAACTGCCAGTACTGGATCGGGGAGTGCTACTTTGGCATGCGGGAGTACCAGAAGGCCATCGTCGAATTCCAGAAGGTTTTCGCCTTCTCTGAGACGGATAAGCATGATGACGCCCAGCTGATGATCGGCCTCTCCTACGTGCGCAGCAACCAGGCGGATTTAGCCCAGAAGGCCTTCGGCACTTTCCTCGACACCTATTCCGGAAGCGAGTATACTTCGGTCGCGAGACGCTATTACCGTTCCATTTAACCAAGAGTCCCTGCGTGAGCCGGTTTGTCCATCTCCACAACCATTCCCATTACAGCCTCCTCGACGGGGCATGCCGCATCGAAGATCTTGTGGAGCGTGCAGGCCAATTCGGCATGCCGGCTATCGCGCTGACCGACCACGGCTGCATGCACGGGGTGATCAGCTTTTATAAAAAATGCAGCAAGGCCGGTATCAAACCGCTGATCGGTTCCGAGGTTTACGTCGCGCCGGGGAGCCGGATGGAGAAACAACCGGATCCCGGCACCGGCGGAACCGCCTTTCATCTGGTGCTGATCTGCAAGGATATGACCGGCTACCGCAACCTGATGAAGCTGGTTTCCGCAGGGTACCTCGACGGATTCTATTACAAGCCGCGCATCGATCGCGCCCTGCTGCGTCAGCACCATGAGGGGCTGATTGCCCTCAGCGCCTGTCTCAAGGGGGAGGTCAGCCAGCGGCTGCTGCGCGAGAGCGAAGAGCGCAGCCGTGAAACAGCCGCCGAGTATCGCGAACTCTTCGGCGATGATTTCTACCTCGAGGTTCAGAATCACGGCATCCCCGAGGAGGAGACTGCCCGCAACGCCATCTATACCATGGCGCGTGACTTGAATATCAAGGTGGTCGCCACCAACGATATTCATTATCTCAAGCGGGAGCACGCCGAAGCCCACGATATCCTTCTCTGCCTGCAAACCGGCAAGGATCTCGAAGATACCACCCGCATGCGCTACAACACGCGGGAGCTCTTTTTCAAGAGCGAGGAGGAGATGGCCGAAGCCTTCCCCGGCCATCCCGAGGTCCTGCTCAACACCCTGGAAGTCGCTGAGAAATGCGATCTTCATCTCGACTCCCGGACCTTCCATCTGCCGGTCTTCCAGCTGCCGCCGGAACATGCCGGCAAGGATCTGGATGCCTATCTTGCCGAGGTGGCCTGGGCCGGCCTGCGCGAGCGCTACGCCACGGTCACCCCGGAGTTGGAACAACGTCTCCAATATGAGCTCGACATGATCCGGCAGATGGGCTACGCCGGCTACTTTCTGATCACCGCCGACTTTATCAACTATGCCCGCAGCCAGCGGATCCCCGTCGGACCCGGCCGCGGCTCGGCCGCCGGCAGCCTGGTAGCCTACGTTCTCAAAATTACCAGCCTCGATCCGATCCGCTATGACCTGATCTTCGAGCGCTTCCTCAATCCCGAGCGCATCTCGATGCCCGATATCGACATCGATTTTTGCTACGAGCGCCGCGAGGAGGTGATCCGGTACGTCAAGGAAAAATACGGCTACAACAACGTCTGTCAGATCATCACCTTCGGTACCATGGCTGCGCGCGCGGTGATCCGCGATGTCGGCCGCGTTCTCAAGATGAACTATTCGGAGGTGGACCGCATCGCCAAGCTGGTGCCGGAACAGCTCAAGATCAAACTTGAGGAGGCGATCAAGAATGTCGCCGAACTGCGGCAGATTGCGGAAAAAGATGAGACCGGCCGCCGTCTGATCGAACACGCCCTGGTGCTCGAGGGGTTGGCGCGGCACGCCTCGACCCATGCCGCCGGCGTGGTCATCACCCCCGAGGAGCTCACCAACTATGTCCCCCTCTACAAGACCAAGGAGGGTGACATCACCACCCAGTACGACATGAAGTCGCTGGAGGAGGTGGGGCTGCTCAAGATGGATTTTCTCGGCCTGCGCACTCTGACGGTCATTCAAAAGACGGTCGATGCGGTGGCGGCGCGCGGCATCTCGCTCGACATCGACACCCTGCCGCTCGATGATCCCAAGGTCTATGAGGTCTTCGCCCGCGGCGAGACCATCGGCCTCTTCCAGTTTGAAAGCTCCGGCATGCAGGAGTACCTGAAAAAACTCAAGCCGACCTGCCTCGAGGATCTCATCGCCATGAACGCCCTCTACCGGCCGGGGCCGATGGATTATATCGATGATTTTATCCGCGGCAAGCGCGATGCTGCTTCAGTCAGTTATCTGCATCCCTTGTTGCGGCCGTTGCTGGAGGAGACCAACGGCATTGCGATCTACCAGGAACAGGTGATCAAGATGGCGACCGAGGTCGGCGGCTTTTCGCTCGGCAATGCCGATTTGCTCCGCCGTGCCATGGGTAAAAAGGATCTCGAGATCATGGCCCGGGAACGCATCCATTTCATCGAGGGGGCGAAACAGCACGGCGTCGAGGACAAGGTCGCCGACGAGATCTATGACATGATGGCCAAATTCGCCGGTTATGGTTTCAACAAATCTCACGCCGCCTGTTATTCACTGGTGGCGTACCAGACCGGCTATCTAAAGGTTTATTACCCGGCCGAATTCATGGCTGCGAACCTCAGCAGCGAAATGAGCAGCACGGCGCGGGTCGTCGTGCTGCTGGAAGAGTGCCGCCGCATGGGCCTTGAGGTGCTGCCGCCCGACGTCAACGAAAGTCTCGCGGATTTCGTCGTCGTCGAGGGCCGCATCCGCTTCGGCCTCGGGGCGGTCAAGAATGTCGGCCGCGGCGCCATCGAGGCCATCGTTGCGGGACGGAAGCAGAAGGGCCGTTTCCGAACCCTGATCGATCTCGCCTGCGCTATCGATCTTCAGGCGGTGAATAAAAAGGTCTTTGAGAGCCTGATTCAAGCCGGGGCGATGGACAGCCTCGAGGGCACCCGCGCCCAGAAGATGGCCGGCCTCGAGGAGGCGATCCTCTATGCCCAGGGTCTTAAGCAGCGCGCGGCCACCGGACAGTTCTCGATGTTCGACGGCGCCGACAATACCGCCGAGGAACAGGATCAGCTCCGTCCCAGCCTTCCACGGGTCGAAGCGTGGTCCGAGAGCGACGCCCTCAACCGCGAAAAGGCGATGCTCGGCTTTTATCTCTCGGGCCATCCCCTTGACCGCTTTCGCGAAGACATCGGCGCGCTCGCCAGCGTCCCGCTCGCTGACGCCGGCGAGTGCCGCGATAACAGCAAAGTGCGCCTCTGCGGCCTCATTAGCGAGGTCAAGACTCTGCTGGACCGCCAGAAACGCCCCATGGCCTTTTTCAAGCTCGAGGACTTTACCGGCACAGTCGAAGGCCTGACCTTTGCGGATGTCTTCGACCGGTGCCGCAATGCCATTGCGGTGGACCGGATCGTCATGGCCCTCGGCAAGATCAGCACGCACGAAGGGGAGGCCCCCAAGCTCATTGTCGAGGAAGTCATCCCGCTCGAGGAGGCGCGCACCCGCTATACCAAAAGTCTTTTCCTCTCCCTCGATGCCCGTTCGTCCGATCCGGCCTTGCTCAACGAGCTGAAACAGACCCTGGAGGAGTTCCGCGGCACTGTGCCGCTCTTCCTGCGGTTGCACGGCGTTGATACACGGGACTATTTCCTGCGCTCGCGTTCGATCGCCGTCACCCCAAGTCTGACGCTGCTTGACCGCCTGCGGGCGCGCGTCGGCCGGGAAAACGTCTGGGTGGGGGCCTGATCTGGCGGCGGCGAAAAAAATAACCGACATCGAGATCTGCCGTCGCCTTGCCACCCTGGTGGACGCCGCACAGCTGGGGCTCGAGGAGCCTGAGTGGCGCGCCTTTTGCATCCGCCTCGAGCGGGCACTGGCGCCGGCAGCGGGGGAGGCGGGCGCCCTGACGATCAACATCGATGGGGCCGCACGCGGCAATCCCGGCCCTGCAGCCTACGGCGTCATCGTGGCCGACAGCGCCGGCCTTACTCTGCACGAGGAAGGAAGCCGGATCGGCCAGACCACCAATAATGTCGCAGAATACCGCGCCCTGATCCGGGCCATGGAGATCGCCCGAACCCTCGGTGCCCGCTCGCTGCAGATCCGCAGCGACAGCGAACTGCTGGTCCGGCAGATGAACGGCCTCTACCGCGTCAAGCACGAGCAGCTGCTGCCGCTCTTCCTGCAGGCGCGCGAACTGTGCCGTGGTTTTGACGCCGTTGAAATCCTGCATGTGCCGCGCAGCCAAAATCGCCGCGCCGATCAGCTGGCCAACCTGGCGCTCGATGCCCCGGATCCCGGGCAATAGACCTTCCGCTCCGTGCCGCCCTCCCGATGCGGCTTTTGCCATTCCCTTATCAAGACATGACCTGGATTGCAATGATGGAACCCAAAAAACTCAAGGCAAGACTGGAACTCGAAGACGGCTCGGTTTTTCACGGCTTTTCCTTCGCCGCGCAACGCTCCGTCGCCGGCGAGGTGGTCTTTAATACCAGCATGGTTGGCTATCCCGAGAGCCTTACCGACCCTTCCTATCACGGCCAGATCCTGGTACTGACCTATCCCCTGATCGGGAATTATGGCGTGCCCGGAAGCGCCATCATCGATGGCCTTGAACAGAATTTCGAATCGGACCGCATTCATATTCAGGGACTGATTGTCTCCGAATACTCCTTCGATCACAGCCACTGGAATGCCCGCTGCAGTCTGGGTGAGTGGCTGAGCGCGAGCCAGGTTCCGGCGCTCTACGGGATCGACACGCGCGCCCTCACCAAACGGCTGCGCGATGAGGGGACCATGCTCGGCCGTATCGTTTTCTTCGCCGAGGAGCAGAACTTTTACGATCCCAACAAGACCAACCTGGTCGCCGAGGTGAGCACGGACAGCGTGGTGGAGTATGGCGAAGGCAGCAAGATCGTGATCCTCGTCGACTGCGGTGCCAAGTACAACATCATCCGCAGCCTGACGCGCCTCGGTCTCAAGGTGCGCGTGGTGCCCTGGAATTATGATTTCAGCGAAGAACCCTTTGATGGTGTGATGATCTCCAACGGCCCCGGTGATCCCAAGACCTGCAGCGAGACCGTCCAGATCATCCGCAAGGTGATGGCGCAGAACCATCCCATTTTCGGCATTTGCATGGGCAACCAGATCCTCGCCCTCGCCGCCGGGGCCGACACCTACAAGCTCAAGTTCGGCCACCGCAGTCAGAACCAGCCTTGCGTCGAGGTGGGCACAAAACGTTGCTACATTACCTCGCAGAACCACGGTTTCGCCGTGGACGGCCGCACCCTGCCGCCCGGTTGGGAACCCTGGTTTACGAATGCCAATGACGGCACCAACGAAGGGATTCGCCACACCTCCAAACCGTTCATGAGCGTGCAATTCCATCCCGAGGCAGCGCCCGGGCCGGTCGATACGATGCTGCTGTTCGAAGATTTTAGCAGGATGCTATAATGACTGAGAAAGTGATCATATTGGGAAGTTCCGCTCTCAAGATCGGCGAGGCGGGCGAGTTCGACTATTCCGGCAGCCAGGCGATCAAAGCGCTCAAAGAGGAAGGGATCCGCACCATTCTGGTCAATCCCAATATCGCCACCATCCAAACCTCCGAGCATCTGGCCGACGAGGTCTATTTCCTGCCGGTGACGCCCTATTTTGTCGAACAGGTGATCAAGAAGGAAAAACCCGACGGGATCCTCCTCAGCTTCGGCGGCCAGACGGCTCTCAACTGTGGCGTAGCCCTGGAGCGGGAGGGGGTGCTGCGCCGCTACGGTGTCGCCGTGCTGGGCACGCCGGTCGAAGCGATCATGAACACCGAGGACCGCGATCTTTTTACCGCTAAGCTGCGCCAGATCGACGTCAAAACGCCACGCAGCCAGGCGGTCACCTCGGTCGATGAGGCGGTGCGGGTGGCGGCCGAAATCGGCTACCCGGTGATGATCCGAATAGCCTACGCGCTCGGCGGCCTCGGCTCCGGCATCTGCCGAAGCGTCGAGGAGGTGCGTGAGCGGGCACAGAAGGCCTTCTCCTACACCCGGCAAATCCTGGTCGAGGAGTACCTTCTCGGCTGGAAGGAGATCGAGTACGAGATCGTCCGCGACCAGTTCGACAATTGCCTCTCGGTCTGCAATATGGAAAATTTCGATCCCATGGGCATCCATACCGGCGAGAGCATCGTCGTCGCCCCGAGCCAGACCCTGACCAGTCGCGAGTATCACCTGCTACGCGAGATCGCCATCCGCACGGTGCGTCATCTCGGCATCATCGGCGAGTGCAACATCCAGTACGCACTCGAGCCCGACTCCGAGGACTATCGGGTCATCGAGATCAACGCGCGTTTGTCGCGCAGCTCCGCCCTCGCCTCCAAGGCGACCGGTTACCCTCTGGCTGCGGTCGCGGCCAAACTGGCTCTCGGCCACAGCCTCATCGATCTCCCCAACTCGGTCACCCGGGTCACCAAAGCGAGCTTCGAGCCCGCCCTCGACTATGTGGTGGTCAAGATCCCACGCTGGGATCTGAAAAAGTTCCGCCAGGTCTCCAAGAAGCTTGGTTCGGCGATGAAATCGGTGGGCGAAATCATGGCCATCGGCCGCAAGTTCGAAGAGGCCCTGCAGAAGGGGCTGCGCATGCTCGAGATCGGCTTCGACGGCGTGGTCCTCAACCGCCCCTTCGAGATCGGTGACCTGCGCGAGGAACTGGCCGCGCCGACCGATCTCCGCATCTTCGCCATCCCCCAGGCCATGGAAGAGGGCATGAGCATCGACGAGATCCACACCCTCACCCACATCGACCGCTGGTTTCTCTACAAGATTGCCAACATCGTCGCGATGAAAAAACGTCTCACCGAGGTCGGCGAGCAGCGGTGTCCGCGCGATATCCTGCTCGAGGCCAAGCAGCTCGGGTTTTCCGACGCCCAGATCGGCTGCGCTCTCGGCCAGAGCGAGGAGGCGACCCGGACGCTGCGCAAGGCTTACGGCCTGGCCCCCTGCGTCAAGCAGATCGATACCCTCGCCGCCGAGTATCCGGCGCAGACCAACTATCTTTACCTGACCTACAACGGCCAGGAGGATGATGTCACCTTCAATGCCCGCAACGCGGTGATGGTCCTCGGGAGCGGCGCCTACCGCATCGGCAGTTCCGTCGAGTTTGACTGGTGCTGCGTTAATTCGGTCATGACTCTAAAGCAGTTGAACTATCAGACCATTATGGTCAACTACAATCTCGAGACGGTCAGCACCGACTATGATGTTTGCGACAAGCTCTATTTCGACGAGCTCAGTTTTGAAGCGGTCAGTGATATCTACGAGAAGGAAAAACCGCTGGGGGTCATCATTTCGATGGGCGGGCAGATCCCCAACAACCTGGCGCTGCGCCTGCACCGGGCCGGAGTCCGGGTGCTCGGCACCTCGGCGATGAGCATTGACAGCGCCGAGGACCGCCACAAGTTCTCGAAACTGCTCGACGAGCTCCACATTGATCAGCCCGCCTGGGCGGAATTGACCTCGATCGAACGGGCGATCACCTTCGCCGCCGAGGTGGGCTATCCGGTGCTCGTGCGGCCCTCCTACGTGCTCAGCGGCGCGGCGATGAGCGTCGCCTCCACGGACGCCGAACTCGAGCGCTTTCTCAACAAGGCGGCGGATATCTCCGCTGACCATCCGGTGGTCATCTCCAAGTTCATCGAGAACGCCAAGGAGATCGAGATCGATGCGGTGGGGCAAGAGGGGGAGCTGCTGGTCTACGCCATCAGCGAACATGTCGAGAATGCCGGCGTCCATTCCGGCGATGCCACCATCGTCCTGCCGCCGCAGCGCACCTTTCTGGAGACGACACGCCGCATCAAAAAGATCGCCCGCGAGATTGCGGCGGCGCTCAAGATCAACGGCCCCTTCAACATCCAGTTCGTCGCCAAGGACAATGAGGTCAAGGTGATCGAATGCAACCTGCGCGCCTCGCGCAGTTTTCCCTTCGTCTCCAAGATCTTCGATATCAATTTCATTGATGTCGCGACGCGGGTGATCATGGGGCATCATCCGCCGCGGATCGACCGCTCCGCCTTCGATCTCGAATATGTCGGGGTCAAGGCGCCGCAGTTTTCGTTCACCCGTCTCAGCGGCGCCGATCCGACCGTCGGCGTCGAAATGGCCTCCACCGGTGAAGTGGCCTGCCTGGGCGATGATTTTGACGAGGCCTTTCTGCTCGCGCTGCTCTCGGTGGGCTACCGCCTGCCTATCCGCACTGTGTTGCTTTCCACCGGTCCGATCGAGAGCAAGGTGGAGTTCCTCGGCGCCACCCGCAAACTGCATGAGATGGGGATCCAATTCTATGCCACCGGCGGAACGGCGCGGTTTATGCAGGAGAACGGCATCCCGGCGATGACCCTGCACTGGCCGCTCTCGGAGAAGAAACCAGGTGTCCTCGACTATATCAGCGAGCGCAAGATCGATCTGGTCATCAATATCCCGAAAAATTTCCAGGAAGAGGAACTGACCAACGATTATATGATCCGCCGGGCGGCAGTCGATTTCGCGATTCCGCTCTTCACCAACATGCAGCTGGCGCGGCGTTTCGTCGAAGCCTTGAGCCGCAAGACGATCAAGGAACTGCAGATCAAGAGCTGGCGCGAATACCTCCATTAGCTGTGCCGGCCGGCACAGGACGGCGAAAAAAGTCTTGCGCATGACCGGAAATATATCTAAAATTCGCAGCGAATCATCTCATGAGGAGGAGAAGGCTATGGGCGGTGTGCAGCGAATTATGGTGATCGTGCTGTTGGGGCTTTGTGCGAGTGCCTGGGCGCTCCAGGAGACCCCAGCCAGGCGAACGCTGGCGGTGCTCGATTTTGAGAACAACAGCCTCAAGAACAAGGAGGAACTCGAACCCCTCTGCAAGGGGCTCTCCGACATGTTCATCACCGAGTTGAGCAAGGTGCAGGAGTTTCAAATCGTCGAGCGCGCCAATTTACAGCAGATCCTTGAGGAGATGAAGCTGGGTCAGTCGGGCATGATCGAATCCTCCGCCGCCCAGGAGGTGGGCAAAATGCTCGGGGCGCAAAATCTCATCCTCGGCTCCTTTATGATGATGCTCGACGGCAAGATGCGGATCGACGCCCGCCTGGTCGAGGTCGAGAGCGGCAAGACGCTCATGGCGGAGGAGGAGACCGGATCCCCTAACGATCTCTCGAAAATGGTGACCAATCTGGTGGGCAAGAACATCCGCCGCATGAACATCCGGCTCTCCGGCGAGGAGAGCAAGGCCCTGCGGGAAACGGACAACAAATCGTTTGATGCGGCGCTACTCTTTGCGCGTGGCATCGATTTTGAAGAGAAGGGTAACCTGGCCGAGGCGCGCCGGTGCTATCTCCAGGCGCTCAAGCTCAATCCCAAATTTCGCCGCGCTCGCGCCCGTTTGCTCGCCTTGCGCAAGGGGAACTAGACCGCCTGCTGCATCAAAACAATCAGAGAGGCCTCTATGGTTCGACATCGTATTCTGGCAGGCTGCATCCTGGTCCTGCTCTTTGCCCTCATGCACCAGGGGTGCGCCCCTTCACGGCAAAACCTCGGGCACGAGCTGATCGAGCGCGGCGAATACGCGCAAGCCGTGCGGCCCCTCAAGATGGCGATCGCCGAAAACTATACCGACATCGAATCGATCCGCGACATGGGCATCGCCATGTACCACGCCGGCAAGCAGAAGCTCGCCCGCGGCTTTCTCCGCCTGGCCCTCAGCCGCTCACCCCGGGATCTCGCCGCCCTCTACTACCTCGGCCTGGTCTATGAAGCAAGCGGCGAGATCGGCCCGGCCATGCAGCAGTATAGCCTTTACACCCAGCTCAATCCCTCGGGCCCGGTGAGCCGCATCGTCCGCGGTCGGCTGCAGGTGCTGCTCCGCCAGCAGATGGCCGATCAGATCAAGACCCTGCTGGCCCAGGAGAACGCGATGGAGGCCACGCCCGCCCCCGAGAATTCCATCGCAGTGCTCTATTTCACCAACCTCTCCAGCAATCCCGAGTATATCCCCCTGCAGAAGGGCCTGGCCGAGATGATCATCACCGATCTCGCCCAGGTCCGGAGCCTCCAGGTGGTCGAACGGGCGCGCATCCAAATGCTCATGGACGAGATGGGACTGGGCCAGTCCGGCCTGGTCAAGGAGGAGACCGCGCCGCGGATGGGCAAGCTGCTCAGCGTGCGCCGGGTGGTCCAGGGCGCCTTTGCTGGGACCGAACAGAATCAGCTCCAGATCGATGCCGCGCTGGCGACGCTGGGGGTAGCGGCCGCAGCACCGGCTGAAAAGATCTCCGGCCCACTCGACGACTTTTATCAGCTGCAGAAGGATCTGGTCTTTAACCTGATCGATGTCATGGGATTAAAACTCTCGCGCGATGAACGGGAGGCCATCCAGCGCATCCCCACCAAGAATCTCACCGCTTTTATGGCCTGGTGCCGGGGCCTGGATGAAGAGGATCAGGGACAGTGGCAGAGGGCGGGGGAGGAGTACCAGCGCGCGCTCGAGGCCGATCCCGGATTCACGGCGGCCCGGCAAGCGGTAGAGCGCACCGAGGCGTTTGCCGCCTACACACCGCGGCCGGTCATGGCCGCCCCCTCGCTGCTCGCAGCGGCGACGACGCGGAAAGCAGAGGAGAAGCCCGAGAGCCGGCGGCAAAGCCTCCAGCCGGTTGAGACGCCGCCGGCAACGCCGGCCATCCTGCCAACGGTCGACCTGCTGACGCGCGCCGCCGCCCAGGTCACACCCGGCTTTATTCCGGGTCTTGAATCGCGCAAACCGACAACCGAAACCGGTTCGATCGGTCTCGGCACCGGTTTCCCGATCGAAGTCCATATCCAGTTGCCCGTCAAACACTGAATTGCACCCCTGTTTGCAGCAAGGAAAGCCCTATGATCCCGCAACGACGTGCATCTCTGCCGTTCCTTCTTTTCATCCTGCTCTTCTCTGTGGTCTCCCGGATGGCAGCCCAACCAGCCATGCTGCAGCGCTCCAGAGAGGGTGCCGCATCCGCTGGCGCCGTGTTCCAGCTGTGGAAGGTGGAGGACGATCAGGCGCGGCAGATCGCCTTCCCGGTGACTTTTCTCTACCCGGTCAACGAGCAAACCCAGCTCTCCATGGCCATGGGCCCGGCTTTCAGCACGGTGGAAAGCACGGGCAGCGCCGCCCTCAACGGTTTTTCGGACACGCGCTTCAGCGGCAGCTATCTCTTTAAAAACGAGAAACTCCTTGCCACCTTCGGCCTCAATCTCCCCAGCGGCAAGTCCGCTCTCAATACGGAAGAGCTGGCAGTGGCCAACATCCTCGCCCTGCACGCCTTTGATTTTACCTCGCCGATCCTCGGGCAGGGTCTGGACGTCAGTGCGGGCATGGTCAGTGCGTTCCCCCTCGCCGGAATGGTCGCTGGATTGGGCGCCGGCTTTTTGCTGCGCGGAGGCTTTGAACCCTACGAGAATGGCGGGGGTAGCTACAATCCCGGCGAGGAGATCACCCTTTCCGCCTCGGTGGACTATCCGTTAAGCCACCGGCAAAAGCTGATGCTGGATGCGGGATATACCCTGTATACCGCCGACAAGGTGGGTAGTGCCAAGGTATTCCAGGCCGGCAACCGCCTCACCCTCCAGGCGATGGCCTGGTTTCCCGGCTCGCGTGCCGGACTGCTCCTGCTGATCCGTGACCGTATCCGCGCCAAAAACAAGTTCAGCAGCGGCGAAGCTCTCATCCCCGAGCGCCAGAACAGCAACGGCAACGAGCTCGAGCTCTCCGCTACCGTCACCGTACCGCGCGGCGCCTATACCACCTTACGCGGCGTGGTCGAGGGCAAGGTCTATAGCAACAATGCCTATGAAATCGGCGGCGCCACCATCGGCGGTTTCGGCGCCGGTCTGAGCAAGACCTTCTCGCCGCACGTTTCGTTTGAGCTGGATGCCCGACTCTATGTCGGATCGCTCAAGACCGAGATCAATTCGGTCCATCTCACCGGCCTGAAAACCACAGGCGGTCTAAAATTCCGGCTTTGATCCTGTCGAGGAGTGATAACCCATGCGTTTGATGCTCAACAATAAATCAGCTGCCGTGCTCATCGCAGCCGCGGTGCTTCTCACCCTTGGCGGTTGCGGCCGGCAGAGCAATCAGCCCGATGGCTGGCCTACCCTGCGTCTGCATTTACGCTATGTCTCGCAGCCCGGTTCGCCCTCCTTTGTCGCCTCCCGGGGAGAAGCGCCGGCCGCCTTGGGCAAACTGGCTCGCCTGGTAGAGGATCAGGTCCTGCTGCTGCATTGCGATGACGCCACCCCCTCAGGTGCGGCGGATGCGACCGATTACCACAACGATTTCTCCCTCTATAACATCAAGCGGGATTCCTCCGTCACGCCCGCCCTCAAAAAAGCCCTGATCCTCGACGGCGCCAGCGGATATGGCCTCTCCAACACTTATGGCGCCGAAGCCGCTGAGCTCGATGGCACCCGGGGCTTCGAACTCTCTTTCCGCATGCGGCTGACCGGCCCGGCTACCTCCCGCGAGCAACGCATCTTCGACCGTCACGATCCCACCGGCGGCTTCACCGTCGGGACCATCATTCCCGCCGGTACCGTAGGATACGGCCAGCACCTCTACCTCCGCTTCAAACAGGACGGCACCGAGACGACCCTGGTTGGCAAATCCAATCTGGAGTTGGACCGCTGGTACAAGGTCACCGCCCGCTATGACCTCAGCCAAATGACGCTCCTAATCGACGATAAAACCGATACCTCACGCAGTGCGGCGGGCGCGGTCTCGCCCTCAAATCGCGCCACGGTTATCGGGGCCGGCTGGAACGGCGATGTGATCGGCTATTATTTCAAAGGACGCCTGGACGAAATCTCGCTCAAGACCAAGGTTGAGTATGAGGATCTGGACCGGGTCCAGCTGGCCATCTTTGATTTTTCTGAATATGCCAGCGAGGAGGCATTCTATCGCTCGGAGGCGTGGGAACACTATGCCCAGGCCCTGAATGCGATGACTGCCGATACGGCCTTCGTGCCGACCTGGGACCAATACGCCAAGCTCTGGCAGACCTATTTCAAGATCATCTCCGAACAGAACCTGATGGTGGATGGAGCCTTTGCGACGGGAACGGTGCGAGGTGTGGAAGGAATGAATGCCGTGGTGGTATCCGGCATCAAGGACGGTGTGATGAAATGGTATGGCGAGGCCCTGGTACTGGCGACCGGCGAGGGCGTGACCGATGTCTGGGTGCCTTTATATGGTTACGAGGGCGGCGCCTACTGATTGACCAGCAGCCGCTGCCGGACGATCCTGGCCATCTCTGCGGCGGCGCGGCTGTGCTGCATTCCCTCCAGCTTGCCGGAGGCCTGCGTTTTCCTCAGGCGTTCGTCCTCCGGCACATCTCCCCAATCCTTCAGTGTGATCCCCAGAACCGCTTTCACCACTTCGACCATGGCCTGCACCCGCCGCCGCTCTACATCCGGCTGCACGCGGTTGACGATCAGCCGCGGCTGGAACGACGCCCAGCCCTCGGCGATCACGGCGGTCAGGTGCGGATTGGCCTGCTGCAGCCGGTCGGTGAAGGCCGGCAGGGTCTCAACACGGTCCGGGTGCGTTAGATCACCGAGACGGCTGATCCGGGCGAAGAGTTCCGGCCAATGACGGGATTGATGCTGAATCTTGCGCAGAAAACCGTAGCGAATGAACTGGTAGCTTTCGAGCAGCGACGAATTGGGGATGCGCGCGATCACAAGGGAGTGATCGGCAGCGAGAAAGAGGTCGAGGTGGCGATAACTGGCACCCTGGCCGCAATCGATGATCAACTCGTCCGCCTGCAGTTTGCGCAGGTGCAGGAGCAGCTTTTGCTTGGCGGCCAGGGAGAGGCGGGGATGGTCAGCCATCGCAGAAGTACCGGTGATGAAGGCGAGATTTTTCAAGCCGGCCGGCTGCGGCAGACGGTTGATGTCTTCTCCCCGCTCCTGCAGGAAACGCCGCAGACGTGTCTCGTTCCCTGCCGGGTCGCTGCGTCCATACAGGCCGGATGCGGCCAGATCGCTGTCGAGAAGAATGGTGCTGCGGCCCAGATCCGCCAAAGCCATGGCGAGCAGCCAACTCAGGGTAGTCACGCCGCTGCCGCGATGTCCAGAGCCGAGGGCAAAAATACGCGGGCCCCGAACCGCTGCGGGGCCCGCGCTGGCGAGCAGCATATCGAGATCGATGGCGGCAAATTCGGCAAACATACGTTTTCCTTGTTGGATCCTGGCGGTATTGCACTGCAAGAGACAAGCCAGGAATGCGTAGTTTGCCGAAAAAATGACTCAGCAAAAACAATAGGTTAAATTTTTATCCCACCATCCTTCCGCTGCATTCGGGAGCCGCTGTACTAGGTGCATGACAGGTGTCCCTTTTGCGTGACGCGTGCCGCCCTCCCCCCTTTAACATCGCATTCCGTGACCGGCTCCGGCTACTTCTGAAACGGTGCAGCCTCCTTGAGATGGTTGACCTCCGTACCCATCACACTGTGCGGGATGGCGAAGGCGATCAGGGTGATGATGGCTGCGCCCAGCACCCAAGCGCGCACCCGCTCCGGACGGCGTAAATGCAGCGCGGCGATCAGCCAGACCACCAGGGCAATCAGGGTCTTGTTGTCCGTAAGATCGGTGCCAAAGGGCAGGCCGGTCCAGTAGGCGCCAAAAGCAGCGTGCTGTACCAGCGGGCCAAGCACCATGCCACCAACAAAAAGGAGCCCGAGCGTCCATAGAACCAGCCTGTCCAAGCGGGCTCCCCTTTTCAGCGCTTCCAGCCCGGTCCTGGTCGAGAGCAGCATCGCCATGAACATGACCAGAATGTGCGGAATGAGCACCGCAGCCGGAACCGGATAGCGGAACCGGCTGACGACCACGCCCTGCGCCGGGAGGCGCTGGGTCTGTCCATTCTGGGTATACTCGATATAATACTGCACTTTGCCGCCGGTGGGCTGCTCCGGCAATTCGGCCACGAATCGGCCTTGCTTGCTCACCATCGGCTGTGCGCTCCATTCGTCATTGGAATTGAGCCGCCGAAAAAAGATCGTCGCCTCCCCGGAATCGCTCCCCGCAGGAAGGGTCACCTGGTGATTTTCGCCGATGATATGGGCGCATGGCAATTTGTAGGAGATGGTCCGGCCATCGAGAAGAAAGGACCCGCGAAACGGATGAGTCGGACCGGTCAGCCGCTGATAGATGGCAGAGAAAAGCGTTATGACGATGGCCAGCAGCCAGAGAACAAGAGAGCGTTTCATGTCAACCTCGAAGGAAGGGCGGAGAATTTCGCAATCTAACAAACAGGAGAGGCCCTTATCTTATTCCATTCGGATGCAAAAGGGTTGAAAATAAGTTCTGAAAGCTTTACATTAAACCGATGATTAACCATGTCCGAACGTGTCCTTCTCTCAATATGAGGTAGTCTCATGTTCCTGCGACGCTTTTCCCTGATTGCACTCCTGGTGATTGGATTGCTCATCGCCTGCCGGGTCCGCAAGTCCATAGACACCGGCATCGAGTTCGTTAGAATCCCCGGCGGTGCATACTCCATGGGCGATACCTTTGGCGACGGCGACAGCGATGAGCAGCCGGTTTATCTCGCCAAGGTGAAAACCTTTTACCTCGGCAAAAGCGAGGTGACCGTAGCCCAGTTCCGCCGCTTTGTCGAAGCCACCGGCTATCAGACGGTTGCGGAAAAGGAGGGAAGCGGCTGGGCCTGGGATGGTCGCAAGATCGACCGGATCGCCGGGGCCAGCTGGCGCCATCCCGGCTTTGAACAGAACGACACCCATCCGGTGGTCAATGTCAGCTGGAGCGATGCCCAGGCCTTTTGCGAATGGGCCGGCTGCCGCCTGCCCACCGAGGTGGAGTGGGAGTATGCTGCGCGCAACCGCGGGGAAAAGATCCGCTTCAGCTGGGGCAATGAGACGCCCCAGGGCCTCCGGGGCGGCAATGTCGCCGATGAAACCGGGGCCGCCGGCTATCCTCTGAAAAGCTGGTTCAAGGGCTATTCAGACGGCTTTGTTTTCACCGCGCCGGTGGGTCAATTCGCTCCCAATGGGCTCGGACTGGTGGATATGACCGGGAATGTCCTCGAGTGGTGTTTCGACGCCTATGAAGAGTATATCGGTCCGATGCCGCCGAACCGCGAGTTCAACGCTATGCCGATGGAACGCTCGCGGGTGCTGCGCGGCGGCTCCTGGGCGGATGACCCCAACTACAGCCGCTGCAGCGAACGTGCTGGCCAGGACCCGGCTTTCTCTTTCCCTTGGATCGGCTTTCGCGTCGCCTCCTCCAGTAAACCCTGACTCTGCGCAATCGAAAGGAACCAACATGAAACGTCCAGCGCTGCTGCTTTCCCTCCATACCCTGCTTCTTTTTACGCTCCTCCTGCTCTCCTCGGGCGCCTTTGCTCTGCTCTTCGGCGCCGAAACGGCCGGCGAGGCCCGCCGACAGGTGACCTTCTTCTCGGTCTGGGCGCTGCCGCGTGTCTGGGTGGGGGCGATCCTTGGCTTTCTCGGTGTCGTCCTGCTGATGACCCGTCAGGCCACAACCTGGATACGCTTCGCCGCTCTCCTGGTGATCTTTTTCGCCTTCAGCATCGTTTCCATCCTGCCCTGGGGACGCTTCGCCGAGGGCATGGGGCTCCATCCGAGCCCGATGTGTACCATTGAAAAGTCGCTGATGTTCGTACAAATGGGGCGGACCGTCCCCATCGTCTTTTTCTCCATACTCGGCTTTATCCTGCTGATGACGCTCGCCGCCAATAAACTCTTCTGCGGCTGGAACTGCCCCATCGGCGCCCTGCAGGAACTCTTGCACCGGATCCCGCTGCCGCGCGGCTGGAAAGGCAAACTGCCCTTCCGTATCACCAACGCGATCCGCATCGCCCTCTTTATTCTCTTCGCCGGACTTCTCTTCGGCCTGGGCTTCAGCCTTTACGGCTGGCTCAATCCCTTCGAGTTTCTCCACTGGCGCCTTGAATGGGCGATTGTCCCGGCCTTCGCCGTCACCTTCATCGGGGCGCTCTTTTTCTACCGCCCCTTCTGCTATCTGGTCTGCCCGGTCGGACTGTTGACCTGGCTGGTCGAGCATTTCTCTATCCTGCGCGTGCGCCTCGACAAAAAGGCCTGCACCGATTGCATGATCTGCGTTAAAAAGAGTCCCTGCCCGGCGGTGCCGGCGATCCTTGCGGAAAAACGCAGCCGGCCCGACTGCCACGCCTGCGGCGCCTGCATCGAGGCGTGCCCGGAAAAGGCCCTCCGGTTCAAATGAGCCGGGGGATGGCATAATAATCAACCGCTGCATGGTCCACGGCGCCCCGCCCGCGGCCATGCAGCATCCTTTTCCCGGTGCCAGGAGATGAATACCCTGCTCGCTTTTTATCATCAGCTTCTCGCCTGCTATGGCCCCCAGGGCTGGTGGCCGCTGCTCGACCCTCCAGGCGAATCCCCCAGCCAAAGCGGCAGCCGGGGCGTCTACCACCCCGGCAACTATGACCTGCCTGCCACCCCTGGACAACGGTTCGAGATCTGCCTTGGTGCCATCCTGACTCAGAATACCGCTTGGCGCTCCGTCGAAAAAGCATTGATCAACCTGCAGCAGATGAAGGCCCTCCGCCCGGAAGGGCTGGAGGCCATTGACGAATCGCTGCTTAAGGAGGCCATCCGGCCTTCCGGGTATTTCAATCAGAAGGCGAAAAAGATCCGGACGTTTGCCAGGTTTTTCCTCGCCCTGGAGGAGCGCACCCCCTCCCGGGAGGAACTTCTCGCCCTCTGGGGCATCGGCCCCGAGACCGCCGACTCGATGCTGCTCTACGCCTTCAAGGTGCCCACCTTTGTCGTCGATGCCTATACCCGGCGGGTGCTGATCGCTGCCGGATGGATCGGCGGAACTGAATCCTATGATGCAATAAAAAGCATGTTCGAAAACCAGCTGCCGCGTGATCTGGCCCTTTTCCAGGAGTATCACGCCCTCCTCGTCGAACACGCCAAAAACCTGCGCGGATCGCGGCAGGAATAAAAAAAGGCAGCCGCGCTCCGGGCGGGCTGCCTTTTTTTACAGGAAATGGGCGGGCTACTTTTCTTTGCGCTGCTTCCGGGTGCCGAGGTCGTCCAGAATCGAATAAACCACCGGCACGATGAAAAGAGTGAGTAGAGTGGAGGTGATCAAGCCGCCGATCACCGCCTGTCCCATGGGCGCGCGGAACTCGCTGCCCTCGCCGAGGGCGAAGGCCACTGGGATCATGCCGAAGATCATGGCGAAGGTGGTCATTAGGATCGGTCGCAGCCGGATGGCGCCCGCCTGAATGAGTGCCTGAGTGCGCGCCACGCCCTGACGGCGCAGCTGATTGGCATAGTCCACCAGCAAAATGCCGTTTTTGGTCACCAGCCCCATGAGCATGATGATACCGATCATCGACATCATCGACATCGAACTGCCCCAGGCCAGCAGGGCCAAGACCGCACCGATCAACGACATCGGCAACGCTAGCATGATCGAGAAGGGATGAATAAAGCTCTCGAACTGTGCCGCCAGAACGATGTAGACAAAGATGATCGCCAGGGCCAGAGCCATGAGCATGTTAGCAAAGGTCTCGGTCTGCATCTGCCCCATGCCGACCACGCCGATGGCATACCCGGGCGGCACCTCCATCTTGCGGGTTTGCTGCAGGATGCCCCCCATGACCTGCCCTAGGGTTTTGTCATAGGTATTCGCCTCAACGCGGATCTCACGCTGCCGGTCGAAGCGGTTGATCTTGGAGGGACCCGAGCCCTGCTGGATCCTGGCGACATCGCGGATCGGCACCATCAGCCGCTGGCCGTTGCCTATATCCTTGCCGCTCTTGACCAATAGATCTCCTACGTCCTCCAGTGAAGAACGGTCCTCCTTTTTGAGACGGACACGCACATCGAACTGCTCGTCCCCCTCCTGGAAGGTGCTGGCGACATAGCCGTCGACCATGGCGCGTGCCGTGGTGGCGATCAGGGCGGCATTGGCCCCGAGATCCGAGGCCCGCTCGCGGTCAATACGGATGCGCACTTCCGGCTTGAAGGTCTCGAGGCTGTTTTGCACGTCAACCGCGCCGGGCGTCGCGCGTACGATCCCCTCGACTCGGTCGGCCAGTTTTTTCAGGACATTCAGATCATCTCCGCGCACGCTCATGATCATCGGTTTTTGCGAGCCGCCCATGCCCTGCTGGATGGTAAAACCGATGTTGGCGCCGGGGATGGACTGAAGCTCACTGCGCAGTTCGCCGAGGATGGCTTCAACGCCCTTTTCACGTTCCTTCTTGCTGACCAGCTTGGCAAATACTGTCCCCTTGGTCACTGGATCGTTGCCCGAGCCGATGGTGGTCAGCACCATCGTCACCTCGGGACGCTGGTGTAGGGTCTCCTCGATCCTGGTGCAAATCCGGCCGGTCTGCTCCAGCGAACTGCCAGGCGCCGCATCGACAGTGACGGTCAGCTGACTCATGTCGAAGCTGGGCATGAAGGCCGTGGCGAGGAAGCGGATGAGAAAGAGGCTGACGAAAAAGGTCGCCATGGCGCCGAAGACCAGGGTCTTGCGGTGATGCAGGGACCATTCGATCGCCTTTTTGTATTGTATGCTCAGGATCTCGAAGAAGTGGTTGAACCAGTAGAGGCCCCGGCGCAGCAGCGAGCCCTCGTTGGTCAGCTCCTCATCCTCCTCCCGCAGCCAGCGCGAGGAGAGCATCGGTGTCAGCGTGAAAGCGACAAAGAGCGAGACCAGCACGGCCGCCGAGACCGTGATTCCGAACTGGTAGAAGAAGCGGCCGGCGATACCGGGCATAAAGGCCACCGGGATAAAGACCGCCACGATGGTGAAGGTGGTGGCCATGACCGCTAGGCCGATTTCGCCGGTGGCCTTGCGCGCCGCCTCCATGGGCTTCTCGCCTTTCATCAGGTGACGGTAGATATTCTCGATGACGACGATGGCATCATCGATTAGCAAACCTACCGCCAAAGACAGGGCGAGCAGAGTCAGCGTATTGAGGGTGAAATCAAGCGCGTACATGATGATAAAGCTGGCGACGATCGAGGTCGGCAGCGCGATGGCGCTGATCAGGGTCGGCCGATGATTGGCCAGAAAGAGATAAACCACGATCACGGCCAATAGACCGCCATAGAGGATGTCAAAGAGCACATCACGCACCGAATCGCGGATGAAGGTGCTGTTGTCGCGCACGGTGACGAGCTGCACCTGGGGCGGCAGCTCTTTCCTGATCTCCGTAACTTGGCGGGTGATGCTGTCCGCTACCCGTACAGTATTGCTCCCCGACTGCTTGAGGATGCTGAGGACCACTGCGGGCTTGCCGTCGACGCGCGAGAGGCTGGTGCGCTCCTTGACGCCATCGACTACCGTGGCAATCTCAGAGAGGTACACCGGCTTGCCGTTGGGCGAGGCGACGATGACCTTGTCAAAATCGGCGACCGCGGTGTACTTGCCCATCGTACGCAGCAGGATCTGACGTTCGCCCTGGATCAGATTGCCTGCGGGCACCTCGACATTGGCCGCGGCGATGGCCTGCACCACCTCCTGAATCGAGAGGTTATAAGCCTGCAGCCGGGCGGCATCCACCTGGATTTCGATCTCACGCTCAGCCCCGCCGACCAAATCGACGCGGCCGACTCCGGGCACGTTTTCGAGACGTTTCTTGACGACATCCTTGGCAAAGGTGGTGAGCTCCTTATCGCCCATGCTCCCCGACAGGGCCAGGGTGTAGATCGGCGTGCTCGCCGGATCGAGGCGCTGGATCACCGGATCTTCAATATCGTCGGGCAGATCGGCGCGGATGGCCGCGATCTTTTCCCGCACCTCCTGGGCTGCCTGCTTGCCATCTACTTCCAGCTTGAACTGGATGATGACGATCGAGACATTCTCCTGGGAGATCGACTGGATATGCTCGAGCCCGCCGATGGTGTTGACGGCGTCCTCGATTTTTTTTGTGACATCGGTTTCAATCTGTTCCGGCCCCGCTCCCGCCAGGACGGTGGTGGCGGTAACATAGGGAAAATCGACATCCGGGAACTGATCGATATTCAATTTCATATACGAAAAGAGGCCCAGCACCAGTAGCGCAAGGATCATCATCGTTGCAAAAACCGGGCGATCTATCGAAACATCGGCTAATTTCATGAAAAGGTATACTCCTATTATTCAGCAGCGGCGATGATGTCAGTTGGCTGCAGGGGCGATGCTCACCAGGCTGCTGTCACGCAGATTGGTGGCTCCGGTGGTCACTACCATTTCCTGATCCTGCAAGCCTTGAAGGATCTCCACCCAAAATCCATCCGAAATGCCGGTGAGGACGGGCTGCGGAATGGCGCGGCCGCCGACCACCTTGTATACCTTGCTGGTCAGACCATCGCTGAGAATCGCGGTGGCAGGGACGACCAGGGCGTTGCTGCGCGGCGAGATCGTCACCGCCACCTTGCAAAACATCCCGGGGCGGTACCACTGATTCGCGGTGTTGGGGAATAGCGCCTTGACCTCGAAGGAGCGCGAGCGCACATCGGCCGAGCGCGAAATCTGCACGATCTTGCCCTGGACTCGTCCCTCCAACCCACCCTCGGACCAGATTTCGACGCTCTGGCCCGGAGCGATCTGCATGACATCCGCCTCATTGATGTTGAAGATGACCTTCATGCGGCGGATATCGGCGACGGTCGCCAGCACCGCACCCGGCTGCGAGAGATCGCCGAGGTTGACATTGAGGGCGGTGATCACCCCGGAGATGGGGGAGACCAACTCGACCGCGCTGCGCGCCGCCTCGAAATTGGCTTTGGCGACATCAAAGGCGGTCTGGGTGCCGTCGAGCAGCTGCTGCGAAATCGCCCCCTCCGCCAGCAGCACCTTCATCCGCTCCAGGTTCTTCTCGGCATTTTTATAGTTCGCCTCGGCCTGAAAATACTGGGATGTGGTGCCGCTTTTATCGAGCACGATGACGGTCTGGCCCTTTTGCACCGACTGCCCGACGCTGCTGTAGACGGCCGTGACTCGCTCCGAAATCTTGGCGACGATATTGGCCTGGGCCTCGCCTTCGAGCGTGCCCGTATAGCTCTTGTTCACTGCCAACGCCTCGCGTTTGACCCGGACGGTCTCCACCGGAACGATCTCGGCGCTGCTGTTCGCGGGCTTCGCTGTAGCCTGCTGTTCCGTCTTGCTGCACCCCCCCAGGAGCGCCAGAGCCGAAAAGGCCGAAACAAGGATCCATCCACGTTTTAAAACAAATGTGCTTTTCATCGTTTATACTCCACTTGATATCCTGTGAATGAAGGGATCAACGGCTGGTCCCGGTTGCAAACTCCCACTCGGTCTTGCTGACCAGATAATCATAAAGCGCCTGGGCGTAATTGGTTTGACTACGGGTCATCGCCACCTGGGCGTCGAGCAGCTCCAGCTGTGTGCCGACACCGCTCTTGAAGCGGGTCTGGGCGATGCGCACCGCTTTCTGCGCCTGCTCGATGTTCTTCTCCTGACCGCTCATACGCTTGCGGGCTTCGGTCATGCGCAACGCGCTGGCCTGGATCTGTACCTTGAGCCCCTCCTCCATCTTGAGGCGGGTGTAGCGCACCTTGTTGCGGTCCACTTTGGCCTGTTGCACCCGATTCCGTGTGCGGAAACCGTCGAAGAGGGGATAGGAGAGCGAAACCCCGGCATTAACCGTGTTGGCCCAGTTGTAATTGCCAAACTTGAAGGTATTATCCTGCGACTGCCAGACATAGCTGCCGACGGCATAGAGGGTGGGGAAATTGCCCGCCTTCTCTATGGAGATGTTTTTATCAAGCATCTGCTCCTGCAAGGCCAGTTGCTTGATGGCCGGATTGACCGCCAGGGCCTGCGCTTCGGCCTGTTGTGCAACATCCTCGGGCAGCTCTTCATAGGTCAGATCGCCTTCGATGGCCACAGGCTGGTCGAGGGGGATTGCCAGGAGATTCTTAAGCGCATTGACCGCCAGCTGATAGCTATTTTCCGCGGAAATCACCAACGGCTCGGTGTTGGCCAGCTGTACCTCGGCACGCAACAGGTCGTACTCGGCCGCGGCGCCGACGCGATACTGCGCCTGCACATTATTGTAGTTGGCCTGGATGACCTCCAGTCCTTGACGATTGGCCTCCACCAGCTTTTTGGCCAGCAGGATCTGATACCAGGCTTTGCGGGTGTCGCGGATGACCGCCTGCTGGGCGGCACTGTATGATTCCTTCGCCAGTTCGCGGTAGGTTTTAGCGATCTGCAGGGCAACCCCCACCTTGCGGCTGAAGAGGGCCTGGGAGAGCTGCACCGCGCCGGAGTAGGCGTTGTTGGAGCCGATTTCGAAGAGCAGGGTCTTGTTGGTCGGATTGATGGCGTTGCCGGGCGGCAGAAACATCACCTGCTTTTTGATATACCGCATATACTGCCCGGACGCAGTGAGCTGGGGAAAGGCCCCCGACCTGGCCTCGCCCACTTGGGCGTTGGCCTTGACGCGCTCCTCGCCGGCGATCATCAGATCGCGGTTCTGATGCAGGGCCATGGCAATCGCTTGCTCCATGCTCAGCGCTAGCGTGTCCCGGGTGGCCGACAGGGACTCGGCCTGAACGGATTGACCGCGCCACAAGAAAACAGCGAGAACGAGAAGGGATGTTACGCGAAATCTGGACATTGCTCGATTTATCCTTGGTTGGGTTTTCCGATTCCGTCAAAAAAAATCGTGGTAATCATATCGGCCGCCTCCTCAACCTCATCCCTGGGCATGTAATGCAGCGGGCCGAAGCGAGTCATGGTATAGGTGCGCACCATCCCCTCAAACAGGATGGCCAGCGCCAGCGGATCATAGCGGCAGGCACCGCATTGTTGCTGCTCCTCCTGGAAACTGTGGCTGATGGCTTGCCAGATTCTCTTCATGACCGAAGTGTAACGGGCCAGATAGGGTTTTCTCTTTTCCTGGCTGATCTGATGGATCCGGTGCATGACCAGGGCGATCAGCTCGGCGTTGTCGCGCGAATAGCGGATCATCGCGCCGGCATAGGTCGTCAGGCGCCGGCGGCCCTCACCCTCGCTCTCGATGAGGGTTCTGCGGGCGATGGCTTCCAGCTCGCCGACCAGCTGATCACAGATGGCGAGGAAGAGATCCTCCTTGGAGGAAAAGTAATTGTAGATCGTGCCCTTGCCGAACTCGGCGTGGCGTGCAATCTCCTCCAGGGTGGTCTCGTGATAGCCCTGACGGAGGAAAAGCTCACGGGCGGCGGCGAAAATATCCTGCTGCCGCGCCAGTTTTTCCCGTGCCTTGCGGCAAAGGGGGGGATGGGACATTATACAGAACCCGTTGGTTAGTTATATGACTGCTTGGTCATTTGGTGAATAATAAGTCATAATTTACTCACTTGTAGAGCAAAATGCAAGAACTATTTGCAGGAAAAGAGACGGTAGCGGATTTTAGACAGGGGAAGGGGGTACGGTCATAAGCGGTCGGGTTGCAGATGGGGTTCGCATGCGTTCACCATAATCGAGGCCGCTGCGGCGTATCGGGCTGCCGCTCTCGGCGGATTCCCTTAGGCGAGATACTTGGCTGCGATGGATCATGTGCATTGCGGGGTCGAGTAGAAAGAATAAGCGGCGTCCCAACGGTGCTGCCGGAGGGACGCCGCAAGGGGAATTCCTGGTGCTCGGCCGAGGGGCCGATCACGGCGTCTGGCGGTGCGGATCGAGCCGGGCGTTGTTGTCCCATAGGGTATAATCGCTGGCGGCCACCGAACCGTTGAGATCGATGTCGCTGACGCGGTATCCCGATTCGCTGTTCAGGTTGGCGCTGTGCCAGATCACATAATCGCGCGTGGTGATGATGCCGTCCTGGTTGATGTCGCCGGCCCAGAGGCCCCAGATGTTGGGCTTGAGCTCTACGCAGGCGCGGCCGCCCGGTCCTAAGGTCCAGGATTGGCTCTCGGCGGTCGTGAAATCGTACATGGCCGCCGGGCCGGAGCTCAGGGCTATCGGGGTGGCACTCATGACGGCGATATGATTACGATGGCGGATGACGATATGATAATTGCCGTCCGGTACCCCCTCCATGATGATTTGGGTGTTGATGCCGTCGTCATCGACCAGGGCACCATTCTTGTTCAGCAGCACGCTTTTGGCGGTTACGAATCCGAAACCGGCATCGCGTAGCTCGACCTGCACCCAGTCGGTGATATTGGCCGGTATGGAGGTGAGCATGCGATGGTCGGGATAGGGGGAGACCAGCGGAATCTGATTCGCGGTGTTCAGGGCTGTCGACATCAGGCCGCTGACGGGATCATAGGGGCCCTGGAGGAAGATCTTCGCCTGGAGATAGACGTAGCTGTTCTCGAGCCACTGGGCGAAGCGGAAGGAGGGTTTGCTGCCCGCCTTGGTGAACGCCCCGCCGAGGAAGAGGTCACCGCCGCCGAGAGCGTAAACGGTGCTGTCGAGGCCGTTGCCGGGAGCGCTCCAGCTGTTGGTGCCAGCGTGAAAGATGGCAAACCGTCGTGCCGGTAGCCCCCCCGCCTCCATGAAATCGCCGCCGATGTAGATGTTATCGCCGATCACATCGATGGCCCGGACCGGGCCATTGGCACCGCTGCTGACGGGGTCCCAGATCGAACCCGCCCAGCGGGCGAGGCGCCGCGCGGGCAGGGTACCCGCCTTAGTGAAATTGCCGCCGACGTAGACCACTCCGGCCAGGCCCGGCCGCATGACGTAGACGGTGCTGTCGAGGCCGGTGACCATGGGGAACCAGGCCTGGCGGTCGCCGGACCACATGGCCGCGTAGTTGAGATAGTAGCCGCCGCCCTGGGTGTTGCGGAATTTCCCGCCGGCGTAGAACATGAAACTCTCATAGGTCAGGGCATAGACCGTGTTGTCCATGCCGAGTCCGATCGGCTTCCAGGATCCGCCGTTCCAAAGAGCAACGCGATAGGCGGGCACGCCACCCGCGGTGTTGAATTCGCCGCCGGCCACTAACGAGTCGATGCCGTTGCTTGCAAGTGCATAGACGGTGCCGGTCCCGGGTGAGCCGTTCGAAAGACCTGTGCCGACAGCGGACCAGGCCGTCCCGCTCCAGCGGGCGATATTGCTGGCAGCGATTCCGCTGGCGCTGTTGAAACGGCCGCCGGCGAAAAGATCGCTCCCCTGCTTGGCCAGGGCATAGACGGTGCCGTTGATGCCTTTCCCGAGCGGGCTCCAGGTGGTGCCGTTGTAACAAATAATACTGCTGGCGCTGATGCCGCCGCCTTGTGTGAACGAGCCGGCGATATAGGTCATTGCTCCATCTCTCAGGATGGCGTAGACCGGGCCGTTAAAACCCTTTCCGGAGTAGAGCGACCTGAAAAATTCGCCATCCCAGGTGGCGATGTGGTTGGCGGTGACCATCCCTGCTGTGCTAAAGTCTCCGCCCACGTGCAGACGGCTGCCGCTGCAGGCGAGGGCGTAGACAAAGCTGTTGACGCCGTTGCCAAGAGCGCGCCAGGTGCTGCCGTCCCATTTGGCCAGACGCAGGGCGGCGATGCCGCCTATCGTGTAAAAGTGGCCGCCGGCGTAGAGGGAGAGGCCGTCGGTGGCGAGGGCGGTGACGCGCTGGTCAGCTCCGCTGCCGAGGGCGATCCAGGCAGCGCCGTTCCAGCGCGCAATATAATTGGCGGAGACGGTCCCGGCGGTCGTAAAGTCGCCGCCGGCGTAGAGAGCGCCGTTATGCCAGGCGAGGGCGCGGACGGTGGCATCGGTCCCGGCAGCCAGGGTGAACCAGGCGGCGCCGGTCCAGCGGCCGACGCGGTTGACCGGGGTGCTGCCGATGAAGGTGAAATCACCACCGACATAGAGATCGGTGCTGCTGGCGGCGAAGGCGAGGACCGGACCGTTGCAGCCGGCGCCGACGGCGCTCCAGCTGCTGCCGTTCCACTGGGCGATGCGGTTGAGGGCGATAGGACCGCTTGCGGTGAATTCGCCGCCGGCGTAGAGGGCGCCGTTGAAATAGCTCAGGGCGCGCACCTTGCCGTTAAAGCCTTCCCCGAGGGGGTTCCAGCGCGCTCCGTCCCATTGGGCGATACGCTGGCAAAAGATATTGCCGGCGTAGATAAAATCGCCGCCGATGAAAACCCCGGTCTCCGTTACCAGGATGGCGTGCACGTTGCCATCAACACCCGATCCGAGCGCGGACCAGGAGGCGCCGTCCCATTTGGCAATGCGGTTGGCCATGATGGGGCCAATGGCGCTGAAATAGCCGCCGACATAGAGCACGCCGTCGCGAACGGCCAGCGCGGTGACGATGTTGTCGGCGCCGGAGAAGGCGTACTCGGAGCTCCATTTCTCGATCGCTTCGGGGGTGGAGGGTTGCACGGTGCGTGCCGGGGTGAAGCGGGGCCGCCCCTGGCTATCGACCGACATGGTAAAGCCGGAGGGATCCAGGACGCCTGAAGGAGTGCTGCTGAGATCGATCGTCCCATCTGCGCGCAAGACCTTGGAGAGGGGCTGGAGAACGGCCGGTTGCGCCCAAGCAGAGCCGCCTGCTGCCCCCAAACCTGTGGCGATCCATAGCACAACTGCTGCGAAATCAAAGGCCGGATATCTCATCTCCCTTCTACCTCCTCTGCTGATCGTGAACGGCCTCTCTACGAAGTCGATCCGGGTGCTGCCTGTGAAAACCGTACGGTATCTGATCTGCTGTTATGTACGCGCAATCGGGATTTTTTGCGAAAAGTTTCGTCCAATTCCTTCCGTTTCGGCAGATGGAGATCCCCGCCGCCACCTCGCAATTTCCTTGCATTTCCCTTAGAAATGATGTACTTTAATCAAAATCGAATCGTCCCGGAATCGTCCCCCATGCGCAAGATTGCTCTACTTATACTGATGACGCTGTTACCGGCCTTGCTGCCTGCAACGGACACTTTTCCTCCGCGGCGGGGTGCGGTCAATGATTTCGCCGAGGTCATCCCCGACGCGGTGGAAGCGCAGATCGAAGCGCTGGCTATAGAGGTCTGGAATAAAGCCGGGGTGGCTATCGTGATCTGCACCATGCCCACCATCGGGGAAGCCGATTATCAGACCTATGCCAACGAACTCTACTCGGCGTGGGGCATCGGTAAAAAGGGCGAAGACAAGGGACTTCTGATTTTCAATGTCACGGATATTCGCAAGATCTGGATCGAAACCGGCTATGGGGTGGAGGGGTTCATCAACGACGCCCGCGCCGGCGATGTCTACCGCCGCTATATGGTGCCCAATTTCCAGCAAGGGAATTTTGGCGAGGGGTTCCTCGAAGCAACCCAAGCTTTCGCCGGCATGGTCGGTGAGGAGTATGGCCTGACCTTCGATAATCAGACCATCATGCCGCAGCGTGTGTCCGGATCATCCCTGGACGGGGAGGACTGGATTGTCGCCCTTTTTGTCCTTTTCATCATTGCCATGATCCTGATGGGGACTTCCCGCGGCACGGGCTGGGGATCAGGCGGCGGCTGGGGTTCGAGCCGGCGCGGCGGCTGGGGCAGCGATTGGGGCAGCGGTGGCTGGGGCGGAGGAGGCTGGGGCGGCGGTTTTGGCGGTGGTGGCGGCGGCGGTTTCGGGGGCTTTGGCGGCGGCTCGAGCGGCGGTGGTGGCGCCGGTGGCGGCTATTAGCTGGGGCTATTCCGGCAGGCACACGAACCTGCCCGTTATCCAGGAGCATAGGAGAAGAAGATGGCGAAGCATCCCGAATCACCCATGGTGATCGCCGGAGAATTCACTGAAGAGGTTAAAACGATCTTTGGCGAGGAACTCGTCGCCGTAATCCTCTATGGCAGCGCGGCCGGCGGCGCATGGCAGCCGAAAAAATCGGACATCAATTTCCTCATTGTCCTTTCCGAGGTGGCTATCACCGGACTGAATGCGGCCTTTCCCTTGGTCGAAAAATGGCACAAGCGCCTCCGTACCCTGCCGGTTTTCATGACGCGGCAGTACATCGAGGCTTCACTGGACAGCTTTCCCATCGAATTTCTCCACATGCAGCGCCGCCACACCACCCTCTATGGTGAAGATGTGCTCGAACCCCTGCAGATTGCACACGCCCATTTGCGGCTGCAATGCGAAGAGCAGATCAAGGGCAAACTGCTGCACCTCCGCGCAGAGTATCTCGCCACGCTGGGCAAAAGGCACCGGATCCAGCAGTTCTTCAACTTGACCCTGGCTGCCTTTGCCGTTCTCTTCAAGGCGTTGCTCGTCCTCAAGGGGGCTGAAATTCCAGCGGAGGCGGGTGCGACCATCCTGCGAACCGCCGAAGTCTACGGACTGGATGTGGACCTCTTTCAGCAGTTGCTTCAGGCCGGCGACAGGAAGAGCAAGTTATCCCATGTCGAATTGAACCATATTGCAGCAGCTTATGTTGAAGAAATCAACAAGTTGGCACGGATTATAGACCAAATGGAATAGTAAAGGGAGGAGCACATGTCGAAAGCATTAAAAACCATCCTGATCGTCGTCGCGATCCTGGCCGTCATCGGCTTCCTGATCTTCACCCCGTATAACCGGCTTGTCGGCCTCGACGAGGGGGTTAAAAACGCCTGGGCGCAGGTCCAGAACCAGCTGCAGCGTCGAATGGACCTGATCCCCAATCTCGTCAAGACCGTCGAGGGTTATGCCAATTTTGAACGTTCGACCCTCGAGGCGGTGATCAATGCCCGCGCCAAGGCGACCAGCACCCAGATCAATGCCGGGGACATGAATCCGGCGCAGCTCCAGCAGTACATGGAAGCCCAGAACGGCCTGACCAGCGCCCTTGGCCGCCTTATGGTCGTCGTCGAAAGATACCCCGAACTGAAGGCCAATGAGAATTTCATCCGCCTCCAGGATGAACTGGCGGGAACCGAAAACCGCATCGCGGTCGAGCGCAAGCGCTACAACGATGAAGTGCGCGTTTACAATCAGTCTGTGCGCAAATTCCCGACGGTTCTCATCGCAAATCTCCTCGGCTTCCCACAAAAACCTTACTTCGAGGCTCCGGTCGAGGCCAAGACAGCGCCGACCGTTGATTTCAGCGGCCTCAAGAAATAATGCGCCGGCGCCGCAAGGCCGCCCGATTCCGGTTTTAAAAAAGCCGGTGCAGGTATCCTGCACCGGCTTTTTCAGTTTATCGAGGACGCGCTACCGGGTGCGCGCCGTTTTATCTTCCTCGAGGCGGGCTTCATATTTGGAGGGGCATTTGAGCATGAGCCGGGTCGCGGCGAACGTGCCGTCCGCGAGCATCTTGCCCTCGGCTAGCACCCCCTGCGCATCCGCCAGCTGGTCCGGCATCACCCCCTTGTAATAGACGTGCAGGCTGTCCGGCCCCTCGATCATCGTAAAGCGGACCTCGATTTTTTGAGCATCCCAACGGATGGAGGCGGGATCCACATAGCCGCTCACCCGTAAACCCTCGCCCTTGATGGTTGCGGCTTTTTCCCGGATTTCGGAGACGGTCAGGTAGTAGACCGAACTCTCCTTGAAGCTGGTGACCATGAGATAGATCAACGCCGCGATAATCACGCTAACGCCGATGAGTATTTTAGGTTTCATCTCTTCTCCTGCTGCTGGATCCCGATGAAGTTCGTTCAATGTACGCAATTTCATGATTCCAGTCAAGGTGCGAAAGGGCCAGGATACGCCGCAAGATCCGGCTCTCACCTGATGCCTCACGCCATTTGACGGGCAAGGCGGCTCCCGCCCGGCCTGGCGCTTTCCGCTTGCAATTGTGCGCAAATTGCCTAAATTGGAGGGAACCCAAACGGAGTCCCTCATGGCTGGCGAAAACCATGACCCGGGCGGCGCCATACAGCCCGATCTTGAAATCCTGATGCACCCAGCGGTTTCTATCATCCTGCCCGTTAATAATCGCCGGCATCTTCTGGAACGCGCGCTCGCCTCGGTCGAGGCGCAGACCTTTACGGATTATGAGCTGCTGATCGTCGATGACGGCAGCAGCGACGGGCTCGAGGCGTGGATGCCGGCCCTCCAGGAGATGCACCCGAATTGGCGCTACCTCAGACACCGCAACCGCAGGCTTTCCGCCACGCGCAATATCGGCATCCATGCCGCCCTCAGCGAGTGGGTGACCTTTCTGGACGCCGATGATGAATATCGGCCGGATCATCTCCGGCTGCGTATCGAGTATGTGCGCGCCCGCCCTGAAGTGGATCTGGTGCACGGCGGGGTGGAGTTGTGCGGCCCCGAAGAGAGCCATTGGGTGGAGGATGCCTTCCATCCCGGTGCATTGATCCATCTCTCCCAATGCATCATCGGGTCGACGCTTTTCGGGCGCAAGCGCCTTTTTCTCGAGAGCGGCGGTTTCCGACTTCAGGACTATTCGGCTGAATCGGAGCTGATCGCGCGTCTTAGCGAGCGGTATACCATCGAGCGGGTCGATTTTCCGACCTATATTTACCATACGGGGCTGCCGGACAGCATCTGCACCCTGCGCAAGTCAGGCCGTGCGCAGGGCGCGCCAGAGTGATTCCAGAGCGAGGCCGGGGTCCGGGTGATCGCAACCGATCTCGTGGTAGCGCGCGGCGTGACGGGTGGCGGTGCGTTGTGAGAAGGTGAGTGATTCCCAGAGGGCTGAATCCCGAATGGCAAGATCAGCGGGGGTACGCCGCCGCACCGGCAGACCGCTGATCCGGCTGAGCCGTTCCGCCAGTTCCGTCTGGCGCATCGGCGCACCGCTGACCAGGTTGAAGGTCGTCCCGGTTGGCGCCGTTTGTGCCAGCCGCAGGATCCATCTTGCGGCATCCTCCACATGGATCAGCGACATCCAGTTCTCGCCGGAGCCGTAGAGCGGGACGAAACCCTCCCGCCGCATGGGATCTAGATAAAAGCTTTTCAGCCAGGAGCGCGGGCCGTAAACCCAGGCCGGCCGCATGATCTGAACCGGAAGCCGACCCGCCTGCAGTGCTGCGAGCACCGGCGCCTCGCCCCGCGCATACTGGCGGGCAAATCCCACGGGATTCAGCGGGTGCTCTTCATATACCTCGGCATCGGCGGAGGGCCCATAGGCGAGGGTACCGGCCACCAGCACCAGCAGCGGGGGATGCGCCTGACCTTCCAGCCAGCTGAGAAGCCGCCGGTTGGCCCGTGCGCTGCGCCATGCCGCGATGCGGCGGCCGGACCTCCCCGGCGCGGAGAGACGGGCCAGATGCAGGATGATGGTCGGAGGATCCGCTTCGAGGCTGCGCCAGGGAAAGGTCGGCAAGCTGCCGGGAACTGTGCGGGCGCCGGAGAGCTCGCTGGCGAGGGGTGTGCGATGTGCCAGGCACGTGAGGCGATCACCCGATTCCAGAACCGCACGGGCGCAGGCGCTGCCGATAAAGCCGCCGGCGCCGAGGATCAGGATATGGCTTTGCGTTGCCATCGGCCTCAGCCGATTTCCAGCATGCGGGTCACCGCCTGCAAGGCGCGCATACGGATCTCCTCGGGCACTTCGACCACATAGCGCGTCTGCCGCAGGGATTCCAGGGTATCCTCAAGAGTGATTTCGGCCATGTGCGGACAGCGCACGCTGCAGAGCCTTAGCAGCTCACGGTCGGGATTTTCGGCCGCAATGTTGTCGCCCATGCTGCACTCGGTCAACAGCAGATAGCGCGGCGCCTTGGTCTCGCGCACATAGCGGATCATCGCAGAGGTGCTGCCGGAAAAGTCGGCAGCCGCGGTCACCTCGGGCCGGCATTCCGGATGAGCCAGGATGACCACGTCGGGGAACTGGGCGCGAATGTTTTCGATATCCTCGACGGTGAATTTGTCGTGAACCTCACAGCGGCCCTCCCAGCCGATCATTGCATATTCAAGACCGGGCTCGGGCCGGACCAGGCCGGCTGGACTCTTGACCGGGAAGACGATCGTCTTGCCGGTCTCGCGAGCGACATTGCCGGCCAGATACTGATCGGGCAGAAAGATCACCTTATCCGACTTGAGCGACTCCACCACCTTGACCGCATTGCCCGAGGTGCAGCAGATATCGGTTTCAGCCTTGACGTCGGCATAGGTGTTGATATAGGTGACCACCGGCACCCCAGGGTAGAGTTGCCGCAGTTGGCGGACATCCTCGGCTGTAATGCTTTCGGCCAGGGAGCAGCCCGCTTTGGGTGAAGGGATGAGCACCGTCTTGCCGGGATTGAGGATCTTGGCCGTCTCCGCCATGAAACGGACGCCGCAAAAAATGATGATGTCGGCCTCGACTTCGGCAGCCCGGCGGCTCAGTTCCAGGGAGTCCCCGCGAAAATCCGGCACGGAATGATAAAGGGCGGGTTCCATATAGTTATGCCCGAGGATAACCGCATGGCGCTCCCTCTTGAGCCGGTTGATCTCCTCCGCCAGCTCCGCCTTGTAGCGGATCTCGGCAACGGGGATGACATTTTTCAGTTTGGCATACAGGTGTTCGAATTCAGGTGAAGCATTCATCATCAGACCTCTCCAACCAGGAAGACCGGATTTACAGGAACATCGCCTGACAGGGGCGTGTTTTACTGGGTGAAACTTAACCATTTCTTGGGATAAAAACAAGGGCTGCTGCGACGCCGCTACGCGTCCCAGCGTGAAATGGAGCATCGCGATGCACTTCATCAAGAAGAGATGTTTCAGCCTTGCGCTCTCCGGTCTGGTCTGGAGCCTGACCACTGCCGGCGGGGCGCAGACCCTCACCGTCCACTCCGGAGCCCCTGCCGGCTATCTCCTGCGCGACGGCCGGCGATTCTTCGCCATCGGCACCCGGGTGGACGGGATCAAGGTCAAGCCCGTCGATGAATCGACCTTCTCCAGTCTGCGCGAGATCTTTAACACCCTCTGGATCACGATCCGCGATATCGACGATCCGAAACACCTCTATCCCGACGGCATCTTTACGCGGCTCGATTACGTGCGGCATGACAACGGCCTCTTCCTCGCCGGCGATCTGCCCTGGCGCTTGCAGACCGAACCCGGATGCATCATCGACGTCAACCGGGACGGGATCTTTCAGCCCAGCGAACAGCGCGTCGCGCACAAACGGGTTGCCCCCGCTGCAGCCCGGCGGGCGATGGAGACCATCTACCGTGAGGTCAATCCGCCCGGCGGACCCAAACGCAGCATGATCTATTATCTGATGGATGAACCCGATGCCGGCTATGCCACCGACCATCACTGGGCCTTCACCGATTCGCTGCTCAAGCGGTTTTACGATCAGCGCCGCAAGGGTACCCTGGCCTATATCGATCTCGGACCGGTCACCGGCAGCAAATTGCTTTATGAAAAAAAATATCCCCTGCGCGCACCCGATAAGGGATCGGCGGCCTACTTTGCCAGCCTCAAGTACAGCTATGCCAGCGTGGACGAAAATGTTCGCGTCACGGCGCGCACCTATGCACCGGTCGCAGATATCCTTGGCATCAATTCCTACGATGCCACCAACCGCAGGCCCTCTCTGCTCGGGGAGGCGGTTACGGCCATTCAGGAGGCTGCAGGTTACAAGCCCGTCTGGCCCTGGGTTTCCGCCGAGCCGTATCGCTACAGCAGCCCGGCGAGCATGTACACCACCGTCCGGGCCCAAATCTTTTCAGCCCTTGTCCATGGCGCCACCGGCATCCTTTTTTACAACGATCAGAGTGTCGTGGCCCGGAGCAGCCAGGCGCAGATCTATTGGGACCGGATGTTTGATCTGGTCAAGGAGGTGGTCCTCTATCGCGATGTTCTCGAGAATTTTACCGCCGTGAGCAGCCGGTATGCGGGCGCCGTCCAGTGGCGTTGCTTCAGCCGCAACCCGAAGCATGGCGGATCCCTCTATTACTTCGTGGTCAATACCTCCACCGATGACCAGAGTCTGCAGTTGCCCAACGGAGCGCAGCTCGGTCTTGGGGAAAACGAATGCGGCGTCTGGTTGAACACCGGCGCCGCGATACGGCAGCTCGCCCCGCTCGCTAACCTCTCGTTCGAGGTCTGGCAGGGATCGGCGGCGGCGCAGTTGCCGTCGCAATGGACAGCGGTGCTCCCCGAAGGAACCTTTGTGATCCGCTCTTCGACCGGGGCGAAGCTCGGAGACTATTGCCTCCAGTTGGAGGATCACGCTGCGGGCAGAGACCAGACCGCGGCACTCCGTCAGAGCATCCCCTGCGCTGGCGGTGAGACCTACGAGTTGCAGGCGTGGTGCCGTTTCGAATCCGGCAATCCGCAGCGGTTGAGGTTGCAGTTTTATGACGGCGCTGGCAAACTTTTGCTCGAAAAGGAAAGCCTCGGGCCGGGAAAGAAAAACGGCTGGCAGCTGGTCCGGACCGTTGCTCAGGCTCCGGTTGCCGCCGAAACGCTGGCGGTTGTCCTCAGCAGCGCCGGCGGAAAACTGCAGGGGCGCAGCAGCTGGGACGATCTCCTGCTGCGTCTCCAATAAACCATCCATCCTCGGCCCGAGTCTACAGCACCAGGGTGAAGCGGTGCGGCAGATGGATCCGGTAAAATCCCTCCGATTGGGCGACAGCCGCCAGGTTGCGCCCCCCCACCTGCAAAATGTGGTACCGCAGCGGACCGGCTGGCGCCGGTAGGCGCCCTTCGCGGAAGAGTTCTTTGAGCTCCGTATCGCTGAATTCGATGACGGGCTGCAGTGCCTGGTCGCTGAACCGCTGGATGGCCGGCGTGGTCAGCCGCCAGAAGTTGGTCTTCTGATGAGCGAGCGGCAAACCGGCCATCATCAGGGTGCGCTGCGGCAAGCGCTCCCATTCCGGCGCCAGGATCCAGAGTCGGTGCTGCGTGCGCAGGAAGCGGCCGGCGTGCAGGGCCTCCACAGGCAGGCCCCACAGGGTTTCGAGATGATCGAGCAGCGGCGCGATCGCGGGATCGCCCGCCGTGAGTGAATCCACCCAGGGCATGGTTTCGGTCACCGGTCGGATAGGGAGGGGGCCGGTTTTGCGCAGCCGGGCGATGAAGAAGCCCTCGAAGGGGAGAGGCCAGGGATGGATGCGCACGGCACGCTGCAGCGCGGCAGGGAAGGTGTGACCCTGATAGGCCGTGAGTGGCGGCCGGCAGCAGGGAGCGCTGGAGAAAGGGATGGTTTCGAGCTCGACCGGATAGCGGGAGAGAATACGCTCCAGGACCCGCTCATCCTCCTCGGGGCAGATCGAACAGGTGGAGTAGACGATGACGCCGCCGATTCGGGCCGTTTTGATCCCGGAAATCAGCAGCTGTTCCTGAATCCCCGAGATCTTTTCGAGAAAGGTCGGAGACCACTGTGACTGGAAAGCCCGAGTAGGCAGGTTGGAGAGGGCGGAGCAGGGGGCGTCGACGAGGACGCGGTCGAATTGTTCGGGAAAATGGCGGCCCAGGCTCTGCCCCGGCAGATTGAGCAGGCAGCTATTGAGGACACCCGCGCTGAAGAGGTTGGCCATGAGCGGTTGCAGGCGGCGACCGGAGCTGTCGTTGAGGAGGAGTTGGCCGCGGTTTTGCATCAGGGCGGCGATCTGGGTCGATTTCGAGCCCGGCGCTGCGCAGAGATCCAGAACACGCTCCCCTGGCCGGGGATCGAGGGCCAGGACCGGCAGTTGCGAGGAGAGCCCCTGATAGGCAAAGGCCCCCGCGAAAAAGGCAAGGGTGTGGCTGAGCGGCAGCCGATCCTCCTCGAGAACCAGGCCGTCGGGATTGACCGGATGCGGCCGGGCGCTCACCCCCCAGCGCTCGAAGTGGCGGAGCAGTGTCGTCCGCTCGCTTTTAAGGGTGTTGATGCGCAGGGCGGGGGGCTCCATCGGCGCCTCGGCAAAGGCGGCATAATCGTCGCCGAGCAGCTGCTGTAAATAGCGGGTCAGTTCTAAGAGGGTTCGTGTTTTCATCTTTTATGCCCCTGGCCTGGTTCTGCCCAATATAACCAAACCTGCGGACGGAATCAAGTCCCGCGATCGGGCTGCGGCAGATGGAAAGTGCGATGCAGCCGGGAGCGGATTCTTCGTGCGTTTGATCCGGATTTTTAATATATTGTGTCCGCATGCTATCCCAAGGAGCACTCCCATGATCGAACTGGTCCATCTCCACAAATCCTACAACGGCCGGGTCAAGGCGGTCGATGACCTCACCCTCACCATTCCGCCCGGCCAGATCGTCGGTTTTCTCGGCCCCAACGGCGCCGGCAAGACCACCACGCTTAAAATGCTCACCGGCATCCTCAATCCCGACAGCGGGGAGATCCGGGTCAATGACCTCGACCTGCGCCGTGAGACCATCCGGGTCAAGGAGCAGATCGGCTTCATCCCCGACAGCCCGGATATGTTTCTCCGCCTCACCGGCCTCGAGTATCTCCGCTTCATGGCCGATCTCTATCATGTCGCTGCCGCAGAGCGCAAGCAGCGTATTGCGACCTATGTCGGCCAATTCGAGATGGGGGAGGTACTCGGCAACAAGATCCAGAGCTATTCCCACGGCATGCGCCAAAAAATCGTCCTCATCGGGGCGCTGTTGCACGATCCGGCGGTCTGGGTGCTCGATGAGCCGCTCACCGGTCTCGATCCCAAATCTTCCTTTCTCCTCAAAGAGATCCTGCGCCAGGAAGCGGGCCAGGGCAAGACGGTTTTTTTCTCCACCCATGTGCTGGATGTCGCCGAGCGGCTCTGCGATCGGGTGGCCATCATCCACAAGGGCAAATTGCTTTTCGACGGGACGATTGCCGGGATGCGCGACCACTTCAAGGCGAACGAATCGCTCGAAAAGATGTTTCTGGAGATGACCGACGATGAATAGATTCCTCTCGCTGACGCGGATCCTGCTGAAAAGCAGCTATGCGCCATTGGCCAGCGGCCGGTTTTCCCGCAGCAAGACAGCGGCGCTGGTGGTGCTGATTGCGGCCGGGCTGATGCCGCTGATCGCCGCGATCGTCATGCTCGTTGGTCAGCTTTATGCGCCATTGGCCGGGATCGGCCAGCAGGGCATGATCCTCGCATTCGGCTGCGCCCTGACCGGCCTGCTGATCTTTTTTTTCGGCATTTTTTATGTCATCACGACCTATTACTTTGCGCAGGATGTCGAGTTCCTCCTGCCGCTGCCCCTCAAACCCGGACAAATCCTCGGAGCCAAATTCACCGTCACGCTCCTTTATGAATATCTGACGCAGCTGCTCATCCTCGCCCCGCTGCTGGTGGTGTTCGGGATCAAGAGCGGCGCCGGAGCCGGCTATTATCTGATCGCCCTGGTCGTTTTCTTGACCCTGCCGGTCATCCCGCTGGTGTTGGCTTCCCTTCTAGCCATGCTGCTGATGAGCTACTCTTCGGTTGCCCGGCACAAGGACCGCTTCCGCATCTGGGCCGGCGGATTGGGCTTGATAGCCGCTCTCGGTCTGCAGTTTCTCATGCAAAAAGCAATGATCCATACCAAACCGGAAGATATCGTCCGGATGCTTCAGGAGGGCCGGAATAGCCTGATCGATCTGGGCTTGTGGCTTTTCCCCGGGGTTAAATTCGCCGTCTACGGCTTGATGCAAAGCGGGCCGGCCGCGGGATGGCTCTATTTGCTCGCTTTTCTGCTGCTCTCGGCTCTCTTTGCTTTGCTGATGCTGGCTGCGGGCGGTGTGCTGTACTTCCGCGGCGCGGTCGGCGGCTCAGAGAGCTTTGCCGCACGCCGTGCTTTGACCGGAGGGGAACTGGCCAAGGCCACCCGGTCCAGCCAGCCGGTCAAAGCCCTGATCCTCAAGGAGTTGCGGCTGCTGGTGCGCACGCCGGCTTTCTTCATGAACTGCGTGCTCATCAATTTCCTTTGGCCGGTGATGCTGCTCTTCATCGGAGGCAGCGGCGATTCACAGGAAATCGAAAAGATGGGCCAGATGCTCGGCGGCGGCTTGCCGGCCAGCACGCTGCTCCTGCTCCTGCTCGGCGCGAGCCTGTTCATTGCTGGCTCGAGCGGTGCCAGCGCTTCCGGCATCTCGCGGGAGGGCAGCCAGTTCTTCGTCAGCAAATACCTGCCGGTTCCCTTCAGAGTCCAGGTCCAGGCCAAGCTGGCGATCGCCTTCGTGCTCCCCTTCGCCGGCCTGACGGTGCTGCTGGGGGTGCTGGCCATCCGTTACCATCTTTCACTGCCGCTCCTTGGCGCCGGGCTGTTGATTGCGCTGCCGGCCCTCGCCCTGCCCGTGCTTGCAGGGCTGATCCTGGATATTCATTTTCCCAAACTGGTCTGGGACAATGAATATCGCGCGGTCAAACAGAATATGAACATCATGCTGCTCATGCTCTTCAGCGGCTTGCTCGGTGCCGCCTGCATCTGGATGGCTCTGAAGCACGGTGGGCTCGGCTGGAGCCTGGTTGCGGGTCTCGCGGCGCTGCTCACCTTGGTCGATATCGGACTGTATCTGGTATTGCAGAAAAAAAGTGCCGGCTGGATGTCGGCGATTCAGGCATGACGTGAACGGATCTGTGAATGGGAGTGGCGTATGAGCGACTATGAACAGCTTAAGGAGCGGGTCTTTGCGGCCAATATGGAGCTGCCCCGTCACGGCATCGTCATTTTTACCTTTGGCAACGTCAGCGCCATCGACCGTGAGGCGGGTGTCGTGGCGATCAAGCCGAGCGGCGTCCCGTACGAGGCTTTGAAGCCGACGGATATCGTGGTGGTCGATCTGCAGGGTAAAGTGGTTGACGGGCGGCTGCGCCCATCCTCAGATACCAGAACTCATCTCGTCCTCTACGAGGCTTTTCCCGGGATCGGCGGTATCGCCCATACCCATTCCACCTTCGCTGTCGCTTGGGCGCAGGCGGCGCAGCCGATTCCCCTGCTCGGCACCACCCATGCCGACTCGCTCCACCTCGACATTCCATGCACGGAATTCATGAGTGCCGCGGCGATCGCCGGCGATTATGAAACCGCGACCGGGCATCAGATCACCGCTGCCTTTGCAGCCCTTTCACCTCAGGAAATCGAGATGGTGCTGGTGGCTGGCCATGGCCCCTTTACCTGGGGGGCGACACCGGAAAAGGCGGTGCAGAACAGCGTCATCCTCGAGGAGTTGGCCCGAATGGCCTATCTCACCCTGCAGATCAATCCACAAACCCCGCGTCTACCGCAAGCCTTGATCGACAAACATTATCAGCGCAAGCACGGGCCGCAAGCCTATTACGGGCAGTCCAGGAAATAGCCGGCCGAAGTGCAGGCGGCTCTCACCGCCGGAGGCCGATGTGCCGGTGCGCTCCTATGGGGAGAGGCTCCATATCACCCCCGCACGGCCTCGATGAATCGCTCGATCCCGTGCAGCAGCCACTCCGGCGACAAATGGGCCTCCTCCATGATTTCCGCGATGGTGCCGCCGGTTCGCCAGCGGTCATCCCAATCCGGGGTCATCGCCAAGCGCGCTGCGCGCCGGTTCGCCAGCCACGGCTGCATGGTAACGCGCGCCCCGTCGCTGATCACCGTCGATCGTTCCCACTCCTCTTCGCTCACCATCTCTCTCCGGAAGGCCTCATCCTGACGCATGAACAGCTCATGGCTGACCGCTGCCACCAGCTGGATGTTGAGCCGGCGCCTCTGCAGATCGGGCAGGAGTTCGAGCAGGTTCACCGTGGTCATCGTGCCTTGAACAAAAATCGTTCCCATCTTCGGCAGACCGGGATCGTAAGGCCGCAGCAGATAGGCGCCGCGGGCTGCTGCGGCGGCTACGGGCAACCCCAGGGCCTCGCGATCCGGAATGTCGATGGCCGGGCGCGTCAGGTGCAGGGCGATAATCGGGACATCGCTCATCAGGGCGGCCGAAAGCAGGACCGGGACTTCATTGTGCTCCCAGGGGTGCAGGTTGATGATCTGACCGGACGGGAAGAGCTGCGTGACCCCCGGTGCAAAGATGCCGAAATGGGTGCGCGAATCGTCGGCCGTCTCCGGGCCGGAATGGCCGGCGATCCAGAGGATTTTGCCCATCCGCACCGGGGCGTCCTGGACCATCTGGCTGAAAAGGCGGAGGGGGCCATATTTGAGATAGCTGAAGGCGCCGTATGTGGAGCAGGCCGCGTAAAAGCCCTCAAAACGGGCGGTGGGATCGCTTGACAGGTTGACCGCCGCGAGGCCGGTGCAGATGCCGGCGTTGGCCAGTTCGGTGATCTCCTGGGGCAGGAGGGCGCCTCGGGGATTGGTTTCGCGGTCATAGAGCCCGCAGCCCGGCAAATCCTGCCAGTCCCGGGCGAAGCCGGCGATGTTGGTCGACTCGGCCAGGTCGGCTGAAAGGGCGATGAAGAGTGGACGGCCATAACGGGATTGGCACAGCGCGTTGACATAGGCGCCAAAAGCCGCCAGCCCCTGACGGTTGGCGGCGCGGGTGCCGGGCGGCAGAAAAAGCGCGGCGGGATAACGGGTAAAGTCGATCAGATCGGGATCGCTGCCGGGATCCCTGCCACCCCCCCTCTCGCTCCCGTCCGCCCCGACCGCGCGCTTCGACCGGACTCCCCCCCTCTCGCCCCCGCCCACCCCAGCGGCGCGTTCCGGCACCCTCGCGGCTATCTCACACAGCCGCTCCGCCGTATAGTCAACCAATTCCGGCTGCAAATCGAAGAGCGACAGCACCTTCTCCAGGTTCTGCCGCGTCTGCTCGCGCTGCTCGACGGCATCGGTGGGCGCGGGCGCTTCGAATCCGATGAAAGAGATCCCGTACTTTTCCATGAAGGCCCGCCTGCCCTCCCAGAAGGCCGGGCTGTTCATCGGATGCGGCGTGCCGTGCGAGGCCGCATCGTAAATCCCGTACCCGCGCCCCTTGCGAGTCCTGAACCAGGCTGCCTTGGGGCGCAAGGGCGACCGGTCCGCGGCCAGATCCTGCAGGGTGCTGCTGACCGTCTCCCAGTTCATCCCCTCCCCGGTACCGAGAACCCGCCAGCCATGGGCGGCGAACCACTCCGCCGGCCCGCCGTGCACGACCCGGCTGACCGGAAAAGCATCGATGCCGAAATCGTTCCAGTCGATGAGAAAGTACAGATTGTCCAGACCCAGTCCGTAAGCCGAATTCATCGTTTCATGGACTATACCAGGGGTGAGTCCGCCCTCGCCGTCGAGGACGAAAACCTTCACGCCGCTGCAGCCGGCCAGTTTCAGGGCGAGGGCCTGGCCCGCTGCGGCAGCAGCGCCATGGCCGGAGGGTCCAGTATTGTGCTTTAAAAACAAAGTCTTGCCCGCCATCTCGGCATGGCCGGGCAGTCCGCTGCGCCGTCGCAGCAGGAGCAGGTCTTCCAAGATCAACTGCCGTGCCGTATCCTCCGGCCGCCAGTATTTTCCCCCGCCGCCGCGGCGCTCACGCCGGCGCAGCGCTTCATTCAACACGGCCAGGGCGGAGTAGACCAGGGGATTGGCGTGTCCGGCCGCGAGGATGAAGCGGTCCGCCAGCGGTTGCAGCGGCCTGCGGATATCCCAGCGCATTATCCCGCCAAGCATCAGGGCGAGCAGGATGTGGGCCTTGGAGCGGGAGCCTCCCGGGTGGCCGCTCTGGCGCAGGTTGAGACTGAAATCGATGCACTGATCCACCATCTCCCGCAGCAGTTCCCAGTAGGGAAAATGCTCCTGCAACGCTTCCCGATCGTCTAGGGCCGGTATGGTCATCGTCTCTCCCTTCCTGCGAAATCGTCAACAGGGCCCTCGCCGGTGCACCCGGAGGTACAACGGATGTACCTCAGGGTACACTCTTGCAGCTGCTCCTTCATGACAAAAAATACATAATATATTATTAATAAATAGATTAAAATAAACGGCCTGCTGTTTCTGAAATTTGGCATCCCGCTTGCAAAAACCGGGTCAGAGAAGGTGATGGACCAGCCCTCAAGGCCGGCCCTGCTTAACCGAACAGGAGGTTCGTATGAAACGCTTCACTTTCATGATCATTTCGGCTCTGACGATTTTTCTGCTGGCCGGCGCCGTCGACAGCGCGCAAGCCCATGGCCGTTATCATCGCCATATCCGGATCGCACCGCCTGCACCCCGGGTGATTGCCGTCCGCCCTGCCAGCCCCTTCCGCTTCGGTATTTGGGTGGAGGGGTACTGGGACTGGAACCACGGGCATTATGTCTGGATCGATGGGCGCTGGATCGAGCCGAGATCCGGACATGAGTGGGTGGCGGGCCGCTGGGTCCGCACCCGTCAGGGATGGGACTGGATCCCTGGCCACTGGCATAAGGTGCGGATGCCTGAGCGGTTTCGCGACCGGGACGGCTACGCCCGTGCCGGCAGGGATGGCCAGCGCGACCAGGACTATGATCGCGACCGGAATCGCGATGGCAGCCGTGACAAGGATCGGAACCGCGATCGTGATCGCCAGGGTGATTCCGGCTCCGGCCGGGGCAGCGGCCGGTAGGCTTGACTCTGATGCGGGTGGCAGCGTGCTCGTCACGCGGTCACCCGCCCGGTATCCAGCCTCTCACTCTCACCCCTTCAGTCCTACGATCTCGTTTTCGCCCCTTAACTTTCGCCCTTCCGCTCTCAACCCTTATGGGGCGGGTGCGTGGCATTCAGCCGCCGCCCGTGGCTGAGCTGCCACGGGCCCTTACAGCTCCACCTCATTTCGCCCGTCGCCGCCACTTCGCCGGCCTGCCGCGGCTGGTCCAGGCCGCTACGGCGCAGTCCAGCTGCGAGGCACCCCTCAAGCGGATCATGGTGAGTGTGCGGGGGGGAGGTGCTGCGCGAAGAGTGGGCCTTGCCGTCGAGTCAGAATCCGTTCTGCTGCACAACGCGCCGGAACCATGCCGCTGACGCTTTGGGAATGCGTTCGCGGCTGGCGAAATCCACATAATGGAGCCCGAACCGTTTGCCGTACCCTGAGGTCCACTCCAGGTTGTCCATCAGGGACCATGCGAAGTAGCCGGTCAGGCGGACCCCCGCGGCAATCGCCCGGTGGCACTCGGCGAGATAGCTCTGGAAATAGGCGATCCTCGCGGAATCCTTCACTGCGCCATCGATGAGTTGTTCCTCGATAGCGCAGCCGTTTTCTGTAATGACGATTTCCGGCCGGCCGTACCGCTGGTCGATCCAGTGCAGCAACCGGTTGAGGCCCACCGGGACAATCGCCCAGCCCATGCCGGTCCGCTCCCAATCCGGATCGAAGGTGAACGCCGCCTCCATATCCTGCTCGGGGGACCAGGCGGCGCTGGCGCCGGGCGCTCCGGCCGCAGCCGCCGTCTGGTGGGTCGTGTAATGGTTGATCCCGAAGAAATCGCTGCTCCCCTTGAGGAGAGCCCGGTCGCCGGCGCTCAAGTTCGGCAACCGGTCCTGCAGGCGTGCCTGCATGCTCTCCGGATAGGCGCCGAAGTACAAGGGATCGCCGAACCAGCCGAGGATGAATTCGATCGCCCGCTGGGCGGCCTCCCGGTCTTCCGGACTCGGCGTGAGCGGTTCGCGCCAGTCGCAGTTGGGGGCCAGGCCGATGCGCCCCTGCTGATGCGCGTACCGGCTGTGGTACAGTTCCGCGGCCAGCCCGTGCGCCCGCAGCATATGATGGGCCGCCAGATAGGGTTCGGCGTCCGATCGGCGCCCTGGAGCGAACAGCCCCTGCCCGTAGCCGAGGACGGCGGCCACCCAGGGCTCGTTAAGGGTGATCCAGTGCTTGACACGATCACCGAATCGATCGAAGCAGAGGCCGGCATACTCGCGGAAAAGGTCAGCCAGAACAGGATTGAGCCACCCGTCGAGTTCGAGCTGCAGCGCCAGGGGCAGATCCCAGTGGTAGAGTGTCACCCAGGGTTCGATGCCGTGGTCGAGGAGGGCGTCGATGAGTTCCGAATAAAAACGGATCCCAGCTTCGTTGGCCGGTCCGCGGCCGGCGGGCTGAATCCGTGGCCAGGCGATTGAAAAGCGGTAAGCCTTGATCCCCAACTGTGCCATCAGGCCGACATCCTCGCGCCAGCGGTGAAAGTGGTCGCAGGCGATATCCCCGGTTGCCCCGCCGTCAATGCGGCCCGGGGTATGGGTGAAGGCATCCCAGATCGAAAGCCCGCGGCCGCCCTCCAGCCAGCCCCCCTCGATTTGGTAGCTCGAGGTCGCAGCGCCCCAGGTAAATCCCTCCGGGAAGCGGATCATCGCTCCTCCAGAATATAGACCCGGCCGGCGAGAAAATCGCTGATCCAGAGGCGGCCGTCGCGGTCGGTTTTTCCGCAGAAAAGGTCAAACACCGCGTCGCCATACTGCCCCTGGAGGTAGAACGCGGTGTTGCCGCTATCGAATCGGGTTTCACCGTAGGGGTATTTCACCATATGCAGCAGTCCGAAGCGCAGGGAATCCGGTTGATACTGATAGAGATAGAGTGTGGAAGCGTCGCAGGTGGCGATCACCAGCTTTTCCTTCCACACCATCAGCTGGCTGGGCAACTCTTCCAGCCGTAAAAGATCCTTGATCCCGTGCGGCGTGATCTCCTGCAGGCGCCGGCCGCTTTGGCAAAGCAGATAGAGGCGGCCTGCGAGGCGGCCGAACCGCAGCGGTTGTGCCGCCGTAGTGAGCGTGCGGCTCGTCAGGCTGTTCTTGTTGACGATGCTGATGCTGGTGCTGCCGAAATTGGCGACATAAATGAGGGAATCATCAAAGGCCAGGTCGACCGGCGAAGAACCCACCTCGATGCAGCCGATGCGCTGACGGGTTTCCAGATCGAAGATTCGCAGCAGCCCCGGATCCGTGTCCTTCTCTCCCACCTTGACGCTGTAGAGCCAGTTCCTGTCCGGATCGTAGACCAGCAGCCGAGGGGTGTTCTCGCGTTCGATGGAATCGCCGGTGAGCAAACGGGTGCCGATCTCCCAGTCGCGCACCGGATCGTTCAGGACCCCGATGAATTCTTCCTCCTTTCCCCAGGCGTTCTGGGTCAGGTAGAGCGCGCCCGCCCGGTCCATGGCTAGCCGATGCGCCTGGCGCGGAATGCGGCGGTCATTGAGCTCCGCCGTGCGCGGATCGATGGTGAGCAGGCCGTTCTTCGCCCCCCAGATATAGACCGTCGGCCAATAGGATTGATGCGGGCCGTAGGAGAGGTAGATTTTGCCTTCGGGCGACGTCACCGCGCTGATGGGATAGTCATAAGCCAGAGAATGGGTGGTAAAGGAGCCATCCGGGCGGAGATGGACATAGCCCGCCTCATTGTTGAAAAGAGCAAAGCCCTCGCCACCGGGCCACTCGGTCATGGCGATCGGAGCCCATCCCGTAGTCAGCCGGGCGGTATGACCACCCACCGGATCGAGCAGGGTGATCGCTGCGCCATAGGTCCCGTTGACCGCCGTGGCGCCCTTGCTGTAATAGAGGATGCGTTCGTGGGGATCGAAGGCCATGGAGAACATGTGCGGCAGGATGCCGAGATCGGTGATCCGCTTGATCATCGCCGGCTGCTGCAGGTCGATGACATCCACCTCGCCCTTGGCCCAGCTGGCCACATAGAGGAGGCCTCGCCCCGGGTCGAGCGCGGTTGCATCATTGCCGAAGTTGGGAACCTTGATCTCTTTCACGGTTCCATCGGAAAAATCGGCGATATGCACACTGGGATGGTTGTCGTAAGGGATATAGATTTGCTCCCGGATGGGCAGGCTGGTGATTCCAGCGCCCTCGGTATACTGCGGCAGGGTGATCACCTGGCAGGCGCCTGTCTGCACCTCGATCCGGGCGGCCTGCACGACCTGGCGCGCTGCGGTCTCGATGACCAGGTAGAGAATATGGCGCGCGCGATCGAATCCCGCCAGATGCCAGCGGCCGCCGTGCTGCAGCGGCACTTCAAAATGATTCAGTATTTTGCCATCCCGGCCGCGCACCAGGGTGATGCTCGCGGAATAGCCGTCCACGGCGATGATCCGGCCGGCGTCCGGATCGGCGATGACCTTGCGGATCGGCGGCGGCGGGGTCTGATTGAGATTGATCAGCTTCTCCGCGTGTTCCTGCCAGAGGATGCGCTTTTGCAGACCGGATTTGCCCTCCTGTAGCAAGAGAACCGGGCTCTCTCGCCCGGCAAGGAAGCAATTCCCCGTGGCCTCGTCCCAGGCGATGCTTTCGAACTGAACATCCGTCGTATAGCTTTTCGCACTGCGGGTGGCGGGATTGACCAGATGAAAAGCGTGGTCGCCGATAAGGGCGACAGCCCCGGTGCGCCCATTCAAAGTCATCGCCTCCGACTTGAGGTGCTGCAGTGCACGCCCTGCCAGCGGGATGTTGACGACCTGCCAGGTGTGCAGATCGTTGACGGTGAGGGATGAGGTGAGGGTGTTGGCAGCGATCAGGCAGTGACGCAGGGTATCGACCTGAATCAGAACCGGCCCGGCGGCATTGACCTGGAGATTGAGAGGCCGCAGCAGATCGACACATTTGACGGTCAGTTCGGACGCGCCTGCAATCCCGGAGATCAGCAAAAAAAGCAAGAGGATTTTGCGCATGGCATTCTCTCATTGGATTCAAGGTACTGGTTGTACGTAAATATACGGATTACATGGGGTGGACCAAAGCAAAAAGTGTGGGGTGGGTGCGAGAGAGGGGGGATTCCCGCGGCAGGCCGGCCTGCTGGTGGCGCGCTTTTATCTTGCGAATGAGTCCGGAATTTAATATGTTTTACGGTCCATGCCGCCAACGATGTGCTAACCCCTAATTCCCGAGCCTTGCTCTATGCCTTCCTTCAAATCCTTTGAAGAGATGCAGCCCGACGATTACGCCGCTATCGGCTTCAAATCCGGTCTCGAAATCCATCAACAGCTCCTGACCACCAAGAAGCTCTTCTGCCGCTGTCCCGCAGGCCGCTATAGCCCGGATTATGACGCGGAGATTCTCCGCCACATGCGGCCGACGCTTTCGGAGCTGGGCGAGTACGACGGGACCGCGCTGATGGAATTCAAGACGAAAAAAGAGATCATCTACCAGATCAACCGCGAGACCGTCTGCACTTATGAGATGGACGATACCCCGCCCTTCGAGCTCAATGAAGAGGCCCTTGACATCGCCCTCGGCATCGCCATGCTCTACAACTGCGTCATGGTCGACGAGCTGCACATCGCTCGCAAGCAGTACCTCGATGGCTCCATTCCCACCGGTTTCCAGCGCACCACCATTGTCGGCGTCGACGGGGCGATTCCCTACAAGGATCGTTCCATCCGCATCATCCAGCTCGGCCTCGAGGAGGACGCCTGCCGCGAGGTGAGCGATATCGGCCACCGCCGCGTCTACCTCACCGACCGCCTCGGCATGCCCCTGATCGAGACCGTCACCGGGCCGGACCTGCGCACGCCGCAGGAGGTGGCGGAGGTGGCACAGCTGCTGCGCCGCATGGTCCGCTCGACCGGCCGTGTCCGCACCGGCATCGGCGCCGCGCGCGAGGATGTCAATGTCAGCGTCACCGGCGGCACCCGCATCGAGATCAAGGGGGTCGCGCGCATTCCCCAGATACCGCTTCTGACCTACAACGAGGCGATGCGCCAGTGGAACCTGCTGCGCCTGCGCGACGAACTCGGCCGCCGCGGCATCACCCCGGAGCGCTTCAAGGGCCGCTTTGAGAACGTCAACAAGCTGCTGCGTAAAACCCGTTTTCAGCCCATCGCCCAAGCCATCGCGGCCGGCATGACGGTCAACGGCGTGGTGCTGCAGGGATTCCGCGATCTCCTGCGCTGGCCGACCCAGACCGATACCTTTTTCGCCCGCGAAATCTCCGATCGCGTTCGCGTCGTCGCTTGCCTGACCACGCTGCCCAACATCATCCACTCCGATTCTCCCGGCGAAACCCTGGCCAGCTCCGAGTGGCTCAATCTGCGCAAGCTGCTGGGCGCCACCGAGGAGGACACCCTTGTCCTGGTGTGGGGGCCGCCGGCCGATGCTGAGACCGGCGCCTGCGAAATCCTCATCCGTGCCCGCGAGGCGACCGTGGGCGTCCCCTCCGAGACCCGTCAAGCCCTTGAAGATGGCACCAACGGATTTGAGCGTATTCTTCCCGGACCCGACCGTATGTATCCCGACACCGACTTGCCGCCCAAGGCCATCCCGCCGGCGCGGCTTGAACGCATCCGGGCTGGCCTGCCCGCCCCGGTCTGGGAGCGCGAGGCGCGCTATCGCAAGCTCGGCCTCCCTGCCGATACCATCGCCCCGCTCTCCGCTTCACGCTGGGCACCGCTCTTTGAGCAGGCCATCGGGAACTGGGGCGTTCCTCCGAAGCTGGCCGCCGTCCTCCTGATCCAGTATCCCAAACGCCTGCGTAAGCGCTCGGCGGGCGCGCTTTCTGACGACTTTATGGCGGACCTGCTCAAGGCACTCGGCGCCGGCCGCCTGCAGCGGGAGGGCATCCTGCCGGCGATGCGGCATGTGCTCGCTACCGGTGAAAAGCTGTGGGAACGTTGGGAAGGCCCGGCCACCGAGACCGAGCTGATCAGCTGGATCGCGGAAGCACGGATCGGCACCTGCCGCTCGACCGACCCGGCGGCGCGGCTTCGTCTGCTGATGGGACGCGTCATGGCGCAGGCCGCCGGACGGGTCAAGGGTGCGGAATTGGCCGAACGGCTGCGCCGCCAGGAGGATGGGCGATGAGTTCGAGCCTGATCCCCGATCCGGCAGCGGGCAAACCGGCACTGCTGGCCACCCGGTCTGCCGGCCCCTTTTCGCGGCGCGAACGCTGGCTGTCCAAAGTGATGCTCTTCTTCGAGGATTGCTTCAAGGTGCCGCTCTTTCACTGCCAGCGGTGTGGCGAATGCATTCTCAGCCATACCGGATTTGTCTGTTCCCAGCGCTGCCCCAAGCGCCTCCGCAACGGCCCCTGCGGCGGGACCGGCGAGGGCGGCCGCTGCGAAGTCTATCCCGAGCGTATGTGCGTTTGGGTGCTCGCCTGGCGCCGCGCTTCGCTGCTGGGCCGGGTCAAATTGCTTTACCGCGTCGAAAAGATTCACGACTGGAACCTGGAGAAAACCTCGGCCTGGTTGAACGTTTTCACCCGGCGCATCGAGCCGCCGTCCTGGCGGGTGCCGAAGGGGGAGGCGCTGTCCGCGCCTGCTGCAAAAAGCGGATCCGTGATCGCGGAGAAGCCGGAAGCCGGCCGGGGAGAGGAAGAGGTTAGATAGCGATGCGGCTGTGCGAAAAAATCGCCCGGAAGGAATTCATTGTCTGCGCCGAACTCGGCCCGCCGCAGAGCTGCGATGATGCGGTGATCCGGAAAAAGGCAGGCTGCTTCCGCGGCATCGTCGATGCCGTCAACATAACTGACAATCAGACCGCGATCGTCCGCCTCTCGAGTATCGCCGCGGGCAAGATCCTGCTCGAGGAGGGGGTCGAGCCGATCGTCCAGATGACCTGCCGCGACCGCAACCGCATCGCCATTCAAAGCGACCTGCTCGGCGCCGCGGCGATGGGCATCGAGAACCTGCTCTGCCTCACCGGCGATCACCAGCGTTTCGGCGACCATCCCGAGGCGAAGGGGGTCTTCGATCTGGACTCAATCCAGCTCATTGCGACAGTGCGGCAGATGAACGCGGGGAGTTTGCTCTCCGGCCAGACACTCAAAAAGGCTCCCCGTTTTTGCATCGGTGCGGCGGCCAATCCCTTCGCCGAGCCCCTCGAGATTCGCCTGATTCGCCTCGAGAAAAAGATCCGCAGCGGGGCCGATTTCATTCAGACACAGCCGGTCTTTGATCTCGAGCGGTTCGGCCGCTGGCTCGAGTTGGCGCGACGGCGCGGCCTGCACGAGCAGACGGCTTTGCTGGCCGGCGTGCTGCCGGTCAAATCGGCCCGCGCCCTCGAATACATGGCCCGCGAAGTGCCCGGGATGCGCATCGATCCTTCCTATCTCGAACGGATGCGCGCCGCCGCCGAGCCGCAGGAGGAAGGGGTGAAGATCGCCCTCGAGTTGATCCAGGCCCTGCGGCGCATGGCGGGGGTGTCCGGCATCCACCTGATGCCGGTGTTGTGGGAGAGCATAACGCCGCGTATTATTCAGGAGGCAGGCCTCCTGCCGGCAGAGGCCCCCGTGACCGGCCGCGCCCCCGGCGCCGGCCACGAGAGACCAATCCAATCCTAGCGGAGCAGAACCATGTCGAGCGAATACAAAGGCTATCGCGGCGAGGCCCTGGCCGCACTGGAGAATTTCTCAGCCCCGGTCTGGAGCGACGTCAAGGTCCTCACCAGCCAGGGCAGCTACAGCGGCATCGTCCTGCCGCGCTCGGAAACCGCCGATCCCAAACATATCGTGCTCAAGCTGCGTTCGGGCTACAATATCGGCATCGCCGCCGCTCGCATTCAGGCCATCGAGATCCTCGGCCGCAAGGAGGCCCACTACAAGATCCCCGAAAAAGAGTTCCCCTACGACCCCAAAAAGCCGCGCGTCAAACTACTGGGCACGGGGGGCACCATCGCCAGCCGCCTCGACTATCGTACCGGCGCCGTCATCCCTGCCTTCTCGCCCGGCGAGCTCTACGGCTCGGTACCCGAGCTCGCCGATATCTGCAACCTCGAGACCGAGAAACTCTACGGGGTCTTTTCTGAAAACATGGGCCCCGAGCAATGGATCGGCACGGCGCAGGCGATCGGGCGCGAGATCGAAAAGGGCGTGCAGGGGATCGTCATCGGACACGGCACCGACACCATGCACCACACCGCCGCCATCCTCTCCTTCATGGTCCAGAATTCGCCGGTGCCGATCGTCATGGTCGGATCGCAGCGTTCCTCCGACCGCCCCTCCTCGGACGCCGCCCTCAACCTGATGCACAGCGTCAAGACCGCTGCTGAATCGGACATTGCTGAGGTGATGGTCTGCATGTTCGGCCCGACCTCCGACGTCTGCCTGCTGCATCGCGGCACGCGGGTGCGCAAGATGCACTCCAGCTATCGCTCGACCTTCCGCACCATTGGCGACATCCCACTGGCCATGGTTAGCCGCGACAAGATCACCCCGCTGCGCCAGGACTACCGGCGCCGCCGCCACGACCGCGAGGTCACTATCAACACCGCCTTTGAGGAGAAGGTAAGCATCGTCTATTATTATCCCAACATGAAGCCCGACATCATCGACGCCCTCATTGATAACGGTTACCGCGGCATCGTCATCGCCGGCACCGGCCTCGGCCATGTCAACAAGCCGCTCTATCCGGCCTTGCAGCGGGCCCGCGAGAAGAACATCGCCGTCTACATGACCGTGCAAACCCTCTGGGGCTATGTGCAGATGTACGTCTACGACACCGGGCGGGATATGATGGAACTCGGGGTGACTCCCATGGCCAATATGCTGCCGGAGGTGGCTTATGTCAAGCTGGGGTGGGCGCTGGGGCAGAGCAGCGATCTCATGCGGGTGCGCGAGATCATGTATGCCCCCGTCAACGGCGAGATCACCGAACGGGAGCCCTCCAACGGCTATCTGATCTTCCAGGGGGGGATTCCCGAGGTGGAAGAGTTCATCTCTCAAATCAAAAAATGAGGAAGGTCGTGATGGCAGCCTAATCCCGGCGCTTCCTGCTCTCCGGCTTGGGCGCGTTGATCGCTTGCTTCAGCTCGAGGATGGCCTCCCGGAATGATTCCGGCGCCAGCAGGGAACCCCAGCCCTTCTGCAGCTGGAAAAGCCCGTCATAGGCCGAGTCGTGGTAGGAGCGCACCAGATGGGGGATGCCTTTCTCGGTAAGCAACGCACTGAGATAATTTGCTTCTGTTTCATTAAAAAGTTCGGTGATTTTTGCAAATTCTTTCATATATTCTCCTTTACACCGGATGCCTGTGCCAGATGAATCTCTTGCCTGGTCTCTGTGAAAGATAGAAAGAAGCAGCAAGAGCTGCAAGCTTTTTTTACAGGACGAACATGAGGAGCCATTATGCCTGAGATCAAACCCCGTTTTGAATTCCGCACGTTTTCCCAGACTTTTGGCATCGTCGAAGAGAAAATGCGCGCATTGAGTCCTGTCGATCAGATCCGCGAGAGCGCCGAGATCTATATCGTGTCGGCGGGCAACAACGAGAACAACACCAAGATCCGCAACGATCTGATGGACATCAAGGTCCTGGTGCAGGTGCAGCAGGGGCTGGAGCAGTGGAATCCCCGCATGAAGGGGCAGTTCCCCATGGCTGCCGAGCAGATAAAGAACGAGGTTTTTCCCGCCTTCGGTGTGCCCATGCCGGCATTCAAGCGTGAGGCCTACACCCTGGCGCAGTATCTCGATGAGATCATCAAGCCGCATCCCGGCCTCGTTGCCGTCAATGTTTTCAAACGCCGCATGGGGTTTACCATCAACAACTGCATTTCCGAGCTGGCTGAGGTCTGGGTCAATGGGGCCCGGATTATGACCGCCAGCCTCGAATCGACCGAGGTGGCGGACATCCTCAAGGCGAAGGATATGATCGGCCTCACGGATTATGAGAATGTCAACTATTTGCTGGCGATCAAGCGCATCATCGGCATGGAGCCGCTTCCCGACTCTTCCATGTTCAAAACAAAGTACTGAAACCATCATCCCGGCAGAAAGCGAGGAGACCGTCTCCCGTTGCCCGGCAATTACCTTACTCCGGAGTTTCCATGGCTAAAGAGATTGAACGCAAGTTTCTGGTAAAGGGCGAATTCGCCCGTTTTGCCCATAAAAAGACCCGCATCATTCAGGGGTACCTCTGTTCTGTGCCCGAGCGTACGGTGCGCGTCCGCGTCAAGGGCGACCAGGGTTATCTGACCATCAAGGGGATCGGCAACGCCTCCGGCGCCAGCCGCTATGAATGGGAGAAGGAGATCCCGCTCAATGAGGCCGAAGAGTTGCTCAAGATCTGCGAGCCCGGGGTCATCGACAAATGCCGTTATCAGGTCACAGCCGGCGCCCACACCTTCGAGGTGGACGAGTTCTATGGCGAGAATCAGGGTCTGGTCCTGGCTGAGGTCGAGCTGGGGGCGGAGGAGGACGCCTTCGAAAAGCCTGAATGGCTCGGCGAAGAGGTCACCGGCGATGTCCGTTATTACAATTCGATGCTGATGAAAACGCCCTATACCAAATGGTGAGTGGAGAAGTAAAACTTCCATTCGATTTTCTCTCGGACCGGACTTCTGCAGACGGGATGCCATGACGCCTTTTGATCCCCTGGATATGCGGAATTACCGCATGGAGCAGCTGCCCAAACGGGAGAAGGGCAAATTCGCCAGCAGGGTTGCAGCGGCGGGCCCTTTTCTTGCGGTGGCGGCGTTTCTGCTTTTCGCTTTTGGATTCGAAATCCCTTTTCTTCAGAACATCGATGCGGCGACGCTTTCCTCCTCCTCCGCCAAAGCGGCGTATGCCAAGCTGGGTGCGGCGGCGTTCACGCGCAGCAACGAAATGATGCTGGCGATCTTCGTCGTGAGTTTTATTCTCTGGGGAACCGAAGCCCTGCCCAATTATCTGACCGGGCTGATCGTGCTCATCGCGCTCGTGCTCACCGGCGTGCTGCCGGAGAAAGAGGCCTATGCTCAACTGGGCCACCCGGTGATGTGGCTCAATATCATGTCCTTCGTCCTGGCGAGTATGCTGGTGACCACCGGTGTCGCCAAGCGCCTCGCGCTGGGCTTTCTGTTGCGTTTCGGCAAAAATGCGAACCGGGTTTTTCTCAGCTTCATTTTTATCAATCTGGTCCTTTCTGCTGTCATCTCCTCCACGATCGCCAAGGCCGCCATTCTGCTGCCGATCTTTATGGTGATTGCGGCCATTTATGGGGCTCGCGGCGGCGAGGAGAAAACCAATTTCGGCCGCAGCATTGTTCTGCAGAACCTTCTGTGCATCAACATCGGTGCCAGCGCCTTCATGACCGGTTCGGGGGCTAATCTGCTTGGGGCGGCTTTGATCGGCGGCGCCATCGGCACCCGGGTCTATTATTCGGACTGGATTGTGGCGATGATGCCGGTCTCGATAACCATGATGCTGCTCTCCTATCTGGTGGCGGCGCGTCTCTTCTTTCCGCTCAAACCGGAGGAGCGGATGCCGCAGATCCAGGGGGGCATGGAGCGGCTCAGGCAGGAGTACCGCAGTCTGGGGCCCCTGAGCCGCCAGGAGATCAAGGCCGTCGTGTTGTTTCTCCTGATTCTCGGCTTTTGGGCGACCGAGCGCATGCATCATGTCAGCGCGACCGCTGTGGCTTTTGTCGGGGCGATCATCGCGCTACTGCCGGGTATCGGCATCATCAAGTGGAATGACGTCGACATCCCCTGGCATCTCATGCTTTTCTCAGCCGGGGCCTACGCACTCGGCGCCGGTCTCGATGTGACCGATCTCTCCTTTCTCAGCGTCAATGCCTTTTTTAATCATGTCGGTATCGGGGATCAGACGCCCTTCTGGGTGCTTTATCTGCTGTTGACCGGGGTCATGATCTTCAGTGCGATTGCGTTCGAGTCCAAGACCATGCGCTGTATGATCTTTGTACCGATTGCCATCGGGACGGCCAACCGTTTCGGCCTCAACATTGCCAGCCTGGCGCTGCCGGTGGTCTTTTTGATCGAGCACGTCGATGTGCTGCCGTTCAACAGCAAACCGGCGGCCCTGCTCTACGAAACGGACCGCTATTCCCTGGGCGATGCCATCAAGTTCGGACTGGTCATGATGCTGATTACCTGGCTGGTGTTCATTGTCGCCGGGGAGACCTGGTTCCGTTTCCTGGGCATCACTCCCAAAGGCGTCTTCGGCCTATTCTAAACAGATCACGAGGCAGAGCTATGGCGTTGCTGTTCAAAAAAAGCAAACAGATCGAGGTTCAGATTGACGAGTTTCTCGACCTGGTCATCAAGGGCGGTCTCATTTTCAAACAGGCCGTCCGCTATTATCTCCAGGGCCGGCTCGAGGAATTCGAGAACCATCTGAAGGAACTCAATGATACCGAGGAAAAGGGGGATGACCTTCGCCGCGAGATCGAAAGCAAACTTTACCTGCGCACCCTGATTCCCGAGTCCCGCGGCGATGTGCTCGGACTGATGGAGAGTTCCGACAAGGTGCTCAACCAGACCACCGAGACTCTGCTGCAGTTTTCGGTCGAATCCCCGGTCATTCCGGAGGATCTTCACCCGATCGTTCTTGATATTGCGGATTATGCGGTCCATGCCTGTGAAGGGATGGTCAAGGCGATTCGCGCTTATTTTCGCGACCTGGCGTCGGTCCGCGACCATGTCAATCAGGTCTTGTTCTATCGAAAGGAGACCAATAAGAGCGCGGAAAAATTCAAACGCGCTGTCTTCAGCCGCGAACTGCGCCTGAGTCATAAAATCCATTTGCGCTATTTTGCCTATCATATCGAGTTGATTGCAGAGGAGGCGGAAGATGTCTGCGACCGCCTGTCCATTGCCACCATCAAGCGTTCTATTTGAGAGACGGGCTAGATGATCTGGTTCTTCCTGACAAGCGGTCTCTTCCTGGGATGGTCTCTTGGTGCCAAGGACGCCGCCAATGTCTTCGGCACCGCGGTGGGATCGGGGATGGTGCGGTTCAAGGTGGCCGCCAGCATTGCGAGCCTGTTCGTGATTCTCGGGGCTATGGTGGAAGGCTCCGGCACCACGGAGACGCTTGGGCACCTTGGTGCAGTCAACGCCATGGCGGGCTCTTTTACAGTCGCCCTGGCCGCCGGCCTGACTCTGTCCTGGATGACGCGCGCCAAGCTGCCTGTCGCGACCTCCCAGGCGATCGTCGGCGCCATCCTTGGCTGGAACTGGTTCACCAAGTCACCGACCGATGTGGCGGTCCTCTCCAAAATCGTCGCGACCTGGTTTCTCTCCCCCTTGCTGGCGTCGCTTTTCGCTGTCCTGATCTATCTCTTGTTCAAACGTATCCTCGGCCGGGCGCGTATTCACATACTGCGGCTGGATGCTTATACCCGAGCGGGATTGATCATCGTCGGCGCACTCGGATCCTATACCCTGGGCGCTAATAATATTGCCAATGTCATGGGTGTCTTCGTACCCGCCTCACCCTTTCACGACATCCCCCTGTTCGTCGGTGCCAGCCTGCACGGCACCCAGCAGCTTTTTCTCCTTGGGGCCCTGGCGATCGCGACAGGGATCTATACCTATTCCCAGCGCATGATGCAGGCTGTGGGCAATGAAATCTTTAAACTCACACCGATACTCGCCCTGATCGTGGTTCTGGCCCATACCATCGTACTCTTCATCTTCGCCTCCACCGGCTTGAAACGCGCGCTGCTCGCTCTCGGTCTCCCGACGATCCCCCTGGTGCCAGTTTCAAGCTCGCAGGCCATCGTCGGCGCCATCTTCGGCATCGGCATGGTCAAGGGGATGAAGGGGCTCAATTTCAGGTTGCTGGGAAGAATTGCCGCCGGCTGGATCATCACCCCGGTATTTGCCGCACTCATCTCATTCAGCGCTCTTTTCTTTGTCCAGAACGTCTTCGAGCAGGAGGTCATCCACCGTACCGCGGTCCCGCAAGCGGTCGCACCCCCCGTTGCGGTGCCGACCCGGCCGGATACTCTTTCGATTCCTGATACCTTAACCACCATTCCAGTAATCCATTAACCGGAGGAGCTGCAATGAAAACCAAAAAACTGCATCTGCATTCCACCCTGGTCCTCTTCTTCGCCGCCGCCCTGCTGCTGGGCACGGCGGCGATCCTGCCGGCCCAGGATTCCAAAGTCCCCGGCGGCAACTATGTTGCCCCACTCGCATCCGAGGTCCGCAACGGCAAGCTGGTCTTCGAAGCCGAAGACGGCTCATTCCGCTGGTGGTTTGATGCCCGCATCCAGTATGACGGCGCCTACTTTTTTGAAAACAAAAACGAGCTGAGCAGCGGCACGGTGCTACGCCGCAGCACCTTCGCCATGAAATCGGTGCTCTACAAGGACTGGCAAGCCGAGATCGATCTTGATTTCGGCGATGGTGTCCTCGACATGCGCGACGTCTGGGTGCGTTTCGACGTCCCCAATACCAATTTTGCCATCCAGGCCGGCAATTTCAAGGAACCCTTCGGTATGGAGCGCCTCAACAGCTCGCGTCTGCTCACCTTCCTGGAACGATCGGCACCCACCAATGCCTTCGCCATGGGCCGCCGTGTCGGCATCGCCGGCCGCTATTACAATAAATACGGCCAGGTCTGCCTCGGCGCCTTCGGCCATGAAACCGGCACCCGCATCGACAAGGGACAGCGCGATGAGGCCTTCTCAGGCAACCTGCGCATCTCCGCCGCGCCCATCAACCTTCACGGCAAAAACCTGCACATCGGCTTCGCCTTTTCGCGGAAAAATCCCGAAACCCTAGGCGATGTGGCACCCAACGGCGTGGAGGTCAAGGCGCGCACGGAAAACTATGTCTCCGATCCCAAACCGCTGCACACCGGCACCATCACCGATGTCAACTATTACGATCGCCTCGGCGGCGAATTGATGGGCATCAAGGGACCCTTCTACTTCCAATCCGAGGTCTTTTCGCAAACCATGAAACGCTGGTACGGAAAATCGGACGTCAACCTCTGGGGCGCCTATGCGACCTTTACCTGGACGCCAACTGGCGAGACCCGCTTCTACTACGTCGATGAGGGCGAGGTCGGTCCGGTCGAAAAAGCGAAGCGCAGTTGGGGCGCCGTCGAGCTGTGCGCCCGCTTCAGCTATACCGATCTCAACGATCTGGAAGCCGGCATCCACGGCGGCGAATCGCGGCAGCTCATGCTGGGAATCAACTACTATCCCAATCCCGCGATCAAGCTGCAGTTCAATTACTCCCGTGTCAACCTGGACCAATATGCCACCCGTAATGGCAATATGTTCGGGAATGATGACCACTCGTTCATCCAGGGAAGAATCCAGGCTTCATTGTAAGCAGAGGAGAAATCAATCATGGACAGACGTATCCTTTTTTCGGTCCTGCTTGCCGGTGCGGCGCTTCTGGTCGCCTGCGACCGCGACGCTCCGCCGATCATCGCACCGGAGCCGGTTATTTACATTTCGCTCAACGAGGTGTTCTCGCAAGGGACTGCCGCCGATCCGGACTGGATCGAACTCTACAACAGCTCGACCGATACCCTGGATATCAGCGGCTACAAGATCTATGACAGCGCTGGCCAGTCTGGCGCCAAACCGAAGAAAGTGCTGCCGGCGGGGAGCACCATCCCCGCTCTGGGTTTGCTGATCATCGTGACCGATGACACGACCGCGAGCGGCTTCGGCCTCTCCAGCAGCGGCGAGCAGATCTGGCTTGAGGATAGCAAGGGCAAGGTTATCGATACAGTAACCTTCCCAGCGCTGAGTGAGACCCAGTCCTATGGCAAAACAGTCGAGGGCAGCAAGGAGTGGAAGATCTGGGACCAGGTGACACGCGGCCTCTTCAACAATGGCAGCGATGTCGTCATCCTGCCGCTCAAGTTGAATGAAGCCGAGTCGCGCGGCATTCCGGGAACCGATCCGGATTGGGTGGAGATCTATAATCCCTCGAATGTCGCGGTATCGCTGAACGGCTACAAGATCTACGACCCGGGTGGGCATCAGAACGTCAAACCCAAGATGGAGTTCCCGGCCGGCTCTTCTGTGCCCGCCAAGGGCTTCTTCGTGATCGTGGTCGATGACACCTCCGCAGCCGGTTTCGGCCTTTCCAGCGGCGGCGATGAGATCTGGTTGGAAGACGCCAGCGGCACCCAGATCGATTACGTCAAAATCCCGGCTTTGGTCTCGACGACCACCTCCTACTGCCGTATCCCGGATGGCGCGGACAACTGGCAGATCTCCAATACCATCACACGCGGCAAGCCGAACCAGCCGTGACGATTTTTGCATCCTGACCGGGTCCGCTGACGCCAGCGGACCCACTTCACTACGCAGGCACTATGAAGAACTCGACTCTCCTGATCCTCCTGATGGCGCTCGGCCTGGCCGGCTGCTCCCGCAGCGGCCCCGCCTCTTCGCCCGTAGAACCCGTCAACAACGCATTGAAACCCGTCGAGGTCATCAGTCTCGCACCGGCCATAACGGAACCCTCGGGCATAGTCTATAGCCCGGGGAGCAACACCTTTTTCGTCGTCTCCGATTCACGTCCCGAGGTCTTCGAGATCTCGGCGGCCGGCGTCGTTCAGCGGACGCTTCCCACCAACGGCTCCGATCTCGAGGGCATCGCGCTCTCGGCAGGCGGGGACTCTCTCTTTCTGGCCGAAGAACGAAACCAGGCCATCGATACTTATACCCGCGCAGGTAGACTGCTGTCCGTCCTCCCTGTGAAAGTGGCTACTCTGGCCAATAATGCCCTGGAAGGAGTCACGGTCGATGCCCAGGGACATCTCTGGATTATCAATGAAAAAATGCCGCGCCTGCTGCTCGAATTCGCCGGGACGCAGGAAATCAGCCGCAGGGAAATCGCCTTCGTCGATGACCTCTCGGACATTTGCTGCGACCCGGGAGGCCAGGGCTTCTGGATCATCAGCGATGAATCACGCAAGGTCATCCGGATCTCCCGGACCGGCGAACTGCTCGGGGAGTGGAACCTCCCCTTTGACAAGGGCGAAGGAATCGCCTTGGCCGGGGCCAAAATGTATATCGTCAACGACCAGGATGCAAAACTCTACATCTTTTCCAAACCCATCTGATACCGATTATGCTTGTGCTTCACTCCCGGGTTTTGTAAATTAAAAAAATACCATGAAGGAGGACTCTATGAAAAATGCTACACGCGTTGCAGTCCTTTTATTGACCGTTGCGCTGACCGCTTTCCTTATCAGCGGCTGCCTGATTACCGAAGTGATTCAGTCCTTGACCGTGGCCCCCGGTGGCACCTTTGAAGCCAAGATCACGATCACCGACAAGACCGCGGATGTCAATGCCTACAAGGGCGCCCTGGCCATCCTGGTGCCGGATGACTGGGAATTCATCTCCGGCACCTATAACTCCCAGGTTGGCAGCGGCGCTTTCGCGCTCGATCCCACCACCCCGCCAACCTATGGCGATATCGATGCCAAACTTCCCCCGCCGGCAGGCATGAAATGGATCAAACTGCTCTCCGACGCCGCCTATGCCAACGGCGCCGATGTTGTCCATGAGGCGAGCGTAAAGCTGAAAGCCGGGACCAAGACCGGCGATTTCCAGATCGGCTATCTGGTGACCAAGAACACCGTTGACATGCTCAACAGCATCAATCCGAGCGATACCGATAACGACAATGCCTGGGCCGACACCTCGATGAATCACAAGGTCACCGTCGGCGCCGCTGGACCCGTGGTGCTGATGATGAACGAGATCTACAGTCAGGGCACCAAGGATGCCACCGCCCCGGATTTCATCGAAATCTACAACGGCTCCGATTTTCAGGTCGACCTCAGCGGGTATCTGCTCTATGACAACGGCGGCCAAGCCGGCAGCAAGCCAAAGAAGGCCATTCCCGCCGGCACCACCATTCCTGCCTGGGGCGTTCTGGCGTTCAACACCGATTACACCACCGATACGGCGAGCGATTTCGGACTCAGCAGCGGCGGTGAAACCGTCTGGTTCGCCAATCCTGCCGGCGCGGTCATCGACAGCTGCGTCTTCCCGGCCATGAAGGTGGGTCAGTCCTACCAGCGCATCCCGGACGGCGGCGCCTGGAAACTCTGGTCACCGCTGAGCAAGGGCAAGACCAATGCTCCCGTCAAAATGAACGAAATCTATTCGCGCGGCACCACCGCGGACCCGGACTGGATCGAGCTCTACAACAGCTCGGCCGATACCATCGACATCAGCGGCTACAAGATCTATGACACCGGCGGTCAGAGCGGTTCCAAGCCGAAGATGGTCGTCGCGCCTGCTACCAAAATGGCCCCCAAAAGCTGGTTCGTTATCGTCACCGATGATGGCTCTCCCGCGGCCTTCGGCCTCTCGAGCGGCGGCGAAAAGGTGTGGCTCGAGGACAGCAGCGGTGTGGTGGTTGATTCGGTGGCCTTCCTGGCGATGCAAACGACCGAATCCTACAGCCGCATCCCCGATGCCGGCGTCTGGCAGCTTTCTCCGGTCATCACCAGGGGCGCGACTAACGGCGGCGGCTCCGGCGTGGCGGTCGATCCCAAGGTGGTCGAAGGCTACAGCCTGAGCCAGAATTACCCGAATCCGTTCAATCCCTCCACCACCATCGAGTTCACTCTGCCGCAAGCGGCCGAGGTGCAGGTGGCCGTCTATAACCTCGCCGGACAGAGGGTGGCGGAACTTGCCAACGGCCGCATGGCTGCGGGCATGCATCAGCTCACCTTCAACGCCAATGGCCTGGCGAGCGGGATTTATCTCTACGCCATCCGCAGCGCCGGGTTCTCCGCTACGAAACGTATGGTGCTGATGAAGTAAGACCATTCTGTTATCGGGCGCCTTCACCCTTCTGGTGATGGCGCCTGTTTTTATCCTGTTCCCTGCGATGAACCGGCCGGCGGCTTCCGGCCGGTGTCGGGATGCGGAGGTTGGGCTGTCCATGCAACTGGTGATCAATCAAAATCCCGTTGAAGTGGAAGCGAATCCCGGCGGCATCGCCCTTGACCTCCTGCGCGGTCGTCTCGGCCTCACCGGCGTCAAGGATGCATGCCGCGAGGGCGATTGCGGCGCCTGTACCATCCTCCACGGCCGTCTGCAGGAGGGGCGCGTCCTTTACCACGCCGTCGTCTCCTGTCTGCTCCCGCTCGGCGATTGCGCCGGCACCCACCTTGTCACTATTGAAGGCCTCTCCCCCGCGCCGGTCGATGCCGGTCCCGTTCTTGAGCGTCACCCCCTTAATCCCTTGCAGCAGGCTTTTCTCGACCAGGGCGCCATCCAGTGCGGTTTTTGCACGCCCGGGCTGGTCGTCGCCCTTACCGGCTGGCTGCTCACGGCCGCGCAGTGGGATGAAGAGGAGGCCCTCCTCAGCATCGCTGGCAACATCTGCCGCTGCACCGGCTACCTCTCAATCCGCCGCGCCGTCCGCCAGGTGCTCGCACAGCTTCCGGATGCGGCGGCGCCGCGGCTGGAGAGCCTGATCGCCGCCGGTTTCGTACCGGCTTACTTCGCTGGTGTACCCGGCCAGCTCGCCGCCTTCACGCAGCCCACCGCCGCAGCGGCCGAACCGGATAAAATCCGCATCGCCGGCGGGACGGATCTGCTGGTGCAAAAGCCGGAGCAGATGGCAGCAGCCGCGGTCGAGCTGATCGGCGGCCGCCCGGAGCTACGCGGGATAGCCGTCACGGCAGGCTGGTGCCGGATCGGCGGCGCGGTCACGGTCGAGGAACTGCGCCTTTCCGCGGAGCTGCGCACCATTCTACCCGACCTGCCACGCTTTCTCGAACTCGTCTCCTCGACACAGATCCGCAACCGCGCCACGGTGGCCGGCAACCTCATCAACGCCTCTCCGATCGGCGACCTGACCATCCTGCTGCTGGCGTTAGGCGCCGAGATCGAACTCACGGATGGCGATTCATCCCGCTCCATGCCCCTGCGTGCCTTTTACCTGGGGTACAAGAAACTCGACCGACGGGAGGAGGAACTCCTTTCTGCGGTGCGTTTTCCCTTGCCGCAGCCTGGTGACCTCTACAATTTTGAAAAAGTGAGCCGACGGGAACACCTCGATATCGCCTCCGTCAATTCGGCCTGTCTGTTGCGCCTGAATGGCGGCCGGGTTGAAGAGATCCATCTCGCCGCCGGCGGCGTCGCGCCGGTGCCGCTCTATCTGGAAGCCTGTTGCGCCTATCTGCGCGGCCGCGAACTGGATGAGAGCGTCCTGGCCGAGGCGGTACGTGTCGCCGGGAGCGAGATCGCTCCAATCGACGATGTGCGCGGCTCGGCGGAATATAAACGGCTGCTGTTGCGTCAGCTGCTTCAGGCTCATTTCGTCCGACTGATGCCGGAACGCTTCGGCGGAGGCGCCGCATGAACCTCGATTCCGTTCTCCATCTCCGCGGCGAGTCGCAGTTCATCGACGATCGGCCGGCGCCCGCCGGAACCCTGCATGCAGCGGTCTTCACCTCACCGGTCGCCCGCGGCCGGCTGATCGCTCTCGAAACCACCGCTGCGGCCAAGGCACCCGGTGTCTGTGCCGTGCTCACCGCCGCCGACATCCCCGGCGAGAACCAAATCGGCGGAATAATCGCCGACGAGCTGCTCCTCGCCGCGGAGCGTCTGGATTATATTGGCCAGCCCGTCGCATTGATCGTTGCGGCAAGCCCGGAGGCCGCTCGCGCTGCCCTCAAGCTGATGGACTTGAGCTATGCGGAAGAAACACCCGTCCTCGATCCGCGCGAGGCCGTCCGTTGCGGAGAGCTGATCCAGCCGCCACGCACCTTTGCCATCGGGAATATCGACCACGCCTGGGCGCACTGCGACTTTATCCTCGAGGGCCGGGCCGATTCGGGGGGACAGGAGCATCTTTACCTCGAAACCCAGGGGGCCCTGGCCCTGCCGGAGGAACAGGGGGGCATCAAGCTCTTTTCCGCCACCCAGTCGCCGACGACGGTCCAGAAGAGTGTTGCCAGGGTGCTCGGCCTAGCGATGCATCAGGTCGAGGTGGAGGTGCTCCGCCTCGGCGGCGCCTTCGGAGGCAAGGAGGATCAGGCCACCGCCTGGGCTGCCCTCGCCGCGCTGGCCGCCTTCCACCTGGGCAAACCGGTCAAGCTGATCCTGCGCCGTCACGAGGATATGCGCTGCACCGGCAAGCGCCACCCCTACTCCTCCGATTACCGGATCGGATTGCGTCGCGACGGCAAGATCCTCGCCTGGGAGGTGACCTACTATCAGAATGCCGGAGCGGCCGCCGACCTCTCGCCGGCCATCCTCGACCGCACCCTCTTCCATGCAACCAACTGCTATGCCATTCCGCATGTGCGCGCCACCGCCTGGTGCTGCCGCACCAACCTACCGCCCAACACCGCCTTTCGCGGTTTCGGCGGCCCCCAGGCAATGTTCGTCCTCGAGGCAGCCCTCGACCAGGCTGCTGCCCGGCTCGGACTCCCGGTCGCCACTATCCAGGCGGCCAACCTGATCGAGGAGGGGAACGAATTCCCCTATGGCCAGCGCGGACGCCATGTGCTAGCCCGGCGCTGCTGGCAGGAACTCCATGAGCGCTATGATCCGCAAGCCCGTCGCGCCGCCATCGACCGATTCAATGCCACGCACCGCCATGAGAAGCGGGGCATGGCGATTATGCCCATCTGCTTCGGCATTTCCTTTACCAATACCCTGCTCAATCAGGCCAATGCCCTGGTGCATATCTACAGCGATGGCAGCGTCGGCATCAGCACCGGCGCAGTGGAGATGGGGCAGGGGGTACACGAAAAGCTACGCAGTGTCGCTGCCCGCGCCCTCGGCATCCGCCCCGGTCGCATCCGCATCGAGAGCACCAGCACGGTGCGCAATGCCAATACCTCGGCTACGGCGGCGAGCACCGGAGCCGACCTCAACGGCCAGGCGGTGCGTCTCGCTTGTGAATCGATTCTGGCCCGGCTTGCTGACTTTGCCGCCCGGATCGCAGGGATCGATAGCCCCGGAGCGTTCACCATCCGCCGGGAGCAGATCCAGATCCAGGATCGGCTGCTGCCTTACACCTGGGAGGGATTCATTGCGGCCGCCTATGCGGCGCGGATCAGTCTCAGCAGCCAGGCCCATTATGCCACACCGGCCATCCATTTTGACAAGACCACCAACAAGGGCGATGCCTTCGCCTATCACGTCTACGGCGCCGCTTTGATTGAGGCGACCCTCGACGTGTTGCGCGGCACCTGCCGTTTCGACGCAGTGCGGATTGTGCATGATGCCGGCCGGTCGCTGGACCCGCAAATCGACCGCGGCCAGGTGGAAGGAGGCGTGGTTCAGGGCCTCGGCTGGATGACGCTCGAGGAGGTGGTGCAGGACACCAAGGGTCGGCTCCTCGCCGGCTCGATGACCACCTATAAGGTGCCGGACCTCTTTTTTGCGCCCGCGGAGATCGAAATCCACTGGCTCGAGGAGGCGGAGGGGGGTGCCGGGCCTTATCACAGCAAGGCCATCGGCGAGCCCCCTTTACTTTACGGCATCGGTGGCTGGTTCGCCCTTCTGGACGCCTTGCGCGCCGCGCGTCCCGGACTCGAGCTGCCCTATGTGGCCCCGCTGACTTCCGAGCGCCTGCTCATGGCGCTGCACGGCGGCGATTCGCCGGCTTAGCCCGCGCCCCCACCCGGCTGCCACGGCGCTCTCGTTCCCACCCGCCTCCATCCACCCCCAAGTTTATTTTTCTATTGAGAAATTACTTGCTCTTGAGTAGATTACCAGCGAGAACGCGATCCGGATTTACACCCGAAAGAGATCAGGGAACAAACAATTGAAAATAAAGGACTATTGGCAGTTTATTCTCGAGAAATCCCGTTTGGGAATTCCTGTCGTCCTTCTGGTCGTCACCGCCAACAGCGGCGCCACGCCGGGCAAGCCCGGCTTCAAGATGGCCGCGGCTGCGGATGGCGGACTGGCCGGCTCCATCGGCGGCGGCAAGCTGGAGTTCGATCTGGTTGAGGAGGCGCGGGCTCTCCTGCGAAGTGCCAATCCGGCGCCGGTGCTGCGGCGTTTGCGCCTTGAGGAGGATGGCTCTGCGGAGGCCAATGGCATGATCTGCGGCGGCGAGCAGAGCGTGCTGCTCTACCCGCTGCAGCCGGCGGACCGCTCCGTCATCGAGACCCTCATCGCCGTTCTGGCGGTGGGGGGCACAGGCAGCTGGTCGATCACGAACTCGGAGATGCTCTGGTCGGAAGAAACCGGGCCATCCGGCACTCAGCCAGGTGATGACGCCCATGAAGGCGAGGTCTTGTATCAGGAGCGGATTTTCCCGAATGACACCCTCTACCTCGTCGGCGGAGGTCACGTCAGTCTAGCCCTTTCGCAGCTGATGAATCTGCTTGAGTGGCGCATTGTCGTGCTTGATGACCGTCCTGGGGTGGATACTCTGAAACACAACCGCTGGGCTGAGGACAAAATCATCACTCCCTATGCCGAAGCGGCGCGCCACATTCATCCCGGGGAAAAATCATGGGTTGTGATCATGACTCCCTCGCACCGGGCGGATGAAATAGTCCTGCGCACGCTGGTGCGCCTGCCCTTGCGCTATCTCGGCATGATGGCCAGCCGTACCAAGGCTGCCGAGATCCTGGAGCATCTGCGCAGGGAGGGGGTAGCGGAGGAGCTGCTGCAGCGGGTCTGGACGCCGGTGGGTCTGCCGATCGCCAGCCACACTCCGGCCGAGATCGCTGTTAGCATTGCCGCGCAGCTCATCCAGATCCGCAATCAATCCACTGCGAATCGGGATCGCCGCCAGGGAGGCGCCCCTGATCCGCATCGTTCATTTTGAGGTCAGCCCTGTTTCCCGAGGCCCTGACTGCTTGGTGCAGCAGAAATACATCGGGGTGGAGTGCACTGACATCTTTGATCTGAAACCGAACGATCAACAGGCCGTATAAGAGGGGTGACCGATGATCGACCGACAGAGGGCGGATTCCTTCAACCGCAATGCAGCGCTTTACGATGCCGCACGGCCGGGGTATCCGGACGTGCTCTATCGCGAGCTGCTCAAGCCGGGCGGTTTCGTCGCCGCCTGGTGGAGCAATTATTCCCGGGATGACGCCCCGGTCTTCGACGCGATCCGTGAAATCTATGCGCGGTATCACCCCAAACCGGAGCTGCATGATGATCTCCGCGGAATTCAGAGGCAAAGAATCGAATCTATTAAATGCGAACTGGAGCAGGCGCCGGGTCTGGACTTTTTTGCCCACCGGGAATATCAGATAATCCGGACGTTCAGCGCGGCTTCATATATTGATTTGCTGCAAACCTTTTCTGAGAATGCCATCCATCCGCCGGAGCAGATGGCCGGCTTTTATGAACGGCTCACCGCCCTGATCCATGACTACAGTGACCGCCTTGAGGTGCCCGTCATGATCAATCTCGAGGTTGCCCGCTCGCGGATCCCCTGAGCTGGAGGTGCGCATGAAAATGGCCCTAGTTGCGATGCTTATCGCCTTGCTGCTGCAAACCACCGCTGGTGCCGCTCCGAGTACCGCGCTGCTCGGGATTTCGCAATCGGACGAAAAAGCTTTGACATTCCACTCTGCCCCCGGCATCATGCTCGGCATTGCCCGGGAATGGCATCTTGCCGCCAGAATGGTCCTGAGCGGCGAGCTCGACCTTCATTACAAGCGCATCGCGCTCCGGGAGCAGCGGGTCTGGCACTATCCCGGTATGCTTTCCCTCTACGACCTGAATGTAAAAACGCTCTTTCTTGAAGTGCCGGTTTTGGCGGGTTTTACAATTCCGGTTCACAGTTCGCGGCTGCTACTGTATGCTGGCCCTTCCCTGAACCTCTGTCTTTCAGGAGCCGTCGAGCGTATTAAGCTCGGGGTGATCGATGACGAACCGAAGGGAGATGGCGGCGTTCATGTAACCGATCACGATATTTCGTTCATCGAGGATCCCGGGCCCGCAGTCGCCCTGAATAATTCATCAGTCGGCCTTATTCTGGGCTTATGGATGTCTTGGGCGCACGGAGTCTTCGGCTTGCGCTATTCCTTCAGCCGTCTCCACGAACTGGATGCTGTGAAGATGGACAAACCGTACCATTCGTTCTCCCTGCTGTTGTCGTTTTGATTTGCGCGACCGGGCCCGAGTCGGGGTGAGAGCCAGATGCAGGGGCCAGATCCGGGGGCCAGATCCGGGGGGCCGGAACCAACCATCAAGGAGGTAAACGTCATGTCCGATTCGAAAAAGCAGTTGAGTGGCATTCTTTTCCTCATCGCCGGACTTGTTTTTATGTTCGCCGCCATAGCTGGCAGCCGCACCACCTTTTTCATTCTCGCCTGCGCCTTCATCGTCATCAGCGCCGCCCTCCTCAGCCGCGGCAAAAAGGAATCATCCGAAGAAAAAAAATAGGCCCGTCACCCATGAGACGACTCCTCTCCCTGACCCTTCTGCTTGGGCTGGCGCTGACGGCCCAATCCCAGACGCTGCGCCCGGGCTTTGTAGACACCCTGGTCCAGCGTACCATGACCGCCTTTGATGTGCCCGGCATCGCGGTCGCCGTGGTCAAGGACGGCCAGGTGGTCCTCGCCCGGGGATACGGTGTGCGCTCCATCGCCACCGGCCGGCCCATGGATGAGAACACCCTCTTTGCCATCGCCTCCAACACCAAGGCCTTCACCGCGGCTGCCCTCGGCATCCTGGTCGATGAAGGCAAATTGGGGTGGGATACCCGCGTCACCGACCTGATCCCGGAGTTCCGGCTGCACGATCCCTGGGTCACCGCCGAGTTCACCGTCCGCGACCTGCTGACCCATCGCAGCGGCCTCGGCCTCGGCGCTGGCGACCTGATGATCTGGCCCGACTCGGCGCGGTTCACCACACCGGACATCATCCACAACCTGCGTTTCCTCCAGCCGGCCTCCTCGTTCCGGACGAAATATGACTATGACAATCTTCTCTATATCGTTGCCGGCGAGGTGGTCGCCCGGGCCTCGGGCACGAGCTGGGAGGAGTTCGTCGAATCGCGGATCTTGCGGTCGCTCGGCATGGTCCGCACCGCGGCCTCGATCAACCGCCTGCCCGATACCACCAACATCATCGATGCCCACGTGCCGGTCGACGGCCGGCTCCGGGTCGTGCCCAAGGAGAAAGGCAACCTCCTCAATCCCGCGGGCGGGATCTACAGCAGCGTCGCGGAGATGTGCCAGTGGGTTATCGTGCAGATCAACAAGGGGAGGTACAACGAAAATCCGGAGAAGAGGATTTTTTCCGAGAAGGTCCATTCCGAGATGTGGACGCCGCAGACCATCATCCCGGTGCGGAATCCCGGCCCCTACAATACCCACTTTTCGGCCTATGGCCTGGGTTGGGGATTGTCGGATGTAAAAGGCTGGCTGCAGGTGAGCCACACCGGTGGCCTGATGGGGATCGTCACGCAGGTGACCATCCTCCCGGAACTCCAACTCGGCATCATCGTTTTCACCAACCAGCAGGAGGGAGCGGCCTTTGCCGCTATCACCAGCACCATCAAGGATTTTTATCTCGGGATGGCGCCGGTGGACCGGGTGGAGGAACTGCGCCAGAGACGGGTGGAGCAGAACGCCGAGGCCGCGAAGGTAATGGAGGCCGTACAGCAAAAAATCACGGCACAGCTCAAGAGCAAGGCGCTCCCGGACCGGGCGCCTTATGCGGGGATCTATTTCGACCGCTGGTTCGGTGATGTCGCCCTTACGCTGGAACGTGGCCGGATGCGCTTTCAGGCACTGCGCTCACCCAAACTGCGCGGGGAGATGTTTTGGTATGCCGGAAACACCTTTGTCGTGCGCTGGGACGACCGGACGCTCGATGCCGACGCCTTCGCCATCTTTACACTGGACACCGAGGGCAAACCGGCCGCGATGACGATGAAAGCCATCTCGCCGCTGACCGATTTCAGCTTTGATTTCCAGGATCTCGATTTTGTCAGAAAGGAATAGTATGAAGGCCGGAATACTCAGCGCCTATGTTCTCGTCAGCCTGGTCTTCGGCTGTTCATCCGGAAAACCGCAACCCGATGCGGTGGCCCTGCGTCAGCAGGTCATCGAGACCGAGCGCGCCTTTGCGGCCACGATGGCCCGCCGCGATCATGCCGCTTTCGTCTCCTTCCTCTCGAGCGAAGCGGTCTTTTTCAGCGGACCCAAACCGCTGCGGGGGGCTCAGCAGGTCGCCGACTGGTGGAAGAAATACTATGAGGCGGCCGAGGCGCCTTTTTCCTGGGCGCCGGACAAGGTGGAGGTGCTCGATTCCGGCACCCTCGCCCTGAGTACCGGACCGGTCCATGACCCCACAGGCAAGCTCATCGGCACCTTCACCTCGATCTGGCGCCTTGAGGCGCCGGGGAGGTGGCGGATCATCTTCGACAAGGGCTGTCCGGTCTGCGACTAGTGCGCCGCGCGGCGGCATAAAAAAACCGGGCCGTCATCCGGCCCGGTCCAAAACGAGCATAAAGGGCGATGCGTTCCTCCGGCATCTGCCCTTCTAATAAGCGATCAGGCCATGGGCGCATTCCGGTCGGCTGGTGTCAGGCTGCCCGCGCGCGGCATAAAGATCCAGAGCAGAATATACGCCAGCACCCCGAAGCAGTAGCAGAATGCCAGCGCCGTAAAGATCACCCGCCAGGTCCAGGAGGGCACCTCGCTGTGCTCTCCCAGTCCGCCGCAGATGCCGGCGATCTTTTTGTCCCGTTCGGAGCGGCTGATCTGCTGCAGCCAGCTGGCCTGGCGCGGTTCCGTCCCGGCGGCCGGGCTGGCCGCGGCGGCCGGCATGAAGATCCACATCAGGATATACAGCAGCGCTCCTGTGCCGAAACAGATAAACGCAAAGACGAACATCAGCCGCCAGGTCCATGCCGGCACGCCCGTATGCTCACCCAGTCCGCCGCAGACTCCGGCGATCACTTTATCGCTGCTGGATCGCGCCAGTCGTTGCAGTACGTTTTCTTCCATGGCTTTTCCTCCCTGGTTGTACACCTCTTGATACGCCATTCTTCCTAAAAAGATTCATTTCCCGCCCCGCTGCGACCGATGATTTTGGCCTGAAACAAAACCTCTTGCTTTCAAACCTCGCTTTGGTTATCTTTCTGCACGGAGGCAATTTTCATATCTTGGTAGAGAACCGGAGGGCTCCATGGATCCAGTCCAAACAGGATCACGCATCCGTGTGGTCAAGGGTGACATCACCCGTCTCGAGGTGGACGCCATCGTCAACGCCGCCAACTCTTCGCTGCGCGGCGGTGGAGGCGTGGACGGCGCCATCCACCGCGCCGCCGGCCCGGGCCTCTTGCAGGAGTGCATCCTCCTCGGTGGCTGCCCGCCCGGAGAGGCACGCATCACCGGCGGCCACCGCCTCAAGGCGCGCCATGTCATCCACACCGTCGGCCCGGTCTACCAGGGCGGTCTTCGCGGCGAGGCCGCCCTGCTTGAATCCTGCTATCTGCGCTCTCTGCAGCTGGCGGAAGAGGCCGAATTGAAATCGATAGCCTTCCCCTGCATTTCCACCGGCGTCTTCGGCTATCCCAAGCCGGAGGCCTGCCGGATTGCGGTGACGACGGTTCGGGGATGGCTGGATACCTATGATCTGCCCGAAATCGTCATCTTTTGCTGTTTCGAAAGCGTGGATGCCCGGCTCTACCGATCGTTCCTGGAGGGGGCTTCCACCTGAAGCGCATATCGCGGGATATGTACTGCACGGAAAGAAAGGTCATGACTTCAAAACGTACGCTCCAGGATTCCGAGGATCTGCAAACCATCCCCGGCGTCGGTCCCAACCTTGCCCGGCATCTGGGCGAGATCGGCTACCATCGCGTCTCCCAGCTGCGGGATGCCGATCCGGAGGCGATGTACGCCCGGCTCTGCGAACTCCACGGCGGCCGCATCGACCGCTGCGTCCTCTATGTCTTTCGCGAGGCTGTCTATTTTGCCAGCCACGACCGCCATGATCCCGAGCTGCTCAAATGGTGGAACTGGAAAGAAGGGGCCGAGGCCGATGCCCGCGAGTCCGGCAGCAGCCGCTGAAACAACTCCGTTTTTCTCAATTCGAAACCTGAACGCTCACACCGGTGATCACTCGGGAGAACTCCTTTGTCCAGCAAAACTTATAAATGGTCCGCCATTGCATGCGCTTTGACAGCTTTCTTCACATCCCCTGCAATGGCCGGTGAGGAGGGATGGCTCACCTTCTTCGAAAAATCTGGGGGCCTGGAGACACCGCGTTACGCTGAAACCATGGCCTACTTTGAGCGACTGGACCAGGCCTCCGCTTTCGCCAGACTCGAGTCCTTCGGCCGCAGTCCCGAGGGGCGCTCGCTGCCCCTCTTTATCATCTCCGCGGACAAGGCCTTCACCCCAGAAAAGGCGCACCGGACCGGCAAACCGGTCATCCTGATTCAGAGCGCCATCCACAGCGGCGAATGCGAGGGCAAGGATGCGGCGATGCTGCTGGCGCGCGACCTGCTGATTGACAAGAAGCACCCGGAGCTGTTTGAAAAGCTCATCTTCCTCATCATTCCCATCTTCAACGTCGATGGCCATGAGCGCTTTTCGCCCTACAACCGCATCAATCAGAACGGCCCACGAGAAATGGGATGGCGGGTAACCTCCACCCGCCTCAACCTGAATCGCGACTTTATGAAAGCCGATGCTCCGGAGATGCGCCAGTGGCTGCAGATGTACCATCGCTGGCTGCCGCACCTCTTCTATGACTGCCACACCACCGACGGCATGGATTATCAGTACCTCCTCACCTTCAATATTGACGAACATGATCAGTTCGGCGGCGCTGTCTCTCGGTGGGCGCGGGAGATTTTCCTGCCCGGCGTCCGGAATGCGTGCCGGACGCGGGGTCTGCTCATCGGGCCCTATGCCGATCTGCTCGAGGAGGATCATCCCGAGAAAGGCTTTGCCATCGGCGTCTGGCGGCCAATGCTCTCGAATGCCTATGCCACTGTGTGCAACCGTGCGGGCTTTCTCATCGAGACCCACTCGCTTAAGCCCTATGCCGTCCGCGTCCAGACGACCCTCGATTTCATTCTCATCGGCTTGCGGGAGATCGTCAAAAAGCCGGAGGCCTTGCTTAAAGCCGTTGCAGAGGAAGATCAGCGGGTTTCGGCCTGGGGCCGTGGTCCGGCGGATACGCTTAAAATCCCGCTGCAGTTTAATACGCGTTTCGACGCGGGAGAGAAGGCCCTGTTTCTTGGTTTTCGCTCGGAAATGAAGGCGGGGGTGGTTTCCGGAGATACCTATCCAGCCTATTCCACCGAAAAAGAAGAGATCCCCACGGTTTATTACAATGAGGCCGAACCGGCCGTGCAGGTGGCGCCGCCGCTGGGCTATCTCATCCCGCAGGGCTGGCAGGCCATCGTCGAGGTTTTGCGCGCCCATGGCATAAAAATGCAGCGCCTGATCCAACCGTGTACCGGGGATTTTGAGGGCTATCGCTTCAGGGAGGTCCGGTTCCGCCCGCGTTCCTATGAAGGCCGCTCCTTGCCTTCCTACCAGGTCGTTCCCGTGACCGAAAAACGCGTTTTTCCCGCCGGCACCATCTTTGTGCCGATGGGAAATCCCCGCGGCAAACTGATCATCCAACTCCTGGAGCCCGAGGCCCCGGACGCCCTGGTCGCCTGGGGATTGATGAACACCATCTTTGAAGACCGGGAATACTTTGAATCCTATGTGATGGAGCCCCTGGCGGAGAAAATGATGGCGGGCGATAAGGCGCTGGCTGAACGGTTTGCCAGCAAAGTGCAGTCAGACAGCGCCTTTGCCGCTAATCCGCGGGCGCGGCTCGCCTTCTTTTACCAGAATTCGCCCTGGTATGATCAGGATAAGGATCTATATCCGATCTGGCGCATGACCCGAGATATTCCGCTGACGCTGGGTGAACTCTAAAACGGGCTCCTGGACGCCATAATCCGGTTTGCCGTGCAGGCCTGGCTTTCCCAGGCTGTTCATCCGGACCATCTTGGGTTTAATTGTAGGAGGGGATACCATGAGCAAGCAACAACTTGGTCTGCGCGTCGCCAGCATCATTTTTGCCCTGATCGCTCTAGCGCAGCTGGCTCGGCTGGTTGCGCGAGTAGAAGTGACGGCGGCGGGATTGCTGGTGCCGTTGTGGCCCAGTGCTGTGGTTGCTGCCCTGGCCGGCGCATTGAGTTGGTGGCTGTGCCGGCTTGCACGCACATCGGAGTAGAGATTAGCCCTCGATGTCGCCTTGTCGATTGATATTTCGCAGAACGCCCGCATCGCCAGCTTCGACAAGGAACTGGCGGATTCCCGATTGCCACAGCACCTGCTGCAGCGTGGCATCGGCGGCAGCAGCCAGGAGCTGCGCCAGGGCCTCCCGCGGCAGAACGACCGGATGGCCCGGCCGGCCGTGAAAAGCGGGCTTGATGACGGCGTCGGAATGATGCTGAAAAGCCTGTTTGAGCTGCAGATAGGTCGGCAACGCCACGAAGGGATGGTCGACCGGGATGATAAAGAGCCCCGGACACGAACGCAAGGCTGCGACGCCCAGCTGCACCGACGAGAACATCCCCAGCTCCGGATGGGGATTGACCAGCAGGCTCCACTCGGCCGCGCAGGGCCTGTCCGGCGCCCCATCCGGCCGGGGATCGCCCATCCGGCTTGCTGCCGCCAGACGAGGGCCGGCCCACGCCGATTGATCTGCGGCTACGACGCAGGCCACCGGTGCGATCTCCGCCTCTCCGAGCCGATCCAGGATCAGCTCCAGATAGCTCCGGCCCGCCGCTTCCAGGCGTAGCTTGGGGGTGCCGATGCGGCGGCCGCTGCCGGCCGCCAGGATGACAGCGCCGATGGCTGCTAGCCCGGGCTCAGGCCCTCCCGATTTCGGCATTGAACGCCCCGATCAGTTCATCGAAATAGCCCACTTCATCCTCGAACAGCGCCCGCCAGTACTCCGGATCCCACTGGGCGTTGAGTTCCTCGCTGCTCTTGCCCTGCTGCTCCACCCAGGTGTAATACTTGAGATGGTGGATCGCCTTGCGGTCTGTGTAGGTCACCTCCTTGAAGTAATCGATCGACTGATGGGCGATCGGACCCGCGTGATCGCGCAGGGCGTCGTCGCGGCGATAGAAACCGCGTTCGGCGGCGAGCTCACTCAGCCGCGACGCGTACATCTCCGCCGAATCGGTAAAGATGGTGAGGATCACATCCTCCTCGCCGAACTCGAAGTATTTCGCCGTTTTGACGGCCGCGAGCAGATTGGCGATGCTCGAGATGCCGAGCAGGGGGAGTCGCTCGATCAGAGCGGCTTCGAGGCCGGTTTCGGCCAGGTACTCCTGCCCCGCTGGCTCGTTGAAGAGGCGCAGCAGGCGCATGCAATCCTCGTCGTCGATGGCGGCAACGGCGTCAGTGTTGCGGACATTGTGCACCCAGGGGATGTGCTTGTCGCCGATGCCCTCGATACGGTGGCCGCCGAAGCCGTTCATCAGCAGGGTGGGGCACTGCAGGGCCTCGCTCGCGACCACCCTGAGGCTGGGATGATGCGCCTTGAGATAATCCCCTGCCGCGATGGTGCCGGCTGAGCCCGTCGCCGAAATAAAAGCGGCGGGGCGCAGCGCCGGATTTCCCAGCCCTTCCACCACCTCGTCGCAGGCCGGGCCGGTGACGCTGTAGTGCCAGATCGGATTCCCGAATTCCTCGAATTGGTTGAGGATCACATTCAGCGGGTCTTGGCGCAGTTCGTGGCACTTGTCATAAATCTCTTTGACGTTCGACTCGCAGCCCGGTGTGGCGATCACTTCCGCGCCGATCTCGCGCAGCCATTCAAAGCGTTCGCGCGACATCTCCTCGGGGAGGATGGCGATCGCCGTACAGCCGAGCAGAGCGCAGTCGAAGGCTCCGCCGCGGCAGTAATTGCCCGTCGAGGGCCAGACCGCCTTGTGCTTTTCCGGATCGAATGCGCCGCTGACCAGCCTCGGCACCAGGCAGCCGAAGGCCGCGCCGACCTTGTGCGCCCCGGTCGGAAAATACCGGCCTACCAGTCCTATGATGCGCGCCTTGATACCGCTCAGGGCGGGAGGGATCTCGAGCCAGTTTACGCCGCCGAAGAGGCCGGTGCGTATGTCGTTTTTCCAGGTGATGCGGTAGAGGTTGAGGGGATTGATATCCCAGAGGCCGACCTTCTGCAGCCTATCCGTGATCTGCGGCGGCAGGGTCTCCGGATTCCGGAGCTGCTGAAAAGTCGGAATGGTGATGCCGAGCTGTTTGCAGCGCGCGGCGGTTTTACGGATGATCTCGGGGTGCAGCTCTTTGATGATTTGCGGCATGACAGCTCCTATGCGTTCAGTCGGGCCAGTTGGGTGGGCAGGTCAGGGATCCGGGCCATGGCGATCATGGCGGCGATGATGAAGGGCTTGAAGCCCGCCTCACGGTAGGTCTCGAGCCGGTATTTTTCAAAGACCTCGCGGGCGACCTCGCCGCGCTCGCAGCTCACCCCGGAGATGTCCGCCGGCAGGCAGTGCATGTAGAGGGCGCAGCCCCCCTTCGTCTCCTTCATTTTCGTCTCGTCGCACTCCCAGTCCTTGAAGCGCGCGTTGTTGGCGAGACATTCTTTCTCGAGGGCCTTGAGCCCCTCACGGTCGCCCCGCTTGAGCAGGGCGGTGCGCTCCTCCATCACCCGGTAGGGGGCCCAGGATTTGGGATAGACGATATCGGCCCCCGCAAAGGCCTCCGCCATGCTCTCGGTCCGATGGAAGCTACCGCCGCTGGTGGCGCTGTTCCGGCGCGCGATCTCGAGGACCTCGGGGATGAGATCGTACCCAGGCGGATGGGCGAGGGTCACCTCCATGCCGAAGCGGGTGAGCAGACCGATGATGCCCTGCGGCACCGAGAGGGGCTTGCCGTAGCTGGGGGAGTAGGCCCAACTCATGGCGATTTTTTTGCCGCGCAGGGCCTCGAGCGAGCCGAAGTGGTTCCGAATGTGGAGGAGATCGGCCGCGGTCTGGGTGGGATGGTCGATGTCGCATTGGAGGTTGATGACCGCGGGGCGCTGGTGCAGGACCCCCGCCTCGAATCCCTCCTGAAGAGCGGCGCTCACCTCGCGCATATAGCGGTTGCCCTCGCCCAGGAACATGTCATCGCGGATGCCGATCGCCTCGGCGAGAAAGGAGATCATATTGGCGGTCTCGCGCACGGTCTCGCCGTGGGCGATCTGGGATTTGACCTCGTCGAGTTCGGAGAGCCCCAGCCCCAGAGCGTTGACCGCGGCGGCGAAGCTGAAGCGGGTGCGGGTCGAGTTGTCGCGGAAGATGGAGATCGCCAGCCCGGAGTCGAAGAGGCGGAAGGGTTTCTTCTGTCGGTGCATCTCGGAAAAAAATTCTGCCGTAAGCAGGAGGGCCTCGATCTCGTCGCGGCTCTTTTCCCAGGTGAGGAGAAAGTCCCGGTTATGCGCGTGGACGTCAAGTTTCTCGAGCGCCAGTACATTCTTTGCGATTAAATCCATTCTGTCCTCAGGGTAATGATTCCATTATTTGAAATGTTTGCTGGAAAAGGATTCTCACACGGTGGCAGAGTCCAAAGAGCGTAGTTTCTCTGTGTCTCCTCGACCCTGTGAGAGACTATTTTCTATAAAAGGGCGCCGCCAGCTCCACCGCATCGATGATCTGCTGATACCCCGTGCAGCGGCAGAGATTACCATGCAGGGCCTGGCGGATCTCCGCCCGAGTCGGAGCGGGATTTCGCAGCAGCAGGGCATGGGCGGCCAGGATCATCCCCGGCGTGCAAAAGCCGCACTGCACGGCCCCGGCGTCGAGAAAGGCTTGCTGAAGGGGGTGCAGCAAGCCGTCCGGCGGCGTCAGTCCCTCGATCGTCAGCACCTCCGACCCTGCTACATCCTTGAGCCGCCGCGTGCAGGACTTGAGCGGCCGGCCGTCGACTAACACCGTGCAGGCCCCGCAGGCACCGATTTCGCAGCCCGCCTTGGCCCCGGTCAGATCGAGTTCCTCGCGCAGCCAGTCGAGCAGCCTTTTTTCGGCCAGCCCTTCGCCGATCTCATGGGTCACGCCGTTCACCATCAACTTCATCGCGCACCTCGTTTCTGCGCTTCCCCGGGCGCATCCGATCCGGCGATCCGGATCGGCAGGGCATAATGACGGACCCCCGTCGCGTTATAGATCGCGTTGGCGATCGCCGGGGCCATGATCTCGTTGGCCGGTTCTCCGATGCTCTTGGCCCCGGTGGGCGAGACCGGATCGGGATTCTCGACGATCAACGCCGTCATCTCCGGCAGATCACCCGCGCGCGGGATGCGGTACCGCTGCAGATTGGTGTGGGCGATCCTGCCCCCGGCGATCTGGAGATCCTCGTGCAGGGCATAGCCGGTGCTCATCGCGATGCCGCCATAGATCTGGCCGAGGAGCATGGTGTTGTTGATCGCCTTGCCGACATCGTGGCAGGCCACCGCATTGAGCAGCCGGACCTTGCCGGTCTTGCGGTTCACCGTCAGCTCCACCGCCTGGCAGCCGTAAACCCAGGTGAAATAGGCGTTGCCCTGGCCCGTCTCCTCATCCCAGGTCACCTGGGGGGCACGATAGACCCCGAGGGCATATGGAAACTGCTGTTTCTGGAACATCCTCCTGATCACCTCAGCGAAGGGGAGGGAGCGGCCTCCCGGCCCGGAAAGCTGGTTGGAGGCGAAGACGATCTCCCCGGGAGTGCAACCGAGATCGGCTGCGGCCGACACCGCGATCTTTTTCTTCACCTCGCGCGCCGCCAGGACAACGGCCCCGCCGCCCATGATCGTGCCGCGCGAGGCGACGGTGGTGCCGCTGTCCGGGATCACCGAGGTCGAGGAGCGCCGGTAACGGATCTTCTCCAGGCCGATCCCCAGCTC
>Ga0116186_1000046_pt1 | contig 134584 bp, 107 predicted proteins | sample AD_JPNNA4_MetaG_FD_89806 | JGI IMG/M metagenome (GOLD analysis project Ga0116186, IMG submission 89806) | Active sludge microbial communities of municipal wastewater-treating anaerobic digesters from Japan - AD_JPNNA4_MetaG | ecosystem: Engineered > Bioreactor > Anaerobic > Digestate | place...
AAGATTGCTGCCGCGCTCGCTCAATTCGGTCTGGTAGCCGTTGGGCAGTTTTTCGATGAAATCGTGGGCATGCACATCCTTTGCGGCCTGGACCACCCGATCCATCGGGATCGATTGATCACCGAGACGAATGTTGTATTCCACCGTTCCCGAGAAGATGAAGACATCCTGAAGTACCATGCGCACCCGGCGGCGCAACTCGGCCAGGGGGTAAAGTCCTGTATCGATGCCGTTTAGGAGAATCTGCCCGGAACTGGGCTCATAGAGCCGGTCGATGAGGTTGATGAGGGTGGTTTTGCCGGCGCCTGTGGCGCCAACGATCGCCACCTTTTGGCCGCAGCCGATCCGGAAGGAGATCTGTTTCAGAACCGGTTCATCCAGATTATAGCTGAAAGAGACCCCGCGAAACTCGATTTCGCCGCAAGGCGGCGGCATTTTCGCGGGGTGATCAGGTATCAGCGTCTGCTCGGGCTCGTCCAGGAGTTTGAAAATCCGCTCGCTGGAGGCCATCGCCGACTGCATCAGATTGTATTTCTCCGAGAGATCGCGGATCGGCTGGAAAAAACGCTGGGAATACTGGACAAAGGCCACAACCACACCGATGGTCAAGGTACCGCTGATGACCCGGATCCCGCCATACCAGAGAATGATGGCCAGGGCCAGGGAGCTGATGATCTCGACCAAGGGGTAAAAGACCGAATAGTAATAGATGGTCTCGAGATAGGCTTCCAGATAGTCGTGGTTGAGCTCGTCGAAACGGCGGTAGTTCTTTTTCTCCCGGTTGAAGATCTGCACGATCGACATCCCCATGATGTTTTCCTGGAGATAGCTGTTGATGCGGGCGATGCGCAGACGCACCTTGCGGAAGGATTCGCGCACATTGATCCTGAACCAGGCGCTGGCGGCGAAGATGAGGGGCAGGACGGTGAAGCAGAGCAAGGCCAACTGCCAGTTGAAGACCAGCATCACGATGATAATGCCAAAGAGGACAAAGAGATCCCCGAACAGAGTCACGACGCCGCTGGAGAGCATGCTGTTGAGGGTTTCGACATCATTGGTCGCGCGGGTGACCAGGCGGCCGACCGGATTCTTGTCGAAGAAGGAGAGGGGCAGACGCTGCAGATGAGAAAAGATCTGGTTGCGCATGTCATACATCACCTTCTGCCCGATCTTTTGTGTCAGAAAGGTTTGGAAAAAGATGAAGGTCATTTGCATCAGCAGCACGGCGAAATAGACCGCCGCCAGCCCGATCAGCCCGCGGAATTGCCTGGTGCTGATGTAGCGGTCGATGGCCACCCTGGTCAGCCAGGGCAGGAGCAACTCCGCCAGCGACCCAAAGATGAGAACGACCACGGCCAGCACCACCTGCCAGCGGTAGGGATGAAGATAGGTGAGCAGCCGCCGCATCAGCCGGCTGTCGTAGGCCTTGCCGATAATCTCTTCTTCGTGCTGACTCACGCAGTGCCTCAACCGATTTCTGCCAATGATTCTTCCAGCATTTGCCGCTGGTATAACTGCCAGTACGCGCCTTTCTGCTCTAAAAGCGCGTCATGCCGGCCCTGTTCGATAATCCTGCCCTCCTTGAGGACAACGATGAGATCAGCCTCACGCACGGTCGAGATCCGGTGCGAGACCAGGATGGTCGTGCGGTCCGCCATGACGCCTCGCAATCGCTTGAGAATCTCCTCCTCGGTGTAGGTATCGACTGCAGAGAGGGCATCATCGAGAATGAGGATTTTGGGCTTGCGGATGACGGCGCGCGAAATCGCAGTGCGTTGCTTCTGTCCGCCGGAAAGGGTGATGCCGCGCTCCCCGACAAGAGTTGCAAAGCCATCGGGGAACTGGTCAAAATCGCTGCGGATCTGCGAGGTCTCGGCCGCTGCTTCGATCTCGGCCAGACGCATCTCCTCTTCCCCGAAGCCGATATTTTCTTGCAGGGTCTCGGAGAAGAGGATGGTCTCCTGAGGCACCATACCGATGCTGCGCCGCAGCAGGGCAAGGGGGATGCGTTCGACTGGATGGCCGTCGATCAGCAGCTCTCCCGGTCCGGCTTGATGGAGGCGAGGGATCAGGTTGACCAGGGTCGATTTGCCGGAGCCGGTTGCGCCGACGATGGCCACGGTCTTTCCTGCGGGAATATGTAGCGAGATCTCCTTGAGAACCGGCTCCGCCTCCGGCGAATAGGCGAAGGAAAGGTTACGGAATTCGATTTCGCCCTGCAGGGCGGTGATCCCACGATCGGTCTCCGGGCCATCGCTGATATCCGGCTGTTCGCGAAAGATTTCGAGGATGCGGCCGGTTGAGGCCAATCCTTCCTGCCACATGTTGAGGGTCCAGCCCATGGCGATCATCGGCCAGGCGAGCATCGCCAGGTAGGAAAGGAAGGCCACCAGACCACCAATGCTGAGTCGGCCCTCCATGACCTCACGGCCGCCGGCAACCAGAGCAGCGAGGGTGGTCAAGCCCAGGAGGAAATCGATGGAGGTCCACATCCCGGCCCGCACCTTGACCAGTTTGAGATTGCGGCGGATGTACTCCTCACTCTGGCTGCGAAAGTCCTCGATTTCGTGGGCCTCCTGGACATAGGATTTGACCACGCGGATGCCGGAGATGTTTTCCTGCACTTTGGCCGTCAGGCTGGAGAATTGCTCCTGAATCTTGTCGAAAAGCCGAGCGATCTGTCGGGCCTGACTGTAGACGATCAAGGCGACAAAAGGCATCAGTGCCAGCGACCACAGTGTCGTCCGCCAGGAAATCCCCGCCATCAGGGCGATTGAAATGAGGGCGACTATGAAGGTCGTGGCAAAGTACATGATCCCCGGCCCGAGCATCGAACGCACCGCTTCCATGTCGTTGGTCGCCCGAGCCATGAGATCCCCGGTCTTGTGACGCTGATAGAACGAGGCGGAAAGGGTCTGCAGATGGCGGAGATAGTCGTTGCGCAGATTATATTCCACCTTGCGCGACATGCCGATGAGCGCCATGCGCAGGTAATAGCGGAAAAGGCCCTGCAGCAGAGTCATCCCCACCATGGCCGCTGCGAAGAGTCCGAGGGCGAGCAGGGGTGAATAACCGCCAACCTGGCTCTGGAGCCATCGCGGCAGGACGGCCTCGGCGCTCCCCAATCGCCATTCCGCATACTCGATGGCATAACGGAGCACCATCGGCGTGGCCAACTGGAATCCTGTCGTCAGGAGGGTCAAGAGGCCTCCAATGACCAGGGTCCATTTGTACCGGAGCAGATAATAGAGGATAAAGCGTCGCAGCTGGTCGGTGGGCGGCATGCGGAACCATTCCCTGCTTTTGGTTGGATACGCTGCAACAAAAGGCCCGGCGGATGAAACCTCCCGGCCGTGCCTGCGTATGCTTGGTAAACCATAAAATAAAAAAAATATACTAAATCTGCGGCTTAATCACAAGCAATTACCACACCGTTCCACCATGGGTGTTGCTGCACTCTTCGTGAAGAATTCTTGCTTTTCTCCACGGACGGGCGTATATTTAGCCGATCAATGGGGATCTTCCATCCACCAGAAAAGGACACTTCGCTTCATGCGTACCCCCTCCATCCTGTTGCTCGCGGCCTTGACCACTGCAAGCATATTACCCTGCAGCGCCTCCGATTTTCCAGCCCGTTCCCTGGCAGCCATTCAACCGGACATCATGCGGCAGCAGCTGCTCTTTCTCGCTTCCGATTCGTTGCTCGGACGCAATACGCCCAGCCCCGGCCTCGATACCGCTGCTGCCTTCATCGCCCGTGCCTTTCAGTCGAGCGGTTTGCAGCCGTTCCAGGGCAGCTATTTCCAGGAGATTGACCTGCACCAAATCTTTCTGGGCGACAGCAACAGCTGCCGGATCACCGGACGCGATGGCCTCAGCCGGGATTATCTCATCAAGAAGGAGTATATGCCCTTCGAGATGACCGCCAACAAGCTCTGCCATGGCGAGATCGTCTTCGCGGGTTACGGCCTCGCCACCCCGGAGCTGGGCTACGATGATTATGCGGGCCTGGACGTTGCGGGCAAGATTGTCCTCGTCCTCAAAAGGGGTCCGCGCCAGAACGATCCGGCCAGCCCGTTTTTCATTCACAAGGATGTCAGCTTCACCCGTACGGAAGAAAAGATTAAAACCGCGATAGAGCATGGCGCTGCAGGCATTTTGCTGGTGACCGATCCGTTGCACAACCGGATGCTTACCCCGCGCGGATTCCCCTGGCCAAGCCTCTTTCCAGGATTTCCGGCCGATGCCGTCCCGGTCACTCTCGGCAAGACCGAGAGCGACAAGATTCCCGCCATCCAGGTGGGGGAGGAAGCGATCATCCAGCTTTTCGGCAGCGTCGCAGCGCTGCGGGCCGAGCAGGCGGCGATCGACAGCGCCATGATGCCACACTCACATCCCCTTGTCGGCTGCCGGGCGGACATTCGCACCTCGACCCGGCATCTTGTCCAGCATGCCCGAAATGTGGTCGGACTCATTCCGGGAAGCGACAAACGCCTCAAGGACGAGGTCGTGATCATCGGAGCCCATTATGATCATACCGGCTATACCCATCATGGTCCCGCCAGCCAGGACAGCATTTACAACGGTGCTGACGACAACGCCTCCGGGACGGTGGGCGTCCTCGCTGCCGCCCGGGCCCTGGCCATGGCGGAGAAAAAACCAAAACGCTCCATCCTCTGTATGGCTTTCGCTGGAGAGGAGAAGGGGCTGTTCGGTTCGACCCATTATGTGGCCGAACCTCTTTGGCCGCTCGACAAGACCGCGGTCATGCTCAACATGGACATGATCAGCCGTAATCGGCTGGATTCTCTCTCTATTACCGGCAGCAGGACGAGTCTCGAACTGCAGAAAGACCTGATCAAGGCCAACCGGAAAACCGGATTTCTGCTGGATGTCAGCAGCGACAACTATCTGCGCGGCGGCAGCGATCATGCCCCCTTTGTGCGCAAGGGGATCCCGGTCCTCTTTTTCAACTCCGGGATGCATCCGGACTACCACAAGGTCAGCGATGCAGCAGACAAGTGCAACGTCTATAAAATGGCCCGGGTGGCGGAGCTGTGTAGCCGGGTCGCCTGGCAAGTCGCCAACGACAAACAGAAACCGGTTTTTATTCCGCCTGTAAAACCGGTCAAATAACCCTCGGGAGGAAAGAATGAAAAAGATCGCTCTGGTCGTTTTGCTCTGCAGCGCTATTCTCGCCTTTGGGCAAAATTCGACCACCCTGCGCTATGCCTATGAGTCGGGGAAAACCTATACCTATGCGCTGACTACGCAGACCACCGTCACGATGGAGATGAATGGACAGGAAATGGTCACGGAGATGGGGCAGAATGCCAAGGTGGCTATCGTGCCCCAGGCTGTGGCCGCGAACGGTGATTTTACCTGCTGGGTCTCCTTTCCCGAACTCAGCGTCAAAATCAAGAACTTTCGTATGGATTCCACCATGGTGATGAGTGCGCTGTTGAACAAACGCGCCGAAATCGTCCAGACACCGCTGGGCGAGGTTCTTTCTTCGGTGATGATTGATACCATCGCTGCGGACCCCATGCTGATACAGATGGGCATCGAACCGGCGAACCTCTTCAAGCGACTTATGGTCCATTTTCCCGAAAATGGCCTTGCAGCCGGCGGCAGCTGGACCGACACCCGGGTGGATACGGTCCACCAGGGGGGCATCGCGGTGGCGATCGTTCCCAACATCACCTACACGCTGGCGGGTGAGGAGCAGCATGGCGGATTTCCCTGCCAAAAAATCGCCTTTCAGGGGACGATGAAGCTCACCGGCAGCGGCAGCCAGATGGGCGCCAATGTGGTCATCGACGGCGAGGGCAAACAGGAGGGGACCCTCTATTTCAGCATAGCCAAAGGCCTCCTGGTGGCTTCTGAAAGCAGCGCTGACCAGGAGATGACCATCGCCGTCACCGGGGCGGCCAATATGACTTTCCCGCAGACGCTTTCGACCCATTCCACCCTTACCTATCTTCCCTGATAACTGCCGGGAATAAAAAAAGGCGCTGAAACCTCAGCGCCTTTTTTTTGTACTGGTCCGGTTAGTGGCTCGCCTTGAATTGTTTCATAAACTTGACCAGCTTTTCGATCCCGGCCAGAGGCATAGCGTTGTACATCGAGACCCGTAGGCCGCCCACTGAACGATGTCCCTTGAGGCCGATCATGCCTTGGTTCTTGGCTTCGGCGATGAAGGCCGCTTCGAGCTCTTCGGTAGCCAGGCGGATGGGAACGTTCATCCAGGAGCGGGAATCGGGCGCAACCGTGCCGCGGTAAAAGCCGTCGCTGCCGTCGATGGCCGAATAGAGCAGTTCCGCCTTGTCGCGATTGACTTTTTCGATGGCGGTCAGTCCGCCGATCTCCTTGGCCCATTGCAGGGTCAGCTGCATGATGTAAATCGAGAAACAGGGCGGCGTATTGTATAGCGAGTTGTTCTTGATATGGGTGGCATAGGAGAGCATGGTGGGTAAACCCTCGCGTGCGGTGGCGGCCAGGTCATCGCGCAGAATGACCACGGTGACGCCCGCCGGGCCGAGGTTTTTCTGCGCCCCTGCATAGATCATCGCGAACCGGTTGATGTCAAAGCGGCGGGAGAGGATGTCCGACGACATGTCGCAGACCAGAAATTTGCCCTTGAGGTCCGGAAAAGTGCGATACTGGGTGCCGAAAATGGTATTGTTGGAGGTGATGTGCACATAGGCGGCGTCGGGAGCGAGGTCCCAGCTCGCCGGCTGCGGGAGATAGGAAAAGTTTTTGTCCTCGGAGGAGGCAGCGGCGCGGCCTTTGGCGACGATGTTGGCCTCCTTGAAGGCCCGTTTGGCCCATTCGCCGGTGACCACATAATCGGCCGAACCGCCCTGGGGGATGAAATTCATCGCCAGCATCGCAAATTGCAGACTGGCGCCGCCGCCGAGGAAGAGGATCTTGTAATTCTCGGGGATGCCGATCAACTCCCGCAACAGATTTTGCGTGTCGGCGAGAATAGCCTCGAACTCCTTGGACCGATGCGACATCTCGAGGACGGATAAGCCGGTGCCTTTGTAATCGGTGAACTCCGCCTGAGCTTTTTCAAGAGCGGAGAGGGGCAGGGTGCTGGGCCCCGGATTGAAATTATAGACACGTCCCATGATGATCTCCTTATCAATCGTTGGTCTGTTGGTTTTAGAACGGATCAGGCCAGCTCCCCCTTGGAGAACTTGTCGATCAGCTGGACCACCTCGTCGGCGATCCGCAGCAGATTTTCGGCGGTCGAAGCGCCGAGATGCGGGGTCATGATGACATTAGGAGCATGAAGCAACGGCGAGCCTTCGGGCGGCTCGGTGAAAAAGACATCGGTGCCGTAGCCGGCCAGCTGGCCGCTCTCCAGCGCCGCGGCCAGATCCGCCTCCACGACCGTTTTGCCGCGGCCGGTGTTGACGATATAGGCCCCCTTCTTCATCCGGGCGATGCGCTCCTGGTTGATCAGAGCGGTGGTCTCCGGGGTCAGCGGCAGGTGCAGCGAAAAATAGTCGCACAGCGGCAGCAGCTCGTCGAGAGATTTTTGTCCCTGGACGTACTCACTCTTGACCGGGACGACGTCATACGCATAGACCGTCATGCCGAATGCGCAGGCGCGCTTAGCCACCTCGAGGCCGATGCGGCCGCAGCCGAGGATGCCGAGGATTTTGTTGAACAGCTCGGTTCGTTTCAGTTCGCTCTTGAGGAACTGGCCAGCGACCGTGGTGTTGTGACCGGTGATCAGCCGGTTGGGCAGGGCGAGCATCAGGGCGAAGGCCAGTTCGGCCACCGCCACACTCGAGGCCTTGGGGGTGTTGTAGACCTTAATCCCCTTGCTCCTGGCATAGTCGCGGTCGACATTATCGAGGCCGACACCGCCGCGGATGATCAGCTTGAGCTTCGGCGCGTTGTCGATGAACTCTTTGGTGCATTTGGTTTTACTGCGGATGAGCACGACATCAGCGTCTGGGATCATCTCTTTATTGTCACTCACCTCACCATAGGGTGCCAGTCGGCCGGGCAGGGAGGGGTCGAATTTATCACTGAGGATTATTTTCATCATTCCATCCTTTATTCAAGATCAGTCCAGCAGGTGAATGACCAGGCCGCTGCGCAGTTTCGGCTCGAACCAGGTCGATTTGGGCGGCATGATCAGACCGGCATCGGCGACCGCGATCAGCTGCTCGATCGAGGTGGGATGCATCAGGAATGCAACCCTGAATTTGCCGGAATCAACCAGCCGGACCAGCTCTTCGGGTCCGCGGATGCCGCCGATAAAGTCGATGCGTTGGTCGGTGCGCGGATCGCCGATAGCGAGCAGCGGCCCGAGGATGTTGTTCATGAGAATGTTGACATCGAGGTTCTCAAGAGCGTCCGCCGGATTCCAGATCCCCGGCCTGGGGGTGAGCAGGTACCATCGGCCATCGAGGTACATTCCGATGGTGTGTTCCGACACCTCGGGGGGTGTGGATCCAGCGGGCTCGATTAAGAATGTCTCTCCCGCCTTTTGCAGAAATTCGGCGACGCTCAGCCCGTTCAGATCGGTGACGACGCGGTTGTAGGGGAGAATGCGAAGGTGGTTGTGGGGGAAGATCACCGCGAGAAAGTAGTTGTAGGGTTCTTCCCCGGTGTGATGCGGATTGGCGGCACGCCGCTCGCGGCACAGGTTGCTTGCGGCCGCGGAGCGGTGATGCCCGTCGGCGACGTAGAGTTTTTCAAGATGGGCGAATCCTGAGATGATCGCACTGATCCGCCCGGGATCCTCGATGCGCCAGAGGGTGTGGCGGACCTGGTCAGACGTAGTGAAGTCGACCAGGGGGACTCCGGCTGCCGCTGCCGCGAGGAGTCCATCGAGTTCCGGTTCAGCCTGATACATCAGAAAAACCGGCCCGATCTGGGCGTTCTGGCGGTCCATCAGTGTGGTACGATCTTTCTCCTTGCTCGCCCGCGTGAGCTCATGTTTGCGGATGCGGTTGCTGTCGTAATCCTCGACCGAAGCCAGGCAGAGGTAGCCGGTCTGGACGCGGCCGCGCCACTCCTGCCGGTAGACATAGATCGATGGCGACTGGTCCTGCTGCAGGATCCCCTCCGCCATGAAGCGGCGCAGGTTTTCCGCCCCCTTGGCGTAGACCGGCTCGGAGTAGAGGTCGGTTTCGGGGGGCAGGTCGATCTCCGGTTTGTTGACATGGAGAAAGGAGACCGGATTGCCCCGGGCCATCTCCCGCGCTTCCTCCGAGGAGATCACATCATAGGGTGGTGCAGCCACCCGGGCGGCGATGTCGTCGCGCGGACGCAGGCCGCGTAGGGGTTTGATCTTGATCATACACTCCCTCAAATAGATGAATGGTCAGCGGCATAATTTACACTTTTAAAGCCAGATTTCAAGGGATATTTTGCCTTCGCACTGCAGGCGGTGGTTTGCTGGCCTTTTTCGTGGAACCCGCAGGGCAAATGCGGTTCTTTTTTTGCTATAAATGGCGAAAAATGTAAAAATATTAAATAAGATGAAAATAGTTATTGACTTTCTGGTTTTAGTTGATTATACTCAATAGTGGGGTATGGGGTTTATTTTTCTACGCAGAACATGGGCCCGCTCGCGCAAGAGCGGGGGATTCTCGAGCCGGTTCGGGACAAGTTGCCTGTTCTTGCGTTCACTGCGATCATACGACACTCTTCTAGCCTTCCACGACACCGCGCTACTTCCGCAAGAACGCTACAGACATTTGCTTCGCATAGCTATGTTCTATCATCTTGTGCGAGCGCTACCTTTTTCATGACAAAGGAAAAATAAAAGGGACCGGCAGCAGGGGGATTGCACGCAGGCATCAGCGGCTTACGAGCCCGGACAGCCCTGGAGAGTCCGTTTTTCGCCCTGGAAAGCGCTCTCCCAAAGTGAAGCTTCATTTTGGCGGCACTCAATAAGGCATTTTCAGCCGGTCCCTTTTTAATTATTAATGATCTCTGGTTGGAGCAGGGATCATGGTAATACCTGGGGAACCTCTCAAATTGCACGATGTTTCGCTTCGGGGAATTGCTCATGCATCGCGTGCAACGGGCCATCTGCACCTTTATCTTCGATCAACGCGGACAATCGCTGGGGGAGTATGCTCTGATTCTGCTGCTCATCGCCCTGGCGGCGATTGCAGGCGTCATCCTCTTTGGGGCGCAGCTGGCCGCGTTGTATAATCAGATCGTCGCGGGTTTTCCATAATTCGATGCCATGTTATCCACACGCACCATCTCGCAGAAAGGGGGGATCAGATCCCATTCTTGGTTTTTTCCCGCACCACCTTATTCACAGACAACCTTGGTACAGCAAAGGAGACCATCATGCAATCCATCATCCGCTTTTTCCGCACCCTTTTTAACCGCGAAGAAGGTCAAACCCTGGCAGAATATGCCCTGATCCTGGTGCTCATCGCCATCGCCGTCATTGCTATGTTGACGCTTCTGGGCGGCAATATTGGCAACATCTTGACCCAGATCGCCAACGCTCTCTAGCCGAATCGACGGTCTGCAAGATCCGCTTCACTGCGGGACCGGCTTCAGATCTCTGCAGGCGGTGGAACATACTCCATCGTGTGTCAGCCGAATCGGTGAGATAGCCGTATAGGACAGCTTCATTGCCTCCTTGCTGCCTTTGTTGCTGCGGCCGGCCCCGGGCCCTTTTCCAGAATATCAAGGAGATGGAACCACTGCATCCATTGCAACTCGCTGCGCTGCTCATCCTGGTTGGTTGTGCCGCCTGGTGGGATGTGAAGTCGCGCCGCATCCCGAACGGCCTGACCTTGCCCGCCCTTGTACTCGGATTGTTGAGCCATGGGCTGGCCCACGGAATGACCGGTGTGGGCAGCGCTTTGGCGGGTGCAGCAGCCGGAGGCGTGATTTTAGGCATTTTTTACCTGCTCGACGGCATGGGAGCAGGCGATGTCAAACTCATGGCTGCGGTGGGCGCGCTGTTGGGCTGGCCCCTCGCTGTGGCTGCTCTGTTGGGCACCGCAATCGCCGGCGGCGCGCTCGCATTGGTGCTGGTGATCCGCCACGGGATCATTTCCGGGTGGAGTTATTCCAAAAGGGGAGAGTCCCTGCTCAGGATTCGATTGCCCTATGGTGTGGCGATTGCGGCGGGGACCTTGTGGATCATTGCACGAGGAGTGCTGCGATGAAAAGGCTGTTCAGACGCCAGGATGGACAATCGCTGGTTGAATTTGCGCTGGTCATCCCGATCTTTCTGCTGGTTCTGTTCGGGATTATTGAGTTCGGTCGTCTCTGGGAGACCATGAATGTTATGACTGGCGCAGCACGGGAGGGGGCGCGTGTCGCCGCGGTCACCGCCCCGGATGTCGGCCGCGCTCGCGCCGCCGCCCTCGGTCTACTCGGGGGCGTCACCCTCACCGGGCTGACGGTGACTGTCAGCGGCCCCGGCGGCTCCAATGAGGTCACCGTCACGGTCAGCGGCACCTATACACCCTTGACCAATGCATTCATTCCCGGACTGATCGGACCGATCGCCCTAAGCCGCAGCACGACGATGCACTGGGAAGGCTAAAACGGAGATCCCGCGATGTTTCTGCTCAAGCTCAAGTTCATCATCCCGCTTGCGATCCTGGCTGCCGTGTTTGCGACTTTTGGCGCCTACTCCTACCTAAAAAACCAGAAAACTCTGCTGGAGCAGAAACGGCTGGCCACGCGGCTGGTTGTGGTAACCCGCGCGGATGTGCCCGCGGGCACCCGCTTGACTGAAATCCTGTTACAGACCCGGGAATTCCCGACGGACCTTACGCCCGAAGGCAGCTTTTCCAGCCTCTCCGACCTGATCGACCGCGTCACAAAATCCGATCTCTACTCCGGTGAAGTCATTCTCGAATCGCGTCTTGCACCCAAAGGCTCAGGAGGCGGAGTATCCGCTGTCATCCCGGCGGGTATGCGGGCGATGACGGTGGCGGTTAATGTCGTCAGCGGCGTGAGCGGCTTCATCCTGCCCCACGCCCGGGTGGACGTCCTGGCTACCGTCTCCTCCAATACGGATAAGGAGGAATCGACGACCACCACCATCCTTGAGAATATCGAAGTCCTTGCCGTCGATCAGACTGTCAAATCCAAGGACGACGATCCCATCACGGTCAAATCGGTCACCCTCCTGGTCGATCCGGCGCAGGCGGAGAAACTGGCTTTAGCGAGTTCGGAGGGCAAGCTGCAGCTGGTGTTGCGCAACATGACTGATCAGGAGGCGGTGGCCTCCAACGGGGTGCGCCTTAAAGAGATCATCAACAAATCCGCGCCAGCGCCTGCACCGGCGCGGCGCGTGGTGGCCGCCGTTCCCCCAGCACCTGTGAAGGAGGAACCATCCAAGGAACCTCCTAAACAGGTCATCGAGGTCTACCGCTCCAGCACACGTTCCGAGGTGGTGCTGGATGAAGGCAAGGTGACAGAGGGCAAGCCGCAGAAGTAAGGAAAAACCGGATCGGAAAGGAGTACCAGACGATGCTTTGGAAGATGCGCATGCTGGCGTCAGCGGGAGCCATGATCCTGGCCGCCATGGTCCTGGTTTTCGCAATCCACGCCCAGGCGGCTGAAGAGGCGGAGCTTTTGACGGTGGAGCCCGGTCACTCCCAAGTTTTGGACTATCAAAGGGGTATCACCCGGGTGTCGATCGCCGACCCGGAGGTGGCGGACGCCAATGTCATCTCGGCCTCCCAACTGGTTTTGATCGGCAAGGCGGAAGGATCCACCAACCTGATCGTCTGGGATGCGCAGGGCCATTATCAGCAGTTCAACATTCTCGTGCGCAAGCCGATGGCCTTGCACCAGATCATGCTGCAGGTGCGCTTTGTCGAAATCGACCGCACCGCCATTCGTGATCTCGGGCTTGACTTCCTCATCAAGGATCGCAAGGTCGGCCATGAGCGCATCACGGTTGGCAGTTTTACGGGACAGGCCGCCATAGTGAACGATCCCCTGGGGCTGTCGGAAACTGTCGATCTCCTCATCGCTCTGCCATCGCAGAACGTGACCGCCATGCTCAAGGCCCTCGAGGAGAAAAACCTCATCACGGTGCTGGCCAAGCCCAATCTGAGCGCGCGTGAGGGCGCAGAAGCCAGCTTTCTGGCCGGGGGGGAGTTTCCGATCCCCATCGTCTCCGGCGCAGCGGGTATGCAAACCGTGACCATCCAGTTCAAGGAGTTCGGTATCAAGCTGAAATTCACGCCCAATGTCCTCGATTCCAGCATGATCAATCTGAAGGTGGCTGCGGAAGTGAGCAGCCTCGACTTTGAAAACGGCATTACCCTTTCCGGTTTTGTGATACCGGCGCTTTCCACGCGCAAAACCGAGACCAATGTGGATCTGAAGGAGAATCATTACCTGATTATTGGCGGTCTTTTTTCTGAAGAACAAGCGCGTACTCTGTCTCGTGTACCACTGCTCGGCAGTGTGCCGGTGCTGGGCAGGCTTTTCAGCAGTGAGCATTTCAGCAAAAAGGAGAGTGAGCTGATGATTCTGGTCTCGCCCCGGATCACCAGCGGCGTTGCGCAATTGCCTTCTGAAGGGATGAATCCATGAAAATGAGGACTTGCCCCGGCCGGTTTCTCCACCGGCAGGGTGGAGTGACCATGGTGCTCGCCGCTGCCTCGATGCTGGCGGTGATGGGCATGGCTGCATTGGCCATCGATGTCGGCTATATGCTCACGGCGCGCAACCAGCTGCAGGCGGGGGTGGATGCTTCAGCGCTGGCGGGGGCCGCGGGCTTGATGACCAGCCGGACTCTGGCTACCCAGCGCGCCATGGATTTCGCCGGCCGCAATACCTGCATCCAGCAACCGGTCACCGTGGGCGCAGGGGATATCACCTTCCCGACCGCCAACCGGGTGCGGGTTACCTCTTCCCGTCGATTAGCGCTCTTCTTTGCGTCCGCTCTGGGCATGAATTCGGTCAATATCACCGCCGCGGCGACCGCCGAACTGGGCTCTATCGTCGGCGCCAATCATCTCCGGCCCTGGGCGGTTCCCGATTTTGGTTTCCGGCTGGGGGATTATGTGATGATCAAGTCGGGTGAACTCGGGGCGCCGGGCACCAATCCCAGCTTTTTCTACCCATCCGATTATCCTCCGGTTAACAAGGGAAACCCTATCTCCGGCGCCAGCGAATACCGCTCCAACATCGAGAACGGCTGCGACGGCACCGTGGAAATCGGTGATATCTTGCAAATCGAGCCGGGCAACATGCAAGGCCCCACCAAACAGGGCGTGGATGCAATCATCCGCTGGGATTCCGGTGCCTACTGGGACACCAATTCCAATTCCATACAGGGATCGCGATATCCCGGCTACACCAGCCCGCGCATCTGCATCGTCCCCCTCTATGATGAGCGCTATCCGCCGGATTCAGGCCGCAATACCATCACGGTCACTGGTTTGGCGGTCTTTTTCGTCGAGGGGATGCAGGGAAAAAATGTCTACGGCCGTTTTATTGAAATGCTGACCCATGGCATCTGGGGCAGCGGCAATACCTACCTCTATGGCGTGCATCTGGTCGAATGATCTTCAACAACGGATACTATGGAAAAGGAATTTACCTGGATTTACATCGGCGAGGGCGAGCCGGGGCCGATTTTTCATGCGCTTAAGGAGATGGAGGCTCTTCACCTGTCTGGGCGGGAGAAAGATTGGAAAACCGGGCAGAGTTTGCTCACCTCCCTGCATCCCGACATGGCCCTGCTTGACCTGGGTGATGGGGAGGAAGGGCTCAAACACCTGGGCAAGTGGAGTGCGCTCTTCCCGAAGACCCTCTTCTTTTGCACCGCGGTTGCCGCCCAGCCCGCGTTGATCATCCGCGCGATGCGCGCCGGTGCACGTGAGTTCTTTCTGCCCGGCAGCGAAGCCGAGGAGATCCGCCGGGCAATCGCCAGCGCACGGCGGTGGCTCGAAGGAGGAACGGGCCGAGCCGCGCGGGCGAAACTCGTTTGCTGCTTCGGCGTCAAGGGCGGCCTGGGCACGACCACCCTGGCATCTAACCTGGCTGCGGCGGCCGCCCAGTATGCCCACCAGCGGGTGCTGCTGATCGATACCAAACTGCAGCTGGGCAACGCGGCGCTCTTTCTGGATCTGCAGCCGCGGATTACACTGCTGCAAATTCTCGAGAATCTCGCCACCCTCGACGTTTCACGTCTGCAGGCGACACTGGCGCGCCATAGCAGCGGCCTCTATTTTGTCGCCGGACCCGAGAACATGGAAGAGGCGGATGCGATCACCGCTGAGGCACTGGGTCAGATCATCGATCTGCTTCGCCCGGAATTTGATCTGATCCTCTTCGACAGCGACGACCATTTTGACGAAGTGACCATCCGCGCCCTCGACGAAGCGGATACCATCCTTACCATTGCCCAGCTCGACCTCTCGACCCTCTACAATCTCAAGCGAACCCTCGCGCTTTTCCGGCGTATGGGCTATCCGGATGATAAAGTCGCCATTATCCTAAACCGGTATCCGCCAAGACTGAACGAAGAGCTGGCTGCCATCGAGAAATCGATCAACCAGGCCATCGCCTGCCGGCTGCCCTACCAGGAGAATGGCGCCTTGATTGAGAGCATCAATGTGGGCGAACCCATCGTGCTCAGCCGACCGCGTCATCCCTTCAGTCAGCAGGTGCTGCAGCTTCTCCACGCCCTGGTGGCAGAAGAGCCGGCACCCGCTGCTGCTGCGCCCCGAACCGGGCCGGGACTGATCAGACGGTGGACGAGGCGAAAGGAGTAGGGCATGGGACTGCGGCAACGCCTGCGGGCAGACGATGGCCAGGGAAAGAGCACTGGGACGTCAGCCCCGCTGCCGGCCAAGAAGGAAACGGCGCCGGTTCATGCGGATCTGCTCAGCTTGCACGCCTATCACGAATTCAAGGAACGGATCCATCGCCGCCTGATCGAGAAACTCGATCTGAGCAAGCTTGACACCATCCCGGCGGAAACTCTGCGCACTCTTGTCCGTGATGTGATCGAGAGTCTTCTGGCCAACGAGGGCGAGATGGCCTTCGAACTCAACCGGGAACGCCTGACTGAAGAGATCCTCAACGAAACCTTTGGGTTGGGCCCGCTCGAACCCCTGCTGCATGACCCCACGATCTCGGACATTCTGGTGAACACGAGCAGCCAGGTCTATGTGGAGCGTTTTGGCAAACTCGAAGTCACCAACACCCGCTTCAAGGACGATGTCCATCTCCTCAACATCATCGAGCGCATCGTCTCCAAGGTCGGCCGGCGGGTGGATGAATCGAGTCCCATGGTCGATGCCCGGCTGCCGGATGGCTCGCGCGTCAATGCGATCATTCCGCCGCTGGCCATCGATGGTCCGATCCTTTCCATCCGTAAATTCGGGTTGCACCGGCTGAACATGGAGGATTTGTTGAAACTCCACAGCCTGACACCAGCGATCGCCGAACTGCTGACCGCAGCGGTTCGAGCGCGGCTCAATATTTTGATCTCCGGCGGCACCGGCTCAGGCAAGACGACCCTGCTCAACATCCTTTCGGGCTTTATCCCCAGCAGCGAACGCATCATCACCGTGGAGGACGCTGCGGAGCTTCAGCTCCAGCAGATCCATGTCGTCCGCCTCGAAACCCGTTTGGCCAATATTGAGGGACGGGGAGCGGTGGTGCAGCGCGATCTGGTGCGCAATGCTCTGCGTATGCGGCCCGACCGGATCATCGTCGGCGAAGTGCGCGGCGCCGAAGCGCTGGACATGCTTCAGGCGATGAACACCGGTCACGACGGCTCCCTGACCACCTTGCATGCCAATTCAGCCCGCGATGCCCTGCGCCGCCTCGAGACGATGGTCCTAATGGCCGGTGCTAATCTCGGCGATCGCGCCATGCGCGAACAGATCAGTTCCGCGATCCACATCATCATCCAGATATCCCGGCTCAGCGACGGCACCCGCAAGGTGATGAAGGTCGCGGAGATAGTCGGCATGGAGGGCGATACCATCTCATTGCAGGATATCTTCCTCTTCGAAAAGATGGGGATCCGGGAGGATGGGCGCGTGGTCGGAACCTTCCGCACGACGGGCATTCGTCCCAAGTTCGTCGAGCAGATCGAGACCTCCGGCATCCGCCTTCCGGATGAAATGTTCGAACCCCGATTCGAGATGATTCAGGAGGAGGAACTCTCCGCATGACTCTGTTGATGATAAGTTCCTTTCTCTTCTTCCTTCTGGTGGTTCTCGCTCTGCTCATCGCTCTCTATGAGCGCAAGCACGGCAGCAAGCGTAAAATCAATCGGCGCCTGAGTGCCTTCGCGGGAGAGATCGGGCTTAATGTTCAGGGGATGCCGTTTGTCCTGCGCGACGAACGACTGAGCGATATTTCGCTGTTCAACAGGTTCCTCTACCAGCTCAATTTCTTTATCAAGCTGCGCCATGTGCTGGAACAGGCGAACAGTTCCCTTACGGTTGGCACAGTGGTCCTGATGACGCTTACGCTTGGCGCTCTGGGCCTGCTGATGACGATGCGTTTGCAGGAACTGCTGCCCCGGATTTTGATCAGCGCTGGACTGGCGGCCTTGCCAGCAGGATACATCCTCTATCGCCGTTCCCGCCGGCTGCGCGCTTTCATTCGTGCTTTTCCGGATGCTCTCGACATGATGACCAGCTCGTTGCGTGCCGGCCATGCCCTCAACAAGGCCTTGCAGATGGTGGCCATCGAAGCCCCCGATCCAGTTTGCGAGGAGTTCCGCAAGACCTTTGAGGAGAATAACCTGGGCTTGCCGCTACGAGACGCTCTGCTTCATTTGACTCAGCGGGTCAACAGCCTCGATCTCAAACTTTTTGTCACCGCGGTGCTGCTGCAGCGCGAGACCGGCGGCAACCTTGCGGAAATCCTCGAGAAAATCAGCTATACCATCCGGGAGCGTTTCAAGCTCATGGGACAGATCCGGACTTACACAGCTCAGGGTCGTATGACGCTGTGGGTTCTCGGCAGCTTGCCCATGGTTGCCCTGGTGGCGCTTGAATTGATTAATCCGGACTACCTGGACCCCATGCTGCAGGAACGGTCCGGTCGGTTGTTACTGGCGATCGGCTTCTGCCTGCAGCTTTTCGGTTTTTTGGTGATCCGCAGAATTATTCGAATCAAATTTCAATAGAGGCTGGGATGACACTCTATCTGGTTTTAGCCGGGGTTTTTCTCGCGGCCTTTTCGCTCTTTTTCCTCCTGCTGCGCCGATTACGCAACCGCCTCGATCCAACCACCCGGCGTGTGAAGAAGCTTGTGGCTCATTCCACGACGGCTTCAGAACCGGTGGCCATACATGATGCGCTGCGGCAGAGCGATCTGCCTGCCGGGATCGAAAAAATGCTCATCACCCTGGGGCGACTGGGGAAATCCAGTGAAAAGGAGCGCTCCCGTTCCAAACAACTCCTGCTGGAGGCTGGCATCCAGCACGAATATGCACCCGTCATGCTGATGGGCATGCGCATCCTCAGCCTGCTCTTTTTTGTGCTCTGTTACTTCCTCTTTGTGCACCGGTTGATCGCCCAGCCTCTCATGGCACTGGCCGCTCCCCTGTTGGTAATTCTCATCAGCATGCGCCTCCCCGACCTGGTGCTGCGCTACCACGCCGCCCAGCGGCGGCAGGAAATCGGCGAGAGCTTGGCCGATGCCCTGGACCTGCTGGTCATCTGCATGGAGGCCGGACTTGGCCTCAACGCCGCCCTGCTCCGCGTCGCCCAGGAACTCGGATTGCGCGCCCCGGTGCTCAGCAGCGAGCTGCTCCAGGTCACCCAGGAGATGCGTACCGGGCTGGCACGGGAAAAGGCCCTGCGCAATCTGTGCGAGCGCAACAAGGTGGAAAACCTGCGTATCCTGGTGGGGGCGCTGATCCTGGCCGACAAACTCGGCACGAGTGTAGGGGATACCCTGCGCGCCCAGGCCGATTCGCTGCGCACCCGCTTGCGGCAATCCGCTGAGGAACAAGCAGCCAAGGCTGGCATCAAGATGCTTTTCCCGCTGGTTCTCTTTATATTTCCGGCCCTCTTCATCGTCCTGCTCGGGCCCGGATTTATGAGCATCATGAAGACTTTTTCAACGATTACTGGCAGGTAGCTCTGCCTGAGGAGTCCGCTTGATGAACTTTGCGCACCGCTGTTTCCTGGTGACGATCGGCGCCCTGCTGCTTTGCTGCGCCGCGCCCCTGCATCGCTATACGACCCCGACCTCGATGCCCAGCCTGGTCCTGATCGAGGATCAGATTTACGATCTGCGCAACAACCTGCCGATGCCGGCGAGCCGGGCGGAGGTCCATCTCCGCGACGGCCGCAAGATCAGCGGTAAGTTTCTCGCTTTTGACGGCGCGCAGATCGAAATCAGTCCGGGATATGAATTCAAGACCATCGAGGGGAATACCACACCAGTGGATCGCCGCGTCACTCTGGCCAAGCAGGATATCCTGATTCTGAAGATCTGGTGATTCATGTCCATCGCCAACCTTTCCACCGGGCAGCATCCACGGCATCGCCTTTTCTGCGCCCAAACTCGCATCCATCGCCTGCTCGGTTTTCTCACCTTGATCCCGGAATCCGGGCCCAGGGTGCTGCTGATCCGCAATTGCAGCGGGATTCATACCTTCTCTCTCCCGCACGCGCTGGGGGTGGCCTTTCTCGACAGCCAGGGCAAGGTCATCCGGTTGGAACGGGCGCTGCCGCCTGGCCGGATCATCGCCCATGTGCGCCATGCCCGAGATGTCCTGGAGTGGTCTGCGGATCCGGATCCTCTAGAAGGTGTGCAACTCGGTGACCGGCTTGAACTTGTATGCGATGCGACCCCCCAGTCCAGCCCGATGGCCTGGCGGCAGTTTTTACATGTGCCGTGCAATATCGTTATGGGACTTCTTTGGGCAGGATTTTTCCTGGCTGCGCTCAACAGCTGGCTGCCGCAGCGTAGTCTGACCGGATTGGGCCTGCTCATCTACAATACCCTGCTCATTTACCTTTTCCTGACGCGCCGGCCCAGCGCGGAGATCTCTACGAATGGAGTGGACTGGGCCGTGGCAATCGCCACCGTCGTGCTCTCTTTCTTGCTGCGGCCCGCAACCGGCGACGGGATAGCACCGGGCCTGTCGTTCGCTCTTCAACTCGGCGCAATTCTGGCCATTCTTTTAGCCCTGGCCAGCCTCGGCAAGAGTTTTGGCATCGTTCCGGCGAATCGCAAGGTCAAAACTGCCGGTGCTTACCGGCTGGTGCGCCACCCCCTTTATGCCGGCGAGCTCCTTTTCGTGGCCGCTTTTCTCCTCGGCAACCCCGGTCGGAGCAACCTGATACTCGGCAGTTTGATCGCAGCCGGACAGATCTATCGCGCCCTGGCTGAAGAACGACTCCTCGCACGCGATCCGGAATATCGGCAGTATATGGCTCAGGTGCAGCATCGTTTCATCCCGCATCTTTTTTGAATTCTCTCCTCACATGCTCCCCAAAAAAAGAGCCCTCTTCATAGAGGGCTCTTTTTTTGTCTCAAGGGAGCGGATGGCCTTCCCGGTCCAACAAGACCGGCTCGCCCCATCCCACTTCCCGCAACGCGCCCAACTGGGTTCTGGCGTCTCCCACCACGAGATAGATCATGTGCTCCGGATGAAGATATTTTTGCGCTAGCGCCGTATGCCGGAAATTGGACAGGCCACGGATATAGGCCTGGCGCTGTTCGACACAATCGCCCGGCAGGTCATAGAGCGCCATCTGTTCGAGCAAACCCACCAGAGCCCGCAGGCTCTCATAGCTGCGCGCGTAGGCCCTGAGCTGGGCGTTCTTGCTGAAAAGCAGATCCGCTTCGGCGACACCTTGCCGGTAGCGCTGCACTTCATCCCGGATGATCTCCACGGTCTCGAGGGTCGCATTGGACTGGACGCTGGTCGACACCATGAAGGTGCCGGCGCAGTAACCGCCGTTGAAGCGGGAGCGGGCGCCATAGGTGAAGCCCTTCTCCTCGCGAAGGATGAGGTTGAGAATACCGTTGAACGATCCGCCTAGTTTGTAGTTCATCACCGTCGCGGGGAAAAAATCCGCATCGCGCGCAGCGAGGGCGAGATGTCCGGCGCGCACCTCCGACTGCCGCGCCCCCGGAAAATCGATGAAATAGATCACGGGCCGTCGGCCGGAGGAGGAAGAGGGTGGGGGCGGTGCAGTCAAGGCGCTCTCTTCGCCTTGCCAGCGTCTCTCCAGCGAGCGCAGACTTTTTACTGCCCGTCTGGCATCGATGTCACCGGCGAGCGACCAATGTGCGCGCCAGGGGGTGAATTGCTCCTGGTAAGCCTCTTTGAGATCAGCCAGAGTCAGGGAGGTGACCTCTGCGGTGGTACCCTCGACCGGCCGGGAAAGCGGATGGTCATCGCCGTACACGATCCGGTTGAAGGCCTGGTTGGCGATCACCGCAGGGTTGCTCTGATTTCGCCGGATGTTTTCCAGAGCCTCCTGCTGCAACCGGGCAAATTCTTTTTCATCCCATCGCGGCTCGAGGAGGATTTCCGTGATCAGAGCCATCACCTCCGGCCAACGTGAGGAAAGTGAGGTGGCCGTGAGGGTGATCGCATCACCTGAGGCGGACAGGGAGAGGGTGGCCCCCCGTTCGGCGATCGCTTCCTCAAGCTCTGCCGGCGTTTTTGACCGGGTTCCCTCCATCATCAAGGCCGCAAGGAGACTGGCCGTGCCGCTCTTCCCCGCCTCATCGAGCAGCGCTCCGCCCTGGAGAATCAGCGAGGCTTGAAGCAGCGGCAGTTCAGGCTGGCTGATGCCGGAAAGTGTCATGCCGTTTTTCAGACTTTCGCGCCAGATCTGCGGGGAACGCAGCAGGGGCTCGGGGCCCAGAGGAGGTTCGATGGAGCGATCGAAGGCGTCGGGCGCCGCAGCAGCGGATACCGGCACGGTGGACGCGGCCGTAGTCTCGACGATATTAATACCGGGTGCGTGCTCTTCAGGCAGAACAAAGGGGAGGGAGACGGCCGCCGCGAGATCGCGGCGGCCCTGCGGCACGAAACTGGTCAGGACATACGGCTTGCTCTTGATGCAGGCGGAGTAGACCTGCCAGATCTCTCTGGTCGTAATCGACTTTGCTTGCTCGAGATCCGTGGTGATATAGTCCGGAGAACCGGCATACTCATTGTAATGGGCCAATTGCATCGACTTGCCCAAGACACTCGAAATGCGATTGTACCAACTGGTCTCCAGGCCTGCCTTGCAGCGCTGCAAGTCCCGGGCGGTGAAGCCGCGCCTCTCGAACCGCGTCAGGGCGCGCTGGATCGCCTCTTCAACCCGGCTCAAGGGGATCTCCGGAAAGGCGCGCACCCGAATGGAAAAGGTGCCAGCAATCTCCTGGCTGGCCTGCCAAGCGTGCACCGCAGGGGCGAGCTTTTCTTCTTCGACCAGTAACTGGTAGAGCGGTGATTTTTTGTTGCCGGCAAGCAGCTCGGCCAGAAAACTCAGGGCGTGACCCTCGCGGGTGAATTGCGGCACCGTCGGAAAGACCATGGTGAGCTCGGGGGATTTGATAAAAGGATCCTCGAAGCAGGCGCGACGGCTTGAGTCAAGCCGAACCGGCATCGGCTTCAGCGGCTGTACTTCCTCTCGTGCGGGAATCTCGCTGAAATACTTTTCAATCCACGCGCGCGTTTGCACAGGATCCAAATCCCCGGCCACCACCAGCGTGGCGTTGTTCGGGCAGTACCACTTTCTGTAAAAATCGTGCACGTCGGCCAGAGTTGCGCGGCGGAGATCCGCCATCTCACCGATGACCTCCCAGCTGTAGGGATGGCCGGGGGGATAAAGCAGCTTGCCGATGACGTAATTGGTGTGGCCATAAGGGCGGTTGTCGTAATTCTGCCGTTTTTCGTTCTGGACCACACTCTGCTGATTGGCGAAAGCCGAGGCGGTAACGGTTCCCAGCAGGAAACCCATGCGGTCGGATTCGAGCCACAAGACCAGCTCCAGAGCATTTCGCGGCACGGTTTCGAAATAGATGGTGCCGTCGGTGTTGGTGCCGCCATTGAGCTCGCCGCCGGCGCCCTGAATCTTTGTAAAAAACTGGTCCTGCCCTATATGCTCGGACTCCTGAAACATCATGTGTTCAAAGAGATGGGCAAAGCCGGTACGTCCCTGAACCTCACGGTTCGAGCCAACATGGTATTGAATGGCCACGGCGATCACCGGGTCGGAGTGATCCTGGTACAGGATTACCTCGAGTCCGTTTGGGAGACGATACTTGTCGCAAGGCAAACGGAAGGGGGCAGCCGCAGCGAGGACGGCGAAGAGCCAGGTCAGCAGAAAAACCGGGCGGAGAAGGGGCATGGAAGAACTCCCTGATAGAAATAGGCTGTAGGGATGGGTTCCTACTATCAACTTGATATTATGTGAGATAGCTGTTGCTGCCAGAAGCTGCAGGCCATTCCCCTGGGGGCAAAATAAATAATAAAAACGCTTTTTTTGCTTGATTTTTAAAAGCTAATAAGCTATCTTATGGATAGAAATGGAGTAATTTGGTTAATTACTGCTAATTTTTGGAAATTTTTGGAGATTTTCCCCTTTCATTTGGGGTAGATAAAACCATGGCCGAACTCTCCGGATCCTATACCATCACCCTCGATGCCAACCGGCGCCTGGCGCTTCCGGCGAAGTTGTACTATTCGCAGGAAGATGGGTTGCGGGACCGGATCAAGATCACCCGAGGGATCGGCAAGTGCCTCACCGGTTATTACCGGGATGAATGGAAAGCGTTGGTCTCCTCCTTAAATAAATTAAATGTGGATGAAAAATCCAAGCAAATTATGAAACGCCATATCATCGGTGCCGCGTCGGATTGTGAGCTCGACAAGCAGCGCCGGCTGATTCTGCCGGAGAACCTGGTGGCCTATGCCGAGCTGCCCGAGGATGGTGAGGTGCTGGTGGTGGGGTGTGGCGAAGTCTTTGAAATCTGGAACCCGGCGCTCTACAAGGAAGATGCCCTGGCGAGCGAGGAGACCATTCAGGATATTTTCAGCCGGATTTCACTCAGCGCATCCGGCTCATCTTCCCCGAGTTGAACTGATCATCGGGGAGGCGTAATGGAAGGATTTCACCAGTCCGTGCTCGTCCGGGAGGTTCTCGAGCTGCTCCAGGCCCGGCAAGCAAAGCTGGTGTATGATGTAACGGCCGGCGACGGCGGTCATCTGCAGGCGTTCTTGCAGACCATGCCGTCTGCAGGACGGGTTGTGGGCATCGACAGAGATCCTGAGGCCTTGCGGAGGCTGCGGCAGCGGCTGGCCAGTTATACAGATCGATTTCAGGTTGTGCGCGGGAATTTTCGCGATCTTGAGACCCTTCTGGCCGATTCCGATAGGGGCCATGTAGATGCTATTCTCGCCGACCTGGGTATTTCCACCCTACAAATTACTGATCCGGAGAAGGGATTTATGTTTTCCGCCGACGGGCCGCTATCCATGCAGATGGATCCGCAAAGCGGAATGAGCGCCGCCGAGGTCGTCAATGAATTCGATGCCGAGCGGCTTGGTGTCATCATCCGCACCCTGGGTGAGGAGCGCGCTTGGCGGCGTATTGCGCAGGCCATTGTCCGTGCGCGTAGCAAGTGCCGGATCGAACGCACCAGCCAGCTTGCCGCGATCGTGCGCTCCGTGGTCCCGGGCCCCTTTGCCGTCAAAAGCTGTGCCCGTGTGTTTCAAAGTCTGCGCATCTTTGTCAATGACGAGCTGAAGAATCTGGAGTTGTTTCTGCCTCAGGCGCTCACCGCCCTTCGGCCAGGTGGCCGCCTCGGCGTGATTTCGTTCCATTCACTGGAAGACCGGATCGTCAAGGAGTACTTTCGCCAGCAGGCCGATCCCTGTATTTGTCCGCCGAAACTGCCTGTATGCGTTTGTGGCGCGGTGCCGCAGCTTAGGGTCATCGGGAAGCTGGTCGTTCCGGCGGCGGCGGAAGTGGCCCTCAATCCGAGCGCGCGTTCCGCCAAATTACGCGTGGCCGAAAAACTGCAGCAGGCCTGAAACGATGCGACCCAACTCGACCCGATATCGCCCTCCTGCCCGCAAGAGTCAATACCAGCGCAACCGCGAGCGGGTGTTCGTGATTCTCGGCATAATCGCACTGCTGGTGTTTCTAAAGGTGTGGCAAAAGGTCGATGTTGATCATCAGCTGCGGCGCAACGGGGCGCTGCAGCAGCAGCTCCTCACGCTCCAGGGAGAAAATGCCCTGCTCGAAGTGCGTATCGATGAGCTGCGTTCGATGCAGCGGATGGATGATCTGGCCCGGAGCGATCTCAAGCTGGTTCCGGTGCCCACGCTCAAGCTGAAAGAGAAAAATATTCTCGATAAACTCATTGATATACTGGATGATTGGCAGCGCGAACCCGACCACGCGGGGCGCGCAGGGAAGAAAAGCGCTGACAAGCCATGAACTACACCTACAACCGCACCCAGCAGCAACGCCAGGATCAATCACGGCTGCAGCTGTACTACAGATTGATCTATGTCTTCATTTTGGTCCTGATCCTGCGCCTGCTTTACATCGAAATCTTTATGCGGGAGAAATTCGAATTGCTCGCTGAGAAGCAGTATCTACAAGAGGTCCGGCTCGATCCGGTGCGCGGCGGCATCTTCGATCGCCGCATGCGGCCGCTCGCGATCAATGTTCCTTCGGTTTCGATTGGCGCCTATCCGCTCCGCATCTCCAATACGGGCGCCACCGCGCGCAAGTTGAGCCGCGTCCTCGGCATCTCCAGCTCGACTCTGCAGGCCAAACTGCGCAAGGATCGCACCTTCGGCTATCTGGTACGGCGCGCGTCGCGGCAAACCGGTCTTGAGGTCGAGGCGCTCGGACTCGAGGGCATCAGCATCATCAAGGAGTACGCACGCCAATATCCTCTGGGCGAAGTGGGCAGCCAGATTCTTGGTTTCATGGATGCCGATGGTCACGGGATCAGCGGCGTTGAAAAACGCTACGAGTCGGTGCTCTATGGGGTGCCAGGCTATGCCGTCAAGCAAAAGACCGCCGTCGGCAATCAGTTCACCTTCTATCATCCTGATTATCCGATGCAGGAGGCTGAGCCGGGCGGCCATATCGTCCTGACCATCGACGCCTCCTACCAGGGCATCGCACATCGCGAGCTGCGCCGGACGCTGCAGGAGACCAGCGCCGACAGCGGCGTCGCCATCATCATGGATCCCAAGACCGCCGAGATCCTGGCCATGGCCTCGGAGCCCGGCTTCAATCCCAATGCCTACGGCAAGTATTCCCCCTCCTCGTACCGTCTGCGCGCGATCACCGATCAATTCGAGGCAGGATCGACGTTCAAGCTGGTGACGATGGCCGGGCTACTCAATGAGGGGATCTACTCCCCGAACGACAAGATCTTTTGCGAGAATGGGGAATGGACGGTTATGGGGGAGACGATCCATGACGTGCATCCCTATGGCATGCTGACCATGCACGAAATCATTGCTAAGTCCAGTAATATAGGCATGGCTAAATCGATTCGGGACAAGGACAAAAGCCTGGTCTACCGCTATGCGCGCGACTTCGGGTTCGGCGCCAGGACGGGAGTCGGGTTGGACGGTGAGGCCAGCGGGCAGCTGCGCGACATGGCGCAGTGGTCGGGTTTCACCCCCTACGCCATGGCGTTCGGCCATGAGATCGCGGTGACCCCCCTCCAGATGGCGAATATGTTTTGCACGATCGCCAACGGTGGCACCCTGCTCACCCCCTATATCGTGCGCGAGGTCCAGGACGCTGAGGGGCATATTCGGGAGCGGAACCTTCCGAAAGCGATCCGCCGGGTGATTTCAACGGAGACGGCGGAGATGCTCAAGGCGATGATGGCGGATGTGGTGAAGGAAGGCACGGCCAAAAAGGCGCAGCTCGAGGGGCTGACGGTGTGCGGGAAGACCGGGACGGCGCGCATGGTGCGCAGCGGCGGCGGCGGGTACATCAAGGGGCAGTATATTGCCAACTTTGGCGGTTTTTTCCCGAAAGATCAGCCGGAAGTGGTGATCTACGTGATGATCGATAATCCCAAGGGGAGCTATCTGGGAGGAGATGTTGCGGCGCCCTGCTTCAGAAGGATAGCCCAGCAGATCCTGTATCAGCGCGGGGTTGATGTGGAGGCGGAGGAGGGTGAAGAGTTGGATCTGAAATTTGTCAAGCAAGATCGCAGGATTGTGCCGAGTTTTATCGGGTTCAATCGGGCCGCAGCGGTGCAGATGGCCGGCGATCTCAACCTCGAGCTGGATATCACCGGCCGTCAGGGCGTGGTGGTCGAGCAGACCCCCAAAGCCGGAGCGGAGATTTTGATCCCCGCGACGATTCGCCTGGTTTGCCGGGACGATTCTGGTGAGGAGGCTAGGCATCTGGTGCCGCGTGTGACCGGTTTGCCGATTCGCAATGCCCTGAATGTTCTTGCCGCCGAGGGCATTACCGCAGTAGTCAGCGGCAGCGGCAAGGTAATCTCGCAACAGCCGCCCCCCGGCCGCCATGCCAAGCCCGGCGATCAGGTGCTGCTGGTCTGCGAATCCTCCATCGACTTGAGAAAACTGTTAATCTTCTGAGTAGAACGTGGCTTATGCGGATTTGACATTGGCCAATATCGTGCACTGGAGCGGCGGCAACTGGACCGGCGATCCGGCCCTGCTGTCGCGCTGCCTTGGCGGCGTCTCCACCGACTCGCGCACGGCCCATCCGGACGAGCTTTTCATCGCCCTGACCGGCGAACAGTTCGACGGTCATAACTTTGTCCGCCCCTTCCTCGAGTCCGGCGGCGCGGCTGCCATGGTCTCGGAGAACTGGTACGCCAGCCAGCATCCTCTACCGGCTATGACACGCCTCATCGTTGTTCCCGATACCCTGAAAGGTCTCCAGTCCGCTGCGCGCGCCTACCGGAAAACCTTTCAGATCAAGGTTGTGGCAGTCACCGGCAGCGTGGGCAAAACCACCACCAAGGAGGCCATCCATGCCGTGCTGGCGCAAAAGTACGGCGTGCTCCGCAACGCTCATTCTTTCAACAACCATATCGGCGTCCCCCTGACGCTTTTGTCCTTGCGCGACGATCACCAGATTCTCGTGGCCGAGCTGGGGACCAACCATTTCGGCGAACTTGATCTTCTCAGCGGGCTGGTCCAGCCGGACATGGCCCTGGTCACCGCCATTGGCTTCGCCCATCTTGAATTTTTCAAGGATCTGGCCGGGGTTACCCGTGCGAAATTTGAAATCTTTAACCACTGCCGGCCCGAGGGTCTCGCACTTTTCAATGCGGATGATCCCATCCTTCGGAACCAGATCTATCCGCTGGCCCGGACCTACTCCTATGGATTCGATCATCCCGCCGATCTCCGCGCCGAGATCCTCGGTTGCGATGCGGAGGCGCACTACACGCTGCGTCTGCTGGGCCGGGAGGTGAAGTTGCCGCTGAGCGGGCGCCACAATGCCGGCAATGCCCTGGCGGCAGCGGCGGTAGGGGTCCAGTTCGATCTGACAGCCGGGGAGATCGCCGCCGGATTGTCTACGCTCACGGCTGTGGACAAACGAATGGTCCTTCTCCGCAAGGGCGGGGTGGTATTGATCAACGATACCTACAACGCCAATCCCGGCAGCTGCGCCGCGGCGCTTCACACTCTGGCCGATCTGGCCCTCGGCGGCAAGGGACGGCGCTTCGCAGTGCTCGGCGATATGCTGGAACTCGGCAGCTATTCCACCAGCGAGCACCGCAAGCTGGCCGATCTGGCCGCCCAGCTGCATATCGAAAGCATCTGGCTGTATGGACGTGAAACCCTCGCGACTCTGGAACGGGCCGACGAACTCGGCCTGGCGGCGCGCCACTTTAGCTCCAAGCAGGAACTCGAGCAGGAGCTGATCGGTTCTATCCACCCCGATGATGTCCTGCTCTTCAAAGGCTCGCGCGGCATGCAAATGGAGACCCTGGTGGATGGGATTATGCGTCATTTGGATGCTCAATCTAACTAGCGGATAGAGTCATGCTTTACTACTTGCTTGAGCCCCTTAAAGACGATTTCATCCTCTTCAATCTATTCCGTTATATCTCCTTCCGCGCGGCCAGCGCCGTGCTCCTGGCTCTGCTGTTGAGCCTGCTCATTGGGCCGGTTTTGATCCGCAAGTTGCGGGAGATGCAGATCGGCGAAGAGGTCCGCGTAGACGGGCCACAGACCCATCTCAGCAAGCGTGGAACGCCGAGCATGGGTGGCATCCTGATTCTGGTCAGCACCCTGCTGCCCACGCTCCTTCTGGCCAAGGTGGGCGAGACCTGCGTCTGGGTGGTGATGATCGTGACCCTCTGGCTGGGCATGCTGGGCCTGCTGGATGATTATCTCAAGATTGTCAAAAAGATGCCCAAGGGCTTGATCGGCCGCTACAAACTGGTGGGGCAGATCACCATCGGTCTATTCGTCGGCCTGGTGGTCTATTTTCTTCCGACTGTGGCGAGCGAACGCTCCTCGACCACGATCCCCTTTCTCAAGGATTTCGAACTCGAGTTCGGCTTTTTTTACATTTTCATCGTCGCATTCGTCATCACGGCAATGTCCAACGGTTCCAATTTGACAGATGGACTGGATGGATTGCTGATCGGCCTTATCGCCATCGCGGCGACCGCTTTCGGTCTGATCGCCTATGTCACCGGCCGTGTCGATTTCAGTGACTATCTCAACATCATTTATCTACCCGAGGCCGGCGAACTGGCGGTTTTTTGCGCCGCGCTCTTCGGCGCCGCTCTCGGATTTCTCTGGTACAATGCCTACCCCGCGCAGGTTTTCATGGGCGATACGGGCGCTCTGGCACTGGGCGGCGCGATTGGTGCGGTAGCGGTACTGGTTAAAAAGGAGCTCCTCCTCCTTTTGATCTGCGCTATCTTTGTGATCGAGAGCCTTTCGGTGATCCTCCAGGTCGGTCATTATAAGCGAACCGGCCGGAGGATCTTCCGAATGGCTCCGATCCACCACCATTTCGAACTGAGTGGTTGGGCGGAACCCAAGGTGGTCATCCGCTTCTGGATTGTGGGTATTATTTTGGCGCTTTTAACTCTGACAACCTTCAAAATACGATGACGGCAACGCATAAAAAAATGGATTGGGCCCGCACGGATTTCGCCCTGCTTACGTGCATCCTGGTTCTGGTCATCCTTGGTGCAGCAGCGATCTACTCGGCCAGCTCGTACCGTTCGGAAATTCGTTACGGCGACAGCGCCTATTTTTTCACCAAACAGCTGGTCCGCGCCATCATCGGCCTGACGCTGATGGTTATCATCGCTCGGCGCGATTACCGCGAATGGCTGCACTATGCCTGGCCATTCTTCTGGATTTCACTCGCGCTGCTGATCATACTCCTGTTGCGGGTGCCGTTCATCACTCCACGTAACGGTGCGCGGAGCTGGATCAACCTCTATTTCTTCAGTTTCCAGCCTTCGGACTTTGCACGCTATGCCCTGATTATGGTGCTGGCGCTGAAGCTGCACGAATGGCGCGAGCACCTGGATGATCTAGCAATCTATGCCCAACTCTTTGTGCTGGCCTTACTGATTGTCGGACCCATCGCTATGGAGCATGACATGGGGACGGCTGCACTGACGATGCTCGTAGTCTTCACGGTTTTTTTCATTGCCGAAGTCCGCGTCAGCTATTTGGCCGCCACCGCCATGTCCGCCCTGAGTCTGGCGTTGATCTATGCCAGTTTTAACAAGTATATGCTGATACGGATCACGGACCATCTGCGTGCGATCGGCGGCGAGATGCACCCCCACCTCAAACAGTCGATTATCGCTTTGGTGCAGGGCGGGATTTTCGGGGTGGGCATCGGCGGCAGCCGCCAGAAATATCTTTTTCTCCCGGAGGCTCACAACGACTTTATTTTTGCCATGATCGGTGAGGAATACGGGCTGATCGGCACGATCGGTGTGCTGCTGCTCTTCCTGGTGATCATTCACCGCGGCCTGATTATTGCTCAGCAGGCGCCCGATGCGACCGGACGCTATCTGGCCGGGGGCATCACCGCCTGCTATGCAAGCTATGCGCTCGTCAATGCGGCGGTGGTTATCGGGCTGCTTCCCACGACGGGCATTCCGATGCCCTTCCTGAGTTACGGTGGCACCTCGCTGGTGACCCATCTCTGCGCGCTTGGCCTGTTGCTCAACATTTCCGCTCAAGGCAGTCCGGCCTACGCCAAGAGTCCGGGCTGGCGCGAATACCGGCAGCGGGTTGAAGAGCGCGCCTTTCCGGAGAAGGCTCACCTCTTCTCCAGCCGGACCCGGGTCCGGCAAACCGTCTCTTTACGCCGGAGTGTTCGATGAACCGCACCGGAAAGCGGAAACCGGCCTACCTGTTCGCCGGCGGCGGGACGGGCGGCCATCTTTACCCGGCCATCGCCATCGCGTCGGAACTGCGCAAGCTGAATCCGCAGGCGGAGATCCATTTTGCGGGCACTGCGCGCGGTGTCGAATCGCGCATCGTACCGGAACTGGGATACCCACTGCACCGCATCCCCATCCGCGGCTTTGCCCGGCGTCGCTTCTGGATCAATCTGGCACTGCCTTTTTTGCTGATCTGGAGCCTGGTGCAGAGCGTCAGGGTGGTGCGGCGGGTGCAGCCCCGGGTGGTCGTCGGTACCGGCGGCTATGTCAGCGGCCCCATCCTGCTGGCGGCCCATCTGCTCGGGCGTCCGACGCTGATTCAGGAGCAGAACAGCTTTCCCGGCGTCACTACCCGGCTTCTGGCGCGCTGGGTGGACCAGGTGCACCTCGGTTTTGTGGAGGCGCGGCCTTATTTTACGGGACGGAAGAATGTCTATGCGACCGGAAATCCGGTGCGCGATTTTCAGGTGTCGGTTACGCCGGCAGAGGCACGGCGTCATTTCGGCTTGAATCCGGACCGTCCGACGCTGCTGGTCTTCGGAGGCAGCCAGGGGGCCCGGGTGATCAACCAAGCGGTTATCGGTATGTTGTCCCGTCTGCTCTCAGAGTCGGAGATGCAGCTCATCTGGAGCAGCGGAAAATGGAATCAGGAAGCGGTACGGCAGGCACTTGTCGGGTGTGAGGATCGTGTGTGGATGACAGATTTCATCACCGAAATGCCCCTGGCCTACAGGGCGGCGGATGTGGTGATGAGCAGGGCAGGGGCGCTGACGTTGGCTGAGATCGCGGTGTGTGGACTGCCGTCCATCCTGATTCCATTTGCCGCTGCAGCCGGAAATCATCAGGAGGCCAACGCGCTTGCCCTGGCGCAACGCGGCGCGGCCGTGGTTATCCTGGAGCGCGATCTTGAGCACCATGATCTGGCGACAGAGATCATCGCCCTGTTCGCCGACCCCGAACGGCGTGAACAGATGGGACATATCGCACGGGAGGCGGCGTACGCCTCCGCCAGCGCCGACCTCGCTCGCGCTGTTCTGAACCTGGACTCCAAGAAGGGGGGGGCTGCATGACTCAACGCGTTCTGCAGTACAGCAAGGTTATGCTTTTTTTCAGTTTTGCCCTCGTGGCCGCGCTGTTCATCACCCAGCAGCTGCTTGAAGCCCACGACAGCGAAGAGCCGGTCCTGTCCATCGATCAAATGGCGACCCAGAATGCCCTGCAGTATGTGGATGGGGACGAGCTGCGCCAGAAACTGGAAGACAAGATCCGCCGTGCCGACGAGGAAAAGGAGATGCTGACGCTGGAGTCGCGCGAATGCAAGCTGTATCTGCAGGCGGGAGTAAAATCAGGCCGTCCGGTCGTCCTGCTGGCAGCCGGACGGATCCGGGGGGTGGACGGCAAGGGCAATATCCTCGCACTTCAGGAAGATGAGCCCATACCTAATCTGCCGGTCATAACCGGCCCCGGTCTGCGCTTTAATACCCACTCGCGGCAGCTGGACGGTTTCCTCTTTCATCAGGCGATGGCGTTTATCTCTGAGGTGAATGGCCGCAGCAGCCTGCTGGGCCAGAAACTTTCCGAGGTCCACTGCGACCCGGAACTCGGCTTGGTGGCCTATTTTTCACAAACCGGTATGCTGCCGGTACTGCTCGGGCAAGATGATCTGGCAGCGAAGGCGAGAAATCTCGATGTCTTCCTGAGCCAGCTCGGACCGTCCACCCTCATGGGCAACATCCGATGTCTGGACGCGCGCATGGCCAGCCAAATCGTCGTCAAAAAGAAATCATGACCGCGAATGCGAGATAAGGATAATCATATGGATGAAATCGATATCATTGCAGGGCTGGACATCGGCACCACCAAGATCGGCTGTTATATCGCCGAGGTCAATGAGGCCCAGGAGATCAAGATCATCGGCGTCGGTACTGCGCCCTCTGAAGGCCTGCGGTATGGTATTGTTGTGGATGCGGAGAAGACGGTCCATTCCATCCAGCAAGCCGTCGAGCGCGCCGAAGAGATGGCCGACGTCAAGGTGGATATGGTCTATGCCGGGATCGCCGGGGATCATATTCGCAGCATCAACGGCCGCGGTGTGGTCGCGATATCTGGAGAGGACAATGAGGTGAGCCAGGAGGATGTCCGCCGCGTCATCGAGGCGGCGCGCGCTGTCGCCCTACCCCTCGATCGCGAAGTGATCCACATTCTGCCGCAGGAATTCATTGTCGATGACCAGCGTGGCATCCGTGACCCGATCGGCATGATCGGCGTGCGTCTTGAGGCCGAGGTCCATATCGTCACCGGCGCGATCGCCTCGGCCCAGAACATCTACCGCTGCATCGAAAAGGCGGGTTATTCTACTGCTGACCTGGTGCTCGAGCCCCTGGCCTCCAGTTATTCGGTGCTGAGTGATGACGAAAAGGAACTCGGCGTGATCCTGGTCGATATCGGCGGCGGGACAAGTGATATCGCCCTCTTTTATGAGGGCTGCATCCGCCATACCGCCGTGGTCGCTCTCGGCGGCCGCAACGTCACCAACGATCTCGCCATCATGCTTCGCACACCGATCGAGTCGGCCGAACGACTCAAGATCGAGCACGGCCATGCCCTGCACAGCGAGGGCGACAAGGATATGGTAGTCGAGGTCCCCGGCATCCATGGAAGGCCGTCGCGCCGAATCTCCAAGGGCCTGCTGGTCGATATCATTCAGCCGCGCATGGTGGAGATCCTGACCATCATCTATGAAGAGATCAAAAAGTCGACCTATGTCAATCTGATGACGACGGGTCTGGTGCTGACGGGTGGGGCCTCGTTACTACCCGGCACGATGGAACTGGCCGAGGAGATCTTTAACATGCCCGTCAAGATTGGCCATCCGGCGGGATTCACCGGTATGATTAACGAGGCCGGCACACCGCAAAGCGCCACAGGCGTGGGCCTGATCCAGTATGCCATCAAACACCGCGACGAGGAAGTGGAGCCGAAGAAAAAGAGCTTTACTTCGCTTTACGGAAAATTCAAGCAGCTGTTCGACCGCAAATTATAGCGCGACTTTACCCAGCCGAAATCTCAGGCGGGAAGTATCACCACCCTGGACCGAGGAGAAGGGATAGCTCCGGCGGCCAGGTCAACAAAGAGAGGGGTAACATATGGGACCCGAATCATCCACCAGACTAGGGATAGGTCTGACGGAAGATCTATTTAGCACAAGGGAGCCGGCTATGAATCTGACATTTGATTTCGATGATGTGAATCCCAACAGCGCGGTGCTCAAGGTGGTCGGTGTCGGCGGCGCAGGCGGCAACGCGGTGACGCGCATGATCTCCGAAGGGCTGAAGGGCGTAGGGTTTATCGCCATCAATACCGATGAACAGGCGCTGGAGTACTGCATGGCGCCCACCAAGATTCGCATCGGGACCAAGACCACGCAGGGTCTGGGTGCCGGAGCCGATCCCACGAAGGGCCAGCGTGCGATCGAAGAGGACCGCAATGCGGTTTATGATGCCCTGGCGGATGCCGATCTGGTCTTCGTCACCGCCGGCATGGGGGGCGGCACCGGTACCGGCGCTGCGCCCGTCGTTGCCCAGATCGCCCGCGATATCGGCGCCCTGACCGTGGGAATCGTCACGCGGCCTTTCATCTTCGAGGGACCGAAGCGGATGATGCGCGCCGATGAAGGCATCCTCGCCCTCAAGGAGTGCGTCGATACGCTCATCGTTGTTCCAAACCAGAGACTGATCTCCATCGTGCCGCCGGACACACCGCTCGACAAGGCCTTCCGCTATGCCGATGAGATTCTCTTCAACGCGACCAAGGGTATTTCGGATCTGATCACCGTGCCTGGGCTGGTCAATCTGGACTTTGCCGATGTGCGTGCAGTCATGAGCGAAGCCGGGGATGCCTTGATGGGTTCGGGTGTCGGCCGCGGCGAAAACAAGGCCAAGATCGCCGCCGAGCAGGCCATTCACAGCCCGCTGCTGGAAGACGTTTCCATCGCCGGTTCGCTCGGCTTGCTGGTCAACATCACCGGTGGTCCGAAGATGAGCCTGGCCGAGGTGAACGCCGCCACCACCATCATCTTCGAGGAAGCCGGTCCGCGCGCCAATATTATTTTTGGCGCGGTTATCGACAACAGCCTCGATGACGAGATGCGCATCACTGTCATTTCCACCGGGCTTTCGAGTGCGGTTCGCCGCCCGCGTGAGAGCGGCAACTGGACGAGCGTCAAGTTCGAACAGGGGGGACTCCTGGAGAAGGAAATCCCTGCCGTAACCCGCCTCGACGAGATCAATGAGCACGTCAGCAAAGAGGCGAGCCGCGACATTCTCAATCCATCTTGGCAGCAGCGCACGACCATCCCGGCGAACCGGCCCAAGCCGCCGCAGTCCGAACCGCATCCGCCGTCGCAAACGCCATCCAGCCGGCCGGAGCCCGCTTACACTTGGAAGGATGTCGAGCGGACCCTGCAGGATGTGCCCCTTGAATCCGGCAATGGCAACGGCCATGACGATAGTGAATTCGATATTCCGGCGTGCCGCCGCAACCGCTGGAAACTGCTGTGAACCGAGGCGTAGTGCAGCAGGTACGCCTTTAATGACCGGAGGCGGCTTGCATGGCTGATCAGGTCGGGGCATTCCGGGCGCATGCCCGGAAGCTGCTCAGCGCCGAGAGCCGCCGCCGTGAGAGTTTTCCCACCGGCCCCACTCCACTGGCGCTCGTCTATCCCAATAGTTATGCCACCGGGATGTCGAGTCTGGGCTTCCAGACCGTCTACCGGTTGTTCAACGAGCAGCCACTCCTCAAAGGCGAACGGGCCTTCCAGCTGGAAGGCCCGTTCGCTGCCTCTTTTCACACCCTGGAATCCCAGCGTCCGCTCAACCGGTTCCGCATCCTTGCCTTTTCGCTCTCCTACGAGTTGGATTATCCCCATGTGGTTGCACTGCTGAAACGGGCAGGGATTCCCCTGCTGGCGCAGCAGCGCTCCGAGCGCGATCCGATCGTTATGATGGGCGGCATCGCGGCGTTTTACAATCCATCGGTGCTCGCGCCGGTTGCAGATTGCTTTCTTGTCGGCGAGGCGGAGGGATTCATCCCCGAATTTGAAGGGACCTATCAAGAGCATCTCGATGCGGGGGGGCGCCGGGAACCGTTTCTCGAACGGCTGGCGCAGCTGGAGGGCGTGTGGGTGCCCGCCGTTCATGGGCTGGAACCGCCACCGGGCGCTGTCCGCCGTCGCTATCTTGATGTGCACACCCATCCCCCCGCCACCTCGGTTGTGGTCACGCCCTATATGCATCTGGAGATGTTCATGGTGGAGGTGGGACGCGGGTGCGGAAGAGGCTGCAGCTTTTGTGCTGCGGGGCATCTCTATCATCCCTTCCGAACCTGGCCGCTCGAGGCAGTTCTGCAGGAGGTCGAGCGCTATGCCCATCCGGGAGATCGCATCGGACTGGTCGGAGCCGCTCTCTCCGATTACCGTCCGCTCGATCGGCTGTGCGAAAGCCTGTTGGCACGCGGCCACAAGGTCAGCCTCTCCTCATTGAGAGCAGACCGGGTCTCTGAGGCTCTGCTACTGGCCCTGGACGCCAGTGACCTCCGCAGTGTCACCCTCGCTCCCGAGGCGGGCAGCGAAAGGCTGCGTCGCGCTATCCGTAAAGATCTGCAGGAGGAGGCGATCCTGCAAGCCGCCGCACGAATCGGTGCGTCACCGATCCGCCAGCTCAAACTCTATTACATGATCGGGTTGCCTTCCGAACAGCCCGAAGATCTTCGCGCTCTGATCGAACTCACCCGCAAGGTGGCAGCGCTTTTTTGCCGCAAGGAGAGCCAACGCGAGGTGCGCGTCAGCATCAATACCTTTGTGCCCAAACCCTGGACCCCATTCCAGTGGGCCGCGATGGCCAGCGAAAAGCAGATCAAGGAGAAGCGAAACCATTTGCTGGCCGAGTTGAACCGGATAGAGGGTGTGAGTGCGGGGCGCAAGAGTGCGCGTGAGGAACTCTTCCAGGCCCTCTTTGCAATCGGCAACCACGAGGTGGGGGAGGCTCTGGTGGCATCGATCGATCGTGGCGACGATTGGCGCGCGATCTATCCCCGCTTCGCGGAGTGGATCCACCGCGCCAAGCGGCGGGAGGAATCACTTCCCTGGGATTTTATCGACAACGGGCTGGAGAAGGATCGATTGTGGCAGGGCTGGCAGGCGGCACAATAAAAAAGCCGGATTGGGGATCCGGCTTTTTCATTCAGGTCGGTATTGCGCCTAAAGCGCCTTGGTGACCTTGTTGCCACGCAGACAGCGGGTGCAAACATAGGCTTGCCGGGTGGCACCCTTCTCGACGATACGCATCTTGCGGATGTTGGGCATCCAGCGCGTCTTGGTCAGATTGTGGGCGTGGCTGACATTATTGCCAACCTGGGGCCCTTTGCCGCAGATATCACATTTTTTCGACATCGTAAGCGCTCCTGCTCATGTATGAGTAGTAAAAAATATCGATTTTAGATGTTAAAATTAAAGAAATATTATTAAAAATGCAAGCAGAAAATCGAGCATGGATACCGCCGAAATATGCTCGCCGCCTGACGTCATTCCCGGTCCCACGTTCTGGCGGCAGACCAGGTGGCATGCGGGCTGCCTGATCCGGATTCAGTGGATCACTGCAAACTCTGTCACCAGCGTGTGGCTCGCGCCCGGGGCGAGGGTGCGCCCGTCTTGGCGTACATTGCCGGCCTCGATGCAGACCATGTATTGATATTCATCAGGACCCAGGTCGGCCATGCCGCGGCTGCGCTCGCTCCAGGGATTCCAGACCACCGTCGACCGGCTGCCCTCTTTCTTGACCACGATCTGTCTTTCCAGGAGGGGATCGTGGATCATACAGAGGCTGGCGGTATCGAGATAAATACGGTTGATCTCTTGGTCGACCTGGAGTTTGCCGCGTTGCAGGGTATACAAATCCTGCTGCAAGGTATCGATGTAAAAGGTATCGTCTAGTCCGGTGATGTGCACCTGGCCGGCTTTGCCGAGCCGGAAATAGGAATGCAGGGCTGAAGTCGTCGCCAGGGGTTCCGGTCCGGAGTTCACCATGGTCAGAGCGATGCGCAGATGGCTGCCTACGTCGATATGGAGCAGAAGCCGGAAAGGCTGGGGCCAGAGCGCCAGGGTCTCGGGCGACTCGGTCAGCATCAGCTCGATACGGCTAGCGCCGGACGGGAGGGTGGCGCTGGAGGTCAAGCGCCAGGTCATCAGCCGGGCAAATCCGTGCATCGGTTTGGCCGGGTCCGCAGGATGCGGTCCGAACCAGGGCCAGCAGATCGGAACACCGCCGCGGATGGGCTGGCCTGCCGTAAAGTGACTTCTTTCGCTGAGGAAGAGTACCTCCTCTTCGCCGCGCGGCACCCAGGAGAGGACCTGGCCGCCATAGAGGCTGATCAGGGCTTTGGCCTGCCCATTGACGACCTCGAGCATCGGCAGGCCGCCTTTTCCGCTCAATGGACGTGTGGCGGGATCTTCGGAACTATTCATCAGCGCCTCTCCTGCTTCTTTCCTGTTGCTGCCAGCGACCCGAGGCCTCTTGAAGGCGCTGCCAAATTGCTTGGACATGGTCCAGTTCCGTCCCGCTTTGTCCAACGCAGAGCCGCAGGGTGAGTTTCCCCGCTAGTATAGCATGGGTGAGATAGGCCCGGCCGCTCTGGTTGATCTCGTCCATGATATATTGGTTGGCCTGATCGCCGCCTCGGTGGCGGAAGCAGACCAAATTGAGGGGCGGAGGCAGGGCGATCTCAAAACCGGGATCAGCGGCAACCCACTCGGCGAACTGCTGTGCCAGCGCCACATGCCGGCGGATATGGTACTGCAGCCCTTCGCGGCCGTAGTGACGCAGGACAAACCAGAGCTTGAGGCTGCGGAAGCGGCGGCCGAGAGCAACCTGCCAGTCGCGGTAATCGATGACTGCACCCGATTCGGTCGCCCGGTTGCGGAGATATTCCGGCAGAATGCTCAAGGCGCGAATGAGCGCGCCGCGGTCGCGGACATAGTTACAGTCGCAGTCGAAATTGGTAAACATCCACTTGTGAGGATTGAAGCAGTAGCTGTCGGCCCATTCCAACCCTGCCTGGATGAAGCGGAATTCCGGGCAGAGGGCGGCTGTCCCGGACATCGCCCCGTCGACATGGAACCACAGACCGTAGTCCGCCGCGATGCGGCCGATCTCGGGAAGGGGATCGAGACCGTTAGCGGCGGTGGTGCCGATGGTGGCGCTGACGAAGAAGGGCTTGCGGCCGGCCTGCAAATCGGTCCGGATAGCCTCCTCGAGCAAGGGTGTGCGCATGGCGCAGCGGTCATCGACTGGAATCAAGCGGAGGTTGGCGCGGCCGATGCCGGCGATTTTGATCGCCTTTTCAATCGAGGAGTGGGCTTCGACCGAAGTATAGGCCGTGAGCCGGCCGTCGCAGCCGATCTCGTTGCTGCGCTGCGCCGTCGCCTGCTCGCGCGCTGCCAGAATGGCACAAAGCGCTGCACCGGAGGCCGAATCCTGGATGACGCCCCCGCCAGTGCCAGATGATCGGAAACTGCGCGGCAAATCCAGGAGATCGGCCATCCAGTCGAGCATGTGGGTTTCCAGTTCGGTGCAAGCTGGGCTGGTCGCCCAAAGCATGCCCTGTACCCCGAGGCCGGCTGAAAGCAGCTCGCCGAGAATGGAAGGGCCTGAGGTGTTGGCAGGGAAGAAAGCGAAAAAATTGGGAGATTGCCAATGGGTGAGACCCGGCAGGATGATCTCCTCAAGATCGTGGAAAACCGCATCGAGGGGCTCACCCTGATCAGGGGGGGCCGTAGGCAGCTTGGCCCGGATACTGCCCGGCTCTGCCCGGGAGAGTACCGGCAGCTCAGCGACCCGCTGCTGATACCCGGCGATCCAGTCGATCATGCGGTAACCAAGGCGGCGAAACTCCTCCGGTGTCATGTGATAAGAGGGGTGATCGGCCATGAAAACCTCTGGATGGAATCGTGGTGACGGCTATTTGAGATAGCGCTCCGGCAAAGGATTACGGCTGCTTTCGAAATCATAGACCAGCTGGGCTATCCACCAGCGTTCCTCGTGCCGGACCAACTGCCAGCTGTTGATGCCGCGACTGATGACCGGGCCGGTCGACGATCCCTTGCGGATTTCGAAGGTGCTCCAGATCTGGGCGACATTGCCGAAGCGCTGGATGGTTGAGGCGATCTCCCGCTCGAAAAAACCCTGCGCCTTGTAATAATCGGAAACCCGTTGAATAAAGCTCTCCAGGGTCAGGTTTTCCCAGCGGCTTTTGCCTTCATAGTCGGCGGAGGAGAGGATGATGCGGGCGTTGCCAATCCAGAGATTGCGCATCCGGTCCCAATCCCGATCCCGGCCACGCGGCCCGGAGATGCACTCGTAGGCCGCGCGCACCACCGCATCCGGCGCCACGACATCAGCCTCCTTGGCCCGGGCTTGATCGTTCTTGTCCGCCAGAAGCGGACGCGGCGAGGCGGCCAGCAGCGGCAGCGCCAGTAATCCGGCTTTTATCCAAACCTTCATTTCAATCCCTCTTCCGGCATGGGGGAAACCCCCTCGTCAATCCTTCTTATTGCGGTTTTTGGTAGACGCGGACGTAGTCGACTACCATCTGCTGAGGAAAAATGGAATCGTCGATGCCCTGCGCACCACCCCAGCTGCCCCCGATAGCAATGTTAAGGATCAGGTAGAACGACTTGTCGAAGGGCCAGTACTCCCAGCCCTTGCCTTCGTTCGGTGTGGTGAAATAGAGGGTGGTATCGACCCAGGCCCTGATCTGGGTCGCATCCCACTCGAGGATATAGTCGTGGAATTTGGAAGCGACATCATAGACTTTAAGGGTGGCTGTCTTCTGGGTATTGATCTTGTGGTTGTACTTTAGTGAATGAATCGAGGCATGGATGATGCCCATGTCGTAACCTACGTGCTCCATGATATCGATCTCGCCGTTATCCGGCCAGCCGCCGCTGCCGTAGGTTGATACGGTCGGCATCATCCAGATGGCGGGCCAGGTGCCTCGTCCTGCCGGCAGCTTGGCGCGGATCTCGAAGCGGCCATAGGTCCAGTCCCCTTTGCCCCGGCTGACCAGCCGGGCTGAGGTGTAGGGATGCCCCTCAAAATTATCCTTGCGCGCTTCGATGATCAGCATGCCATTCTCGACGCGGCAGTTTTCCGGCCGGTCGCCATAGTAATACTGTTTTTCATCGTTGCCCCAGCCGCTGCCGCCGGTCTGATAGCCCCAACGCGTCGCGCTGGGAAGGCCGTTGGTGGTAAAATCATCCGACCAGACCAGTTGCCAGCCTTCCGGCTTGTCCACCGGCTTATTATCCGCAGAAACGGAATCCTTTTCGCACGCCCAGAGCCCGAAGACCATCAACAAGCCGATCAACCGGATACTCTTCATCTGTTACTCCTAGATTGTCATCCGAATCAAGCTAAGGAAATCTCCTCTTATTCGCAACCCCTAATTTTACACATCAAGCAGCTCCAGCAGCCGGGCGATGGTGCGCGGTGCCGATCCTTCGTAGTGGTTATTGATGTTGACATAGAGTTCCACGCCGGCGGCAAGGATATCCCGGATCATTTCGGCAATCCCCAGCAGTTCTTGCTCTTTCGACCATAACACCCGATCCCAGGAGCCCGCGGCCTCCTTTTCGATACCTTGGCGGTCAGCGCCCATCAAACGCAGCATCAGGGTGGGATGGCGCACGATCAGGGCCCGGTGTTTTTCGTAAACCTGGGTTACCGGTGGCATCCAGTAGCCTTGCAGCAGGACCGGATGGATCCCGGCGGCGAGGAGGAACTCAAAAAAGGTTGCATTCAGCCAGGTGCTGTTGCGGATTTCCAGGCCAAGCGGCGGCCCAGCGGGCAGTTGTGCGCGAAACTCCTGCACGCGCTGCTGAAATTGCTGCTGGGAGGCCATTTTCTGCCGGTTGAGATATTCGAATTGCAGGAAGAGCATGCCGATCTGCTCCCGCAGCGGTTCGAGACGTTCGTACAAATCGCGCATGACTGCAGCGGATAGGAAGAAGGGATTGGCAGCAACTGGGCCATCGCTCGCCCCTTGATAAGGATGGGTGAGGGAGACGCTGTTGGGCGCCTTGATCGTGAAAGTAAAGCTTTTTGGCACGGCGCGGGCGTAACTTTCGACATCGGTTGTTTTCGGAAGCTGCACCTTGCCGCCTTCAAAGAGGGACCAGAACCACTGATCGATCTCGACGGTAGTATACTTTTGGGCGTACTCCCGGAGATAGTCGATACCCGTGGGGGCCGAATAGACCAGGCCCGCCCACGAGGGATATTTCCAGCTGCAAGTGCCGATGTGAAGTTTTTCCATGGCACCTCCTAAAGAAGGGGATCTTTCGGCCGAAGAGGCTCCAGTCTTTCGAGCACCGCGGTGAAGGAGGCAGGAGGGGGGGCGGTGAACTCCAAAGGTATGCCGGCGGCAGTGGTGAAGGCGATCGCTTCGGCATGGAGCATCAGGCGCGGCCAGGCCGGCCCGGTCGGGGTGCCGCCATAGCGGGGGTCGCCGGCAATGGGGTGGCCGATGCTGTAAAAGTGGACGCGCAGCTGGTGCCGCCGCCCGGTATGGGGAAAGGCGCGGACCAGGCTGGAGCCGGAAAAACGTTTGAGAACGGCGTATTCGGTGAGGGAGGGCTTGCCCCGTTCTGGATCGATCCCCATCCTTCCAGAGCCATACTGCCGGATTGCGGCATCGATTTGCCCGCGGTCACTCATGATCCGACCCAGCGCGAGCAAAAGATAGCGTTTCTCCACCGTGCGGCCGGCAAAGCAGGCGTTGAGGAAGCGATGCGCCGCCGCGTGTCGGGCGAACAGAATCAATCCGCTCACCTCTTTGTCGAGACGGTGAACGATGAAGAGCTTCTGGCCCAGGGCAGTTTCCGCCAGGTGCAGCAGGCATGCCGCGTCCGGATTTCGTTCCGGGATGGAGGCCAGTCCCGTGGGTTTGTCGAAGACGGCAATGTCGTCATCGAGGTAGAGGGGATTCATCATGCGTTTCTGCTGGCTTCTGCCGCGTCCAGCCTGGGTGCGGCGCAAAACCAGCTGCTTTATCAACCTTGGGTGGCCCGCTCGAGACGCTTCATAACCGAAAAAATGAAGGCTGCAGAGAGCAGACAGCAGATCACCAGGATCGTCCAGAGGCTCCAGAGGGGCACCTTCATCCATAGAAAACCGATGACCGACAACAGATAGTTGCCCAGGGCGGTCGCGGCAAACCATCCGCCCTGCATGACCCCCTTGTATTTAGGAGGCGCCACCCGGGCCACGAACGAGATACCCATCGGGCTGAGGAAAAGTTCGGCGATGGTCAGGGTCAGGTAGGTGCTGATCAGCCAGTATGGGGAGACCAGCAGTGCCGAAGGGGCGACTTGCCCGCCGAGCTCCTTCGGGCTCGGAAGACCGAGTGAGCCGAGAACGAGGATGAAAAAGCCTGCGGCAGTAATCAGCATGCCGAAGCCGATCTTGCGCGGGGCAGAAGGCTCCTTGCCTTTGGCGTTGAGCCAGCTGAAGAGACCCACGACGACCGGCGTGAGCGCGACGATGAAAAAGGGATTGAAATGCTGGAATTTTTGCGGTGTGAAGGGATTGACTGCACCGTAGCTTTGGAAACGCAGGGCGGCGATGATCAGGAAGAGAAGGGTTGCAGCCGCCCCGCCGATGCGCTGTTTGATAGTGCTCGACCTGCGGATGGCATAGTAGAGTCCGAGCGCGGCGAAAAAGACCGGCAGCAGCCCGAAGAGGTCGAACCAGAGATTGGTGAAACGGCCGACGCTGGGTTGGGTGTAATCGCGGGCGAAATAGGTCATGGTGACGCCGTTCTGATGAAAGGACATCCAGAAAAAGATCACCACAAAATAAACCAGACCCAGGGCGATGAGGCGTTCGCGGGTTTGCTGCGGGGTGAGGGTCTCGACATGCGCCGGTTGCGCTTTTGTCGCCGTGCTCCCCACCATATAGTCAGCCTCCCGGTAATAGCGGCGGAAAATCCAGAAGATGAGCATCGAAATAATCAGGCTGATGCAGGCAATGCTAAAGGCGTAATGATAGGACTGGCTCAGCTGGTTGATATAGGATTGTGAAAAATTGCCAAGGGTTGAGAGGGTGACGCCGGGGTCCTGAGCCCGGGCAACAGCCAGGTAGGCGCTGGGATCCTTGAGTTCGCCGTTAAGAAACTGGTTGGCCAGGGCGGGAATATGAGCATCGTAATGGAAGGTTTTTTTGGCCAGAACCCAGTTGCTCACCATCTCGGCAGCGGTCGGTGCGAGCATGGCGCCGATATTGATCCCCATGTAAAAGATGCTGAAGGCGCGGTCGCGATTGGCCGCGTATTCGGGCGGTTCGTACATCTTGCCCACTAGGGCCTGGAGATTGCCCTTGAAAAGCCCGGTCCCCAGGGCAATGACCGCCAGGGCGCCAACCACCAAGCTGAACCCCTGATTCATCGGGGTCGGCGTGGCCAGCATCAGATACCCGATGAACATCACGATAAGGCCGATGCTGATGGTCTTGCTGAAACCGAGAAACCGGTCGGCGATGAAACCGCCTAGCAGCGGAAAAAAGTAGACAAAGAACATAAAGATGCCGTACACCTGGCTGGCCGCAGCTGCATTCATGCCATATTTGGCCTGTAAAAAGAGGATGAAGATGGCCACCATGGTGTAAAAGCCGAACCGTTCCCCCATGTTGGCAAAGAATGCGACCAGCAGACCCTTGGGGTGTCCTTTGAGCATGTCAAGATCCTTTCAGTTGTCTTTGGCGTTGGTCGTGAGCGCCTGCCATCCTGTGAACCACCCTTCAGAGCCGCCGACCGCCCTTACCGATTACCTGAAATTAAGCTCATTTTGGCAAAAAAGCTACTTATTTTTCACTGCAACCCCGGCCGGGGTGACGCGATTTCGGGTGCCAGGCGCTTCAGCCGCAGTGAATTGGTAAGGACCGAAACCGAGCTGAAGGACATGGCCAGGGCGGCCAGCATCGGATTGAGGAGTCCCAGCGCCGCCAGGGGGATGCCGAGGATATTGTAGAAAAAAGCCCAAAAGAGGTTTTGCCGGATCGTCCGCATGGTGCGCCGGGAGAGATCGATCGCTTCGACCACCCGGGTGAGATCGCCCTGTACCAGAGTGATGGCGGCCGATTCGATCGCGACATCTGTACCGCTGCCGATCGCGATCCCGACATCCGCCTGTGCCAGAGCTGGCGCGTCGTTAACGCCGTCACCGACCATGGCAACCACATGCCCAGCTTGCTGTTCGCTCTGGACTACCTCCGCCTTGGCATTGGGGCGGATCTCCGCCATAAAGCGGTCCACCCCTGCCTCCTCGGCGATCGCGGCCGCAGCAGCGGAATGGTCGCCGGTGAGCATCACCACCCGGATCGCTCGCTGCTGCAGGGCGCGGACAGCGGCGGCCGATTCCGGCCGGATGACATCGGCAACGGTGATAAGACCGGCGACTTGCCCATCGACTGCAACGAAGAGCAGGCTCTTGCCCGCCTCAGCCAACACCTGGGCCCGATCCCGCCAACTCCCGATCTCGGCCCCGCTCTGCTCCACATAGGCTTGATGACCGATCTGGATCAGCCGGCCCTCTACCCGTCCGAGCACCCCGGAACCGGTGGCGCTGGCGAACTCCTGGCAGGCAGGGAGGACAATCCCGCGCTGGCGGGCCTCCTCGGTCACGGCTGTGGCGTAGGGGTGCGCGGCGAGATTTTCCACAGCCGCCGCCATCCGCAACAACTCCCTCTCCGCCATGCCGGCCGTCTGGATCTCCGTGACCCGCGGTTGCCCGCGCGTGATGGTCCCAGTTTTATCGAGCAGAATGGTATCGATCCGGTGGGCGATCTCGAGACTTTCGCCGTTTTTAATGAGGATGCCGCGCCGTGCTCCGGCTCCCGTGCCCACGATGATCGCGGCCGGTGTCGCCAGGCCGAGGGCGCAGGGGCAGGCAATGATCAGCACCGCGACGAAGGGAAGCAGTGCCTCCCCGAAAGGTACGCGGCCGATGAAGAGCCAGCCAGCCAGGGTTAGCAGGGCGATGAGGGTGACGACCGGGACAAAAATGGCTGCAATCCGGTCGGCCAGCCGCTGGATCGGCGCCTTGGAACCCTGAGCCTGCTCCACCATGCGGATGATCTGGGCCAGCACCGAGGCGCTGCCTGCCGCCGTAACCGTAAATTCGAATGCGCCGGCGGTGTTGAATGTGCCCCCGGTCACCCGGTCCCCTGCCGCCTTGTCTACCGGCAGGCTCTCCCCGGTGATCATGGCCTCATCCACAGCGGAGGCGCCGAATTCGATGCGGCCATCGGCCGGAATCTTCTCTCCGGGACGGACCAGTACCCGGTCTCCAGCTTGCAAGACATGGATCGGGATCTCCTCGATCCGCTCTCCGCGCCGGACTCGGGCGGTTTTGGGCTGCAATTCGAGCAGCCGCCTGATGGCCGCCCCTGTTTGCTTTTTGGCACGATGTTCCAGCCACCGCCCGAGCAGGATGAGGGTGATAATCACCGCTGCCGAGTCAAAATAGACCTGCGCCGTGCGCTGCGTCTCCCCGAGCAGCTGCGGGAAGAGAACGGCGAGTGTGCTATAACCGTAGGCCGACCCGGTGCCGATGGCCACCAGACTGTTCATGTCCGCCGTGAAGTGGCGTAGGTTGCGCCAGAAAATCCGGAAGAACCGAGCGCCGGAAATGAACATCACCGGCGTGGTCAGCAGGAAGAGGATTTTTCCGGTTGTCTCCATGGAAAAGGGCCAAAGGAGGTGGAAAAAGGGGAGGGGCATCCCCATGCTGATGAGAAATACGGGGAGGGAGAAAATCAGCGCGGTTCGCAGGTCACGCCGCAAGCCCTCATCCGATTCATCCTTTGCGCCGGCTGCTGCGGGGGATTCTGTAGGCGCGGTGGCGGGCGCCGGCAGCGCCAGCTGATAGCCGGCCGCAGCCACGGCTTTGGCAATTGCCTCCAGACGCACGGCGGGATCGGTGACGGTAAAAGAGGCTTTCTCTGTGGCTAGGTTAACCGCTACATCGGTTAGGCCGGGGATCTTCTTCAGGCTCTTTTCGACGCGGGCCACACAACTGGCACAGGTCATCCCCGCTACGGGAAGGGACCAACTCGTACCACCCGGAGTCCTTGAATCGCCGGCTAAGCCGGGGGGACGGATTTCATCAGCCATATCAGACAACCTGATAGCCCGCCTCTTCGATGGCCGCCACGATTTGCGCGCGGCTGACCTGATGCTCATCATAGCGGACGCGCGCACTGCCGAGCGCAACCTCAACCACCGTGAGGCCGAGGGTTTCCAAAGCCCTTTTGACTGCCGCGACGCAGTGCATGCAGGACATGCCTGAAATGGTGAATCGTTCTTCTTCCATTTATCCTCCTCATGTGATAATCGGATCAATAAAAACGCCGCATCCTGTTAGAGCTATAACAAAATGCGGCGTGGAATATTTCTATAGTGTGTGGCCGGCGGCGCCTTTACCGTATCAGCAGGGGTGCGATCGAGGGCATCGCGGCTAGCACAGGCTCCCGGGTGCTAAGTTCGTGCAGCAGCAGGATATATTCCATCTGGCTGCGCAGCGGCACGGGTAGCAGGGGCCAGGCCGGCAGGAGGGCGGAGGCTGCGGTAGCCGAGGCGAGCGGTGTCCGCTGGACGGCGATGCCGCTTGCCTCCTGACTCAGGAGATCAAAGAGTTTCTTGAAGGCGTCCCAGGGCTCCTGCGCCGGCGGGAAGAGCCGCAACCGGACCTTCTGGTCCGGGGCGATACCGATGCGGCGTTTGGCCAGATTCAGCGCCGTCCGCAATCCGCCAAGGGTATCGACCAAGCCCCTGGCGAGGGCGGCCTCGCCGGTCCAGACCCGCCCGCGCGCCAGCAGGCGCGTCTCCTCGAAGGACTTGTCCCGGCTGTCGGCAACTCGCTGCACGAACCGCTGATAGATGTTGGCGGAGAGACGGCGGTACAGCTTTTTATCCTTGTCGCTGAAGGGGAGCAGGGGATTGAGGAAGAGCGCCCCGTCGGTGCTTTTAAGAGTATCTACGTGTGCGCCGATCTTGGCAAGTGCACCGCTGAAATTCGGGATGGTCGAGATGACACCGATCGAGCCGGTGATGCTCTGCGGGTGCGCGATGAGCGTGTCGCAGGCCATGGCGATGTAATAGCCGCCCGAGGCCGCAACATCGCTCATCGAAGCATAGAGGGGTTTGACTTTACGGGTTTGCTCCAGCTCCTCCCAGATCTCGTCAGCGGCCATGACCGAGCCGCCGGGGCTATCGATGCGCAGAATGATGGCCTTGATGTGCTTGTCCTCGCGCGCCTGACGGAGGTAGCGCACGAAATTTCGCGAGGCGACCATCGCTTGATCGAGCAGGGGATTGGATTCGGTCTCCCCGCTGACGATCAAACCCGAGGCATAGATCAGGGCGATTTGTTTGCCCTCCACGACCTGTTTCAGGCCCTTGTCGGCGCTGTGCGCATAATTGGCGATTGTGACCAGGGGACTCTTTTTGGCCGTCGAGTCGCCATCGACCTTGCGGCGGAGGAGCTGATCTCGCACGTACCCCTCGGAGCGGATGCCGTCGATGAAGCCCAGTTCCAGGAGCGAGTCGGCTGAATAGAGACCGCGGTTCAGAGCGGCCGCTGTGGTGCGGGGATCGAGATTACGGCTGGCTGCCACAGCCTTGAGAAAGGTCTCCTGCCGCTGCTGCAGCAAGGCATGCAGGGATTCGCGCGCCGGGGCGCTGAAACCGGTGCGACTGTAGGCTTCCCCCGCGGATTTGTACTCCTCGAATTGTTCGACATAGAACTGGATGCCGATGCGATCAAGCGTCTCCTTCCAGAAGATATCCTCGATGGCAAATCCGTTGAGCTCGAGCAGACCTTCGGTCGGCATGAAGATCGAGTCGGCCGCCGAGGCAAAATAGTAATCCAGTTCCCCGCCCAGGTCGAGATAGGCCTTGAAGGGTTTGCCTGAGGTTTTAAAATCGAGCAGGGCGTCGCGGATTTCCGTAGCTTTGGCCATGCCGCAGGAGAGGTCGCCGGAGCGGTAATAGAGTCCGCGGATGCGGTCGTCGCTTTTAGCGCGCTGAATGCCGTTGAGGAGATCGAGCATGGTCGCGCTCTGCGCCTCGCCGCCGAAGAGGGAGAGGGGTGCTGTCTGAAGGTTTTCAGCCAGATCGCCGCGGATGCGCAGCTCGATCACCGAGCCGGTTTTGATCTCCACCGGCTTCTCCGAAAAGGGGCCCTTGACCAGCGCGAAGAGTCCGGCGATAAAAAAGATCACGCCGAAGAGAAAAAGCAAGGCAAAGATCGCAAGGATGAGCCACCACCGGCTCTTGCGCCGCGGCGCTGCCGCTGAAGCTGGAGGCTGGGGATAAAGGGGCATTTGCTCCATCATCTGCTCCTGGTTGAAAGAAGAAACGAAACCACCGTAGTGCTAAAACGCGGGCGGGCGGACCACACCGGCCGCATCGACTTGTTCAACAGCTACGCCCTGCCAGGAGGCGATCTGGCGGATGATCGCCGCACGGACCTGCCGGGTCAACTGCGGCACATCCTCCTTGCTCATGCCGGACGTTTCCACCGGGGGCAGGACTTGAATCTTGATATCATGCAGGTCGCCGAAGATCCAGGAATGCTTGGGAAGGCAGTCGCTGGCGCCCTCGATGGCCATGGGCAGGACCGGAACCTGCGCCTTGACCGCCAGAAAAAAGGCGCCCTCATTGAAATCGTAGACGCGCCGATCCTCCGAGCGGGTGCCCTCGGGGAAGAAGAAGACGGAGCACTTGCGATCCAGGTACGTGCGCGCCGCCTTGAGGGCTTGGATGCCGCTGCGGGTGCTCGCGCGGTCGAGCGGGATGTCGCCGGCCAGGCGCATCATCCAGCCAAGAACGGGGATGCGGAAGAGAGGTTCCTTGGCCACCCATTTGTACTCCATCGGTATCAAGGCCAGCATCGGGATGTCGAGAATGGATTGATGATTGGCGACCACCACATAGGGCCGGCGCGGATTCTGAATCTCCACTCCCTCCACACGCGCCCGCCAGGAGGGGCCCAGGACCGCAATGGGGTGGGCCAACCAGCGGAAGAACCGGCCGGTGCGATAACGGGCTGGATCCCGGTCGAAGAGCCAGACGAGCGCCGTGAGGGGCAGCCATAGAAGGATCAACAGCACAAAAAGCAACCATACTACGGCAGAAAGCAGGGCATTGAGGATCTTCGGTCTGCTCGCCATCGTCCATTTGCCTCCGGATCAGGGTTTGATTGCTTCAATATACAACACTTCGGGCTATGAAAAAAGATAAAAGTGCGGTGAATATCAGGTTGCCGGGCCGGCGTGCGATTTTAGTAAATAGTTATTGACTTTTATTCCATGGGATGATATTTTGTTTTATTGAGCAGAATGTGGTTCATCGCGGATAAACCAGGAGTGCGGTCATGACCAAGCAGCATATCGTCTTTGGGTCGGGTTTGATTTTATCTCTTCTTTTCGTCTGTGGGCTGGCCGGTACTGCTGCTGTCGCCCAGGATCTCAAATGCTTCATCCTAACACCCCCGGAGCAGGTTATGGAGGGAGTACGCCAGATGGCCGTCGCCGATTTTTCGGTCACCTCGCGCTACGAATCGGAGAAAAAGCCCGCTGGCAGGAAAAGCCTCGACAAAATTCTCAACACCATCGAAAATGTCGCCGCCAGCGGGGACAAGGGCCCGAAACCCTTCGAGGATGCCGGCAAAAAGCTTGCGGACCTGCTCATCACCCAAATGGTCGAAACGGACCGGGGTGTCAAGGATGTCGGTTCGGGCTTTCTCGGCCTCAAGCGCAAGGAGGGCAAGAGCTTCCAAGATGGCGCCCGCACCAACGTCTTTGTCGTCGTCGAGCGGCAGCGTATGGAGCAAATTCTCGAGGAGATGAAGCTCGGCCAGAGCGGACTCATCGATGAAACCCAAGCTGCCCAGGTAGGCAAGCTCCTCGGCGTCGATGCCATCCTCACCGGCCAGGTCAATGCGGCGGTGAAGGATACCTGGGATTCCGAGACTCGTACCACCACCAAGGGCTCCGGCAAGAACAAGGTCGAAGAGAAAAAAGAGGTCTGGTGCAACAAGCGGGTCGCCACCGTCTCGGCGACCATCCGCATTGTCCGCGTAGAGACCGGCCAGTTGATCGGTACCAAAGAGGCCACCAACAAGCAGGAGGTCAAGAGTTGTGATGATGACAACAGCAGCAAAGGACTGCCTCCGGCCGACCAGACCATCGACCTCTGCCTGCAAAATGTCGCCAAGGAACTGATCAACTATTATACGCCGCGCTTTGAACAGAACAAGTTCGAATTCGCCCGTATCGAGGGGAAAGAGTTCAAGCGGCAGGCGGACGCTGCCCGGGAGTTCATCGATCAGTACGATTTGCAGAACGCCTTTGTGAATTACAGCGCCATTCTGGAGCAGGATCCCTATAATCATGCCGCGATCTTTAATCTCGGGCTGCTGCACGAAGTGGTGGGCAATTACAAGGAGGCCATGCAGAATTACCGCACGGCGGCGACCCTGGTCAGCAAGGAAGACAAGTACCGTAAAGCGCTGCAGCGGGTGGAGAAGCAGGAGAAGTACTGGGAACTGCTCCAATCGATGGGTGTGGATTTGAAAGAGCACGATTTCACGGTGACGGCCGAGCAGACAACCGCCGCTCTTGTGCCGCGGATCCAGATCAACGGTTCCGGCGCGGATCGCACCGCCCTTTATGAAAAGCCCGACACCGCCAGCAAGGTTCTGGTACGCGTTCCCGGCGGCATCGAACTGGAGGTGACGGCCTCACAGGGGGATTGGTATCAGGTCAAACTGCTCGACGGCCGCTTGGCCTGGGTTCCGCAGGACGATGTCAGGGTCCTGAAATAGCCGGACGCGGCCTTGGCGCCGCTTCTATTCCATATTTTTCAGGATGCCCCGGTCTGTCAGCTCCGTGGAGGTCGCGATATCCTCCGGCACCATGGAGCTGTCACTGAGGCCGCACTTGAGATCGATGCCGCAGGCGTTATAGACATGCGCCACATAGGCGGAGCAGAAAAACTTTTTCTCCTTGCGCAAAGCATCCCGCCGCTCCGGTTCCCAGTTGAATAGCAGCTTGATCCCCACCCAGATCGCATGCCACAGGTCATACTTCTTGCCTAACTCCTCCTGACCCTTCATGATCATCTGGCGGCGCTGTTCCTCGGTCAGAGGCCGCACCGCGGTGAACCAGTGGACCCGGGCCTTGTGCTTCTTGATGCCAACGGAGAGCGGGGTGACCCCCACACCGCTTCCTACCGCCTCCATGACCATGAGCCGCTCGAACCACCAGACCGCAATCCCGGCATGGGTGTAGCGGGAATGGGTCACCTTCTTGATAATCCGTGAATAAAAGGTGTCACTTTCATAGAGCAAAATATCGCCATCGCGGATGTCAGCGCGGGTGCTGGCATAGTCCAGAAAAACAGCGGGGTTGGCAGGCGTTCGCATTTTCCCCTCCCTCACTCCCCCTCGGAGCCCAACCACCCCTTGCGGCGGAACCAGGAATAAACCGCTACGACTACAAGGAGCATGGCCAGCAGGATGAAGGGGTAACCCAATGGATGATGCAATTCGGGCATAAATTCAAAATTCATGCCGTAGATGCCGACGATAAAGGTCAGAGGCAGAAAAAAAACTGAAAAAAGGGTAAGGACGCGCATGACTTCATTGGTCCGCTGCGAGGCGAGAGAAATGTGCATGTTGAGCAGGGTATTGGTGTTCTCCAGGAGCGCGTCGGCCAGGAAGAAGAGGCGATCTGCGGTCTCGATGAGGTCCTGAATCAACGGCCGGTGCTGATGCGTCTCGATGGTGAGGGCTCTGAGCACATCCTTGGTTAAAAAGATCATTTTTTTAAAGACCGTCGCCTTGCGCTTGAGCAGGTAGAGCTCCTTCAGCAGGCGCGGTTCAGCCCGGCTGGTGAAAACCTTTTCCTCGTAACCATCCAATCGCACCGCGGCGGTCTCGAGGGGCTTTTCATAGCTGATCAGAACGCGTTTGATCAGGTCGTGCAGCAGCGGCACCGAGGGCTCGGTGGTAGCTTGCGTGCCCGGCGCGGTCCAAAGGCGCCGCAGCTCTTCGAGAAAGGGCTGATCGAGCCGGTGAATGGTGATGAAAAAATGGCTGTTCCAGAAGATGGCAATTTTGCGGGTCAGCGCTTGGATCGAATCGGCGTCCTCCGGACACGCCTCATCGAACGCCCGGACGATGAGAAAATGGGTGTTGTCGAACCGTTCAAACTTGGGCAGATGCTCGGGCTGAAGGCAGTCCTGCACCGAAGTGGGATGCAAGGTGTAATCCTGAGCGACCTGATCAAGCTCTGCGGGTGTGGGCTGGATACAGTCCAGCCAGCGGAAGCCATCCTGGCCTCTCTCGAATACGGTGTTTGTCATGGTATTAACAGGATATTTGTTCAACCTCTCTTTTTACTAATGTACATAATCCGCGGCGTGAAAAAAAGTATTTTGTCCCTGTAACGATGAAAAATATCTTGCGACAAGGGGCAAATTGTCGTACTTTACGGAAAGCCGAATCGGATTTAGAGTTATATAAAATATATAATTACAAAAAGATATGGAAATGCCATGAATGCAAGAAAGACCGTATCCCTTCTCGCCATTCCGCTGCTGCTGGCCGCTAGCCTCCAGGGCGCTGACCGGATCCGGGAGGGGGCCGTCCGTCTGGCAGACGAGCCGGGACGGCTCTGCGGCACACCCGTGATCGCAGGGAAAGAGGCGCGCCTGCTTGAGAATACCCGGCTGCTGCAACCGCAGCTGCCGGCCACGCTGGCTAAACCCGGCGGCACGGCCCATGAGGTAGGCGATACCCTGAGCTTTTACACCATTGATTTTGCCACCTCTTCTTATTCCTCGATCAAGGCGGTGTGCAAAAAGAAGACCAGCCACAGCTATATCTTTGTCGGCACGGAGGATTTGGACGAGGGTCGGGTCACCGTTGAGGATGTCGACGGCTTTTACACCGCCTTCGAGACGGCCACGCCACCTGCTTCGCTCGACCCAGCCCGCGGCATCTATGATCTCGTGACCTCTATCTTTGGCGCGCCACCGGATCGCTTCAACGAGAAGGCGGTCTATATCCTCATTCATGATATCAAGGATTCATACAATCCCGATCTGGGCAAGCGCGTCTATATCGCCGGCTACTTCAGCCCCACGGACCAGACCACCGGCTCCTACAGCAACCGCAAGAACCTGATCAATGTGGATTGCTATCCGCAGAATCCAGCCGGTGATGGGGCCCTGGCGACCGTCGCACACGAGTTTCAGCACCTCATCCACAACGGCCTCGATGCCGATGAAGATACCAATGGCCTCTGGGTTGATGAAGGAGCCTCCGAATACAGCGAAGTCCTTTGCGGGTATGCCTTGCGCAGCCCGGCCTATTATCTGCTGCATCCGCAGCGCTCCCTGACCGAATTTGATGCCAGCGACGAGAACCTGTGGGATTATCAGAAAGTCGCCCTCTGGACCTACTATCTCGCCGAGAAATTCGGCCCCGAGCTGATCGGGACGATTGTCCGCGATCCGAAGAACAGTATCGATGGGGTGCGCAGCGCCCTGGTCACGCGCGGTATCCCTCTGAGCTTTGAGGAGATCTTTACGAATTTTGCGGTCGCCAACTATGCCGACAACCCGGATCTCGGCGCGAACGGCTGGTATGCCTACAACAAGATCGTTCTCCCCAGCCTGCCGGCCTCAAAACCCCATGCCGTCTATCCCCTGGCCGATCAGTCGGCTTCTCTCCCCAAATGGTCCATGGGCTATTACCGTTTCACGGGCGAGGATTCGACCGCCGTGCTGCATCTCCAGGGCAAGCCGGGATTCCAGATGGCGGCGGAGATCTATGAAAGCGGTAGTCAGGATGCCCTGCACAGCGTGGCCCTCGATGCCGCCAATTCCGGCAGCTATAGCCTGCAAGCCATCGGACGCTCTGCGGATGCCCTGGTCCTGACCGCCGTGAGCCTGAAGGATAACAACAGCTTCATCTATTCCGTCAGCAGCGAGCTGACCGACAATACGCCGCCTCTCATTCTCAGCGGGCCGCGGGAAATGCTGCCGACCGGTCATTCCATGGCCATTGCGTGGCAGACCGACGAGCCCGCCGCCAGTTTGATTGAATACGGCACCACCAGCAGTTATGGACAACGCCTCAGGGATACCACCCTGGTGACCGACCATGTCGCCACCCTCACCGGGCTGGAACCCAACACCCTTTACCATTACCGGGTTGGCGCGACGGACGCCTATGGCAATGGCCCCCGGTATAGCGCGGATTTCCAGTTTCAGACTGCAGCGGCTTTCGACCAGAGCCTCGCCAGCGTTCAGCAGAGTCATGCTTATGCCTATTCGGGACGGAACCTGACCCGTACCCCGGATCACCGCCTTCACCTGCTCTATCATGAGGTGGCAGGTAGCCGGCGCTTCATTTACCACAAGGGCAGCGCCGATGACGGAACCACCTGGTCCGATGCGATCCAGGTGGATGCGACGCTCTTTCACGGTGGCATGCCCAGTGTGGCGGCAGACGCCCTGGGCGGTCTACATGCCGCCTGGCACGCCCGCCCCGTCTCGAGCAGTGACAAGCTGGGGATCTATTACAGCCATTCCGGCGATGGCGGCGCCACCTGGAGCGCACCTGTGCGCCTCAGCGATCCCGATGAAGATCGCGATATGCTCTACGCCGCGATCGCCGTCGATCCCGCCGGCAACCCGCATGTGGTCTGGAATTCGGCCCTCTACGACGACGATTACGCGGGTGATGTCTATCACGCCCATTCCAGTGATGGCGGCCTGACGTGGTCTCCAGTGCAACTGCTCAGCAGTTTGAGCGGTTCCCGCCGCTGCCACGTTCCCGTGATCGATTTTACTCCCACCGGTGAAGCCTGGGTGATCTGGTGCGACGGGGTTTTTGATGACGCAACCCGGAACGTCTGGTGCACACGCAGTATGAATGATGCCGCCTGGGATGCGCCCTCCCTGCTGACAACCTCGGGGGTGCTTTACGACCGCTACCCCGCGCTGGTCATCGATGAGGCGGGGGTCGTCCACCTGGCCTATACCGACAACTACAAGCCGGGCGATATTCGCATTCTCTATAAATACTATCAGGATGGCGTCTGGTCGACGGCCGAACCCGCCGCCAAGTCCGCCACCGGGAATGTCAGCAGCCCAAGCCTGACCTGCGATGGCGCCGGGACGGTGGCCCTACTCTACCGCGACGATCAGGGTGCTGCCGCGCTTGGCCGTTACGTCGCGGCACCCTGGCAAGCCGCCGATGCGCCGGTTCTCGCTAAAGCCTCTGCCGCGGACGGCGACATCTTTCTCAATATCCGCAACCAGGGGGAATGGATTGCCGGGGGCAACATCAGCAACGATGAGGTGGATGATCAATACCCTGAGACGCCCCGGCGATCTCCCGCCGGCAGCGTGGATGCCCTGTGGATGCGCGTCAATTCAGCCACGAGCAACGAGATCCATTTCCTGCATCTCGCCACCGTCGCCCGCACCTCTAGCAAGCCGCTGCACGTCAGCGCCGTCTACCCGGTCCCGGGCGCAGTGGGGATCTCCTATTTCAAGCAGGATTTTTATGTACAGGCCGATTTTGATCAACGGGTGATCAGCGACTCGATCACTGCGGCGACTTTTTCGGTCACCAGCGCCACCCGAGGCCCCCTCATTGGTCTCATCACCTACGATCCCAGCATACGCCGGCTGCGCTTCCAGGTCGATACCCTAGTACCTGCCGATGACTCCATCACGGTACGGCTCAAGGGAACCATCCCCCAGGAAGGTGGCGTCGGACTCGACGGCAACAACAACAGCATCGCTGAAGGGTCGCCGGTCGATGACTTTGTCTGGGGCTTCCGCACGGCTGCTCCCGACCAACAGCCTCCGGCCTTGACCATCGGCATTGCCCAGAACCCGGTGCTCACCCGTTATATGGATATCTACATTTTTTCCTCGGAAACCCTCGCCAAAACGCCTGCCGTCGAGATCGGCGGTGCCGCGGTTCCGGCGCAGCGGGTGCCCGGCAACATCCCCCTCTACAAGGCGGATTATCAGCTCGCGCAGAACGGGATCCTGCACATCAAGGTCAGCGGGGAGGATCTGGCGGGCAACAACGGCCTGGGTGAACGGGACTTTTCCGCACAGTTTATGCTGGCTGGAAGCGGAGGTGAGCTGGCTTCCCCCGATGGACGGTTGACCCTGGCCCTCGGTCCCGCCAGTGTGCCGCAGGACCTTTACATGACCATCGTCCCCGAGGAGGAGACGAACTCACTGACAAAGCCATCCTGGGCCATCGGTCCCGCCGATCTGGTGTTGAATCGACCGGTCCAGCTGCGACTCGCCCTTGCGGCCCCTGCCGCTGGCAATCCTTGCTTCGAGCAGCGGCAGCCGGACGGTTCATGGCGTGCAATCCCCACGGCGGCGGAGAACGGGATCCTCCGCGCTGCTCTTACCCGTCTGGGTTCTATCCGCCTGGCGGCTGCTGCACCGAGCCTGCCGCAACACTTCGCCTTGCGGCAGAATTATCCCAATCCCTTCCACATCAACCTCGAGAAGACGACCTTCCTCCTCGATCTACCCGAAGCACAGGAGGTGGAGATCAGCCTTTTCAATCTGCTGGGAGAACGCATCTGCACCCTGCACCGTGGCAGACTGGAGGCCGGCGAGCACGTCCTGGTCTGGGACGGCCTGGATGAGAGCCGCAGAGTCGTCGCCAGCGGCGTCTATTTCTACCGCTGCAGCACCCCGGCAAGAACCCTCACTCGTAAATTGCTGATTCTGCAGTGAAAGGGGAGAGGAAGATGACCAAGCGAGGTAAGGACAGGAAAAGAGGCATGATGACCACCACCCTGGCGGTGCGCCGACTGCGCCGCATCCTCAGGCCGGTGATCCGGACCGGACTGCTCGCAGCCCTGATCACAGTCGGCGGCTGCGGGAGTGACAGCGGTACCAACCCCCAAAACTACCCCAAGCCGGTGATCACGGACATTCCGGAAGTGAGCGAGATCCAGAGCTATCAGGTGACAATCAGCTGGACCACCGATATCCTGTCGACCAGTGCCGTCCTCTATGGCACCTCCAGCGGCAGCTATACCCTCAAAGACAGCATCAGCGCCTTCCAATCAACCAGCCATCGTATGGTCGTGGCCAGTCTGCGCTCCAATACGCTCTACTACTTTGTCGTGCAGTCCAAATCCCAGGGTGGGCTGGTCCGTTCCGCGGAAGATACGTTCCGCACCGCCATGGCAACGGCGGATCTGGCAGGGGCAGCCTGGACGAAATACCGGCTAGCGGATATCCCCGGGGCGATGGCCTTGTTCCGGAGTTTGCTGACCGTCCAGCCGCAAGCCTCGGAGGCCTATACCGGGCTGGGATGGTGCTGCGCCCATCCGGCCCTCGATTCCCTTACGACGGCCCTGAGCTGGTTCAGCGGCGCTATCGCCCTGAACGGCGCTGATGCCGATGCCCTTGCCGGGCGCGGCTTTGTGCGGCTGGCGCTCAATCTCTACAACCAGGCTGGCGCCGACCTGGCGAAAGTGCTGAGCCTCAATAGCGCCTATAGCATGGCCTACAACAGCAAGGTGAATGCCCGGGCGGTCCGTCTTGGACTGGCCGAGGCGCGTTTCTATCTCCAGGATTTCGCCGGAGCCCAGGCCCAGATCGACCTGCTGGCGCCCGGCAACGGCCTGGATGCCGGCCTCAAGGCAACCTGGCAGGTCGATGGCACCTCTTTCGCCACCTATCCCGAGGCCCTGCTGGCCTGGGTCGAAAAACTCAAAGCCCAGGGATAGATCACGCGCCCTGCCGCTCGTACTCCTTGCGCTGCTGTGCGCTGAGGATCGTCTTGCGCAGACGGATTGATTTGGGGGTCACCTCGACCATCTCATCATCCTTGATGAATTCAATGGCCCGCTCCAGGGTCATCGGGGTGAAAGGCGTGAGCTGGATCGCCTCGTCCTTGGTCGAGCTGCGCATGTTGGTCAGCTTTTTCTGCTTGGTAGCATTGACATCGATATCGTTGTCACGGTTATGCTCGCCGACGATGTGACCCTCATAGGTGGGCTCGCCAGGACCGACGAAGAGGATGCCACGGGGCTCGAGGTTGCCCAGAGCGTAGGCGACGGTGTCACCGGAGCGGTCGGAGACGATGGATCCGGTCAGACGGGTGATAAAATCGCCGCGATAGGGTTCGTAGCCCGCCAGGAGAAAATTCATGATCCCTGTTCCCTTGGTATCCGTGAGAAACTCGTTGCGGTAGCCAATGAGCGAACGGGAGGGAACGGAGAATTCGACGCGGACGCGGCCGGTGCCATGGTTGACCAGGTTGACCATTCGCGCCTTGCGCCGGGAGAGTTTTTCGGTGACGATTCCGAGGAACTGCTCTTCACAATCGATGAACAGGTGCTCGATCGGTTCGTGACGGACGCCGTTGATGGTCTTGTAAATGACATTAGGCCGGCTGACGCAGAGTTCGAAATCCTCTCGCCGCATGGTCTCGATCAGTATGGCCATTTGAAATTCGCCGCGGCCCTTGACGATGAAACGGTCCGGACTTTCCCCCTCCTCGACGCGAATCGCGACATTCCGCAGGATCTCCTTCATCAGCCGTTCCCGCAGCTTACCCGACTGGACATTTTTCCCCTCGCGCCCGGAGAGGGGAGAGGTGTTGATGGTGAAAAGCATGGAGATGGTCGGCTCATCCACGGTGATCCGCTTCAGTGCCTTGGGAGCCTGCGCGGTGCAGATGGTGTCGCCGATATGGACCTCCTCGATGCCGGCAAGGATGATGATATCCCCGGGTTCGGCACGGTCGGCTTCGCGCAGAGCGATGCCATCATAGACCTGGATCCGCGTCACCCGCAGGGGTTGCAGACTCCCATCTTCAGCGATGCAGATCAGACTGTCGTTGTTGTAGGCGCTGCCGTTGAAGACCCGGCCAATGGCCAGACGGCCGAGATAATCTGAATAGTTGAGGTCGGAGACCAGCATCTGAAAGGGCTCTCCCGGGATGTAGCTGGGCGGCGGGATGTATTCGAGGATCGCTTTGAAGAGGGGCTGGAGGTCGTCTCCCGCTACGTCAAGGGCGCTCTGCGCGATCCCCTGACGCCCGATGGCATAGAGCACCGGAAACTCGATCTGCTCCTCCGTGGCGTCCAGGTCGATGAAAAGGTCATATATCTCGTTGAGGACCTGCTGCGGCCGGGCATCCTTGCGGTCGATCTTGTTGATGACCACGATGATCTTGAGATCACCTTCGAGGGCTTTCTTGAGGACGAAGCGGGTCTGGGGCAGCGGCCCCTCCGAGGCATCGACCAGCAGGATCGCCCCATCGACCATCTTGAGAGCACGCTCGACCTCGCCTCCAAAATCGGCATGACCGGGTGTGTCGAGAATATTGATCTTGACGCCCTCCCAGCGGACCGAGCAGTTCTTGGCGGCGATGGTAATGCCGCGCTCGCGCTCGAGGTCCATATTGTCCATGATGCGCTCCTCGACTTGCTGGTTTTCACGAAAGAGACCGCTTTGACGCAGCATCTGATCGACGAGCGTGGTTTTGCCATGATCGACGTGGGCGATGATGGCGATATTGCGGATCAGCGGATTGTGACGGCTGTTTTTCATGGTGGCGACCCTGCTAAAAATAAGATGAGGGATTTTAATAAATTATCAAGCCTATAATATACGCAGAACAATAGTCAGATGCCAGACAAATATTAGCCCGATGCACCTATCCCCCCGTTCTGAGTTGTGGAGAGTCCATAAAAAAAGGCGAGCTGCCGGCAGCTCGCCTTTCTGGTTACAGGGTATTGCGCTTACTTGATCAGGGTCATCCGCTGGCTCAGCTCGGAATCCGGCATCTTGAGCACGTAGAGATACGCCCCGGTCGGGAGGTCATGCCCGTTGTCATCGCGGCCATCCCAGATCGCTGAGTAACTGCCCGCTTCCAGACGGTTGCTGATCAGGGTGCGGACGCGCTGGCCCTGCAGATTATAAATGGCCAGCAGGACCTGCCCCGGCTGCTTGACGGCATAGGCGATGCGAGTCTGGGCGTTGAAGGGATTGGGCGAGTTCTGTTCCAGGCGGTTCGCGGCCGGCTGGATCATCTCGATCATCACCGGTCCATGCCATTGCATCGTGCCGTTGGTGGCGATGTCTACGATCTGATAGTAATAGATCTGCCCCGTTTCAACCGAGTTGTCGACATAACGGTAGGTGTGGGCGCTGGCGCTGCTGCCGGCGCCGGGGATCATCCGGGTGTTGATCTGAGTGAAAATGCCATGCTCGTCGGTGGAGCGATAGACATTGAAACCCAGATTGTCACTCTCGGACTGGGTCTCCCATTGCAGCACCACCGAACCGTCCATCCGCGTCGCCGAAAAGGCGCTCATTTCCACCGGTGTATAGACCGGCACCAGATAGTCCTCCACCTCGCCATCCGGTGCCGGACCGTCCACGCCCAGGCCGGAGACTGTGCTGAAGCGGAAACGACAGAAGGAGAAAAGCTCTTTCAGACCCGTCATCGGCACGGCGACCGGAAGGGAATTGACGCCCGGCTGGAGGAGCACATTGGTGAGGACGTGATCCATCGCGTCATTCCAGTTGCCATCGCCCTTCCAGTCGAACCAGGCGTTGAGATAGCCCTGGGTGCTGGCTGTAACCTCGATCTGGGCGGATTGCCCCTGCACCAGACGGGTTTTGAACTCCACACCATCCTCATCATCAATGCCGGTGGCATCGTCGCCGTCGGCCTTGTCGCTGGGTGTCGCATCCTCCTCGGTGTCAATTAGAGCGCCAAGCATACAGCCGGGTTTGAACAGATGGCGCGCGCCGTTGTGGCTCAGCAGGGTGGGAAAGCCATGTTCCATGGCGTCGCCAAAGTCCATGCCGCCGCAGCTGGAGGTTGAGACCATCAGGCCGCTCCAATAGATCGAGTCGCCGGTATCCATTGGTGAGGTGAGGGTTGCCTTGATCTCGGTGACATCCCCGGGCACGCTTTTGAGGGTCAGGGTTTCGACCAGGACCTCATCGCCGAGATTGGGGTCATCGAAGGTTTTTGAGATGATCTGGGAACCGGCTTCAGCGCGCAGCACTGCCAGACGCTTGGAGCTCTCCTTCTCGGTGACGACAAAGGTCACGTCGACATCGCGTGGTGCGGTTGCCGCCGGGATGGACCAGGTTTCGCTCCAGGAGAGCGGCCGGTCGCTAGCCTCCCACCACAAACCCTTGTGCACCAGTTGGCCCGCGGAAAAGCGGGCATCGGGATTCTTGCGGAAGATGTAGGCAATCACGCCCCGCGCCGCATAATATCCCGGATTGGTGTCGCCCTCGACGTAGATCTTGATCCAGTTCGCGGGTTTGAGCAGGGTTTCATAATGGTATCCATATCCCTCGGTGATGACCGTTGGTTTATCCAGATGGATCTTGTCGGCCGGGGTGGCGATGTAGACTTCATCGGGCGGCGTCACTTCGGGGGGCACTTTGGCGACTACCTGAATGAGGATGCTGTCGACATTCGCAGGATTGGGGATGTAGAGGATTTTGGGGTAGGCCACAGAGGCCGACCGGTTTCCCAATCCTGCGGCGATAATTTCGACCTGGGACTGGTCTCCACACGTGAAATGCCATGGGTGATCCTGGGCTCCGGCCGGCAGAACGGCCAGGAGCAGCACTGCCCAAATGAGGATCACGATCGGTTTCGTTTTGAACATCTTTTCCTCCCCGGAGCAAGAGGGCGCTGGGCAGCAGTCCAGGTGCCATCTAAAAGCGTCACCTCTGTCCCTTTTCTTTGACACCGCGATGAATCGTGATTTCAACCAAGTGATTGAAATACAATTCATTAGGAATTATCATCGTTTCAATCCGGCCTCTATTTTACAATAATCGGACCAGATTCGAAAATTCTGGCTTTTTACCTTCAGGTTGTTTAATTTATTCTTGCTACTTCATCCGGTTACCGTGACCGATGCTGAAAGAATTCGGGCATTGCTGCAAGCCCCTTTTCGGGAGAGCGAAACCTATGCGTATTGCCGTTCTTCAGTTGCCCTGGATGCCGCTCTTTCTCATTCTGACTGTTCCGGCGTTTGCCTCTACTCGCGAGGCCGGAAGCTGGCACAAGATCACGCCGCCGCTCGCGACGCGCTGGAGTGCAGCGGTCGGGCCGGAGAATGCCCGCCCGGAATATCCCAATCCGGCGATGGCCCGCCCGAATTGGCTTTCGCTCAACGGGCTGTGGCGCTATGCCATCCGCCCGCGCGGCTCCGAGGCACCGGGTTCGGGCGAGTCAGAGTGGGAAGGCGAAATTCTGACACCCTATCCGGTCGAATCGGCCCTCTCCGGCGTGCAGCGCAGCGTCTCGGAAAAAGAGCGGCTGTGGTATCGTCGCGGTTTTACGGTTCCGGCGGAATGGCGCCGGCAGCGGATCCTGCTCCACTTCGAGGCGGTCGATTGGCAGGCGCAGATTTGGGTCAACGGCATCGAAGTCGGCAGTCATGAGGGCGGATACGATCCCTTCGAGTTGGATATTACAGCAGCCCTCAAGTCGGGCGAGGCGCAGACATTGATGGTGGCGGTGTGGGATCCGACCGATACCGGCACCCAACCTCGCGGCAAACAGGTGCTCCATCCCGGCGGCATTTTTTACACCCCGTGCACGGGGATATGGGGAAGTGTCTGGCTTGAACTGGTGCCGGATAGCCATATCCGCGACCTGTTTATTGTGCCGGAGGCTTCCCGGGGCATCCTGACAGTGCGCGGTCTCATCGAAAAGCCGGGGCCGCAGGACCGCCTCAAGGTCACCGCATCCGACGGGCCGGCCATCGTCGCCACCGCCGAGGCGGCTGTCAGCGCCGCGATTCGTTTGCAGATTCCGGATCCGAAACTCTGGTGGCCGAATGCTCCCCATCTCTATGACCTCCGCATCCAGCTCTTGCGTCAGAACAAGGTGATCGATGAGGTCACTAGCTATGCCGGCTTGCGTTCGATTACCCTCGGCACCGACGAGGTCGGCGTGACCCGGCTGCTCCTCAATGGCGTCCCGCTCTTCCAGGCCGGTCCTCTGGACCAGGGGTTCTGGCCGGACGGTATCTACACCGCGCCAACTGAAGCCGCGATGCTCTATGATCTTGAGGTGCTCAAGCGGCTGGGCTTTAACATGCTGCGCAAGCATGTCAAGGTCGAACCACGGCGGTTCTATTATCATTGCGACCGCCTCGGCCTGCTGGTGTGGCAGGATATGCCCAGCGGCGACCGATCCATCGAGCCTGGCGATCCGGATATCGAGCGCACCCCGGAATCGGCACGCCAGTATTACCATGAACTCGAACGCCTCATCACCACCCACTTCAATCACCCCAGTATCGTCATGTGGGTGCCCTTCAATGAGGGCTGGGGGCAGTTTGAAACGGCGCGGGTGGTGGAGTTCATCCGCGGTCTCGATTCCACCCGCCTGGTCAATCAAGCCAGCGGCTGGTCTGAACGCGGAGCCGGCGATGTGGTGGACTGGCATCGATATCCCGGACCGGATTCTCCGCAGCCGGAGGCCCATCGTGCCGCCGTCCTCGGCGAATTCGGCGGTCTCGGTCTGAAGATCCCCGGCCACATGTGGGCGGAGAAGAACTGGGGGTATCAGGTGATGGCCGATGTGGTGGATCTGCAACGGCGTTACCAGGAACTCTGGACCAGGGTCTGGGAGCTGCAGGAGAAACCGGGCCTGAGTGCCGCGGTCTATACGCAAACCACCGATGTTGAAACCGAAGCGAACGGCTTGATGACCTACGACCGCGAAGTCATTAAACAGGACACCACCAGAGCCCCGTTGATCCATTCCGGGCGGATGCCCGCCCTGCCGGGGGTGAAATAGGGCGATTTATCCAAGGGAGGACGCAACGCCATGAAACGATCGATGCTATTCTGGCTGGCCGGGCTGATCTCCACGGCGGCCCTTTCCGCTGCAGAGGTGCGTCTGGACTCTCCGGACGGCCAAATCCAGCTCAAGGTGATGGTCGGAGAGAACATCCGCTATGCTGTTTTCTGGCACGGCAGCGAGGTGATCCGGCCCTCCGAAATCTCGCTGCTTCTCGATAACAACCGTCATGTCGGAGCGGCACCGCGGCTGCAAAAGAGCAGCCGCAGCAGCGTCGACCAACTGCTCGAGCCTGTGGTCCGGCAAAAAAGCACCCGGATACGCGACCGCTATAACGAGATCCTGCTCGACTTCAAGGGGAACTACAGCCTCCGCTTCCGCGCCTACGACAACGGCGCAGCCTGGCGGTGGGAGACCCGCTTCCCCGGCCGTGTCAAGGTGCTTTACGAACAGGCGCTTTTCGATTTCGCCGGCGACCAGAAAATCTATTTCGGCGAGGAACCCAGTTTCTACAGCCATCAGGAACGCCTCTTTCTGCCGACGCGCCTGCAGGAGATCACCAGCCGCCGCCAGGCCGTGGCGCCCGTCCTGGTCGAAGTGGACAAGGGCCCACGCGTGCTGATCTCCGAGGTGGATCTGAAGGATTATCCGGGCCTCTGGTTCACCGGCAGCGACCAGCGCGCTACGACTCTGGTCGGCCGCTTCCCAGCTGTTGTTCTGAAAGACACCACAACCTCCGACCGCGATGTCAAACCCCTGGTGCGGGCCGATTATATTGCCGAGACCGCCGGAACCCGCACCTACCCCTGGCGCCTGATGGTCCTGGCCGGCCGCGATGCCGACCTCATCAGCAACAGCCTGGTTTACCAGCTTTCCCAGCCGGAGAAGATCAGGGATGCCGCCTGGATCAAACCGGGCAAGGTGGCGTGGGACTGGTGGAACGCCCTTAATCTATTTGGCGTCGATTTCAAGGCGGGGCTCAATACCGCCACGTACAAACACTATATCGATTTCGCCGCGGAGTATGGACTGGACTATGTGATCCTCGACGAGGGCTGGTACACACTCGGCAACGTCCTGGCGGTCAATCCGGAGATCAACATGGAGGAACTGCTGGCGCACGCCCGCTCCAAAAAGGTCGGCATCATCCTCTGGGTGACCTGGAAAAGCCTGCTCGACCAGCTCCAGCCGGCCCTGGCGCAATATGCCGCCTGGGGTATCAAGGGTATCAAGATAGATTTCATGCAGCGGGACGATCAATGGATGGTCAACTATTACTGGAAGATCGCTGAAGCGGCGGCAGGATACCATTTGCTGGTCGATTTTCACGGGGCGTACAAGCCGGCCGGACTTGAGCGCGCCTGGCCAAATGTGCTCACCCGCGAAGGGGTCAAGGGGCTGGAAAATGTTAAATGGAGCCGCGACATCACCCCGGAGCATGACGTAACCCTGCCCTTCACCCGCATGGCCGTTGGCCCGATGGATTACACCCCGGGAGCGATGGTCAATGCGACGCCGGAGCAGTTCCACCCCGTCTTCGACATGCCGATGAGCATGACCACGCGCTGCCATCAGATGGCGCTGTATGTCGTCTACGAAAGTCCGCTGCAGATGCTCGCCGACTCGCCGAGCCGTTACCGTCAAGAGCCCGAGTGCACCCGTTTCATCGCAGCGGTGCCTGCGGTCTGGGATACGACGATCGTCCTCGATGCCCGGATCGCCGACTATGTGCTGATCGCCCGCCGCAGCGGCTCGACCTGGTATCTAGGCGCCCTGACCGACGGTTTCGCCCGGCAGCTGGATCTCGATCTCTCCTTTCTGCCATCGGGGCGGTATGCCCTGACGCTTTTTGTCGACGGTCCCAACGCCGAGCGCGTAGCGATGGATTACACCCGGGTAGTTCGGAGTGTCACCGCAGGCGACCCGCTCCGGCTCGATTTGGCGCCGGGCGGCGGCGCGGTCGCGATGCTGACGCCGGAGAAGTAATTTGCTGCAGGGCGCTGAGGAATCCCTTGCTTTATACTTTTTAATCATTTATATTAGCCCGTGATTCTTGCAGGCACAGAGATAGCACAACCCGTCGTCCTTGCACCCCTGGCGGGCTGGACCGATACGGTTTTCCGGCAAATTTGCAAAGAGTTCGGCGTGGGCCTTATTTTCACCGAGATGGCCAGCGCCGACGCCCTTGTGCGCAACAAGACGCGGACGATGGATATTTGCCGCTTTACAGCGGCGGAGCGTCCCATCGGCATCCAGCTTTTTGGCGCCGAGGCAGAGACCCTGGGGCGGGCAGCGGCCATCGTCGCTGCCGAACTACAGCCCGATTTCATCGATATCAATTTTGGCTGTCCCGCCAAGAAAGTTGTAAAACGGGGCGGGGGATCGGCGCTGATGCGCGATCTTTCGCTGCTTGAGGCGATCGGCCGGGCGGTGGTCAGCGCCAGCCCGATCCCGGTGACCGCAAAGCTCAGGGCCGGTTGGAATGACCACGTCGTTGTTGAAGCCTGTCAGCAACTCGAGGCCGTCGGCATCGCAGCGGTCACCATCCACCCCCGCACCCAAAAGATGGGATTCAAGGGGGCAGCGGATTGGCGGCTGATTGCAGCAGTCAAAGAGGCGGTCCGCATCCCGGTGATTGGCAATGGCGATGTCACCTGCGCTGCGGATGCCCTACGTATGTTTGCGGAGACCGGCTGCGATCTGGTCATGATCGGCCGAGCGGCTCAGGGCAATCCTTGGATTTTTCATCAGACCATCGCAATGTTGCGCGATGGCATTGAAATACCACCGCCCGCCGCAGCGGAACGGCTGCGTCTCTGCCTCCATCACCTCGATCTCCAGGAAGAGACCTATGGCGCGCAGGTGGCCGTCCTCACCATGCGCAAGCATATCGCCAGCTATCTCAAAGGGCTGCCCCACGCCACTGAGGTCAAGGCGCAGATTTTCCGCCAGACCAACATCGCCCAGGTCCGGCGTGAATTGCAGGCGTATCGGACGTCCATTTTGCCGGCGGCTGCCGGCGCTTGAAGACCCTACAAGGCAGGAGTATATCCTGCTTTTTTCTTTCTAACTGCTAAGGATGGGCCAGGGACGGGTGTGAATCCGCACCCTGGTCCTGAACTTTCTCACCTTCCTCCGGAGGATGCATGTCGAAGCGGAAAGCCATTATCATGGGTGCTGCAGGCCGGGATTTCCACAATTTTAACCTCTATTTCCGTCAGAATTCCGACTATGAGGTGGTCGCCTTCACCGCGACCCAGATCCCCAACATCGACGACCGCAAATACCCGGCTGAATTGGCTGGTGCACTCTATCCCAACGGTATCCCTATCGAGCCCGAAGATAGCCTGCCCGAGCTCATTCGCAATAACGGGGTGGACGAGGTCTTTTTTGCCTACAGTGATGTGCCACATACCTATGTCATGCACAAGGGATCCCTGGTCAACGCTCTGGGTGCGACGTTTTCCCTTCTCGGTCCCAAATTTTCGATGATCAAATCGCGCGTGCCGGTCGTGGCGGTCTGCGCGGTGCGCACAGGCTGCGGCAAGAGTCAGACCACGCGCCGAGTCGCGGAGATCCTGATGGCCCGCGGCAAGCGTGTCGTCGCCATCCGCCACCCGATGCCGTACGGCGATCTGGTCAAGCAGCGGGTGCAGCGTTTCGGGTCGCTGGCTGACCTTGAGAAGCACCAGTGTACGATCGAGGAGATGGAAGAGTACGAACCCCATATCACCCGCGGGATCATCGTCTATGCGGGCGTCGATTACGGCGCCATTCTCGAGCAAGCCGAAAAAGAGGCGGATGTCATCCTCTGGGACGGGGGGAACAACGATACTCCCTTCTACCAGCCGGACCTCCATATCGTGGTGGTGGACCCGCTGCGTCCCGGACACGAGATCACCTATCATCCTGGCGAGACCAACCTGCGCATGGCGGATTGTCTCGTCATCAACAAGGAGGTCGAGGCGAGTCTCGAGGATCTGCGAACCGTCAAGAACCACATTCGCGTCTACAATCCCCGCGCCGTGGTCATCGATGCGGCTTCCCCCATCCGCGTCGAGCATCCCGAACTGCTGGCGGGCAAACGCGCCCTGGTGGTCGAGGACGGGCCGACTCTCACCCATGGCGAGATGACCTTTGGGGCTGGCATTGTCGCCGCACAGCGCTACGGCGCCGCCCTGGTCGATCCCCGGCCTTGGCTCAAGGGATCGCTGATCGAGACTTTTGCCAAATACACGGGTATCGGTACCCTGCTGCCGGCCATGGGGTATGGTGCGGAGCAAATGCGCGACCTCGAAGCCACCATCAACGCGGCCGAGTGCGATGTCGTCGTCATCGGAACCCCTATCGATCTCCGCCGCATCATCAAGCTCAACAAACCGAGCGTGCGCGTCTTTTACGATCTGCAGGAGATCGGCGAGCCGACCCTGCAAGATGTCCTGGCGCGTTTTTAGCGGGAGCCGGCGCGTGCCTGGTGCAGCGGACCATCCGATTGCCGTCGTCGCCCTCGGCGGCAATGCCATCACCCGCGAGTTCGAGGAGGGCGACATCTATCAGCAGTTCGCCAATACCCGGCGCGCCCTGATGGGGGTTGCCGACCTGATAGAGCGCGGCTACCGCCTCGCCATCACCCATGGCAACGGCCCGCAGGTGGGGCATGCGCTGATGCGCGTCGAACAGACCCGGCATCTGGTGCCCCCGATACCGCTCGGGGTGATCGTCGCCGACCTTGAGGGTGGCATGGGCTATATGATCGAACAATCCCTGATCAATAAGCTGCTGTTGCGCGGCATCCGCCGCGAGGTGGTTACGCTACTGGCGCAAGTCGTAGTGGACCGGAACGATCCCTCCATCCGCCATCCGACTAAGTTCGTCGGCCCCTTCTACCGGCAGGAGGAGGTGGCCGAACTGGTCGAGAAACGCGGCTATCTCATCCGCGAGGATCCCGGGCGCGGCTATCGCCGAGTGGTACCCTCACCGCGGCCGCAACAGGTGGTTCAGGCGAACACGATCCGCCGGCTGGTGCAAGAGGGCACCATCGTCATCACCGCCGGCGGGGGAGGCATCCCCGTCTATCGCGAGGAAGATGGTCGGCTGGAAGGGGTGGACGCCGTCATCGACAAGGATCTGGCCTCGGCGGTGCTCGCCCGGGAGATCGGTGCGACCGAACTCTACATCCTCACCGCTGTCGACCGGGTCGCGCTGAATTTTAACAAACCGGGTGAACGCTTCCTCGACCGTCTGACGATTGCCGGGGCGCAGCGGTACCTTGCGGCGGGTCAGTTTCCGCAAGGCTCGATGGGGCCCAAAATCGAGGCAGCCGTACAGTTCATCGCGGCCGGGGGCCAAAAAGCGATCATCACCTCGGTCGAACGGTTGTCCGAAGCCCTGGCCGGTGAAACCGGGACCACCATTGTTCCGTAGCCGGACAGCTGGATGGACTTTCACAATCCCTTTGAATGGAGTATGCATACATGGCCGAAGAAACGCTCCGCAGGAAACGGGAGGCGGTCATCACCATCAACACCGCCTGGTGCAAGGGGTGCGTCATCTGCGTCGAACTCTGCCCTGAAAGGGTCCTGGTGATGGAAAGCGGCAAGGCCAAAGTCGCCGATCTGGAGAAATGCACGGTTTGCGGCCTTTGCGAGCTGCGCTGCCCGGATTTCGCCATCACGGTCGTGGATAAAAACAAAACTGAAAAAGCAGGTGAATAGGCGATGGCTGAAGAAAAGAGAATCCGGGTTCTGACCGGCAACGAGGCATGCGCCGAAGGCGCCCTGGCGGCCGGCATGCGCTTTTACGCGGGCTACCCCATCACCCCTTCGTCCGAGGTGGCCGAGGTGCTCGCCGTCGAGCTGCCGAAGCTCGGCGGGGTTTTCATCCAGATGGAGGATGAGATTGCCTCCATGGGAGCGATCATTGGTGGTTCGCTGGCGGGAGTTAAATCGATGACCGCGACCAGCGGGCCGGGTTTTTCCCTGATGCAGGAAAATATTGGCTTCGCCGCTATGGCGGAAGTGCCCTGCGTAGTCGTCAACGTCATGCGGGGCGGCCCCAGCACCGGCCTGCCCACCCTGCCCGCTCAGGGAGATGTCATGCAGGCGCGCTGGGGTACCCATGGGGATCATCCCATCATCGTGCTGGCCCCCTTCAGCGTGGCCGAAACCTATGAGCTGACCGTGCGCGCCTTCAACCTCTCCGAGCAATACCGGACCCCGGTCATCCTGCTGCTCGACGAGATCATCGGTCACGTTAATGAAAAGGTCGAGCTGATTCCCGCCGAACAGCTTGAGACTGTCAACCGGACCAGGCCGGAAGAACCACCGCAAGAGTACAAACCCTACCGCCATACCGCCTCCGGGGTGCCGCCGATGGTTCCCTACGGGGAGGGCTACCGGTTTCATGTCACCGGGCTGGCGCACGATGAAACCGGCTTTCCGACCAACAGCGCCGCGGAGATCGGCCGGTTGATGGAACGGCAACACCGCAAGATCGAACAAGCTCGCGACCATATCGTCGCGGTGGAACGGTTCATGATGGAGGATGCCGAGATCGGAATCATCGCCTACGGATCGACAGCCCGCTCGGCACGTCATGCCGTGCGCCTGGCGCGTGAAGCTGGCAAGCGGGTGGGACTGCTGCGGCTTAAGACGCTTTGGCCCTTCGCAGAGGTGGAGATCCGTTCGCATCTCGGCCAGATCAAGCAGTGGATTGTACCCGAGATGAATCTGGGGCAGATGGCCCATGAGGTCGAATGGGCGGTAGCTGGCGCCGTTCCGGTCGCCTCTCTCAATAAGGTCAACGGCGACCCGATCAGCCCCGCCGAAATCTGCCAGGTCATCCCCGATTGAACCGGATTGGAAGGAGAGTAGTATTATGTTCAATTATGACAGTTACTTGCGGCTGGACAAGTTCCCCCTGATCTGGTGTTCGGGCTGCGGGGACGGCATCGTTCTCAAGGCGATGATCCGCGCCATCGACAAGCTCGGGCTGCAAAAGGATGACATCTGCATGGTTTCCGGTATCGGCTGTTCCAGCCGGTTGACCGGCTATGTTGATTTCAATACCCTGCATACGACGCATGGGCGCGCCTTGACCTTTGCCACAGGAATCAAGATGGCCAAACCCCGGCTGCACGTCATCGTCGTCACCGGGGATGGCGACGCCACCGCCATCGGAGGCAACCACTACATTCACGCCGCACGTCGCAATATCGATATCACCGTAATCCTTTTTAATAATTTTATCTATGGCATGACCGGCGGCCAGGTTTCGCCGACCACCCCTAAGGGCAAGCGGGCCAGTACCGCCCCCTTTGGCAATTTTGAGAATGCCTTCAATATCAGTGGGCTCGCGCAGGCCGCCGGTGCCAGTTTTGTGGCGCGCGCCACGGTGTACAACGCCGTGCAGCTCGAAAAGATCATCCAGCGTGCGATCGAGAAGAAGGGATTTTCGCTGGTGGAGGTACTTTCCCCTTGTCCGACGGCGTATGGACGGCGCAACCGTGAGGGCACGCCGGTGGATATGATCCTGCAGCAAAAAGAGCGGAACGTCAACGTCGCTGCAGTAGAAAAGATGACGCCGGAGGAGCTTGAGGGCAAGATCGTAACCGGTGTACTGACCGATATCGAACGGCCTGAGTGCCGCGAAGAGTACCAAAAATTGATCGATTCACTCAGCAAGGAGGGAGGACCGCGATGAGCTTCCGTTATGAAATTCGCCTGAGCGGAGAAGGCGGTCAGGGGCTGGTGCTGGCGGGCAAGATTCTTGCCGAAGCGGCCGCAGTCTATGACGACCTCAATGCCACCCAGAGCCAGAGCTACGGTCCGGAGGCGCGCGGTGGTGCCAGCCGTTCGGAGGTGATCATTTCCGATGAAGAGATCGACTATCCCAAGGCGGTCAACATCGATCTGCTCCTGGCCCTCACCCAGGAGTCCTGTGACCGTTACGGCCGCGATCTCAAGCCGAAAGGGATTTTGCTGGTGGACAGCGAGGCGGTGAAGCGGCCGCCGCAAGGGGATTTCACCGTGATCAGCGTTCCGATCATCGGTCTGGCGCGCGACCGGGTGGGACGGGCGCTGGTCGCCAATATCGTCGCCCTCGGCTTTATTGCCGGGATCTCCAATATCGTCTCGGAAAAATCACTGCGTTCAGCGATCGAGGCCCGCGTCCCCAAGGGTACCGAGCAGCTCAATCTCTCCGCTTTCTCCATTGGCTTGGATGAGGCGCGCGCTATCATGAAGGAAGGCCAGAAATAGCCGGATCTGCAGTTACTTTACAGGAGTACCATGCAAAGAACACTTGCCATTTGCAAACCCGATTGTGTCGCCCGTCAGCTCACCGGCCAGGTATTGGCGCGGATCGAAGCGGCGGGTTTTCGCATCGTCGCCCTCAAGATGATCCGGATGTCCCCGGAACAGGCCGAGGGCTTTTATGCAGTCCACAAGGGGAAGCCTTTTTTCCCGGAATTGATGAAATTTATGACTGAGGGGCCGGTTGTGGTCGCGGTCCTGGAGAAGGAGGGGGCGGTGGAGGCCTGGCGTGCCCTGATGGGAGCGACCAATCCCACGAATGCCGAGCCGGGCACGTTGCGCCGGGATCTGGCCGAGAGCATGACCCGTAATGTGGTGCATGGCTCCGATTCCCCGGAGAACGCTTGCCGCGAGATCGCTTTTTTCTTCAGCGAAAGCGAACTGCTGGGTGCGGCAAAATGAATCAAATTCAGGAAAATGGCATTTTTCTCTTGACTATGAGTCGCTTTATTGCTAAATTTTCCACGATTTTCGAAAGAAAAAAACGTGCTGCGTCTTGAAATCGCCAGTCTTTCGCCCGGCCACTATGAAGAGCCCCGGCATGCTGTTGCCGCGGATCTCGGGCTGCAGCAGTGGGCTGAATTCACGGCACCCATCGATATCCGGTTGCACCTTGACAAGGCTTCCGACGAACTCATCGTCCAGATCGATTGGCAGACCGTGATCTCCAGCTGCTGCGACCGCTGCGCGGAACCCTTGCAAACCTCCTTGAGCGACAGCCTTACGGTTGTCTATACCTGGAATCCGGAAGAATACGGAGGGGAGGCGGAAGAAGAGGTTGTTTTGATCAGCGAATCGACCCGTGAAGTCGATCTGGCCGATCCTTTGCGGCAAAGCCTGATTCTGGCGCTGCCTGCCAAGCAGCTGTGCAGCGACGAATGCCGGGGATTGTGCAGCCGCTGCGGCGCGAATCTGAATCTTGAACCCTGCAAGTGCCCGCCGGAACCTGTCGATCCGCGCTGGGAGAAACTCAATCAACTCCTTAACCGAAAGAATTAATCATGCCTCTACCCAAAAGAAGACACTCCAGTGCGCGCCGCGACAAACGACGGGCGAACTGGAAAGCAGCCACACCCACGGTGACCGAGTGCGCCAATTGCCATCAGCCCAAACTCTCCCACCGTGCTTGCCCCAGCTGTGGCTATTACAAAAGCCGTTCGGTCTTTTTGCCCAGAGAGTCATAAATCTGACCCTATTTCCCACCATTCCTGGCGTGACCTCAAGAATGTCAAGGATTCTTGAGGTCATGTTCGTTTGAACTCTTTCCGGAGTCTTAATTGATCAGGATCGCATTGGATGCCATGGGAGGGGATAATGCCCCTCATGATGTCGTGCATGGAGGCGTTGAAGCCGCACGGGCCGCAAAGGGCGATCTCGAGGTTGTGATGGTGGGAGATGAGGCGATAATACGACAGCAGTTACAGCGTCATTTCCACATTCAGGATCTGCACCTGTCGGTCGTGCATGCCTCACAGGCCATCGCCATGGATGAGGCGCCGGCGACCGCTGTCAAGCAAAAGAGCGATGCATCCATCACCGTAGCCATGCGTCTGCACAAGGAGGGCAAAGTCGATGCGGTGGTCAGCGCTGGCAACACCGGCGCCATCATGACCTCGGCCTTGTTCACGCTCAAGCGTATGGAAGGGATCCGCCGGCCGGCGATCACCACCTTTCTCCCCACGGAGAAAGGGCGGATGCTGCTGCTCGATGTTGGTGCCAATGTCGAGAACAAACCCCAGGATCTGGTCCAATTCGCTATCATGGCCAGCACCTATTACAGTTCGCTTTTCGATGTGGCGCGCCCGAGCGTCGGTTTGCTCAACATCGGCCATGAGTCGATCAAAGGCAACGAGATGACACAGCAGGCCTATAGGCTGCTTTCCTCCTCCAATCTCAATTTTATCGGCAATGTCGAGGGCGGCGATCTCTTGCACGGTGCGGCCAATGTAGTGGTCTGCGATGGCTTCGTTGGCAATGTGGTGCTAAAGTTCGGCGAAAGTCTCCTGAGCATGTTCACATCGAATCTGCGCCGCCTCAGCCGCAAATACATCTTTTCGCAGCTCGGTGCGGTGATGATGAAGCCGACCTTTGACGGGATCCGCAAGATTTTTGACTATCAGGAGTATGGCGGCGCACCCATGCTCGGTGTACAAGGCATTTGTTTCAAAGCGCACGGCCGATCCACCCCGCGCGCCATCCGTAATGCGATCCTCGCGGCCAAGAAAATGGCGGATGGCAACATTAACCAACGGATTCAGCAAGAAATCCAGGCCTGTGGCGCTTCGGCCTTACCGGTCTAACATGGCTCGAGAGGAATACCGCCTTTGAAAAACCCCCCCTATTCCATGATTGCCGGCATGGGTGTGGCCATACCCGCCAATGTGCTCACCAACGCCGACTTGGAGCGCATGATCGACACCAGCGATGCATGGATCCGCGAACGCACCGGCATCGAAAAACGCCACATCATCGAGGAGGGACGCTACACCTCCGATCTGTGCGCCGAAGCGGGCCGTAACGCCCTCGCTGATGCGGGCCTCGCCGTTGATACGGTTGACCTGATCTGCGTCGCGACCGTGACGGGAGATATGGCGTTCCCTTCCACAGCGTGCATCGTCCAGGAAAAACTTGGCGCTAGAAATGCTTCTGCCTTGGATATTGCTGCCGCTTGTTCGGGTTTTCTTTATGCCCTTTCCTGGGCGGATGCCATGATCGCTCTGGGCCGCGCCCGGACGGTTCTGGTTATCGGCGGCGAGACGCTTTCGCGGGTTACCGACTATCAGGACCGTACGACCGCCGTGCTTTTCGGCGATGGCGCCGGAGCGGTCTTACTGCAGCCCTCAGATGGCATGCGTGGTGTGATCGATACCTATCTCAGGAGCGACGGGCGTTTCGGTCACCTCCTGCGCATCGACGGACTGGGCACCAAGATTCCTTCCAGCCATGAATCGGTCGACCGGCGTGATCAGTTCATCAAAATGGAAGGCCGCGAGGTCTTCAAACAGGCGGTTACCGCCATGGGCGACGCCGCAGAGACCATTCTTCAGCGCAACGGTTTGGACGGTTCGGATATCGACCTGCTGATCCCGCACCAGGCCAATCTGCGCATTATCGACGCGACTGCCAAGCGGGTCAATATCCCGCCTGAACGGGTTTTCGTCAACATCGATCAGTATGGGAACACCTCAGCCGCCTCGATCCCGATCGCCCTTGAAGAAGCGCGCCGGACGGGCCGCCTCCAGCCAGGCGGCCTGGCCCTGATGGTCGCCTTCGGTTCCGGATTCACCTGGGCATCCGCGCTGGTGAGGTTCTGAGTGGGCAAAAGGGCTTTTGTCTTTCCCGGCCAGGGCTCCCAGGAGGTAGGGATGGGCCGGGATCTCTTCGAGTCGGAGGGCGCCGTCCGCGCGCTTTACGAAGAGGCGGGTGTGCTGCTGGGCTTCGATCTGGCGCAGATCAGCTTCTCGGGCCCGGAGGAGGAGCTTCGCCTGACACGCATCACCCAGCCCGCATTATATGTTCACGGATTTGCACTGCAGCAGCTGCTGCGGGCGCGTGGCGTTGCCCCACAAATGACGGCCGGCCACAGTCTGGGTGAATTCACAGCGCATGCGGCTGCCGGTTCGCTCGATTTTGCGGCGGGGTTGAGACTGGTGCAGGTGCGCGCGGAGGCGATGAACCGGGCGGCGGCGCTGCAGCCGGGGATGATGGCTGCAATCCTGGGTCTTGATTTTCAGCAACTTGCTGCGATATGCGAATCGGCTGCGGCAGCCGGGGTGGTTGCGATCGCCAATTTCAACTCACCGGGACAGATGGTAATCTCCGGGAGCCGAGCCGGTGTCGAGAAAGCCATGGCGCTGGCCCTTGCCGCCGGAGCACGGCGAACCATTCCGCTGGCGGTGAGCGGAGCGTTTCATTCGCCCCTGATGGCGCCGGCGCGCGACGAACTGGCGTTGGCGCTCGCCGCAGCGCCCTTCAATCAACCGTCTGTGCCGGTTTACAGCAATGTCACCGCGGAGGCCTGCCGGGATGCAGCGGAAATTCGCCGTCTCCTCGAAGAGCAACTCACCCGCTCTGTCCTTTGGGCAGCGGAGGTGGAGCGGATGATCGCGGACGGAGCGGAGGAGTTCGTCGAGATCGGGCCGGGGCGGGTCCTTGCCGGACTTATTAAAAAGATCGCGCCCGATGCGGTGGTTCATTCAGTCGGCAGTCTGAAGGATATGGATCGCTTTATCTGAGGAGAAAACCTTGATCGATTTGCATGGCAAAACGGCTATCGTTACCGGTGGCGCCAGGGGCATCGGCAAGGCCATCGTCCTGCGTTTGGCGGCGGCTGGAGCGGACGTCGCAGTCTCCGATATCGACCTGGTCGGCGCAGAAGCCACAGCGGCTGAGGTGGCCGCTTTGGGCTGCAGGAGTCTGGCCATCCGCAGCGACATCAGCAAATGGGCTGATGCTGAAGCCCTGGTCGAGGAGGCCATGGCCGCATGGGGGCGACTCGATATTTTTGTCAATAACGCCGGTATCACCCGCGATGCCTTGCTGGTGCGCATGGATGAGGCCCAATGGGATAGCGTCCTTGCGGTCAATCTCAAGGGCACTTTCAACGGCGTCAAGGCCGCCTGCAAGGTGATGATGAAGCAGCGCGCCGGCAAGATCATCAACATCGCTTCCGTCGTCGGCGTGATGGGCAATGCCGGCCAGGCCAATTATGCCGCCTCAAAGGCCGGCGTGATCGGCCTCACCAAGTCCGCGGCCAAAGAACTGGGCGGGCGCAATATTCAGGTCAATGCCGTGGCACCCGGCTATATCGAGACCGATATGACCAAGGATCTACCGCCAGCGGCCAAGGAGGCTTTTCTCACCCTCATCCCGCTCAAACGGTCCGGCTCCGCTGGCGACGTCGCGGATATCGTCCTTTTTCTGGCCAGCCCCCTCGCCGATTATGTTACCGGGCAGGTGGTGCACGTCGACGGCGGAATGGTGATGTAATTCCGCGGGGCAAGCATACAAGCAGCGTTCAGTAATCAGAATCACTCACGTCAATCACAAGGTTGTAGCACCGTATCCATGGAGGAAAAAACAATGGCTATTGAAGACCGCGTTAAAGAGATCATCGTCCAGCAGCTGGGTGTTGATGCCAAGGAAGTCGTCCCTGAAGCCTCTTTCATTGATGACCTGGGCGCCGACTCGCTCGATACCGTCGAACTGGTTATGGCGTTTGAAGAGGAGTTTGGCATCGAAATCCCCGATGAGGAGGCTGAAAAACTGGCCTCTGTCGGAGATGCGCTCAAGTATCTCAATGAGAAAATGGGCAAATAACAACCAGAAAGGGGCAACGGCAAGTTGCCCCTTTCTGTACCCTTTCGCCAGCAAAGGCTGAACCCTAATGGCTTGTTGAGGTTCGTTATGTCAGGACTGAGAGTCGTCGTTACAGGTATGGGGGTGGTATCGCCCCTTGGGCATTCACCGGAGCAAATGTTCGCCAATCTCCTCGCCGGCAAGAGCGGCATTTCGCGTTATGAGGCCTTCGATTCTGCCGGATTTGATACCCGTATCGCCGGTGAAATCAAGGATCTGACGATCACCGATTATATCGAGCCCAAGGAAGCCCGGCGGATGGACCGGTTCACCCATCTGGCGGTGATCCCGGCATCGCAGGCGCTCAAGGATGCGGGCATCGATCTGGAACGGGTGGACCGCGAGCGCTTCGGTGTCGTCCTCGGTTCGGGCATCGGCGGCATGCAGGTCTTTCAAAGGGAGTGCAAGGTGCTCTTCGACCGCGGCCCCGGGCGGATCAGCCCGTTCCTCATCCCCATGCTCATCCCCGACATGGCTCCCGGGCTGATCTCCATCCTCTATGGCCTCAAGGGAATTAACTATACGACTGTTTCGGCCTGTGCCTCCGCGGCTCATGCCATCGGCCTTTCCTGCAATCATATCCGCAACGGCGAAGCGACCTGCATCCTTTGCGGCGGTTCTGAGGCTCCGATCAATCCGATCGGCGTGGCGGGATTCAACGCACTGCGCGCCATGTCAACCCGCAACGACGAGCCCGAGCGCGCCAGCCGGCCCTTCGATCTCCACCGTGACGGCTTCGTCATGGGCGAGGGCGGTGCGGTGCTACTGCTCGAGGAACTGGAGCATGCCAAACGCCGCGGCGCCAAAATTTATGCCGAGATCGGCGGCTACGGCTTCAGCGCCGATGCCAATCATATCACCGCGCCCGATCCCCTCGGCGACGGAGCTATACGTTCCATGCGCCTCGCCCTGGACAACGCCGGAGTGCCCCCCGAGGCAGTGGATTACATCAACGCGCACGGCACCTCCACGCCCCTCAACGACAAAATCGAAACCCTGGCGATCAAACAGGTCTTCAAGGAGCATGCCCGTACTCTGGCAATCAGCTCCTCCAAATCGATGTTGGGACATCTGCTCGGCGCCTCGGGAGCAGTCGAAGCCGTTGCCGCGATCATGACCATCCAGAAGCAGCTCATCCACCCGACTGCCAATCTCGAGACGCCTGATCCCGAGTGCGACCTCAATTATGTGCCTCATCAGGCCTTAGCGCGCCGGGTGGAGGTGGTTCTTTCCAACTCGTTCGGCTTCGGCGGGCACAACGTCACTTTGCTCTTCAAGAAATTTCAGGAATAGAACGGGCTCTGTATATCTCCCCCCGAACAGCGCAGGGCACCCTCACAGAACCGGAATTATGAAAGCTACCATGAACTGGCTGAGAAAGACCCTCTCAAGACTCATTGAACCGCGCTCATCGGCCAAACCACCTCAATTGGACGAGCTGATGGTGCTGATTAATTACCGTTTTCATGATCTGACCCTGCTGATCCAGGCGCTTAAGCACCGTTCCTACCTGGTGCAGACCGGCGAGGACCGCCTGCAGTCGAATGAACGCCTCGAGTTGCTTGGCGATTCGGTCCTCGGGCTGGTTGTAACGGAGACTCTTTATAGCGATTTCCCCGACGAAGAGGAGGGGGTGCTGACCAATTACAAGTCGCTCCTCGTCAACCGGGTGAATCTCAGCCGGGTCGCCCATGAATTCAACCTGGGCAAATTCATCCTTCTCAACGACTCGGAAGAGCGCGCCGGCGGCAGATCGCGCGATTCCATCCTCGCAGATGCCGTCGAGGCGGTGATCGGCGCCATGTACCTGGACGGCGGCCTCGAACCCGCCCGCAAGATGATCCATAAACATATCATTACCGGCCTTTCCTCCCTGCTCGAAGAGACCCAGTACAAGAATTTCAAGAGTCTGCTGCTGGAATACTGCCAGCGAGAGAGCAAGACCGGACCGGTCTATATGGTCGAGAATGAAGAGGGACCCGATCATAACAAGATCTTTACAGTGGGCGTCTATATCAATGGGAGTAAATTCGGATCCGGCACCGGTTCCTCAAAAAAAGTAGCGGAACAGCATGCAGCTGAAGAAGCCCTGACGCTGCTGTACCAGAAACGAGAGAAAGGCCCGGCATGATGAACTATTATTTGACCGAGATGCAGCAGGCGCTGCAGCAGCTGGCCCGGGAATTCGCCCGGGGCACGATTGCTCCGGCGGCTGCCCAATATGACCAGAGCGCTGAATTCCCCTGGCCGATCGTCAAGGAGATGGCGCGGATGGATTTTTTCCGGTTGTGGATCCCCGAAGCCTATGAAGGCATGGGCGGCGGCATCACAGAAATGGCACTGGTGACCGAAGAGTTTTCCCGGGCGTGCGGCGGCATTGCCCTGGCCCTAGCCGGAACCGCGCTGGGCACGTTCCCGATCCTCATTGCCGGCAGCGAGGAACAGCAACGCAAGTTTCTCCCGGTACTCGCCAGCGGCGAGGGCTTGGCTGCATTCTGCCTGACCGAGCCGGAGGCCGGCTCGGATGCCGGTGCGATCCAGACGACCGCGCGGCTGGACGGCGATGCCTACATCCTCAACGGCACCAAGCATTTTATCACCAACGGCGGCGTCGCGCGCTTTTACACGGTCATCGCCAATACCGATCCCGCGCGCGGCGCCCGCGGTGCCACCGCCTTTGTGGTCGAAGAGGGCACGCCGGGGTTGATCTTCGGCAAGAAAGAGGACAAGATGGGCATCCGCGCCTCCGCCACTTGCGAGGTGGTCTTTCAGGAGTGCCGCGTCCCCAAAGAGAATCTCCTCGGCAAAGAGGGGATGGGTTTCCCTATCGCCATGAAGACGCTCGACCGCTCCCGGCCCGGTGTGGCGGCTCAGGCCGTCGGCATCGCTCAGGGAGCGCTGGACCATGCGGTGCGCTACGCCCGCACCCGGCAACAGTTCGGCCAGAGCATCAGCAGCTTTCAGGCGATTCAGTTCATGCTCGCCGATATGGCCACCGAGATTGAGGCGGCGCGCGCTCTTGTCTATGGGACCGCCCGCATGATCGACAGCGGCGAAAAAGATTTCGGCCGTGAATCAGCCATGTGCAAGGTCTTCGCCGGCGATGTCGCCATGCGCGTCACCACCGATGCCGTCCAGATCTTTGGCGGATACGGCTACATGAAGGATTATCCGATCGAAAAATACATGCGCGATGCCAAGATCACACAGATCTACGAGGGCACCAACCAGATTCAGCGCGGGGTGATCGCGCGCCACGTCATCAAGGAGAGCGCCAGCGGGCAGTAATCCCTCCGGAGGGTCCACCGGGCGCCGGACAGGACATGAGCCAGGACTCTTACAAGACCATTGCGGGCGCGGCTGAGGCCGCGCTTAAGATCAAAGGCTCCCGTTTTCTTGGATTCGCTGCACCCATCAGCGGGCGGCAGGAGGCAGAGGCCTTCCTCGACGAACTTCGCCGGCGCTACTTCGACGCCACCCATCACTGCTATGCCTGGCGCCTGGGCGACAGCGCCGGGGAGAACAGCCGCTTCTCCGACGACGGCGAGCCCCCCGGCACCGCCGGCAAACCCCTCCTCCAGGCCATCACCGGCCGCGATCTCACCAACCTCATCGTCGTAGTGGTCCGCTATTTCGGCGGCACCAAGCTCGGCGTCGGTGGACTCGTTCACGCCTACAGCGACTGCGCCGCCCGCGTTCTCGATGCCTGCACTGTCCAGACCATCTGGCGTACCCGGAGCTGCCGGTTCACAGTCGGTTACGACCATCTCAGCGCGGTGATGCGGCTGATAGAACAGCATGGTGCAATCATCGAGGAGGTCGTGTACGGGGGGGAGGTGACCATGCGCCTGGCCTTGCGCCTGCAGGAGGCGGAGGCCTTCCGCACCGCGGCGGTAGAGGCAACCCGTGGTACGATTCACTGGGAGAGATGACCGATGATCTGCTACAAGTGCCAAACCGAGCTTGCCGTTGAGGGCAAGCCCGGCCGCCAGCAGCTCTGCCCGCGATGCAGCAGCTATCTCCACTGTTGCCGCAACTGCCGCTTTTTTGACGCCCTGGCCTACCATGGCTGCCGTGAGCCCCAGGCGGAGTGGGTGCAGGAGAAGGAGATGGGGAATTACTGCGAGTATTTCGAGGCCGGCGCTGCGCCGTCGACAGCGGTTTCAAAAGCGGAGGAAGCCCGGCGCCGGCTGGATCAACTTTTTGGAAAGAAGAACGGCTGACACGGTCCAGCCGGCGGAGTGCCCCGGGCTGGCTGGGTTCAGCCTGTTTAAAGGATGCGCTTCAGCTTGTTATGAACCTGGACCATCGATTCACCGGCGACCAAACGAATCTCGAGGTGATGGCGCAACAGGTTGTTGCTCTCCCCTTCGAGCACATCGACGCAACGGCGGAACATGGCATAATCGCTCAACCCGTAGAGCAGCATGATCCGCCAGTCATGATCGTCGGGTGCGGGCAAGCCCGCCGCATCGCTGACAAAGCCGCTGAGATAGTAAGCGCCTGCACCAATCCAGCGTTCGTGCAGGATCCGCCACTTTCTTTCCAGCAGGTTGTTGATCTCGCTATGCTCCTCGCGTGTCATTTCCATGCTGCGCTGCAAACCCACGCTTCGCCGGCGGACGGCGACCAGCATAAGTTTGTCTTCAATAGAGTGCGGTTTGTGCCGGTATCGGCGGATGTATCCATAACCAAGAAGGCCGATGGCTGCCAGGAGGAGGAGGGTTACAGTCGTGGTCATGATGGACTCCAGAAAGGGCATAGATGGTATGCGATAAAATAGGCGATTCAGGTCTCAGGTGCAAGCGAATTTTTCCCCGCTGATGATAACCCGCACGGTTACGTTCCCTGCGGCGGCCATCCTTACCGTTTACGCATCCACTCTTCTTTTCCGTATGTACGATAAACACGACTCCACTCTCTCTCAAAACCGCAACGGGGTTTGGCATGCATTCACACTTTCGTGCTGCCTGGTGGTTGATCTTCCTTTCGCCACTGGCACTGCGGGCGCAGATCTGGGATTCCGGTCTGGGTTTCTCCCTGCAAACCGGCGTCGTTAAGTTCCTCGGTGATATTCCCGATCGTGCTGCGGCCGGCACGGTCAGCGGCCTGAGTGTTCGCTACGGTCTGAACCGCCATCTTCAGCTTGAAACTCACCTGGGCTATGGCAGCTTCAAGCCCAGCCGCGAGGGTTCGCATTACCGCAAAGATCCGGATGACATGCATCGCACCTTCATTTTCCCCTGGAATCTGGGTGCCCGGATCACCCCTAATAAGATTGGCACCGTCAAACCCTATCTTGCTGTCGGCACGGGCGTGCTGTTCTGGGATCTGCGCTACCTGACCGGTGAAAAGGTGACCTTCTGGCGGGATCATTACTGGCGCTGGGGGGAGCGCGTCAGCGGTTGGCGCAAGAACGGGATGCTCTATGAAGGGGTCGGCGCCGAGTTCTACCTTCATTCAGGACTCTCCCTGGATCTGGCGGTGCGCTTCACCAGCCTGCTCCATCTCCGCCGCGATAACGTCGGCCAGGAGGATATCAACGCCCAGATCCTCGAGGGGATGGCCACGCTGACCTGGTACATCCGTTATCAGAGCGACCGCGACCGCGACGGCTATATCGATAAACTGGATGCGGATCCGCTCCATCCCGAGGATTTTGACGGCTTTCAGGATCTGGATGGCGCGCCGGATCTTGATAACGATAACGACGGGATTCCGGACAAGGCCGATCTGGCGCCCCTCGCTCCCGAGGACCTCGACGGTTTTGAGGATGCCGATGGTGTGCCGGATCTGGACAACGACCAGGATGGCATCCCCGACGTCCAGGACCTGTGCGCCAATGCAGCCGAAGATTTTGACCATTTTGAGGACGAGGATGGATGCCCGGATGCGGATAACGATCAGGACGGGATTGTCGATGCCCTCGATGCCTGTCCCGAGAAGGCAGAAGATCTCGACGGCTTTGAGGATGCGAATGGTTGCCCGGACATCGATAACGACGGAGACCTCATCGTTGACCTCGTCGACAAATGTCCCGACCAACCGGAGACCATCAACGGGTATATGGATGAAGACGGCTGCCCTGATTCAGACATCGACGGCGACGGCATTCCCGATGAGCGCGATCAGTGCCCGCGCGATCCCGAAACTAAAAATGGCTACCAGGATGAGGACGGTTGCCCAGATGATCCCCAGCTTGCACCGCAGGAGAATAGCAGTGCCGGCCTGGTGCTCCAGGGTGTCAATTTCGCCTCCGGTAAAGCGGATTTGACTCCGGAATCTCTGCCGGTCCTGGACGAGGTGGCCAATTCCCTGCTGCTCGAACCCACAGCCATCGTAGAGATCCGTGGTTTCACCGATAATGTCGGCAAGGCCGCGGCCAATCAGTTGCTCTCCGAACGCCGCGCCGAGGCGGTGCGCCGCTACCTGATGCAGAAGGGGGTGGCCGGCGAGCGCATTTCGGCGATCGGCTTTGGCGCGCGCTATCCTCTGGCGGACAACAAAACACCCGAAGGGCGCGCCAAAAACCGGCGCATTGAATTCCTTCGCGTCAAATAGGATGCCCCTGTAAGAAAAAAGCCTGCCGTGTGATTACACGGCAGGCTTTTTTATGCCCCATTAAGGAGAAACGATCAGGTTTCTCGGATGACCTCGGCGTTGGTGATCTCGCCGCCGACACGGGCATCCTTGCCCAGGTAGACCTTGACCTTCACCTCGTTTTCGAGCACTCGGATATCCCCTTCCACCACCGAACCAGGCCCCAGACGGATGGTGATATACTGCTGGGCCGAACTATGGCGCTTGGAATCCTTGATGATGATATCGCCCTTGACAAGGGAGGCATTGGCGAGCATGACATTGCCATTGAAAAGCGAAAGATCCCGCTCCGCGATGGCATGATCCATCGTCAGATTGCCATTGATGGAGGCCAGATCTCCTGCAGCTTTGGCACCGACATGGAGGGTGATCGATCCGTTCACGGTTGTCACATCATCGCGGGCCTTGCTGTTTTGGCCGATCTCGATGTCGCCATTGACGACCTGGAGTCCCTGCACCAGCGAATTCTGGCCGACACGAATCGATCCGTTCACCGTGCGGCAATCACCGCGTATGATGCAGTCGTTGCCGATGGTGATGTTGCCATTGACGGTGTTGATTCCGCCGTCGCGTCGTTCGCCATCCTGAACATAGACGCTCTTGTTGATCGAGGAATCACAACCCGTCGCCACCGCCAGGAGCAGAGTCAGGCCCAGGGTCACATTGAGTGCTTTCATCGTGCAGCCTCATGGATTGGTGTAATGCCTGCTGGCTTGTCTGCTTTTCTTTACGAACGGCCGGGGGAAAGGTTACATTTTTTTTCGCCGTTTTCTGCGCTGAAAGAACTCGGGCGCCTCACGAATGGCGGTGACCAGAATCGGCAGAGAGCGCGCTGCCACCCGCCAGCCGGTGCGCTTGAGGGCGGCCGATTCCGTGCCGATCGTCTCGAATCCCTTTTCTGTGGGATGCAGCTGCTCGTAATTCCGGAAAAGCCGTCCCCACGGTGAGCTGAGGGCTGCTGCCATCTTGCGTTTGGCGAAGAGGGGGTACCAAAAGGTGTCATGGTAGGTCACCGAGGCAATATAGGACCAGGGTGCGAGCACGGTTTTTAGGGTCCATTCGAGCGGCTTCTTCAGGGGGCCCCAATAAATACGGTGCTGCATGCGTGCGGCGAAGGTCATTTTCTTAAAGGGTCCCGTAAAGTGCCAGTTTTCGCCAGCGGCCTCTTCATCGCCGACGATCTCGATCTCATGCGGATCGCCACATCCCAGACCCGCTTCGTGGGCGAGGCGGATGAACTTGATCGCGAGCGGATCCATGCCCATCAACCGGGCGGCGATGGCATCGATGGCCACCTGATCCGAGCTGGCGAGCAGGATGTTCTTGACATGCGGCATCATACAGCGCGGCCCGGGACCATCGCCCGCGAAGGTGCCGTCCATCACGGCAAAGATCCCCTTGTGGATCCTTTTCTGGACGCGCAACAGATCGACCAGCGTCTCATGAATGACCGGATGAGTCCAGTGCCGCCGCTCGTTAAGCAGGCCGCCGAAGGCGTTTTTCATTGCTCCCGTTATGGTCGTAAAAATGTGCGTCTTGACGGTGGGCAGGTGGATGATATTCTCGCCGATCAGCCGCTTGGGGATCATGAAGCCATTCCTGAAAACCTGATTGAGGCAGAGAAATTCGTCTGTCAGGTCGCCGACGGCCTCGCGGATGTCGATCCACTCCTCATCCTCGTAGAGATGGATGTTGCGCAGACCGTAGGTCTCAACCACGTGGAGTTGTTTGTTCTCCCGCTCGCCGAGGTGGGCGTCTACGACGACGGTGCGATTGTGGCAAGCGTGGATCTTGTCGCGCGTAAAGCCGTCGCTCAGCAACGAGCGAATCACCCCTTCGAGCTGCCAGGGAGTGGTGGAACTTCCCGGATAAAAAAAATGCCAGGAGATATTCACCTTGAGGGCCGTCTCCGCCGTGCGGTCCAGCGTCTCTTGGTAACCGGCCAGATTCATGAGCCGGTGGTAATCGGAAAAGATCGTACGGGGATCGGTTTTAATGACCGCGACACGACTTGCCATGGTTTCAGCCCCTTTCGATTGATCCTTCTTCCCCTATAAAATGAACTGTACCCGATCCTGGGGCGTACGGCAGTCCATGTCGGCACCGCGGTCGCGATGGTCGGCGATCTCGGCGGCGACGCCGATGGCCCTGCCGTAGATAAACTGCGTGAAACTGAGGTCCTGCACCATCTTGACCGTCATCCGGCCCTGATGTAGGTCGCGCCAGACCAGCTTGAGAATTATCACGGCTAGGACCGCATCGATGTTGACACAAAAGACGTTCTTGGTCGCCCCTTCATTGAAAAGTTCCTCAACCAGATGATGATAAAAGTCGAGAAAGACGTTGGTGATGCCCCGTTTGCGGAACTCACCGCGGATGAACTCCTCTCGAGGGTCGATGTTGATGTCGTTGCCCTTGAAAACCGGATGGTTGATGCAGGGGATGCGCGCGTATTGCAGCTCACCGCTCTCCTTTTCATTCTTTTTGTAGTCGCGGTAGGTGCGGGCGGCCTGGTTGGCCATCTGCTGGAGATTCAGTCCGTGTCCGGGGGCGCCGGGATCGGCCAGGCTGGCATCGAAGTGCCGCAGCAGATACTCGACCGCTTCGAAGCCGTTGCCGCCGTGCGCGAGTCCGGTGTTGGTGAGGAATCCGAGAAAGGCGGTGGCAATATGGTTGCGGGCGCTGACCGACTCCTTCGCCCCTTTGGCCGAGAGGGTGCCCGGACCATTGGTGAGGGTCAATCCGATCAGGGCCTTGAATTCGAAAAGCTCGGTCTCGTCCGGCTTGCGGTTAAAGAGAATGGCAAAGGCGTTCTCGGTGAAGCTGCTGCGCAGATTGCTCACCTTGGCATCGATCAGATTGCGCCAGCTGGCGTTGTTCTGCCGATCGATGACCGAATAGGCAACGATGCGCGAGATGATGTAAAAGTAGGTCACTGCATCCTCCACTACCTGCCGACTGATACGCTTCTCGAGCATCGGTTTCCAAAACATCGCAACGGCGAGGCCGCCGAGGAAGAATTCGTAATTGTCGCGGATCTCCAATCCCCTGGTCTCGGCGAGATGGATGATATGCTGTAACACGCGGATCGGAAAGGATTTTTTAGGGCAGCGTTTGATCTCCTTAAGGAGGAGCTCCGAAACCGGCGTCTTGCGCACGGGCTCGCTGATGAGCAACTCGGTGGTGATAAAAATATCCAGAGTCGCCGGAAATTCAGCAGTCTGATCGTCGATCTCGAATTCACGAATCATGTTGATGAGGATGCGCGTCGCTTCGCGCGCCCGGGCGAGGAAGCGCTTATCGCCGATCAAGGCAATCTGCGAGCCGATATAGGCATTGGGCGTACAGCCATTGGCCCGGGCGACATCGACCAGATCCATACGTTTCTCGTCCATCTTGAGGAAGAGGTTGAGCATGATGTTGATGGTCGGTATGTCAGCCGGTTCGGGCATCACCTTGGCCAGGGCAAAATAGATGTTCTCCTCCATGGAGTACCTGGAGAGTTCGAGGATCGACTTGCCGTGCAATTCCGATACCTGGCTCTTCGGATCCATGCGCGAGGCGCCTGACTTGTCGGCCATATTTTGACGCAGATAGTTGGCACCGACCTGGCGATTGATCTCGCGGATCTGATTGTCGTAGGGCGGCATCGCCTGGACGACCGGTATATCCAGTTCCGGGGGCAGCTTGAACCAATTGTCGCTGATCCAGAGTTTGAGCGAGAGGTCCCCGCTGGCTGCGAAATCGGGTTCTTCGTCGATGGCGGCGAAGACTGCGCGCATCGCCTCGGGGAAATGCTGGATCGAGGCGACGCGGACGCCGCGCTTGCTCACTCTCGGCTTACGGGGGTCGAAGGCGGGCACGCCGAAATAGTCATCGAACCACTCCTCCTTGGAGATGGCGTCGTCGCCTGCTCCGGCGAGGGCGCCAGCATGTCCGCAACTGCGCTGGATGTTTTTCTTCCAGCGCCCGGTGACGCAGACGACCACCGGCTTGTTGAAGCCGAAACGGCGTTCTTTGATCCAGTCGAGGGCCAGTTTTTCATAATAGCCGCCCGGCTCGACGTAGAGGGCGATCGCCTTGGTTCGGGGGTCGTTTTGTGCGGCGTAGAGAAATTCCGGCAAAGCGAAATGGATGTAGATGTCCTTCCCCGAACTGACCGCCGTGGAAAGCCCGAATCCGGCGGTGCGCAGGTATTCGGCGATGGTGGTGGTGAAATTGCCCGAGTTGGAATGGATAGCCACCGAGCCCTGGCGCAAGGCCTCTTCAGGATGGTCGCCGGCGAGCGCCCCGCCGACGCGGACATGGTCCCAGACGTTGGCGACACCGAGGCAGTTGGCACCGATGACATCGACCCCCGCCTCCTGGCAGACGAAGCGGATGTTGCGCGAATCGCGCGTCGGCACCTTTTCGGTGACGATGACGATGCGCTTGAGTGCCTCGTTGTAGGTGACCAGCTCCGCCACCGCCTGGCTGACCGCCGTCGGGGGGAGATAGATCACGCCTATATCAAAAAAGATGCCGCTGTTGATAACATCGCGAATGCTACTGTAGACCGGAATGTTGCCGATTTTGGTCTCGAGCACACCCTTGCGTCCGTATTGAACGCCGGCGACGATGTTGCCGCCACTGTATTCATGCGAAATCGGCGTCACCTTGCGGCTCTCGCTGCCGAGGATATTGATCACGCAGACCCGCGACTCCCGGGTGACCAACTCCTCTAGAGAGTGGACCCCGACAAAATAGGGAAAGGGTTTGGTCTTCTGCTGTCTCATTGGTTACACCTTCTTCTTTTCGTATTCTTTGCGGCCTGATTCGGCCCACCATTGATCGATGCGCTTGGCGTATTCGAGCACCTGGATCATCGAGGTGTCGTAGCCGAACATCTTGTAGGGGAGTTTGAGGGTGTCGAGAATATCCTTGCCGTAGAACATCCCCTTGATCAAGTTGGGGCCGCCGCGCCCGACGACCGTATAGATGGGATGGCGGCCGTGCAGAGCGACATGGTCGCGCAGGGCGTCGAAGATGCCCTTGAAGGTGACGTAAATATCGGTGTTGTTGGCTTTGCCGCCGATGATGAGCAGCACATTGGCCTTTTTGAGCCAGTGTTTGAAGACGATGCGGGCGATCTCGTACATCTTTTCATAAGGCGGATTGCCGCCGAAATCGGAGGCGAAAATGGCCGAGGCTCCCAGGGTTTCGGTGGCCGCCGAATTGGCACCGCCGCCATACATGAAGGGGATGATCGTGCCGGCGGGATTGAGTTCGAGCACGTCACTCTGCCCCTGATAGGTGCGCAGTTGATTGATCTCCGCCTCGAAGGGGGTAATATCGGACTGGAAGATGGTGCTGGGTAGACCGAGGCGTTTCCAGGCGGGATTATCCTGGTCGAAGGCCGCCTTGAGGTCGCACGCCATCGGCACCAGCCGATTGTCCTGATACGTCATGCGGATCGGGTTGATCTCCAGGGTGGTCAGGCCATAGTTATCGTAGAGCCCCCATAGCTTGGGGAGGTTCTGGACCAGAGGCGAGATGTAGGGCTCAGGGCATCCCGTGTCGACCAGGGCATTGGTGATATCGAAGGATTTGAGGCCGATGAAGGGATCGATCCAGGTGACTTTTTTCTTCTCCGGCGGCAGGGCTTCGATGTCGATGCCGCCCCAGGGGCTGATGGTGAAGATGGGCTTGCGATGAATCGTGGAGGCCGTAATGCTGAAATAAACCTCGATTTCGGAAGGGATGAAGGCTTCGTAGGTGACACCACTGGCTTGAACGGTTTTAGCGCCGTACAGGTGGGTGGCGAAATAAAGTTCCTTTTTCGCCTGCAGGGCATCCTGAAGATTGTCGGCGATGCGCACCAGGCCGGCTTTGCCCTTTTTGCCAACCCCGCCGCTAAAGAAGGGTTTGATGACGAGCTTTTTATGCTGGTCGAGGAGAGTCTGAATCTCTTCCTTGGTCGCGTCGGCCGTAAGGAAGGGCGCATAGGGGAACTCGACCAGCTCCAGTAACTGCGCTCCATACTTGAGTCCGGATATTTGCATGACATTTGCCTGTAATGATGGAGGTGACCGTTGGCTAATTTTATTACTTTACATAATCTTTGATAGATTTGCAAGGCAAAAATATGGGCGGGATCAGCGGTGGATAAGGCGGTTATCGCCGAGGCGTTCGGTGCGGCCCTGTTGGTCGAACCAGTTGAGCAGGGGAACCGCATATTTACGCGAGGTCCCCAGCAGTTCGCGGAATTCACCCACCGAAATCTCCTCCCGCTGCTGTGCGAAATCGAGCAGTCTGCTCTCCGCGTCCGCCAGAGCCGTGATGGTGAAGTAGAGATCCCCCTCCAGGCGTACAATCCGACCCATGCCCTGGAGCGCCCCGAGGAGGCGGTGGACCTGGGTGTCCGAGACGGCCAGCGTACGGGCGATCTCCTCCTCTCCGGGCGGGGCGAAGGGCTGGGCTGCGATCAGCGCCTGGATGCGGCCTGCCAGCGCTTCATCGGCACCCTCCAGGCGGACGGTATGCCCCTCCAGCCGGACCCATTGCGACTGCTCGGCCACATAGCCTTGCGCAACCAGTGCTGCAAGGGCGTCATCAAGGAGCCGGGGAGCGATGCTGCCGCCGAGCTGGGTGCGCAGTTCGGCCTTGCCCATCCCCGGCCGGAGAGGCTCGCGTTGATGAAAGACTTCGAGAACCGCAAGGATCTTTTCCAGCAGCAGTTCGAACCCCTGCCGATGCCAATAGAGTATCTTGCTGCCGGATCCGCTGGTGAGCAGGTCGCCACGGGTTACCCCCTCGTCCAGGAGGCGGTTCAGGGTCTCGCTCTCGACTCCGCTGCGGGCGGCCAGAGCGGCGGCGCTTTGCGGGAGAAAGGGGTCGGCCAGGAGGGCGGCGGAGACTGTTTCGAAGGGGTCGGGATGTTCAAGGGCGCGGATGTGATCGAGTGCGCTGCGATCGAAACGACGGTGCGGCTGTGCCTCGGCCTCGAGAATGATCCCGCCGCCGATGGTGTAAGCGGGAGAGTAATGGCGGATGACGAAGGGCTCGCGCCGTCGTGCGACGGCCGGTTCTTCGAGCATGAACTGGACCAGAGCGGTGTCGCCTGGCGCCAGCGACTCGACATCGAGCAGCCTGACCCGGGCCATGATCTCACGGGCGCCCATATGAAGCCGCACCCGCGTGCGCTGGCTCATTTCCTTGCGCGCACTTTTAAGGAGGCGAAGGCGGGCATCCATGAGACGCGAAGCAGTGAAGTGCCCCGGGGTGGCCAGGACATCGCCGCGCTTCACCTCCTCCCGGCTGACATTCTGGAGGTTGATGGCGGTACGGTAGCCGCTGGTAACCCGTTCGACGCTCTGGTTCTGCTGCTGCAGGCCGCGTATCTTTACGGGGCGTCCGGCGGGGAGAAGCTCAAGAAGATCCCCGGTCGCGGCGGTGCCCGAGAGCAGGGTGCCGGTGACCACTGTGCCGAATCCCTTGATGACAAAAGAACGGTCCACGGGCAGCCAGAAGCTGCCGCGCGACCGCTGCACCGGCATGTGTCCAGCGGCGGCGATGAGGGCCTCACGGAGGGCCGGCAGCCCCTCGCCGGTGACGGTGGAAACCTCAAAGAGCGGGGCGCCCTCCAGGAAGGATCCCTGGACCGTCTCCTGCACCTCCTCCCGAACCAGTTGGCGCAGATCAGCGTCCACGAGGTCGATTTTGGTGAGGACGATGAATCCACGCTGCACACCTAACAGGGAGAGGATATCGAGATGTTCGCGGGTTTGCGGCATGACGCCATCGTCCGCGGCGATTACCAGAATGGCGAGATCGATGGTGCTGGCTCCGGCCACCATGTTTTTGATGAACTTTTCATGGCCGGGGACGTCGATGAATGCGATCTCCGGGTTGAGGAACGCGAAGCCGAGATCGATGGTCATACCGCGTTCCTGTTCCTCAGCAAGACGGTCGGGGTCGGTGCCGGTCAGGGCTTTGACAAGCGCGGATTTACCATGATCGATGTGGCCGGCGGTACCAATGATGATGGGCATGAGTGAAGTGCTCGCGCTCCTCTCAATCCAGTCCCAGACAATCGATGACCTCTGCGAAAACCCCGGCGGTCAGGCTGAGCATAGGGCTGTTCTGGAGACCATCGGGATGGTTGATGCTACGGTCCGATGCATTGTACCAGGCCCACAGTTCACCGGTTTTGGCGTACTGTTCCTGGACCATCGACAGCCAGTTGGTGCCGATATCCGCCGCGTCCTCCATAAAGTCGTAGTCGCAGAGTCCCTTGAGGGTGGTGTAGACATATGGCGCCTGGATCAGAGGGGCGCTCCAGAGCGACCTTTTTACGCCGTAGTTCTGATCGGTCAGGGAAAAGCCGCCGGGTGCGGTAAAGTCCTTGAGATGCAGAATCATGCGCTGGGCGCGGTCGTTGTCGACCATTTCGACAAAGAGGGGCATAAATCCGGCCAGACTCCGGACCGGACTCAATTTCTTCTCCTCAAAATTATTGTCATAATAGAATCCTGCGCCGTCATCCCAACAGAATTCCATCATCTTTTTCATACTCGCCGCTTTCTGCAGCAGCGATTCGTCGCCGTGTCCTTCGGCTTCGATCTGAAGATCGTAGATCATCCGGGCATTGCGGCTGAGCAAGGCATTGAGGTCGATGGCATTGTAGCGGCGGGGATCGCTGAAGCGGGGCGAGCCGATCCAGCCGGATTCCGCCATAGCCGCATCTTCCGGTATAAGGGCCCCGTCCTTGACCGGATGGTAGCGGTAGAGGCCGGTCGGGGTTGTATGGGGTTTGCTGGTCCAGAACTTGAACTCGTGAACGACGTCGGGGAGCATCCGCCGCAGCCATTCCTTCTCCCCGGTGGCGCGGTAGATGTCGCGCACCATCCAGGGCAGGAAAGGAGGCTGGGAGTAGCCGAGCATGGCCCGGGAATTGGAAGCGGGCACATGTCCGAACTTGCGCAGCAGAAAAATGAGGTTCTCCACATTGTGCCGCGCGTAATCGATCATGCGCATGCGCAGCAGTCCCAGGTTGATGAAGTAGGTATCCCAGTAATAAAGGGCTTCACTCTTTCCTCTGCCGGAGATGATATAGGGATAGGGCAGGCCGATCAATTCGTCGCTATCCTGAGGCGTTTCGCGCACGCATTCCTGTTTGATGCGCGATTTAAGCTCCGGAACCAAAGAATGAAAATTCTGACTCATTCCCAACCTCACTTTTTTACGTGCTCATGCCAATCAAGCTGTTGCCGGCGGGCTGCCGCAGCGGCGTCGCGGTGCAGATGCACCAGGTTGGCGTCCCCGTCCAGAGACAGGGCTATGCCAGAGTAGGATTTGGATGGTACGAGGGGAGTGTGCGTGGTTACGAACCCGGTCATGGTTAATAACAAGGGTCTGGCCTTGAGAAAACAGGGTGGTCCCTACCTGAAAGTAAATCAACCGCCGGATAAAAGCAAGCGATTTTTATGGCGCGTTGTGAAATCGGAAAAGACATAAAATTAAAAAATTAAATTAATTATGATTTCCTGATCAGGGACGCCGCAGCCAGGAAGCGTAGGCGCGCGCCGAGGTAACGGGCCGGTGCGAAGTGCTGCAAAAGAAGCAGATAGCTGCGAATATAGGCGGCCAGATCGCCGTCGGGACGAGGCCGGATCTCGAGCGTGATGCTGCCGTCGTAGCCACTGCGATGCATAGCGCGCAGCAGCGGCAGAATGGGCAGGTTGCCGCCGCTGTTGAAGGGAAGATGGCTGTCCTCGCGGCCGACGCAGTCCGACAGGTGCACTGCACCGATCTCTTCGCGGAAGGCGAGGAACTGCTCCACCGGATCCAGACCGCTGATCTGAAAGTGGGCGGCATCATAACACATACCTGCATAGTGTTCGCCGAGCCGGGCGCGCGCCAGCTGGAGAAAGTCGCGCAACGACTCGGGGGACTGGCCGGCCACATTCTCAAAATAGAGCGGAAGCGGCAAGCGCGCAACATTGTTGAAAAGGGTGTCAAGACTGGCACCGGGATCGCCAGCTGGCGGGCAGGGTTCGGGGGGATGAGCGATAAATTGGGTCAGTCCGAGGCGGTGATGATGCTGCTGCAGGAGGGCTATGGTCGCGTCGATCTGCTTTTGGCGGTCGCGGCATGAGAAATCCCAGCCATCTTCCTCGATGATGGGCAAATGAAAGGCGGTGCGTATGGTGCGCAGCTGGGACAGGACCTGCTCGAGGGCATCCAGGATACGGATATTATACTCGACAAAATTAACCCCCAGTCGGCGCATCGCGGTTGTTATCGCCGCGGGATGCCACTCCTGAAATCCTTCAACCGTAAATCCGATGAGCACGTCACTCTCTTTCGCGCTAATCCATGCCATCTCTCACCTACAAAACCGCGGTTCAGGAGACTTTGTTCCCCTGGGCCGTCGGGACTAGAAGAGGGCGAAGCGGGCGCCGAGCAGGAAAATCCAGTTGAGCCAGAGGAGAACGAAGGCGCTGCCCAACATGATCCTCAGTTCAACCGGACGCCAATCCAGCACCAGGGCGCGCTTCCACACCAGGGCGGCCAGGGCATTGAGGCCGGTTGCGGCCATCCCGAGATAGAGCAAGGTGAAAAGGGGATTGAGTCGCAGGGCATCGCCGGGATGGGCATGGGAGAGCGCAATCGCAGCGGAGGTAGCGCCGCAGGATGGGCACGGCAGGGTGGTCCAGGTGCGAAAATGGCACATGGGCAGCAAAGCGATCAACCCCGGCGTGAAGCGACAGAGTGCCGCTCCTGCCAGGCCGATCAGCAGCGCCATTCGTCCAATCGGCATGCTGCGAAATTCTCTGGAACGAATTGAAAGTCTCATGCGTATTTATATCCAGGAAAGAGAAGGTGCGTCGTATCACCATTGAAAAAATACGCCATCGCGCCGTTAAAAACAAGGCAATTTTGCGGTTGGCCGCAGGAGGTGCTATGAAGAACTGGTTCATCGGGGCGGGTATCGTCCTGTTCGCTTTTGCCCTTTTGGGAAACGGGGCGTTGCGTGCCGCGGGAGTGGATTCAAGGCAAGCCCACAAAGGCGATGCCTGGCTGGGACTCTACCTTGCTGACGTCGAGGAGACCAGCAACTGGGATGATGCCGAGGGGGCCGTCGTCAGGGAGGTAGTCAAGGGGGGGCCTGCCGACAAGGCCGGTTTACGGGAGGGTGATGTAATCATCAAATTGAGGGATCGGACCGTGCGCGATGCCGACGACGTCACCCGGGATATCCGCAAGATGGCTCCAGGCGACGAGGTCGCGCTGCTGGTGCTTCGCAACGGCAGAAAGCTCAATCTGAAAGTCAAACTTGAGGAACGAGAAAAACCGATGGGTATCCGGCCCCCGCAACGGGACCAACAAAGGGAACACCCCCGGGAACTGCAGCCGCTGCGCAACTTTTTCATGCGCCAGAACCGGCGTATGGGTGTGCAACTGCAGGAGATGGATCCCGATCTTGCGGATTATTTCATGGTGAAAGAGGGGGAGGGCGTGCTGGTGACTCATGTCGATGCGGAAAGCGCGGCGGAGCAGGCCGGACTGAAATCGGGCGACGTGCTTATGGCGGTCAATGACCAGGCCGTCCACAAGATCGAAGAGGTCACCAAAGCCGTTCAGGAGAGCGATTCCGACACGTTGCAGATCGCTTATGTGCGCAAGGGCCGGCGAGACAGCACCACCGTTGTTCTTTCCGAGCGCAAACCGCTGAACCTGCAGCTTCGTTTCAATGGCGATAGCTGGCCCTTCAGCGGCGAGACCATGGAGGAGTTACGCAAGGATCTTGAAGAATTACGCGATGAATTGAACGATCTCAAGATCCACATGAACATCGATGTGGAAAAGAAATAATGCGGACAGGCCGGAGGTCACTCCGGCTTTTTTTTAACCACAGGCTGTTTTCCCGCATGCCTGTCGGCCTTCATTCCTGCTTGTTTTTATCCCTTTCGTTGAGTATCTTTAAACTAAAAATTCAACCATCGGGAGTTCTTTTGGAAAAGCTGCCTGTCGCTGTCCTGGGTGCCACCGGCATGGTGGGCCAGTATTTCCTCCATTTGCTGCATGACCACCCCTGGTTTCAGGTTACCGCGGTCTGCGCCAGTGAAGCCCGCATCGGCCAGCTGCTGGGGGAGGTGACTCCGCTACATCCGGCGGGAATCGCCCCGGCGGTGGCCGATTTGCATCTCATGCCGCTCGAGGCGGCCGCCCTGGCTGCCCAGGGGGTACGGATCGCTTTCTCCGGATTGCCGGCGGAAATCGCCAGATCAGTCGAACCTGCTCTGGCCGACCAGGGCATCCACGTTTTCTCGAATGCCAGCGCCTTCCGGATGGATCCCCTGGTTCCGATCCTTATCCCCGAGATCAACCCGGGTCATCTCGAACTGGTGCGTCGGCAGCCACACAAGGGGAGGCTGGTCACCAACGCCAACTGCACCAGCACCGGACTGGCACTCTCCCTGGCCCCGCTGGTGCCCCTGGGGATCCGGCGGCTCATCATCGCCAGCTATCAGGCCGTCTCGGGGGCCGGTTATCCCGGGGTACCGGCCATGGATATCTCGGGGAACATCATCCCCTGGATTGATGGCGAGGAGGCCAAGGTGCGTCAGGAGTGCAACAAGATTTTCGGCCGGGTTACGGTCTCGGGTCTCGAGCCAGCCGGATGGGAGGTGCATGCCCACTGCGTGCGTGTTCCCACCCTTGTGGGCCATCTGATCTCGACCCATGTTGAGCTGGAACAGCCGGTTACCCGGGAAGACGTTGCGGCCTGCTATCGCGATTATCGCCCCCCGGAGGCTGTGGCTGGATTGCCGATGGCCCCGGAGCGACCGGTTCTGCTCAGCGAAGGTATGAATCGTCCCCAACCCCGCCTCGATGCCGACGCCGGCGGGCCGGGCCGGCGCAGAGGGATGGCCGTCGTTGTCGGCCGCCTTGAAATCTCGGGTGCTGTTGTCCGCCAGGTGAATCTGGCGAACAACCTGGTCCGCGGTGCAGCGGGCGGTTCGCTCCTCAATGCCGAGCTGGCCTTGCGCGCCGGCTATCTTGAATGACAGGAGACACGCACATGGTCGTCCTGAAAATCGGCGGCTCCTCACTGCGCAACCTCGAGTCGTTACAGCAGGTGGTCGAGGTAGTGTGCAACCGGCCGGAACCGGACAAGATCATCGTCCTCTCGGCCGTCAGCGGCGTCACCAATCACCTCCTGCGCAGCGTCGATGAGGCGCTGCAGACTGAACGCAAAATAACCGGGTTGCTCGATTATCTTCACCTCCTCCACCGCGAGATGATCCTCGGCGCGATCGGCGATCACGAGGTGCAGCACCGGGTGCTCGATGAAGTGGATTACCTGTGCTCGCGTCTGGAGAAGCTGCTCTATGGCATCGCCTACACCGGCGAGTGCAGCCGGCGGACGCGCGATTTGATCCTCTCGATGGGTGAGCGCATGGCGGTCCAACTGCTCGCCGGGGCCTTGCAGTGTGCCGGAAGCGACGCGGCCGCCTTTGACGGCGACAAGATCGATATTGTCGCCAGCGGGGAGTTCGGCAACGGTAACGCCGAGCTCGAGGTCACCGCCCGCTTGCTGCCGCCACACCTGCAGGAGACCTTACAACGCGGTGCCATTCCGGTCCTCACCGGCTTTTTCGGACGAACGGCCGCGGGCCACACCATCACCTTCGGCCGCGGCGGCACTGATTACAGCGCCGCCATCGTCGCCTATGCCATGGATGCCGAAGAATTGCAGATCTGGAAGGATGTCGACGGCTTTCTCACCGCCAGTCCGGAAATCGTGCCGGAAGCGCAGCCCCTGGCATACCTTGCGTATGATGAAGCCGCAGAACTGAGCTACTTCGGCGCTTCGATTCTCCATCCGCGCACAGTCGAGCCGCTCGCCCGCAAGGCCATCCCGGCGGTGATTAAAAATACCTACAGGCCGGATGCGCCGGGTACCCGCATTGGTGCGGAAAAACAACAGCATGAGGAGATCATCAAGAGCGTCGTTACCAACTCGAATATCGGCATGCTGCGGCTGCACGGCGCCAGTCTCGGCCAGCAGGTCGGATTTCTCAAGGCGGCGGTCTCGGCGTTGAGTGACGCCGACATCAATATTATTTCGGTGATCACGGCCCAAACTGCGGTGAATCTACTGCTCATGAAAGCGGATGTTCAGCGCAGTGCCAGCCTGATCGCAGGATTGAAAATAGCCTATGTGGACCATATCGAACCTGTCACAGACGTAGCGCTGATCGGGGTGGTCGGCGAAGGCCTGAACGAGACGCGGGGCCTGGCGGCCCGGGTCTTCAAGGCGGTAGCCGGGGCGGGCGCCAACGTCGAGATGATCGCCTCGGGCGCCTCACGGGTGACGCAATATTTTATCATCAAGGAGAAAGACCGGGATGTAACCGTGCGGGCGATCCATCGGGAGTTTTTCGCTGCTCCCGGCTGATCTCCGGAGCGGCATCTGTGCGGGTGCACCGTAAAGGCGGGTGCTGGCTACTTTTTCTTTTTCTTAACGAATTCAGCTGCGGTGAGTGCCAGGACGATTCCGACAAACAGACTGACCGCAATTCCCCAGAAAAAGCCGTCTACCCAGTCGGTGCCCTTGTTCATCGCAAAATAGCGGCGCATATAGACATCGGCCTCGACAATATCCAGCCGGCCGATCAATACGGGGGTGAGTCGCTTGAAAAAGTCGTAGAGAAAAAGGAAAAAGGCCAGCAGGGAGAGACGCCGGCCCCAGACCAGCAGCGGAAACGAGCTGCCCTTGAAGGCCAGCCAGGTCACTAGGGTGCCGAAGGTCGCCACAAGCTGGAAATTATCCAGCAATACTTTTTTAATCTCAGGTGGCATCTACGGTTCCCAGATTCCGACTGGCGAGGAAATGATTATTCTGCGGCCGTCTCTTCCTGTTCATCATCCAGAGCGGCACCACCGGCAAAGCGGAACTCCGAAAAATTCAACTGTACTTCGATATTAAAAAAACGGTACAACTCGGCGAGCATTGCGGCGCCGTCGTCGTCTTTGGTCTTGCAAACCAGGGTGAGGAGGGCAAATTCCTGTTTAACGGTCTCTGCCGCTTCCCCCTTGCCCAGCGTGATCTTTTTCTGTTTGATGGTGAAGGGACGAATGGTCACAGCGGGGATTTCATACTCTTCCCCAGTGAGATTGTCCATGATGGCCAGATGGACCAGGCCGCGAACCATGTTCTTGTAAAGCTCGCGGATCTGATCGCTGTCCTCGATCTCGGCCTCTACCTGCATCTGCACCTGCCGCACGATGAGATCGTCGGCTCCCTTGTCATCCGCCGGCCAGTATTTCTTGATAACTGCTTTTTCAAAAATGAGCATCGCTTCTCCCTGGGTATCCTTTCCTAATTTGAAAAGGTACTAAAATTTACCATGCAAAGCAAGCGCTTATTTTCCGGCGAGAACAGCGGGGTGGGTGCGAGGGGGGAGGGGCCGGAGAGCGCGGCTGGTTGAGCGCGAGAGGGGAGGGGACGACGAACCGCCCGCTAAAATATGTCTTGACACTGAAAAGAAAAATAGTTAACATTAAATGCATAAAAGCCCTGATAGTCAGGATAAAGGAGGTGGTGGCAATGCTGGTCCGAGCCAAGGTAGAACGTGTCACCCTCGACACGGCGACCAGTCGATTCGTGGTGATTCTCAAGGACGAAAAGCAGAGCCGCTGGCTGCCGATTGTGGTGGGATCCACGGAAGCCCAGGCCATTGCGCTCCAGCTTGAGAACATCGCCCCGCCGCGTCCCCTGACGCACGATTTGATTCGCAATCTTCTGGAAATGCTGAATATTACCATTGAGAAGGTGGTGGTCAACGATCTGCGCGACAATACCTACTTCGCCATCATCACCATGTCCGGGAACGGCCGTTCGAAGGAGATCGATTCCCGACCGAGCGATGCCATCGCCATCGCACTGCGCATGAACGCCCCGATTTTCGTCTATGAAGAGGTGATGCGCAAGGCGGCGATCATCGACGGCGTGCCGCCCTCCGAAGATGCCGAAGATGAACAGGCGCCTGGCGATCGGCTGGAACAGCTCAATATCGACTTGATCAATGCCGTCCAGGACGAGCGATACGAAGAGGCCGCACGAATCCGCGACGAGATCAAGAAGGTCAAATCGCACCTCCGCGAAAAAACCACGTAATTCAGCACGCTAGTCTGAGCGAGCCTCATTGAACAATGAGGCTTTTTTATATCCACGAAAGCGAGCCCTGCATGAAGGAGAAACAAAAGCGAGAGGGAAGCGCCGCTCACCGTAATCCCTGGTCCTGGATTCCTTCGCTCTATTTCGCCGAGGGAGTCCCCTACGTAGTCATCATGACCGTTTCGGTCATTATGTTCAAACGGCTTGGACTCTCCAACACCGACATCGCCCTGTATACCAGCTGGCTCTACCTGCCGTGGGTAATCAAACCGCTCTGGAGCCCGGTGGTCGATATTCTCAAAACCAAGCGGTTCTGGATTGTCACGATGCAACTGGTGATCGGTCTTGGGTTTCTGGGTATTGCCGCGGCTATCCCCCTGCCTCATTTTCTGCTGTACACCCTGGTGGTCCTGTGGATTCTCGCCTTTGCCTCGGCGACGCATGACATCGCGGCGGATGGTTTTTACATGCTTGGACTCGGCGAGGCGCAGCAGGCCTGGTTTGTCGGCATTCGCAGCACCTTTTACCGTTTTGCCATGATCACCGGTCAGGGCCTGCTGGTCATTCTGGCTGGCTATATCGAAGGTCATTCTGGCCTCGAGGCGGTTACGGTGCCGGTTCAGGCGGGCCCAGGGGTAGCGGAGGTGCAAATGATGCATCCGGAGTCGCTTCCCGGTCTCCCTCCCGGCGGGGGCCTACGGCTGCTGTGCCAGCCTGAGGTGTTGACCATCCGCACCACCTTGCAGCCCAAGGCCCGGATCGACTCCCTCCTGCATATGGCCCATGTCTGGAATCTGGCGCATGGTTTTTATCCTGCAGAGCGCGCAGCGGGCGTTTCTCCGGCCGGTGGCCCCTCTTGGTGGACGCGGAGCGTCTCCGGCCCGCTGGCGGAATGGTTGCGCGGCCATTTCGGCCAGTCGCGCCAGGCGGCGGCCTTGGTTGAAGCGAAGGCGGGCAATGTCGGCGCTCTCTATTTCCGCCTTTCCCAACCGCCCGCGGCGGGCAAGGAAGTAATTGTCAGCTTTGGCCGAGAGTCCGGCGACAAGTCGATTAATCTGATCGAAGGAAGCCGTCTGGTCTTCACCGATCGCAATTGGGACCGGCCCGCTGTCGCCCTGATCCAGCTCGATCCCAAGCTGCAAAACGCCGTCACCAGCCAGTATGTCGCGCGCGCAGGCAATATTCCCCTTTCCTGGTCGATCACTTTTGTGGTGCTCGGGGTGCTCTTCCTGTTCTTTTTCCTCTATCACCGCTTCGTCCTGCCACGGCCGGCGGCTGATGTGGGGGTTCAGGTGGACAATTTTTTCAGGCAGTTTTTTAATACCTTTGTCAGCTTTTTCCGCCGCAAGCATATCAGCGCCATCCTCGCATTTCTCCTGCTCTACCGTTTCGGAGAGGCGCAGTTGGTCAAGCTGATCCATCCCTTCATGCTCGACAGCCGCGAGCTGGGAGGACTCGGCATGACCACCGGTGAGGTGGGGCTAGTCTACGGCACCATCGGCATCATTGCCCTCACCGTGGGCGGGCTGCTCGGCGGCTTTGTGGTGCCGCGGCGTGGCTTGAAGTTCTGGCTTTTCCCGATGCTCCTGATCATTCACTTGCCCGATCTCGCCTTCATCTATCTCTCGCAGGCCCAGCCGGATAACCTGTGGATCGTCAGCTGTTTCGTCGCCCTGGAACAATTCGGCTACGGCTTTGGATTCACCGCCTATATGCTCTACATGATCTATGTGGCCGGGGAGGGAGAACACAAAACCGCCCATTATGCGATCTGTACCGGCCTGATGGCCCTGGGCATGATGGTGCCGGGGATGTTCAGCGGCTGGCTTCAGGATATCATCGGCTACCGCCACTTCTTCATCTGGGTGGTCTTTGCGACCATCCCCTCATTCATCGCTGCCTACTTTATCCCCCTGGAAGAGGCGTTCGGCAAGAAAAAGTGAGGCCTCTATGAAAGCGATTCCGTTCCTCTGCTGTACCCTGCTGATGCTCAGTGGTCGGGTCGCCGCGGCCGAGCCCACTCCGGTCAGGCTGGGTGTGGATCTCCTGCTGAGCGACAGCCTTGCCCTGATCCAGGGCAAGCGGCTTGGGCTGATCACCAATGCCACCGGCTTGACTTCGAACCATGAGTCGACCATCGATGCCCTGGTCCAGACTCCGGGCGTCCAGCTGGTTGCGCTCTTCGGACCGGAGCATGGGGTGCGCGGCGATGCCGAAGCCGGAAAGGCGATCGATAACTATGTCGACGAAAAAACTGGGATCATGGTGTACAGCCTTTATGGCAGGAACCACAAACCCACTCCCGAGATGCTGCGCGGCGTCGATCTGCTCCTTTACGATATTCAGGATATCGGTTCGCGTGCCTATACCTATATCTACACCATGGCCCGCGGTATGGAGGCTGCCCGGGAGAACCACATCCCCTTCGTCGTCCTCGATCGTCCGGATCCAATGGGAGGCGATCTGGTGGAAGGGGGGGTGCTCGACCCGCGGTTCAAATCGGGCATCGGGCTTTACCCTATCCCGTTCATTTACGGCATGACTGTAGGCGAACTGGCGCAGCTCTTCAACCGGGAATTCGGCATCGACTGTGATCTCAAGGTTATCCGCCTTGCGGGCTGGCAGCGGCACTGCTCTTTCGAGGAGACTGGCCTGATGTGGGTGCCCACCTCACCGCATATCCCAGAGATGCTTTCGGTGTGGTACTGCGCCACAGTCGGCTGCCTCGGCGAACTGCAGCAGGTCGATGTGGGCGTGGGGATGCCCGGCCCCTTCGAGTATATCGGCGCCCCCTGGATCAAGGGCGAGAACCTTGCCGTCGAACTCAACCGCCGTCAGATTCCCGGCGTCTTTTTCCGCCCAGTCCATTACCGCCCCTTTTATGGCATCTTCAAGGGTGTCGATCTCGAAGGGGTGCAGATTCATCTGCTTGATCACCATATTTTCCGGCCGATGCAGACGCAGCTGCATATCCTCGCTGCCTTGCAGCGCCTCTATCCCGATCGAAATATTTACGACACCCCACGTCTGGATATGTTCATGAAGGCTATCGGAACGGACCAGGTTCACCAACGGATCCGCGCCGGTGCAGAAGTGGACGAGATCCTCATTATGTGGCGGGAGGGTCTTGAGCAATTCATGACGCTGAGGCAAAAGTATCTCCTCTATCCTTGAGATGGCGACGAAACTTTTCTCCGGCTTGGGCGTCTATTCAACAGCGGCCGTTTTCTGCACCGGGCGTTCTTGAAATTTCTTTGTACCTGGAGGCGTAGCGATCCCGGTGCGCCGAGCCAGTTCTGATTGCCAGCACGGTCCAACCGTTTACCCTTCATCCATCCTGCAGGTCTGCGCATGCTCAAACTGAAAGAGATTTCCCGAAAACGATGGTTCTGGCCCGGCCTGATTGCCCTGTTGCTCCTGTTTTGGCTGCTGGGCAGCCGGAGCAAGGAGGGTGCTGGTGGGGAGCCGGTCTGGGGAGATCTGCGCAAAGGTGATTTTGTCATCGACGCGGTCGAGACCGGCGAAATCGAGGCGGTGCATTCGGTGGATCTCGCTCCCCCGATGGAATGGCGGATGGATATGCAAATTATCGCCATGGTCCCGGAGGGAAGCATCGTGAAGCAGGGTGATTTTCTCGTCCAGTTTGACACCTCGGAATTGGAGGATCGCCTGGAACTGGCGCAGGATGCCCTGGCTGCCCTCCTGGCCCAGCGCGATGGTCTGCGCGCCCAACAGTCGGCGCGTATCGCCCAGCTCAAGGCCGACATCGCCGCGGCGGGCTATTCACAGGAGGTGGCGGTTTTACAGCGGGAGCTGCTCCAGTATGAGGCCGCAGTGCGGCGGATGGATGCGGAACTGGAGGAGAAAAAAGCGCAGATCTCTCTGGAGGAGACCAAGACCTCCCTGGAGTCGCAGGAGATCATCGATTCTTCGGCGCTGAGCACGCTGGGCGTCGATATCGCCAAGGCGCGCGCCAATGTGCGCGAGCTTGAGGACAAAATCAAGAGTCTGACCCTGCGGGCCCCCATTGGCGGACTGGTCGTTTACAACGAAATCGGCTTTGGGGACTCCCGTAAAAAGATCGCGATCGGCGACAAACCCAATCCGGGGCAGCCGGTGATCAGCATTCCGAATCTCGATTCGATCCAGGTCAAGTTGCGTATCAACGAAATGGACGCCGCCCGGCTGAGCATCGGCCAGCAGGCAACCATCCGGCTCGACGCCTATCCGGAGCGTTCATTCAGCGGCCGCGTGCTGCATATCGCCCGGCTGGCCCAGAAGGAGGATTGGGATTCGGAAATCAAGGATTTCGAGGTTCTGGTGCGGCTGGCCCAGTCCGATCCGGTGCTCAAGCCCGGAATGACCGCGCGGGTCCAGATCGAACTCGGGGTTGAGAAAGATGCCCTCACCGCCCCGACCGGCGCCATTTTTGAACGCCAGGGGGAACGGGTGGTCTTTCCACGCACAAATTATCCCAAACCCCAGCCTGTCGAGACCGGCCCGCGTAACGATCTGCGCATGGTCATCCGCAACAGCCGGCTCAAGGAAGGCGATCTGGTTGCCTGCTCACCGCCGGACACGAGCTACCATCGCCTTGGATTCTCCACCTACCTGGCGGCCTCAACCGGCAAGCCGGAAAAACTGGCCGCAGATCTGGCCGAGATGGAGAAGCGCGGCCTGGCATTCGACTACGATGCCAATCGCAACCGTCGGGTGATTGCCCGCGCTCCCAATGGCGCCGCCGGCGATTACGAGGCGCTGCGCGGCCGCATCCCCGGCATGACCCCGGACGGCCGCCCGATGGAAATCGATCCAGCCACCATGAAAAAACTGCAGGAGGCGATACGCGGTATGCAGCCCGGACCCGGTGGTTTGCCCCCCGGGCCGGCCATGCGCCCCGGCGGCCCGAATGTTCCCTCCGGCCTCGTCACCGGCGACACATCCCGGCGGCTGCTGCAGCAGCGCGGCCGCGGGCTTCCGCCCGGGTATGCTCCCGGGGATACCACCCGGCCGCATCGGCCGGCTGGAGCGCTTCCCTCGCAAAAACTCCGGCGGAACATACCATGAAGAGTCCGTTCTGGCGCAGACTCCTGAGCAAAACCGGACACCGTCCGGCCTTCGGCGGCCTCGAAATCCTGAGATACATCGGACCCGGCCTTCTAGTCACGGTGGGCTTTATAGATCCCGGCAACTGGGCCTCCAACCTGGCCGCCGGCTCCGACCACGGCTATCTGTTGCTCTGGATGATCACCCTCTCGACCTTTATGCTGATCATCCTGCAGCACAATGTCGCCCATCTGGGCATAGCCACCGGCCTCTGCCTCTCCGAGGCCGCCACACAATATTGCCCGGCGTGGATTTCCCGACCGCTGCTGAGTTCGGCGATGATCGCCTCGGTTTCAACCTCTCTGGCAGAGATCCTGGGCGGGGCCATTGCTTTACAGATGCTTTTTAAAATTCCGATCCGCGCCGGCGCGGTGATCACCCTGCTCACAGTAATCTGGCTGCTCTTCACCAATTCCTATCGCAAGCTGGAGAAATGGATCATCGGCTTTGTCTCAATTATCGGCCTTTCCTTTATATATGAACTCACGCTCGTCGACATCCAGTGGGGAGAAGCGGCCCGCGGTTGGGTCATGCCGGCCATCCCCCACGGCTCGATCGTCATCGTCATGAGTCTGCTCGGGGCTGTGGTGATGCCGCACAACCTTTTTCTCCATTCCGAGATCATCCAGAGCCGCCAGTGGAACCGCGAAGATCCTGCCATCATTCGCCGCCAGCTCAAATTCGAGTTTCTCGACACCCTTTTCTCGATGCTGGTCGGCTGGGCCATCAACAGCGCGATGATCCTGATGGCCGCCGCGGTCTTTTTTAAGGCCGCAACGCCGGTCTCGGAATTGCAGCAGGCCAAGGAGATGCTGCGGCCCCTGCTTGGCGACAGTGCGGCTGATATCTTTGCGTTCGCACTGCTGCTTTCGGGCCTGGCCTCGACCATAACGTCGGGTATGGCCGGCGGCACCATCTTCGCCGGCCTCTTCATCGAACCCTTCGACCTGAAAGACCGTCACAGCCGTATCGGGGTTTTAACCTCTTTTCTGCTGGCTCTGACGATCCTCTTTTTAATCCGCGACCCCTTCCAGGGCCTGATCTACTCGCAGATGGTGTTGAGCATCCAGTTGCCTTTCACGATCTTCCTGCAGATCTATCTGACCTCTTCACAGAGGGTTATGGGGCCCTATGCCAATTCACGACTGTTGAATGGCTTGCTCCTGGCCGTCGGCCTGCTGGTAACCTACCTCAATTTGCGGCTGCTGATCAGTGCCTTATCATGATCATCATGGCGGGTATATTGGACTAAATTCGGGTGTACTATGAAACCTGGTGAACAATTGAAAAAGTGGTATGACTGGATCAATGCGCGCGGCTTGTCCCGTCTCGGCAAGTGGCGGCTGCCGGTGCTCATCTTGGCTGGCCTGGTGCTCATCCTTCTGATCTACAAATGGACGCTGGGCTCGACGCCGGATGTGGCCACCTCTGCGGCCCGTTTCGGTGACTTTATCATTGATATCAATCAAAGCGGCGAGCTTTACGCGGTTAAGTCGGTCTCGGTCGGGGTCCCCGCCAAGGTGCGCGGCAGCCTGCGCGTTGTCGCGCTCGCTGAGGACGGCTCGATGGTGCAAAAGGGTGATTTTCTCGTGCAGTTCGACACCGCTGAGGCCTCACAGGACCTCGAAGACCGCCGCAATGAGTACGAATCCGCGCTGGCCGAGCTGGCGAGCCTCCAGGCCTCCAACCGCTCGACCATGGCCCAGCTCAACACCGCCTACGAAACGGAAAAGTATTCATATGAGCAAGCCAAACTCCGCTACGAACAGATGAAATATGAAGCGCTTTCCAAACAGCGCGAGCAGGAACTCAACCTCAAGAAGGCGGCCCTTTCGCTCGAACAGGCACAGCGCAAGATCGATTCGCAGGAGATCATCAACAAGGCCGACCTGACCAAAGCTAACCTTAAAGTGCGCCAGGCTCGCCTGCGCTATGAACAAAAGCTGCAGGAGGTCACTGATCTCACCCTGCGCGCGCCGATCGACGGCTTGGTGGTCCTCCAGGAGATTTTCGGGGCCAACGGGCGCGCCAAGATCAAGGTCGGCGACACGCCCTGGCGCGGCATGACGCTGGTCGAGATCCCGGATCTATCACAAATGATGGTCAAGGCCAAGGTCAATGAGGTCTTTATCAGCCAGGTGCGCCCCGATCAGCAGGTGATTCTCTCCGTCGATGCCCTGCCGGGAGAGCGTTTCTATGGCAAGGTGATGCGGGTTGCCTCGCTGGCCACCCGCGAAAGCGGCTCCGATGTCAAGACCTTTGACGTGGAGATTCTCATTGACGGGGCCGACGGACGGCTTCGCCCCGGCATGACCGCGCAGTGCCAGATCATCACCGACCGGATCAAGAACAAACTCTTTGTCCCCCTGGAAAGCGTCATCCACAAGGATGATACGACGGTCGTTTATATCAAACGGGCCGGTTTCAAACGCCGGGAGGTGCAGATCGGCGCCAAAAACAGCGACTTTGTCGTCATCGAGAAGGGACTGAAGCAGGGTGACCTGGTCGCTCTGCGGGATCCAACCGTCCCGGTCAAGGAGGCCGGCGAAAAAGGCACTGCGGCGGTCAAGGAAAAACGGCCGGATCGCCGTCCGCCCGGGGGCGGGAATGCCATTATGATCATGCGTTGAGCAGGGGATGCCATCATGAATATCCGTGAAAGCGTTGAAATCGGGCTGGAGGGTATCCGCAGCCATAAACTGCGTTCTATCCTCACCGCCCTGGGCATCATCTTTGGCGTCGCCGCGGTCATCGCCATGCTCTCGATTGGTGAGGGCGCGAAGCAGGAGGCGCTCGAGCAGATCCAACTGATGGGGATGAACAATATCCTGATCAACGATATCCCGATCGAGAACGAGGAAGATGGTACCGGGAGGACCAACCTTTCCCGGGGACTGACTCTCGAGGATGCAGCCGCCCTGCAGGTGATCAATCCGCTTCTCAATGTGGCCATCCCGGAGCGTTCGGTCAAGTCACAGCTCTATTACGGCCAGGAGTCGGTCGAGGCCACGGTGGTCGGCACGCTGCCGGATTACGAACGGGTCATGGCCTTTTCCCCGGTGCAGGGCGCCTTTTTCAATTATGAGGACGTCATCGAGGCGCGCCGCGTCTGCGTCCTCGGCGCGGAGGTGCGCTGGGCGCTCTTCCTGTTTCAGGATCCCATCGGCCAAAGGATCAAGATCGGCCGGCAGTGGTATACGGTGGTGGGCGTAATGGACGAGAAGCCCAGTGCTGGTGCCGGTTCGGGGATCTCGGATAATCTGAACAACAATGTCTATATCCCGGTGACCGCTGCGGTTAAACGGTTTCCGCGTAGCATCTTCGCCAGTGAAATCGACCGGATCATCCTCCAGGTCAAAGACTCCGACAGCATCCAGGAGGCGGCGGCGATCGTCAAGACCTCCCTGAATCGCCGCCACAATCAGGTCAACGATTTCACCATCACCATACCTGAGGCGCTGCTGCGCCAGAAACAGCAGACCCAGCGGATTTTCAACATCGTAATGGGGGCCATTGCCGGGATCTCACTGCTGGTCGGCGGCATCGGCATCATGAACATCATGCTCGCCTCGGTTATGGAGCGCACCCGCGAGATCGGCGTGCGTCGCGCCGTCGGGGCCCGCCAGATCGACATCCTCGGCCAGTTCCTGGTCGAAGCGATGGTACTCAGCTTTGCGGGCGGACTCCTCGGAGTGGTTCTCGGCTTCATCCTTACCAAGGTGATTGCCCTCTACGCCGGATGGCGCACCATCGTCAGTATCGGCGCGATCATCCTGGCATTCAGCGTTTCCGCTGCAGTCGGCATGGTCTTCGGCATTTATCCGGCCCGTCAGGCCGCCAGACTCGATCCCATCGTCTCGCTGCGTTATGAATAGCATCCCGTTGCACCGCTTTTACTGAGGAGAGTATGAAACCGCGAATTGCTTCCATTACCGTCCTCGGCGTTGTCCTCTTCCTGGCCGTTGCCGGCCAGGTATGGGCACAGGATAGCCCCATGCCGCAGCCGGTTGCGCCGGACACCGCCGGCATCCGGGCGGCAGGCGACAGTCTGGATGGGGCTCCGAAAACCATTATCACGCTCGACCAGGCGATAGGCATCGCGCTGGAGAAGAGCTACGAGATGAAATCCCTGCGCCTGAGCCTGGCGCAGGCGGAGCAGAATCTCATCGCTGCCAAAGGACGCTTCAAGACCAACGCCGACCTGAGCCTGGAGACGCCCAACTGGAACGAAACCGTCTCGGAGATCACCATACCCAACGCCCTGCCGATCTTCAATACCACCGGCTATACGCGATACATGGGAACCCTGGATATCAACCAGCCTCTGCCCACTGACGGCGCCATCACCCTGCGCGGCCAGAGTTATCACCGTGATGTCTCTACCTATCTTCAGGAGAGCGCGGCGGATGTCTCCCGCAGCGAAATCTACAACTCGGTTAGCCTCCGTTTCAAGCAGCCGCTCTTTGCCATCAATCAGCTGAAATTGGGGCTCAAGAATGCCAATCTGAGTTATGAACGCACCCTCCATCGTTACCGCCGCAGCGAGCTGGATATTGTCTACCGCGTCACACGCGCATTTTTCGATTATTACCAGGCCACCCGGCAGCATGAGATCAACCGCGACAACGTCCGGCAGCAGCAGGAACTCTATGATCTGGCGGCGAAAAAGTACGCCGCCGGGCTGATCCCCGAGGTGGAGGCGCTGCAGATGGAGGTCGACCTTGCCGAGAGCCGCAACGCCCTGCTTTCGGCGGAGGGCGAATTGCAGCGCAATGAGGACAGTTTCAAACAGCTGATCGGCTTGAAGCTTTCCGACCTGGTGGGGGTGCGCACCGATCTCGCCATCGAAACGGTTGAGGTCGACCTAGCGCGCGCCATCGAGTTGGCCATGAAGTACCGCACTGAACTGCGGGAGGGGCAGATCGATATCGAACTGGCCCTGATCAGTATCAAGGAGGCGGATGCCCGCAGCGAAATGCGCGGCGATATCAACGCCTTTTATGATATCACCGGAGTCAGCGACTCCAACCTGGCCTATCATTCGCCCTGGAACGAGTTGTGGAACTCGAGCCTTGATGACATGAACCGTCGGCCGCACAATCGCGGCGTCACTTTCACCCTGACCGTACCCCTCTGGGATTGGGGCGTCAATCGTGCCGAGGTGCAGGCTGCTCGTACGGTCTATAATACCAGTGTGCTCTCGCTAGAGGAAGAGAAGAAGACGATCGAACGGGAAGTCCGGGAAGTGGTCCTGCGCTTGCGCGAGGCGGAAAACCGCATCGCCGTGCTGCGCAAGAATCAGGAGGTTGCCCAGCGCGCCTTCGACATCACCCTCGAACGCTTCAACAACGGCGATATCACCAGCCAGGAACTGGCTCTCGACCGCAACCGCTTGACCACCGCCAAGACCTCCTACCTTTCGGCTTATGTCGATTTCAAGTTGGCGGTTGCCGATCTGCAGCGCAAGACCATGTGGGATTTCGTCAATAACCGGAGTCTGCTCGATGCTCCGGCGAAGGCTGGAAAATAAGCAGGGCTGCTTTTCATTCTCTGCATCCGGCCGCTTCTGCACGTAGAAGTATAGGAAGCCAATAGTTCAACAGCGGTTTTCATCAAGCGAATGGGACTGTTATGAAACTGACCGTCATTGGTTCGGGGTATGTAGGTTTGGTAGCGGGAGCCTGCTTCGCAGAGGCGGGCAACCAGGTGATCTGCATGGATGTGGACGAGAAAAAAATCGCCAGCCTGCGGCAGGGCGTGATTCCGATCTACGAGCCCGGATTGGAGGGGCTGGTTGAACGCAATTACAAGCTGCAGCGACTGACCTTCACCACGGTGATGCAGGATGCCGTTCAACACTCCGATATTCTTTTTATTGCGGTGGGCACACCCCCTGAAGAGGATGGTTCAGCCGATCTCACCCATGTTCTTGAGGTGGCCAGGGCGATCGGAAAGCACATGAATGGCTACAAAATCGTCGTCAACAAGAGCACCGTGCCGGTCGGGACGGCGGACAAGGTGCGTCAGGTGATCGCTGCAGAGACGGAACTGCCCTTCGACGTCGTTTCCAATCCCGAATTCCTCAAGGAGGGCGCGGCCATCGATGATTTCATGTATCCCGACCGGGTGATCATTGGCACGCGCAATCCCAAGGTGGGGGAGATCATGAAGGAGCTTTACGGCCCCTTTGTGCGCACCGGCAATCCGATTCTGGTCATGGATGAGCACAGCGCCGAGGTGACCAAGTACGCCGCCAATTCCTTGCTGGCGACCAAGATCTCCTTCATCAACGAGATCGCCAATCTTTGCGACCGTGTCGGCGCGGATGTGGAGATGGTGCGCCGCGGTATCGGTTCGGACAAGCGCATCGGTCACTCCTTCATTTTTCCAGGCATGGGCTATGGCGGTTCCTGCTTCCCCAAGGACGTCAAGGCGATCATCCATACCGCCAGGCAGTATGGCTATCAGCTGAAGGTGCTGGAAGCGGTCGAGGCAGCCAATGAGGCCCAGAAAACCATTCTGCTGCCGCGGATCGAGGCGCATTTCCAGGGCAAGCTCGAGGGGCTCACCCTCGCCCTCTGGGGTTTGAGCTTCAAACCCCGCACCGATGACATGCGCGAGTCCCCGGCCATTCCCCTGATCAAGGCCCTGCATGCACGGGGGGTCAAGCTTCAGGCGCATGATCCTGCTGCCCTTGAGGAGGCCAAACGCCTCGGCTTGGACGGGATGGTCCAACTCTTCGAGAATAATTATGAGGCGCTGCAAGGAGCGGACGGCCTCATCATTGTGACGGAGTGGCTTGATTACCGCGAGCCTGATTTCGATCGCATCCGCAAGGCGCTCAGAACGCCGGTTATCTTTGACGGCCGCAATATCTACAATCCGGTTAAAATCCGCGACCTCGGCTTTACCTATTACGCGATCGGCCGCCCGCAACTCGGATAAACCGGCAGCAAACAAAAAAGCCTTGTGCATCGTGCACGAGGCTTTTTTTTAGCGCCCGGTGTCAAAATCCTTGATGCTCGGTACGGGCAATGATCTCGTCCTGGAGCGCTTTGCTCAAGTCGAGAAAGTAGTCGCTGTAACCGGCGACGCGGACGATCAGATCACGATGCTCTTCGGGATGTGCTTGGGCATGCCGCAGGGTCGCGGCATCGATCACATTGAACTGGATATGATGGCCGCCCAGGGTGAAATAGCTGCGGACCAGATGGCTGAGACGGTCGATCCCCGCCTCATCAGCGAGCAGGGAGGGGGTGAATTTCTGGTTGAGCAGGGTGCCGCCGGTGCGCACATGGTCCATCTTGGCTGCGGATTTCAGCACCGCAGTCGGGCCCTTGCGGTCTGCACCCTGCACGGGCGAAATCCCCTCGCTCAGCGGCATTCCTGCCAGGCGGCCGTCCGGCGTAGCGCCGATGACCGAACCGAAATAGACGTGACAGGTGGTTGGCAGCATGTTGATGCGGTAGGAACCGCCGCGGGTGTTGGGCCGCCCGTTAATAAGACCATAATAGAGTTCAAAAATCCGCATCATGATGCTGTCGGCATAATCCTCGTCGTTCCCATATTTGGGCGTCTGGTTGAGCAGCCGCAGCCGCGCCGCCTCGTCGCCCGCGAAATTCCGATCCAGCATGGCGATCAATTGCGGCATGGTGAATGTAGGGTGGTCGAATACGTGGTATTTGAGCGCCGCCAGACTGTCGCTGATGGTGCCGATGCCGACTCCCTGGATGTAACTGGTGTTATAACGGGCGCCGCCGGCGTTGTAATCCTTGCCGCGGGCTATGCAGTCATCGATCAGGATCGAGAGAAACGGCACCGGCATGTGAAGGGCATAAAGGCGCTCGATGATGGCATTCCCGGTCAGCTTGATCCCGATGAAATGGGCCATCTGCTGCTCAAAAGCGGCCATCAGATCCTCAAAACTGTTCCAGCTTGCGGGATCGCCGCTGTGCGGCCCGAGCTGGCGCTGCGTACGCGGATCGAAGCCGTCATGCAAGGTGAGTTCGAGGATTTTGGGAATATTGAAATAACCGGTGAGAATGTAAGCCTCTTTGCCGAAAGCGCCGGTCTCGACACAGCCCGAAGTACCCCCCTGACGGGCGTCCTCGACCGATTTTCCCTGGCGCAGCAGCTCCTCCACCACGGTATCGGCATTGAAGAGCGAGGGCTGGCCCCAGCCCTTACGCACGATCCGCAGGGCGTGCTTGAGGAAAGCATCGGGATTCTTGCGGCTCAGCTGGATGTTGGAGCTGGGCTGCACCAGGCGCATCTCATCGATCACCTCGAGGATGAGATAGGAGAGCTCGTTGACGCCGTCGCTGCCATCAGCCCGGAGGCCGCCGCTGTTGATATTAGCAAAATCGGTATAGGTCGAACTCTCCGCCGCGGTAACCCCGACCTTGGGGGGCGCCGGCTGGTTGTTAAATTTCACCCAGAAGCATTGCAGCAGTTCGCGCGCCGCTTCGCGGGTCAGGCTACCAGCGGCCATCTCCCTCTGGTAAAAGGGGTAGAGGTGCTGATCGAGGCGTCCCGGGTTGAAAGCGTCCCAGGGATTGATTTCTGTGATGACGCCGAGATGAACGAACCAGTAATACTGCAGGGCCTCGTGAAAGGTGCGCGGCTTTTCGGCAGGGACCCTGCGGCATATCGCGGCGATCTGCTGGAGCTCCGCGCGGCGCTGTGGGTCGATCTCCTCCCCGGCCAGCGCCTCCGCCCGGTCAGCGTGACGCTGGGCGAGGGTGATGATCGATTGGGCACATAGGCGCATGGCGCGGAGTTCCTCGGCCTGGTCGTAGGCCGTTGGATCCTGTATATAATCCAGCCCTGCCAGCCGAGCGTCGATTATCGCGATGAAATCGTTCATCCCGCGATGATAGATCTTGTCGTCGAGCACGGTGTGGCCGGGGCCGCGCTGTTCCATGAACTCGGTGAAAACGCCCGCCGCATAGGCCTCTTTCCATTCCTCACTCATGTTGGCGAGAATTTTTTCGCGCAGGGTTTTTCCGCGCCAGAAGGGGATGAAGGTGTCGCGGTACCGCTCTCGGGTCGCCGCATCGACCTTGAAAAAGACCTTCTCGCGGCTGTTCAGTATCTCGAGGTCCTCCAGCGAGTGGCAGCAGATTTCGGGAAAGGTGGAGGTGGCCTTGGGCGCGGGTCCGCGTTCGCCGACGATGAGCTCTCCGGGATTGATGCAGATGGTTTTTTCCGCCATGATGGCCTCGAAGATGCGGGCGCGGAGCATCGGAGCGGAGAGCAGTCCGGCCTCGCTATAGACGCGGGTGACGATTTCGGCCCGTTCGGTGGAGAGGCTCGGTGTGGCCTGCATACTGGCTTCGCGTAAACGGCGAACGCGGTCGTTCATGGTGGGGCCTCCGGAAAGATGCGGGGCGGCGCGGAGATCTCCTCTCAGCCGCCGATGGTTACGGTTTCGATGATCTGCGCCAGCTGCGCGGCCAACTCGGTGAGGCGCTCCTGGCTGGGCGGCTGCAACCCTTGCAGTGGCTCATTTCGTCCCAGACGGTAGTATTTTCCATTCCCGATCGGATGATAGGGGAGGAGATGAAGCTGGCGGACATGGCGCAGCCTCGCCAGCCAGCGCATCAGTTTTTCCATATCAACGGCATCGTCGTTGATGCCAGGCAGGATGGGCAGCCGCAGGCTGAGGGGCCGGCCATCGGCGTCGAGGCGCTCAAGGTTCTTGAGGATGAGGCGATTGGAGACGCCGGTCCAGTGCCGGTGTTTTTCTGGATCGATCATCTTTACATCGAAGAGAAAAAGATCGGTCAGCGGCGCGATGGCATCGAAGAACCGCCAGGGCGCAAACCCGCAGGTGTCAACCACCGTGTGCAATTCCTCCATCCTGCTCGCCATGAGCAAGGCCTGTAAAAATCCCGATTGATAGGTTGGCTCGCCACCTGAGAAGGTGACACCGCCGCCGGACTGGTCGTAAAAGACGCGGTCCGCCAGCACTGCTTCCATCACCGCACCGGTGCTCATGACCTCGCCCACCCGCGCGCGGCCTCCCGCAGGGCAGACCTCCACGCATGCTCCGCAAGCCTGGCACAGCTCTCGATGCGTGATCGGGCCTTGCCGGGTGTACACGATGGCCCCCTGGCGACAAGCCTCGATGCAGGCACCGCAACCGATGCAGCGATCCGGATTGAGCATTAATTCCGGCTCCATGCTGATCGATTCGGGATTATGGCACCAGGCGCACGCCAGGGGACAGCCTTTCAAAAAGACCGTGGTGCGAATACCCGGCCCGTCATGCACAGCGAACCGCATTATATTAAAAACCAGCCCGCTGGTCTGCAAGAGATCCGTCATGCTCCCTTTCTTCTTCATTTTGACTTGTAATATAAAAGGATCCGATGAATCGGACAAGGGATTTCTGCCGGACCGTTCTAGGCGATAAGAGTAAAGATCTCCTCCAGAGACGGATGCGGCCTGGCAGCGGGGACCGTCTCCGGCTTGCCCACCGCCACGGCGGTGACGAGTTCCCAGGGCGCCTGCACATGTAGCAGCTTCTCCAATTCCGGGCGGGCCACCATCATGCCGGAAAGCCAGCAGGCGCCAAGTCCAAGCTCGGCGGCGGAGAGAAGGATATTCTGCACCGCAGCACCGGCGCTCTGGAGATCAGGATGACGTCGCATCGCATTGAGCGCCTCATGATCCACTCCCTTGATTTCGAGGTCATCGGCGATCGCTTTATACGGCTGCATGGCTAAAAATAGAACTGCAGGCGCGCCCTCAAAGACGGTCGAGAAATGGTCCACGGTCTTGAGCACTGCAGCCCGTGTCGTATCCGCAAACAGGGCTGCAATGCGCTGATGCACCGCCGCGGCCAGATCCTGAATCAGACGGGTTTGGGTGACGGCGATGAACTTCCAGAAATGGGCGTTGTTGACACGGGGGGCGAGTCCGGCGCGCCGCGCCAGCTCCCGTAAAAGATCGGCGGAGACCGGTGTGTTCGCGAATTTGCGTACCGTCCGCCGCACCTCAATGGCTTGTACGAGTTCCATGGTTCCTCCAAGGTTGGGTCACCTATATAATGCCGGCACCGGGAGAATAATTCCCGCCCGAAGCGCGCTGTTAAAAAGAGCGCGCCGGCCCTATTTTTCGCTTGTATCTTGCCCGGAGCGCTCCTATATTAATACAGGTTTGCCGACAGGGATTTCCCCAAGGGCCAGGTCTCCTTTTGTGTGAGGATGGGAATGCTCCAGGAGGGCGATAGTGTCCGCCATGATTATACGGTTGGCCGCGAGATCATGCACGATTTCGGAGCGGCTTTTACCGACTGGACGCTGCTCCATTATGATGACGACTATGCGCGCAAAGTGGGTTTTGAAGAGACGCCTGTACAGGGCGCCCTGATCTCGGCCCTCATCGTCAAGTCGATTGTACGGGCCTTCGGCGATTCAACGATCCTGCGGGTGCACAATATCGAGTTCTTCAAACCGGTCTACCCCGGCAGCACCATCACCATCGAACTCTATGTGCTATCCAACCTGCGCAACCAGATCGTAACCCTGCGCTCCCGCGTCTATATCGGCAATACCCTCCACTATCAGGGAATGACCAAAATCAGGGCCTTCGAGTCGATTTAGTCGGCCCTGCAGCCGCATACACCGGAATCGGGTCTCCCAACCCGATTCGCAGCGGCCCGGTCGCTGCTTATCCAACTTCCATCTGAGGATACCCATGCTCACCGGAAAATACCAACAGCTTTATGCCCGTCTGCGCCCCCATTTCCCCGCCAGCCGCCTGCTTCACGATGATCTTAACACCCTTGCGCTCGGCACCGACGCCAGTTTCTACCGTCTGCTGCCCCAACTGGCCATCCGTGCCAATTCGGAGGACGAAATCGCCCGCATTCTACAGGAATGCGCCGCCTTGCACCTGCCGGTGACCTTCCGCGCCGCCGGCACCAGTCTTTCGGGCCAGGCGGTTTCGGATTCGGTTCTGGTGCTCATCGATCAGGGCTGGAAAGAGATCCACATCGAGGCTCAGGGGGCGCGGATCCGGCTGCAGCCGGGGGTTCTCGGCTGCAGCGCCAACAAGGCTCTGCTGCCTCTTGGCCGCAAGATCGGCCCCGATCCCGCTTCGATCGATGCCGCGATGATCGGCGGCATCGCCGCCAATAACGCCAGCGGCATGTGCTGCGGCACGGCGCAGAACAGCTACCGCACTCTCGCCGGACTCCGGCTGCTGCTGGCCGACGGGACCCGTTTCGATGGCCTCGACCCCGATGCCGTCACACGCTTTCGCCGCGACCAGGCCGGGCTGCTCAACCGGCTGCTGGAGCTGCGGCAGCAGCTGCTCGCCAAGTCCCTTTTGGCGGACCGGGTGCACGCAAAATTCAAAATGAAGAATACCTGCGGCTACAGCCTCAACGCTTTGGCCGATTTCGAGGACCCGGTGGAGATCCTCCAGCATCTGATGATCGGCTCGGAGGGCACTCTCGGCTTCCTCGCTGAAATCGCCTACCATACAGTCCCCGAGTATCGCGACAAGGCCTCCAGTCTGATCATCTTCCCCGATATCGGGAGCGCTTGCCGGGCCGTCTCCGTTCTCGAATCGGCCCCCGTCGACGCTGTGGAGATCATGGATCGCGCCTCGCTGCGTTCGGTAGAGGGCAAGGCAGGCATGCCCGATTACCTGGCGGATCTGCCCGAGGCTGCAGCCGCTCTGCTCATCGAAAGCCGGGCCGCCGATGCCGACGGCTTGCAGCACCAGATCGCGACGATCCGGTCGATGCTGGGCGGAGTGTCTACGCTCAGACCGGTCACCTTCACCCTAGATCCGACCGAGTATGGCAAACTCTGGAACATCCGCAAGGGACTTTTCCCGGCGGTCGGGGCAATGCGCCAGACCGGCACCACGGTGATCATCGAGGATGTCGCCTTTCCGGTGCCGCATCTGGCCGAGGCCACCCTCGAACTGCAGGGGCTCTTCAGGAAACACGGCTATGATGACACCATCCTCTTCGGCCATGCTCTGGCGGGCAACCTCCATTTTGTCTTCAAACAAAGCTTCAACCTTTCCGATGAGGTAGCGCGGTACCGGCGCTTCATGGACGAGGTCTGCCACATGGTTGTGGAACGCTATGATGGCGCCCTCAAGGCCGAGCATGGCACCGGACGCAATATGGCGCCTTACGTCGGACTCGAATGGGGCGAGGAGGCGCTGGCCATCATGCATGGGATCAAGGAGGTGTTCGATCCATCGGGTATCTTGAATCCCGGTGTGATCCTCAACAGCGATCCCGAGGCCCATGTCAAAAACCTCAAACCCCTGCCCGCAGCGCACCCGCTCATCGACAAATGCATCGAATGCGGCTTTTGCGAGCCCCATTGCGTTGCTAACCAGCTCACCCTCTCCGCCCGGCAGCGGATTGTCGTCTACCGCGAGATCGCCCGGCTCACCAGTTCGGGAGCCGAGCCGCACCGGCTCGCACAACTGCGCGATGGCTACGGCTATTTTGGCAACCAGACCTGTGCCACCGACGGACTTTGCGCCCTCGCTTGCCCAGTCGAGATCGATACCGGCAAGTTGATCAAGGAACTGCGCCATCAGAAGGCCTCGCGTCTGGCCAACCGGACGGCGGCCGCCCTCGCCGGCCACATGACGATGGTCACCGCCTTGGGGCGAGGGGGGCTCGCTTTGGTCCATGGAGTGCACCGGTTTTTCGGCACGCTCCTGTTGGGCACCACGGCGCGCCTGTTGCGTCGGCTCTCCGGTGGTCGGCTGCCGCTCTGGACCCCGGCCATGCCCACGAACAGCCGGCCCCTTTCCATCACCTCGCCGCTGCCGCGGGAAGCCGCGGACGCGGCCCATCCCCGGGTGGTCTACTTTCCTGCCTGTATCACCCGCACTATGGGATTGGCGGCCGGTGACGGAGAGGAGACCGATTTGCCGCATCTGACGGTGACGTTGCTGCAAAAGGCCGGCTTTGAGGTGATCTTTCCCGAAAACCTCAACGCCCTTTGCTGCGGTATGGCTTTCGCCAGCAAAGGCTACAAGGAAGCGGGCGACGCCAAAGCGGCAGAGCTGGACGAGGCCCTATGGCGCGCCAGCGCCGAGGGCCAATACCCCGTGCTGGCGGACATGAGCCCCTGCCTCTACCGGATGAAGGAAACCCTTAATCCACGGCTGACCTTGTATGAACCCATCGCCTTCACCCTGGAGCACCTGGCGCCGCGCCTCGAGTTCCATCCTCTTCCCGAAACGATCATGGTCCACGCTGTTTGCAGCGCCAAAAAGATGGGACTGGAAGCGCCGCTTTTGGAGCTGGCGCGCCTGTGCGCTGCGGAAGTCGTGGCAACCGACTGCAACTGCTGCGGGTTTGCCGGCGACCGCGGCTTCACCTTCCCGGAGCTGAACGAACATGGTTTGCGCCACTTGCGCAGTCAGGTGCCTGCCGGTTGCGACGAGGGCTTCTCGACCAGTCGCACCTGCGAAATCGGCCTCACGACCCATAGTGGCATCCCCTTCAAATCGATTCTCTATCTGGTAGATCGCGTCACAACGCCGCGGCGGTATCCGGCAGGGAGCGGATCATGAAACCGGCGCCGCTCCTGATCGCTGTTCTCCTCGCCTTCTCCACCGGGGCGGAGGCGAAGCAAGCCCATTATCCCGTCAACCGCCCGCCTCTCCGGGAAAAACCCTACCTGGAACTCCCGCTGGGCGCCATCCATCCCATGGGCTGGCTGCAAGAGCAACTCGAAATTATGCGGGATGGCATGACGGGCCACCTTGATGTGCTCTACAGCAGCGTGGTCGGGCCGCGCAATGGCTGGTTGGGCGGGGATGGCGATGGCTGGGAGCGCGGTCCGTACTGGATCGATGGATTGCTCCCGCTCGCCTGGATCCTCGGAGATTCCAGCCTGATGGCGAAAGCCCGGCTCTGGATCGAATGGTCGCTCCGGAATCAGCAGCCGGACGGCTATTTCGGCCCGCTGCCGCTGCAGGATCCGGCGCCTGAACCGGGGCTGCAGAAGGGAGACCGCGAGGACTGGTGGCCCAAGATGGTGATGCTCAAGGTGCTGATGCAGTATTACGACGCCACTGGCGACGCCCGTGTCCTGACCTTGATGGACCGTTATTTTCGCTTCCAACTGGCTCAACTGCCCAAGACGCCCCTTGATCACTGGACCATCTGGGCCAATCGACGCGGCGGCGACAACCTGCAGGCGGTCTACTGGCTCTACAACCGCACGGGCGCGGCCTATCTGCTGCACTTGGCCGACCTCCTCGCTGCGCAGACCTTCCCATGGACCCAGGTTTTTCTCAACGACCAGCCCGCCGATTTTTATACCGCTTTTCCCGGTGGAAGCCCCTGGATTTACGATCAGATCCGCTATCCCTGGAAAACGGCCGAGATCGCGGCGCTCTCGCTGCGCGGCTTGCGCGGTTTTCACTGCGTCAATCTCGCCCAGGGCATCAAGCAGCCCGTGATCTATTACCAGCAGCATCCGGAGCAAACCTATCTGGAAGCGGTGCATCGCGCCTTTGCGGACATCCGGGCCTTCCATGGTCAGGTGCAAGGGATGTACGGCGCGGATGAGCCGATGCACGGCAATGCCCCCACCCAGGGCATCGAACTGTGTGCGATCGTCGAAATGATGTATTCCCTCGAGTGCATGCTGCCGATAACCGCTGACCCTGCCTTCGCTGATCATCTGGAACGCCTGGCCTACAATGCCCTGCCCGCACAAATCACAGATGATTTCAGCGCCCGGCAGTATTTCCAGTGTGCCAATCAGGTGATGGCCACCCGCGCCCGTCATAACTTTTATGAGGATGCCCATCATGGCGGCACGGACCTCTGCTTCGGCCTTCTGACTGGCTATCCTTGTTGCACCTGTAACCTCCATCAAGGATGGCCGAAACTGGTGCAGAATTTGTGGTATGCCACGATCGACGGCGGCGCGGCTGCACTCGTCTACGGGCCCAGTCGCGTTGAGCTGAGCGTGGGGGCGGGGGAGAAAGCCCGGATCAGCGAAGAGACAACCTATCCCTTCAGCGATTGCATTCGTTTCCGGTTCGTTTTAGACAAACAAGCCAGGTTTCCCTTTGTGCTGCGGGTTCCCGGCTGGTGCGATTCGGCGCGAATCGAGATCAACGGGCGTCAAGAGGCGGCGCCGCAACCCGGTACGATTCTGCGCCTGGTGCGGAAATGGCATTCCGGGGATGTCGTGGAGTTGCACCTGCCGATGGTGGTGAGGATCAGCCGGTGGGCCGACGGCGCTGTAGGGATTGAGCGCGGGCCGTTGGTCTATGGACTGCGGATCGGCGAGGTCTGGAAACGGGTTGAAAATCGGGATAAATGGGGCGACTACTGGGAGGTTTATCCGCGCGATCCCTGGAATTGGGGACTGCTGGAGGCCGCGGTGCTCAACCCGGCGGTGGGATTTGCTGTTGTGGAGCGGGAAAGCACCGGTTTGCAGCCTTGGTCGCTGGAGACCGCGCCTGTCGAACTGCACACCCGAGGTAAGCGAATTCCTGAGTGGCAGCTCTATGGGGAGATGGCTGGTCCGATGCCCTGGAGCCCGCAACTTCATCTCCAGCATGCACCGGCCGAGCCGCTGGTATTAATTCCTTATGGCTGCACGACGCTGCGGGTCAGCGAGTTCCCGGTGGTGCGTTGAAAGGGGGCGGGCTCCCGCCCCGCCTGGCTTCCACCCGCCCCGTCTCGCCCCCGCGCACTCTTCCATCGCCTCTCGCACCCTCCCGCATCTTTCGCGCCCATCCGCCGCGGGCGCGATGCCTGCGGCAGCCGCTCTTCGCCGAAATCGATTTCGGTCTCGTTATTTGCGACGCAACACCTAAAATAAATAATTACAATATTGACTCTCTACGGCTGCCCGCTTATCCACACCCTTTTCCGAAATTATCGATACTTTTCGAAAAAAAACTTGACACAAGTTGGAAAAATTGCTATTTTGAAAGGAGAAATCGAAATCGATTTCGACTTAATCAACCGTTCCCCACCGCTGTACCCTCGCCGCTCAGAAGGTAATGATCACGCTCAAAGACATTGCAGAAGCCGCTCACTGTTCGGCTGCAACCGTCTCCAAGGCCCTCAACGGCCGCCCCGATGTCGCAGAGGCCACCCGTCAGCGCGTTCTCGCCATCGCCAAAGAACACAATTTCCACCCCAACGCCCTCGGCAAAGCCCTCAAGAAAAAAATTACTGAAAACGTCGGCGTGATCTTTTGCCGCGAGCAGCTGCCGCTTTCCCTGAATCCCTTCTATTCGCGCGTGCTTGAAGGCATCGAGGCCGAACTGGCCGTCAGCAATTACAGCCTCGTCCTGCATCTGCTCCCGGAAAGCCAGACCGCCGCCATCCCCAAGATGATCCGCGAACACCAGGTCGACGGTCTCATCCTCATCGGGGTTCTGCAGCAGAATTTTATCGATCAGCTCGCCTCTCTGGCTATCCCCACCGTGCTGGTCGATCCCAAAATCACCAGTAATACCTTTTGCCAGGTGCTGATCGATAACGAACACGGCGCGTTCCAGGCGGTCCAGTTCCTCATCGACCATGGCCACCGCCGCATCGGCTTTATCTCCGGAGATCTCGAACGCCTCAGCTTCCGGCAGCGCTTCGAGGGCTATTGCAAGGCCCTGGAATTCGCCCGTTTTCCCCTCTGCGAAGAGCTGGTTCGCACCGGCGGACTGGAAAAGGGCTATGATCATGTCAGCGCCCTGCTGGATCTCCCCGAGCCGCCGACCGCCATCTTCGCTGCTAATGATATTAATGCGATTTATGGTTACAAAGCCATAACCGATCACGATCTTCGCGTCCCGGACGATCTCTCGATTATCGGCTTTGACGATATTGAACTGGGCAAGATGATCTCGCCGCCGCTCACCACCGTCCGCGTCTATAAGGAACAGATGGGCTCGATCGCTGTGCGGACGCTCCTCAAGGTCTTGAACCATGAAATCAACGAGCCGGTAACCACCCTGGTGCCTACCCGGCTCATCGAACGGGAATCCGTGGCCATCAGCTTGACGGCGTGATGGGTACGCCGGCCTCGCGATGACCGCACAAGTTCCATGGCTGCACATACTGCACAAGCGGAAGGAGGTGAACTGATCGCACGTTGAGCTGTGATGCAATGGAGCCGTACCTTTTTTTCAGAATGCCGCATTTTTCCTAATCGTATCAGGAGGCAAGCATGAAACTTTTTTCGAAAGTGATGGTTGTGGTCTCCACGATTCTGCTGCTGGGCAGCATGGCTTTCTCTCAGGTCCAGTTCGATTTTGAGAGCACCAGCGCCGGCACGCAGAATTGGGGTATCTGGTGGGGCAATGCCGCCAATTCGTTGAGCCGGGCGGTCGATCCCACCGGCCGTTCGACCGGTGTTCTCAAACTCTCCTGCACGGCTGCGACTGGTGATGGCAAGGCCGCGATCGGTATCGATCCCCTGCCTCTCGGCTGGACTTCGGCCCTGCAGCAGGGCGCCAAATTCTTCACCGTGGACGTCTATCTCCCCGCCGATTTCCCAGATTCAGCGCAAGTCAAACTCTGGGCGCAGATCGCCGAAGGCTCCTGGCAATGGACCGATTACAAGTGGTCGATCGCAGGTGAAGGGATGCATTGCAAGGCCGGCCAGTGGGTCACCCTGCACTACCCCGTCCTCGGGATGATGGAAGCCTATCCCAATTTCCAGCCCTGGCTGAAGATCAAGGGCGGCATCGAGGTTTATTTCCCGAGCGACAAGAGTTCCAGCCCGACCTGGAGCGGCGATATCCTCATCGATAATTTTGCCATCGAGGGCGTCGAGCCCATCGTCGTTGCCGATTTCAGGACCAGCCAGGCTAATTTCGGCAAATACTGGGGTGATGCCTTGACGGCTGTTTCAATTGAATTCGATCCCAATGATGCCACCAATGAGGTTTTCGTACTCGACTGCGATGCCTCCAAAGGCGACACCAAGGCCGCCATCGGCACCGATCCGGTCAACCTGCTCTGGACCTCCGCGCAAGCAGAAGGCGCATACTTCGCCAGCTTCAGGGTCTATGTTCCGGCCGATTTCCCGACCAATGCGGTCATCAAGGTCTGGATGCAGATTGCTGAGGGTTCCTGGCAGTGGACCGATTACAAGTTCTCCGTCGCCGGCGAAGGCGTGCATATCAAGGCCGGGCAGTGGAACACCATCTACTACCCCGTCAAGCATGCCATGGAGACCTGGCCCAATTTCCAGCCCTGGCTGAAAGTCAAGGGCGGCCTTGAGATCTACTTCGGCGCCGGCCAGACCTGGAAGGGCAAGGTCCTGATGGATGACTACACCCTTCACACCCTCGAAGTGGGCGATAAATGGGTGGTTGGCAACTGGGACAAGCCTTCGGCCGGTCTCCAGGGTTTCGCCAATAATGGCTGGGGCGCGAGCCTGATCAGTATCGCCCAGGCCGCTGATCCCTCCGGCCGGACCCCCGGCGTGCTGGCGACCAACTGGGACTTTGGCAAAGCCCTTGCCGGCAGCAAGAAGGGCTCCTTCGACAACACCAACATCAACCTCGGCTGGACCAGCAAGAGCGACACCGGCGCCACCGCCATCACCATGGACGTGTGGGTACCTGCCGACGCTCCGCTCGGCGCCCAGATCTCGATCTTCGCCATGGACCATGCCAAGTGGACCTGGACGGAGAAATCCTTCTTCCTGAATGACAGCACCTTCAAGCCGGGCATGTGGAACACCATGACCTATAATGTGCTGGAACACGTCGCCTCCGGCGAAATCGATCCCACCACCGTCCTCACCGTCGGCTGCCAGATTTACTACAATGTCGATAACAACTGGGCGGGAACGGTTTATTTTGACAACTTTACCCTCGTCGGCATCAAAGCCCCCGAAGGCAAGGTGGTTTCGCCGGCCATCACCGGCACCATCGAAACCTTCAGCGGCCCCGGCGTGACCTACAATTACTTCAACGTCGCCTGGGTGGATAATGAGATCGGCACCGAGACTTACAATGTCTACATGAGCAAGTCGCCGATCACCAACGTCGCGGCGCCCGGTGTGGTCCTGATTGGCAATGCGATCCCGCATGCGACCCAGTATTATGCCTATCGCCCGTGGTCCAAGACCAGCGAACCGGTGACCCTCTATTTCGCCGTCACTGCGGTGGCTTCCGACGGCACCGAGATGGATCTCACCGACAAATCCGTTGCCGGCCCGCTGACCTGCAATACCAGCGTCACCGCCAAGGCCTATTACGTCGCCGACTTCGCCAGCAAGTTCTCGCTGGACGGGCTGGACAACGAATTCACGGACTACAAACAGTACGGGCTCAGGGCTGAGCGCCATAATGGTACCGATACCACGGGCTGGACCCCGACCTCCACGGACATGAGCTGGAATGCCACCTTTGTCATCGATGACGACTATCTCTACATCTCCGCCGATGTCACCGACGACGACCTCAACGCTAACGGCAGTGAGCCGGTGGTCTCCGGCAGCCAGGCGTGGATGGGCGATGCCCTGGAGTTCTATCTGGGCTTCTACAATGCCCTGCTGGAGCCGCCTCACAAGTTCAAGGATGTGGATTTGGCCGGCACCGGTGACTGGCGTATCGGCTTTACAGCCTGGGGAACGACCCAGAAGAGCGGATCCTCCGACTTTGAGTTCCCGGGCGTCGAGCGGACGGTCTACCAAAAGTTCACCGGCGACGGCTACATCATAGAGGTCCGCATTGCTCTCGATTCGTTGGCCAAAGGCCATGATCTCAAGGTGGTTGACGGCATGATGATGCCGTTACGCATCGACGGCACGGATCTCGATCCCTCCAAGGGCGATACCGGGCGTACCCTGTGGACCGGCTGGGGCAATCAGGGTAACTCCCAGGACTGGATGCGTCCAGCAACCTTCGGTTTCCTTCAGGTCATCGGCGGCCCGACCGCAGTCGAGACCGAACCGGTGCAGCCGCTGGTGTTCGAGTTGAAGAATAACTATCCCAATCCCTTCAACCCTGTCACCACCATCTCCTATCAGGTAGCGAAGACCTCCCCGGTGCGGATCGCCGTGTATGATCTGCTCGGCAAGGAAGTGGCGACTCTGGTCGACGGCCAGATCACCGCCGGTTCTCACACCATCACCTGGAACGGACAGAACCACGCCGGTCAGGCGGTCAGTAGCGGTGTCTATTTCTGCCGCATGATCACTCCGGAGTATTCGCACATTCTCAAGATGACTCTGCTCAAATAACGGCATCAGGCAATGGGGCGGCCCCCGGGCCGCCCCATTCTGTTTAAGGAGGGGTGGTTTCCACTGGTGCTGTGGCAGATCGCAAGTAAAACAGGGCGCTGCCGGGATACAGCCCGGCCGGAAGCGGCTGCTGTAGCCCGGCAGATCTCTAGATCCGCGATATGCATGCCAACCGTATCACGCTACAACAAGCTGGAGGTATTATGGTGCAACGCTTTGCCATCCCCTTGCTCGTCGTCTTCCTCTGCGCTGCGTTTCTGGCGGCGCCCGTGATGGCGGGGGAGACCGGCAAGATCGCCGGCCGGGTGACCGATGCCGCGTCCGGACAGCCCCTCATCGGCGCCAATGTGATGATCATCGAGCGTCTCGAATCCGGCCGCCCCATTTCACTCAGCGGCTCTGCAATCCAGGGGGCCGTCACCGATCCCAATGGCGAGTACTATATCATCAACATCAAACCGGGGATCTATACGGTCAAATTTGTCTATATCGGTTACCAGTCGGTCAACCGGACGCAGGTCACGGTCAGCGTCGATCTCACCACCAAAGTGGACTGCCGTCTCTCAACCACGGTTCTTGAAAGCGGCGAATCGATTGACATCGTCGCCGACCGGGTCCAGGTGCAGAAGGATCTAACCTCCTCACAGGTCTCCTTTGGTGCGGACAAGATCGATCAGCTCCCGGTGCGCAGCGTCGCCGAGCTGGTCAATCTACAGGCCGGCGTCGTCACCGACGACAGCGGCAACCTCCATATCCGCGGCGGCCGTACCAGTGAAATCACCTACATGGTCGACGGGGTCAAGGTCGTCGACCCCCTCAGCCGTTCGGCGGGCATCAGCATCGATGACCAGGCGATCCAGGAACTAAAGACCATCACAGGCACCTTTAACGCAGAGTACGGCCAGGCCCTTTCCGGTGTGGTCAATATCGTCACCAAGCAGGGAAGCGACCAGTTTCACGTCAACGCCACCGGCTACTTCGGCGATCACCTCAGCTTTGATGACGGCACCTATTACGTCATGAGCAACGCCGCCTGGGCCAACGCTGCAGCCCGTGCCTTGACCCGCGGCGGCAATTTCATCATCTACGATTTCGGCAAAATCAATCCCTTCACCTCCAGCGCCCAGGCGACCAAACCCTGGCTGACCCGGAAGGCCTACCTGAACCGCTATGACCCGACCACGAACACCGATTTTCAGGTCAATATCTCCGGTCCCATCCCCCTGACCCAGAAACGGCTGACCTATTTCGTCTCGGGACGCTATCAGAACAGCCCGAGTTTTATCCAGGGCGTGCGTTATTTCATGCCGTGGGGATTCCGCTCGCCGGCCGGCGACACGGTGCACACCTTCGCCAAAGCGGATAACGCAATGGTGCCTTTGGGCTGGTACAAGGGCTACTCTTCGCAGGCCAAATTCTTTCTGGATGCCTCCACCAAACTCAAACTCTCCTACGGTCTTTATTATAACTATGACCGCAGCTATGGCGTGGGCTGGGACTACAAGTATGTGCCGGATGCCGGCAAACACTACAATACCCGCAGTCAGACCCATATTTTTTCGGCCAAATACATCGCTTCCAAGAGCACCTTCCTCGATTTCAAGGCCAACTATTACAACAAGCGCCACAAGAACTTTCTCTATGAAGATCCCTACGACTACCGTTATATGCCTACCGAGTCGGCGATGATCGAGCAGTATGTTTACGGTCGCAGTGTGGAGGATGACATCTCGGTCATCACTCGCACCAACGATTTCACCTACTATGGCAATTCGACCGATATCGGCAAGAACGATGTCTCCTATTACAACTTCAGCCTCGATCTGACCAGCCAGCTCAACAAGCGCCATCTCGTTAAGATGGGGGCGGCGACCACCCTCAACGATCTGCGCAACGACTGGTACCAGCTGCAATTCTCGGATGTCACCTTCCGGCCGATTGTGCCGGCCGAGAGCTCGCCTTACCATGTCAGATACGGCGCAAAACCCCGGGAGATGTCGGCCTATATTCAGGACAAGATCGAATTCAACGAGCTGATTATTAATATCGGCTTGCGGTATGACTATTTTGATCCGGATGGCCGGGTGCTCGCCGATCCCATGGATCCACAGATCTATGCCCCGTTCAAGATGGACCACATCTACAGCAACTATGCGCCGGGCACGCCCGACAGCGCTCTGGTCAAGTATACAGTCGCGGAACGGGAGAAATTTTGGTGGAAGAAGGCCAGTGCCAAGTCACAGCTCTCACCCCGCTTCGGGCTCTCGTTCCCGATCACGGACAAGGGGGTGATTCATTTCAGTTACGGCTGGTTCTTCCAGAATCCGCAGATGAGCTATCTGTATGACAATCCCAATTTTTGGATCACCGGGGCCGGCGCCAGCAATCTCGTCGGCAATGCCGACCTCAATGCGGAGCGCACGGTCATGTACGAGCTCGGCCTGCAGCAGCAGCTTTCGGATAACCTCTACCTCCATCTCACCGGTTTTTACCGGGATATCCGCGACTGGCTGGGCACCGGCGAGCCGATCGATACCTACCAGGGGATGACCTACTATAACTATGTCAACAAGGACCATGCCGCTGCCAAGGGCGTGACCCTCTCCGGCAGCTACCGCCTCAGCAAGCTTGCCCTCAACGTCGATTATACCTACATGACGGCTAAGGGCACCTCCTCCAATCCCCAGGACGCCTATTATGATGCCCTGGCCAAGGTGGCGCCGCGCATTCAGATGATCAACCTCAACTGGGACCAACGCCAGGCCCTCAACACCGTCTTCAGCTGGGCGGACCGCGGCTGGTCGGCAAGTCTGGTGAGCACCATCAACTCCGGCCTGCCTTATACGCCTTCCTTCGCTCGCGGTGAGGTTTCGGGTTCAGGGACCTTCACCGGCCTGCGCGAGAACAGCGAGCGCAAGCCGATGACTTATAATCTCGATCTGCGCGTCGGCCGCACCATCAGCTTTGGCACCGTGCGCGCCCAGGTGTTCTGCAACGTCACCAATCTGCTGGATACACGCAACGCCAATGGCATCTATTCCGATACCGGCCGGCCCGACTATACCCTGCAGGGCATCAATCAGGTGGACCGGGTAGGCATGCCGGATGTGGAGATCTCCAATGTGGCCGAATACTTCACCCGTCCGGGCAACTATTCTTCGCCGCGGTTTATTCAATTGGGATTGCGACTCAGCAAGTAAGTTAAATGAGGAGTGATATGATCGACAAGATTAAAGACCTGATGCGGCGCCGGGAATATGCTGGACGGGCGGTGGTCATGGCCGCTCTCTTGGCGCTCCTGATGGCGCCGATTACGCCGCTCCAGGCGCAAAAGATCAGTGGGGTCGGCACGAGTTCAGCGGCCTTTTTAAAGATCGGCGTCGGCGCGCGCGCCTTGGGCATGGGCGAAGCCTACTCCACCCAGGCGGAGGATATCACCGCCATGTTCTGGAATCCCGCGGGGCTGGCCAAGGTCGACCGCATGCAAATCCTGCTCAACCATTATGACTACCTCGCCGATATGAAATTCGAATATGCCGGCTTCACCGTACCGATGCGCAACCTCGGCACCTTCGGCGTCTTCTTCTCCTATCTCGGCATGCCCGATATCGAACGCACCACCATCACCTACCCCGACGGCAACGGCGAGATGGTCTCGGCCAGTTCCTTCGCGGCAGGGATCAGTTATGCCCGCAGCCTGACGGATCGATTCTCCATCGGCGGCACCGGCAAGCTCGTCCACGAATCGATCTGGCACGATGATGCCAGCGGCTTAGCCCTGGATATCGGCGTGCAATACCGCACCTTTTTCAAGAATCTCAAGATCGGCATGTCGATCTCCAATTTCGGCGGGGATTTGCGCATGCAAGGCCGCGACATGCTCGTGCAGCACGACATCGATGAAACCAGCAACGGCAACAACGGCAACATCAATGCGCAGCTCTCCACCGACGAGTTCCCGCTGCCGATCCTCTTCCGCGTCGGCCTCTCCGCCAACCTGGCCGCCGATTTCTTCGGTCTCAAGGAACACGATCTAATCGTCGCCGTGGATGCCATCCATCCCAGCGATAACAAGGAATACCTCAATGTGGGGGCGGAGTACACCTTCAAAAAATTCCTTTCTCTTCGCAGCGGTTACCGCCAGCTCTTCCTGCAAGACAGCGAGGGCGGCCTGACCTTCGGCATGGGGCTTCATGCCCGGGTGCTCAGTACGGATGTGCTGCTGGATTATGCCCTGATCGATTACGGCATCCTCGACCGGCAGAACAAGTTCTCGCTAATTTTATCGCTGTAAGAAGAGCGGAAGGAGAAGCGTTATGAAATTGCGTTCTGCTGTCATCATGGTACTGCTCACTCTCCTGGCGCAAGCGGGGGCGCAGACGATCCATGGCAGTTATCAGAATCGCGCCCGCAACGTGCATGCGGGCAACCTGATCCGAGTCACCTTTTACAATCACGGCATGGTCGGCGGTCTCAAAGGCGACAACAGCCTCATTTATGCCGGAGAATGGCCGATCAACTCCGGCCATATCCAGATGGGCAACGCCTCGATGTATGTCAGCTCCGAGCTGCGGACCTACGCCGGCCTGGATTCCCTTGGGGACTCCACTTTTACCAAAATCACCCCCTGCGTCTTTTGCCAGGGCTGGGACCCCAACATCTTTTCACATGACTCCCTCGGTGTCTTCCTCGGCTTCGAGCCGCTGCCGGGCTACTATGATCTCGCCCAAAAGGAGGCCGATCCCTATCATGCCGTGGCTATGAGCCATGAGGCCTACACCTGGCCTTCGACTTGGCCGGACAAGCTCGACGACGCCCTCGATCCCGGCTGGGGTGGCCACTGGAATGGCTATTTCGGCAAGGATCAGAAGAACGCCGATGAGGAAAGCTTTTATTCGATGGATGACTGGAGCTTCAAAAAGAAGATTGACGGCCTGCCCCTGCCGCGGCCCATCGCTTCAGAGCCCCAGCGCGGCGGAATCGGCCTGCGCCAGAACGTCCGCGGGCTGCAGTGGTCCAATCCCGATGCGCAGGATTGCATCTTCTGGATTTACCAGATCAAGAACATCGGGGAACTCCGTCACGCCAAGACCATCTTCGGTCTGAACGTCGGCGCCTCCATCGGCGCGACCATCAGCGCCAACACCGATTATGACGACGACTGCGCCACCTTTTACCGCGAGCTCGATCTGACCGTCAATTATGACTGGGACAACATCGGCACCGCCGGCTACAGCCCCGTGCCTTGGGTCGGCTTCGCTTTCCTCGAAAGCCCCGGCAACTTCCGGGACGGCATCGATAACGATGGCGATGGCATCAAAGGCGGCGGCCATTTGATCACCACCGACGATTTCCTCAAAAGCTATGCCGTCGGTGATAAGATCGTCCTCATCGATTACGGCAGTGAGGAATACACCCGCACTGTCACGACCATGCCCGCGGAGGGCGTCCGCTTCCGTTTCAACGGGACCACCTTCTGGAAAAAACCCAATGCGCCGCTGGTCGAGATCGAGCGCAACGGCGTCGATGACAACCTCAACGGCATCATCGACGAAGCGGACGGCGCAGTGGCCCCCGATTCCATGGCCTACTACCTCTATATCCGCGATCCCAAGTATAACAACCGCGACTATCTGGCGAAGGATTATATCACCGGCGAGGGCTTGACCAACCTGCTCATCGACGAAAAGCGTACCGACGGCATCGATAACGACGGGGATTGGGATCCCAAGACCGACGACCTGGGTATGGACGGCAAGAGCGGCTCGGGTGACACCGGCGAGGGCGATGGATTACCCACCGGCGGCATCGGCGACCTGCCGGGAGAACCCAACGTCGATCACACCGATGTCGACGAGTCCGATCAGATCGGCCTCACCAGTTTCGTCTTTTACGAGTACGGTAACATCACCTACAGCAACGACGCCCAGATGTGGGACGAGTCGGCCCCTGGCTATTTCGACGGCCACCTCGAAAATGTCGATGCCGACTATATCTTTTCTTGCGGCTATTTCCCGCTCGCTCCCGGCCAGGAAGAGTCTTTCTCCGTCGCCATGGTCTACGGCGATGACCAGCAGGATATCCTCCGCAACAAGGATATCGTCCAGAAGATCTACAATTCCAACTATAACTTCGCCGTAGCGCCGGAGAAGCCCAAACTTCGCGCTGTGGCGGGAAATCAGAAGGTCACGCTTTACTGGGATGCGCGCGCCGAGGAGAGTGTCGACCGGTATCTCCATGAGTACGATTTCGAGGGCTACAAGATCTACCGGGCGACCGATCCCGGTTTCACGGACGCCGGAGCCATCACCGATGGGTATGGCTACACCCGCTATGTCAAACCGCTGGCCATTTATGACAAGGTCGACAGCGTCTTCGGCTTTTTCCAGAACACCTTCGGAACAGGCGTGCAGTTCAATCTCGGTAATGAGACCGGTCTGGTGCACGTTTTCGTCGACTCTCCGGTGGTCAACGGCCGGCGTTACTA
>Ga0116186_1000048_pt1 | contig 133144 bp, 112 predicted proteins | sample AD_JPNNA4_MetaG_FD_89806 | JGI IMG/M metagenome (GOLD analysis project Ga0116186, IMG submission 89806) | Active sludge microbial communities of municipal wastewater-treating anaerobic digesters from Japan - AD_JPNNA4_MetaG | ecosystem: Engineered > Bioreactor > Anaerobic > Digestate | place...
ACAACAAGGTGATTGACGTCCCCGCCAAACCCTCCGCGGTCGTTTCCGTGGATAAGTCCAACGTCAAGGCCGCCATCATTGACTCCGGTTACTACACCGCTGACATGTTCACCGGCCTCGAAGAAGGCGCGGAAGCCCCCGCTCAAGAACTTGGTCCCGTCCTGAAAATCGGCCAGATTGGCATGATGTCCGGCTCCATGGCTCTCTACGGTCTGCAGCAGCAGCGCGGCTTTGAGCTCGGCCTGGAATACATGTCTGGCGGCAAGAAAGACGACCAGGGACGCTGGATTATCGCCAACCGCCCGGTTGAGGTCATCGTCAAAGACGACGAAGGCAATCCCGAAAAAGCGGTCGCCCTCGCACTGGAACTGATTGAAAAAGACGGCGTTGAACTGCTTCAGGGTCCTGTGTCCTCCGCTTCCGCGGCTGCTCTGACCACCGTGGCGCTGGAAAACAAGATCATTCTGATGGTTGACCCTGCCGCGTCTTACTTCACCACCGGCAAGTACTTCAACCCCTATGTCTTCCGCACCTCCCGCACCAGCTTTGATGACACGCTCATCATTGCCAAGTACCTGGTGGAAAATGTAGGTCCGACCTTCGCGCACATCGGCATCGACAATGCCTTTGGCCAGGCTTCCGGCGCTGCGCTTAAATACTCGGTTGCCAAGTTTGGCGGCGAATTAATCGCTGACATTTACGCACCGTTCGAAACCACCGACTTCACCCCCTATATCCAGCAGGCGATGGACTCCGGCGCGAAGAACCTGTTCCTGACCTGGTCCGGCACCGGTTACGTCACCCTCTTCCAGGGTCTCTCTGATATGGGCGCTTTGGATGTGATGACAGTTGGTACCGGTTTCGGCGACAACGCTTCCTTCACCGCAGTGTTTGGTGAGGACGTGCTGGGCACCGTCGGTTTGAATGTTTACCACTACACTGCCGCTGACAACGCTGTCAACAACTGGCTGGTGGAACACCACGTTGCCAAGTACAAGGATGCCCCCGACGGCGCCATCAATGCCTATCCCGACCTGTTCACCGCTGGCGGTATGGCTTCCGCTATCGCCCTCGCGACCGCTCTCGAGAAGACCGGCGGCGATACCAGCGGCGAAGCGATGATCCCTGCGCTCGAAGGCCTCACCTTCGAAGGCCCCAAGGGCACCTATCATATCCGCCCCGAAGACCATGTCTGCGAACAGCCGATGAACATCCTCAAACTGGTCAATCTTGACCCCGACCTGGATGACGACGGCATCAACGAATATCGCTTCTTTGAGACCATCTACGTCTCGAAGTACGACGAATTGGGCGTGCCCTGCACTCTGGAAGGCGAATACGCCTCCCGCTGCGGCAGCCTGCCCACTTTGGGTCAGTAATTTACTGCAACACAATAGGGAGGGACAATTTGTCCCTCCCTATTACCCGAAAACCAAGATTTTCCTGAAAAGCGGGCCCGAATGGGTGCAGCTGATACGCAGGGCATTATTACTTTTTATTGATTATTACAAGCGAACTGCACTCAGGAAACACGAGAAGGATACATTGGGATGGCTAATGAAGTATTAATCGAGGCTGTAAACCTATCCAAGGCTTTTGGCGGTTTAGTCGCCGTGGATAACGTCAACCTGCAGGTGCGGGAACACACCATTCACGCGATTATCGGACCCAACGGCGCGGGAAAGACCACTTTGTTTAACTTGTTGAGCGGTGTCATGCCGCCATCAAGCGGACGCGTTCTGTATAAAGGGAATGATATCACCCAGGTATCTCCCCAACGGCGCGCGCACCTGGGAATAGGCCGGTCTTTCCAAATTACCAACATATTCCCCAACCTGACCGTTCTGGAGAATATCCGCCTGGCCGCGCAGGCAATGGGCAAGGATAATTTTAAAATCCTCCATCTGGCGGACAGTTTTCGACAGTACATTGACCGGGCTGAAGAGGTCATAGGCATTGTCGGCCTGGAAGGCCGCGAATGGGTGCTCGCGCGCAACCTGCCGCACGGCGAAAACCGCAAACTGGAATTGGGCATCATGATTGCGTGCAGCCCCGACCTGCTTCTGTTTGACGAGCCCACCGCGGGTATGTCTTCTGAACAAGTGCCGGACCTTATCAACATCATCAAGCGCGTGGTGCAGCACCGCGACCGCACCGCGATTTTGGTGGAGCACCGCATGGATATGGTCATGTCCATTTCCAATGTCATCACGGTCATGAACCAGGGACGCGTGCTCGCGGAGGGCACACCCCACGAGATTGCCAATAATCCCCAGGTTCAGACCGCGTATCTGGGCGATCTTTACGGAGAATTAGCATGAGTGACCAGACTCCTCTAAGTGAGCTGCTCGTCGTTGACCAGATAGAAACGTTTATCGGTCAATTCCATATTTTGGAAGGCGTTTCCGTGCGCGTTCCCAAAGGCTCCATTACGGTGATGCTGGGACGCAACGGCGCGGGCAAAACCACAACCCTGAAATCCATTATCGGGCTGACGCCGCCTCGCGAAGGAAAAATCATCTTCGACGGGATGGAAATTCAGGGTAAACAGGCTTTCAATATTGCCAACCTGGGTATTGGCTATGTGCCTGAAAACCGCGCTATTTTCCGGGCTCTTTCCGTGCAGGAAAACCTCAAACTGGCGGAACGCAGAAAGGGCGACTTCGCGCGCAGCGCTGATTTCATTTTCGACCTGTTCCCTGACCTGAAGCGGCTGTACAAACTGCCCGGCAACCACCTTTCCGGTGGTCAACAGCAGATGCTGGCGGTCGCGCGGGCGCTTGTGCCTGAGAATAAACTTCTTCTGATTGACGAACCCAGCGAAGGCCTGGCTCCTATTTTGATTCAACAAATGATGGAAGCTATCCGCAAATTAAGCAAGACCACCACAATCCTGTTGGTCGAACAAAACTTCATCATAGCAAGTCAGCTGGCAGAGCGGTACACCATTATTGATGATGGAAAAACCGTGCAAGAGGGATTGATGAAGGATCTGGTAGAGGATACAGACCTTATCCACCATTATCTTGGCGCGAGCATCAAAACCCGGAAAGAACTGGAGATGGAACATGCATCCGAAAATTAGAAAAATCCTCATCGCGATTGTGATCGCCGCGGCATTGGTGGCGGCAGTGGTGGGCGTTTACTCTTATGCCGGGCAGCGCGCGTTCATCAGCACGCTTTTCTCCGGCCTGACGCTCGGGTCGCTCTTCTTCATGGTGGCAGCTGGTCTCACCCTGATTTTCGGTCTGATGGACGTGCTGAACTTCGCGCACGGCTCCATGTTCATGCTTGGCGCCTACATTGGCTGGCAGTTTTACACCAACCCCACCTTTATCTTTGGCATGGCGCCTTTCCTGCTTGCTTTCGGAGCCGGCGTGTTGGTCGCGCCGATTATTAAGCCTTACCTGATTGCCTGGAATATTTCGGAAAAATGGCAAAAAGCGCTGCCAAAGATCGCGTATCTGTTGGCGCTTGCCGCGCTGGTCTTCGCTTTCGTTGGTTTTGACATTCTGAGCGTGGCGGATACAGCGATGGTGGCAGCCACGACAACCACCGTCGGGAACCCGCTGGCTGAAATCAGCGCCCAGGAAGCTCTCGGAAGGTTCTGGCTGCGGCCCTTGTTCATGTTTATCAGCGGATTGCTAATCGCGGTGGCTTCTTCCAAGCCGGGAGATAAAACTCAATTCGCTCCCAAAGAGCCCATCGGCAAGAAACTCCTTCTGCCAGCCGCGCTTTTGGTTCTGACAGCCGCCAGCACATTGGTGCGGGAATCCGCGCCGGTTTCCATCCTGCTGATGAACGGCAACCTGCGATTCGCGCTCTCCATCCTGCTGGCTGTGGCGTTTGGGTTTATTTTTGGCGCGGTGGTCGAAATTGCTCTCATCCGCCCGCTTTATGTCCGGCCAACTTTCATCCTTCTGATGACTCTCGGACTCAGTTATGTCATCCGGGAATTGGTGCAATATTTGTGGGACCCGCTGACCTATCAGATGTCCCGCCCGCCGTTGTTTGCTCAGCCGGGTAAGGCCTCCGGCGTTGTGGAATGGCTCCAAAAAGGGAGCTCCACGATGGATATTTACGGCGCGACCGTTCCAACCTACCGCCTGTTCATTATCGCCCTGGGGATTGCCATGTTCATTTTGGTTGTCTTTGTAATGACCAAAACCCGTCTTGGCATGATTATTCGGGCTGGTGTCCAGGACCCTCAGATGGTTGAGGCGATGGGGATTAATGTGAAAGCGGTATTCACGCTGGTCTTCGCGATGGGAGTGGGCCTGGCCGCGCTCGGCGGTATCGGCGCGGCGCCTTTCCTTCCGGTTCAGCCGCTGATGGGAGATACTTACCAGACGCAAGGGCTCATTACCGTCGTTATCGGGGGCATGGGCAGTTATATCGGCGCCTTTGTGGGCGCGATGATACTGGGCATGGCGCGCGCCTTTGGCGATTACTTCGCGCTCAAGCTCTCCCTCTCGCCCGCAATTGCTGAAGCTTCCACGGTGATCATCATGGTTATTGTGCTGCTCACCAGACCGCAGGGTTTGTTTGGAAAGAAGGAGTAAGCTGGCATGGCTGAAAAAAACATAGTTCAAAAGGCAGCTGCCAAACCGAAGAAGGTCAAAGAACTGGCGTTTTTGATTTTTATCGCCGTTATGGGTTTACTGCCTTTTGTGATGAACATTATTACAGGCACTGGGCTTAACGAAGGCGTGACCAAGTTCTGGCAGGGGCAGCTGATCGCGTTCTTCATCATGGCCGTGTTCGCCATGAGTTACGATTTGCTGATTGGCTTTGGCGGTATTCTTTCCTTTGGTCATGCCGCCTCATTTGGCGGTGGGGCCTACGCGTTTGGGCTGCTTATGAAGCACTGGGCGCCGAACTTTCTGAAACAAAACCCTGCCATTCTCGGCAGCGCCAATCTCTCCTCCGCTGCGGTCCTCCTGATTGTGGTTCTGGTTGTCCTGCTTGTTTCCGTGGCGGTTGGATTGATGTTCGCGCTTACGTCCATGCGGCTTAAGGGCACATACTTTGCCATGCTCACCCTGGCTCTTTCCACGGCGCTGTATATCATCATCAAATCAACGGATTTGCACGATTGGACCGGTGCGGATGAAGGCCTGCACGGCATTCCTTTGCCAGTATGGCTTAATCCGACCCAAAACCGCCTGACAGTCTATTTCATCACGCTGGGTTTCCTGTGCGTCTCCTACCTGCTGCTGCGGCGGTTTGTCAATTCGCCCACCGGCAGAGTCATCGTCGCGAATCGCGAGAATGAGGAACGCATGCGCATGATTGGGTACAACCCGGTCACATACCGCACCATCGCGTTTGTGGTGGCCTCAATATTCGCGGGTTTTGCCGGCATGTTCTTCTCAATTTGGAATATGAGCGCAACACCAACGATGATTTCCGCCGTGACGACCGTTAATGCCCTGATTATGACTATCATGGGCGGTATGGGCACGCTCATTGGCCCCATTTTTGGCGCCGCCATCAGCCAGACCATCCAGCAGTTCTTTTACACCTGGTTTGGCGCGCGCTGGCCGCTCATCTTTGGCGTGCTGTTCATCCTCATTGTGATGTTCCTTCCATATGGAATTGTGGGCACCTGGCGCCTGCAAAAAGCAAACATCCGCGAGGGTTGGAACCGCTTCTTACGATTGTTTACCGCGAAACCTGAGGCCGATGCAGGGCAAACCGGGCAAACGCCGCCAGCCAGTTAACCTTAACTCATTTAAAAAAAGCAGCGCCAAAGGGCGCTGCTTTTTTGTGCCCGAGGGTTTAATATTTTTTTGTTTCTGTCCGAGAGCTCCGTTTTTTAAAGTGCCGTACAATTAGGTAATCTATCACAGCGGTGACCGAGATGACCAACCACATTCCAAAATCATTACGCGACCACACATTTGGCGACCTGGATGTTACGTCCAAAGGAGCCCCCTTTCAGATTAACCGCACGCGCGGAGTGCATCACTTTGCGCGGAAAAATCCACTGGTGCCAAGGCCGGGAGACGCGGTCACCCTCTTTGCGACTACCTCCAGCAGCCTGCCAGCGGATGCGCTTGTGCTGCGTTATTCCGTGAATGATTGGCAGGATTACATCGAAACGGAATTCCAGTCTGAGGGACTTGTTTGGGAAACGCTCAGCTGGGGCTGGGTGCGTGATTGGCGCGCGCAGCTGCCGCCGCAGCCTGAGGGAACTCTGCTTCGCTATCAGGTTTACGCGCGCTCAGGCGGGCAGGCGGTGTTCGCGGACTGCCAGTCCAAAGAACCAAATGAAGCGCAGCAGTTTGCCATCTGGTATGGAAACGATCGTCTTCCTGCCTGGAGCAAAACCGCCCGCATCTATCAAATTTTCGTGGACCGCTTCAGCCCGGGGGAGGGGAAGGACTGGCTGCAGCAGAAAGACCTGGCGAGTCCCTTTGGGGGCACCCTGCGCGGCGTGACTGAGAAGCTGGCATATATCCGCGGATTGGGGTTTAATGCGGTCTGGCTGACGCCAATTTTTGCCAGCCCCAGCCATCACGGTTATGACACCAGCGATTATCTGGCCATTGAACCCCGCTTCGGCACCCTGCGGGATTTTAAGGAGCTTCTGGCTGCCGCGCATAAGCTGGGAATGCGGGTCATCCTGGATTTTGTTGCCAATCATGTTTCGGACCAGCACCCCGCGCTAAGAGAGGCGCTCACCTCGCCGGGCAGCCCTTACACTGCCTGGTTTAAGTGGAAGGCGTGGCCGGAATACCACAGCTATTTTAATGTCCGCACGATGCCCGAGCTGAATCTTGCGCCAGGCTCGCCGGCACGAGAGCATCTTTTTGAAGCTGCGCGCTATTGGCTGCGCCTGGGAGTGGACGGATATCGACTGGATTATGCCGTCGGTCCGGGGCTGGATTTTTGGGTGGAGTTTCGCAAAGTCTGCCGGGAGGTAAACCCGGAATGCTGGACTTTTGGCGAGGTAACGCGCCCGGCCGACCAACAGCTCAGTTTTGCCGGCGGAATGGACGGCACGCTGGACTTCCTTGGCTGCCAGGCGCTGCGAGAAACCTTTGCGTTCCGGTCGAAACCTATCTCTTGGTTCGCCGGTTATCTTAAGGACAGCGCCGCTTATTTCCCGCCGGAGTTCAGCCGGCCGGTCTTTCTGGATAATCACGACATGAACCGCTTTTTGTTTGCGGCGGGTGATAAGGTGGGCCGGCTGCGGCTGGCGCTTTGTTGGCTCTACCTGATGCCGGGGCAGCCGCTGGTGTACTTTGGCACAGAAAGCGCGCTTTCCCAGGCGATGTCTATTCACGACCCGGAGGCGATTGGCTTTGACCAGTCGCGCCTGCCGATGAATTGGGATGAAACCGCAGAGCATCAAGACCTCGCGAACCTGATTCGCTCGCTGAGCGCGCTGCGCGAAAAATTCCCGAGTTTGACGGAAGCTGAGTGGCAGCTGCTGAACTTTGATGATGAACGCGAAACCGCGCTGTGGCGCGTTGTGTGCCCGGAAAAGACCCTCTTGGCGGTGCTAAACCGCTCTGCCGCAGCCCGGAAGGTGAGCTGTCCAGCAGAAGCGGCCGGGGATAAACAACTGGCGGTTGATTTAATCAGCGGCACGGAAGTGGAATTTTTGAAGAGCGCCATTTCTATACCCCCTGAGACCTTGTTTCTGTTATCTGGTATCGAAAGGGCTTAAGCCGCTGCATTTTTGATTGGAGCCGGGCCAAGAAGCTCTCTGGCGGGAATCTCCGCGCGCGCCAGCTCTCCCAATATCCATTCAAACGCAATCCCCTTTATAATTGTCCTCTAGGTTTTTTTATGGCTAATCGTTTGCGTTCATTTATCTCGGGTTTTATGACTATCCGACCGGAGGATGAGGTTCCGGCGCCAGTTGCGAAGCATTTTCGCCATAATGTGACCGTAGCAACGCTCGACCTCATGTTCTTCATCTTTGGAGATGGATTTGGTTCCATCACCACCATCATGCCCGTCTTCGCCGCGACCCTGACGAAATCCCCGCTGCTGATTGGCCTCATCCCGGCGATTGCCACCTTCGGCTGGTATATGCCGCAGATGTTTTTGTCCGGCTACGTTTCCGGCCTCAAACGAAAGCTGCCTTTCACGCTAAAGATGGCGGTGGTGGAGCGCATCCCGTACCTCTTTTTTCCTTTGCTTGCCCTGCTAATTCCCAGTATTCCCAAAACCAGCGCGCTTCTCTGGCTGTTCGTCCTGATAACCTGGCGGGGACTTGCCAGCGGGCTGATTGCGCTGCCATGGCAGGAGGTTCAGGCGAGCGTGATTCCCCTGACACACCGCGCGCGCTTTTACGGCGTATCGCGCGTGCTGGCGCAAATAATGGGCATCCTAAGCTCAGTGCTCGCGACCATCTTTCTCAGCCGCCTGCCTTATCCGCAAAATTATGCTTTGTGTTTTGGTACCGCGGTGATTGCGCAGTGGATTTCTTTTTATTTTTATTCACGCACGCGTGAACCTGAGCGCGATGTTGAGAAGATTGAACCACAGAACCCAGACTCATCAGCGCTGCCAGAACCTGAGCCAGCCAGAAAAATCCTCGATGTGCAGCTCGTTAGTACAATTCTCAAACGTGATAAAAACTTCCGCTACTACCTGGCCGGGCGCACCGTGATATTCTTTGGCGCGATGGCCAGTGGGTTCCTGGCAGTCTACGGAGTTCAGCGTTTCAATCTGGCAGATTCACGGGCAGCTGTGTTCACCGCTCTGCTCTACTTCAGCGGAATCATTGGATACAGCCTGGGCGGTATGTTTGGGGATAAAATCGGACCAAAGCGTATTGTAGTGGCATCTGTGCTGATTTGGGCTGTTGGGGTGCTGCTTGCCATACTGGCGCGCAGTGAATGGGTGTATTACCTGGTCTTCCTAATGTTCGGTTTATACACAGCGGGCATGGTCCTGGGGGATTCTATTCTGGTGATGGAACTTGGCGAGGAAAAATTGCGCCCGACTTACCTGGGCATGGCTCGCAGTCTGATTGGGATTTTTGTGCTTGTTTCTCCACTGGTTGCCGGCGCGCTGGTGGAAGCCTTCGGTTACAACGTAATGTTTACCATCAGTCTGGTGCTTTCTTTGCTGGGCGCGGTATTAATCAGCAAAGTAAAGGATGTCCCGCGCAAGGCGCGCCGCTTGAAACAGGCGAAATCCTCCCCATAAAGCGTTGATGGCCTGAACCGCGGGCTGAAATAATCCGCAGTATAATACCCCAATTCGATTCCATTGGCGTTCTCTCAAAAAAAGCTGTCCTGAATTTTATTTTTCTTTGGAGTATCTATGCGTGTCATCGAAGTAAATGGACTTACCAAGTACTACGGCAAATCCCGCGGAATTGTGGATGTCTCTTTTGAGGTTGAAGAAGGAGAAATCTTTGGGTTTATCGGCCCAAACGGCGCGGGAAAATCCACCACCATCCGGCTGCTGCTCTCCTTGATTCATCCGACCAGCGGTTCAGCCCGCCTGTTCGGCAAGGATATTCTCAGCGCAGGCGCTGGCCTTCGCCAAGACATTGGCTATCTGCCTTCCGAAGTGTTCTACTATGAGGACATGAAAGTCATCGATTTGCTGAAGTATTCGGCAAGCTTTTTCAAAGGAGACTGCTCCAAACGCATTACCGAACTCTCTGATTTAATGGAGCTTGAGCTGGGCAGGCGCATCCGGGATTTATCTTACGGCAACAAAAAGAAGGTGGGCATTGTGCAGGGCCTGCTGCACAGTCCAAAGCTGCTCTTCTTGGATGAACCTACCAGCGGACTCGACCCGCTCATGCAGCGCAAGTTTTTTGACCTCATTCGCCGGGAGAATGAGCGCGGGGTAACCGTGTTCTTCTCATCCCACATTCTGGGCGAGGTTCAGCGGCTGTGCAGCCGGGTGGGGATAATCCGGGAGGGCAGGTTGGTAGAAGTATCCGACATCCGCAGCCTGCAGCAAAACAATTACAAGAAAATCCGCCTGAATGTCAGCGGAGAAAATCCCGTTTCCGCTGAACTTCCAGGCATCAGCAACCTGCAGAACGAAAATGGTTCGGTGCAGTTCTTCTTCCGCGGCGACATCAACACAATCTTACGGAAGCTGGCCTCAACGGATGTAAAGGACATCAGCATCGAGGAACCCTCGCTTGAAGAAATTTTCATGCATTACTATGAGTAGGCTGGAAATGAGCGCGAACATCTTCCTTCATGAACTCCGGCAGCTCCGCAGGTCTTTTGTCACCTGGTCGGCCGCGCTGCTGGCAGTAATCTTTGTTTTCTTTTCACTTTTTACCAGTTTCACCAAAGACGCGGCATTAATGAACGAGCTTCTCGCCCGCTTCCCTCAGGAACTGCGTGCCGCTTTCGGACTCGCGAATATGGACCTGGCGACGATTGAAGGGTATTTTGCCTTCTCGTTCGTTTTTTGTCAGCTGCTGATGGCAATCCAGGCGGCTGGCTACGGTTTTGGTTTGCTTTCTCTGGACGAGAGCGAACTGCGCGCCGACTTTCTTCTGAGCAAGCCTGTCAGCCGCCCAAACATACTGACCAGTAAGCTCGCGGCTGCTCTGGTCAGCCTGCTGATTACCAATCTGGCACTGACGCTCGGCACTTTCTCGGCGATTGCGCTGTTCTGGGGAGAAACCGTCTACAATCCCGGCGCGATTCTGCTGGTGCTCCTGAGTGGTTTCTTGTTTCAGCTGGTTTTCCTCGGGGTTAGCCTGGCGCTTTCTCTGACGGCGCGCAGAATTCACAGCGTCACGCCCTACGCTTTGGGGTTGGCTTTTGGCACTTATGTGCTGAACGCGTTCAGCGGCGTTATTGGAGAGGTGAAATTGGAACTCCTTACGCCTTTCAAACACTTCGATCCGGGGTATATCGTCCGGCATCAGGCATTCGATACGCCCTTTGTGCTGGCGGATATGGCCCTGGTAATCATTGCCGTCGGGTTGAGTTATTGGTTATATCAGCATCGGGATATCCCAGCCGTTTAGAAAGGGAACACAATGGTGATTTTTTTCCATGAACTGAAGCGCGGCCTCAAATCGCTGCTCATCTGGGGCGGCAGCCTGGCCTTGCTGATTATCATCGCGGTGGCAAAATTCGCGGCTTTCGCGGACAACCCTGCCAGTCTGGCAATTTTGGACAGCATGCCCAAAGCGTTGCTCGATTCGCTCAATATGAGCGCCTTTAACCTGACTACCCTCAGCGGTTTTTTTGGGGCGATGTTCACATATTTTGGCCTGATGGGCGCGATCGCGGCTGTTTTGTGGGGAAATGATATCGCGGCGCGTGAGGAGCGCGAAAAAACGGCCGAATTTTCGCTGGTTCTGCCGGTCTCCCGCGCCAGACTGCTGACCATGAAGCTGCTGGCTGCTCTGGTGAATTGTGCCGCGTTGGTGGGGATTACCTGGGCGGTTTCTCTGGTCGCCATCCGCGCCTATCCGCCGGAAGCGGGATTGGAGCGCTTTATCCGCAACGAAATGGCTGCCATGTTCCTTCTGGAGCTGTACTTCCTGATGCTGGGCTTGCTTTTGGGCTGCGCGCTGGGGAAGAATCAGCGCGGAGCGTCCATCGGCCTTGGCGCGGTGTTGGCAGCTTATTTCCTTTTTACCATTTCCCGCATGGCCAAAAGCCTGGACTTCCTCAAATTCATCACGCCTTTCCGCTATTTTGACCCCGCGGAGATCCTGCGCGGAGGGGCATTAACAGCGCTGCCCATTGTGCTCACCATGCTTATAGCCGGCCTTTTTATGCTTTCCGCTTATGTTGCGTATCAGCGGCGGGATGTGTTCCTTTAGGAGCCAATCCGCGCAAAGATTTGCGCGTAGCCAATTAAGCCACCTACTCATTAAAGAAATACCAGTTGCCTCCAACAGATATGTTACAATATCACAAACGGCAGCCGAACGGGAGAAATACTTAACATCGTGCTGTGGAGAAAAAATGACAGGAAAAGCCGAATATCTTGACAATCAAAGCAATCGGCATATACTTGTCGGAAACAAACTCCCTGAAACGGATACTCTCTCTTCCTTTTCAGGCAACAAACCCCCCAGGATTGTTTTTCAATCTTGGGTATTTTTTTAAGGAGGGATATGAGCGAGAGGGTGACCTTCTTCATTGATGGAACAAATCTCTTTTTTGGGTTACGGAAAGACCTTCAAAGGCTTGATTTGGACTTCCCGAAATTAATTCAAAAAATCCTGAACGGCAGAACTTTATCCAGAGTGTACTATTACGCGGTGGTGCCAGAGCATGCCGGTTCGGAAGCAGATATTGACCGGCGCCAAAAGCAGTTGTATTTCCTGGACGCGCTGCGCAATTTGCCGTACTTCGAGGTCATCCTGGGGCGGCTGGTTTTGCACAACGGTTCTTACATTGAAAAAGGCGTGGACGTTGCCCTGGCGGTAGACATGCTCGACCTGCAAAGCACTTATGAAACCGCGGTTCTCATTTCCGGAGACTCGGATTTCTGCCGGGCGGTTGAGGTGGTGAAAAGAGCCGGCAAACACGTCGAAAATGCCACCACCAGAACCCTTTCTTCCAGAGAACTGCAGCAGGCCTGCGACGTTTACCACCTTTTGGATGAGGAGTTCCTGAAAGATTGTTGGCGGTATAAAACACCAAAGGGCTTTGGTCAGTAAAGTTTTTGGATTACGAAATGACAACGTCGATTCTGGAGAGCGAGATTTTGGAGCAGCCTGCCGTACTGCGCCGATTACTGGCGCAGGGGGCGGAGCGGGCGCGGGAGCTGATTGCCCCGCTGCGTGGCAGATTTCATTACATAATCATCGCGGCCCGCGGCAGCTCGGATAACGCGGCGCGCTACGCCCAATATCTCTTCCAGATTGTTAATCGCATCCCTGTCGCGCTGGCTACGCCTTCGGTCTTCTCGATATACCAGAAGCCCCCCAACCTGGAGGGAGCGCTGGTTCTGGGAATCTCCCAATCCGGAAAATCACCGGACGTGGTCTCGGTATTGGATGCAGGCCGCGCACAGGGACGCCCCACATTGGCTATTACAAACATACCGGCCTCGCCGCTTGAGGAGCGCGCCGATTACACGCTGGCACTCGGCGCGGGACCAGAGCTTTCGGTGGCCGCGACCAAGACGTATACCAGCTCTTTGGCGGCGGTAGCGCTGCTTTCGGCTGTTTTCTCCAACAATAAACGCCTGCTTTCCGAGCTCTCAGCGCTTCCGGAACAGGTCGAAACGACCCTGGCGCTCTCTCTCGCCCGCGTACAGAGAATGGAAAGATACCGATTTTTGCAGCACGGCGCGGTCATCGGGCGCGGCTACAATTATTGCACCGCTTTCGAAATCGCGTTGAAGCTTAAGGAGCTTACCGGCGTCACAACGGTGCCTTACTCCTCCGCGGATTTTCTGCACGGGCCGGTTGCCTCGCTCCACAAGGGGTATCCGCTGATTGCCATCGCACCATCCGGCAAAATGTACCGGGACACAGCCGCGCTCATTCGCAAAAGCAAGGACCTCGGCGCGGAATTAGTGGTCATCGCGGACCGCGAAGAGGCGCTTGGGATGGCACAGCTGGGCTTGCCAATCCCTGCTGGTATCCCCGAATGGCTCTCTCCAATCCCGGCGGTCATCCCAGGGCAGGTATTGGCCTGGCAGATGGCGCTTGCGCGCGGATTAGACCCGGACCATCCCAGGGGGCTGTCCAAAATTACTGAAACATATTAAGCGCGGTTGCTGGCTGTTCAGCCCGCGCGAACACCGTTATAGATTGGGATTAAAAAAGGCGGAAGCTTTGCTTCCGCCTTTTTGGCAGCACTTTCTCGCGGCTCAAATAAAGAAGTGAACATTTGTGGTTGTCGCGTCTGCGGCCATGGTGGCAACGCCAGCAACTTCCACGCCGTCGATCAACTCCTCACGTTTGATGCCCATCAGGTCCATGGTCATCTGGCAGGCCAGGAGTTTGACCCCGTTTTGTTGGGCTGTTTGAATCAGCTGCGGCAGGGAGTCCACATGCTTCTGTTTCATGATGTTCTTAATCATGCCGGTGCCAACGCCCAGCATGTGCATCTGAGAAAGGACAGCTTTTTTCGCGCCGCGCGGCATCATCCAACCGAACATACGCTCGATGAAGGTTTTCTTCACCGCGGGTGGGTTGTCCTTGCGCAGCAGGTTCAAACCCCAGAAGGTGAAGAACAAGGTCGCTCTCTGGCCCATGGAAGCAAAGCCATTGGCGATAATGAAGGCGGCAATCGCTTTATCAAGGTCGCCGGAGAAAACAATCATGGTCATGTCTTTGCCCGGATTGACAGCCGCTGGAGTTGCTGCTGCGGCTTCGGCATGGAGGCCTTTTTGCACGCGGGCCGTAATGACGCCGCCGGCATTCTCGAGGCTGAGCAGGGTGTTGCCGGTTGTTTTTGTCCAGGCGCCGACGTCGTTGGCGAAACCGAAGTCGGTGGCCTTGACTGTGACGATGTCGCCGTCTTTCATCTCCTGAACCTTGTTGTAGAGCTTCAGGATAGGTCCGGGACACTGCAGGCCGCAGGCGTCCAATTGGTATTCATTGGCCGCGGCTGATTCTTTTTGGACAGTATCGGGATGTGTGACAGTCACGTTCTTTGTCTCCATTTCGGGCAGGTAAGATTGAGGGCTGACAGCGGCGGCATAGGTTTTATAGCCTCCGCTGAGATTGTAGGCATCGAAGCCGCGCTGGCGCAGCGCTCGCACAGCAAAGTAAGAACGCTGGCCAGAAGCGCAGTACACCAGAATTTTACGGTCTTTAGGAAGCTCATCCATTCGCTGCCGCAGCTGCTGCAGCGGAATGTTATGGCTGTCGGGAATGCTGCCAAGCGTGCCTTCTTCGGGCAGGCGGGCATCCAGGATGTACCATTCACTGCGGTCCAGGGCATCCACTTCGTTCCAGTGCTTCACCGGAGCGTCGCCGCGCAGGATGTTGCCGGCAGCAAAACCCGCGATATTCACAGGGTCGCGTGAGGAGCCAAAGGGCGGCGCATAGCAAAGCTCCAGCTCTTCCAGGTCATAAACGGTCAGTTTGCCTTTAATCGCGGTGGCAATGACATCGATGCGTTTTTCGACGCCGTCCGGTCCGACGGCCTGGGCGCCGTAAATGCGTCCGTCTTCGGGAGAGAAGAGCAGCTTCAGCGCCATTTGGGCAGCCCCGGGATAATAGGACGCATGGCTGTTGGCATGAATGATCACGCTTTCAAAAGGCAGACCAGCCTGTTCCAGCTGCCGCTGGTTCAAGCCAGTCGAAGCGACGGTCAAATCAAAGACTTTGACAACCGACGTGCCCTGCACGCCAGGAAATTTCGTGTTTCTCCCCGCGATCGCGTCTGCCGCGGTGCGCCCTTCCCGGCTGGCAGGCCCAGCCAATGCCAGGAAAGTCGGCTGATTAAGAATGTTGTGGGTCAGCTGCGCGTCATCACCGACTGCGTAAATATCAGGGTCAGAAGTCTGCATCTGGTCGTTGGTCGCGATAGTCCCGCGCACGCCCAGCTCCAGGCCGGCTGCCTTTGCCAGGGAGGTTTCAGGGCGCACGCCAATCGCAAGAACGACCATATCCGCCGGCAGGGATTTACCGCTGGCCAGGTTCACCAGCAAATTGTCGTCCCCGTCGGCCTTTTCGATGCTTTTCAAGCCGTCGCCCAGTACCAAACCCACTTTGTGGAATGCCAGATGGTGATGGACCATCGCGGCTAACTCAAAATCCACGGGAGCCATCACCTGGTTGAGCATTTCCACCACGCTCACCTGCAGGCCTTTTTCGGTAAGGTTTTCAGCAATTTCCAGGCCGATAAAACCGCCGCCAACCACAACAGCCCGTTTGGGGCATTTCTCGGTCAGGCAGTTTTCAATCGCGTCCATTTCGGGTATGTTGTGGAGGACATAGACGCCCGGAAGGTCCACGCCGGGCAGAGGCGGCACAATCGGTACGGCGCCGGTGGCCAGCACCAGTTTGTCATAGCTTTCCTCATACTCCCGACCGCTGACCAGGTCTTTCACGATGACCTTTTTTTCCTGGCGGTTGATGGCGAGCACTTCGCTGTTCACGCGCGCCTCAATATTCAGTTGTTCCCGCAGGACTGCGGGGGTCACCACCATCAGCTGATCCCTATCCTGGATTACGCCGCCAATGTGGTAGGGAAGCCCACAGTTGGCAAAGGAGACGTAAGGCCCCTTTTCTAACATAATTATTTCGGCGGTTTCATCAACCCGGCGCAGACGGGCTGCCGTGCTGGCACCACCCGCGACGCCTCCCACAATTACAACTTTCATAGATCACTCCTTGTCGCTGAATACTTCATCTGGCGGATAAGAACATTGGATCGCAGCGGTCAGTTTCGCCTGTTCTGACAGCTGCTGATTAAGAACCTGACGCAGTAAGTCCAACGCGTCTGTGACTCGTGTGTCAGTAATCGTGTAAAGGTTGGATGTGCCACGTTTTTCCACTGTCACAAGAGCCCGGTCCCTGAGAACCCGCAGATGGCGGGAAATGGTGGACTGCGGGAGCTTCAGCCGTTCGGTCAGTTCGCTGACGGACCGCGGACCATCTCTCAGGATGTAGAGCAGCAGGATGCGCGTTGGATCGCTCAACGCGTGGCACACATGTTGGTGCAGCAGCAAGATTTCAGCTTCTGAGACGCTGCCGCGTAAGTTGTTGGGTAAATAAGAGTTTTCCAGGCTCAATTTATCTCTCCATCCGCATACACGGATGAATTATATCACCACAACACTCCACGATACACAGATTTGGGAGGCTTTTTTCTCTCCCGCCATCTGCAAGAGGGGTTATGCGCCGTTTCTCTTTGGACTATAATCAACGCCTGGACGCGAACTATTCACAAAGGTCGTTATGCTTTACGTCGATAATCAAAACGAACACGATCCAGCCGTGAACCTAGCCCTGGAGGAATACCTGATCCGCAACATTGCCCCGGCGGAAGAATTGCTGCTGTTTTACATTAATGAACCGTCAATCATCATTGGAAGGCATCAGAATACCATCGCAGAAATCAATGTGGATTTCGTCCGCGAGAAAGGGCTGCATGTGGTACGGCGGCTGTCCGGCGGCGGCGCGGTCTACCACGATTTGGGCAATCTAAATTTCAGTTTCATCGCTCCCAACGTGGGAGGGAGTTTCGCGAACTTTCAAAAATTCACCGCGCCGGTGATTCAGACGCTGCGGGAGTTGGGTGTGCCGGCCGAACTGAGCGGCCGCAACGACATCCTTGCGGGAGGGCGCAAGATTTCCGGAAACGCCCAGTATGTTTCCGGACCGCGCCTGGTCAGCCACGGCACACTGCTCTACAATACAGACCTTGAACAAATCGGCAAAGCGCTGCGCGTGAAAGCGTCCAAAATTGAATCCAAAGGGATTAAATCCGTGCGCAGCCGCGTCGCCAATATCACCGAGTTTTTAGAGGGAGCGCCGGATATCCTCGGCTTTCGGAAGAAAATCCTGGAGGGCGTGTTCGGGCATCAGGCAGATATCCCTGAATACCAGCTGACCCCTGAGGATTGGTCGGCCGTGCGGCAGCTCGCGCTGGAACGTTACAAATCCTGGGAATGGAATTACGGGTCCTCCCCAGCGTTTAATATGCGGCGCTCGGTGCGATATGCCGGCGGTGAAATTGAAGTTTTTCTGGTGGTACAAAAAGGCATTGTGCAGTCTGTCAGGTTTATCGGAGATTTTTTTGGTCAGCGCGATGTCGCTGAATTGGAACAGCACCTGGCCGGCTGCGGCTACCTGCCAGAAGCGCTGGAGGAGCGTCTGGCAGCATTTGACATCCCCCAGTACTTTGCCGGTTTCTCAGCGTCGGAGTTACTCTCACTGCTTTATTAATTGTAAGTAATTACAGGCTTTGTACAGGGATTCGGTTTCAAAAGATTGAATCCTCATTCAGTATTTAATACAATTGTCGTACTAATTAACCGGGCAATCCGGAACCTACTGAAAGAGGCGCCCATGTTCAAAAGAATCACCCTTAGCTTTATAGCAGCCTTTCTGCTGATGTCCGTTTTAGCAGCCTGCGCCAGCGGAGCAGGCACCCCGGCAGCCGTCCCGGAAGTGAGCCAACCCAGCGCGGAAAGCAATTATCCAGCGGCGCAGGCAGAACAGCCCGCGCCGGTGGAAACCAGCCAGCCCGCTCCCACTGAACCAATCCAATCGCCAACAGCGTTCTCAGATGCCGAGATGGAAGCCCTTATCCAACAAAAACTGCAGGGCAGCCCGCACACGCTCCAATTCATTCTTGGACAGAACCGCACTGCGGAAGATTGGTCTGAGATTTTGGACCGCATGATTGGATATGGGGCAAAAATCAACGCCGAAGAAAAGCAGTTGATAATAGATTGGTTAGTCAGCCGTTAATCCCCGCGTATAAACAAAGCAAACAGCCGCCGATAGTTCTCCGGCGGCTGTTGTTTTCGCAATCAAATTCTTTATTTTTGCTCACTTTCCTGACCTGAGCTGGCAGGGGAGAGGGACGGCGGGAAAGGGGAGGGCAGCTTTTGCGCGGCTGCTTTTTTATTCTCCTCGCTGCGGCGGTCGTAGCGTTTGGTTGTGTCCGCGCTGGCATGCCCGGCAATGGCAGAGACCGTCAGTACATCCACCTGCGCGCTGAGCAGGTCGGTGATGGATGTGCGGCGCAAGTCGTGCGGGGTGAAGTCATCCAGGCCGGCCTGCGCCTGGCGGTGCTTGAGCAGGTAATACACAGCCTGCGGCGTCAGGCGGGTCAGCATCACCCGGCCGGATTTCGTCACGCGCGTAAAAAGCGGACCCAACTGTTTCCCCCGCAGCTCCAACCAGTTTTGCAGCGCCCCGATTGCGTCCGCCTGCAGATAGACCTGGCGTTTTTTACTGCCCTTGCCAAGGATGCGCAGTTTCCCCTCTTTCAGGTCCAGGTCCGCCAGGTTCAGGTCCACAATTTCCTGCCGGCGCACTGCGGCAGCGTACAGCACGGTAATCACGGCCGCGTCCCGCACGCCCAGCGGCGGGTTGGACGTATCCCGCAGACAGGCTTGTATCAGCGCGCGCAGTTCCTCCATCTTCAGGGTGCGGCCGCGCGGCAGTGTTTCGGAACGCAGGGATTTTACGCCAGCGGCGCGGTAATAGTCGTTGTGGTCCTGGTAGAGCCCAAGCTGGTAGCTTTCCGCTAAAACACGCCGCAGTGCCACCAGGTGTTTATTCACGGAAGATTTGGCATAACCCACATCCACCATATAAGCCGCCAGGCCGCTGGTGTGCTCGTATCGCAGCAACTCCCATGGGAAGTTCAGACCTTCGCTGATTTTCCCGCCGGACAAAATGTACGCGAGATTGTTGAGCGCGGTGTGCTGCGAGCGCCGGCCGGAGGGACTCAAGCTGTTCAGATAAGCCTGGGCGGGGGAGGGGGCTCCCGGGTCGCTCGGCTGGAGTTCGGACAGGTCGGGGAGGTTAAGCGGGGTTCTGGTTTTAGATTTACCTGCCATATAGGCTGCTCCTGTCTGCCTGCATTCTCATAAGTAATTTTACCAGAGCCCAGCGCCGGCGGGGTGGGGGAGTGCCAGGCTGCGCGGCCGGCCTGAGGTCCTCTTACAGGAGAATCGCGGCTCCTACAGCTGAATTTACCGAGTCCGCGGAGCGATTTACAGCGTGATTTCAGCCCTGTGTGAAGTTATTTTTAACAGCGGGCTCTACAGACGCTCATACTATTCGCGTAGCTATAATTTTTGCAGAAAACAGCGGAAAACCCGCCTGAATCGCCTCAGGCTGACCAAAACCCACAAATACCACCTGAGATACTGCCTGACTGCAGCAACGCGCGTTAAAGCGCCCAATCCCAAAAAACGTGCCTAAAAAGTGAAGCGCGAATGAAATCCGGACGATTTTGGATAGGTTTAATTCACCCAAGCCGTGGGTTCTCAGCAGACTGTCATACGCCGCGAAGACGACGCGCGCCGCACTGCCTGCTGTTTCGCTCTTGATTACCGCGGGGGTACTCTCCCAGGCGCGCGCCATAAAAATCTGCTCCCCCTGCCGGATGCCACTTTTTCCGTATATTACTATCGAGAAGTGTTATTCTCTTAAGTAATAATACAAGAAGTTTTAGTGCAATGTCGCCCCCTGCCCCGCCGATAAACAGCACCCGGTTATCCAGATTCTCGCGAGAAGCTTTGAATTGCTTGTTGTTTGCTGTATACTGAACATACTCATTGTCCATTCTTTCCTTTCACCGCAACAGAATAGGAGCTTAATCATGGCACAACGCGTGCGAACGATTTATTTCTCCCAATTTCAGATGCCTGATATGTGCGTTTCTTGCGGGGCTCCCGCGGAACCAGGGCTCTTCATCCGACTCGACAAAACGCAATCCAACTGGTCCGGAAAACGGTACATGACGCTAAACCTGAATTTTCCGCTGTGCGCGGAATGCCACGCGGTAAGCGCCAATCGAGGCGGAGCAAAGGCTGTTGTGGTCATCGGTGTGATTCTGGCGCTGATTTCCTGCGGGCTCGCAGGCGCTGCCGCAAACTCTCTTTCCAATGAGAACATATTTATTACCATCGCGGCCGCCCTGCTCTCGCTTTTTCTGACCTCCGCTTTTTTTGGTTGGCTTGCCCGCCTTATTAACGAAAAAGGTTACACCCCGGAAGAAAAACTGCGGCGGCGGAGCTTACTGAAAGCGGGTGGGCTAACGCAATTCAAGGTGCCAGGAATGTTTGATAAACTGGGTTTTATCGAGTTTAAATTCGAAAACATCCCCTTTGCCACCAGCTTTGCCCTGTTGAACAACGGTAAACTGTTGTAGTCCCGTCTGAAAGCTCTCGCGCGGATTTTCTTGCAGTCTTCCCGGCATTGCCTACTGGAACAATGAGTTTATTTACCTGTCATTAAGTACGTCATCGAACAACCTGGCATGCCTGCCAGGATGTGCCTCCGGGGCGATGGAAGGAATGCCAGGCGCTCACTGCCAGCCAGCAGCCCAGCCGCGCCAACCCCCTACCCTGCCGGCCATGCGTAAGCCTGAGCCAGCCGCGGAAACACGGCGCGCGAACAAGTAATTATTCAGCACTTATCGACTATCCGACGGAAAGGATCGGAACTAACGCCCCACCCCAATCACTTTGAAGCCGAGCTCTTTCAATTTTTCGCGGTCCAAAAAGTTGCGGCCGTCCACGATAAAGGCGGGCGGAATATTTTCCCAAAGCAATTGGCGGTAAAGCGGCCATTCGGTCACCAGCACAATCCCTTCGGCGCCCTGCAGGGCTTCGTACACATCCTGGCAGTATTTGACACCCAGGTCGGGATAAAGGCGCTGCGCGTTCGCGAGAGCCACCGGATCATGCGCGCGCACAATCGCGCCGCGCTGCACCAGCAGTCGGGCAATATCCAGAGATGGAGCGTCGCGCAGGTCGTCGGTGTCCGGCTTGAAGCTGAAGCCCAAAAGGGTGATATGCCGGCCCTTGAGAATCTTGAGGCCTTCCTGCAGAGCGTCCACCACCCAGGCGCGCTGGCGGTAGTTTACCTCGCGGGCAGCCTGCACAATTGGCATCTCGAGCTGGTAATCGCGCGCGGTTGCCACGAGCGCGGCAGTATCCTTGCCGAAACAAGAGCCGCCCCAACCGATTCCGGGGTTCAAGAAGCGCGGTCCGATGCGGTTATCCAGGCCGATGCCTTGCGCAATCAGGGTGGCATCCGCGCCCACCCGCTGGGCCAGCCGGGCAATCTCGTTGATGTAAGAAATCTTGAGCGCCAGAAACGCGTTGGCAGCGTATTTGATGACCTCCGCGCTGGTCAGGTCGCACACCAGTAGCGGCACGCGCGTCAGGCCCGCAGGCCTGGGCAGGCAGGCGGGCGGGGTAAAGCTCTGTTCCAGGATTGGCGCGAACAATTCCTTCAGACGCTGAATGCCGTGGGAATTTTCGGACCCAACCACTACCCGGTCTGGATAGAAGGAATCATACAGCGCGGCACCCTGACGCAAAAATTCAGGGTTGGATACAACGCTAAAAAGGCCGTCCGCTTTGGCGCCGACCCGCTTTTCGTAACTTTCCTTAATCAGTGAACCAACCCAGTTGCCAGAGCCAATCGGCACGGTGGATTTATTCACCACAACCAGGAAATGCCCGTCCATCTCCTGGGCGATGGATTCCACCGCCTGATGGACGTACTTGAGGTCCGCGTTGCCGTCCGGCAGCGAGGGGGTGCCCACCGCGATGAAAACAACATCAACCGTGGAAAGGTCCGCTTCGGCATAGCTGGTGGTAAAGCGCATCTTCGGTCCGACTGCCGCGAGCATCTCATCCAGGTGAGGCTCATAAAAAGGCGTCTGACCGCTGCGGAGTAAATCGATTTTTTCCGCGTTCGTATCCAGACAGGTTACGTCATGACCAATATAACTAAGCACAACCCCCGTGTTCAAACCGACGTAACCAGTTCCGATTATTAATACGCGCATGAGTGAGTTCCTTTCCGGCTAGCAAAATCAACAGAGTGATTTTACCCCAAGTATTCAGAATACCGCGTGAGCGGGTGCTTCCACCCTCAGGGTTCCAAACCTTGAGAAAAACGGCAGCCTTGTGAAGAGACTACCGTTATTAATTTTGAAGTGAAGCAGTTAAAAATCCGCCGGGAAAATCACAGCGCGCAGGATGATAAAAGCGAAATACATTGCCATCAAATAGAAGCTTTCCAGCTTCCCCAGTTTGCCCTTGCGCGCCCAAAGAATAATCCACAGAAAAATGCCGGTCAGCGTTTCCCAGGGCAGGTCCCAGAGAATCAGGGGGCGTGGAACCGCGTACTTCGATATCAAGGCGCCCAGGCCAATGCCAACGAGCGGATTGGTGATATTGCTGCCGACCAGAGTCCCCAGAGAAATTCCAAACTCCTTGTGACGGACGCCGGCCAGAGCGGTGCTGAGTTCCGGCATCGCCGAAGCCAGACCCAGCGTCACTACCCCAAGCAGCGAGCCGCTGATGTTCGTCCGATTAACCACAACTTCGGTGATGCGCAGCACCTGCGAGGCCGCCAGTACGGTGATGGTGAGGAGAATGACGGTAACCAGACTGTCTATCGCTACCTGCTTTTTTGTCTTGGGGATGCTGTCTGAGATTTCCTCAGACATCGGCACATTATCTTCCGCCTGATAGAACTTGCGCTCGTCGTAGTACAGGTACAAACTATACAGGATGAAAGTGCCGAACAGGATCATGCCGTCCCAGCGCGAATAGACTCTGTCCAAACCAAGCAGAATGCACATGATGGTGGAAGCAATCATTGGCACCATGCTTTTCCACATGAAGTAACGCCGGAAGTGCAGCGTGCCTGTGAGTAGCACCACCAATCCGAGAATAAAAGTTTGTTGAACAACATCCGAGCCAATGTTCGAACCCAGCACTATGGAAGAGCCGATTTGAAAATCCAGGCTGCCGCCTAATATTTTGGCGGAAGCAGTGATATGCGAAGTGATTTCCGGGATTGAGGTTGCCAGAGAAATAACAGTCATTCCCATGAAGGTGCTCGAAAGATTAAAGTAAGCGGCAATCCCAACCAGTTTTTTGACCGAAAGGTTGGCAGTAACGACCAACACACCGATTAAGAACAGACCTAAAAGCATCACAACAAATAACGGCCAATTTTCCATAGTTTTCTCTTTGTTTCAACAAATTTAATGCAAGAATTATAGAAGCTATGTATCAGCTTCGACCCGATTTAACATCAATTTATCAATTCCGACTTTTTGGCGACAGCAGGTCACTCAGGCTTGCTGATTTTTTCCAGAGCCAGAAGAATCAGGTCTGCCGCGGCGGTTATGGAAATTTTTTCTGTGTTAATGACCAGGTCGTAGAGCAGAGGATCGCGATTGTCTACATCAAAAAAGTTTTTGACAAAGTCCACATGGGCTTTGTCCGCGTCCGCAATTTTTTTCTGGGCTTCTTTCAGGCTCAACCCCTCGCGGGCAGCGCGCACTGCGACGCGCTTCTCAACCGGAGCGATGACGCGCACATGCAGCACGTCGGTTTTATCGGCAAGAATGACCTGACTGCCCCTGCCGATAATTATCATGTTATCGTGTTGGTATGCCGCCATCACCAGGTCGCGCACCTGGCGAATCGTCAGAGGTTTCTCGAAATCAATGGCTGGTGTTTGCGTTTTTTCCTGACGCCCGGTCGGAGCAATCCGGTCAATCAGCTCGTCAAGGATATTAGGCGCGGCAGCCTGTTCCTGAGCCGATAAGCCAGCCTCAAGCCGCGCTGCCAGCTCCATCATCACCGTCTTCGTAAAAATTTTGTAATTCAACTTTTCAGATAGAAGCGCGGCAATTTCTCTCCCCCCGCTGCCGGATTCTCTGGAGATAGTAATGACTGCCATTTAATTCTCCTTTCGCAGTATTGGCAACCCATGAAAAACAGCGTACGAGAAGTCACCCAAAACAATATAACGATATCTGCCGGGCAATTCAGCATAAATGGCTACGCGCAGTTAATCGCGCTTACGATATTGACCAGGCCAGGGAGTTTGAACCACCCGGGCGCTCGCGTTTTACGCATTAATTTTACCTCAGGGCGCACGTAAGCTTTCCCGTTCAAACGCCTGAGACAGCGATTGTGGATCAAACATTCAGGGTTTCACCACGAGCTCCCTGCCCCGCTGTTGACGGACCGCGCGTACGGCCGGATTCTTTATTTAGAACCTGTGTTCTATGACGCTTGCTGCTGGACTGCCTGTTTAGAATTCCTCAAGGTGCGCGGTGAAGTGCCGCAGTACTGGCGGCGCCCAGGTTACGCGTAACCCGCGCAGGCTATCCGCCCTGCGAACCAACCCGGCGGCGGTTTCCCCGACGTAATCCAGGTGGCTGCGCGTGTACACTCTTCTGGGTATCGCAAAGCGTACCAATTCCATCGGGGCGTAAATCATCCTGCCACTTTCCGGGTCGGGGCGGGAGAACATCAGACTTCCAATTTCGGTTGTGCGCACGCCGCCTTGCAAATACAGCGCGTTGGCCAGGGCAACGCCCGGAAACTGCGCCGGCGGAATATGCGGCAGCTCTTTTCCGGCATCCACATACACCGCATGCCCGCCGGTGGGTTGATAAACCGGCAGCCCGGCTTCTTTCAGCACCTGACCCAGGTAGCGGGTATGGCTTTCACGATACGCCAGGTAATCCTCATCAATGCCTTCGTATAAACCCACCGCCAGCGCTTCCAAATCCCGCCCAGCAAGCCCGCCGTAGGTGACAAAACCTTCGTGCACAATTAAGTGCTCCGCGATGCGCTGCTTGAGCGCGGGGTCCCGGAAGGCAATGAATCCGCCGATATTGACAATCGCGTCCTTTTTGGCGCTCATGGTGCAGCCGTCAGCGTAAGAAAATATTTCCCGCGCAATTTGCGCCACCGGCGTGTCGCGGTACAGCGGGTCCCGCAGTTTGATGAACCAGGCGTTTTCCGCAAAGCGGCAGGCGTCGATAAAGAAGGGAATGCCGTAGCGGTGATAAATCTCGCCGGTCTGGCGGATATTTTCCATAGAGACCGGCTGCCCGGCAGCGGAATTATTGGTAATGGTGGTCATTCCCAAAGGAATCCTCTCCGCGCCAACCCGCTTAATAAGGTCCTCCAGCCGCTCCAGGTCCATGTTGCCCTTGAAAGGCAGGTCTGCCTGGGGGTCGTCCCCTTCCGGGACGGTCAGGTCAACCGGGTCCGCCCCGAGCACCAAGAGATTCGCCTGCGTTGTGTCAAAATGGCGGTTATTGGGCACAATCTGTCCGGCTTTCACCAGCGTCTGGAAAAGCATGCCTTCTGCCGCCCTGCCCTGATGGGTAGGCAGAACGCACGGAAAACCCAGCACTTCCTGCACAGCGCTTTCAAAATGCGCGAAGCTGCGCGCGCCGGCATACGATTCGTCGCCGCGCATTATTCCCGCCCACTGCGCGTCGCTCATGGCGCCAGTTCCGCTGTCGGTGAGCAGGTCCACAAAGACGTCCTCCGCCGGCACAGCAAACAGGTTGTTATGCGCTTTCGCAAGCGCGGCCGCGCGTTCTTCGCGAGTGGTTACCTTTAATTTTTCAACGACCTTGATGCGAAACGGTTCGATGAAAGGGATGGGCATATTATCTCCTCCAGATTATTGGCAGCGCGCAGCACTGCCGCGGGATAGAATTAGCAACACCTCACAAACTGGCAGGCTGGCTGGCAAGATGCAGGCCGGCCAGGGTGCCCGAAGTAAAAGCAAAGTGTAAATTGTAGCCGCCGCAGGGGCCAACCACGTCCAGGGTCTCACCAACCAAATACAGCCCCGGCACGCGCAGGGATTCGCAGCTTTCCGGAGATACCTCCGTGACCGGCACGCCGCCCGCGCTTAACTGGCTTTCATCAAAACTTCTTACGCCCACAATTGGCAGCGAAACCGCCCGCAGGCTTGCCAGTACGCCTTGCATCGCCTGCACTTCAAGGGGCAAATCCTGCTCATCCGCCCGAAGGCCGGCATATTCCAAAAAGAAGCGGCTGGCTTTTGGAGGGAAAAAGCGATGAAGAAAGCCCGATGGGGATGTGCCTTTGGCGCGCGTCAGAGCGTCCACAGTAAGCTCTGCCTCGAAAGGCGCGCAGAAATCCATTACAAGGCGCAGATTTTTACCAGGATGGCGGGCAGCCAAATGCGAGACGTTCATCACCCCCGGTCCATTCAAACCCCTGGCTGTAAAAATCACGTTGCCAAAAGAAGCGCCCAAAAGCTGTCTTCCGGCGTATACAGCCGTACCGACGTCAAAACGCAAGCCCTGCAAAGCCTGAAATTTTCCGAGAGCGACCGCGAGCGGCCCCAAAGCCGGAACCAGTGGAACCACGCTGTGGCCCAGGGCTTCCAGCACCGGGAACAGCTCGCCGCGCGAACCCAGCGCGGGGTAAGCCTTCCCACCGGCTGCCAGAACAACTTTGTCAAAGAACCGCTCTCTGGCAGGCTCGCCAGATGGAAAGCGCAGCGCGAAGCCTCCCTCCAAGCGGTGCAGGCCGACCACCTGGGTGGAAAGCGCGAGTTCCACCCTGCGCTTGAGCAGCCCGGCTTTCAGGATTTCCACCACGGAATGCGCGGAATTGGAGAGCGGGTAGTACCAGCCGTCCGCGGTACTGTAAGTTGGAATTCCAAGCGCTTTCAGGAGTTCCAGCAGACGCGCCGGGGGAAAGTGCCGAAAAAACGCCTGCATCCAGTTTTTATCCGCGCAGGCATATTTTTCAGCGCTCACCTGCGCGTTGCTGATATTGCAGCGGCTGCTGCCTGTGACCAAGAGCTTTCTGCCTGTTTCGGCGTTGTGGTCAAAAAGCGCCACGCGGTTTCCGGGCTGTGCCGCAGCCAAAGCCGCAAAAATCCCCGACGCACCTGCCCCAATGACCGCAATCTCCATGACCCGATTATACAACGCAAAGCCTGTAAACCAGCCCCGGGTGCTGAAACGCAGTTGACACTGCCTTCAAAAAACCGCATAATGATATTGTCCAATCCATTTATACGAAGTGCGCACACGCCGCGGCTCATAGGGTCAATCCCTGAAGCCTTTCGCGTCCAGGGATGCAAGATTCTGCAAGTCGTTCAGAACGACTATCGCCCCTGTGAGGATTTTGGCGCTGCCGCAGTCACACACATACGCAATACAGCGTGCGCTTCGCGCGTCTGATTTGCCTTTCGTCTGGAGGAATTTATGAAATACAAAGTTGTCGTTCCGATGCACCCGGGCCTGGAAGCCATCGAGACAGGCAGACAGACCTTGCAGGTAAACTTTCCTCAGCGCTGCGTCTACTGCAATGGACCAGTGGAAACCCATCAAATTATTGACCTAGGCGGCGGCAAAACAGTAGGCAAGCGCACAGCCAGTTTTACCGCGAAACTGCTGGTACCCTATTGCCTCGACCATTCCATCGTGTTCAGCAAATACAAAAAGCTTCTTGCGGCGATTGGCCTGCCGGCTTTTTGGATAGCCTTTTTTGGCTGGTTCCTTCTCTTCAAGCCTCTGACGGAGTTTGGCAGCTCGTTGCCGGGCAATTTTTTACTGATTCCGCTGATTTTTCCATGCATCGGAAATCTTATCCTTGGTTCTCTGGCGCTTACCCTCGTGCATTTAGTGCTGCTCTTGTTTGAACCAAAATTCCGGCAGATTCCTTTCCTGACCGAGAATGGAGGGCTGGGCTTGAGAGTGGAGATGAAAACCAGCATGTACGCAATCAATTCTTTGAATTTCGCCTTCACGAACAGGGATTACGCTGTGGAGTTTGCCGAAGCCAATCAGGTCAGCATGACTGAGTAAAAGAATCAAAAAAGCGCGGACAAATTATGTCCGCGCCTGCTTTCACTTCTCCAACTATTTCACCGCCATCAGGTTGAATTCCTGTTTGCGTATATTGTAGCGTCCATTGCCTGCCAGCACTTTGCCGGCGTAGGTCTCAGGGACATCCACCGTGGTGCGGTCGCTCTGGATGATGATTTTCCCCAGGCTGGAACCAGGAATGTCCGCGTGAAAAGCAATGGCGCCAACCACATCGCCGGGTCGAATGCCGTCCTGCCTGCCCAATCCCAATACCATACGCACCATTCCTGCTTCCTGAGCGTGCACAGAGGTATCCCAGCGGGCATCTCTGGCACGGCGCGGAGATGCGCTTTTGTTCTCCCCGTCATCCTTGCGGGCAAAGCCTCTGCTGGTGTGCGGGCGCCTCTCAGGACGCACGGCTTTTTCGGGCAGCGGGCTGACCGGGGCTATGGGGCGCTGTTTTTCTTCCGCGCGGGCAATCTTGAGCGCGACCGCGGCCAAATCCAGCGGATCAGCGCCGTCCGCGATCAAACTTTCCACCAGCGCGCGTTCTTCCTTTGCCCTGCCGCGCTTCAGCCACATTTGTATTCTGGTCATCAAAGCATCCAGGCGTTTGGCTTGGATTTCTTCGGGAGTGGGAACACTGCACACGCGCATTTCCTGCTTGGTGAAATATTCAATTTCCCTTAAAAGCCGCCTCTCCGCCGGAGTAACCAACGAGATTGCCGTGCCGGTGCGCCCTGCTCTTCCTGTTCTTCCAACGCGGTGCACAAAAATTTCGGCTTCGTCCGGTAGGTCAAAGTTGAATACGTGCGAAATGCCTTCCACATCCAGCCCGCGCGCAGCAACATCGGTCGCCACCAGCACTTTAACGTTTCCGCTGCGAAAGCGCATCATGGTTCGCTCGCGTGCTTCCTGGCTCATATCGCCGCTGAGCGCTTCCGCGGGAAAACCGCGCAGATTAAGCTCGTTCACTAATTCACCGGTGCGGGCGCGGGTGCGCGTGAATATCAGGGCGGTGCTGATTTCTTCAATCTCAAAGAGACGCGTGAGCACAGCCAGTTTGTCAAATTCATTTACCAGATAGTAGCGCTGTTCGGTCGCGGATACAGTCACCTGTTCCGCTTCAATGCGCACGGTTTTGGGCTCATGCAGGTAATTTTCCGCCAGCTGCATGATACGCTTTGGCAAGGTAGCGGAAAATAAAGCGGTTTGCCGTTCTGCCGGTGTCTCCGCCAGGATACTTTCCACATCTTCAATGAAACCCATGGAGAGCATTTCATCGGCCTCATCCAGCACCACAAAGCGCACCGCGCTCAGGTCCAGACGACCGCGTTTGGCCAGGTCCAGCAAGCGGCCGGGCGTGCCCACCACGACGTGGGCTCCCTTGCGCAAGCCGGCCAGCTGCTGACTGTAGGCGGTGCCGCCATAAATAGCCAGAACACTGACCTCAAGGAACTGACCCAGTGCCTGGGTCATCTCCGCCACCTGGAGGGCGAGCTCGCGCGTCGGGGCGACGACCAGCGCCTGGGGAAGCTTCTCGGCAGGGTCAATCTGCTGCAGAATTGGAATGGCAAACGCGGCAGTTTTGCCGGTGCCGGTCTGGGCCTGCCCGGTCACATCACTGCCAGCCAGCATGAGCGGGATAATCCCTTCTTGGATGGGCGTAGGCTGGGTGTACCCCAATGCCTTTACTGCCTGCGCCAGTTCAGGGCGCAGATTCAGACTTTCAAAATTAGCGGTCATCAAAACTCCATTTTCTTATCATGCGGAAATTACTCCTTATCGCGTAAGGAGGTAACTGCCGCCAATCAGTTTTCACTCAGGGGGATGTCTCGATGATTCCGCAAAACGTTTTATTACAGCCGGGCAGCTCCTCGCGGTGCCGCGCCTCCCAACAAAATGCCCGGGGCATGGCCCTGGGCTGAGATTGGAACGTCCAAAACACACTCCCAAATAAAAGCTCTCACCATGAGAGCGGCAAGAGTATAACACACTTTTCATCCTGGCAAGTCGCAATATCAGGCTTGCAGGCAGGCGGTCCTCTTTTTTCCAAATCTCTGGATTGAAGCCGCGGATTGCGGCGGCCAGCCCCCTCTGCGCCAATTCCGTTATAATTCATTGACTGATAAATATATGTAAGGAACTATGCCGCAGGAAAAACTGTTTTTTGGTCCCGAAGAAAATTACGACCCCGACCTGGTGCACGTGCTGGAAGAAAATATCCGCACCAGCGTTGAACTGCAGAAAAAAGCCCGCCAACGGCGCAGCTTTGAACAGAGGCTTTCCGACCGCGTTGCCAGCATCGCCAGCCACATCAGCTTCCTGTATATCCATCTGGTCATCATCATCGTTCACATCCTGATTAACAGCGGCTGGTTTGGCAACAAGCCCTACGACCCCTACCCCTTCAGCCTGCTGATTGGCATTATTACAGTCGAAGTGCTTTTCCTCAGCACCCTCATACTTATCTCCCAAAATCGCGACGAAGCGGAAGCGGACCGTCGGGCAGAGCTTGACCTGCAAATGAGTATGCTGAACCAATACGAAATCACCCGCATCCTGAAAATGCTGGAGGAAATGGAAGCGAAAGTCGGTATCACGCATGAGAATGACCCGGAGCTGCAAAAACTTAAAGAGCAAATCTCCCCCAAAGATGTGCTGCGTGAGATTGAAATGGTTCAGCAGCAAATCGATGAAGACAAAAAGGAATAACCTCCCTTGGATGAAAACGCGCTGCCCCAAGACCAAATACCCCATCCCGAAACCATGAGCAGCATGGATTTTCTGACGCTGAAGATGCTGGGTTTGAGCGAGGCAGAACTGCGCGACCTTCTTAGCCCGGAAGAAATGGCCGCCTACCGCGCGTTCCTGCGCCGGGATTCCGCGGACCTGGATTCCGGCAGCGTCTGAATCGCGCCTTCCCATCATTCCCGGGCGAAAACACGGCAAATACACCTTTCACAGGTATAATTACAGAACCTTTTCATCCCCATATCACTTCTAGGAGGAAGCGCATGAAGAAAAGTTTGATTTTTCTGGTGCTGGTTGTCCTGACAGCCGCGTTGATTGCCGGCTGCGCGGGTCAAAAAGCAGAGTCCGTACTCGATAAAATCAAGACCTCAGGTAAAGTTGTCGTTGGCACCTCCGCGGATTACGCCCCTTATGAATTCGTGGATGACGCCGGGAAAATTACCGGCTTCGACGTCGAGTTGATGGAGGAAATCGCCAAGCGCATGGGCGTGGAACTGGTGTGGACAGACATGCCCTTCGACAGCTTGATCGCCGCGGTGCAGGAAGGCAAGATTGATATGTCCATTTCCTGCTTCAACTACTCCGAGGAACGCGATGCGCAGGTGGACTTCTCAGACGCGTATTACACCTCGGAAGATGCCTTCCTGGTCACTGAAGCATTCACCGGCACAATCACTGACCCTCTGCAAGTCGCGCAGTACAAGATTGGCGTGCAGTCCGGTACGGTGCAGGACGATTGGGTGACCACAGAACTGATTGACGCCGGCCTGATGCCCGAAAGCAACCTCTCCCGCTACGAACGTGTGGATCAGGCTGCGCTCGACCTGCAATCCGGCCGAATTGACGTGCTGGTGGCAGATTCGGTTCCCGCAAAGGCGATTATTCAGCAAACTGGCAGCCTGAAGATTATCTACGAAGGCATGCTCTACACTGGCCCAATCAATATTGTGCTCCCCGAGGGAGATACGGCCCTCCGGGAAGAAATCAATAAAATCATCAAGGAACTCCAGGGTGAAGGCTTCATCGACGCCCTGGCGGTCAAATACTTCAGCGAGTAAGACGCATCAAAGGGGATATCCGCTCAGGGTATCCCCTTTTAGATGACCAGACGTAAAGTTCCGCACTGGGAGGTCCACAGCCGGTGGATTTTGGCAGATTTATCCAATACATAGCCTCAGGCACCGCCTACACACTCGGCGTCACGCTGATCGCGCTCCCATCCGGCCTGTTGATTGGATTGGTGCTCGCGTTCGTGGCAGTCTATGGGGGCAAAGTGCCCGGCAAAATTATGGATTTCTACAGCACGATTCTGCGCGGCATCCCCCCCATCGTGCTTCTTTTTATTCTTTACTTCGTCATGTCCGGGGCGATTAATCTGTCGCCCTTTTGGGCAGGTTCCATCTCGCTGGGGATTATCAGCAGCGCGTACCAGCTGGAGATTTTTCGCGGGGCGATTCTCTCAGTCAGCGGTGAGCAAATGATGGCCGCCCGCGCGGTCGGGATGTCAAAAATGCAGGCCATCCGCTATGTTGTCCTGCCGCAGATGATTCGCCTGGCTATACCTTCCTGGTCCAACGAAGCCGCAATTGTCATCAAAGATTCGTCGCTTGTCTACGCGATTGGCGTGCCAGAAATTCTACGGCGGGCGCAGCTCATCAGCGCCAGCACACAGCAGCCCTTTCTCGCTTACATCACAGCGGCGCTGATTTACTTCGCGCTCGTTTTCATTACCAACCGCGTTCTGGGGCGGGTGGAACGCAAACTGACCATTCCTGCCAACCCTTAACCGCCGGAGTTTTCGATGAGTAAACCCATTCTTACCGTCAAGCAGCTGACCAAACGCTACGGCAGCAACACCATTTTTGAGAACATTGACCTGACCGTCAACGAGGGCGACACGATTGTCATCATCGGCCCCAGCGGAACCGGCAAAAGCACCCTACTGCGCTGCCTGAATTTGCTGACCAAACCGGACGGAGGGCAGATATGGCTCGATGATTTGGAAATCACCGCCAAAGGCACGGATGAAGACCGCGTGCGGCAGCATATCGGCATGGTGTTTCAGAATTTTTTGCTGTTCAATCATCTGACTGCCCTGGAAAACGTCAAGTTGGGTTTGGTGCGGGTCAAGCACATGCCGGAAGAAGAAGCGGAGAAAAAAGCGCTGGAAGAACTTACCCGCGTTGGTCTGGCGGACCGGGCCGGGCATTATCCCGGGCAGCTTTCGGGCGGCCAACAGCAGCGGGTGGGCATCGCCCGCGCCCTGGCAATGGACCCGCGCGTGATGCTGTTTGATGAACCCACTTCAGCGCTGGACCCCGAATTGATTGGAGAGGTGCTGGAAGTGATGCGCAAGCTGGCCCTGGACGGCATGACGATGGTGGTTGTCACGCACGAAATGGGCTTCGCGCGCGAAGTCGCGGACCGCATTGTTTTCATGGAAAAAGGAAGCATCGTTGAGGAAGGTTCGCCGGATGAGCTGTTCTACCATCCGAAATACGAACGCACGCGTGAATTTCTTTGGAAGATTACCGAACTCTACGGAAAGAAAGAAGCGAAATCTTAAATGGAATGGCTGCAGCTTCTGCAGAGGTTTTTTAGCGATTTCATGCGCGGCGCCGCCGTCACGCTGGAATTGACCGCTGTCGGCCTGACTTTAGGTTTTGTGCTTGGGCTGCTTTTGGCGCTGGCCAAGGTATATGCCCCGCGCTGGCTGAGCAATATTGCCACTGCATACATTGAACTTTTCCGGGGTACCCCCCTGCTCGTGCAGCTTTTTCTGATTTACTACGGCTTGCCGTCCCTGGGAATCACGCTTTCGCAAACACTTTCCGCTTATCTCGCGCTCGGTCTGAACAGCGCCGCGTATCAGGCGGAATACCTGCGGGGCGCCATCCAGGCCATTGGTCCGTCCCAGATGATGGCCGGCCGCTCGATTGGCCTCTCCCGCTGGCAGACCATCCGTTTCATCATACTGCCGCAGGCACTGCGGCTGGCACTGCCGTCCTGGTCCAATGAGCCGATTTCCCTGCTGAAAACAACCGCGGTCGTTTTTCTGATCGCCGTGCAAGACCTGATGGCCAAAGCCAAGCGCACCGCCACAATCACTTACAACCCCATTGGCAGTTATCTGGCCGTCGCGGCTGTCTACCTGGTGATGGTCTTTGCCCTGAACGCGCTCTTGAAATGGATAGAACGGAAAACAAAAATTCCGGGTTTTGATATCGACGTCAAACGCGTCTAGCGCGCTTTAGCAAAAGTTTTGGAACAGCCGCCGGCTGGTGCTCAATCATGTGGTCCGTGCTGCGCTGTCTTTCAGAAGAACCGCCGCGAAAAGGCCGCCGGTAATGGTTCCTGGGAAACAAAGACGCGCCCGTGATGCATGGGCGCGTCTTTTTAAGGCTTTCGTCAGTCAGAGTGAAAGATTATTCTTCCACTGCAGGTTCATCGGTTTGATGTTCCGATTTGGGATTCGCGTCCACCCATTCCCCACTTTGTTCTTCTGGCTGCGTGGGAACATCCGCGGCGGGTGGTTGTCCAGGCTCCACCCAGTCACCGCCCGCTTCCGCTGGCGCGGGCTGCTCCGATGCAGCCTCAGCTTCAACCGGTGCGCCTGCCGGCGCGTCCTGAGGGGCTGCTGCCGTGCTGCGCGGTTTCTCAGGGGGATTTTGAGAACGCAGAATTTCCAGCTCTTTCTGGTGTTCCGCTTTTTGGGCCATCAATGCTGTGATTTTCTCGCAGATCTGGCGAATCGGCTCTTCAGTCACAGCGCCCTGGATGTACATGTCATAGGTTTGCTCTGCCAGTATGGTTTTCTGGATGCCAATCTGGCTTTCCAGCTCGTGAATTCGCGCCTGAATGTGCAGGATTTGCGTTTGTTGTTTTACTTTCCAGGAGACAATGGAAGCGTAGTGGGATATATCGTCGGAAAGCGGCATAGTTGGTTCCTTTCGTGATTGACTTTAAGATAATGATAACAAGATTCCAGGGAGAAATCTGAGATTGTAGAAAACCCATCTGCTTTTGCTTTGGGTATAATCCTGACACAGTGATTCTCATCAAACCCAGCTCTACCTGAGCAAGAATTGAAGGTAAAAAATGGCCCTTTTCCGCGTCGACCACTCGTCCGTCTGTGTTAAAGTCAACCTGCCCTTGTATCTGATTCTCCCCAGCCCCGCGCACCTGAAAGAAAAGAGCCTGGCTGATTTTCGGGTGCTTTATCTGCTGCACGGTCTTTCGGACGATGCCAGCGCCTGGCAGCGCTACACCAACATTGAAATCCTGGCGCGCGAGCTGGACCTGGCGGTAATCATGCCTTCCGGCGGTCGGAGCATGTATATTGACATGAGCACCGGACAGGCTTACTTCAGTTATCTTACCGAGGAACTGCCGGAATACCTCAGCAAACTGTTCAAGCTCAACCTGACCCGCGCGAACACAGCAATTGCCGGCCTTTCCATGGGCGGTTACGGCGCGTTCAAAGCCGCTTTGCTGCGTCCGGACCTCTATTGCGCAGCGGGCAGTTTTTCGGGCGTATTAGGTCTACAGTACCTCCCAAGAATTGAGGATGAAAGCATGCGCCGTGAATTCACGCTCCTATTCGGAGAGCTGGACCAGGCGGCGGGCGGCAAGGACGACCCGTTGGTGTGGCTTGAACAAGCCGCAAAAAGAACCTATGATATCCCCCGCCTGTACGCCGCCTGCGGCAAACAGGACGAATTGCTTCCCATTAACCGCATCTTCCGCCAGCGCGCGCAGGAGCTGGGCGTGCCGCTGACTTACGTGGAGGAGGACGGAATTCACGACTGGTTCTTCTGGCAGAACCAGATCGCGCAATTTCTCCGTCAATTTTGGCCGACGCAAGAAAAACCCGCCTGAGAGGTTATCTGGCAGTTAAGTAGAGTAAAATCTAACCATGGACGCGACTGAAATTCCCAATTCCGGGAAAAAAATCCGGCTCACGGCGCTTTCCAGCTGCGCTGGCTGAGCTTCCAAGCTGAACGCGGAAACGCTGGCGCAGGTTCTGCGCCCTCTACGCTCAGTTTTTTCACCAGAAGATTATCCTAATCTCCTGGTTGGTTTGGATTCAGCGGATGACGCGGCCGTGTGGAAGCTGGATGAGACCCGTTCGCTCGTTTTCACCACCGATTTCTTCACACCCGTAGTGGATGACCCATATGATTACGGCGCAATCGCGGCAGCAAACAGCCTCTCGGATGTATATGCCATGGGCGGTGCGCCTTTTTTGGCGTTAAACATCGCGGCAATTCCACCCGACCTGCCGGTGGAAATCAGCATGGAAATCATGCGCGGCGCCGCGGAAAAAGCCCGCGAGGCCGGCGTGGTAATAGCTGGCGGGCATACCATTCAGGATAAGGAACCAAAATTTGGCCTGGCAGTACTTGGTATGCTGCAGACCGAATCGCTGCTTATTAAAGGCGGCTTGCAGCCCGGGGACCACTTGTTCCTTACCAAACCGCTTGGTTTCGGCGTTACCACCACCGCTCTCAAACGCGGGCGGGTCTCTGAAACAGACCTGGCGGAAGCTGTTGGTTGGATGAAAACCCTGAACAAGTCTGCCGGAGCGCTCGCGGCGGGATGCAAGCTCAGGGCTGCGACTGACATCACCGGTTTTGGACTGCTCGGGCACCTTTCTGAAATGACAGCAGCCTCCGGCTGCGGCGCGCAGCTGCGCATGAGCGCTGTTCCGCTCATCTCCTGCGCTCGAAAATACGCGCAAGCCTACACCTTCCCCGGCGGTGCCAGCGACAACCGACTTTTCTTTGAACACAGGGTTCAATTTGCGGAAGAAATTCCGGATTACGAGCGCATGCTCTTGTTCGACCCCCAAACCAGCGGCGGGCTCCTCATTGCAGTCCCGTCCGATAGGCTTGAGATATTCCGACGTTCCGCCGACGCGAGCAGCACCCCTGTTTGGGAAATTGGGTGTGCTGAATCCGGCGCGGGTATCCGGGTGCTTGCCTGAAAACTGGCATCAGCAAGCCAGCACAGCTCTCCAAAGCACATAACTGGCAAATTTCACCAAATTCGTTGACAAGCTTTCCAGATGTGCTATACTCTTAATGCCTTATTAACACGCGTTAATTGATTCTTTACCTTGGTGGTAGATGGATAAAAGGGTCACGAGTCAGGATGTAGCAGAATTGGCGGGGGTATCGCGAACGACTGTTTCGTTTGTTTTCAGCGATGACAAGCAGTTTTATGTCCGGCCGGAAACCCGCCAAAGGGTTCGAGATGCCGCCCGCAAACTGAGCTACTATCCAAACGCCTCCGCGCGGGCGCTCGCCTCCAAGCAGGCTAAGGCCATTGGTTTAGTCATGACCCGCGACCCGCACTACATCGCGGCCGACAACTTCCTCCCTCAGATTATCGGCGGGCTTTTGGATGTCGTCAAAGAGAAACAAATCAGCCTGCTAATAGAATGGGTGGAGCCCGGGCAGCAGACCCATACCTACCTGAATCTGACCCAGGCAAAGCACATAGACGGGATGATTTTACTCACACCGCGATTTGATGACCCCGGGTTGATGGCGTTGGAACAAATGGGCATTCCGTGCGTCATCATGGGGCAGGTGCCCGGGTCGGGTTTACCTTTTGTGGATATTGACAACTGCGCGGCCGCGCATATGGCTGTCAATCATCTGATAGAACTTGGACACACCCGCATCGCCTGCATCACCAATGCCAGGCTGTCCTACACATCAGCCTGCCAGCGGCTGCAGGGCTACCGCCAGGCCCTGGTGGATGCTGGCCTGGACCTGGACGACGCTCTTATCCGCGAAGCGGATTTTGACTCCGCCAGCGGATACGCGGCCATGCGCAGCCTATTAGACAGAGGCAGCCATTTTTCAGCGGTTTTTGCCGGCAGCGATGCCGTTGCCCTGGGCGCGATGGCTGCCATCCATGAAAAGGGGCTTAATATCCCCGGGGATATCTCGGTCGTAGGTTTTGACGACATCCCCGAAGCCGCGCATTACTATCCGGGATTAACGTCGGTTCGTGTGCCGGCGAATGAAATTGCCAGGCAGAGCTGCCGCCTTCTCATGCGTTTAATGAAAGGCGAAACGCTCGCAAGCACCTCGATTTTCTTACCAACTGAAATAATCTCCCGCCAATCCACGTGCGAGATAGAAAGGAGTTTGAAATATTAGCAAGGAGAGAATTTCGTCCATTTCACTTAGTTGGCAACACTAATTCTAAAAAGGAGAAACAATGAGATCGAAAAAGTACGTAATTTGGGCAAGCATCGCAATTTTGCTTGTCGCCAGCCTGGTACTGGCAGCCTGCGCGAAAACCGCCGAAGCGCCAGCCGGGGAACAGCCCGCGGGTGAAACCGTACCGCCGTTGCCCCAGGGGCAGGAACTGGCAAACGCTTATGCCGGAATGTACAAAGGCAAAGTAGTCACGATGGCAGGCCCCTTCACGGACCAGGATGAGGTTGTTTTCAACGACTCCATCAAGGCTTTTGAAGAGAAGACCGGCATCGACATTCAGTACGAAGGCTCCAAGGAATTTGAAGCCAACATCAACATTCGTCTGGACGGCGGCGACCGCCCCGATATCGTTGACTACCCGCAGCCCGGTCTGTTGAAATACGCCGTGGAAAAGGGTTATGCCATCGATATGAACACCCTGATCAACCCTGACTGGATCAAGAAAAACTACAGCCAGGCCTGGCAGGATCTTTCCAAGATGACCGGCCCCAACGGCGAAATTGTGGCTGGCATCTGGGCCCGCGCCAATGGTAAATCTTTCGTCTTCTATCCCAAGAAGGCCTTTGATGCCGCTGGCTACAAAGTGCCGACCACCTGGGACGAGATGATGGCCCTTACCAAGCAAATCGCTGAAGACGGCGATACCCCATGGTGCATTGGCATTGAATCCGGCGCTGCGACTGGCTGGACCATGACCGACTGGATTGAAGATGTGATGCTGCGCGTTGCCGGCGGCGAGAAATATGACCAGTGGGTGGCAGGTGAACTCAAGTTCAATTCACCCGAAGTCAATGAAGCCCTCGACTACATCGAAGCCATCTGGTTCAACGATGCCTATGTGTATGGCGGCCGCGCTGCCATCCCCACCATCAACTTTGGTGACGCCCCCAAACCTATGTTCGAAGATCCGCCCAAGTGCTGGTTCAACCGCCAGGGCAACTTTGTAACCACCTTCTTCCCCGAAGAAGCCGTCCCCGGTGTGGATTACAGCTTCTTCTACCTGCCCGGCATCAAGGAAGAATACGGCAGCCCCGTCCTGGGCGCTGGCGACATCTACGCTGTCTTCAATGACAGACCGGAAGTGCGCGCAGTCATCCAGTACTTCTCAACCGGTGAATCCCTCAAGGTTTGGGTTGAGAGCGGCGGCGCCATCCTGACCCACAACGATGCTTCTCTGGACTGGTACGTGGATCCTGTGACCCGCGGCGTTGCCGAGACCATCCGCAATGCCACCACCTTCCGCTTCGACGGCTCTGACATGATGCCCGGTGCGGTTGGCGCTGGCACCTTCTGGAAGTACATGACCGACTACGTCAGCGGCACCATCACTCGCGAGGAAGCCCTGAATCAGATCGATGCATCCTGGCCTAAGTAAGCTCCCAGGTTGAAGTAACACAACGGAGAGCGGGCAGATACTCCCCGCCCGCTCTCCAGCCCCCTGATTATGTCCGGCTGAGGAGGTTTTTTATGAGTATTACCCAAACCAAAAGCCCCGGCGCCAATAATCTCATAACAAAAGTTCTTGCCTGGTTCGGAACCACGATTGGACAATTGCTCATTTCGGTTCTGGTACCAGCGATTACTTTTTTGGTTTTATGGCAGGGGTATTTATTCCTACAACGGGCGGCAGCGCCCCAAATTGTGCAGGTGCTAGTGGCGATTGTTTGGGGTGTCGGCGGCGTTGCCCTGCTGTATGTGGTGACCAACTGGCTGGTCATGAAACTCCCCAGAAACATAGCAAAGACCTTACAACCTTTTGTGTTTGTTGGTCCCGCCGTAGTCATTATGGGTTGGTTCCTCGCCGTGCCGGTGGTGCGCTCGCTGGTCGCCAGTTTCCGCAACTATCTCGGTACGCAGTGGGTTGGGCTGGAAAATTATAAATTCGCGTTCACAGACCCGCGCATGTTGGAAACTTTCCGCAACAACCTGCTCTGGCTGGTGTTCGGAACCTTTTTTAGTGTGGCATTTGGATTATTGATTGCCACCCTGGCGGACCGTTCCAAAGCGGAAGTTTTTTATAAATCCATCATTTTTACACCTTATGCTTTGTCCTTTGTTGGCGCAGGCGTGATATGGAAATTCATCTATACCTACAAAGGCACCGGCGTTGGCATTCGGGAAATTGGTTTATTGAATGCGGTCGTCACAGCTTTAGGAGGAACTCCACAGCCCTGGCTGAACCTGACCCCCTGGAACAACTTTTTCCTGATTGTCATTATGATTTGGCTGCAAACCGGTTACGCCATGGTGATTCTCTCAAGCGCGATTAAGGGCGTCCCCGCGGAACTGCTAGAAGCGGCGCGCATTGACGGCGCGAATGAATTCAAGATTTTCTTCAGCATCATTGTGCCGTACATCAAAGGCACGCTGCTGACGGTCACGACCACCATTATCATTTTCAGTCTGAAAACCTTTGACATTGTTCGCGTGATGACTGGCGGCAATAACGGCACAAACGTGATTGCCAACGAGTTTTACCTGCAAAGTTTCACCTATAATCACGCGGGCAGGGCATCGGCGATTGCCATCGTCCTGCTGCTGCTGGTGACACCGGTGATTATTAACAATGTGCGCTCGTTTAATCAACAGCGAAGGGGGTTCTAATGGCTAAAGGTCAAAGATCCCAAAAGGCAATGCAAAGTTTCTGGACGAATTTCGTTCTGATTGTCATTTGCGTGATGTGGATGATCCCGATTCTGGGCATCCTGATTACCTCGTTCCGACCCAGCGAAGAAATCTTCAAAAGCGGTTGGTGGAATGTATTTCCGCATAAAGAGGATGTGGAAGTAACCCGCGTCGTCCTCCCGGAAAGCGTGAATGTGGATGGACCCATCACCTACGGCGGCAGAACCGCGACCTTCCAGGAATGGCAGCGCGGCATCACGCTGGAAGACGGTACCAAAGGTACATGGTATGGAAATAAACGCACCCGCACCCTGATCATTTCAGAGAACAAGTGGGTGGGTTTTGCGACCAACCTGACTTTCAAAAACTATAAAGACGTGCTCACCGGCAAAACTATCACCTACAAGAACGCGCAAGGGCAGACTATCACCCGCACAGGCAATAATCTGGGAGGCGCGTTCCTGAACTCCCTGGCGGTCACGATTCCGGGCACGATTATCCCCATCCTGATTGCCGCATTTGCCGCGTTCGGCTTCGCGTGGCTGGACTTCCCGGGCAGGAATATCGTCTTTACCATCATCGTAGCCTTGCTGGTAGTGCCGCTGCAAATCGCTCTGGTTCCCATCCTGCAGGACTATGTCAAACTGCAACTGAACGGTACCTTCCTGGGAATCTGGCTGGCGCACACCGGTTTCGGTTTACCGCTTGCGACTTATCTACTTTTCAACTACATCAGCACTATCCCAAGAGAGTTACTGGAATCCGCGTATATTGACGGGGCTTCAAATTTCACAATTTTTACCAACCTGATTCTGCCCCTGTCCGTTCCCGCGCTGGCTTCTTTTGCCATCTTCCAGTTCCTCTGGCTGTGGAACGACTATCTGGTCGCGCTGGTGTTCCTTGGAGAAAAGAACCAGACCGTAACCATCGCGGTTGCTCAGTTGGTCGGTGAAAAAGGACAGGACTGGCACCTGATGACCTCGGCTGCTTTCATTAGCATGGTTCTGCCGCTAATTGTGTTCCTGGGGCTGCAGCGCTACTTTGTGCGCGGTTTGATGGCTGGCTCGGTCAAAGGCTAACCGCCAAAACAACCTGGGAAAGATTTCTTAAAAGCCGGACTTCGGGACTATAAACTCGCGGGGTTCGGCTTTTTTGAACGAAACTATCATTCAGGAAAGGAATCTAAGATGGCGGATTCTGCCCTCTGGTACAAAAACGATATCTTCTACGAGCTGTACGTGCGCGCCTTCCGGGACAGCAACGGCGACGGTTGGGGAGACCTGAAAGGCGTCACCGAAAAGCTGGACTATGTGCGCTATCTCGGTGTGGACACGATCTGGCTGCTGCCAATCTCTCCCTCCCCGCTGCGCGACGACGGTTACGACGTCAGCGACTACTGCAATATCCATCCCATGTACGGGAATATGCAGGATTTTCGGGAGTTAGTGAAGGAAGCGCATCAGCGTTCGCTAAAAATCCTGGTCGAACTGGTGCCAAACCACACCTCCGACCAGCATCCCTGGTTCCAGGCCTCGCGCGACCCCAACCACCCGGAACATGAAAAGTATAAGGATTTTTACGTCTGGAGCGATACCGACAAAAAGTACCAGGACGCGCGCATCATCTTCGTGGACAGCGAAAAATCCAATTGGAGCTTCGACCCTGTTCGAAAGCAATATTTCTGGCACCGCTTCTTTCACCATCAACCCGACCTGAATTACGACAACCCGGCCGTGCAGGAAGCCATGCTGCAGACCGTAAAATTCTGGATTGACCAGGGCGCGGATGGGATACGCGTGGACGCGCCGCCCTATTTATTCGAACGCGAGGGCACCAACTGCGAAAACCTGCCTGAAACACATCAATTTCTCAAACGCCTGCGCGCTTTTGTGGACGCCTACAAGCCGGAAGTGCTGCTTCTTTCTGAAGCCAATCAATGGCCCGAGGATGTCATCCATTACTTCGGCAGCGGCGATGAAATGCACATGAATTTCCATTTCCCGCTGATGCCGCGGCTGTACATGGCGCTCGCCAAAGGCGACCGCACTCCCATTGAAGAAATCCTTGCCCGCACACCTCAACTGCCCGCCAACTGCCAATGGGGCACTTTTTTGCGCTGCCATGATGAGCTGACCCTCGAAATGGTCACTCCGGAAGAGCGCCAATGGATGTGGGAGGTCTACGCCCCCGAACCCCGCATGCGGCTGAATATGGGCATCCGACGGCGCCTTGCGCCCCTGATGGGTAACGACAAACGCAAAATCCTCTTAATGTACTCCCTGCTGCTGACAATGGGAGGCTCGCCGTTCCTGTATTACGGCGATGAGATCGGCATGGGAGACAATATCTGGCTGGAAGACCGCAACGGCGTTCGCACCCCGATGCAGTGGGACAGCAGCACCAGCGGCGGCTTTTCGGAAGCTCCAGCGGAGAAATTTTACGCGCCAATCATTGACAGCCCGGAGTACGGCTGCGCGCGGGTAAACGCTGCCGACCAGATGGCTGACCCCGATTCACTGCTTAATCGCATCCGTCATTTGATCGCTGTGCGTAAACAGCACGCCCTGTTTGGCTGGGGCGATTTCTCGTGGCGGGATTTCTCATACAGTCCCAAGCTGGTGGCTTCTTACCAGCGAAAATTTGAAGGCCAGCGCGTGGTGGTGCTCAATAATCTGACGGACAGGGAAGTTCACGGCTGGATTCCTGAAACAGCAGTGGCTTTTGAAAATTTGCTCACCGGCGAAACCGTTCTCCCGGGGGACTACCACCTGCCCCCGTATGGTTTCGTGTGGCTCAAACCCATCGGCCCGGACCTGCCGGACAGACCGCTTGGACCAAACGCGCCCCGTCCGCAGTATCTCGGCTCGGATAAGCAGTAAGGCCGGCATAAGATGGCTGCTTTGATTGACTGATTGCCCGACGACATTGAAAACGAACACGCGTCGTCTGCTCACGGAGGTTGACTTATGAAGAATCTCATTTTTGGCGGCATTGAAGGCGGGGGCACAAAATTTGTGTGCGCAGTAGGCAGGGCCGAGGGCGAAAGCCTGGCCGAAACCCGCTTTCCAACCACCACCCCGGAGGAAACGCTGGGCCGCGCGGCCGCATTTTTTCAGGAGCAAATCCGCACGCTGGGCCCCCTGGCCGGGCTGGGGATCGCTTGCTTCGGCCCCCTGGACCCCAATCCCGATTCGCCCTCCTACGGGCGCATCCTGGCTACCCCCAAAGCCGGTTGGGCCGGTGCGGATGTCGTTGGGACAATGCGCTCGGCGCTTTCCGTGCCCATCGCGTTTGATACCGATGTGAACGGCGCGGCCCTCGGCGAATGGCGCTGGGGCGCGGCGCAGGGCCTTTCTACTTTCCTTTATTTCACCATTGGCACAGGCGTTGGCGGCGGGGCGATGGTGGAAGGCAAACTTTTGCACGGCCTGATCCACCCGGAAATGGGCCACATCCCGCTGCCTCATGACTACGCGCAAGACCCCTTCCCCGGCTCCTGCCCTTTCCATGGGGACTGCTTTGAAGGGCTGGCCAGCGGGCCCGCGTTGGAAAAGCGCTGGGGTCAGCGCGCGGAAACTCTGCCACCTGACCACCCCGCTTGGGAGCTGGAAGCGCATTACATCGCGCTCGCCATGCAGGGCTTCATCTGCAGTTTTTCACCGCAGCGCATCATCCTGGGCGGCGGCGTCCCGCAGCAGCCCAGCCTGCTCCCGCTGGTGCGCGCAAAAACCCTGAAATATCTGAACAATTACGTTGGCGCGGAGGCAATCAATAAGCACATGGACACTTACATCGTCCCGCCCGGCTTAGGCTCGCGCGCGGGGGTGTGCGGAGCGTTCGCGCTGGCGCAGCAAGCAGCTTCTGGGGCGGGCGTATGATACACGGCGAACTTAATCTGAATGCCGAGGCTGCAAGCAGCCTGGAGAAACTTTTACCGCGCCTGAAAGCGGCTTTTAAAGATGAAATCGCCGCTGACCCACAAACCTGGCAGGTTTTTACAGAACGCCTGAACACGCACTTTCCGGCATTGTTCCGCCTGTATCACCGCCTTTACGCCGTGAGGTACGACTTTTTTTACCATTTGGAAAACCTTCTGGTGGAACTGGCGAACGCCTCTTTCTCCCGCCCGGCGGATTTGCGCGCGTTGGACCTGGAGCGCGAGGCAAACCCCCTTTGGTTTCAATCCAACGCGATGGTCGGCGGTGTTTGCTATGTGGACCTGTTCGCCGGCAATCTGGACGGCATCCGCGCTAAAATCCCGTACTTTAAGGAGCTGGGCCTCACCTACCTGCACATGATGCCGCTGTTCCGCATGCCGGAAGGCGAAAATGACGGCGGTTACGCTGTCAGCAGTTTTCGCGAAGTGCACCCTCCCCTGGGCAGTATGGCCCAACTCGCTGAACTATCGCGGGCGCTGCGGGGTGAAGGCATCAGCCTGGTGCTGGATCTGATCATTAACCACACCTCTGACGAACATATCTGGGCAGAGCGCGCCAAAAAAGGCGAGCCCCGCTACGAGGCCATGTACGGCATCTATCCCGACCGCACGATTCCGGATTTATACGAACGCAACCTGCGGGAAATTTTCCCCGATGAGCACCCGGGCGCGTTTACCTGGTTCGAACAACTGAAAAAATGGGTCTGGACGACCTTCCATTCATACCAATGGGACCTGGACTATGCCAACCCGGATGTTTTCAATCACATGGCCGCGGAGATGCTTTTCCTGGCAAACCAGGGCATCGAGATTTTCCGGCTGGACGCTGTCGCCTTCATCTGGAAAGAACTTGGCACCTCTTGCGAGAACCTGCCCGAAGCGCACATTATTCTGCAAGGATATAACGCCCTCACCCGCATCGCGGCGCCTTCCATGCTGTTCAAATCCGAAGCCATTGTTCACCCGGACGAAGTGGCACGGTACATATCTCCTGAGGAATGTCAGCTTTCTTACAATCCGCTCGTAATGGCGCTGCTATGGAATACAATGGCTACGCGCAATGTTGATTTGCTGCACCAGGCCCTGCGCGGACGCTTTGCCATTCACCCCGCGACGGCCTGGGTCAATTACGTGCGCTGTCATGATGATATCGGTTGGACTTTTGACGACGCGGATGCCGCGCGGCTGGGAATTAACGGCAGCGACCACCGCAAGTTCCTTAATGAGTTTTACCGCGGACGCTTCCCAGGCAGTTTTGCCCGAGGACTGCCTTTTCAAGAAAACCCCAAAACCGGAGACTGCCGCATCTCGGGCACCTGCGCTTCGCTGGCAGGCCTGGAAAAGGCCCTCCAGGAAGAAGGACCCGCCGAAGTGGAGCTGGCCATTCGCCGCATCGCCCTGCTCTATAACGTCGTCATGACCCTGGGAGGCATTCCGTTGATTTACCTGGGGGACGAGATTGGCACCATGAACGACTACAGCTATCTGGATAACCCGGCCCACAAAGATGACAGCCGTTGGGTGCACCGGCCAGCCGCAGACCCACAAAAATACGCGCGGCGGCACGACCCTCAAAGCCTGGAAGGCCGCGTCTACGCCAATATGCGCTCCATCATTACCTTCCGAAAGGCGCATCCGGAATTGGCCGGCGGCGAATTAGAGACCATTGAAAGCGGCTGCGGCTCCGTTCTGATGTATTCCCGCTCTCACGCAGGCTCCCGCCGCCTGGTAATTCTGGCAAATTTCAGCGAGCAAACGCAGGCGGTTTCCCCCTGGACTGTCCAGCAAAACAACCTGCTTGCCAAAACCCGCCTTTTTGGTGCCGCGCAGGCGCTTGAAAACGGAGCTGTGCAGCTGCCGCCTTATGATTTTTCGGTGTTCGGGTGAGCAAGCGCCCTTGCATTCACAACCAGGCATGACGGAGGCAGCGGCAAACGCGCGTAAAACAAGCTGTTAGCTCGCAGGGCGATGATGAGCGTTTCTCTTTGCGCAGCGGCTAAACGGCCGTATTCTCGGCCAGACCGCAGGCGGGATGTTTGGTTCTTTGCTTCCCAAGCTGCTGCGGGTCTCTGGCTCACCCGCCTGTTTGCACAACGCCGGATTTTGCAGCCCAAATCCGCGGTCAGGCTGAGCCAGCGGATTAAATTAAGAAAGAGCGGGATACCGTGATGGTATCCCGCGCATTTAACAGACCTGGCTGCGTTACGGCCCGGTGACAACCGGGTAACCCCGCGCCTGCCAGTCGTTCATGCCACCGTTCATCGAGGTAACCGCCTTGAAACCGGCCGTCTCAAGAATATCCCGGCCCTGCGCACTGCGATTCCCGGAACGGCAAACCACCACAATGGTCTGGTCGGTGGGCAGTTCCGCGGAGCGCTGCAGCAGCTGGCCAAGCGGGATCAAGGTCGCGCCTTCAATATGTCCCTGCTCCCACTCGCTTGGTTCGCGCACATCCAGAATAAACGCGCCTTCTTCACGCAGAGCCGCGGCCTCTTCAACGCTGACTGTCCGCGGCAGCTGCTGGCTGTCGGACGCGCGCTGCTGAAACAGTATAAATACGAGCGCGGTGGCTGCCGCGGCTATCAGCAGCCACGCCCAGATTGGGAATGATTTTTTGGCGGTCTTGCGGGATGTTTTCTTGGTCGTCATGATTTACCTTTCAGCACAACAGGTGTAGTCTCTCATAATTCCACCAAATTATAAAGAAAACCAGGCGGCTTTCCAACTTTCAGCCGCCTGTCAGTTTATACACTGCTGGAAAAACGCGCCTTATGCTTCGTCTTTGGCATCCCCAGCCGACTCACCGCCGTCAGATTCTTCAGCCTCGAGAAGACCTTCGCTTGTTTTCAGTACAGCGTCGCCGGTCTGGTCATTTACAACCGTTTGCGCGGTATTCACCAGCCCCTTGCCCTGAACCTGGTCGAACAGCGCTTCAGAATGCTGAACAAGGTCCACGCCCTCGCTGTCCACGGCGAGCGTTTCCGCCTGAGTCACGATGCCGCTGCCCAGGCTTTCAAAGCTTTGCTGAACCCGGCTGGCATCCAAACGCGCGCCTTCCACATCCAGGGTTTCCACCTTCTGCTGGATGATATCCCCATCCAGCGCTGAGCTGACTTCCTGCACAGTATGGACGACTTTGATGCCTTCATCTTCAATGATGCGAGTGCGGACAACCTGCAGCGTCTCCGGACCGTTAATTCCATCCAGGTCATGCTCGGAGACGCGCACAATCTCTACCCCTTCACTGCTTTCAAGCAGTTCTTCCGCGTCCTGCAAAAGGGCTTCCGCTTTGGCTTTTTCGCCCTCCGCGCGCGAAACCAGTTCTTCCGGGCTTTCCTTTTTGAAGGCAAGATACAGCGAGAACAATGCCAGAACGCCGAGCAGCGCCCAGCCGTACCAGGGCAGGCTGTTCGGGTCTGTCTGCAAGACGTTGAAACCAAACAGACTGAGCACAAGAACAGAAAAAGCGATGATCATGGCCATGGAACACCTCCCGATTTATGAACTGTTTACGCAATATTGTAATGGTTTTTTTGGCTCCAAACGCGGACGCGCAGCCGTGTGCAATGTTGGTCAAGCGCCAAAAGCCCTGAGCACGCGCAGCGCCCTCAGGCTGACCCACTTGTTAGCTTTCCCCAGCTTGCCGTAATTACCCCAGGTTTTATCCGCGTAGTGGTACTCAAGCGCCCATTTGCCCGGCTGCACCTGTTTACTGACAATCAGGTCGAGCAGGCCTGCCATGCGCGGGTCCTGTCCGTAGCCCAGCGGCACCAGCGCTTCCGCCAGCTGCAGCAAATCGGTGATGTAGAAAATTGGAAAGCCAAATTTCCACCAATTCCCGCTGACCTTGCCCTGATAGGGCCAGGCTGCCGTCAGGGGGTCCACGCCCAAAAGGAATTCCGCGCCGCGCGCGACAGCCCGCCCAATCACCCCGCCGCGGCGCTCCGGCGGAAGCAGCGAGAATGCCAGCATGACTTTCACCGCGCCCCAGGCGCAGGATTGCGAATCATTCGCTGCGCAAATGAAATTTAGCCCGCGTTTATAGGCATAGTAGCGCCGCTCGGAGGTTTTATCTCCCAGCGGGGCTACGCCCTCCCCGGTCTGGCTGCGCGCCATCCAGTCGTAAGCCGCCTCCAAGCGTGCATCCCGGCAGCCAAGTGCGGTCAGCACCCAGGTGAGATTGCCCTGCAGGCAGTCGAAAGTGCCCGCCGGCCGGCCAGAATGGGAGAAAAAGCCGCCCTCCGCGTAAGCCTGTGAAAGCAGGTACTGGCAGGCGGTATTCACGCGCTCATCCGCCTCAACCGACGCGCCCAACTGGCCGAGCAACGTGAGCGCCCAGACGGTAGACCTGTATTTCGGGCTGTATCCCGGGCCGGGTTTGACCCACCAGCCCTCCGGGTTCATATGCGCGAGGACCCTGGCAATAGGTTCCGAGTTATGCGCAAGCTCACGGGCTCTCCATCTTTCCTCCTCGCTGAAATCTGTCTGGTACAGGTCCCGCACAGCCAGGTGGCGCGGTACCGGGTCGTTCGCATCAAGCAGCCACTCCCTGGCAGCCAGTAAAGCGGTGTTTATCGTGTCATTATCCATCATTCGCTCCCGGGGAAAGCCCTGCCTGTCTCAAAGCCGACATTTACTCCTGAAAGTATACAGTCAAAAGCCGCCGGTTTTCCAGCCAATCAAAGCGGCATGCAAGATGATTGGTCTCCAAAACCCACCGCAAGGTCTCCATCCTGCCTCGACGCTGAGCGCGGAGATGGAAAAAGCAGCGGTTCTGGCGCGGACCGCTGCTTTCAAACTTGTTACCCTCATGCCGCCTAAAATTCGGCAGAATTTAGAACCAGGCACATAGAAAGCCCTGGGGGTTACTTCCTCAGGAAGGGCAGGAAATGGTCCCAACTGGTGGCATACACTCCGCCTCCCAGGGGATAGCGCCACTCAATGGTGCTGCTTCGGGGGGTAAAGGTGCAGCCAGCGACGTGGATGTAAGAATAGAATGATTCACCTAGCGGGATATAAGCCACGCGCATCCCCATGAGCCGCATGCGTCCATCCAGGGCAACAGGACGCCAGTTAAGCACGTATGTGTACGTAGAGTTGTCGACGATATGGTCAATTTGTGGGCTGAGGGACTCGCCGTAACCAGCGGCGCCGGTCGAATTCACAGTGACCAAGTCGGTGACATTTCCGGCACCGTCATACACTGTAATCCAGGCATAAGAATTGTCGGTTGGGTTGCTGTCGTAAAAGTACAAGCGCAGCCAATGAATTATTGCGCCTTGCGGCAGATGGATTTGCAGCGTGAAAACCTGATCCGAAATCAGCGCGGCCCTTACCGTGCCAACCGGCACCGCGTTGACCAGCACGGCCAGCAAAATCCCGATTACCAGAATTCTCCATCCAAATGATTGTTTCATAGGTTACCTCATTTTTGTCGAAATCTGGAAGCTGATTCAAGGCAGCCGATACGCGACGCGCAGCCCGCACAAACGGATAGAGGAACCGGTGGTGCCATTAGCGTAATTCAGCACATAGGCATAATTGACGTTATCCACCACATGGCCTAAGTAAGGACTGACCGCATATCCGTAACCTGCGCTGCCTGCGGAATCAACATTAATCAAATCAGTAACATCACCCGCTCCATCATAAATCGTAATCCAGGCTGAGCCATCTACTGATGCGGATGCGTCATAAAAGAAGAGTCGCAAGTAATCAATCCGGGAGCCCTGGGGCAAGTTGAGCGGCAGCGTGAACAGGTCATTACCTTTTGAGGGGTAGATACACCCACCACCCCAGTAAGCCCAATTTGTCAGGCTGGCGCGCGGGCGCAGTGTGGCGCCAGCGGAGAAATCGTAATAAAAATCGGTCCACTGCGGTTCTGATTGCGGCTCCAGGGCGCCTATCTCGTCCGGGCGTTCCCCTTCCAGACCTGGCACCAAAGGCAGGGTCTCCAGGTCGCTTTCACCCTCAGAAGGTTCGATCACCCCGGAACTCTGGATCACCTCCCCTGTGTACCCATTCTCGTCCGGGTCATCGCCGACGATGGTGTCTTTCGTGCCTATCCACTCTTCAAAGTTCTCCACTCCCTCCTCACTGGAAGCCTGGGAAAACGGATCCGCAATGACGGTCACTGCGGTAAGGGCGACGAGAACTAACACTGCCGCCAAAACAATCCAAATACGTTTTTTAGACATTTTTCCTCCAGAGTGTTTGTCAAAAGCTTGAAACGGTTATAGAACATTACAGTATGTCAGGGAGAGTTTGGACCGGGAGTGTTCGAACTTTACTCCCTTAGAGAGTGCTTTGGTGAATTGCTTGGATAGAACTTATTGGCAAAACAAACAAGATTAGACTACCTACATAGTAGAACTAAAAATAGCAGATGTCAATACCCCAAAAAATCGATGGGGCGGAACATCAGCGACCTATAATTAACACAAATACATCATGATTTTGGCGGGGCGTGGAAGATTTTGAGAAGTACCGCCCGCCTGCTTCGGGTATCACTTTTCAGGCGAAGTGACAGGGCTGAAAGCAAAGCTTTCACGCAATTCCGAAGGACCAGCAGCTTGCGATAGAATAAAGTAACGAGTCAGATAACAAAGGAGAAACTATGGCTTACACATTGCTTTCCAAGGTCGGCGATTTACTGAAAGACCCCCGCGCGGTGGCGGTCATCGAACGTTACGTCCCGGGCATCACCAAAAACCCACTGATAATGCTGGCAAAAGGCAAAACCCTGCAGTCCCTGCTGGACATGCCGCAGGCCAAGAGCGCGGGTTTGACCTCCGAGATGGTCACCAAAGTTCTGGCGGAGATTAACCAGAAGTAAATCAACCAGAGTGTTTGCTGGATAAGACCCTGCCGCGGAAGTTTTCATCCGGCAGGGTTTTCTTTACCCGGCAGCCCCAAACGCGTCCTGGCACAGAAAGCTCTCATGCAGGGCGCTCCTTGAAAGCGCCGCGTCCATCCCCCTCCCGGATTCCTTTTCCCCCACCAAAATTGTGATGACACTGTTTTCAGGCTGGTAAAATAGCAGTGATGAGCAACCGCAGCCTGATCATTCTCAGCCGGCTGGCGCCGCCCGCCCAGCGCTCGAATATTCTCCCCAGGGAGCGCGTTACCGCATTGCTCCGCGGCTCCCTGGAGTACCCCGTCACGATACTTCAGGCTGGCACTGGTTACGGGAAGAGCACTTCGCTGCTGACTTTCATAGAGAAGCTGGATTTTCCAGTATTCTGGTTTTCTGTCTCCGCGGACGACCGCGACCCCACCTTGTTCCTGATGAACCTTTATACCGCCTTCAATCAGCACGGCTTTGATTTGGGGTCGGAAGCGCTCAGAATTCTCAACACGCCGGATTCTGAGCCACGTGACGGGCTCATCGCGCTTGTCAACGCAATCGCCAAGCGGATTCCTGAGCAGTGCCTGTTAGTCCTTGATGATGTGCAGTATGTAGATAACTCTCAGGTAATCCTGGACATGCTGAATTGGTTTATAGACCATCTGCCGCGGTCTCTACATGTCATCCTCTCCACACGCCGAGCGCTTGATTTCCCGTCTATCAACCGCTGGCGCGCGAAGGGGTCTGTGCTCGAGCTCGGAAAGCGGGAGCTGACCTTTACGCCGGATGAAGTCCAAGCACTGTTCCACTCCCAATACCAGCTGGAGCTGAGCCGGGAAGAAGTGGAGCAGCTCATCCAGCGCACGGAGGGCTGGGTCATTGGTTTGCAGATGGTCTGGCAGTCCCTCAAAGGTCAGCCGCAGGGTACCGTGCTGGAAATGTTGAAAGAAGAGAGCGAATCGCGCAAAAACCTTTTTGCCTATCTAGCCGAGGAGGTTCTGGAGAATCAGCCGCCTTTGTATCAAAATTTCCTGATAAAAACCTCCGTGCTCTCATTTCTGGATACTGAAACCTGCGATTTTTTGATGGACAGTCAGAACAGCATCGATATTCTCACGGAGCTGTTTCGGTCAGGGCTGTTCCTGGAGAAGCTGCGGCCGGGAGTTTATCGCTATCACCACATGTTCCGGGAATTTTTGGAAAACCGCCTCAGCAAAAACCCCGAGCTGGAGCGCGAACTGCACCGGAAAATTGGCAGCTACTTTGCCGCGCACCAGTACTGGGAAAGCGCTATCGGGCATTTGCTCAAAGTCGGGGACTACCCGCAGATTAACTTGATTCTGGAGAATGTTGGCAGGGAATTTGTTCTCACCAACCGGCACGAAAGCGTGCGCTACTGGATTGAACAATTCCCCGAAGCCCTGCGCTCGCAGTATCCCTATCTGAATTACCTTTCCGGAGAAGTAAACCGCTACAACGGCTTTTTTGATATCGCGCTTGAAGATTACCGCACAGCACAGCGCGGATATCAGCAGAACGGCAACCAATGGGGCGTCAGCCTGGCGCTGCGCGGCCAGGCGCAGGTTTATCTGGATACCATCCGGCCAATTAATGCCAACCAACTGCTGAAGGGGGCTCTCGCGCTGCTGGACCCGGCTGAAAACCGACAGGAAGTGGCGGAACTACTGACCCAGATGGCCGAAAATCAGGTGAACCAGGGGGATATGGACCTGGCGGAACAGAGCTTGCAGCGCTCCAGGGAGCTTTCCCGGAGTGAGTCCGAGGAGAATGATTTCATCCAGGCGCGCTTGTACCTGCGCACCGGCCGCATCAGGGAAGGCATTCAACTTTTGCAGCGATTGGAACCTCCTCTCGGAATTGAAAACATGAGCCGTCCGCAGCGCTTTCACCGCGAAGCATCGCTTCTGCTCTCTCTATTTTATTCATTCAGCGGTGAGCTGAGCAAAGCCTTAAGTTACGCCCAGCGCGGCATTGAAATCGGACAGCATTACCGCTCGGTCTTTGTGCGCAGCGTGGGGTTCATGCGCCTCGGCCATGCGCTGCAGCTCAGCCGCGCTTTTGACGAGGACGAAACCGAATACGCGAAGGTCGCCAGCCTGTATCAGGAATCCATGCGGGCTGTGGAAATCGCGCGCATTCATGTGGAGCCCCTATGGGGCATGTGCCGGCTGCTGGGCTTTTCCGGCAGGCTGGAAGAAGCCCGCAGGACAGCGGACCAGGCGCTGGCAATCGCCAACAGTTCCGGGGATATCTGGATTGGGATGTTAATCCGACTCTCACTGGGGGCCAGCCTGGCAGTATCCGGGGCTTATGAAGCCGCGAATCTCGAGCTTTCTATCGCAGAATCTGTTGCCGCGCGCGCGGGCGACCCACTATCGCGTTCCGCCGCGCTGCTTTGGTTGGCATACTGCGCTCTGCGCCAGGGGTATGAAAGTTCGCTTTGGCTGTACCTCGAACAGGGACTGGCGCTGATTCACGAGCACCAATATCAATTCCTGCTCACGAAACCTACCATGCTGGGTGGGGATAATCCCATGGTGTTTGTTCCGCTGCTGCTGCGGGCGCAGCAGCAGGGCATCCAGCCCGCCCTCACCCGCCAGATTCTGGAAGAAATCGGCATGGACAGCCTGGACTACCACCCCGGCTATACGCTGCGCATCAAAACATTCGGGAAATTCCAGGTCTGGCGGGGCCCAAAACTGCTTGAAAGCGCGGACTGGAAGCGGGAAAAATCCCGCCAACTTTTACAGATATTAGTCGGGAACTTTGGTAAATGGTTAAGCCGCGACCAGCTCACGCTGTTTTTATGGCCGGACGCGGATTCAGCAACCGCCTCCAATAATCTGAAGGTGGCTCTAAGCGGCCTGAACCAGGTGCTTGAACCGGAAAGACCGGAAGGGAGAAAGCCCGCATTCATTCTGAGGAGGGGAGACCAGTACACCCTGAACCCGAACACGGGCATCATCATAGACGCCGCGCGCTTTGACCAACTCTGTAAATCGTCTGACGCAAGCTCGTTGGAATCAGCGGCGCGGTTGTATCAAGGGCGGTACTTCGAGAATGAGGCAGCGGAAGAATTCTTCATCGCGGAAGGCCAGTATTATCATGAACAGTACCTGCGCGTGATGGACCAATTAATCGCGAGTGCAGCGGAAGCCGCGGACTGGGAAAAAGCGCTTAGTCACTGCCGGACGCTTCTGAATCGGGACCCGCTTTGGGAACCCGCTTACCGCAGCCTGATGACGATTCACCACCGCATGGGCAATCCGGGCGGGTTGCTGCAAACTTACCAACAGTGCCAGCAAGTATTAATGCGAGAGCTTGGCAGCGGTGTCTCCGCGGAAACACAAACGCTTTATCACGAGCTCTCGGGCAGAACATAACCGGAAAGCAGCCGACACCGCCGCAGAAAATCCAGGTTTGGTGATTTAGAGACAGTTCAGGAAGCGTTTTTTTGAACAATAATAGACAATCTCCCCACCCCAAACATGGGCAGCGGCAAACCCGGAGAAAATGCCGGGAATCTCTTGACGGAAAGTTATTTGCTTCCGTATAATGGATTAGTTTATTTACAGGCGGTCTGATGATCTTACCGGGTTTGGTTGATGTGCATGTTCACCTGCGCAGTCCCGGCGGTGAGCACAAAGAGGATTTCCGCACTGGCAGCGCCGCTGCGCTCGCTGGCGGTTTCACCACCCTTCTGGCAATGCCCAACACGCAGCCGCCCCTGGTCAGTTTTGATACCTGGCGCGTCGCACAGACCCTGGCAACATCGCAAAGTCTGTGCGATGTTTGTTTATACGCGGGCGCTTCCGCTGACCACCTGGACCAACTCCCCCTGCTCGCCGCAAACGCGCCGGCATTGAAAATTTACCTGGACCAGACCTACGGTCCGCTGCGGGTGCGCGAGCTGGACGCGTTGGCTGGGGTGATGGATGCCTGGAAAGCTGACAAACCCATCTGCCTGCACGCGGAGGGCGAATCCGTGGCAATCGGCCTGGCTCTGGCAGCGGTGTACGGCCGCCACATCCATTTTTGCCATATTTCCCGCAGAGCTGAAATCGAACTGATCGCACGCGCCAAAGAACGCGGCCTGCCGGTGACCTGCGAGGTCACGCCGCATCACCTTTTCCTGAATGGCAGCGATGCCGCCCGGCTGGGAGCATTTGGGGATATGCGCCCCACCCTGGCAGCCCCCGATGACCAGGCTGCGCTGTGGGAACACATCAACAGCACGATTGACTACATTGCCAGCGACCACGCCCCGCACACCCGCGCTGAAAAAGAAAATCCGGAAGGCGCGCCGCCTGGCGTTCCGGGTTTGGAGTCCACCCTCCCGCTGATGCTGACGGCTGTATCGCAGGGCCGCCTGAGCGCGGCGCGGCTGACCGAGCTGCTTGCCGCGAATCCCCGCCGGATTTTCAACCTTCCGGAACAGCCCGACACCTGGGTGGAAGTGGACCCCGATGAGCAATATACCTTTCCTGACCGCCCGCTTTACACAAAGTGCGGTTGGTCTCCCTTTGCCGGCCTGCGGCTTAGCGGCAAAGTTACTCGGGTTGTACTGCGCGGACAGGAAGTCGTTCGCGACGGCATAGTTCTGAATTATCAAAATCCATAATCTTTTCACGACTGGAGCAAAAAAATGATGACTGAAAATATCGAACCTCTTTTCAAGCTGGATGAATACCAACGCGCGCCAAAGTACCAGAGCGTTTTTTACCAGCAAGACATCCTCTCCGTGAACCAATTCAACAAAGATGACATGAATTACCTCTTCCACCGGGCGGACGAAATGCTTGCCATGTGCCGCCGTTGGGGCACCTGCGACTTGCTCAAAGATTACACACTTTCCTGCGTGTTTTACGAGCCGAGCACCCGCACCAGCTCTTCGTTCATCTCCGCGATGGTGCGGCTGGGAGGCAAGGTTATTCCAATCACAGAAGGCATCCAGTATTCCTCTGTGTCCAAAGGCGAGTCTCTCATTGACAGCATGCTGACGCTGGAGCAGTACTGCGACGTGATTGTTCTGCGCCACCCGGAGATTGGGTCTTCGGCCACAGCCGCGAAATATGTCAAAGTCCCGATTATCAACGCGGGCGACGGGGCGGGCGAACACCCCACTCAGGCGCTGCTGGACCTGTATACCATCAAAAGTGAGCTCGGCACCCTGGACGGACTGAAGGTCGCCATGGTCGGCGACTTACGCTACGGGCGAACAGTTCACAGCCTGACGCGCCTGCTCTCCCAGTACGACGTTTCGCTGCGCTTTGTTTCTCCCGACACGCTGCGCCTTCCCCTGGAGCTGATGAACGATTTGATTGACAAGGGCGTGAAAGTCCGTGAGACCAACAAGGTGGCGGATGTCATCGAAAACGCGGACGTGCTGTACGTGACCCGCATCCAAAAAGAACGTTTCTCCGATCTGGCGCAGTACGAGGAAGTCAAAAACTACTTCGAGATTACCCCCGAGCTGATGGAACAGGCCAAGCAAAAGATGATTGTGATGCACCCCTTGCCGCGCGTGGGAGAAATTCACTATAAGGTTGACCGCGACCCGCGGGCGGCGTACTTCCGCCAGGTGCAAAACGGTCTCTACATCCGGATGGCTCTGCTGGCTGCAGTACTTGGCCAGGCTTAACCCAACGCGGCAGAAAACTCGCGGTTGGCGGGTACAGACCATACCAGCAACACCACAGGAGGTGTGATGAACTTTATCGAAAAATTGGAACTCGCGGCTGAGAAGAACCGCAGTTGGCTCATTGTCGGATTGGACCCTCAGGAGGAATTCCTGCCCGAAACCGGGGATATTTATACGCGCCTGACGGATTGGGGCAAAGCCATTATAGAGCAGACCAGCGGCCAGGTGTGCGGATACAAGCCCAACATCGCCTTCTACGAGCAATTCGGTCCCTCTGGCCTGCGCGCGCTGCAAGAAACCATCCAGGCGGTACCTGACGATATCCCGGTCCTGCTGGACGCGAAACGCGGAGATATTGGTTCCACAGCGCAGGCTTACGCCCGGGCCGCCTACGAACAATTCCGCGCCGACGCGGTCACGCTCAGTCCCTACCTGGGGCAAGACAGCATCAAGCCCTTCCTCACAGAGCCGGAAAAGTTCGTTTTCATTCTTTGCCAGACCTCCAACCCCTCGGCGAACGAGATTCAGGGTTACGGCACGCCGCCTTTGTACGAATATATTGCCCGAGTGAGCCAAAGCTGGGGGCCGGCAGAGAGGATTGGTCTGGTCATTGGAGCGACCCAACCCGAAGCGCTGCAGCGCATCCGCGCCATCTGCCCGGATTCCTGGTTCTTAGCACCAGGGGTCGGCGCGCAGGGCGCGGATTTAAAAACCGCGCTTGCGGCCGGGCTGCGCACTGACAAGAAAGGTGTTCTTGTTCCCGTCTCCCGCGCGGTCATCAGCGCGGGTTCGCCGCTCAAGGCAGCCGAGGCGCTGCGGGAGCAGATTAACGCGGTTATCGCGGAGCTTACTCCCAGCCAACTTGACCCATTCAAAGCGCTCGTAAACGGTCTGTTTTCAACTGGCTGTGTGAAATTTGGCAGTTTCACGCTGGCGTCTGGAAAACAATCGCCCGTTTATCTGGATTTGCGGCGGCTGGTTTCTTTCCCGGATGTGCTGGACCTGGCGGTGGAAGCGTATGTTGACCAACTGATTTCATTGGATTACGACTGCCTGGTTGGTGTTCCGTATGCCGCGCTGCCCATCGCGGCCATCGCCGCCTCCCGACTCAAGCGCCCGATGGTTTATCCGCGCAAAGAAGTCAAGACACACGGCACTTTGCAGATGGTGGAAGGTGTGTTTCAGGCAGGGCAAACCGCCGTGCTGCTGGAAGATGTGATTACCAGCGGCGGCAGCATCCTGACAGCCGCGGAGACCCTCTCCTCGGCAGGTTTGCAGGTGCGCGACGCGGTGGTGCTGGTGGACCGGGAGCAAGGCGGCGTAGGGGTGCTGGCGGGACAGGGCATTCAGGCGCATGCTGTGCTTACGATGCGTAAAATCCTGGAACAGCTGGCAAAACAGGACCTGATAGACCGGAGCACCTTCCTCGAAGTGCAGCGCTACCTGGATGGAGAGGTATGAGCCAGCCTGATTTGTCCTGCAACTTTTTGGGAATGACCTTGCGAAATCCGCTGGTGCTGGCATCAGGGATTTTAGGAACCAGCCCCAGTCTGCTCGAAAGGCTGGCCAGAGAAGGCGCCGGGGCCGTCACCACCAAAAGCTGCGGACCTGAACCCCGGGCGGGACATGAAAATCCGGTCGCCCTGGCCTGGGAAGGCGGCGTGATTAACGCCATCGGTTTAACTAATCCGGGCGCAAGAGATGAGGTTCCCCTGCTGAGAGAAGCAAAGAAACGCCTTTCGGCATGGGGGGTGCCGGTTTTTGCCAGCATCTTTGCCGGCACCACGGAGCAGTTTGGCGAAGTCGCGCGCGTCGTCGCTGAAGCGGAACCGGACCTGATTGAAGTCAATATTTCCTGCCCAAACGTCGCCAGTGAGTTTGGCACGCCCTTCTCAGCCTCTGCCGAGAGCGCGGCAGCTGTAACCCGCGCGGTACGAACGGCAGTCAGCCTGCCCATCAGCGTCAAACTGGCGCCCAATGTGCCCGATATCGGACGGATTGCCAGGGCAGTCGCGGATGAAGGCGCTGATGCAATCACCGCGATAAATACCATGCCCGCCATGCTCATCGACGCGCGCGCCGAGCGGGCGGTGCTAAAAAACCGCAGCGGAGGACTTTCCGGACCGGCGCTCAAGCCCATCGCCCTGCGCTGCGTCTATGAGATTGCGCGTTCGGTATCCATCCCCATCATTGGCACCGGCGGAGTATCCACCGGACTGGACGCGGCGGAGATGCTCATGGCGGGCGCGAGCCTAGTGGGGGTCGGCTCAGCCGTCTGGAAAGATGGACCCGCCGCTTTCGCGCGCATCAGCTCTGAACTGCTGGATTTCATGATGGAAAGCGGGTTCCGAAGCATTGAAACCATGCGGGGGAGGGCTGCGCGGTGAACAGAAAAGGTCTGTTTAAGGCTTATCAAGTTCAAGCCGCGCGGCAGGAAAACGCGCGCACGCGCACGCTAATATTAGACGCGCCTTTGCCTTCGGAGCCCGGCCAGTTTGTGATGGCCTGGCTGCCGGATGTTGGAGAAAAACCCTTTAGCATCAGCGGTAACGACCCGCTGACGCTGACCGTGTGTGACGTCGGCCCGGTCAGCCGCGCCCTGTGCGCGCTCCAGCCGGGCGAGCGCGTATGGGCACGCGGGCCGTTAGGAAAGGGGTTCGTTTTAACCGGTACTTCACATATTTTGGTGGGCGGGGGGTATGGCGCCGCCCCATTAAGCTTTCTGGCCAGGCAGGCCCGCGCTTTGGGACATAAGGTCGTTGTCTGTCTGGGGGCGAAAACCCACACGGAGCTTATCCTTTCAGAGCAATTCAAAGATATGGGCTGTGAGGTGTTGGCTGCCACCGAGGACGGCAGCGCCGGTTTGCAGGGCCTGGTCAGTTTGCCACTGCTGCACGCACTGGAGCAGAACCCAACAGCGGGCGTATACACCTGCGGACCTACCGGCATGCTGCTGGCAGTGAGGCAGCTGTGCCGGCCGTTTCAGGTGCCGACTCAGCTGTCGTTTGAGGCTTTGATGCGCTGCGGTGTGGGCTTGTGCGGCTCGTGCGAGCTGAGCGAGGAAATCTGCCATCTTCTTGGAATCCCAACGGGTTTCCTGGTCTGCCACGACGGACCGGTGGTCATGGCTGGGAGCTGAGGATTCAGCCGGCAGCGCCCCGAATTGACTGGATGGCTGAGACCGTGGTGTTCGTCAACGCGAGTGCTCGAATTTTCCGGCATTTGATTAGTTTTTGAACGCTTTGCAGTACAATTAATACACCGTCGTGTTTTTGTCCGAAAGGAGCGAGTTTTTCGCAAATGCTGCTTTTCCAATCCGTTCACCCAATACATACAGGAGAAAAGATGAAAAAAGGTTTTTGGCTGTTTAACTTGTTTTTAGTCTTCGCGCTTGTGCTTTCGGCCTGCGCAAAGACCCCGGCTGAAACAGCAGCCCCCGCTGTGGACTGCCGCGCCCAAACGACCTCCGAAGCGGTTGGTTCCTACCAGGTCCCGGCTCCTATCGAAGGCTGCTACAATGTCGCTTTTGTGTATGTTGGACCGCACGATGACGGCGGCTGGTCGCAGGCGCACGATGTCGGCCGGCAGTATGTGGAGCAGACCCTGGAAGGTGTGCACACAGCCTATGTTGAGAACGTGGCGGAAGGCGCGGACTCCGAGCAGGTCACCCGCTCTCTAGCGCGCAAAGGCTTTGACGTCATCTTCACCACCTCGTTCGGCTTCATGGATTCCTCCGAAACCGTCGCCAACGAATTCCCCGACGTGGATATCATCCACATCAGCGGTTATAAAGCCAACGGCGCCAACTTTGGCAACCTGATGGGCGCCATGGAAGACATGAAGTACCTGGCGGGCATGCTGGCCGGCTCCCGCGCCAAACTGGATGGGAACCCCAAGCTGGGTTACATGGCCACCTTCCCAATCCCCGAAGAGCTCCGCCTTGGCAACGCCTTCGCGCTTGGCGTGCAGAAAACCTGCCCCGAATGCACCATTGATGTGCGCTTCATCAACACCTGGCACGACCCCATCCTTGAACAGGAAGGCGCAAAGTCGCTCTTTGATGCCGGCGCTCAGGTCGTCATGACCGGCGCGGATACCCCCGCCCCCGCCCTGGCTGCCCCCGCTGGAAAATGGGGCATCACCTATGACTACAAGGGCAACTGCACCCTGGATACCTGCCTGACCTCCATGTACTGGAACTGGGGCGTGATTTATGCCGACATCGTTGAAAAATCGCGCGCCGGCACCTGGAAGGGCGGTTGGGAGTATTTCGATGCCGATTCCGGCGGCCTTGGCCTGTACGGTTTTATGGAGGGCGAGACCCTGATGCCCGGCGCGGCAGAACTTCCCGAAGCTGACCTGCAGCTGGTTCGCGACACCTTAAGCAAGATGCTCAAGGGTGAATTCACCCGCTTCGACGTCTTCAAGGGGCCCATTCACGATAATCAGGGCAACCTGATTCTGGCGGACGGCGTCAGCATGGAACAGCTGGACCTGGATGGTTTCAAGCAGTTTGGCAGTGAATGCAAAACCTGCATGTACTGGTGGAACGAAAACATCACCGCGGAACTGCCTGACCTTTAGAATCCATACATCAATGATACCAGGAGATGACCGCAGGGTCATCTCCTGGAATTCTATGCCTTGAAGTAAGAGCCAGTATCCTGAAAAGGGCTCGCGGGGCAATTCTATCGGAAAAAACAGATGACGAACTCACCCCAGGAACAAATCAATGCAGTCGAAATGCGCGATATTGTGCTGCGCTTCCCGGGCGTGCTCGCCAACGATCACGTCAATTTCACGCTCAGGCACGGAGAGATACACGCGCTTTTGGGAGAAAATGGCGCGGGCAAGAGCACACTGATGAACATCCTGGCCGGGCTGTATAAACCAGAATCCGGCACAATCAGGATAAACGGCGAACGCGTGGTATTTAACTCCCCCCGCGACGCAATCAGCCGGGGAATCGGCATGGTCCATCAGCATTTCATGTTGGTGCCAACGCAAACAGTCACCGAGAATATCCTATTGGGTCTGGATAAGCCGGGTTTTCTCATGCGCCTGCCGCGTTATGATCAGAAAGTCGCCGATCTGGCTGAAAAATATGGGTTAAAAGTCCAGCCAGACGCGAAAATATGGCAGCTTTCTGTTGGCGAGCAGCAGCGCGTCGAAATCCTCAAAACCCTGTACCGCGGCGCCGAAATTCTGATATTGGACGAACCGACCGCAGTGTTGGCCCCGCAGGAAATTCAGGAACTGATGGATACGCTGCGTTTGATGGTCCGGCAGGGCAAATCCATTGTGTTCATCAGTCATAAGCTGAATGAAGTTAAACAAGTGGCAGACCGACTGACGGTGCTGCGCAAGGGTAAGGTCACCGCGGACGGGATCAACCTTGAAGACGTGGACAAAGAGACCCTGGCTGAACTAATGGTCGGCCGCAAGGTGATTTTTCAGCTGAACAAAAAGCCGCACCAACCGGGAGAAGTCGTTCTGGATGTGCAGAATGTGTCCGCGCTGAACAACCGCGGATTGCCGGCGCTAAAAAACATTTCTTTCCAATTACGAAAAGGCGAAATTCTTGGCATCGCCGGAATTGCCGGCAACGGCCAGAGCGAATTGGCGGAAGTTATCACGGGGCTGCGTTCCTGCCAGGGCAAAATCCTGATCAACTGTCAGGATGTTGCCAATCAATCCCCCAAACGGGCGATTGACCAGGGGACCGCCCACATCCCGGAAGACCGCACCGGAGTGGGAACCGCTCCCGGCATGGCGCTAACCGGAAACATGATCATGAAGTCCTACGATCGGGCCCCCATCAGCCAGAAATGGCGCATCAGCTACACCGCCGCACGCGAATTTGCCAAAAATCTAAAAGAAAAATACGACATCCAGGCGCCCAGCCTTTCCACCCAGGTCAATAAGCTTTCAGGCGGAAACCTGCAAAAGGTCATCCTCGCGCGGGAAATTTCCTGCGGTCCGAAACTCATCGTGGCGGTGCAGCCGACCCGCGGGTTGGATGTGGGCGCGATTGAAGGCATACAAAACCTCCTGCTGGAACAGCGCGATAACGACGCGGCGGTGCTGCTCATCTCCGAAGAACTGGACGAGTTGCTCGACCTTGCTGACCGGATTGCTGTGATTTTTGAAGGGGAAATCGTTGGCGAATTCCCCACAGCGGAGGCTGACCTGAAAACGATTGGATTGATGATGACAGGGGAATTAAGGAGGCAGGAATGAGCGCCCCGTACCGCCTGCGCATCCAAAAACGCACAGAGGAAGTTCCGCGCTGGCTGCCAATGGCCACATCCATCGGCGCGATTATCCTGGCTTTTCTCATCAGCGGACTGATTCTTACCATCATTGGAGGGGACCCAATCAGGACCTTCCGATACTTCTTCAACGCGGCTTTCGGAAGCTGGGGCGCGCTCTCGGATGTGGTCGTGAAGGCCACGCCCCTGCTGCTGATTGGCCTGGGCTGCGGATTGGCATTCCGTATGCGCCTCTGGAATATTGGCGCGGAAGGTCAGTTTTATATTGGCGCGTTTTTTGCCAGTCTGGTGCCTTTGGTGCCTTTGGTGGACATGCAGACTACGCCAAAATTCATCATTTTGCTCATGATGGCGCTGCTCGGCATGCTGGGCGGAGGATTGTACGGCCTCATCCCCGGCTGGCTTAAGGCCAAATTCAATGTCAGCGAGATTATTTCCACGCTGATGCTCAACTACGTCGCGGTTTTCTGGAATAACTATTGGATTTACAGCGAGTTCAGCGACGCCGGCTTCCAGATGACTCCGATGTTCGCAAAGTCCGCCTGGCTGCCGCGGTTGGCGGATTACGCTCGTGAGGTGAAGGCTTTTTCCGGGATCACCCTGCACCTCGGTGTCGTTTTTGGCATTATCGCGGCGATTATCATCTGGATCATCATGACGCGCAGCCGCTGGGGATATGAGATTAACCTAATTGGCGATAATCCGCAGGCAGCCCGTTACGCTGGTATTGACATCACCCGCAACATCATCCTGGTATTCATGCTCTCCGGCGCGCTGGCCGGGCTGGCTGGTATGTCCGAGGTCAGCGGCGTGGTGCACCGCCTGCAGGAACGCATCTCCACCAACTACGGTTTTTCCGGCGTGATTGTGGCCTGGCTGGCAAAACTTAACCCGTTTGCGACCATCCTGGTCTCCTTCTTATTTGGAGCGCTGATTGTCGCCGGCCGGGAAATTCAGCCCTCCGGCCTGTACTTCTTCATCCAGGGCACAATTCTCTTTCTTGTGATTAGCAGCGACGTTTTGCTGCGCTACAAATTTGAGCTGGTTCGCGCGGCTTCGGAGGAATAAAAGTGAGCTTAGAAATTATTCTCAGATCCGGCTTGTCCACGGGAACAATTCTGCTGTTCGCGGCAATCGGGGAAATCCTGACCGAGCTTGCCGGCATCCAGAACCTGGGCGTGGAAGGCATGATGCTGCTCGGCGCGATGGCAGCCTTCAAGACCGCCCTGGCGACAGGCAGCCCCTGGATGGGCCTCCTGGCGGGCATCGCCGCGGGAGGATTGCTCAGCCTCGCTCACGCACTGGTGACCATCCACTTCCAGGCCGACCAGGTGGTCAGCGGCTTGTCGCTTACCTTTCTGGGGACCGGGCTGGCGCTTGTGCTGGGGGAAGGGCTGACCGGGCAAAATGCGCCGCTTATTCCCAATGTGACCATTCCCCTGCTTGCGCGCATTCCCTGGTTGGGGCGGATCTTCTTCGCGGATCAAAATTTACTGGTTTACCTTGGCTATCTGCTGATACCAGCTGCCTGGTGGTATATCAACAAAACACGGCCGGGTATGCATCTGCGCGCCGTCGGGGAAAAACCTGCCGCCGCCGATAGCCTGGGCATCAATGTGTACGGGGTGCGCTACCTGTATACCTTTGTGGGCGGCTGCCTGGCTGGCCTGGCCGGCGCGTCAATCAGCATTGCCATTTCCCCCGGCTGGTACAGCAACCTGACCACCTCGGGTCAGGGCTGGATTGCGGTGGCTTTGGTCATCTTTGCCCAGTGGAACCCGCTGCGGGCGGCCCTGGGCGGCTATTTGTTTGGCATGCTGCGCCGCTTTATGCTCGATTTGCAGGGTCCGATGCTTCTGTTCGGGCTGCGCAATCCCTTCTTCTACAATCACAATCTGGTGTTTTTCCTGCAGATGACGCCGTTTTTGCTGACCATCATTGCCCTGGTGTGGGGTTCCGCCTCCGCCCGCAGGCAGCGCATCGGCGCGCCGGGCGCGCTTGGAACGCCGTACGTGCGCGGCGAGCGCGGCTGAGTTTTTGCGGCTCAATAAAAGTGAAGAGGAGGCTTTCCGGCCTCCTCTTCTTATTTTCGCAGTGTCACTATTGCATCGCCGTGCAGAATACCATTTACAGTCTGATCTCGCTTAGCAAATCAAGCAGTTGTAAATGAATTTGTTCGCCGCGGGAAAAACAAGCTGCGCGAATCTGCTTTTCGAATAATGCGAAACCTAAAACCACATTGACTCCTGAAAACAAGTGAGAGATCTTCACTGTGTTCAGGATGACAAAAGGCAAAGTGTCGGATTGCATGCAGGATACCTGTGCTGAGGCTTGCGGTCAGGATGGCGCGCAGCTTGCAGAGGATGCCTTACTGCGCGAAGCCTGGGCATGCTCTAATTGCTCAAGACATCCCGCGCAGTTTCCGCAATCAGGGCGCGCTGCGCTGGTGTAAGCGGGCTGTACTCGGAGTTCTCACGGCTGGTGTCCTTGTTCTCTACCAGCAAAATCGTCGCGTCCGGGCTTAAGAACGCGTTGTGCCAGGCTCCCTGTTTCACATTGTAAAGCTTCAGGGGCTGCATCATCTCCACCTGCAGCTCTCCTGAGCCGTCGCCGCCTGTTAAAAAGAGTGCGGCTTTGCCTTCCAAGAGCACAAAAACCTCATCAGTTGCCATGTGGCGTTCCAGGTGGACCATTTCAGCCGGGTCCATATCATCGCAGTAGCGCAGCAGTGCCACCCGCCAGCAGTTGAAGTCTATCAAAGGTTTATACCCGTCTCCGGTGTAAGTAAATATTTCCAGCAGGCCTTTTTCCATTCAAGTCCATTCCTTCTTTGGTTCTATGCGGCCGGCGTGCCCAGCCTGACCTCAACGTATACTTCTTCGCGCGGTTCACCAGGGACTGGAACGATTGTCCCCTGGATTTCGATGCCGTCCACTTTCAGTTTACAGGCATTGCCTGTACCAACCCGAATGACATTGATCAGGTAACGCGTACCGCGGAATTCACGGACTGCCTGGAAACCTTCCCAGGCCTCCGGAATCACCGGCTGCACGCGCAGCCCATTGACTTCAGGTCGGATGCCCAGGATGTGCTGCGTAATTGCGGCAAAGTTCCACGAGGCGGTGCCGGTCAGCCAGGAATTTTTGGCCTCGCCGTGCGTCGGAGCATCCTTACCGGCAATCATCTGAGCATAAACATACGGCTCGCAGCGGTGAATCTCACTGATCGACTCGCGGGCGGAGGGGCAGATTCGCGTGTAATAATCGAAGGCGCGGTCTCCCCGGCCAATCTTAGTTTCGGCAATCATAATCCAAGGGTTGTTGTGACAGAAAATTCCGGCATTTTCCTTGTATCCGGGCGGATATGTGGATATTTCTCCCAATTTCAGGTCATAACGCGTATATGCGGGCTGTAAGATGACAATGCCGTGCGGGGTCGCCAGACGTTCCGCCACGGAATCCAACGCGGCTTGCGCCTTGCCGTCCTCCACGCCCAAGCCTGCCATCACACACATGCCCTGCGGCTCGATGAAAATTTGCCCTTCTGTATTAAGTGCTGAGCCAATCGGTTCGCCAAAAGCATCATACGCGCGCCGGAACCAGGCGCCGTCCCAGCCGGCAGCCCACACTGCCGCCTCCATTTGAGCGGCTTTCTCGCGGTAAAAATCCGCGGGCTGCTGGAAGAAACCGGCATTTTCCACCCGATGCAGTTCTGCCAGCGCGACCATATCCTGAGCGGCAAGCACAAAAAGTCCGGCGATGAACACGCTCTCAGCGACTTTCCCTTCCTGGTTAGTGGTTGTTTGGAAAGACTGACCCGGGGTATCGGAGAAACAGTTCAGGTTGAGACAGTCGTTCCAGTCGGCGCGGCCAATTAAGGGCAGTCCATGCGGGCCAAGCGCGTTCAAGGTGTACTGCATGGCGCGCTGCAAGTGTTCATAAAGCGGCATTTCGGTGCCCGGCTGGTTTTCATACGGTACCATCTCATCCAGGATGGAAGTGTCACCGGTCTCCTTGACGTAAGCGGAGGCGCCCAAAACCAGCCAAAGCGGGTCGTCGTTGAAGCCGGAACCAATATCATTGTTGCCGCGCTTGGTCAGGGGTTGGTACTGGTGAAAGGCCCCCCCATTTTGAAGTTGGGTGGCGGCCAGCTCCAGAATGCGCTCGCGCGAACGCTCCGGAACCAGGTGCACAAAACCCAGCAGGTCCTGGTTGGAATCCCGGAAGCCCATCCCGCGTCCAATGCCAGATTCGAAATAGCTCGCTGAGCGGCTCATATTGAAGGTTACCATGCACTGGTACGCGTTCCAGATATTGACCATGCGGTTTGTGTGCGCATCCGGAGTGTTCACCTGGAACTTTGAGAGCAAGCGGTCCCATTCCGTTTTTAGCTGAGCGAAGGCAGTATCAACGCTCTGAGGTTGTAAGAAGCGCTGCAGAATCGGCAAAACGCTTTCTTTGTTGATGACCTGCGAATCTGGCATCGCGAATTTTTCTTCTGGTTTGTTTTCGTGATAACCCAGCAAAAAAATCACCCGGCGCGCTTCTTTGGGTTGAAGACGCAGCCTGACGTGATGGGAGCCGATGGGCTGCCATCCGTGCGCGGTGGAATTTGAAGATTCTCCGCGCTCAACCGCGGTAGGGTCGTCCCACCCCCGGTAAGGGCCGAGGAAATCTTCCCGTTGGGTATCAAAACCCGCCAGCGGTTCGGAGCATGCAAAGTACGCAAAGTGGTTGCGCCGTTCCCTGTACTCGGTCTTGTGGAAGATGGTTCTGGCCAGCGGGCTGCCAGGAAGAGCGTCCATTTGAGGGATTTCAACTTCTCCGGTGTTGAAATTGCGCTGAAAATTGGTCTGGTCGTCCCAGGCATCCCACAGCGCGAATTCGACAGCGGAAAACAAGCTGATTTCTGCCGATGCGTCCCGCTGGTTGGTGATGGTCACATCCCAAACCTCCAGGGGAGCATCCAGAGGTACAAAGAACTTCGCGCTGGCAGATATGCCCGCCTTGGAGGAGCGTATCTGGGTATATCCGAGGCCGTGTCTGCATTCATAAGCGTCCAGCCCGACGCGCATGGGCATCCACCCGGCGGACCAACGCAGGCCGTCTTCATCATCCCGCAGGTAAAGGCAGCGCCCGCCCATGTCAAGCGGCGCGTTGTTATAGCGGTAGCGCGTAATCCGGCGCAGGCGGGCGTCTTTATAGAAGCTGTAACCACCGCCTGTGTTGCTTATCAGACTATAAAAATCCCGGCTGCCCAGATAGTTTATCCAGGGCAGGGGTGTATCCGGTCGGGTGATTACGTACTCCCGGGCCTTGTCATCAAAATAACCGTAACGCATTTCCTCTCCTTTGCTTTCCGACACTCAGCAGGCATACCGCCTGCGGGATTTTATTTCCCGGCCGCTCGTTTCAAGAAGATTATAAACGGCAACCAGCCAAAAACCATCCAGAAATGAGCAAACCCTGCTCCTTCGACTATACTTTTACAGGGACTGGCAATTCCCGCAGCAGTCCTCTAAAATCAAGGGTTGGAAAAACCGCACTTATGAGCACAACAGCTGTCACATCGGATACCCTGCCCGCACCTGAAACAAACCGTCTGGTCTGGGTGGACCTACTTCGCATCGCGGCGTCTGTATTGATTGTCGCATTAAACCTTACCTCCGTTCAACTTCGGAACCTGCCGGTGAGCGCTCCCGGGTGGCAGACCATAAATCTGTATCTGGGCCTTGCCCGGGCGGCAACACCCCTTTTTACGATGGTGGCAGGGATTCTTTTCCTCGGACTTGGCAAGCAGCGCACACTGCGCCAATTGTTCCACGGACCCGTCAGGAAAATCGTCGTCATTTATGTTGTCTGGTCGGTTATTTACGCAGTCTTCACAATTCTGACCAACCCGGCCAACGCGGGCACTCTGCCGGGACGCTTTGTCTCCCTGGTGATTTCCAGCCATTATCACCTGTGGTTCCTGCCTGTCCTGATTAGTTTGTACCTGCTCTCCCCCTTCCTTCAGCTTATCGTGGACCGCGGGGGCAGCGGTTCCCTCAGATACGCGTTTGTGCTGCTCATTCTTGGCCTGTTAGGGCACACCATGGTGCTGAGCGGAGACTTTCTCCCGATGGCGGATTGGGTCAGTACCATCGCCGAGAAATTCCCGGTCGGAAAAGTTCTGCTCTTTGCCGGATATTTTCTCATGAGTGTTTATTTGCGTCAGCACTTCTCGCCTAACCGCACGCTTCGGGCTGTAATCTACGTGCTTGGTCTGCTCGGAGTGCTGGCAAACGCTGCGGTCACAAACCTGGCATCACAGCGCTTGGGCGCGACTGATTTACGTTTTTCGGACCCGCTTTCCATCATGACATTTTTTGTGGCCGGAGCGGTTTTCCTGCTCTTTAAATCCCAGGTAAGCAAGATTCCTTTTAACGAGCGGGCGCGCTGCCTGATTGCCAATGTATCCCGCCTAACGCTGGGGGTCTTTCTCATCCATCCGCTCATCATTTATATCCTCGAGAAAGTATTCGGCCTCAGTTTGCTTTCATTTAATCCCATTTTCTCGGTTCCTCTCTTGACTCTGGCGGTTTTTATCCTAAGCGCCGCGGTCATCTACGCCATTAAAAAGGCGCCCTTCCTCTGCTGGATGGCTTGAGAGCCGGCAGAAGGCGCGCGCTTCCCAAACCCGCTTCTTGTTATAATTGCACCAGCAATAACACTCACCAAATATATTGCGAAGAGGAGCTCATGTTTTCGACTTTTAAAGAAGCACAAGATTACGTACGCGCGCAGCAAATCGAATTGGTTGATTTGCTCTACTGCGACCTGTGGGGTCACCTGCACCACCTCACGCTGGCTGCCAGGGAATTCACTGAGAACGTGATGACAGAAGGCGTTGGGTTTGACGGTTCCAGTGTGGGCTTCAAACATGTAAATGCCGGCGATATGGTGCTCATCCCGGACCTCAGCACTGCGTTTGTTGACCCTTTCCACAGGCAAGCCACGCTTGCCTGCCTGTGCAGCGTGTACGAAGCGGACACAAAAGAACTTTATCAATTCGACCCGCGGGAAATTGCCCGGCGAGCCGAAAAGTGGATGATTTCAACCGGTATCGCGGATAAATCCTTATGGGGTCCAGAATTTGAATTCTATATCTTTGACCAGATTACTTTAAGGAACAGCCCCGCTCTCACCCTTTGTCAAATTGACTCTGGCGAAGCGAACTGGGGCACGCTCGTGAACGCCAACGGCTACGCGCTGCCGGATAATCAGGCCTATCAGGCAGCCCCGCCCTGCGATAACTACTACCAAATCCGGGATGACATTGTGGTGACGCTGGAAAAGCTCGGCATCCCGGTAAAGTATCACCATCACGAAGTGGGTGGTCCCGGACAATCTGAAATTGAGACGCCCCTGCTGGGAATCACTGAAGCAGGCGACGCGGCACTGCTGGTCAAATATGTGGTGAAAATGACAGCCATGCGCGCCGGCAAGACGGCAACCTTCCTCCCCAAACCCATTTATGGTTTGGCAGGCAGCAGCACGCACTATCACCAACTGCTGACTAAAAACGGCGCCAACCAATTTTATGACCCCAACGGCTTGTCTTTACTCAGCCAGACCGCCCTGCAGTACATTGGCGGCTTGCTCACCCATGCCCCGGCCGTAATGGCATTTACCAATCCCAGCCCCAACTCTTACCGCCGCCTGGTTCCCGGTTTCGAAGCGCCTATCAAAGCTATTTTTTCACCCGGAAACCGCAGCGCCGCGATCCGCATTCCCAAATATGCCACAGCTCCGCAGGCCGTGCGCATGGAATTCCGCCCGCCCGACGCAACCGGCAATGCCTACCTTTCCATGGCAGCCATGCTCATGGCAGGCCTCTCGGGTGTTTTGCAGGGAATAAACCCGACAGAAGCCGGCTTTGGACCGATTTACGACAACATTTTTGATTGGTCGGAGGAACGGCGCGCGACAATAAAATCCCTTCCCACCTCGGTGGATGCAGCAATGGACGCGCTTGAAAACGGCGCGGAATTCCTTAAACAGGATGGCATCTTTGATGACACCTTGATACGCACCTGGATTCATACCAAAAGGAAAGAAGCAGAAAGGGTCAATCAGCGCCCCACCCCATTTGAGATTGAGAATTACTACGATTGCTAAACCAGGATGACGGGCGGCAAGATTGCCGCCCGTTTTTTTATTCCAGTTCGGCAATTTTGTGATGACCTAAATCATGGTTCCGTGGGATACCCCGCGTTAAGCCAGGCTTCAAAACCGCCTTTAATCGGGTTCGCTTTTGAAAAGCCATTTTGCAGCATCAGGAACGCCGCCCGGGCGCTCGTATTTTCAGCCGGTCAGGTACAGTACGTGATATACCAAACCTCTGGATCCAGAGAGGCAAGTGTGCTCTCCAGGCTTCCGATAGGCAGGTTGATTGCTCCAAGCGCGTGCAGCTCCGCGAATTGCTCAACAGAACGCGTATCCACAAGAACTGCCTGACCCTGGCGCACAGCCTGATATGCTTCTTCGACGCTCAACCGCGGGACATCATCCTGAGACTTGATAATTGGATTGCCTGTTAACCCACGTACACCTTGATAAACCAGCACACCCATACCAATAAGCCCCAACGCGATGAAAAGTACAATTGGTAAAGCGTTGTTCTTACGCTTTTTTCCTTTGGTTGGTTTCTGCATCATGAACCTCACTGAGGATAATTCTTCCATAGGCTCTGTGATAAAGAAAATTTCCGTATACCCTTTCACTTTTTCCACGTGGGATAAAGAAACTTGTAGAAGATTTGAGAGAATTTGTGCAAAAAATGGCAGTTTCATACTCCAATGAGAGAAAAATCGTATATGATTGTGCATAGTGAAAACATGTCCGCAGTACAGATGGAACTCCGTGTAATGTCACGCAGACCAATCGCTCTGAGTCAACCAGAAAATCTTTCAACCTTGCAGTAGATATCAAGATATTTGGAAGGCTTACTCAGCGTTCGTATATTCAGCCTTCCACACCTGACAAACACCATAAATGTTTCTCTTCATTTCCGCGAGAAACATTCCATCAATAATTATTTGAAGTGTGAATGGCGGTGTAATATGTCAAATTTCAACCAGGGAATCGACCAGAAGAAAATTGCGCGATTGGAGCTCTTGGCAGAAGTGGCGTCTATGTATTACGAGCAGCAGCTTACCCAGGCTGAAATTGCCGATCAGTTATTTATCTCCCGTTCACGAATATCCCGTTTAATTGCAGCCGCCCATAAAGAAGGCATTATTTCCATCAAAGTCCATCATTTTGGAGAACGCGCGTACGAAATCGAAGAGCTCCTGAAGCGCTGCTATCACCTCAAGGAAGCCATCGTCGTGAACAATCTTGATAAATCAACTCTTGAAATACTCAACCAAATGGCTACATTTGGCGCGCGCTACATTGATTCACAAATAGATAATATTAAGATTATTGGCGTTTCCTGGGGACGGTCTCTCTCCGCGACGATTGACGCTTTGAAAGGGTCCAGTTCTGGGGGTCGTGAAATTGTACAGATCATCGGAGGGACTTTAAATCAATCTTCGGGTGTTGATATTGCCAGAATAACCCAGAAGCTGATAGCCAAATACAACGCTACGGGAATCTACATGAACGCACCTTTGTTTGTAGATAATCCAAAGGTTGCAGAAGAACTGCGCCAGCAATCTTGTATTCGAACCGCGCTGGAAAAAGCGCGTTCCGCGGATTTAATTCTCACGGGCGTAGGGGCAGTCAAAGAAGAGGCGATTCCATATTTGTGGGCTGGGTACGAACAGCAGCATGAGTATCGGGACCTGCTGAAATGCGGCGCAGAAGGATTTATCTGCGCGCAATTCTATGATATCGACGGGCGCGAAGTATGTTCTGAGGTTAATGATAGAGTCATCGGCATTCGATTGAAAGAGCTGCGCGAAGTCAAACAGGTGATTGCCATCGAAGGAGGGGCGCAAAAATCCGCCGCAGTCTTGGGGGGATTGCGGGGTGGGTATTTTAATGTTCTGATTACTGACCAAAGCTGCATCGATGGGATTCTGGCAATCGCCCCGCGCTTTTTGCAAAACAGGAAGAAACGGCATTAGCACTCTACTGCCAGTAGATGGTAAGTTAAATTACAAGAGACCGCTGGCTAGCGGTCTCTTCCATTTGATCAAATTCTAAATCAGGTCAAGCCGCCCGTTAGCTTTTAACGACTCAGCGATTTTCCGAACATCCTGGACGCGGTCCATCCTGCAAATCAAAAGCGCGTCCGGCGTATCCACGATGACCAGGTCTTTCAGGCCAACACCGGCAATCAGTCTTTGTCCGCCAAAAAGCAAAGTACCGCTGCAATCCAGCAGCGTGGCATCGCCTTTAATGGTGTTCCCGTTCGGGTCCGCAGGCAGCAGCGCTTTCAGGCTGCTCCAATTTCCGACATCCGCCCACTGCATGGCCACCGGCAGCACCACAACCCTCCGCGCCCCTTCCATGATGCCGTAATCAATGGTTTGCTTGCGGATATTGGGCCAAATTTCGGAAAGTGTGCCCGCGTACTCGGAAGTGTTTACGGTTTTACCAATGCGGGTAATCTGGTCAAAAAGCTCCGGCATCTGGCGGGAGAATTCCTCCAGGATGACGCTGACCTTCCAGATGAACATCCCGCTGTTCCAGGAGTAATTTCCAGCCTGGACCATTTCCCGCGCGCGGTCAATGTCCGGTTTTTCAACGAAGCGCTTTGCTTCCAGGACCTGAAAACCGCCGATTTCGTCAAGCAGTTTTCCTTGCTGGATATACCCATATTCAGTGGATGGGAATTCCGGAGAAATCCCCAATGTGACCAGGTAGTCACTTTTTGCGGCTGTCAGCGCGGCGGCAACCGAATCCCGGAAAGCGGCTTCATTGCCAATAAAATGGTCCGCGGTAAGGACCGCCATCACGGCGTTTGAATCGCGCGCGGCCAGATGCACAGCCGTGAGCGCGATAGCCGCGGCAGTTCCCCGCCCCTCTGGTTCCACGATGAAGTTTTCAGAAGGAATTTCAGGGACCTGTTCCGCCAGTACAGCCGTATGCCCCGCCCCGGCCACAACGATGACCTGCTGAGGAGTAAATAACGGTGCGAGTCTTTCCACCGCAATTTGGAACATGCTTTTATCACTATAAAGCCGCAGGGCAGGTTTTGGCAGCCGCTCCCGGGAAATTGGCCAAAGCCTTGTGCCGGCGCCTCCGGCCATGATGACCGCATAATTCATACAGCCTCCAAAGTGAAAGTTTGTTGGAATTATAGTCTATTCATCCAAACCCCTCCCCCACCCTCCTTCTTGTGCAAAGAAAAAAAAATTAACCTATGCGCAGCTCTCGCACGCGAAGATACTGATTGATACGAAAATTTTACTTCGGCAAAACTTTCCCAGAGTGTTTCCAGGAATACCAGGCAGCTATAAAATCATATAGTCAGAAGCTATGCGCAATGTTTTTGTCCAGCGCATTCTTGTTTTTTTGCCCATTAACAACCAGGATGTGAGGGTGTGTTTCAGCAGCGGCTTGCCCCCTTGCTGCAAGTCTTTATTTTACGACCCGCGTATTTGGTGCATCGCAATAAGTTGGAACTGAGGATACGCTCTGCCGCACTGTTGGCATGCTGTTTACGGCAGCACACCTAAAAGAGCGGAGGTTAATGTGGTTCTATTCCCGAGCGATACCCAGCGCATCCAGCGCGCGCTGAAGCAGCTGCATTCTGGTATGGGCATCTCGCGCGGAAACCAGGAGCGCTTCCAAATCATCCGCGCCGGGCGTATCCAGATAACTGCGGCCGATGTAGCCTGCCTGCATGCGCTGAACTTCCTGCCGCACCAGCTCCGCCAGTTCGCGAGCGGGAAGAGCTGCCAACCGGGCAGCCGGGCCTGCAGGCGCGGTGGAGGCCTCTAATGTTCTGCTGACGGCAAAACTCATTGGGCTGTGAATCGCGGCAGTAAGGCAGCCTTGAAGCAGCCACGCCATGAAAATGTCACCTGATGAGGACGATAGAATGCGTTCTTTCAGGACAGGATTCACCGCAGTAAGAATTCTTGCCATATCCCATTGCTCACCTGAAAAAAATCCAACCACCCTCTTTTCATCATCTTGAGCGGTCGGCGAAAAGTCTGGTCCACTATCTGGTTGGAAAGTGTTTTTAGGAAATATGGAAGAATCTTTGAGTCTATGAAGTATTTTAATTACGGTGTCAAACTGACATATTCCCGCCGAAACCAGTGTCTCAAAATGACAATTCAGACTGTCTGCCAATGTATCAAAATGACAAATTTGCTCAGCGTCTAAAGTCTCAAACTGACAAATTCCCTCGGATACTAAAGTCTCATAATGACAAATTCGCGCGGGATTCAAGTGCAGCGCCTTGCGTAAGAGCGGCGCGAAGCGTGGGTCAGAAGCAAACGCTGATAGAGCTTTTGTGTGAGCGCTGCTTTTTTCATCATAAAGATAGGCATACAAAGCGCCCTTCAAGATTTCATCGGAGGCAGTCAGCCTGACTTCCTCCACGCGCAACTGCCAATCAATACCCTGGTCGCCCGGGCGGGTATTTAGCCGGCATAGATACTGACTGGCAAGCTGACGGTTGGCTTCGCGCCATTCGCGGGTATACCGCGAGTCTGATTTGACGACCTCTTTGCGCGGTCTTCCGCGGCTGCTGGGATTCTTGTGGGGAATGCGCTGCGGCAGAGTCTCGGAACGAATCCATTTTTGCAGGGTGGCCAGTCCTCCTGGAACCCAAAACGTGTTGCGGTCCTTCCCGCGCGCCCAATCGATATAGCAGCAATTTTTGCTCATCAGGTAAAGCATGCCCAAATCCGGACCAAGGTCCGGGAGAACGCGGTGGAACCAGTACCAGGGGACTGCCAGAAAACTCTCGGGACGTATCAGATGCAAAGCAAGCTGATCGCACAGCCCGGCCAGGAGCGGGGTCAGACGAGTTGCGCCGGCAGCCGCCTGCAGAATTTCATGCACACTGACAGCCGCTCCAAAGAGCTTATCTTTTTCCGGGTCCGGAACGCGGTATGGAAAGGCCAGGATCTGATCTCTGGGCAAATCCAAAGCGCGCTGAAGCGCTGCAGCAGGATCTTCGCGCGCACCTGTTCTGACAAGCCAGTGGTATAAGTCCTGAGCGTCACCGGGGGTTAATTGCAGGCCGAGATAAGTATAGGTGTTTGGCTGACGAACCACCTTTCCATTTACCAAACGATGTGCTGGTTCCGCACGGCGGACAAACCAATCCATCGCGCCGCTTTTAAAAATACGAAAAAACGTTGCCCGACTAATCACGTGCCCCAGCATGTTCAGCAGGCCGTCCACATCTATGCTGACCTCGTCTCCCTGCCGTGGATAAAGCTGGTCAGCTCCGTGCTCGCGCGACCGACGATAAAAAGCCTGCCGAAGAGCGGTGGCAATCAGGACTGCGCTGGAACCAACGTAGGGAACAAAACGGAGCAGATAGGAGGGAATTGCAGCAATAGATTCTGGCGCGAGAATGGCCTGGGTGACATCCGCTGCTCCCATTTGAAAGGACAGAACACCGTCTTCAGATGGCGTAGAGCTGTCGACATCCGGAGAGGACCCAGAAACTGTGCCCATGGGCACAGTTGTGTCCATTACCAAACGGAAAGACTTACCGGTCAGGTCCTGCACAACTGTTTCGATTAATGGATAATAACGACAAAGGCTGGCATAGACCATGGGCGGCGCGGAAAGCTGAAAGCTGCCGTTATATGTCACGCTGGCGGAATCAAGCAGCTGCGCAAGCGCGGGGTCTTGCCTGGCGGTCAGAACCGCCTGAATATCCAGCCAGCTTTTACTCTCAGAATCCATTCAAAACCTTTAAGTGCAAGACAAACTTCTCATCACTCAGAGACTGACGGTAATCATCGCACGGGTTCCTTGAAAACATTATGTGACAAAAGCACTATCCAAAATAGCCATTCAAAAACTGCGCGGGCCAATCTCGGGGATGAACAAACGGTTTTTCTTTACCTCAATTTGTTCTTCCAGGTAGGCGCTGGCCAGGGCCAAAGCGTTTGTGAGCGAACCGCGCGCCTGGTCGGCAATATTCAGAGCGACCTGTTCAGGCAGCAGCGAAAGCGGGTCTGCCGAGCCGGCCATTTTCAAGCGCGCATAAAGGAGACTGGCAATTTCCTGAACACCGGGCGCGCGGAAGGGAACATACAAACCCAGGAATTGGTTTAGCCCGCCAATGTTGCTGGTGGTGTTGTTCAGGTCCTGTAAAAAGATGATTGTGCGGATTTTTTTGGTATGCTCGACAGACCAGGACAAAAGCTGGGTGAGATACTCCTGGTCGACAGGCGGCCCGTCCAGAACCAGGAGCAGTTCGTCATTATGTTCGTCCAGATAATCAAAAATGCTCTCAATGCGGTTTGCGTTGGAGCGCGCTGATGGAAGCCCTAACGTTTCAATTACCGCCATCAAGAAATGCCGCGGTTCTGTCACCGTATTGGTGTTCATATACAACCCCAGAACAGAGGACCTGGCGTTGGTCAGATAGCGGGTGGAGGCCGCCTTCATGGCCAGCATGCTTTTTCCGCTGCCCACAGCGCCGGCAATGACTCCCAGGTTTTTGGAGGGGTCCTTTTGGTCCTGAATGAAGCCGGAGGCGACTTCCAGAACGCGCCGCTGTTCGCTGATCAGCGGATAAAAGAAACGGGTATCCGGGTAGTGTAAGAAAGGATGTTCAAGTAAACCGTTGGAAAGTAAATCCAGAGTCGATATCATCAGGTAGCGCTCCTTTTGTATGTAAACAGGTTAGCACGCGCGTTGAATTAAGTCAAGTGCTTAATATTATCCACTCACTTTGAGAAACTGGCAAGCAAATTGTAATAAATAAGCAGGAGTAGCTTGTAAATAACAAAAAATAATGTAAAATGAACGCAAGTGAATTTTTCTCAAAAAAGGAGCGCGACGCGCCTATGGCAATTATATCCCTGATTAACCGCAAGGGCGGTGTTGGAAAATCCACCATTAGCATTAACCTGGCAGCCGGCCTGGCGATTTACGAGTCGCGCAAAGCCAGCCATAAGCCGGTTCTGCTGATTGACATGGATGACCAGTTGAGTGCGACAATTACTGCCATGGGCGGTGGGCTGGATGACCAGTTTGTTCCTATGATAACCGCGGAGAACAACTTCCCGACCGCGCTGGCCAACGGTTACGGCGCTTCTGACAATCTGATAAACGATTCCCTGCTCCCCCGCAAACGCGGCGAAAAGGTGCGCATCTTCCGGACCAACAAGGCGCGGATGGAAGGATTGGAAGCCGCCCTGAAAACCCGCGAAGACCCGGCCTTCCAGCTGACCTATTTTCTGGAACCGATCAAAGATGAGTATTCTTATATCATCATCGATAACCCGCCTTCCGCGGGTATCGTCCCGATGAATTCTTTGGTTGCCAGCACGCATGTGCTTATTCCGATCGAGCCGGACGGATTGAGTTTGATCGGCCTGGCAGATATTCTGCGGATGATTGAGGGAGTCCATAAAAACACCAATCCAGACCTCAAGATCCTGGGGATTATCCCATCGCGATTTCGCATGATACGGCGCCAATCTCGCGACGTCATAGAGGATATGGAACGCATGTACGGCCACCTGCTCCTGCCGTACATCAAAGACCTGGCGGAAATTTCAGCGGCTACCACGGCTGGATATGATGTGTTCTCGTATTGCCCGGAAAAATCACAGGCATACCGCTGCTTCTCAAACCTGGTAGACGCGGTGATGGGCAAACTGGGGCAGGCGTAGCTGAGGACGCCAGCGCGGCTGATAAATAAGAAGTGTGCCCATGGGCACAGTTGGCCTGGATGATTTATAGAAAGGAATCTGGAAAATGGCTGAACCGAAGAAAAAGGGGTTTGGGGAACTCATTAACATCACCAGCGACGCTTTTGGCGCGAGTACGAGCGAAGCTGAAGCACCATACCTTGAAAACGCGCCAAAAATGGTGAACAACCGACAGAGCGTATACCGCGTACCGCTTTCCATGATCAGACCGGACCGCTTCCAGGCGCGTTTTATGCTGCCGTATGAACTGCGTGAGGACTTCTATTCTCAAAAAGCGAATTGGGCGGAGACGGTGCGCCGCTGGCTGAAAATGGCGGAATCTGACCGCCTCATTCGGCGCGAAATTGAAGAGCTCATCGCGCTGGGGGATTCCCTGCATGATACCGGACAAATCAAACCGGTGACCGGGCAGGTCGTCAATATCAACGGCAAGGACGTCTTCCAGATGCTGACTGGCGAGAGACGGTTTTGGGCCACCGCTCTGAAGGCAGTGCGCGAAGGCAGCACAGAAGAACCGTATGTCCTCGCGCTCATTGATAATCAGCCAAGCCTGGAGAAGCAAATCGCGGAAAACATGGCCTACAAAGCCCTCACGCCGGTGGGCAAAGCCCGCGCTGCCGCCCGCATCGTTTTGGAGGCGAATAATATTAAGCCGGGCAGCGCTGAAGATGAGTTCGCTTACTTTCGTAAAATCAGCGAGGTTCGCCTGAGCGATGAAACCCGCGATGTGCTTATGAAAACATTGCAATTGGAACGCACATATTTCGGGCGCTTGATGAAATTCTTTGAACTGCCAGAGAACCTGCTGGAAATTTGCGACCGCGCGGAGATGCCTGAGCGCGTGCTGCGGGAGATAGTATCGTATGACCCGCAGTACTGGACGGGAGCTGTGCACTACTTCGCGGAGCATGAAGGCCGCACCTACCAGGATGTGCACGCCTTCCTGGAACGCGCGGCCGGCCGGGAGAAGACCCGTGCCGTGCGGCTGCCAACAGACCCGGCAACAAAATCCGCGCGGTCAATCAAGCGCGTGCTGCTGCATGTGGATGAACTGCCGCAGGAAGATAAAATCGGCTCCCTGGCGGACGCACTGGTGGGGGAATCGGACAAGGAAGAAGCGCAGCGTTTGGTTGCCCAGCTGGAACAACTGACAGCTGCGGTCCGTCAGCGGTTGGCCAATATAAAATAATTAACGACGCGAACCTTCAATTGGACCGGATTGGGACACAATCCGGTCTTTTTTTGCGCGCGCTTTTCGGGGACCAATCGAATGCCGGGTGAGGATAGAAAGCGAACGAACAGCAGCGAAGAATACCTCTGCGCCAGCGGTTCACAGCTGGCATTAAAAAATGCGCATAGCATAATTGCTGGTTATTGATAGTCTCAAAATGACAAATTCGAAAAAATGTGAATTGCCTGCCCTTACCTGATAATTACAGAGACCGCAAACTTTACTGGTACGCAGTTCCAAAGCGCGACTCCCTTGCCGGAGTAGCAAGGGTTCCCATAAATTAGAAAATTCAGATACAATACATCCCATTCGATTGCAAAAGGATAAATAATCTTGAAAAATAACAAAAATATCAGGCTGATTGTTGGCGTTGGTGTAATCGCTGCCGCACTTCTTTATCTGGTTATCAGCTCTACGCTCACGCAGTCGCAGTATTTTATGACTGTGGAAGAACTCAAGGCTGGGCAGACCGAGCTTGTCGGAAAGAATATCCGCATGTCCGGGGTCGTCCTGGGTGATTCGATTGTTTACGACCCCCAGACGCTGGACCTTACCTTTACTGTCGCCCAAATTCCCGGAGACCATAAGGTCATCAAAGAAATGGGTGGAATGTCGGCTGTGCTCGCGCAAGCGGCGCATGATCCCAGCCTGCCCACAATTTCGGTCCACTATAAGGGTCCGCGGCCGGATTTATTGAAGGACGAAGCGCAGGCAATCATGACCGGCGCTCTGGATGAGAACGGCGTTTTTCAGGCGAGTGAACTGCTCCTGAAGTGTCCATCCAAGTATGAATCTGAACTGCCCGAACAAAGCAAATAAATCTACACTCAGAGGCACATTTTATGTTCTATGTTGGTTTTGTAACATCATCGCTCGCACTTTTGGCGGGCGCAGCCGCGCTCATCCTGACAATTATCAGTCTGGCAAGCAAACAAACACAGCTGCCAGGCCCGGCTGTTTTGCTGGCAAAAGTCGGTTTCTTCGCCCATACAGCGGCACTGCTGACCCTGATGGTCATGCAGGTTCTGCAGGATTATTCCAATGTGTATGTTGTCTCCGTCATTAATCCGGCTATGCCGTGGATACTCAAACTTACAGCGCTGTGGGGCGGTCAGACCGGGTCGCTCTTCTTTTGGAGCTGGATTGTGTCTTTTTGCGCCTTTCTGGCGGTCAATGGCAAAAACCACCTGCTGGATAACTGGTCTTTCCTGGCAGTCAGTCTCAACCAAATTCTGTTTCTGGCACTCTCGCTGGCAGCCGATAATCCGTTCACGCGCGTCTGGGCGCTGCCCGACAGCAGCCTGGTAACAAGCCTGTTCGCGCCGGAAGCCGGGGCAGTGGTAGAAAAGCTGAACAACGGTATGGGCCTCAACCCCTTACTGCGCCACCCCGGGATGGTCATTCACCCGCCCTTGCTCTATATCGGTTACGCGCTCTACATGGTGCCATTCGCAGTGGGTATCTCCACGCTTATCCGCGGCTCCCAAACCGAACACCTTTTGGATAAAACCCGCGCCTGGCTGATCGCGGCCTGGGTGTTCCTTACAGCCGGAATTGTATTGGGCAGTTGGTGGTCTTATGATGTGTTGGGGTGGGGCGGTTATTGGGCCTGGGACCCTGTGGAAACCGCGTCCCTGCTGCCGTGGCTTACCAGCACCGCGCTGCTCCACAGTCTTCTGTTGGAACGCCGGAAAAACATTTTTCAGCGCTTTAACCTGCTATTGGTGCTGTTCAGCTACCTGTTGGTCATCTTCAGCATCTTTGTTACCCGGTCCGGACTGGTAAATTCTGTGCATGCCTTTGGCGAGAGCAGCATTTCCAAGCCCCTCCTGGGATTTTTGCTGTTTTCTCTGATTGCCTCTCTGGCACTGTTAATCTGGCGGTGGAAAGCCATCAGCAGTGAGTGGAAGTTTGGTTCCGCCTTCAGCCGTGAAGCCTTGTTTCTTTACACCAACATCATCCTGATTGCGCTGGTTCTCATCTGTCTGTGGGGCTTGATATTCCCCTTGATTAACGGTGCGCTGACAGGTGTGGAAATGACGCTGCACCGCGGATTTTATGACCGCAGCACAACACCGCTGTTCGCCCTGCTGGTAATTCTGATGGCTGTCTGCCCAATGATTGGATGGAACGCGGCGCAGCTGAGGCAAATCGACAGGAAGTTCTGGATTCCGCTGGCAACAGCTGTCATCGGTTTAGCAGCGGTTTTTCTCGGCGGGGTGCGGCAGCCCTGGGCGCTCGGCGGCGTGTTTACAGTGATTCTTGGTTTCTCCGCCCTGATTTATCTGACCATACGGGACGGCAAATCCATCGGGGCAAGGAAATTCCCGGCGTTTTTCTGGAAGCAGCGCGCCCGATACGGCGCGTGGCTGGTCCATGCCGGCATCCTGCTGATTGCTTTAGGCGTGATTGGCACCGGGAATCTTGCCGCCAGCATTGAAGGCACCATGCTCCCCGGAGAAAAAATGCCTCTGCGGGATTATGAGATTGAATTCGTGTCGGTGAGCGAAACTTTTGAGAACCCGGAATACATGACCGTGAGCGCAGAGACTGTGCTCTACAAGGACGGTAAAGAAATCGCCCGGCTGAATCCCGTGCAGCATATCTACCCGGACCGCCAACAATACATTACGATACCCGACGCGTATGCCACGCTGAAGGGAGATGTGTATACCCTGCTCGCGGGTTATGATGTTGAAGTTCCTTATATCACCCTGCGCCTGTCCGATAACCCTCTTGTGAACTTCCTGTGGATTGGCGGAATCTTCCTGGTGGCAGGCGGCACGCTGGCGGGGACTCTTCCCGGCGTGCGGTCCACTCGGGAGGATGAATTACCAGCGGCGGAGGAATCGCTTGACTCTTCAAGCACGGCAAATCTCTAAAGCCTACGGCGTTCAACGCGTTCTGGACAGACTCACACTGTCTGTTGACGCGGGGGAGGTGGTCTGCCTGCTCGGTCCGAACGGTGCGGGCAAGACCACGCTGATTCTCACCCTCAGCGGACTGCAGAAACCAGACAGCGGTGAAGTCTTATGGGATGGCCAGGCGGCTGGCGCCAGCGCGTTGAAATTGCGCCGGAGTATTGGCCTCATCCTGCACCAGCCTTTCTTATACGAACACCTGACAGGCTGTGAGAATCTGCGCTTCTATTCCCTGCTGTATGAAACCGGCCACAGCGAAGCTGACCTGCGCAAACTCATGGGCAGAGTCGGGCTGGCAAACGCGCGCCCGATTCCGGTGAGGGGCTTTTCGCGTGGAATGAAACAGAGGCTGACCATCGCACGGGCGCTGCTGTGCGACCCACGGGTTCTGCTGTTTGATGAACCCTACACCGGGCTGGACCAGCAGGGGTGCGGCATGTTGAACCAGCTGGTGCAGGAGGAAAACGCGCGCGGAAAGCTGATTTTGCTGACCACGCACGAACTCAGTTTTATCCGCCAGATTGCCACGCGTTTTGATGTCCTGCATCGCGGGAAAATTGCCGACAGCATCCCGAATGACGGAATCAGCCTGGATTTGCTTCAGGAACATTACAACACGGTGGTCAGCGCGGGCGGGACCCGCCAGAAGGAGCTGGCATGAGAGCCTGGCTTCATTCCGTGCGCGTGCTGGTCTGGAAAGATTTACTGCAGGAATGGCGCAGTCGGGATATCGTAACGTCCATGCTGGCCTTCGCGGTGCTTTCGCTTTTCATTTTCAACTACGCCCTCGAACTTTCGCCAATAAATCGCGCCGAAATCGCGCCGGGGATTATCTGGGTTGTGATGGTCTTCGCGGGCACGCTTGGACTGAACCGGTCCTTCACCGCTGAACAGGACCAGGGCTGTTTTGAAGGTCTGATGATGGCCGTTCCTGACCTTTCAGCAATCTATTTTGCCAAGCTGCTCACCAACATGCTGATGATGATTTTCCTGGCAGTGCTGGTCATCCCCATCTATTCTCTGCTGTACAACCAATCCCTTTTCAATTGGGCTTTTTTGGGTGTCCTGGGGCTGGGTGCCTGGGGTTACAGCGCAGCGGGCACCCTCATTTCCAGCATGACAGTGCAAACCCGCATGCGCGATTTGCTGCTGCCGGTTCTTTTATTCCCATTGTTGCTGCCAGTGAACATGGCTGTGGTAAAATCCTGCGGCGTTTTGCTTGGCACTGTTGCCGGTCAGGATATCCGCGGCTGGCTCAATCTGCTGCTGGTCTATGACGCGGTGGTTACTACACTGTCGCTATTGGTGTTTGAATATGTCATACAAGAATAAACTTTTACCCCTACTTTCTGGTTTCGCCTTCTTGCTGGTTTTGTTTGCCTTTATCCGCATGCTTTTCTTCACGCCGGTGGAACAAACCATGGGACTGGTTCAAAAGGTCTTTTACTTTCACATGAGCGCGGCATGGGTGGGGATGCTCGCTTTTCTCGCGTCGGCGGTATTCGGGCTGCTTTACCTTTCTCGTAAAGACCTGAAATGGGACACCCTGACCGCAGCAAGCGTGGAAGTCGGGCTGCTCTTCACGGTGATTTGCATCATCAGCGGAATGATTTGGGCGCGCCCTATCTGGAATACCTGGTGGACCTGGGACCCGCGCCTGACGACAGTCACAATTATGGCGTTTACCTATATCGCTTTTATGCTATTGCGGCGGGGCGTGGATAATCCAATCAGGCGGGCGCGCTTCAGCGCGATATACGCAATTGTCGGTTTCCTCAGCGTCCCGCTCACTTTTTTCTCGGCGCGCCTGCTGCGCACCATCCACCCGGTAGTTTTTGGCGGTGGAGAAACGGACATGAACCTTAATCCGCAAATGCTGGTTACGCTTTTCATCTCGCTGGGTGCATTTACTGTGCTTTATGTCGCGCTGCTGCTGCACCGGGCAAGATTGATGGCTCAGCAGGAAGAACTTAATCAACTGCAGGCTGCGGCGGACGGCAGCTACGACTGGGGAGCGTGAGATTATGGCGCAAACTGTAAACTATTTTATTGCCGGATACGCAGTCATCCTGGGCTTGCTTGGCGCTTACTGCCTGTACCTGTACCTGCTCAGCCGTAAACTCAAGCGCGAACGAGCATCCCTGGAGAATAAAAAAATTTGAATCTTTGAAGGAGGTGTAAAAAAAGATTGTGTGTTTTATCACATTGACAGATAGACGTACCGAATTATAATTGATATGCTTTTTATCCTAAATATATTAGATATTTAATAATGGAGAGAATGATGAAAAAGAGCACGTTGTTTGTCTTGTTGGCGGTAGTCGCCCTGGCATTGGTTGCCTGGGTCGGTTGTACTACCAAAGCAGCAGTGGAAGCTCCCGCGGAAGCAACCACCGCAGGGCTGAATGTGATTGCTGCCAAATGGGCTGGTTCAGCGCATGCTGATGCCGCCTCCGAAGCCTTCAATCACTGGAATGAGGACGACCCCCAGGAAGTTCCCCCGACCTGCGCGAAATGCCACAGTTCGACCGGTTTCCAGGATTACATCGGCGCGGACGGTTCAGAAGTTGGCAAAGTTGATGTAGCCGGCAAGATTGTGGACCCCATTCACTGCGCGACCTGCCACAACGATGCGGCTGACAAGCTGGATGCCGCAAAACTGCCCAATGGAACTGAATTGACCGGGCTCGGACAGAACGCCATCTGCTCCACCTGCCACAGCGGCATGGGCTCCTCCAAAGCGGTTGCTGATAAAGTCGCCGGCCTCGCCGAAGATGATGTCATTCCCGACCAGGGCTTGATGGGCGCGCATTATCTCGTTGCGGCCTCCACGATGGCTGGCGCTGACGGCGGAATGGGTTTCCAATATGAAGGCAAAACCTACGCTGGTACCTTCAAACATGCTGAACCTGTAAATTCCTGCACCGAGTGCCACGACCCGCACAGCCTGCACACCCAGAAGGTTCCTAACAGCGATGCTAATCTCTGCTCCACCTGTCATTCGGACGTCAAGAGCTACCAGGATTACAAGAAAATCTCGATGTCCAAAGTTGACTATGACGGCGACGGCACGGCCGAAAGCACCTATGAAGAAATCGAAGGCATGCGCGCGCTGCTGATTAAAGCCCTGGCCGGCTATTCCACCGCTAAATCCGGCGCAACCTTTGGCTTCAACCCGGGAGCCTATCCTTACGCTTTTGTTGATACCAACGCGGACGGCACTTTGAGCGAGGAAGAATCCGCTTTCCCGAATCAATTCAAGGCCTTCACTCCCCGCATGCTCAAAGCCGCCTACAACCTGATGTTCGTCACCAAGGATCCAGCTGCTTATGTGCACAATGCCGATTACGCTTTGCAGCTCCTGTTCGACTCCATTGAGAGCCTGTCCGAGTTCAGCGGCGTGAGCACCCAGGGTTTGGTTCGCCCCTAAGCCGGTGCGAATTCGATACTAAGTAGAAATCGAGACGCGGAAAATCATGGCAAAGAAAACTAAGCTGATCATTTTTGTGGCGCTCTTCCTTGCGCTTACACTGACCCCACTGGCAATCATGCTGGTCAGAGCCAATTGGGCGCTGCCTATCCGGGATCTCTCCGTCGCTCTGGCATTCTTTGGAATGGCGATTGCGGGGATGCAGTTTCTCCCAATTTCACGCATTCCTTGGCTGTCCGAAGTGGTGGAACTGGATAAGATGTACAAAATCCATCATGTGGTGTCTGCCTTCTCAGTCTTGCTGGTTGCCTTGCACCCTCTGGTGCTGCTGGTTACCGGTAGTGTGTACTTTAGAGGCTTCCTGATCATTGGCGGATGGATTGGCTTGGCTGGTCTTGTCCTGATTGCCATCACGTCTATTTACCGCAAGCAGCTCAAAATCAGCTATACCACCTGGCTGCTCATTCATGACCTGCTGACCTTGATTATCATGGTCTTTGGTCTGCTGCATATGTTCCAGCGCAATTACTATATGCGCGACGCTGCCATGACTCTTGCCTGGGCAATACTGATTGCGATCTGGGGCGGTCTGGCGCTGTATATCCGCGTTATCCGTCCTCTCATCCTCGCGCGGCATCCTTATGTCGTCGAAAAAGTCGTGGAAGAAGGCAAAGACACCTACTCCGTCTACCTCAAGGCGGATGGTTTCAAGCGCGCCCCGTTCAAAGCCGGCCAGGTTGCCTGGATCAGCAAAGGACGCTCGCCGTTTGTCATCAGCCGGAATCCCTTCTCCTACTCGGGCAGCACGGAATGGGAAGCTGTACGCTTCTCCATCAAGAAAGCGGGTGATTTCACCAATTCCATTCCCGACCTGAAACCCGGCGACCGGATGTTTGTTGACGGCCCGTACGGTACCTTCGACCTCAAAGATCCGCGCATGCAAAAAGGCCTGGTCCTGATGGGCGGCGGTATTGGTATCGCTCCAATCATGAGCATCCTCAACACAATCGCGGATACCGGCGATAAGCGCCCTGTGTATGTGTTCTACGGGGACTTGAATGAGCAAACCGAGCTCTTTGGCAAGGAGTTTGCTGACTTGCAGAATCGCATGAACCTGACCATGGTAAAGGTGCTTGAGAAGCCGATAGCGCCCGAAGCCTGCAAGTACAAAGGGTACATTAATAAAGATTTGCTTCTCAGCACTCTGCCGGAGAACTACAAGGAACTGTTTTACTTTATGTGCGGTCCCTTGCCAATGATGAACGCGATGAACAAGCATCTTGCGGCGATGGGCGTCGACCGGTCTCAGATTGCTACTGAAAAGTACGAGATGGCATAAAGAACTATGTCTGAGGACAGACCTCCCACTCGGGAGGTCTGTTTTTTTTTATGCTGAAACGCAGCCCTGCTGTATGTTTTGCAAATTTTCCTGCGGCTGGCAAGCACGGCAGGTATCATTAGGAAAATACTATCTCCGAAAGGCAAAACGAGCGGGTAATACCATGCCAAAAGATTCTGCACACGAACACGTTCCAAGCGCGACCCTGAATAAGAAACTAAACTGGGTCATTTTTTTCCAGTTCATTATTCTGGCAATCCTTGCTGCCTCTCTCATTTACCTCAGATAACCCGTGGACCTGCCGGTGCGATTTCGAGTTATTTTCCTGTGAATTTGGCAGAGGCGCGGGAGTTGCTTGGGGAGACCGCGGCTGATTAAACAGCCGGGGTTAACTTGCTCTGTCCGCTGGCATTGTTATTGCAACCTTGGTGCTAATACGACCCGCCACGCGCCGGAGAGCTGCCATGGCATCCGTAAATCAGGGCAGGCGCGTCGTTATTGCCGGAGGACGCAATGACAAGAGCATTTGGTGTGGACATCAGTAAATATCAAACAAGCCAGGATGGAACCAAGCGGCAGGATTTCAATGCCCTGAAGGCGCATCATGAAGAGGTGGTCTTTATTGCCGCCCGGGCAGGCGTGTGCTGGGGGTACAAAGACCCGATGTTTGATTATTACTGGAGCGAGATGGCGCGCATCAAGGTATGCCGTATGGCCTATCTGGTGGTGTACTTTGGTGAAAGCGCGATTTCCCAGATGGACGCGCTCTTTAAAATTGTGGAAGGAAAAGCAAACTGGGCGCACGACCGCCTGGTGCTCGACCTGGAAGTGGCAGGCATAAACACCCGGGACCGCATCACCAGCACTACTCAAAAATGCCTGGATATTTGCAAGGCCCGCACTGGTATGTACCCGATTTGTTACTCCCGGGCACAATGGGTGAATACCTATCTGAAGATTGACCAGCTTCCGACGCTTGATTGGTGGCTGGCTACTTACAAAAAGCCTTATCCCTACCCGGCCTATACGCCCGAGCATCCTGGCCCGCCAGACCTGCCAAGGGGTGTGAGCACATACCTCATTCATCAGACCGGCGACAAAAATAAGGCCATTGGCTCCGCCAGCCGCTACATGGATTATGACCGCTGGAACGGGAGCAAAGCCGATGTTTTGCGCTACTTCAACAATCCAGCCTATGTCAATCCCGACCCACCTCAGCCGGACCCAGGTAAAGTGCTTTTCCGTGCCCGCTGCGTTGTTTCCGCGCTGTACAAACGCGAAGGTCCCGGAACCCGCTATGCAGTGATCGGTTCGCTGAACCTGGGTGAGGAGGTTGATGTCTATGAGGTCAAAGAGGATTGGTTCCGGATTGACCCACAGGCTTCGGTGTGGTGCTCCGGGCATTCGCGCTACATGCGCCCGCTCGATCCCGGGCAGCCCGACCCGGTGAAGCAGCCGTTGTTCAAAGCCAAAGTGATTGTTACCGCCTTGTATAAACGGCGCGGACCCAGCGCGAGCTATGCCATTACCGGCTACCTGCGCAAGGGTGAAGAAATATCAGTCTACGAAGTCACGAACAACTGGTACCGAATTGACCCGGAAAATCAGGTGTGGTGTTCAGGAGCCCCTCAGTACACCCAGAAAATTTAACCAGCAGATAAATATAAACAAAAAGGCTGCCAACACGGCAGCCTTTTTGTGGAGTACTAAGCGGTTTACAGGTCGTTCAGGAGAACGGCCAGCGCCAGCACGACGAAGCCGGCCAGAACGAGCCAGAAGGCGTATTCCGCCAGCACGGCGATGACGCCCAATTTGGCCAGCAGGCCAGCCAGAGCGAGCACAAGCGCGACGATAAAGGTAACGAATTTTGGTGCGGAAAGTTTCATGATAAGCTCCTTTTGAAAGAATAATTGGTTATTTAGAATATCTTAACTATATTGTTGCGTACTGTCAAGTTGACAAGATGGGCCTTTCACTGTCCCAAACTAACCTAAACTCAGGCAAATTATAAACTTTGTACGCGTACTGATATAATCCTTCTACTACCAAAAAGGACGGTCACATGAGTCAGGATTCAACTCCCGCCGCGCTCCCGGGCATTAGTGTCGTTAAGAATGGTCCATACATCGTCGAAGGAGCAGTTCCCCTTGTCCGTAAAACGCAAATTGTTTCCGAGTTTGGAGAGCCTCTGAGCTGGCAGCTGCTTTCACGGTACGAGGTGCCGAAAGAACGCTATCGCCTCTGCCGCTGCGGCCACTCAAAGCACATGCCCTTCTGTGATAACAGCCACCTGCTAAAGCGCTTTGACGGTAAAGAAACCGCAGCCACCGACGGCAGCCAGGATGATTCCATTGTGCTCCCTGGAGGGAAACATATCATTGTCCGCCTTTATCGCGATTTGTGCATGAGTTCGGGGTTTTGCAACCTGCGGAATACGGGCATCGTGCGTCTGACAGCGGAATCTGAGGATACGCTCAAACGTTCGCTGGCCATTGCCATGATTGAACGCTGCCCAAGCGGCGCGCTGACCTACCAGATTGACCCGGACGAGCCGGAAGTCGAGCCCGACCTTCCGCAGGAAATCGCGGAGACATTTGAAATCACTTCGCATGGTTCCATCCGCGGTCCGTTATGGGTAACTGGTTACCTGCAGATAAAACGGTCCGACGGAGTGCCTTTTGTGGCGCGAAACCGCGTTACGCTGTGCTGCTGCGGCAATTCAGGCAACAAACCGCTCTGCGACGGCACGCACCGCCGAGACGCGGAGTGGGAAGCGGATTGGAAAAAGAAATAACCTGAAATTCTATTGCGCGGACCGCGCGCGCAGGTGGGCCAGTACTTCCTCCGCGCGAATCGGCAAACTGAACACCCGCAGCCCCGTCGCGTTAAAAAGCGCGTTGGCAATGGCGGGCGGGGTGGGGATGCTGACTATCTCTCCGACGCCTTTCGCTCCAAAAGGACCATCTTTTGCCGGGTGCTCCACAAGAATGGAGTCCACCATCGGGCTGTCCGCCGCGCGCGGGATTGGGTAGCGCGCCATCCGGTCGGTTTCCACGATGCCCTCTGACACCCGGAATTCTTCCATCAGGGCATGCCCCACGCCCATCACCACGCCGCCTTCCACCTGACCCTGAAATCCCAGCGGGTTGAGCACGCGGCCGGCGTCATTGGCGGAAATCACCTGCAGCACGCGTATGCTGCCGTCTTCCAGAGAGACCTCAATTTCGACTGCCTGCGCGCTGAAGGAGTAGGCAAAATGTATCGGTTCGCTTCCGCCCAGCGGGCTGGTTTTCGGGGCGTGGTACTCACTGTGAATTGTTCTGCCTATTGGCGTCGCGTCCATCAGCACGGCAATCGCCTGCCAGCTGGCCTGGACGGATGGTTCCGCGCCGGCAGCTTCCGGCATGTTCAGGCGCGCTCCTTCGGCATCCAGACAGATAAATTCCGGTTCTGTATCCCAGCGAACTGCCAGGTTAGCCAGGATGTGTTGTTTGAGCGCTTTGGCGGCCAAGAGGACGGCGTTCCCTGTCACAAAGGTCTGGCGCGAGGCTGTGGTCGGACCGCTGTTCGGGGTAAGGTCGGTATCCATCACCAGAATATCCACATCCCGCGGGTCCCGCGAGAAAACCTCCGCCGCGATTAACTGCATGGTTGTCACCAGGCCCTGACCGATTTCGGCGGCGGCTGTGCGCACCTGCATTCTGCCGTCCAGCAAAAGCTCAATATCCGCCGCGCCGGCGTCATCCGTGCCGCTTCCCAGGCCGGTATTCTTGTATGCCGCGGCAACGCCCCAACAGCGCAGGTATTGTTTGCCGTCCCGGATGAGATGGCGCGGTTTGAAAGGCGCTTCTCCCGCTCGCGCGCGCAGGCTGCGTTCCACGGCCCGCAAACAATCGTGCAGTCCGACGCTTTCCTTGAGAAGTTGGTTGGTGTTTGTCAGGCTGCCTTCGTACAGGGCGTTCATCTTACGCAGTTCCAGAGGGTCGATATCCAGCGTGTGGGCGAGAATATCCATCATGCTTTCCACCGCGAAAGCGGACTGCAAAACGCCAAACCCTCGGAAAGCGCCAGCCGGCGGGTTATTCGTATAGACAGCGTAGCAGTCGGATTTTACATGCGGAATGACATACGGACCGGTGGAATGGGTGGTCGCGCGGGTCATCACGGGCTCTCCAAGCGATGCGTACGCGCCGGTATCCCCGAATAGCTCTGTTTCCGCCGCCACCAACAGGCCGTTGCGGCGGGCGCCTAACTTTACGCGGATTTGTGTGGCGTGCCGTTTGGGGTGCACCAGCATGCTTTCCCGCCGGTTGAAGAGCAGCTTGACGGGTTTGCCGGCGGCCCGGGCAAGCAGAGCGGCGTGAATCTGACCGGCAATGTCTTCTTTTCCGCCAAATCCCCCGCCGGTGAGCTGACCGCGGATGCGCACGCTTTCTTCCGGCACGCCCAGAGCCGCAGCTACCTGACTGCGGTCAGAGTAGGGAATTTGGGAACCGACATAAATTTCCATGCGGCCGTCGGGCAGCGGCACAGCGATGCTGCATTCCGGCTCCATGAACAAGTGGTCAGTGGAAGGCGTGTGGAAAGTGTGTTCAAGGATAATTTCCGCGTCCTGGAAGCCTTTCTCTGCATCGCCTTTGCGCACTTTAATATGTTTCAGCAGGTTACCGTCGGGGTGCAGTTGCGGCGCATCCGGGGCAAGTGCCTGCTGCGGTGTGGAAAGGACCGGCAGCAGCTCTAAATCCACGCGGATTCGGGCAGCTGCTGCGTCGGCTTCAGCCTGTGTATCTGCTGCGACCAGCGCCAGGGCATCCCCCACGGTCCGCACGCGCTCCCCAATGCCGACCAAAATCGGCCAATCGTTTCTGTAAACCCCGTGAAAGCGCGCGGCAGGCAGGTCTTCGGCGGTGAGTACCGCGCGAACACCCTTTTCTTTCAGGGCGTCAGAGATATCCAGACCGCGCAGGAAAGCGTGGGGCACATTCGCGCGCAGTACGCGCGCGTAGAGCATCCCGGGGAATGTCAGGTCGTCGGTAAAAACCGCGGAGCCGTCCGCTTTAGCGGCTGCGTCCGGTCGGGGATGCGGGGTGCCGATGACGCTGTTCTTCGCGGCCGTCAGGCTGACCTTTGGGGCCGGGAGGGGTCCGCCGCCGCGCATGACCGCGGAGGCCGCCAACACAGCCTGCAGGATGGCTTCATAGGCGCCGCAGCGGCAAAGCACGTCCTTCAGCGCGGTTTTGAGTTCCTCATAATCCGGTTCAGGGTGTTTCAGGAGATAGGCGTAGGCATTCAAAATCTGCGCTGGCGTGCAAAAACCGCATTGAATCGCACCGTAAGAAACAAAGGCTTGCTGCAGCGGATGGAGGCTGCCCGGAATGGGGGATAATGCCCGCAGACCCTCAATGGTGAGGATGGATTTGCCCGCGGCATTTTTGGCGGGGAAAAGACAGGACTTAACCGGTCTGTCATCCACCAATACCGTGCAGATTCCACAACGGCCTTCGCCGCAGCCAATTTTGGTTCCGGTCAGGCGGAGGCGTTCGCGCAGCAGCGCGGAAAGAGTTTCGCCGGGAATTTCAGGAAGGGAATAGGAACTGCCGTTAACGCGCAATTCTAAATTTGCCATAACCAAATTATATTACAGTGTATGGCGGGCTGCTTCCATTTGCGTCCCTAAGCCAAGTGCGGCAGGCTGCCAGAAAGAGAGCTGCGTGAAAGCAGTTTTGCCGTTGTAACGAGAATTGGCTTTTGGGAAGGAGAGCTGTGCTATAATAAAAAATACAAATGTCTAATATAAGGAGCTAAGCATGAAAGGTAATCAGAAAGTCCTGGAAGTTTTAAATGATTTGCTTTCGGATGAATTAACCGCGATTAACCAGTATATGGTGCACGGCGAGATGGCTGAAGATTGGGGTTACCCGGTCCTGCACGAAGCGATTGAAAAACGCGCCATCACTGAAATGCGCCACGCCGAAAAACACATTGCCCGTATCCTGTTCCTGGAGGGCATCCCGATTGTATCTGAACTGAAAAAGATCCACATCGGCTCGGACGTACCAAAGATGTTCGCCAACGACCATGCTGCTGAACTGGAAGCGATTGAGAAATACAACGCGGCCATTAAAGTTGCTGTGGAAGCCGGCGACAACGGCACCAAAGAAATGCTCGACGCGATCCTCGTTGATGAGGAAGACCATCTTGACTACATCGAGACCGAGCAGAGCAAGATTGAACAGATGGGGCTGGCGTTCTACCTGTCCACCCTCACCGCAGAATAGGAAAAGCTTCCCTGTACCGATCCAGTCCCGCCGGATGAACCGGCGGGACTGATTTGCGCGTAGCCTAATAGCTCCCGCGCTGCCAGCAGCGATGAATAAAACTTCAGCCGCCCTGCTTTGGGCGGCTGATTGTTTAAGCATTCATTTCCGGAACGCGATAGATGGCAAGAGAATAATTCGGCGGTGTGCATTCCACCACGCTGCTGCGTTTCACGCAGGTGAGGTCTACTGCCAGTCTTCAATATGATTGCAGTCAGCGATATTCACGTAAACCCACCAATACCCGTCTTTCTGAAATGCCTTCACAGCCAAAAGTTCCGCCCCGACGTTACCTTTGTTCGTGGGGTAGAGAGGGTGGATGGCATAAAGTACGACTCTTTCAGCGCGATAGCCGGTCGTCAGGCCGCAGTAATAATCCGCTGAGCTAACTTTACTGGGCGCGCTGTTCCCGCTGTTGGTGACCTTAATGCTGCTGATGACATCCTTGGCCTGGTTCAGGATATCTGAAATTTCTCCGCTGCAGCCGGCAGAAAGCACAATGACCAGGGCTAAACAAACAGCCAGCGTTTTTTATATTTCCTCCACTTGATTAACACCCTATGAACAGAGCAAGTTGAATGGACTGAAAGGACAGGTCCGTTGGGACCAGAGTCATTGGAGTGGAAATTGGATATCTGAAGCGTTGTCATTTTTTGGTTAAAACCATACTTAATATTGGCCGCGTAGTTTCCTGTCGCGGCGCTGTATAATGAACATGTCGATGTTTTTCTGCGTTTTCCCAAGGAGATGATGATGCGAACCCGCCCAATCTCGTTTGTCCTTCTCTGCGCTGCTTTTCTGTTCATTTTGCAGGCATGCGGACCGGCTCCCACGCCGGCGCCGCTCCCGACCGAGGCACCGACACTGCCGCCAGTCTCCCCAACCGAGGAAGTGCCGCCGACCGAGGCACCGACACTGGAGCCGACCCCGATTCCCGAACCTACTGAAATGCCGGTTCCACCCAATGGACAGATTGTCTTCCGCTACGGCGCCAATCTCTGGCGCTACCTGGTTGATTCAGGCACGCTCATCCAAATCACTTTTGACGGCATTCCCGGAGACTACAGCAATATGTATGACAAAGCGGAATTTTCCCCGGACGGCGCGGTATTGGCGTACACCAGGGGCGAAAGCAGCTTTATGACCGATTTCACCAGCGGTGCTTTGATGGATATGACAGCCTACGGCAAATTCATCAAGTGGAATGGTGTCGGCCGGCAGTTTTTCACCACGCTCGGGGATATGACCTGTCCGCCGGTTGAGAACCTGGAAGACCAGGCACTGCTGAACTTTGATGTCATGCGCTACGATCAAGCCAATCTGAGCGGCGCTACCAATCTCGGCAACATTGGCGGGGGGCTGAAATTTGTCAGCACCATTTCCAACGACGGCCAGTGGCTGGTCGCAAACCACTGCGGCTGCTATTCTGAATGCGGCAGTGAGAACCTCTGGCACCTGCCCACGCTCAGTCAAATCAGCTCGCCGCTCAGCTTTCCAATCGGGGGATTGGACTTTTCACCGGACAGCACGCACCTGGTTTTGGGGCAGTGGCAGATGTTTGGTTATCAGGAAAGCGCGCTGTACACTGCCGGCAGCGACCTGAGCAGTCCCACCGCAATTTACTACCTGGCCGGCACCGCGCCAATCCGCCAGGAATGGTCGCCCGATGGGGCTCGGATTGCCTTTACCCTGGCTCGCATCGACCCGGCGGAGATGAGCATTACCGAGCGGATGGTCATCATCACCAGCGCGAATGGGCATGAACAGCAGTTGGTGGACAGCGGCACGGCGGAGTTCCTGGCCTGGTCGCCAGACAGCAGCCGGCTGCTTTACAGCCTGGAAAGCGGAGGTGCGCGCGCTGTCTTCATGTACGACATCGAAACCGGCGTTAAAACGCTGCTGCACTTTAATATTGATGATTATTCCAACAGCGCGGTGGACTGGGGCAGTCTCTCCGCGGGAGACCTGGGGTTATAGGCTCAGTAAGAAGGTCTGCCTTCGCCGATGATTTGGCCGCGGTGAGAGCGCTTTGTTGACTTGCTATGAACGATACGCGTTTTGAAATCTTTGTGCCTGCTGGCACTGACGCCGAGCAGGCGCTGGCAGCCACCACGCACCTGGGCGTCGCGGCGCATCCGGACGACCTGGAAATTATGGCAATTGACGGAATCCTCAAAGGCTACGATGGTGGCGGGAACGTATTTAGCGGTATTGTACTGACGAACGGAAGCGGCGCGCCGCGCGGCGGGAAGTTTGCCGGCCTGAATGGGGCCGGGCTGGCGGCGCTGCGCAAAGAAGAACAAAAAGAAGCCGCGCGCGTCGGCAGATACGGCGCGCTGGTCTTTATGAATTACACCAGCCAGGATGTGAAGCAGCGGAGCGGCATCGTGGAGAGCATCGCGAAGGCCATTGCAGCGGCACGCCCCCGCGTTATCTACACCCACAGCCTTCTGGACGCGCACCTGACCCACAGCGCGGCTGCCTGGCGGGTCGTGCAGGCGCTGCGAAGCCTGCCGGAGGAGTTAATACCCGAGCATGTTTACGGCTGCGAGGTTTGGCGCGGGATGGAATGGCTGCCAGCGCGCTGGCGCGTCGCATTTGACTGTTCACGGCGCCAAAAGCTGCAGCGGCAGCTGCTGAAAGTATTTCGAACGCAAATTGAAAGCGGAAAGCGTTATGACCGTGCGGTGCCGGGCAGGCGCGCTGCCAATGCCACCTTCGACCGGCCAGACGCGGCAGACCAGGCCCGCGCGACGGCATACGCGCTGGATATGACGCCGCTGGCGCGCGATAAGAGCCTTTCCGCGCGCGCTTTTCTTCAGGAAATTCTGCGGGACTTTGAACAGGATGTGCTGTCCGCTCTGCCGGACGACGCCTGAGGCAGCCTGTCCGAGATTGGCGCGCTGTTAACGAAAATCTGCACCATTTTCACTTAACATGCTTGTATTCTTCAGAATTCGCCTATAAAATAAAAGTGAAAGGAGGACAAGGAAATCCTCTCCGGATGATAGGACTCTACACACTCTCGTTTCACAGGTAATCGATTGTCATTAGCCTTGGATGGCAAGGCTGTAAAACAAAAAAGTATTCCGTTTATTATGCGAAGCTCGCCAGCTTCTGTCCAAAATCAAGCGAATATTTTATAAAAATTAAATAAGCTTGTTCTTTCTTGCATACTCAGACTGTTCAAATATGACAGTCATTCTTATGCTAACTTCGTGTCAAACGACCTGAGACTAAAGGTCGGTTGTTTCCAGACTTCACACGTGAAAAGGAGAAACCATGCGAACAACGAAGCTACTTTCACTGATTGTAGTTATGGTTTTCTTGACTGGTCTTCTGGCGACTTCAGTTTCCGCTGATCCGCCCGTTCCTGAGCAAGAAAAGCAAACTGTCGAACCGCAATCTGGAATCAGCCTGAGCGCGCCCCCAGCGGACATTCAAAACGTCGCCAGCTCAGGCCTGCAAAGTATCACACCCACCGAGCTTCCTATTGGGACAGCATTCGACATGTGTTTTACGTTTTTGGTCCAATCTCCAGACGCTGAATATGGGGACCGAGTGGACGTTGACCTGCCGGATGACTGGACGGTCAATTCTGTCGCCGCGAATTCGGTGCCTGCCGCGAATGGCTGCAGTATGTCATTACCGCCAGTCTCTGGCACCGACGGCGGCAATGTCGTGTTTTGGCGGAGTGCCGGTACCCTTCCTACCGGCTGTGGAGCCTGGAATGGCGGTTCAGCAGGCGTTCTGTTCAACTTTTGCGCCAACGTGACCATCCCGAATACCAGCGGAGCACCGTGGAGCCTGCCATGGAATTACATTGGGGATTATTGGGGGAGTACTCCGCACTACGCCTGGGGGACTTTTGGACCCGTTGGCCCGGTAAATCCGTTGCAGTTGACTCCAGAAACATACCATACCACGGGTTGCCCGAACCAAGAGGACACCTATACTTTCACTGCCTCTAACAGTACAGACAGCGAAATGACGATACATCTTGCCTACGCTGTAACTGCCGGACGAGGTGCTTGCGGCGGCCCCGCGAGTCTGACCATTCCTGCCTATGGGAGTTCTGCTTTCGACGTTTATTACGCAGATGCAAATCTTGTGGGAACCAGTTTTGTGTGCGAAATCACAGCGGTCGACGCTGCCGATTCTGCTAATACCGACACATCCCAAATCAATAAGGATGTCATTGGCTGTTACTGGGATCCCGCCGGGTGGCAGCCTGAACCGATTGCGGATGCTATCCCGAACCAATGGTCAGCAGGTGTGGTGGGAACGCACCCTGACGCGGCTGGTCCTGTAGGTTATGTCATCGGCGGGCTGCGTGAAGGTTCGGGAGTGCTAAATTCAGCCTTGCAGATGTTTGACCCGGCGGCAGGAACCTGGACACAGCTGGCTGTAATACCCAACCCGCGTTTCAGCCCGGTGGCTGGCTGGATAGACGGGCTGTTGTACGCGGCTGGCGGTTTTGATGCATCGTTTGGGTCTACAAATGATTTACAGGTTTACGACCCCGTCACGGGGCTCTGGGATAACTCCACCCCAACCGACATGCCTGTCTCGCTGGGCGGAGGCGCTGGCGGAGTTGGAACCTGTTCCACAGCAAGTGGTGAATGCCTCTTCCACGTGGGCGGTTCATCGGATAGCAATTTCTCAAGCACGACGCTGCAAACCTGGGAGTATAACCCGGCGGCAGATACCTGGACGCAGCTGGATAATAAACCTGCTGGTGCCTCATCCGACGGCTTTATCCTGGGCGCGGGGGTGGGCTGCGGAGGGAAAATCTATGTCGGCGGTGATTACCGCGGATTCCACGACTTTTTTGTCCTGGATCCCACCGCGCCAGCTGGCTCACAATGGTCAACACTGGCGAGTATTCCCGCGGCAGCGGGGGCAATGACCCCTGCCATGGTTTGTCACGAGGAGGAACAGAAAATCTACCTGCTCGGAGGTGATCCAGACGGATATTGGGGCACTTACAACCGCACCGTCTTTGCCTATGATATCGCCTCTGACACTTGGGAAGGGCCACTTTCGCAAACTTTGATAGTAGGCCAGCTTGGTTCCGTTGGTTGGTCTATGGCTGGCAAGTTGTGGAGCGTTGGTGGCACGATTGGGTCCTATGCAATATCACCCATGCCTTTTGAGTCGCTCGGAAGAGTAGTTTGTGTGATTGCATACAGACAATATCTGCCGCTGCTGTTGAAATAGTCAGTATACAAAACGCAAGGCGCGGTTCGCGCCGCGCCTTGCGCGCCAGATAGACTCTACTCTTGGAACTTTGGAAAATTCGAAAGGTCTTAAGGCTTTTTGCGCCTGGTGACAGGCGTCTCTTGTGTTAATCGCGCTGATAATGCCGGGCAGACCCTTGCAGTCGATGCTTTGCGGGCTTACAAACGCAGCGCAATTCGTTATCCCGCCTGGCAGAGTTTGCGCTAATGGAAGAGTTGGTAGAAAAAGGGCGGAACTGTGAAGGCGCCCAGTTTGAAGATGTGCACCAGGATCAGGCTGCCAGCTGCGACCAGAACCGCAAAGGCAATTAGGGCGTAATCCCACCAATGGTAGCGCAGTTCAAACAGCCAGGTGCGTTTGCGCTGACCAAAGCCGCGCAGGTCCATGGCATTGGCAATATCTTCGCTGGACAGGATGGCGTTCATCGTCACCGGGATGAGCAGCGGCGCGATTCGTCCAATCTTGCGAATTAATCCGCCTTTCACGTCATCCAATTCGAAAGCCCGGGCGCGCTGGGCATCCATGGTAATTGAAAAATTCCGCGCCAGGCTGGGGATGAAGCGGATGGCCAGCTCCATGGTGTAGGCCAGTTTGTCGGGCAAGCCCAGCTTGCTGAAGGTGGCACCGTAAGAGCGCGAATCCATCGTGTAGGGTATCAGGATAAAGAACATGGAAATGCCGCCGATCCGCATCAGCTGACAGATGGCAAACCAGATTCGGTCCACGGTAAGGCCCGGGCGTAGCAGCCGTCCGAACAGGCGGACGCCATCCGGCCAGACCAACTTGCCGCCTTCGGGCACGACGCCGCCCGCTCCTCCGCCGGTGATGATGGTATTGACAATAATCATAGTAAACAGCATGATGAGCACCAGCGTCCAGCCGCGGCGCGTTTCTTTCCAGGTGGTTCTCCCCAGGCTGTACCAGATGACCGCGATGCCAAACAGAACCGCCAGCATCGCGCTGTTCCATGTCGAAGTGGCGGCAATCAGAAAGGCAAAGGAAAAAATCCAGCGCGCCCGGGGATCAATATGGTCCATCGGGCTGCCGCGGTACTTATAGTGCCAGCTTACCAGCATCTTGAGTCAAAAAAGGGGGCAGGCGGTATTCGCCGCCTGCCCGCATAGTTAAATTAGCTGCGGCCGCTGCGCTGGGTGATGGCAGCGTAGGCAATCATCAGGAGAGGAACCAGCACCAGTCCATTAATCACATCGGGGATAAAGGACGGCAGGAAGTTGGCAAAAATCACGGTATTCATATCCGCGCCGGAAACCCACATCTCGGAGAGCGATGCCACGCCCATTCCGATAGCGGAGCCAAGCACCACGAACAGCTCTGCCAGCAGGATGGATTTGCCGGCTTTGTAATCCTGGATGAGAGGGTAGATGAGCCCCGGCACCAGACCGAGCAGACCATTGCCCAAATCCCACCAGAACCAGAAGCCGTAACCGGAGAGCAAATCAGCCAGGATGTTGCCGACAAAACCAGCGATGAAACCCACGATGGGACCAAAGGCGATGCCGAAGAACATCGGGATGACAACAGCCGGGCGGAAAGAAACATTGCCAGCGCCGGGCAGCTGGATCATGTTGGTGGCGTATGCCAGGACGGCATACAAGGCCGCGCCAATAGCGGCATAAACAACTTGTTTTGTACCGAATTTCCACAAAGATTTCTTTTCCTGCATGGATACCTCCTTAAAAATAGATGAAGAAACAAGACAAAACTATTTTACACGATATAACGCGCCAGCGCTTCTGCCCGCTGAAACTTACCCGTGCGGGGCAGCAGGCGGTAGTTCAATTCCAGCAGGCTGGTGGGAAGCAGCCGCCAACGCAGCAGCTGTTCAGAATCCTTCAGCACATCCTGCGGCAGGCCGTCAGCGGCAATTTTGCCGTCGTAGAGCATTATGATGCGGTTGGCGTACGTGAGAGCAAGGTCAAGGTCGTGCGTAATGAAAATGATGGAATCGAAGCCGGGCATTTGCAGGATGGTATCCATAAAGGATTGGTAATTCCAGTAATCCTGTCCGGCGGTGGGCTCGTCCATCATCAGAATGCGGGAGCGCATGGAAAGCACAGAAGCAATGCTCACGCGTTTTTGCTGCCCAAAGGAGAGCGCCAGCGGAGGCGTAGCCAACTCCTCCTCCAGGTGAACGGATTGAATCGCCCAGCGCACATTCTCGGCGGTGATTTCTTTGGAGAAGCCCAGATTTTTGGGTCCGAATGCCAGCTCGTCCTGTACCGTAGGGGCGAAAAGCATCTGCGTTGGACTCTGAAAAACATACCCGACCGTCTTGGCGGCTTTTGCCACGGTGGTGGATTTGGAGTCCGTGCCTTCCAGAAGCACGCTGCCGCGCGTGGGCTTGAGCAGCCCCAGGGCATGTTTCACCAGCGTGGTTTTTCCGGAACCGTTATGCCCCAAAATCGCGATGACCTCGCCAGCGTGGATGCTGAGGTTTACCCCGTGCAGCACTTCGGGCAGATCCTCGTGGTAGCGGAACCCGACATCCTGAAACTGGATTAAAGGTTTGGAAAGGTCCAACGGAGGGACAGCCGGCACAAAGTCTTGCTCGGGCTCGTCTTTTGCCCGCTCCAGGATGGCTGGAGCCGGCAGCTTGATTTTATGGTAGTCCACTACCCGGGTCAGTCCGTCGGCTTCGTCTTCATAGACAATCTCGCCGTCTTCCATGTACACGACGCGCTCCGGGTGGATGGCAAGCACATCCTCCACGCGGTGCTCCACAATCATGACGGCCAGTCCCTCATCCGCCAGCTGTCGGAAGGCCAGCAGCGCTTCCCTGGCAGAGGCGGGGTCTAGACTGGCAAGCGGTTCGTCCAGCAGCAGGATTTTTGGCTGCATCGCCAGCACGCCCGCCAGCGCGACTTTTTGTTTTTCGCCGCCCGAGGTTCCAAAGGTTTCTTTATCGCGCAGGTGAAGAATATGCAGGCGCTCCAAAGCTGCTTCCCCGCGCCGGATCATTTCCGCGCGGTCCAGCCCCAGGCTTTCCAGGCCAAAACAAACCTCGTTTAACACATACGTGCCGAGTATTTGTCTTTCCGGATCTTGCAGCAGGGTGCCGACGCACTGCGAGATTTCCGCAAGGTTCTTTCCGCGGACGCTTTCACCGTAAAGCAGGATATCGCCTGTCATCTCGCCGTGGTAAGCTTCCGGGATGAGGCCGTTGATACAGCGCATCAGGGTGGTCTTGCCGCAGCCGCTTGAGCCTGCCAGAAGCAGCACTTCCCCCGGGCGCAGTTTCAGGTTAATGTTTTTTATTGCCGGAGCGGAGCGGGAATTGTAACGGAATGAAAGGTCGCGAATGACAAGCGGAAGCGGTTCAGTTTCAGGCATTCAAAAAGACCTCAACCACATCGTCAATTTGCGCGGACAGGGCATTCCTGGCGCTGCCGTTCACAAGCGCGATTTCGATGTAACCTTCACTGTCTTCCAGGGCGACCAACTCGCCGGGCTGTTTGTGCCCGTATGACAGCACAAGCCCCTCAATTGTTGTGCCGCGCACAGAAAAAGTGACCCGGTCACGGTTCTTGACCCAACTCGCGGGCAGGTCTGTGGTGAGATTGCCAAAAACATCCGCCAGCAGGATGTGCGCGCGGTAGCCCGTCTCGGTTGGTTCTGGCTTTGGGAGGGGCTTGCGGACGATTTCGGTAATTGGCGTGCCCAGCTCGGACAAAGCCACGCCGGCGGCCAGGTGAGCTCCGCAAGGAGCAAAAATATCGCGTCCGTGAAAGGTGCGGCTCACTTTTGGAAGCCAGTATTGTGGTTGGTCCAGACAGACCATCTGGATAGAATCACCCGCGGCTTCGGCATCTTCCAGCATTGGCGTCAGCAAGCCATTGTCAGGAGCAATGAAGAATTGGTTACCAAAACGCGCGCCAATCGGCCGGCGGTCTGTCCCCACGCCGGGGTCTACCACAGCGATGTGTACAGAGCCGGGCGGAAAGAAGGGGGCCGCGCGCCACAGTGCGATGGCTCCCTGGCGGACATCCTGGGCGGGAATGTCGTGGGTGATATCAGCGATTTGGACCCCCGGGGCGATGTTCCAGATGACCCCTTTTAAGGTACCGACAAAGCCGTTGGCGTTTCCAAAATCAGTTGTAAGTGAAATGATTGTCATGCGCTAAGGTTAACATCCGGTCGGGAAAACGTCAAGAATTTTGGATGCCAGCGGCGCGGACGACTGCTTGTTTTCGCGGTAAACGGCAGGCAAAAAGGGTCTGTTTTGTAAAAACTGGTCTCCGCAATTTAGAAAATCTATATTAAGATTAGATTAATTCTTGACAAACAGAAGATTAGGATTAAAATAGTTGATATGTTTACTAAATGCGCGATAGTTTAATTTGCAGGGAAATGGCTTCGGAACGCATGGCTTTTTACGAATCATTAAAAGCAATTTTCCTTCACATCGATAACCACGAGAAGGCTTTCCTTAATCGTTTTAACCTTTCGATTCCCCGCTTTTACGCGCTGGTGCACATCCACAATCATCCTGGGATAAACTACATAGACCTGAGCGACCTGATGCTTTGCACCAAGTCCAACACGACCCGCTTTGTGCAGGGCATGCAGAAGGACGGACTGGTCGTGCGCAATATGCACCCTGAGGACCGGCGCAGCTTTCAACTCTCGCTGAGCCCAACAGGCAATGCGCTGTATCAAAGAGTATATCCCGAATACCTTGCGCTCGTGGACAAGCTGTTGTCCCTCTTTAGCGATGAAGAGCTGGAACGCTATGCTGTTGCGAGCAACCACATCGAAAACACCCTGGCACCAAAGAATTCAACGGGCCAGAAAGCCGCGCTGCGCGTGGAAAACCCGCAGCCTGTTTCAACCCCCATCCATTGAGGTCAGGATGTCTATTTCTTTAGGCAAACACAGCCAAAAATATTCAACAGTTTCAAAGGAGAAACAAATGAAGAAAAGTGTATTGTTCGTCGCAATCTTTTTGATTGCATCTCTGGTGCTCGGCGCCTGCGCCACCGCAACAGAGGCCCCCGTTGTGACCGAAGCCCCGACTGAGACTCCTGTCGTTACCGAAGCTCCGACCGAAGCCCCGACCGAAGCTCCGACCGAAGCTGTCGCTGGTACCCTGCGCATCTGGGCTGACGAACAGCGCGCCCCCGTTCTTACTGAATTGGGCGAGCAGTTCAAGGCTGAGTACAATGTGGAAGTGGTCGTTGAGAATATCTCCGGTATTCGCGATCAATTCACCGTTGCCGCTCCCGCTGGCGAAGGTCCCGATATCATCGTCATCGCGCACGACCAGATGCCAGCGCTTGTCGCTTCCGGTCTGGCTGCCGAAATCGACCTTGGTGAAAAGAAAGCCGATTTCGTTGAATCCTCCATTAAAGCCTTTACCTATCAGGGTAAGCTTTATGGTATGCCCTATGCCCAGGAAAACCTCGGCTTCTTCTACAATACCGAACTTGTCCCCACTCCTCCCACCACCTGGCAGGAAGTTTACGACATCAGCAAACAATTGATTGCTGACGGTAAAGTGGAATACGGTATCGTCCTCGCCGGCACCTCCTACGATGCGTATCCCTGGATGACCTCTCAGGGCGGCTACATCTTTGGTCTGGATGCCAATGGCGACTACAATCCTGCTGACCTTGGCGTTGGCGGTGAAGGCATGATTAAGTTTGGCGAAATGGCTCTGCAGTGGGTCAAAGACGGCGTGCTCTCCCCGAACACCGACAATACCACCGCGAAATCCATGTTCAAAGATGGCAAAGTGGCCTTCTTCATGAATGGCCCATGGGAAATCAAGAACCTGCGTGAAGCCGGCACCCCCTTCGCGATCACCAAGTTCCCCGACGGCGGCACGCCCTTCCTTGGCGTCCAGGGCTTCGTTGTGAACGCATTCAGCGAGAACATTCTGCTGGCTCAGTCCTTCCTGACCGAATTTGTCGCGACCGAAGAAGCCATGCTCAAGTTCTATGAAGCCGATCCCCGCGGTCCCGCCTACATTCCCGCTCTTGAGAAGATGGACGACCCCGACCTGCTGGCGATTGCTGAAGCTGGCGAAGGCGCTCTGCCAATGCCCGCCATCCCCGAAATGGGCGCTGTCTGGTCTGACTGGGGCAATGCCCTCACCTTCATCATCAACGGCGAGAAGACCCCTGAACAGGCTTACACCGATGCCGCGAACAACATCCGGATTGCCATCGCTTCCAAGGGCATGGTCAACGTGCCTGGTTCCTACCAGAGCAAAGTCGGCTGCGCTTCTGACTGGATGCCTTACTGCCCTCAGACCGCTCTGGTGAAGGGCGACGACGGCAAGTACACTGGCACCTTCCTGATCCCCGCTGGCGAATACGAATGTAAAGTTGCCCTTGACGGCGGTTGGGCTGTCTCCTACGGCGACGGCGACGCTAACTACAAGTTCACGGTTGCCGCTGACGGCAATGTGACCTTCATCTTCGATCCTGAGGCCAAGACCCTCGAGATCATCGTTCCATAAATTAGTTTCTGAAGTAATGAGGAGACCAGGGTATCCTGGTCTCCTCCTGACAATTTAATAGAAAGGAGTGACGGGTAATGGGTGAAACGACTATCACGAAAGCTCAGTTTGCCAAGCGAACGATTTCTGGTGTTTCCTCGATTATCACTACCGCAATTGTCCTCATAGTTGATGCGCTCCTTGGATACTTCACATATCGATTAATCGCTCTGGGATATATCCCGCTGGCGATAATTTTCGTGTTGATTATCGCGATCATCAGCTTCTCGTTCCTCGTTCCTAAAGCCAAGATGTTCCGCTGGATGGCAGTTGGTCTGGCTGCCTGGCTTCTTTTCTCCATCTTTCCTATCATTTACACCATTTACAACGGCTTTACCAACTACGGCGATGGACACCTGATCACGCAGTCGCAAGCAATCGCGCAGATAGAGTCTCAGCTATTCCTGCCGGAGACAGGCAAAGCTTATAAATGGATCGCCTACCGCTCGCCTGATAACAACTATCTGCTTTGGTTGAAGGACAGCGAGGGCAATACCAGTATCGTGCGGATGGTGGATGCCAAAGCGGAAGACCATACCCTGGCAGTGGTGCCTGGTCAAAACGGAATTGGCGAGCTTGATGAAGAAGGAGCGCCAAAAACCATCGAAGGTTACATGCGCCTCAACCGCATCACCGCGGCCACTGATAAGAATTTGACGAATATCAAGTTCGGAGACCCGGAAAAAACCATTCAGGTACGCAGTCCATCAGAGGCTGCCGAACTGCTGCCTCTTTACCTGTACGACCCTGAAACCAACACCTTCACCAACCAAAAAACCGGAGTGGTGTACACCGATATTGAGGGGACCTATACCGCAAAAAATGGCGAAAAACTGATTCCGGGTTACTCGGCTGTAGTGGGCACCAAGAACTTTGTGCAGTTTATCACTGCCCCCGGCTTGCGCGGACCGCTGGCGACGATTGTGACCTGGAACTTCATTTTCGCTTTCATGAGCCTGTTTCTCACCTTCTCGGTAGGCTTGTTGATTTCCATCATCTATGGAGACCCGAAGTTCAAAGGAAAGAAGCTGCTCAGGTCGCTGCTGTTGATTCCGTACACCATCCCCAGCCTGATTACCATCCTCATCTGGCGCGGCATGCTGAATCCGGATCTCGGCATCATCAACCGCGTGCTGAATAACGTGTTCGGCTTCTCGCCGGATTGGTTTAACGTCCCGTGGTTGGCGCGCGCTGCGATTTTGATTGTCAACACCTGGTTGGGGTATCCCTACTGGATGTTGGTTACCAGCGGCGCGCTGCAGTCCATCCCCAGCGATATCTATGAAGCTGCCCAGGTGGACGGCGCCACAGGCTGGCAGCGTTTCTGGAATATCACCCTGCCGCTGCTGTTGGTTTCGGTCGGCCCGTTGATGATTTCCTCGTTCATCTTCAATTTCAATAATTTCAACCTGATTTACGCCTTTATCAACGGCGGACCGCCCATTCCGACCGCGACGACCCAGGCTGGCTACACGGATATCATTATCAGCTATGTATACAACCTGGCTTTCGCCAGCGGTCGCGGTGTCCAGTACGGATATGCCTCGGCAATATCATTGGTTCTGTTCGTTTTGATTGCGATTATGTCGCTGGCGCAGTTCAGGCTCACGAATATGTGGGAGGAGGTTGGAGAAAATGTCTAAAAAGCCCCAATCCATCAAGCGCACCCGCCAGTTAGGATTAATCCTCCGCTGGGCGTTGGCAATTGTGCTCGTCACCTTCAGCGTCTTCCCGGTGCTCTGGATTGTTTCCGCTGCGATCAATCCGGTGACAGACCTGGCGAACCAACAGCTGATTCCGAAGAACGCGAACTTTTCAAACTTCAGGGAACTGACGACTAACCCTATCTTTCCGTTCTTTACCTGGTTAAAGAACTCCCTGAAAATCAGCATCCTTTCCACACTCCTGACGCTTTCCCTGACCACCATGGCGGCGTTCGCGTTCTCCCGCTTCCGCTTCCGCGGCAGACAATCGCTGCTTAAGTCCATTCTCCTCATCCAAAGCTTCCCGAACCTGCTGGCTATTGTAGCGCTGTTCTCAATTATCAAGCAGATAGGCGATGTCATTCCCGCTTTTGGTCTGAACACGCACGCCGGCCTGATTTTGGTTTATTCCGGCGGCGCGATGGGTATGAACATCTGGCTGATGAAGGGGTATATGGATACCATCCCGCGGGATATAGACGAATCCGCGCACGTGGACGGCGCTACCGACTGGCAGGTGTTCAGCAAGCTGATTCTGCCGCTCTTGCGGCCGATCCTGACCGTCATCGGCATCCTTAGCTTCATTGGCACCTACGGCGAGTTTATTATCGCCCGAACGCTGCTGACCAAGCGCGAGATGCAGACGGCTATGGTAGGCCTGCAAATCTTCACGGCCGGGCAGTACACTCAGAACTGGGGCGTGTTCGCGGCCGGCGCGCTGATTGCGGCAGTGCCGATTATGATTATCTACCTCATCCTGCAGGACCAGATTGTGGGTGGTCTGACGCAAGGCGCGGTAAAGGGTTAGTAAACAACCCAAAAAGTGCATCAGGGCGGCTGTTTGGCCGCCCTTTTTTGCTGCTGTTGGTGTGGGGGGAATTTTCAAAAATGCGCGCTTTCAACCACTGCGCGTAGCAAATAATATACGCTCGGGTCGCGCTTGCCTGGGGGCGTGATGAAGAAGAAGCTTTGCCAGCTTTATCTGCCAGGCCGTGTTTACTCGTACTTCAGCGCGTCCACCGGCACGAGGGTTGCCGCGTTCAGGGCGGGGTAGAGGCCTGAGAGCAGTCCTACCAGTGTCGCAAAAACGATTGAGAAGATGGGCAGCCAGAAAGGAGTGGCCGTGGCGATGGGTGTCGAGCTCATGTACCCATTGCTGGCGGCCTGGCTGGCAAGATAAGAACCGGCAAACACATTGATTATTGCGCTGATAATCCATCCCAACGCGGCCCCGCCAACACCGCCGACGAAACCAATGCCGGCCGCTTCGCCCAGGAAGATGGTCAGAATATTGTTGTTGGTCGCGCCGATAGCTTTCATAATGCCAATCTCGCGCGTGCGCTCCAGAATGGACATGGTCATGGTGTTCGCGATGCCAATGGCTGCCACCAGCAGCGCGATGGCGCCTACACCGCCAAAAATTATCTGCATGATGGTGAAGAAGGAATTTATCCCCTCAACCATGGATTGGGGTGTGTAGGCCTGCAGCCCCATGTTGATGATTTGCTCGCTGACAGCGACGACTTCTTTGGGGCTCTCCGCTTTTACGAGAATTGTGTTGTAGCCGTCTTTTTCGCGGTTTATTTTCCTGCCCATACCCCATTCATTCCAGCGGGTGAGCTCGTCCAGAGTCATGTACATGTTGTAATCAGATTCGCCCTTGGTTTCCTTGAGTACTCCTACCACTTCCATGTTGTAAGAGCGGCGGGTTTCTGTTCCGTCCTGATTCCACTTGATTAAGGTTACTTTGAGAATCTGGCCCATCAGGTCCGGCGGCTCCATGGGTTCCGCGTTTGGCCTCGGGTTGGGGTCGTAAAAGTTGCGGTTAATGTAAGCGCCGATTACCAGCTTGCCCCTGCCGAGTTCTGTGACCCCCTGTGAGGCCTCCAGATTCATATCAGCCAAATCCGCCACATCCACACCCTGGAAATTGCCCCAGGATGACAGCTTGCCGAAACTAATCTCGGACCCCACAGCAATATAATCCTGAATGATGACGCGTTTGACGCCCGGGATGGCTTTGATTTGTTCGATTACCGAGGGGGTAATCAGAACAAGGTCCTGCTGGCCGATTATGACGCCCCCTCCTCCGCCCCCGCCTTTCATTTCCAACTCTGACGGATAACCCGGGTAGACGTTGATATTGGTTAAATCACTGATGCCCCACAGCGATTCCGTGGCATTCTTTTGCAGCCCAACGCCAAGCGAGACCAGCGTCACGACCGCGGCGGTGCCAATCACCACGCCGATTGCCGTCAGGAAAACGCGGCCTTTTCGGCGGGAGAGATTGGCAACAATCAGGTCGATTAAATCGCTAAATCGCATGCGGTTCCTCAATCAATACTTTGGCGGAAAAGGCACGCTGTTCGTGTCCTCTTCCATAGGGATTTCGGCTGGCTGGTCCGCGCCGCTGCCTGTGCCGATGCCCAAGAAACCTTTAATCGCCGCCCAGATTTTTGCCCAGAAACTGACAGGCTGTTCTGGTTGGGTCGGAAATTCGCCTTCACCCGGAATTGGTTCCTGCGGAACAATCTCTGCCGGCTGCACCTCAATCTCCAGCGCGGACTCGTACACACGCAGCTGATTGAAATCATCGGTGTAATTGATAGCCACCTTTATTATGGCTGGGCCTTCACTAAAGGGGGTGTACATGACATCCCAGGTAAAGTAGCCGCCGGGGTCCAATGTCCCCACCAACCCAGTGTTGTTCTGCAGGTCTCCGGATTCTGAGCTGACGGTCATATTGCCGAGCACGGTGGTTTTGCGGGAAAGGTTGGTGATTTGGATAGGAAGCGAGGTCGTCGAGCCATTAAAGAACATGCCCGGGTCGCGGTAAAAGCTGATTTCCAGCTGCGGGAGGGAATAAACCAACAGCGTGATGAGCTGGTCGTCCACCGCGCGCGTCCCGCCCGGAGCGTTGTAGACCAACGAGACTTTGAGCGGGTAGGCGCCGGGCACGGTGCTGACGTTAACAACAAACTGCTGCTCTGTTTCCACAGACGCGCCAACCGGCAGCTCACCCAGCAGGACCACATTGGAACTGCCCACCGGCGCGAAATTGGTCAGGTCGCCGGTGGAACCTGAGATTCCCGGCTGGGGTGTGCCCTGTTCGTTCGGCGCGAGAGAAACTCCGCCTCCGTACACCAAAGAAACGTTGCTGGCATCTGCCACACCGGCATTGGTTATCTTCAACTTCAACTTAAAAGCTGACCCGGGCTGCAGGGGGTCCACATCCGTGTTGTAACCCGAAATAACCAGCTGTGGCTTTGTGGCAGGACCGGGGGTGGGGGTTTTGGTCGGGCTGGCTACAGCGGATTGGGCGATGGCCACATAAAACACAAACGAGGTGGAATAGCTGGTGCCGGCATCATCTGTGTAGCTGGCAGTGGCGTTAATAACGCCGGAATATTTCCAGGTGCTGTAATCACTTACGCGGAAACGCAGGGTTGTTCCCGGGCGGTCTTCAGGACCGATGCTGTTCAGGGTATACACGCCGCCGTTCAGCGGGATGAAGTCCTCGCTGGTAAAGGTCATGACCAGATTTCTCGCAACAGCTTCGCTCTTATTCGCGAGCACAAAGGTGAAATCAAAGGGTGCCCACGGCGAAACAGCGGTGTTTGGCCCCGGAGAGTACGAATAAATATACAGCAGCGGCTGGGAGGCCTGAGCGGCTGCGCGCTGCAGCGGCAGATTTGCCAAAAGAAATGCCAGCAGAAGCACGGCTGCCGCGATTTTGTTAGGTAGTTTTTTCATCATCATTCTCCATTTTCCCAGGTCATTTTTTCTATCGTTTCACGATATTGTTCCTCGCTCACGCGTTTCCCATCCAGGAGGAAAATGATATCTGAAGCGACAGTGAGCATACGCGGGTCATGCGTAGCGACCAGAATTGTCTTTCCTGTTCTTTGTAAGCCCACCAGTGTGTGCATAATGGCGGTGCCGCTGCTGGTATCCAGGTTGCCGGTGGGCTCGTCCGCGAGAATCAGCACAGGGTTATTAATGAGCGCCCGCGCGATGGCAACGCGCTGCTGCTGGCCGCCTGAAAGCTCGGTGGGTTTGTGATTGACGCGGTCGGCCAGACCAACCTCCTCCAGTTTTGCGCGGGCGCGTTCTTTGCGCAGGGAGGCTTTAATTCCGGAAAACCGCAGCGGAAAACCAACATTCTCTTCCGCTGTCATACTTGAAATAAGATTAAAAGACTGGAATACAAAACCAAGTTTGTTGCGGCGGTAAGCTGCCAGGGCGTTCTCATCCAGAGCGGCAATCTCCTCGCCGTCCACCTGTATCGAACCGGAGGTGGGCCAATCTAGACCGCCAATCAAATGAAGCAGGGTGCTCTTTCCGGAACCGGACGGCCCCATAATTACCGTGAAGGACCCCCGCGCAATTTGCAGGGTAATCCCGTCCAGGGCGCGCACCACCGTTTCGCCCATGCGGTAATACTTCTTTAAATCAGCGGTACTGATGAAACTTTCGGACATGCCGGCTGCCTTTAGAAGAAGTAGAAGCTGCTGGTCGTGGAAATTCCGCTCAGGAGAGCCCGAATAAACCCGGGAATTCCCAAAAGAAGCAGCATGACCAGTAACGCGGCCAGCGCGGCTGAAACAGCTTTACCTTTTGCCAAACCGGAGAGCGGGCGAATGCCAATCAGAACCAGGATAACATGCCATATATAGTACAGGTCAATTGACGAAAGTATGCTGCGCAGGTAGGCGCTTAACCCGGCCGCGTCGGACGGCAGGAGCGCTGAGAGCCCCGGGTTCTCTACCAGCCGGCGCGCGAAAAGGATCACGAAAATCTCCACCAGCACGCGCACAATGAACGGGGTCATAGACCAGGCAACCAGGTTGCTGGCCGCGCCGCGGCTGGAACGGCTGCCGCGCAGCGTGATGGCAAGGTGCAGCAGGCTGCTTGTCAGCATCCAAATCAGCCAGTACCCGGCGGCACGGCGCAGGAAGGGGAAAATATACAGGAACAGCGGCGAGGTCTGCGAGGCCTGTGCCTGTAAAAAAGCATTTTGCTCATCACTGGTCCAGTACTGGAAGTTTTCCGGGATGTTAGAGCCTGATTGGATGATCTGGCGCTGAATGGGCGCTGCAGCCAAGACAGCCAGGATAATCAGGATGGTGAGAACCAGCAGCGGGGTCAGCCAGACGGGCTTCTCTTCGGCAAGGACTGCCTGAATGGTTTTCCGCGGTCTGACCAGAATGCCTGGCAGCCACCCCCAGTCCATTTCAGGTCTGGGCGTTTTTTTCTTTTCAATTGTGGATTCGGTCATAGCAACCTGACTTTCACGTGATGTTATGTTCAGGACGAAAAAAGAATCTTTTTGTTCCCAAAGCGCGCAGTCACTTCCGAATTAGAAGTATAAACAAAAAAGCTGACTTAAGGAACTATGACGCTCATACCAGCCGGATCAGGCGCAAAGTTACTTAATTGCAGATTTTTGGGGCCGACAGTCTTGATTAATTCTTGCTAAGCAAGTATACTATTCCTGCTAAACAGGAATGCTATGCCTGATTAGCAAGAGTATAGAATGTACATTAAACGCCAGATTGAAGAAACTATCCTCAAAAGTTCAGCTACATTTCCAGTGATTCTTTTGACGGGACCAAGACAGACAGGGAAAAGCACCGTGCTGCGTCACCTGGAGCAGCCAGGAAGAACTTACGTCACTCTGGATAATCCCGCAATAAGAGAATCTGCCCGATCCACGCCGGATTTGTTCTTTCAGCGTTTTCCACCCCCTCTGATTCTTGATGAAATTCAATATGCACCTCAGCTGTTTCCTTACATCAAGATGCTTGTAGATAAGTGTCAGGAGAACGGTCTGTTCTGGCTGACAGGCTCACAGGCCTTCGAGATGATGCAAAATGTGCAGGAATCCCTTGCGGGGCGGGTTAGCCTGCTGAAAATGTACGGTTTTTCACAGGCTGAAAAGGAAGGACGGACAGCGGCGGCTTTTCCTCCCGATCAGGATGCGCTAATTGCGCTTGCATCAAGTCAGAGTCCAAAATCCGCGGAACAGGTGTTCCAGTCTATCTGGCAGGGTTCGATGCCCAGGGTGGTAACGCAGCCAGAAATGGATGTCGAGAATTACTATGCCTCATATGTCCAGACCTACCTCGAACGGGATGTTCGCTTGATTACAACCATCTCAGATGAGGGCCAGTTTGTGCGATTTATCAAGCTTATTGCAGCCAGAACCGCACAGGAACTCAATCTGGCGGCTCTAGCCCGTGAGATTGGAGTGGATGCGAAGACATGCCGGCGGTGGCTGGATATCCTGGTAATGACCGGCCTTGTCATTGAGCTGCCTGCCTATTCAGGAAACTTGAGCGACCGGCTGATTAAGCGTCCGAAGCTCTACTTTATGGATACCGGTCTGGCTGCCTATCTTACAGGCTGGCAGTCTGCCGAAGCAATGATGAATGGAAGCTACAGCGGCGCGGTGTTTGAGACCTGGGTAGTTTCTGAGATTATGAAAAGTTGGTGGTTCAACGGAAAACGGCCGGTCATTTATTATTACCGGGACAGAATGCAGAAAGAAGTAGATTTGTTGATCTCACGAAATCAGCAACTTTTACCGTTTGAGATTAAGAAAAGCTCCAATCCCAATGATGCTCTAAAAAATTTCCCCGTGTTGGAGAAGCTGGCGGTAGAAATTGGATTTGGCGGCGTGCTGAGCCTTTCACCGGAATTGCTGCCCATCACCGAAAAGTACTGGCAGATCCCCGTCTCGCTGCTTTAATGAGGTTTCTGGTTTACCCACCGGGTTCTTGTGGACAGCTTTGCGAGAAACGCGGCTGCCTCAGCAGGTGCCGTGCGCCAGCAGCACAACCTTTTTGCCAAGGCGGAAGAGGCGGTTGTATTCCCGGCAGGCCTCTGGGGTGCGCATAGCCACTAAAAGCGCGCCGGCGGTTTGCACGGCCTCGCGCGCTTTTTTCCCAATCTCCAGCGCGCCTTCCACTCCCGTGCCAATTATCAATATTTCAGGCTTCAGTTTCAGCGCGCGTTTGAGCATGCCAGGCTTTAGTTTATGGCCTTCGCGTTCGTGCCAGGCAGATAATCCTTCAGGGGAGAGGAAAATATCCTTTCCAACGCCATGCTCCGGGCTGTGGGTTTGTCCATTAATAACAAACTTAGCCCAGTCGAACTGGTTGATGGGTCCTTGCGCGTCTTTAAACATAAGCAGAGCCTTTGTTTACTGTGAAAAAACAATGGATTTAATACCATTGTAGCAAAAATCCACGGCCGTTTGTAAGAGCGAATAATGGCCGTTCCCATCGCTTAGCGTGTACCTGTACCCCCGCCTGATTCCCCTCGCAGAGCGTTGCGTTTCCCTGGTAAGTTGGCAGGATGGTTCACATATGGTATAGTGTTGGTGTTTAGTTGAATTAAATACTTTTCAACGAACCAGGTTGACCCTGGTTTTGTTATGCCAATTGACCGCTCCCGAAGAATTAATGGAACACTGCAATGCAGGGCGGGGGAGCGGGCGCGATATCCAATTACCGCGCAAAACGCCAGCCATTAATTAAAGGACCATTGTGAATTTTGACAGTTTTGCTTTCCACCCGCTCATCAAAGCGGGTATCTCCGCGGCAGCTTACGAGCTCCCGACCCCCATTCAGCAACAGACCATTCCCGTCATTCTTCAGGGCAAGGATGTGCTGGGCCTTGCCCAGACCGGCACCGGAAAGACGGCTGCTTTTGTCCTCCCAATCCTTCAGCGCCTGATGCAGGGACCCCGCGGTAAACTGCGCGCCTTGATTATCGCGCCTACGCGCGAACTGGCTGAACAGACCCAGACCTTTATCAAACTGCTGGGCCGCCAGACTGGCTTACGCAGCATCTCAATTTACGGCGGCGTCGGGCTGAAACCTCAGATTGAGGCTCTCAAAGAAGGCGTGGACATCGCGGTTGCCTGTCCGGGCAGGCTGCTGGACCTGAAAGACCAGCATGCCCTCGACTTGAGCCGGGTTGAGATTTTGGTCTTGGATGAAGCTGACCAGATGTTCGACATGGGATTTTTGCCTTCCATTCGACGGATTTTGGCCGCCCTTCCCGCCAGAAGGCAAACCCTCCTTTTCTCAGCCACCATGCCCGAAGCCGTCCGCGGACTGGCCGACCAGGTTTTGCGGGACCCTGTCAGCATTGAAATCAGCATTGAAAAGCCTGTCCAGACCATCACGCACGCTGTGTATCTGGCGGAACCTGCCAGCAAGCAGGAAATGCTGCTGCATCTGCTCAGGCAAGCCGGCAGCGGCAGCGTGCTGGTTTTTACGCGGACCAAACACCGCGCCAAGAAAACAGCATTCCAGCTGCAGCAGGCTGGCATCTCTGCCGCGTCACTGCAGGGAAACCTCTCGCAGTCCCAACGCGACAGCGCGATGCGCGCTTTTCGCGATGGGAAGGTGCGGGTTTTGGTCGCCACGGATATTGCCGCGCGCGGGATTGACGTCTCAAGGGTTTCGCATGTCATCAACTTTGACATGCCGGACACTCCCGAAGCTTATACTCACCGCACAGGCAGGACGGGGCGCATGGAGCGCCTTGGAACAGCACTTTCTCTGGTCTCGCAAGAAGAATTGGCCATGCTGCGCACGGTCGAACGGCTGATGAAGCAAAAGTTGGAGCTGCGCACACTCAGCGGGTTTGAGGCGGGTTTTAATATCAACAGCCCGGCCCTTAAGGTTTCAAAACCGGAGAGGCGCCGTCCGGGAACTCCAAAAACTTCGCAGGCGAACGAGCGCGTCCCCGCCGCGCGCCTGGCAGCCGATGCCGCGGGTAAGAAGGCGGCCGCCCTTCCGCAGGAAAATACGCGCAGAGTCTACAACAAGAACCGTTATCGCTCTTATTAAGGGAAATATTATCGCCAGACACATCTCCATCCGCCCGGATGGAGTTTTTTTGGCAGCCAGGCGGGAATCAAGAAGGCCCTATCGGAGCCTGAGGCCTGTTTTGGCCTCTGCCGCAAACTTTACTGATATTTGCTGCTTAAACAGCAGGCCGGCAGTCATCTCCGTTATAATCAAAAACCACGCCTCTCAAACACAGGCAAAGGAGCATGACATTGAAACAGGACCTCAAAAAACACATTGATAATTTGATGGCACGGGGAGCCACTTACGTGGATGCCCGCTGGTATCCCTATGAGGAAACCAACAGCCTGCTGATGTGGAACGGGAATCTCAAAGACCTTTCCGCTTCCTCGCAAAGCGGGGTGGGCGTGCGCGTTCTGTATCGCGGCGCCTGGGGTTTTTCCGCCGCGTCCAGCCTGGAAGACCCCGCCGCCATTTTTGATAAAGCCCTGGATAACGCCCGCACTGCCGCGGAGCGGGTAGACTTTCCGGTGAGGCTGGCTGAAAAGGACGTTTACCAGGCTTCCTTTACCAGCCCGAACCTGATTGACCCTTTCACCGTCCCGCTGACGGAAAAACTGGAATTTCTGCGGATGATGGATGCCAAGTTGAACCAACCCGGCGTTGCCCAGCGCGTCGCCGCGCTGGATTTTGTCAAGAAGCAGATTATTTTCCTGGACTCGGAAGGCAGTGAAATTGAAAAAACCATCATAGACGTCTTCCCCTCATTTCAGGTGATGGGGATTGACAAAGACGGCGAAATGCAGGCCCGCAAGTACAAATCCGCGCGGCACGGCAGCACCCGCGGCTGGGAATCCCTGGACCCCGCTTATTTTTCCAGCACAGCCGAGCGCCTGGTGCGCGAGCTGAACCAGCTGTTGGTCGCGGAAAACTGCCCGAAGGACGTTCGCTCGGTCATCCTTTTACCCGGCATTATGTTCCTGCAAACCCACGAGACCATCGGTCATCCGCTGGAGCTGGACCGCATTCTTGGCTACGAGCTGGCCTTTGCCGGCGGCTCTTTTGTGCGCCTGGAAGATTTTGGCAGGCTGCGCTACGGCTCCGAAAAGCTGACTGTGCGCGCCGATGCCACGCTGGAAAACTCCCCGGGCAGTTTTGGCTTTGACGACGACGGCGTGCCTGCGCAGAACAACCTGCTGATTGACAAAGGCATTCTGGTGGGCGCGATTACCGGCCGGCAGATGGTGGAAGAAGCCAACGCCAGAGCCCGCCGCCAGATATTCAGCGGCAGCAGCGGCGCCAACCGCGCCACCGCTTTTTACCGCGTCCCTATTGAGCGCATGACCAACATCAACGTGGACCCCGGAACGGACGGCAGCCTGGAAGATATCGTACGCGGCACGGAACGCGGCGTCATCCTGGACGGCGATAAAAGCTGGTCGATTGGCTCGAACCGCGAACAATTTCACTTTGCCACCGACATCGGCTGGCTGGTGGAAGACGGAGAGGTGAAGGGAGTTCTCAAGAACACCACCTATAAAGGCGACACGCTCAAATTCTACAACTCCCTTTCCGCGGTAGGAGATGAGCGCACCTGGGAAGTGATGTACGTGGATAACTGCGGCAAAGGCCAGCCCAACCAGATTATGCAGCTGGGGCACGGCGTGCCGGCCTGCCGCTTTGATAATGTGACGGTAGGAGAATAAGCATGCAGCACAACGTCATCGCTCTACTCAAGGAACTGCGCGCCTATGCCCTGCAGAAAGGCCTTCAGGCAGCCATTTATTACCACGAGGAAGAAAGCTACCTGATGCGTTTCGCAAATTCAGCTATCTCGTTGAACACCAATGAGCACCTGGTCCGCTTTCAAATCAGCGTGTTTGAAGGTAATAAACGCGCGGATTACCTGACCATTGCCGACCCCGCGCAGATTGAGCCCATCAAGCGCGGAATAGATACAGCCGCGGAAATGGCCGGCCTGGCGGAACCCCTGTCCTACACGCCCACGATTCCCCTCTATGAAGAGGATGTTATTGACATGCGCGCTTTTGACCCTTTTTTGGCCAGCACGACAAACGCCGAGCGCCTGGAATTCTTTAACGCGCTGGCGCGCGGGTTGGAGAGTGAGGACCTGAAGCTTTCGGGCGTTTTTTCAAACGGCATCACCACGACCGCGCAAATCAGCACGCGGAGCGAACATACCCAGTATTTCGCCTGTACTGATGCCGCGATTACCGCTGTCCTTTCACACCAGACCCTCAAGTGGGAAGTGAACGCGCTGCAGTCTGCCCAGGCCAAAACTGACCTGGACCCGGAGCGTTTGCGTTCCGAACTGGCCTTTTTGGTGCGGCAGTACAGCGAGCAGCCCGCGGTTCAGCTGCCGCTGGGAAAATATACGGTAGTGTTCGGCGCGGCAGCGGTCGGGGATATCGTGGATATGTTCAACTGGTACGGACCCAACGGCGGGATGATGAAGCGCGGCTATTCCTTCCTGAGCGAGGAACAATTAGGTCAGCAGGTTTTTTCGCCGCAGTTTACCCTGGTGGATGACCCGCGCCGCCTGGAAACCTACCCGGTAACGCGCGACCTGATGGGCAAACGCCGCGAGCCTTTCCCGCTCTTTGAAAAGGGCGTGTTCAAGGCCTGCTTCTGGGAGCAGGATGATGCCGATGAGTTCGGCGCCGAACCAACCGGGCATACTGTCTACCACAACAATTTTGTGCTGGCGGGCGGGGATGAACCAGCGGCCAATCTGGAAGAACTGGCCGCACTGCCGCGCGACGAGGACATCCTCTACATTCCTTACCTGCACTATATGAACGTCGTCAACCCGACTGCCGGCATGTTCACGGGAAGTTCGCGCTTTGGCGCGCTGCTGCTGCGCAAGGACGGCACAATCAGCGTCCCCTACAACGTGCGCGTCACGCAGACCTTTGAGGAGCTGTTCGGAGAACGGCTGGCCTGGCTCTCGCGCGAGCAGGTGGCGCACAATACTTCCCACAGCTACGGTTTGCGCAACCCGCGCGCTGTCGTGGTTCCGCGCTTCACCTGCGTGAAGGATGTGGAGATTTCCCACTCCAACAGCTCTTATTAAGGAAAACACGGCTGTTCCGGCCCGCCAGAGCTGGAACAGCTTTTTTTGCTGGTCAGGCCTTGATTTTTCATGCAAGTGATATACTTGCTAAAAGCACAATCAGTACTCTGTGCTGTCTTTTGCGTTTTTCGTCGCGTTTCGCTGTATCGTTTTAAATTTACGGAAGGAGGATGAAGTATTTGCCGTAACAAAAACCTTTTCCAAGTTCTCAACGGACAGGTTGGGAGTTCCCCGCGCCTGGTTCTGGATGAGAAATTCCCGTCTCTGTCAGAAATTCAACTTTAACCGAATGGAGTGAACATGAGATCGAAAACTATCCGAATTCTTGCATTAATCATAGTTCTGGCGATGATCGCCTCACCGGTCAGCGGCCTGCGGCTGAACACCGTCAAAGCCCAGGGCGGCCTGCCCCCCCGCGATGACCTGGTGCCAACCGGCCATACCCCGGTCGAGAAATATTCAGCCGTGGACGCGAGCGATATTGTCGACAAAACCGAGGTCTCGCGCTATATCGTGCTGTTTGAGGGCGCGTCGCTTGTCCGGGCGAAAAGTGGCACGGACATCAACGGCGTGGAAGGCCGGAATTATCTGGACAGCCTGGCTGTCAACCGCCAGACCATGCTGACCAAGGCTGAAAGCCTGCTCGGGCGTTCCATTGAGGTCCGTTACATCTACGATGTGATTTTGAACGGCGTTTCGGTGGAACTCTCGGCACAGGAAGCCGAAGCCCTGCAGAGTCTGCCCGGCATCCGCAAGGTGCTGAAAGACCAGACCTACACCTACACCACTGACGCCGGTCCGGAATGGATTGGCGCCGGCTCCATCTGGCAGGGTGATAGTGTCCCGAGCGGCATTGGCACCGAAGGTGAAGGCGTTTTGGTTGGCATCCTGGACGGCGGCATCAACTTTGACCATCCTTCCTTCAGTGACGACCCCGATGACGGCTATGTCTACTCCTGGACCGGCGATTACCTGGGCGTGTGCTCGATAAGCGGCGACCCGGATTATGCTGATGCCTGTAACAACAAGGTTGTCGGCGCCTGGAGCTACACCTACGACGCCCCGTCCGACTTTGTGACCCCGGAAGATTCTGAAGGTCACGGCTCGCACACCGCCAGCACCGTCGCCGGTAATTTTGTGGATGTGGACTTCTACGGCACCGCGGTCACCATCTCCGGTGTCGCGCCGCATGCGCAGATTGTTGCCTACGACGTCTGCTACCCGACCCCTTCGGGCGGCCAGTGCGCGGGTGAAGACTCCGTCGCTGCTGTCCAGCAGGCGATTCTGGATGGTGTGGATGTCATCAACTACTCCATCTCCGGCGGCGAAAATCCCTACGGTGACGCCGTGGAACTGGCGTTCCTGGATGCCACCGCCGCGGGCGTTACCGTTGCCACTTCCGCTGGCAACAGCGGTCCGGATGCTGAAACAGTGGCGCACCGCTCCCCATGGCTGCTGAGCACCGCTGCCACCTCTCACGACCGCAAGTTCACCAGCGATGTGGACTTCTCCAACGCGCTGTATCAGAACATCACCACGCTGGCCGGTCAACATCCCTTCACCGTGGATATTCTCAACCACAAAGTGAAGTTTGCAGGTGAGGACGGCAACCCCCTGGGTTGTATCACTCCTGGTTACTCGCCAAACTTCTATGACGGCGCCATCGCGCTCATCAAACGCGGCACCTGTACCTTCTCAGAGAAAATTAATACTGCGGAAGCCGCAGGCGCTATCGGCGTCCTGATCTTCACTGACGACCGCGCGCCCGGCGCGATGAGCGTCTCCGGCACGAATATTCCCGGCGTGATGCTGGATATCCCCGGCACGACCGGCGATGCCATTGCCGCCTGGGTTGCTGGCGCGGCGGATGACACCGTCAGCATTTCCGCTTACGGCGCTCTGCGCTCTTATGACTACGCGGATATTATGGCGGACTTCAGCTCGCGCGGCCCGAACACGACCTTTGACGTGTTGAAACCTGATATCGCTGCCCCTGGCCTGGAAATCCTGGCCGCCGTGGCGGACGGAGAAATTCCTCCCGATGGGTTAGTGGAATTGGACCTGTACCAGGGTACCTCCATGGCCAGCCCGCACGATGCCGGCTCCGCCGCGCTGCTGAAAGCGCTGCACCCGACCTGGACTCCCTCCGAAATCAAATCCGCGCTGATGCTGACCGCCTATGACATGCTGCTGAAAGAAGACAAAACCACCGCTGCCGACCCGTTTGACATCGGCGCGGGGCGCATTCAGCTGGAACTGGCCGGCCTGACTGGTTTGGTGATGAATGAGACCATTGCCAAATATGAAGCTGCCGACCCGGCCCTGGGTGGAGACGTCAAGACGCTCAACATCGCCAGCCTGTACAACAGCAGCTGCGTGGGCGAATGCTCCTGGACGCGCACCTTCAAGAGCGTGGCGGACCTGCCCGCGACCTATACGGTGAGCGCTCCGGATTGGGTTACCGTTACCCCCGCCAGCTTTACCATCAACCCCGGCGCTACGCAGCAGATTACCATCACCGCGGATGTGTCGGCTTACGAACCCGGCGAATGGGTGTTCGCCAATCTCGAATTCCTGACCGAGAGCACCTTCTCCGCTGGCGACCCTGTGGTTGTGCTATCTCAGGATTTCACTGACGCCACTTTCCCGCCAACCGGTTGGGCGGTCTACGATGTTGATACCGGTGATCCCACTCCATCCAATTGGGAACGGGCTACTGATTACTTTAGCAGCGCGCCGGCCTCAGCGAAACATAAATTTAACTGCACCCAGGAACAAGAAGGGTGGTTGGTCACCCCCCAGATTACTATCCCTGTGAATGGAATTACTTCCCTGAGTTTCAAACAGCGAGGAAATTGGGTTGGAGACCTGGTCTATCACGGTATCATGGTCTCGACTGGTTCAGGAGAACCGGCGACAGGCGACTATATAGAACTGGTTCAACCACCTGCACCACCTGAAGATGCCTGGTCAACAACTCCGGTCACAGTAGACCTTTCGGCGTATGCTGGGCAGGCTATTTATGTGGCATTCAAGTATGTGGGAGATTGTGCTGATGATTGGTGGGTGGATGATGTGCAAGTTTCCAACCTGCAAGCCGGCGCTCCCATTTCCGACGTCGCCATTCCGCTGGCAGCCCTGCCCGCAGCAAGCAACCTGCCTGGCCTGGCGAAATTTGAAACACACCGCGATGCCGGCGGGGACACTCTTGAAGATTTGGTCGCGGTGGAAATCACCGGGCTGACCGTGGACAAATACGGCTGGGTGAAAGGCCAACTCAACGAGATTCAGCTGGCCCAGGACCCGACCAACAGCGCTCCCTACGACAACCTTTCACAGGTTTGGTACACCATTGTGCCAATGGACCAGGGCGCCGCGCGGCTTGTGGCGGAAATTACCGCTTCCACCGCGCCGGACGTGGACCTCTTCTGGGGCTTCGACGTCAACGGCGACGGTATGCCGCAGTCTGGTGAGGAATACGACAACAGCGCCACCGGCACTGCCTTTGAATACCTGACGGAGTGGGGCTTCCCGGTTGGATTCTACGATGTCTGGATTATGGTTCAGAACTGGCAGGGTTCCGGCGCGGCGCTGGATGACATTACCCTGTCCGTAGGCCTGGTGCCTTACGAGCCGGCTGACCCCGAGAACATGACCGTTGTGGGTCCGGATACCAACCCGGCCGGCGTTCCCTTCAACCTGGATGTCTACTGGCACGATATTGATACCGAGGAAGGCGACCGCCTGTACGGGTTGATTGATGTCTATGCTGATGCCACTTACGATACCTGGGTAGGCGCGGCGCAGCTGGACGTGGTGCGCAAAGCCGATGACGTGGTGAAGACCGCGGATGTGGCCAGCGCCGAACCCGGCGATACCATCACCTACACGATTGAAATTACCAATTACACCACCGAGCCGATAGCGTACACGATTAATGACGTGCTGCCGGAAGGCGTAACCTATGTTCCAGGTTCCGTCACTGGTGGCGCTGTTTACGATGAGGCAACCAACGCGATTACCTGGTCCGGACAGGTGGCTTCCAGCTACCGCGATTACGTCAAAGCGACCAGCGCGGAAGACCCCAACTGCTCGCTCGCCATTATGGCAGACGGCGACCCGACGGATGCTTATCTGGATTGGAAGACGACTTCGTACGGCTTCTCAGCGAGCTCGTCAATCTCTGGCGACAGCTTCTGGTACTACACGTTTGGTTCGTACCCGGCCTTCAATTTCTATGGCGTGGATTACTCTGGCGGCATGGACTTTACCGCGGACGGCCTTCTTGGCTGGCCAGCGGCTGTGAGCGCGAATAATACCGCTATCCCTGACCCCGCCGACCCGAATAACATCCTGGCGCTGTTCTGGGACGACCTGGTGGTTCAGTACAACCTGACAAACAACTACGGCGTCACGATGGTGGGCGACGGCTCGACATTCGCTACCATCGAGTACGATGATGTCCAGCTGAAAGCTGACACCACCAAGACCTTGGATATGGAAGTCGGCTACTTCTTGCAGCCTGATGATGCCCCGGGCGCGTACGAAATTGTTTACGCGTTCGACAACATCACCCCCGGCCTGTTTGCGGCAGCTTCCGGCACCATCGGCGTCGAAAACGCGGACGGCACCGTTGGCACGCTCGTCAGCTACAACGACCCAGCCCTGACTATCACGGACGGTTCCGCTATCTGCTTCGACTGGGCGCTCTTGCCTGCTCCGCCCGTGGTAATCACCTTCCAGGTGACCGTGGATGAGGACATCCAGGGCAGCCTGCTGACCAACGTGGCTCTGCACAGCAACGACCAGATGGGAACCGTGGAAGAAAGCGCGGTGGCTGTGGTGGATATTATCACCACCAAGACCATCTTCCTCCCGCTGCTGTTCAAGTAAACCATAAGTTTTGTACCAAAAAGAGCCCGCCAAAATGGCGGGCTCTTTCCGTCTTCGGCGCTCTGGCTGACTGAAACCGCGCGGGCCGCTTACCAGGCTGGCGCTTATTTGAGGAGCAATGGCAGGTTCATGTCCCAGGCCTGCGTGGAGAACCAGGTGTTCCCGCAGGCATCCCACACCCCGGATAAGTAAACGCCGTTCGAGTTGATATCCCCGGAAAACGGCGGAGCAATGCAGCCGTCCTGCGAAACCTGGGTTTTTGAGAAGGCGCCGTCATAGACATAGTATTCCTTGGTGACGCCGTCGGTCTCAAGCCAGGCCATGACCGGGAAAGGCACGGTAGAACTGGACTCCGGGCGCGGCTCAACCCTGGTCATTTCCAGGTCAAATTTATACGTGTCGGTGCCGCTTGAAGGTTTCCAGGGCACATCGCCAGAATAAGGATCCACGTAGTAGACCTGCGGCACACCGGTCGGGGGGGTGTTGTCATAGCCGATGAAGCTGAGAAACAGATTTTCTCCAATCCCCAGTAATTCAAGCTCATCGATGACGGAATAGCTGTTCCAGCTGGACGGCAGCACGACCTGATGAGAGTCTTTGTTACCGCAGCCGCTCACCTCACAGGAATCAACCCAAATTTTATCAATACCTGACACTGTATCAATTGATACGCTGGCGACACGCGGAACGCCGCTGCTGGTGTGAATCGTCAGGCTGACATTTGTAGTCGCGTTCAGCGAGCTTCCTTCGAAAATATTCCAGATTTGATTCATCGTCCCGTCAGCCAGGACGCTGACGTTTGAACGGTACGCCAGTCGCTTGGTGTAGGGCGGGAGGCCTGTGGTGGTGTAATTCTCCAGGAAGAGCGTATGTAATTTGCCGTTACTATCCACCACCATATCCATACTGTAGACGTCGCCCGTTTCAAAATAGTTGATGTACCAGTAAACATCCCCTGTGTTGGTGGTATCCGTCAGTTCCTTGTACCGAAGAGAATAGATGCGGCCGTGTCCATCTGTTGTGTACAACCGGTCGTAGACCGCGTAGACCACCGTGCCGTTGGTGGCAACCTGCACCAGGCCGGTGGACTGGTTTGTTCCATCCATGGGGTTGCAGTACTTTGTGTACCCTCCCGGCGGGGGATACAGCGGCAGGCTGCGCCAGCAGACAAACTGTTCTGGTCCGCCGTGCCTCTCAATCCATACCACATAGGCGGTGCCGCTGTCTGTGACAGCGATATCGGGGTCGTACTGCACCCAGTTGGCACCGGAGCCAGACATGGTGAATGTGACCGTCACAAGGGGCTCTCCAAAACGCGTGCGGTAGTACACAAGGCGGTCATTCACGATGCCGGCGATGTGAGAGCGGCCGTCGCCGTCCACGGCTACCACAGCCTGTTCCACATCATCGCCAGGATTGATGTGAATTTCGGTCGGCACAGAAAAGCTGGTTGGCACGCAGGCGCTCAGAGCCAGGACAAGAATAAACAGAACGACAGGAACAATTCGCGGCATTTTCATGATTGGTTTCCTCCTTTCCATAGTGAAGATGCGCTGAATGGACAAGCGGTGTGTGCTGCAGCAAATTTGGTTTAGAACGTTACCAGGAAGGGCAGATTACAGCCTTAGACATTAATACTATAGCGAATTACAAATAAAAAATCAACAGAAATTCGAAAATTACGGTCTAAAATCTATTGCAACACCCAGCCAATTTCAAAAAAGACCATAAAACAGGCGAGAATCAACCTGTGGGAAAAAATGTTGAAAAACCGCTGCTTTGTTACCGCTTTGTAACCGCCCTGTAATCCCTTTGTGTTAAGAATAGGTTATCAAATATTAATTTGGGATTTTCCCACGTACTAAAGGAGAAAAACATGCGTTTGAAGGACAAGGTTTGTATTGTGACCGGCGGCGCCGCGGGGATTGGTAAAGCCACCGCGCTCAGATTCGCGCAGGAAGGCGCGAAGGTCATCATCTGTGATGTCAATGAAGAGGCTGGCAGCGCGTTCGTCAAGGAACTTGGGGAAGGCGCCAGTTTTTACAAAGTAAATGTCACCAACCGACAGGAAGTGCAGGCCTGGATTGATGATGTCGCGGCAAAATATGGGCGCATCGACGTCCTGGTCAACAATGCCGGCATCACCCGCGACGCGCAGTTTGTCAAGTTTAAGGACGGCGAACTGGTCGGGCAGATGAGTGAAGAAGCCTTTGACCTTGTGATTGCCGTGAACCTGAAGGGCGTCTTCAACTGCACGCAGGCGGTCGTCCCGTACATGATTAAGGGCGGCGGCGGGTCCATCATCAGCGCTTCTTCCGTCGTGGGGCTCTACGGCAACTTTGGACAGACCAACTACGCCGCCACCAAATTTGGCGTGATTGGCATGACCAAGACCTGGGCGCGCGAGTTGGGCAAGTACAAAATCCGCGTGAACGCGGTCTGTCCCGGTTTCATCCTCACCGATATGGTCCTGAAGATGCCCGAAAACGTCCTGGCTGCTATGGCCGCCAAGTCCCCGCTCGGCCGGTTGGGCACGCCGGAGGAGATTGCCAACACCTACCTGTGGCTGGCGAGCGAAGAGTCTTCTTATGTGCACGGCGCCGCCATCAGCGTGGACGGCGGGGTCATCCCCTAAACCGTCCGGAAAGAAACAGGTGAAGCTCATGGCACGCTACGCGACAATTCTGGGAACAGGGCGTTATATCCCTGAAAATGAAATCACGAATGCCACCTTCGCGGGGTGGATGGGCGCGGTCAGCCCAAAACTCGCCGAGGTGGTGGAAAAATTTGAAGCCAGCAGCGGCATCAAAACGCGTTTTTACGCCCCGGATGACTGGGCGACCTCTGACCTGGCCGTCGAGGCGGGCAAAAAAGCGCTCGAAGATGCCGGCATTACCCCCGAACAGGTTGACCTGGTTATTCTTGGCACGGACAGCCCGGATTACATTACCCCTGCCACTTCCGTAGTCGTTCAGCACAAGCTCGGCTGCGTCAATGCCGGCACCTGGGACGTGGGCTGTGCCTGCGCTTCCTTCCCGACCGCGATGGCGCAGGCAGCCGGTATGATTGCCACCAACCCCAACCTTAAGTACATTCTGGTGATTGGGGCATACATGATGCACAAACTCGCGGATGTCACGCACGATATCACCGCCTTCTTCTATGGTGACGGCGCTGGCGCGGCAGTGGTCGGCGCGGCGGACAAACCCGGTTTTGTGTCGTGCTCCATCAAAGCTGACGGCTCTTACCACAAGCACTGGGGCATTTATTCCGGCGGAACTTACGAACCCGCCACGGTGGAGAGTGTGGAAGCCGGCCGCACCAAGGTGAAACTGGTCACCCCCTTCCCACCCACCGTTAATCTTGAAGGCTGGCCGGCCCGCGCGCGCGAGTGCGCTGCCAACGGCGGTTTCAGGATTGAGGACGTCGACTTCGTCATTTTTACCCAGGTGAATGTGAACAGCATCAAACAGGTCATGCAGACCCTTGGCCTGCCGATTGAGAGAGCGCATTGGGTGATGGACAAATGGGGCTATACCGGTTCCGCCTGTCTGCCGATTGCCTTTGACGATGCCCGCAAACTGGGCAAGATTAAATCCGGCGACTTGGTGCTCTTTGTCGGTTCCGGCGTGGGTTACAACCAGGCCGCGACCGCTTATATCATGCCTTGATGGACAGAGGTGCTATGGCTGCCTTAGACGAATACAAATCAAAGCGGGTCAGTCTGGAAGAGGCGGTCTCCAGAATCCAATCCCATCAGACAGTGTGCGTGGCTATGGCGGGCGCTGAACCCCCCGGCTTGCTCGAGGAATTGGGCCGGCAGGCTGCCCGCCTGGAAGATGTGACCACCTGGACCTGCCTCCCGATGCGTATGTACGACGCGTTCATGAAACCGGAGATGGAAGGACACATCTTCAACGAAAACTGGTTCTACGGCGCGCCTGACCGCAAGGTACATCCCGAAGGGCGGGTTTCGTACACGCCAAATAACCTGCATTCGGCAGCCACTGATAAACTGCACTCCACAAAAAACCACGTGGATGTATTTATCGGCACGGCGACGCCGCCTGACGCTGACGGGTACCTTTCGCTTTCTTTGGGAAATGTGTACGAGAAAGATATGGTCGAAGTCGCGGACCTGGTGATTTTGGAAATAAACGAAGCCATGCCCTGGACTCACGGCGACACCCTGGTGCACATTTCTGAAGTGGACCTGGTGGTGGAAAACAACGCGCCGCTTCCCATGCTGATTAACGAAGAGCCCACCGAAATTGAACGTCTGATTGGCGGTCACATCGCCGAGCTGATTGAAGACGGCGCCACCCTGCAGCTTGGCATTGGCGGCATTCCCAACGCGATTGCCTCTTTTCTTGGCTCGCGCAAAGACCTTGGGCTGCACACCGAAATGTTTGTCGACGGTATGGTAGACCTTTTTCAAGCTGGTATCGTGACCAACCGCCGGAAAACCCTGCACCCTGGCAAAATGGTCGCCACATTCGCGCTGGGCAGCCAAAAACTGTACGATTTTATCAACCACAACCCCGATGTGGAAATCCTGCGCGGAAAATATGTGAACGACCCTTACGTCATCGGCCGGAACTACCGCATGATCAGCGTGAATACCGCCATCCAGGTGGACATTCTCGGGCAGGTCTGCTCCCAAAGTTTGGGAGTGCGCCAGTTCAGCGGCACGGGCGGTCAGGCGGACACGCATCGGGGAGCTCAGCTTTCTGAAAATGGACGCGGCATTATCGCGCTGCGTTCGACAGCCAAGAACGGCACCATTTCCACCATTGTCCCGACGCTCGCGCCGGGTTCAGGGGTCACCGTAACCAGCCAGGACGTGGATACCATCGTCACCGAATACGGTATCGCGGAACTGCGCGGCCTGAGCGTAAAGAAGCGCATGGAAGCCCTGATAAAAATTGCGCATCCCGATTTCCGCGATTCAATCCGGGAAGAAGCGCACCGCCTGGGAATAGTGCCGGACAAGCGCTATCACTAAGCGCGCGGCAGAAGGAGGACAGTATGGAAGCATTAATTGGTACATGGGCGCAAATTGAAGGCCAACCCTATCCCCGGCTTGCTTTTACCTTCAATCCGGACGGCACTTTTAACGCCGCGTATGAGGTGATGAGCATCACTTCCGCGGGAACTTACAAAACCGACGGCGAGAGGATTGAGATGAACCAGACCGAACACACGTTTGGCCTGATTGGGTTGTTCGTCGGGCGATACAAAGTGGAAGGCGGCCGGCTGCTTTTGAATGTTGTCCCGGCAGGCTCGCAGGAAGTCCCGGCCGATTTGAACGGCGCGGTTATTTACGAAAAAATTGCATAGGTAAAGGACAAAGCATGACAGCGAAAAAATTAGCACGCGGCGTAGCGGTTGCCGGGGTTGGAATGAGCAAGTTTGGGGTGTTTTCGGATAAATCGTCGCGCGATTTATTTGTGGAAGCTTACCAGGAACTGCGTAAAACCGTCGAAAAAGGTTTGTCCCCCAAGGATATCGAAGCATTCTACCTGGGTAACTTCAGCGCGGACCAGTTTGAAAAGCAGGGGCATCTCGCTCCAATCGTCGCCAGCTGGATTGGAATCTCGCCAGTGGCCAGCGCGCGCATGGAGGATGCCTGCGCGAGCGGCAGTGTGGCGCTTCGACAGGCTATTCTGGCAATCGCGTCCGGACAGTACGATGTCGTGTTGGTGGGAGGGCTGGAAAAAATGACAGACCTGCCCACAGCGGCGGTGACAGACGCCCTGGCTTCCGCGGCCGACACGCTGTTTGAAATTCCGGCCGGCTTCACCTTTCCCGGTTTTTACGCGACCATGGCCACGGCGTATATGGATAAATATCATGCAGACCCGGACGCCTTCCTGCGGGTTGCCATCAAGAACCACGAAAATGGCGCGTTGAACGATAAGGCCCAGTTTAACCAGACCATCAAAGATGTCATGGCCGGCAAAAAGGCGAAAGCCGAACAGAAAGGCCAGCCCGTGCCCACCTGGGAAACCGAAATGGATTTTCTGAAAGACTCTAAGGCGAACCCGATGATTGCCTGGCCGCTGCGCCTGTTTGACTGCTCGCCCGTTTCCGATGGTGCTGCCGCGGTGCTGTTGGTCAGCGAAGATGTTGTTTCAAAGTATACCGATCATCCCATTTATGTCGCCGGCATTGGGCAGGCCAGCGACGGCGCCCTGGCAGAGCGGGAGTCCCTCACCGAAGTCCCCTCCGCCGCGAAAGCGGCCGCCCAGGCTTACGAAATGGCGGGCATCAGCCCCGCGGATATCGACTTCGCGGAAGTACACGACTGCTTCACGATTGCTGAGATTATGGCGAGCGAAGACCTCGGATTTTTCCCGCGCGGGGAGGGTTGGAAAGTCGCGATGGAAGGCAAAACATCCCGGACCGGCGAGCATCCTATCAACCCCAGCGGCGGACTGAAAGCGAAAGGCCACCCGGTAGGCGCTTCCGGGGTCGCGCAGGTGGTGGAAGTCTGGAAGCAGCTGCAGGGAATTGCCGGCGCCAGGCAGCTGCCGGGCAGCCTTAGGTACGCACTGACGCACAATGTTGGCGGTACCGGTCAGACCACGGTAGTGCATATTTTTGAAAAGAGGAACTGAGATGAGCGACTGCAAACTTGAAACCAAAACTTTCTTTCAGGCGATTGAAAACGAGGTCCTCATCGGTTCGCGCTGCCTGAGCTGCGGGCACATCAGCATCCCACAGCGTTACATTTGCTCCCGCTGCCATTCGACCGAAGCTGAACGGCTCGAATTTGTGGGGACAGGTAAGCTGGCGGCTTTTACAGTGATTTACGTTCCTGCAACTGAGATGATGAAAGCCGGCTACGACAGTAAAAATCCATACATGGTTGGAATTGTCACCTTGGATGAAGGTCCGCGCATCAGCGCTCAGATTGTGGGAATGGATTTGTCAGATCCTGCTAAAATAAAAATTGGCACTCCACTCAAGATGACTGTAATTGAACGCGGACCAGAGGAACAGCGCAGGAAGTTCCTTGCGTTTGAACCGCTTTAACCCGACAGAGACGAAGAATGCCAGAAATTCTCGCCAATAATGTCCGACTTTACTACGAACTGCATGGTCCGGAAGATGGAGAAGTGCTTGTGCTCTCCAACGGAATCATGATGAGTACAGCCAGTTGGGCTTTCCAGACCCGGGTGCTGGCCAGGCATATGCGCGTGCTGCTCTACGACTGTCGCGGGATGTGGCGGTCTGAGCATCCGGCTGGTCCGTATTCCATGGAGCAGCATGCAGACGACCTGGCTGCCCTGCTGGAAGGACTTGGCATCGCGCAGGCGCACATTGGCGGAATTTCTTATGGTTCGGAAATCAGCATGGTATTCGCGCTGAGATACCCTGAAAAAACCAAATCGTTGATTGTGATTGACGGCGTATCGGAAATTAAACCCATGCTGGCAGCCCAGACTTTTCCATGGCAACTGGCGGCTGAGCGCGGCGATCCGGAAATGCTTTACTGGACCTCTGTGCACTTAAACTTCTCTGCGGATTACGTGGCCAAAACCCGCCACAGCGCCGAGGAGATGATTAAGCGCTACGGGGCGCTGGATATGGCCTCGTTTGTCGAGCTGATGAAATCCTTTTACGCGCTGGACATTACCAGCGAGCTCCCAAAGATTAGCTGCCCGACCCTGGTTGTGGTAGGGGAGGATGACCTGATAAAAGGAAAGGAATATGCCCGGATTATTGCCAATCAGATTCCGGGCGCAGAGTATGTGGTTATCCCAGGTTCAGGGCACGCCCTGTGCCTGGATAAACCCGATCCGCTGAACACTTTGCTGATCGGTTTTGTGCTGAAAAACCAAAAGACCGCGGATTAAGAAGGAGGTTCCTGATACTGAAAAGTCCCACGATGTTTGGAAACAACGACAACTCAAAATACTACAAGGAGAATATCTAGAATGAAAAAGTCGTTAATTTTTGTCTTCTCTATCCTCATCATCGCTTCGATGATGCTGGGCGCCTGCGCGAAGGCTGCTGAAGCTCCGGCTGAACAGCCCGCCGCTGGTGAAAAACTGGCAGTCGGCATTGTACTGCCGACCAAGGACGAACCCCGCTGGATCCAGGATGAAACCCGCTTCAAGGATGCCCTCCAAAAAGCCGGCTACACCGTGGAAATCCTCTTCAGCCAGGGTGATTCCGCCAAGGAAAAGCAG